>WLWD01000181.1_pt1 | contig 460813 bp, 376 predicted proteins | sample 6712731 | NCBI WGS metagenome assembly WLWD01 (sample SAMN12718690, study PRJNA576275) | sponge metagenome | isolation source: marine sponge | host: Mycale hentscheli | place: New Zealand: South Island, Marlborough, Capsize Point | collected 2014-11-01
GGGGAAGTTTGATAAATGGCATGAGACTCAACGAATTTTGAGCAACTTGCAAGATAATGTAAGCAGGTGTTGTGTGTTGTCTAGTGATGACGCTTAGTCATGGTTGAACTGATGAATGATCATATTATTTATATTTAGTGTGAATGGGCAGAGAAGACTGGACTGCATGTACACTATGTTGTTTGTAATGATACAAATCACTATGTGGGAGGGACGTCTAGTGGAAAGAATTTCTGCAGACCAACCCACATATTCCTGCGTCATTCCTGATTTCAACCAAACCAGGTTTGATGAATTTATTATAATGCATCTGTATACAATGTTTGTAATAATTGTAGTTTGTTGTTGTTGTTTTTTGTCTAATCATGGTTTCTACTAACTGGAGTTGCACGTTATTTACACACCGAAAAAGTAGGAGCTGCTACTGATATTATTAGAGCACCATAGTAAGTGTGAACTCTCATTGCTAGTCTTACATAGGCACTCTAAAATAACAAAAAAAAATCAAGGGAAAAAATTGACTAGGTAATAATTCTAAGTAATTCTTAAAAGCACAGGTGTTGTTTTGACAGAAAAAGAGTGAAATGCAGTTTGAACGGGCACAGCAGGTCAGTGCTCACCTCCCAACGATAAACAGATTACACAGGATAATAGTGCCGCAAGTGTCGAGTTGTAGAAGGTAAATTCCTTACCAGTTGTTTTTTTTTTGTCAGGATAGCACTAGAGTTAAGTATGTGGTGATTGCGTTACAGAGTTAATTACGTGGTGATTGCGTTAGAGAGTTAAGTATGGTGGTGATTGTGTTAGAAGCAGCTACTGTGACTCCCGGCTGGTGATTATATATTCAAAGAGAATGACTGACTGATAATCTCACATTATCTGTAAGGCTACCATCCAGGAGGGGAAGGAGGATCATAGTACTTCTAGGCTTCATTAATTTCCACAATGGCAGCACAGCATCTAAAATCAACCCTGTTGAGTGGTGGGCCCTTCTATAGCTATAGTCATTAACTTTGATAGTGAACTAAGTTGAAGCCTATTATGAAGATGATTCTTGATCCCTAAATGATTGTTCTACTGTCACTATGATTTGGATAGCAAAAGGTATTACTTAGAATTATTACCTAGTCCACTTTAATTTTGACCCCCCTCCCCCCCCCGCAGACAAATATTTCTGGATGAATTCCTGGTACGTATCGGATATTGTCAATCCAGTATCAGATGTATGCCATTTCCTACAAGTACAACACTACCTAACATTAATGTGTTTGTCAATATTACATGCAGGAATTACACCAATGCCACCTGAGCCAAAAAAATTGAAAGATTTGAGACAACAGGTCCAGGATCATCTTAACGCAAAATATTGTAAGTCATGAACTGGTAGATGGGATGGACGAGGGATGATACTACTCTAATAGTGAAAAAAAGAGGCAGCTACAATGGCAGAACTAGCGTTGTTGAAGCTACTAATATGTGTGGTTTTGGGAGCCAGATAATTAGTGAATTAAGCGTTCTTTACCTCATTTATTGGTGGTGAGAAAACGACAAATAGCTTGTTTTCATATTTTTGTGTTATTATGTTGGTGTTATGGGTTACAGTACTTTCTTACTTTTTTTCTTCTTTTTTTCCCCAGCACTTGCTGTTGGGGATCCACTAGCTAAGGTGCCGGCCGTATTCTAAGCTGGAACCAAGTAACATCATTGGCTTACCAGCATCTGTGCGTCTGCGTTAGGCATAGATAAATATTGCTTTTTTTTCTGCCTAAAATTCTTTCTCCAATGCTCCCAAACTTGCCCTATAATTCTTTCAAAATGTGCCTATATTTCTCATTTATTGCTTGGCCAAAATTCATGTGATACATTGTGAATTACAAAAAAGAAAGTTTTTAGCGACTGTTATATTGTAGCATAACTGAAGCTGAAACATAGTCTTCCAGTGCTCTTTCCTGAGCACTGGAAGACTGATCCAGCTGCTGCTTGTATAATTACATCATGCATTAATAGATTTTCACACATTCCACATTAAGTAATCTGCTAATTCTAAAAAAAAGTTGCCTATATTTCTAGCATATTTCTCATTGCTTCCATGTGCCTATATTTCCCAAAAAAATTCCAGCAATATTTATCTATGCCTAGTCTGCGTCACCCATCAGCACTCACTTACGATCACTTGAAGCTGCTATATCATAATATGGCTGCAATAAAATTCGTAGGTAAGTTTTTAATTGGTGAAAAATATATAAACAAATTGCAATTTGTCATGTATTATTAGTGTAGTTTCACATACGAATTTGGTACATTGCCTCTGTGTGGGGGTAACCAGTATCAAGTTGTTGTTTTTAAACAAATTCTAAAAAAATTCAAAACACGGAAGAGTATATTAAAGTCAGTCTGCTTTACCTGTTCATATGTCAGTGCTCATTGGTTCTAACTTGGGGTGCTCTCCGGCAGTGCAGTGTGGCGAGCGAGCTATCACCACTATCTGGAGTTCGAAATACATTCTTCCATGATTTTATGATGTCCCATACCATGTCGTTTTATGACATACCATACCAAGTGGTTTGAAAGATTCTTCTTTACCAACTTCTAGATTATGATGGTATCTCGCTCATCGCACTGTACTGTTGGAACACACCCCTATTTTGTAAATCATAAAGTTCCAATTGTTTGGTTTGGATTGTCAGTATGGCTAGGAAAATGATATTTTACCATTTTAAATTGTTTGTATACTTGAGTTTGCTAAAGCAAAATCAAACAGCCTATTGCTTGGTCAGATAAATCACCATACTGTGGAGTGTGGTGCAGTGTTATGTACCAAATAAATGAGTGTTGTCCAATATTGCCGTCAATTGTCCCATTGGGACCTTGGTGGGACCATAGAAGTGTCCAAAATGAACTGTTCGGGCCTTCTAACATGCCCATGGACATTTGACGGCAACACCGGACAGCTATGAACAAAATTCACTGACTTGTTGGCAAGTGATGCTATAGTGGTACACTGGACTGCTATGCTGTACCACAGGCAACGTGCCACAACCACACACGCACGCACGCATGCATGCACACACATGCACACACACACACACACACACACACACACACATACACTGGAGGAACATTCCAAACAGATAGTAAGACTCACAAGAGTAGGTACTTTCTGGCTCCATTCTAGCATATTTTTGATGAGCTGCGTGTCAAAGTGAGTGTGCTCGAAAATTAATACAATACGGTGAGTTATCTGGCCAAGCCACAGGCTGTTTGCTTTTGCCAAGTGGAGTAATATTGAAAAGTATCAGTGTTGTTGACATACTGACGATCCATACCAAAAACTGGAAAGTATAATTAACTTCATGATTGAACTAGGAGTGAGCTCCAACAACGCAGTGTGGCGAGCAAGGTATCATCCTAATCTAGTGTTTGGTAAGGAATGTAGAATCTTTCAAATTACGTGGTTACGGTGTAATTGTACAAAATTTGGATGTCACGGAAGAATATAATTATTATTATTATGTTGTTGTTTATGAGGGTGATGATGTTGTTACTGCTGTTGTGTGTATGTTTTGTGTGTGTGTTTAGTATGTGTGGCACATTGCCACTCTTTATCTATTGGGCAGAGTTTCATAATGACAATACAATTTATTATTGTCATTATTATTATTGGTATTTTGCTGTTGTTGCTGCTGCTGCAGCTGTTTCTCACGGTCTATGGCATAAGGAATGCTCTAAGTTAATATGTCTCGCTAAGAGTATAAACAGCATCCATACAATATAAGAAAAATAAAAGGCTACGTGTAGGCTATTTTGAAGCGGGAAATTATAAAAAATTTCGCCAGCCGCCAGCACTAATATGGAACATTTAGTATAGCTTCATTAATAACTCGGCTCTCTTTTATGTTTTCTTTTCTTTGTTTGGACAATGTTTATATACTTATTGTATTTGTTTGGGCTGACTCACTTGCTGGCCATACTGCACTTATATTAGCACACCCAGTAAGCCTATTTTTTTGGTGCCATACTCTTCATTAATATCCTGATTTCATTGTGTGCTCGTCTATTGTTTTTTTTTTGCTGCCTATTATTTATGTTCATAGGGGTGCCTCCTGAAGTGCTGCCGAGTGTGAGTGACCACGCCTACACTAAGTCTTCCTCATCTAAAGAAGGAATAGGTGCACGTAGATCACACGTGGGCTATTCTACAAAACTGTCTCTGCTCAAGTAGCCAAGCAAGACAAACACGTAGATGTGGCACAAACTGTTAAGTTATTAACGAAATCAAACCAAATTGTTGGCAGAGCACGGACTATGGCAGGAACATTATTATATGGCCATGAATTTCCTGGTGGCTTCATGAAATTGTCCATAGAAAAAATTAATCCCGAAATTAAGCCATGGGAAGGTATTAAAAATGATGATATGGAAACGTACCTCATTGCTGGCTGCATCACTGCATGGCCTGTGAAACTATTACAGAGCATGAACCTGAAGACTATTTGATTATGTGTAAAAAAAAATTGTCTTTAAATTTATCAGCAACATCACTTTCCTATGTGTTCATTATTGGCTAATTATTAGTTCTTGTATAACCATAATTGTATTGACAAGTAATAATTTATTAGCTATTGTCATTTTATTAGACGCTAGAGGAACTAACCCATTGGCGGTGAAAAAACAAAACAAAAAACTGTGCCACCTGTGTACTGTATATAGGGCCTGCCTGATTATGCTCACATTTTTTAGAATGATAATAAAACAATACAAAGCTATACAAAGTGTAATAAAGATGACGAAAATGCAAGGTAGTAATTGTAAATACAGAGTAAAAATAATATGCAATACATAGCTAAAACTAAAGCATGCATAATTATAAAGTTTGTCAGGTGCCTGTGCTGCACATCACTGAGGTGCTATTACCTCAACAGACAGACGCTGAATGTGGAAATTAGTTGATTTGGATTCACCAGTCACTGTTTAAGAGGCACAAAGACTAGGGCCTATCGCACTAAAGGTCTCAATGGCAATAGGGGCAAACAAGTGACCAGGTGGAAGACCTTGGTATTTCGCACATTTCCTCTCTTCTGCTGCGGAAGCAACTTTTCCTGACTCTTGTGTTGCAAGAGCCCTATATGATGGTGCTAGGGTGTCAGGGCAGGTGATATCCCATACTAACAGGCAGCCAGACCTCCATGGTGCTAGGGTAACTCCATCCGGGTTTTTTCCATCAGATCCCAAGAGACCGTTGGCTCTAATCTAGAGGGGACCTGGGCCGCCCTCAGACCATGTTTGATAATATCATTAAGTGCAGCATGTCGATTGTGTCTTCCACCACTATTCCTACAGCAGAGAGCATGCCTGCCAAGGGTGTTAACTTCCTCCCCACATAGCTGACAATAATGTTGCCCACATATTGCTGTTCCCAATCGTAGGCCAATAGCAACCCTCACTGTGTTGTCATCCATTCTCAGGCCTAGAGCAGACACTGGCAAGGCTCTCAGCCATGCACCAGAGTCTTTAGTGGACACGTCAAGAAGCCGAGTAGTTCCTCATCATTTTCTGCTCGTTTAAGTAACTGCTCAGCAGCAGAAGCAGCTCTCACTCCATCATTATTTTATTCTCAATAATTGACTACTTATTTTTAACGATATCGTACTATATAATACTAATACAATTATCCAATCTTTGTGCATTTATACCATTTTAATTTTGGATTCTAGTGACAATTAGTTCAATTTGGGCTTGTTAATATTCTTATTATGGACCTTCTATAGTGGAGTTTACGAAGAAATGATACTTTGGGAGCAATATAAATTCAGGGCATTTTGTACCTTGTAGAGAGATTGTCCTATTTAGGATATTCTATTTGTTATTTTGGTAGGGGGATTAATTTAGGGAGACTTAAGGTTCATCTTTCTAAGAGAGATTAATAATACATTGTCCCTTTGTTGGAGTGTCCTTTATCGGAGACTCCACTGAATTATTGCAGAAAGTATAATCTGGTGGGGAGGGGGGGCTAAACATGGTATGTATCTGCACATGCATTATACAGATCATGTGTATTATTATTATATAAATTATGCTCCAAATTCTCCCTATAATTCTATTCACTAGCTCGTAAATGCAACTTATAATGCTTTGGATTCTGCCTATATGCTAGTGTGTATGAGTGTATCTGCAGATTATGTGTATTAGCTGGAATATGTTAGAGTAACACCGACTGCTGGACCCATGGAGGATTTATGACCATCCTAAGCCACTCAACAGAACAAGTATGGGTAAGAAGTACATGAACCTCCTCTCTTGATGAGGACATTCCATCTCGCAGTTAGTAGAACAGCAGGGTATGTGAGTGATACCTGGCCTTGAGGCAACAGACACTATGATCCTCCACAAGGATGTCTGATGAAGATTTCATGAGATTGGCTTCAAGTTGGAGTAAGAGTGTGGCATGCTAGTGCAATTGCCCCTCCACACGACCAGAAATTATGCAGTGGAATAGCAGCAGGTGTACTGTCTACATGTATGCTGGCTCACCAAAGAGCTCCGTACAGAGGTATAAAGTTTGTGTCTTGAGTCTATGTCCTTCTGTGCGATGTCGAGTATAGGGTCATTGGAATCCAACAGCAAGACATGACATAATGTGTGTGCATGTGTATATGTACGTGCACATGCATGAACAATGATTCAAAACGCCACTTCAAATCAAATTTAGAACAATTAATAAGTTAATAATTTAAAACACTGAAATGATTTACGATGAAAAAATGACTGCAATTTATAGCCTTTTTACAAAATAAGGTCTACATGTAGGTAAAAAACCTGTTTTAGAACTTCTTAGGGCCCTTTCAAGATCTTTTTTCTTCCAATGTAAGTAGCCCTTTTTAGACTCCCTCCGGAAATCTACCGCATAAAACATTGTCAATAGAAAGTGTTGTACATACTAATAAATACCTGATGATCCACTCAAATTCAAACTGGACATAATTTCTCTGTCTTTGGCACTTAATACATCATCCTTGTTCTTCTCACGTAAATTCTATTGCATACCAGAGTATTCAAAATGGATCTAGATGTTACACTGTAGCACTTACTTTTATAAACTCTCCCTTTTCATGACGAAGTTTACGTCTTCGCATTTCTTCCTTACTTGGAAAGATGCTTTCTTCATCACGGGATGATGCAGAGGGTACTGATGAGGTGGAGGGTCTCAGTGACACATAGGGTCTGGATGAGGTGGAGGGTCCAAGTGGTCCAGATGAGGTGGATGGTCCAAGTGGTCCTGAGGAGGTGGAGGGTCCAAGTGACACAGAGGGTCTGGATGAGGTGGAGGGTCCCAGTGACACAGAGGGTCTGGATGAGGTGGAGGGTCTCAGTGACACAGAGGGTCTGGATGAGGTGGAGGGTCTCAGTGACACAGAGGGTCTGGATGAGGTGGAGGGTCTCAGTGACACAGAGGGTCTGGATGAGGTGGAGGGTCCAAGTGGTCCAGATGAGGTGGATGGTCCAAGTGGTCTTGAGGAGGTGGAGGGTCCCAACGACACAGAGGGTCTGGATGAGGTGGAGGGTCCAAGTGGTCCAGATGAGGTGGAGGGTCCAAGTGGTCCAGATGAGGTGGAGGGTCCAAGTGGTCCTGAGGAAGTAGAGGGTCCCAGTGACACAGAGGGTCTGGATGAGGTGGAGGGTCCCAGTGAGGCAGAGGGTCCTGTTATAAAAGCATAATTAAATGCATATTATTTCACAGCTACTTTATTCTTCAACAATAATTTGGGACATAAGAAATAAATATCATTCTGTATTATGATTTTAAATCACATCTATTTACAATTAAAAAAATTCCAGCGTAAAATTCGTCCTAGTATTACTGGCAATGTTCTAACCATGACTAATACTCTCTTACCTTCATCATAATAATCACTATCATCATCATTGTCATCCATCCACTCGTCCCTCAAATTGCAAGGCTCAGGTGCACTAAAGTCTACAAATGATACAAAACACTTGATACAATGATTAAAAAAATACCTACCATTGTTTGAGAAATGATATACACATGGCAACACAATATATTCATTAACAGGCAGCGATTCCATTGTAAGTAGAAAGAGGCATCACACTCCGCTCCTTCACTGCACTAACCAATTCTTGCCAGTCCTTTTGATAGAAGGATATAGTTGCCTTCATTTCATTTTCAATTAGTTTTATTTCTTCTTCCGAACGCATCACAAGATGATGAAATTTAATGGCATCAAGCTGAATTTTCTTTGGAATATTCTCATTGTTGGTACCAAAATCTTCAATCAAATTAAAATTTCCAAAGTTTGTTATGCCTGACCAGCTCCAAGAATCAGTGACTGATACACTAGAAAAACTATTGTAATCTTTTAGCAACTGTTTCAGCTTAGAGGACAGACTATTTATGGTCTTTGACAGCCTAGAAGCCAAATACTGACCATCTATGAATAATATCATCATACCATTTCTTATTACAAATGATATCAAGATAATTCTGAATTTACCAGCAAATTTCGCTTTCAAATGTAACAGGAACCATCGCTCACGTGCACATCTCTCCATGGCCTCCACAACTTCGTCTTTCTCCACTTCTTCCATGACTCTCTTCATATCCTTAAATATATCTGAGTCCGCACTCCATCTCTTTGGATTCCATGCTTGCTATATTTTGTTTGTTAGATATACATAATATGTTTGAATTTCAGAGTTGAGGTTAAGCTACAAGAATACCTCAACTCTGAAATTCAAACATATTATGTATATCTAACAAACAAAATATAGCAAACAACAATATACTTTTGAATCTTACAAAGTAAAGTTGGAATTTCATTGCTGCTGCTGGTGACATTCTCACTAACAAGAAAAAAAATATGCATGGGTATTTCTTTTTAAATATAAACAAACATACGTTAATTTGTAATAACTGTCCAAAAGAGCAGCATAACTTCTCTCCCAAGGAATATCAGCTCCTTTTTTTAAATAAGTTCAAAAAGTAGAGAAAACAGCAAGCAAACCTGTACAAGACGGTCGATTTTCAAGTTTCGATTCATACCACCATTCAATGTCTGTAGCACTAAACTGAACTAAAAATATATATAAAATTTTAATACCAGTAACACCAAGTGAGTGGCAGCTGCTGACTTGATCCAACAGAAAAGAGATATAAGTCTCAACAAATGACCTTTCTGTAATGAACATCCCATGACCTCTTTGTACTTGCTAAGGTTTTTTCCTTTCTTTTCTTTTTTCCCTCTTTTTATTGCTACTCCTCCCCTCCCCCCCCTTCCCCCACCCAACTTATGTTCGTCTCATTTTTCTTTCTGGAAAAAAAGGAGGAAAAAGAAAAGTAGAACTACGGGGAATTTTATTGCGGTTTCATACATAATCCTAACACAGTTAAAAACAACAACAACAAAATACAATTCTTGTACAACATCAACCTGTCAAAATAAACAGTATTAGGAGGGCTTGCACAACCCATTTCAACTACCAAAGGATCATGACATGGTATAAAGACCAGATCTATAGCAACGACTTAGAATACATCAACGAAGCTACTTTTCAAATGGGTCACCTTCAAGTTGTGACATAGCATTACACATTTTAACTCTTCTATAAGACTTTGTCTTCAATAAACAATTACAAAATATATTTAACATAGCACGGCAAAAAAAAAACAACAACAAAAAACATACTCCATTCCAGCTACATATAAAATTACTAATACTTGTCTGGTTTCACCGTCAAATGTCCATGGGCACGTTAGAAGGCCCAGACATTTCAAAATTGTGCTTTTCAAGCTTTGTCATGTCCGATTAACTCATACTAGCCGGATTATGCTGTTTCTGACAGCATCTAGGGAATTTGGGGGGCTCCCCCCAAATTTGGGTGTACACAATTTTTTAATTTAGTCATGGACATCCCATGGGACCCTTCTATAGTCCAACTATAGCCCCATAGGACTATTGACGACGTTACAGTACAACACTCAAAATTACCTGGAGAATTAGTCATAAGCTCCACTAAGGAGTCTCTAGATTCTTGCTGTATCCTGATTGCTTTTTTCATCCTTGAAGGTAACAAGGTTACTATGTGTATAAACACATAACACTTAACAAGGAGGAAGAAGCAATAATGGAATTAGTTTACCAAGTCTTTGAGCAGAACGTTGAGCATAATGCAAAAGAGCATCTGTCAAAACATCAATCCGGTGGGATGGTCTCATTTCTTTGGTTGATTTAGAATATTTTCTGAGGTATGCCCAAAGTCTTTCAACTACCTCCCCATCAGTCAGACCATAGCCTTTCTTGTTACGGGGGCTATACTCAAACTGCATTTTACACATAGTACAACCTAGAAATTCAGCAATTGTAGAATAATTTTCAATTACCTGGCAATCAATTTTGTGACCATACGAATGAAAAACTGGAATAGCCATGTCAAAATGATTGGAGAGATCAGTGCGACCATGATTCTAGCAAAAATATTCAGCTGAAATTGAACAACAACAGCACTATTTGTCTTATACCTTTAGATGCTTTGATAGTGTGCATGCCACATCATAAAGCACGTGGATTTTGTGGTGCTGCCCGAAGCGTTCCAATACCTTTTCTAACATCAACACAATGTAAGAAAACCTACAAAAAATGTTTTTATTGCGGTCACAATAAACATATAGCAAACCAAAAAATTTAACCTCTCTCCATGACAAAGAGATAACATCTTGTAGGGAAATTCATGTCTGCAAACAACTCCCACAACACCCGTTTCATCCAAACGACTATAGCGATTTCTAGATCTCAGAGCATCACCAGCAAGAAATTGACTGCATTCCTAATAGATTATTTCAAAATGCAATATCTTCCAAAAAAAACACGGTCAAAAAAGATACCTTGCTTACTGATGCCTTTGTGACGGCATAATTAGCAACATAGTTATTCACTTCATCTTGCTCTAAAAACATAGTTTGCCCATGTAGAGGTGGGTGATTACTAGTCCCAGAAGCCTTTTTTCGGCAAAGTCCAAAATTTCCATCGATGGACAAAAACATAGGAGCATTCTACACACATACAAAAATTCTAATGGGCCAGTATGCACATCAGAATAAGAATATCACCTGTGAACAAGATGGACATTTGGTACCATCATTAATTCGGTCAGGCATTAAACTATCTAGACGACGTAGTTGGCTCTTGGCATATCTGAAAAATTTAGTCATGCTGATTAGCACATTAAAAAAAACGCAATCATACCTGTACTCCTCAAAACTATCAATTATGACAGGGTACAGATTCCGCCTTTTGGTCTAATACAAGCAACATAATTTTACCCAATACTGAAGTTATGAACGTACCTGAAGAAGATTTGAACTAGTCAGAACATTCAAAGCAGATACAAAGTCTTGTACGGCAACTTGACACTCCAATAGTAGTGCTTCATACCAATCAAATAATTTAAAACAAAAAGCTAGTTGAGGCTGCTTTGGAGTAGCAGGAAATAGATGCGCCCGAAGCAGTGTTTCCACTTCACTCTCACAGGAGCAAAACCTCACGGAAACCAAATGATAAGACCCTAACAGTTTAAATATCATCAAATTAATAGAACAACTATTAGTATTACTATATTACCATTGAAATCCACACAAGTGATGTCCCGTGAATACTTAGAACATTTACACGCACTTTCAACAGAAATGGTTCGTCTGAAGGGAATGTACATATGGTTTTGTTCCTGAAAAACAAAACAAAACAACAAAACCTTCTAAAAAGTACTCTAATACCTAATACTGGTTTAGCAAGTTACCATCCATAAAAGAGGAGAATGGAAGAGGTTGATATTTTTATGCAATTGTATAGCACATTCCTCGCATAAGTAGGCGTTAGAGCCACAGTCAGGACACCAGATGCAGGACAAATTAATTTCACAAAAAATGCATGTACTGCCTTTAAATCCCAATCCAGATATAATGGTTGGCAAAATCTTCAAGCGAATATCTGCCCACGCTTCCGCTGCTTTATCTTTCCTCTCTTTGTAAGTACCAGATCGTTCTTGAACTTCAGAATGAGAGAGAGGTTCCTCTTGAGCATCATTATCATAACAAACTGATCCCCCAGGGTCAGTGTGCCCCACTAGTTCTCCAGGGGTTTCACTTCGAACAGAAGGAAGAGGGGCCAAGGGGCACTCTAGAGGTTCTATTCTTATTTTTTTTCTCCTCCCAGGGACAGACTGGACTACGTTTAGCTTCACAACTTCAGGCCTTCGCCGGGGCATTCTTGATCAGTCGAAAATAACCACGTGTCCAGCGGTAACTATAGTTACAGCGCGCTAGACGCTGCGTGAAGGAGCATGAACTTTGACCTCCTAAGTGTGCTCAGTCAGCAATAATTATCCTCCAGCTAATACTTGAGAACAAAACTAGACAAAGTGTACCTAATGACTTGGAAATAACGCGCGAAGCGGGTGGCCATGCATATTTGGAGCGGCTAAGAAAATTTAATTTTACTTCACTACGAATAATTGGAACAATCAGCAAAGTGAGGCGACACTTTACCGAATGTTCTCCTGCCGGCAAGACTCGCTCCGTAACTTCGCGAGCATAATGGGGAAGAAGGATATTATACTGCTTCTGAAATATGGAGGCAACCTTTCCTTCACAGACATAAAAAAAAAACCGGCTGCCTTTCCTGGTCTATTTTCTACTGTTTTGGAATAAATAGCAATCAATGGACGATGGTGTAGAAAGTGAAGAGGGAAGCCCCCCTCCCCCCCCACAGGCAAATTTGGTACAACCTAATACATAATATGATTTCTTCCGCATGAACACCCAGCAAACCACAAAACATACCCTTGGAGCCCACCCATACTGAAACGTCTTCCTACACCATCACTGGCAATATCTTGCTTTCAAAAAACATCCAAAAGAAACTGGGAAATGGGAATTGTTGTAATGGAAGTGTGGATTCTTGGCCAGATGGAACTGCAGTATTCCAAAGTTAGTCATGATGGCCCAAATGAGGGGAGCATGTAACCATGTGAAACACAGCTCGTGACTTGCGGTCATCACCATAGCTACCATTAAAAGCACAAAGGCACCTGTTAGGTGGCTACAATGCCAAACATTGCAAAAATACAGAATTCGTAAAACCCTACTTCGTATTAGGATCTGACTCATTTCACCAAGGCCTGCCTAGGAGCCAGCCAAAAATGTTAACTAACCACATCCCAAAATCTTTGCTCTAGAACAGCCGACAGGGTATGATGGCTTTTTTTTTTTGCTTGGAGGGTACTGTAGCTAGTATGAGAAAAAATTATGCCAGCAACAACTATGCAATGAATGCGTAAATAATAGGAATTTTTTTTCTTTTTAACAGCCAATATATTATAACAAGTTATAATTAAAATATTGGCTGTTGTTCGGGCCAGCCCTCACTAAAGTGGTTGCCTAGGCAACACCTAGAGGAAATTTCTAGAGCTGGACTCATCCTTGTTTGTATGTTTGTGACTCCCTAAGTTTTGTCTGACTCCCTTTAACACTCTATACACCCCATTGTTTGTGTCTCCCTCTATATTGATTTAGTCACACCTATCATTCAATAGCTAATTATCACCTCCCCCTTTAGTATCATTTTTTCCTATATATCTCTGTATACCCTCCAGTTTTCATCAGTCTTGCAAGAAGTTGAAATATATAGTTTCTAAAATCTAATCTAGCCACTACTTAGCTACTATTCCTGTAGTGGGGTCAAGCGTGAGGGCCTTACAACCCCTCTCCATAGCGTTTGCCATCCCAGCTGTTAAAAAGAGAAATATTTCCTATTATAATTATTTCAGCCAAGAATGACTGAATCAATGATAATAAATGTTGTGAATTAGCAAGATTAGCAATTTACTCTGAATCTAAATTATCTGACCTTGTCTTAGTATTTAATGTGTTTGCATGTATGTATGATTAGTAGTATTTACTTATGTTTGCATGAATGTATGCATGTATACATATAATAATGTACCATGGACTTCCTTACAAAAAACTTTTGAAAAGCAACTCCACTTCAAAAACATCCAACATGAATGGAACAAAATGATTTGTATGTATTCTTGTGTTTGCTATGTCTTTAATTAATTCTAAATAAACTGTGGACAAAAACTAGCATGCACCAGTACATCAAATAATAATAATAATAATAATAATAATAATAATAAGTAATAATAATAATAATATCTTAGGGGTGGGTATCGCCTTGCCCAAGAATCTGGCGATGAGAAATCCACCAACTACCTCCTCCAGAGTACTTCCATAGCTGTGCAGCAGGGGAATGCCATGGCAATCATGGGCTGCGCCAACTAAATGTTTTTGCTTTGTTTTTGTTTTTTTGTTTGTTTGTTTGTTTTTGCTAACATGTCATAATAAATCTCCAATAGTAATAATATTTTTACTAAAACTACAATCACTTGAATTAGAGTATGTAATAATAATTACTGGAAGCATACTGCTGAATAAATTTATAATTTGATAGAAATTGTCCCTAGTGTATGTAGGTAATATCATGGCCAGTAGCTATGGTAAACTAATAATCACCTCTGAGATTTTCGTAATTTCTTTCGTAAGGGATGGTAAAGGACAAAACTCTGGTTGAAACAAGTGAATACTTAGGCCTAGTTTACGAGCTATTTTCATCTCCGGAATCTACACATTGGTTCACCGTGTAATTGGCCATATACTGAGTTAGTGGGAGAGCATCGCTTGAGACATGCGCAGAGAAAAGTGTCGAGTCACGCTATCTTCTTCTCACGTGACTGACGTCACTTGAGATCCTCGAGACTATAAAAGAAATTAGCCTACGCGCAGTTTCTTAGGAAAGGCTTTCGAGAGGTCCCTGGGAAATACAAGATAGTAATCCTTGCGGCCGGTCTCTTGAGCTAAACCTACGGTATCGGGAGGTGAAAGGTGATTGTCCTGCTTGCCTTCTTAGTCGGTCAGTGTCTGTCAGGTTAGGTGGTCCAGCTGACCCTCAGTACTAGAAAATGGCGGAACTCAATTTCCCCGCCGTTCCTCTGAGGCGTGTGAAGCGGGTCCAGTTTGGAATTCTGGGCCCTGAAGAGATAGTAAGTTGGACGGTCACCTAAATTTACCTTACTACATACCGTTTTAACGCATATCCTCCCCTCACAGAAACGTATGTCAGTTACAACTCCTGATGGAATCAGATACCCATACACAATGGAGGGTGGGAGACCCAAAAAGGGTGGTTTGATGGATCCAAGGCAGGGTGTTGTGGATAGAAGATCTAAATGCCTGACTTGTGAAGGCAACATGACAACCTGTCCAGGTCACTTCGGTCACATAGAACTTGCCAAGCCAGTATTCCATGTGGGATACTTGACAAAAATAGTGAAATTGCTTCGTTGTGTGTGTTTCTACTGCGCTCATCTCCTGATTGACCCAGTGAGTACTATTAGCTTCCTTGATTTAAAGTTACCATGATTATTGTTATGATGCCATGTCATTTTAAAAATAATTTACAGAAAGATGAGAAGGTTCAAGAAATTATCAAGAAGTCTAGAGGAATGCCGAAGCGGCGTCTACAGCACGTTTATGATATGGCTCGCACCAAGAGCGTCTGTGAAGGTGGTGACAGTGCAGACAAGAATCAAGACATGATGGGAGATGAGGAGACAGCTTTGAAGCAATCGGTATGCGCATCACATGACTAGAGTGTTTTTTTCATTGTTACGTTACATTCTTTGTTTATTCAGACACCCACTGGGTGTGGAAGATTCCAGCCTAAAATAAGGAAGACAGGCCTTGAGCTCACTGCGGAGTGGTCTGACAAAAAAAGGAATGATGACTCCCAGGACAAGAAGATAGTTTTGACCGCTGAAAGAGTGCTGGAGGTCTTCAAGAACATTTCTGATGAGGACTGTGTCATTTTGGGTATGGACCCCAGATTTGCTCGGCCAGACTGGATGATTGTGACTGTACTCCCAGTACCTCCTTTACCTGTCCGGCCAGCTGTAGTAATGCATGGGTCTGCCAGAAATCAGGTGTGTGTGTGTGTGTGTAGTGTGGTGGTGGTCAGAAGGTGTGCATGTGGGAGCCATGTCATTGTGGCTTCACTCTCCCACACCTAAATCAGCTGTGAATTAAGGTGGCCTAGTAATGTGGTCACGACATTCCCATTTTCTGAGAATGCAGACTATTGGTGGTGTGTGTCAGAGTACACAGGTCACAGCTTGCATGTACAGGTGGGCTGAATAGAGCTGTGTGGTGACAATGATCAATGATCATGCTAATTAACTCATTTACTCTCTAAATCCAGTGTCTGAGTTGCTTGCACCATTGTGTGAAAACTTTTATGGGGTTTTAAGGCTAATTTTCAAGAAACTGGAGACATTTCTGTACTTCCGTTATTGTTCAGTATTCGCTAGTTGATGATAGGTGTTGAATTAATTATAAGTGAGTAGATTAAAGAATGAAAAGATCTTATTTCTTATGGCCCAGTTGGTGTTGGGTGCTCATAGTTGATGCTTGTGGTGTTTGTTTCTTATAGGATGATCTCACTCATAAGTTGGCAGACATTGTGAAGTCTAACCAGCAGCTCATCAGGAATGAGAAGAATGGGGCAGCCCCCCATATTATACAAGAAGATGTCAAGATGCTGCAGTTTCATGTGGCCACAATGGTGGACAATGAGCTGCCGGGCCTACCACGGGTATGGTCATGTGGTAGTCATGTGACTGATGTTTCAATTTGTTTTATATTCTGTAGGCTCTCCAACGAGGTGGCCGTCCTTTGAAGTCAATCAAACAGCGACTGAAAAGCAAGGAGGGGCGTGTAAGGGGCAACCTCATGGGAAAAAGGGTCGACTTCTCTGCTAGAGCAGTCATCACACCAGATTCTAACCTGGAGATTGATCAAGTGGGTGTGCCTCGCACCATTGCCCAGAACTTGACAGTCCCCGAGATTGTAACACCTTTTAACATGGAAAGGTGAGAAACAAAGTTCTTTTGTTCACATTCTCTCGCTTATTCATTGGTTAAGTTCTTCAACTGATATTCATTCCCCAGTAGAACATTCCTTTCCATGTGTTACTGTAGATTGTTATTCATTTATGAGTCGTTCATAAAGATTCATTCTATTCATTCCTCCTATTCATTAGTTCTTCGATTATTCTCTCTGAGTAATCAGACATATTAGCACAATACATTTTTCATCTTCTCCATCCTCTAAACCTGATCCTACAGAATGATAGAGTTGGTAAGGCGTGGTCACAACCAGTATCCCGGTGCCAAGTACATCATCAGAGATACTGGAGAGCGTGTGGACTTGCGCTACCATCCCCGTGCCTCTGACCTCCACCTGCAGTATGGCTTCAAAGTGGAACGCCATTTGGTGGACGATGACCTTATTGTTTTCAATCGTCAGCCCACGCTCCACAAAATGTCCATGATGGGTCACCGTGTGAAGATCTTGCCGTGGTCTACTTTTAGACTCAACCTCTCTGTGACCACGCCCTACAATGCTGACTTTGACGGAGATGAGATGAACTTGCATGTGCCGCAGAGCTTGGAGACTAAGGCGGAGATTCAGGAGATGCTGATGGTGCCCAGGAACATTCTCACGCCGCAGTCTAACAGACCAGTCATGGGCATTGTGCAAGATTCTCTCACCTCTGTCACCAAGATGACCAAGAGAGATGTTTTCATTGAGAAGGTAAATGTAACATGAAGTTGGGTTGTTGTTTTTAATGTACATGTATATTAAATTAATATTGATGAAATGATTTCCTTGCATATGCCACTCTAGGAGGATCTTAGATATTATTACGAAAGGAAGTATTGCCACTTTTCCTTATGAATATCACAATGCTAGATTACATTGGTAAAATTTGTGTGATTTAGAAAGAGGTGATGAAACTTCTGATGTGGCTTCCTTCATGGGATGGCAAGATGCCCCAGCCGGCCATCATCAAGCCCAAGCCTCTGTGGACAGGCAAGCAGCTCTTCACTCTCATCATCCCTGGCAATGTGAACCTCATCCGTACTCACTCCACCCATCCTGATGGGGAGGACGATGGTCCTTATAAATACATCTCACCTGGAGACACTAAAGTGAGCTAGAATATAATACAATTATATTATTTATTAATTTTTAGTTTTATTTATTCAATCAATTCAGTCTCATTTTCTCCCTTTCTTTGTCAGGTGATCATAGAGCATGGAGAGTTGATCTGTGGCATCCTGTCCAAGGACACTCTTGGAAACAAGACTGGATCTCTCATGCACGTCATTGCGGCTGAGTTTGGCTATGACACTGCCAGAGACTTCTACGGCAACATCCAGAAGGTGGTGAACAATTTCCTCATGATTGAAGGCCACAGCATTGGGATTGGGGACACCATTGCAGACTCCTACACTTACAGTGACATTCAGAAGACTATCATGCAAGCCAAGGTACGGACACACCCATAGTGGGCGTAGCTTTGCATGGGATGGGTTATGGGACACATCGAATGCTAATGACATGGAGGGGGGGAAGTTTACTCAGATTGAATTGAGTTGTAAGGGATTTAAGTGTTAAATAATATCGTATGTATATTCGTTATTGCGTCTTTAATAATCATTTTAAGTGTTGTATATTGTATTGTATGTTAGTTTGGCTGTAGTTGGAAGTATGTTAATTGGTTTCTGTTCCTATGACATTTATGTAGTGCGCCATTTGTTAGCTCTACCTTTTTTTAGTCCAAGTACAGAGAAACTAATGGTTCCTATGGGTATTTTTCATAACACAATTTCAGGGAAATTAAGATTAAAATTTCAAGGGGTTTGGTCATCTCCGTAAAATTTGGGAGCAAAGGTCTTCATGGAAATCCTAAAAATTTCAGAGGGGAGGAGTGGAGTATTGAGCTAAGAAAATCTATGTCTCTGTTCCATCTCTTGTGATTTTTTTTTCTTCCTCAGAGTGATGTGATAGAGGTCATCAAGAAAGCTCACAACAATGAGTTGGAGCCCACACCAGGCAACACACTGAGACAAACATTTGAGAACCAAGTCAACCGCATCCTCAACGAAGCTAGAGACAAGACAGGGTCCAGCGCTCAAAAATCTCTATCTGAGTTCAACAACTTCAAAGTCATGGTAACTGCAGGCTCTAAGGGTTCAAAGATCAACATTTCCCAGGTTATAGCCTGCGTGGGGCAGCAGAACGTGGAGGGGAAGCGAATCCCGTTTGGGTTCCGGCGGCGCACCTTGCCTCACTTTATCAAGGACGACTACGGGCCAGAGAGCAAAGGATTTGTGGAGAACTCGTACCTGGCTGGTCTCACACCTAATGAATTCTACTTCCACGCCATGGGAGGCAGGGAGGGGCTTATTGATACTGCCGTGAAGACATCTGAGACTGGTATGTTGAGGGGGAAAACTGGGAAGGGAAGGAGATAATAATGATTGTGAAAGTGATAATGTGTTTTATGTTTGTCACCAGTAGATCTAATCTTCTTGATCACTTCCCCTAAATTGATTGCTATTGTTATTCTAATATACTTATATTAATATTATTATTGATTATAAGGTTACATTCAGCGTCGACTGATCAAGGCTATGGAAGGGCTGATGGTGCACTATGACGGCACTGTTCGCAATTCCAACAAGCAGCTCCTGCAGCTCCGGTACGGAGAGGATGGTATGGATGGAGCTAAGATGGAGTTCCAAGTGCTGCCCAGTATCAAGCCACCGGATGCCAAGTTCAAGCAACACTTCAAGTTTGACTGCAGTGATCCAAGGTAGATGCTAAAAAAATTTAAACAACGTCCACCCTACTTGCCTGTGATTTTTTTGGTGTGGTCATTTAATTTTCTTGAACTTGTAGATCCCTGATTCCAAAAGTAGTACATAGCAATATGACTTCTAAAATCTGAATATGCAGCATTTATGGCTCCCGTTTGATCCCAATTTTATGTTGTGTTATTATTGTAGGCATTTGAGGAAGTATTTCTGTGAGGATATAGTGCGTGACTTGACAACTAGTGGTGATGTTCAGACTGAGCTGGAGAAGGAGTGGGAGCAGTTGATTCAGGACAGAGTTGATGCCAGGGAAGTTTTCCCCACCGGCAACTCTAAGGTAATGAGATGCACCATATTGTTCCTTTTGTGTGTGTGTGTGTGTGCGTGTGTGTATGTATGTATGTATGTAAACGTGTGTGCATAGCATCATAGCCATTGAATCTGTCTGATTAGGTTGTCTTGCCAGTAAACCTCAGCAGACTAATTTGGAATGCTCAGAAGATTTTCCACGTGGACCTCCGCTCTCAGACTGACCTTCACCCTCTGAAGGTAGTGGAAGATGTCCGTGAACTGAGCAGCAAACTTATCATCGTCAAGGGCAATGACGAACTGTCAAAGGTGGCACAAAAGAATGCCACACTGCTCTTCAGTATCCTCTTGCGTTCTGTTCTTTGCTCAAAGAAAATGGCTGAAGAACACAGACTCAATACAGAGGCCTTTGAGTGGATCATTGGAGAGATTGAGGCCAAGTTTCAGCAGTCTCAGGTGAAATTTTTTTTGTTGTAAAATCAAATTTGAAGCTCTAGATAAGCTCAATATTAACAGAGTTGACTCACTATTGTACAATTCTAGACATAATTGCCTTTAAAAATTTCCGAGATAGCACCTTCTTCCTGATGAGGTTTCACATTTGACAGTATGCATTCCTGTTTTGCTGTCATTTAGGTTCAACCCGGGGAAATGGTGGGAGCTTTAGCAGCCCAGTCTCTCGGAGAGCCTGCCACACAGATGACCCTCAACACCTTCCATTATGCTGGAGTGTCCGCCAAGAACGTCACTCTGGGAGTGCCTCGACTGAAAGAGATCATTAATGTATCCAAGAGACCCAAAACTCCTTCTCTGACCATCTTCCTGCTGGGACAAGCTGCCAAGGATGCTGAGAAATGCAAGGTATGGGTGATGACGAGTTGGGAACAATGTTGAGCTGTTAGTGGATCGTGAGAAATTAGGTTTTGTTTATAATCCTTTTTTTTTTTAATGAGTGCAAGTGTTATTCATATCTAATCTTGTGAACCCATTCATTCATATCCTGTTTTCTTTTTCTCGCCCTAGGACGTGCTTTGTCGTATTGAGTACACCACTTTGCGCAAAGTGACCGCCAACACAGCTATCTACTATGATCCTGACCCTCTCAGCACAGTTGTCCCTGAAGACCAGGAGTTTGTTAATGTCTATTATGAAATGCCGGATGTGGATATGACCGCGATTTCTCCGTGGCTGCTCAGGATGGAGCTGGACAGGAAGAGGATGACTGATAAGAAGCTGACCATGGAGCAAATCTCGGACAAGATATCCTCTCACTTTGGGAGTGATCTGACGTGCATCTTTAATGACGACAATGCTGAGAAGCTGGTACTTAGGATCAGACTGATGTCAGCAGATGGCGGGAAATCTACTGAGGTAAGGCACGCAATACACTCAACCCCCTTTTAGAAGGACGCCTCTATTACGGGCACGATTCTATATCGGGCTCTGTAGCCACTCAATTTACTGGTAATTTTGCTAATTCAACGACAATTACCAATCACGGAAGTGCACAAAGAAGTTCAATAGTTATTGGAGAATCTTAGGTGGTGTGCGAGGGAAAATAAAACAGTGCTTAAGGTTATACTTGAAGCCTCTTGAAAATGGCTGCTTCAATGTGTAGTTAAAGATAATTATGGTCTCTTACTGGACTGGCAATTCTGCGATACGGGCACCGTATGTTCCCAAGGTGCCTGGATAGAGGAGATGGAGTATGCAACTGAGCATATGTATAGACTGTGTTATAATTATTTATTAGCAGTTTTTCTCTGCTTTAATGCCATGGTTATTGTTGTTTCAGCCAAGAATGGTGTATTTATTTATTTACTTCCTTGGTAGGAGGAGGAGCAGATGGATAAAATGGAAGATGACACATTTCTCCGCTGCCTTGAAGCAAACCTTCTGTCAGACATGGCTCTTCAGGGGATAGAGCAAATTGTAAAGGTAAGGAAAAACTAAATCCGCTTCAGTATCCTTTTCATTTTCATTTCCCATTGTGGCATTTATTTGAAAAATGTGTTACTTTCCTTCCTGTATTTTTCCGGTGCCTCTCTTCCCATCCTCTCTCTCTCTCTCTCTCCCTACAGGTGTACATGCATTACCCGACCCAGGACTCTAAGAAGAGGATCAGTATCAATGAGCTAGGGGAGTACAAGGCCACACAGGAGTGGATTCTGGAGACTGATGGAGTCAACCTCATGAAAGTGCTCAGTGAACTTTCAGTAGATCCTATACGTACCACTTCCAACCACATCGTGGAGATATTCTCTGTAAGGAATACTGTATATAAGTTGGTTCTTGTGGGTGCAGGTGTGTAGTTTTTAAAGGAGTTAATTAAATGTTGCCTTGATAACCTTATGAGTGGAGAGGTGTGGGAAAGTGTTAATTCACTTAAAATTTTAAACCTCACTTTTATAGATTACTTCATTTATTTTCTTATGTGGCAATCATTTAAATAGTCACCAGCATTTGTAATTTTATGTATAGCAAAATGCGTGGAGTATACTCTGTTGTGCAATGTCTCGGTACAGGTGCTGGGCATAGAGGCTGTGAGGAAGGCTGTGGAGAAGGAACTGTATCACGTCATATCATTTGACGGCTCGTACGTGAACTACCGCCACTTAGCACTTTTGTGTGATGTCATGTGTTGCCGTGGTCACCTGATGGCTGTCACCAGGCACGGGATCAACCGGCAGGATGTGGGTCCACTCATGAAGTGCTCCTTTGAAGAAACGGTGAGTATTTTTATTGCTGTAAGAGAGGTGTCATTTCTGCAACCCTTAGGCTGTGGCAGTGTTGAGGTGGTTAAAACAATACAATGTTCAATTATTTATTTTTACTGAATTTCTGATGCTCCTGAATTAAATTGTGGTTGAATAAAAGTGTTCCATTTATTATCGTTGCATGTTAGCAATAGATGTTAGACTGTGGTGTTTTGTACTGTGTGTAGGTGGACTGTCTGACAGAGGCTTCAGCTCATGGAGAAGCGGATTACATGCAGGGAGTGAGTGAGAACATTATGTTGGGTCAGCTCCCCAAGGGAGGAACAGGAGCCTTTGACCTGATGCTGGACTCTGAGAAATGCAAGCTAGGAATGGAAGTGTCTAATGCATTGCCAGCCATGACCATGATGCCGGGGGGCTTGTATGGAGACAATGTGGCCCCTGGGGGGCACACTCCGCCCATGACTCCTTGGATGCCTGAGGGAGGAACCACGCCCATGTTGGAACCTTGGACCCCTAGTACTGGGATGACCCCAGCCGCTGCTTTCTCTCCTGCTCCCAGTGGTTTCAGTCCAGGATGGAGCCCACACTCCCCGGCCTCCCCGAACTATTCCCCTGCATCTCCATCCTACTCTCCTGCTTCCCCTTCGTATTCACCAGCTTCCCCGTCCTATTCCCCAGCTTCTCCATCGTACTCCCCTGCATCTCCTTCATACTCTCCTGCTTCCCCTTCCTATTCTCCGGCTTCTCCTTCCTACTCGCCGACTTCCCCTTCCTATTCTCCAGCATCCCCTTCCTACTCGCCGACTTCCCCTTCCTATTCCCCTGCATCTCCTTCATATTCGCCGTCTTCTCCATCCTACTCCCCTGCATCTCCCTCGTATTCGCCAACGTCCCCATCTTATTCGCCGACTTCACCGTCCTATTCACCCACATCTCCATCGTATTCCCCTACCTCTCCTTCTTACTCTCCAACTTCACCATCGTATTCCCCAACGTCGCCGTCTTACTCCCCCACTTCACCTAGCTATTCCCCTTCTTCCCCGAGCTACTCGCCATCTTCTCCAAGTTACTCTCCATCGTCCCCCAGCTATTCCCCATCGTCCCCTAGCTATTCACCTTCTTCTCCCAGTTATTCTCCATCTTCCCCGAGCTATTCACCTTCTTCCCCGAGCTACTCTCCATCAAGCCCCAGCTACTCTCCATCGTCCCCCAGCTACTCCCCATCTTCCCCGAGCTATTCACCATCTTCTCCTAGCTACTCCCCATCTTCCCCGAGTTATTCCCCATCATCCCCGAGCTATTCCCCCTCCTCTCCCAGCTACTCCCCATCTTCTCCCAGTTATTCCCCATCATCCCCAAGCTATTCTCCTTCTTCCCCGAGCTACTCGCCTTCTTCTCCTAAATATTCGCCATCGAGTCCAAGTTACTCTCCATCATCCCCTAGTTACTCACCTTCATCCCCGAGTTATTCTCCGTCTTCGCCGAGCTATTCCCCATCGTCTCCCAGCTACTCTCCATCCTCACCCAGCTACTCCCCATCCAGCCCCAAGTACTCTCCATCCAGCCCCAAGTACTCTCCTTCTAGCCCCAAGTACTCTCCTTCTAGCCCCAAGTACTCTCCTTCTAGCCCCAGCTATTCCCCTTCCAGTCCCAAGTACTCCCCCTCAAGCCCTAAATATTCCCCATCCAGCCCCAAATATTCCCCCTCGAGTCCTAAATATTCCCCTACTAGCCCCAGCTATTCACCGTCTAGTCCTGAATATTCGCCTCCGAGCCCTGACTACAGGTAGGCATCACATAGATGTAATATAATCATAATTGTACCAACTGTCCAATCAGATAGCTCAATTTGTGGTGAATTTATTTCATACCCACCGCCTAGAAAGTTAAGTAAACCGTCCAATTAAAATTAGTTTTTGTGCATTCCTATAACACTGGTACAAGTTGGTTGCACCACTCTGTGTTCGGTCGGTATGACATTTACACTATCCTTGGGCCTTTGGCCCTTGGTTGTGTAAATCCCGTGCCAACCTTCACATCGTGGTATACCTATACTTTTAATATAGATTAGAGTTTGTCATGTTTGTATTGTATTTATAGTTGATGTATTTTATATTGCAGTGACTAATCGTCAGTTTTGGAAAATGAAAACTTTCTCAGTTTCAGAATAATAAACTCATAACATTGATTTTTGTGGACTTCAATGGTTTCATCTTTATTAATGTATTATGTATATTGGTAAAGGGTATATACCCTTCTTTTGGTTGCATTACATTATTTCAGATAAAGTTAACCAATTAGCTAGGAACTTAACTGTGGCAAATGGGCCAAGAAGACGCCAAAACATATGCAATTTCATTTTTTTAAAATCCATAATTGTGGTGAATAGGTCCCTGCCAGATTATGCTAGTTCGCTGGAATAATAGACATGTAGCTAATAGCATGGTGGAATAATTATGTATAAGACCCTGTATGTAACATTCATTTCATAACGTACCAACTCTATACAGCTAGCTATACTGCAATCATCAAAATTTCACTTATTTCTAATTAGATAAGAGAATAATATGAAAATTTCTAGAATAATATGCTATTCTTTGGAAAAATACAATTTTTTAAAAAAATAATAGTTCTAAAAAATTCGAGCATAATCTGGCAGGCTCTAGTGGTGAATATTGTCTGACATAGCCTGACCCTTTACCTAACTGCTGCACAGAGAGTGTCTGGGGAAAATCATGCACTTCACTTGGAACTCTCTAAATCACAAATAAAAATATCTTGTGACCATTTCCTTGTCTTATCAAAGCTGTTCACTGTATAATAATAAGCCAATACACATGCTCCTCTTCTACTACTACTAGTAGTAACAGCAAATATACTTTAGCATAATCGGGCAGGGCCTAAATACAGCATGTGATGGGTCACAACCTCTGAGAAGATATCTAGCATGCAATATAAATATTATATTAAAGAGTTAGCACTGTAGGCAAGGGAGGTGTGAGCAAGGAGAGGAAGTTAAAGTCAATGAGGAGAGAGGAAGCGGAACGAAAGAGAGTGGCAGATAGCATTTTTTCTGGAATAATAGACATGAAATAGCATAGTGGAATAATTCTAGAATTATAAGGGTATTGAAATAGTACGAGGCGAAGCCTAGTGCTCGCTAATAGTAGGCCAGCTTTTAAAAAGTCATTTGCAATTGTAGCTATATTATATCGTTCACTCACTATCTCCTTATTTCTTCCGCTGGAACTTTCTTTTCAACGAGCGGCTCCTCCTAATCTGTTGTAAAACATTCCGTCTAATAAGGGTAGAGGTTCTATGGTAAAGAAGGACATTGTCTTCAACTAAAAACTACTCGAACCGTACGTTTCCAAAGGTTAACACTGCACGCGTGCGCACTTACCCGTACTATTTCACTTAGCTATACCGAGGTATTTCACTTAGTTTCACTTAGTTACCGAGGTATTTCAATTAGTTACGCACTATTTCACTTTCAGGGATTTGCATGATGACATCACATATCATCCTGCCACGCCCACCGATGGTATCACTGCACACCGTGCGCTTGGTCTATTTTTTGCTGTAGCACCAGCGCCAGGCTGCACAGAGCTTTTTCCCATACATTTTTGAATGGGCAACTTACGCGCCGTACTATTAAGCAGAATAATAAAGGGGAAAATGAGAATAATCAGTTCATATAGCTAATCATGAACTATAAAGAAAATCAATAGTGCTTTTTTTCCTCTTTTTCTTATACAATAAGGACGTAACATTTAGAAATGTGGTTATAAGGCAGATCTTAATTACTTGATTAAAACAGATGGGTTTGTGGTGGCTACATACTTGGTTATTGCACTTCCAAAAATGAAAAAAAAGTTCGAAATACTGGGGCTCAGGCTCAGAGTCAGTAAAGTCATCTGGAGAATTATACTAAATGGTTCTCAAACTTTTTTCAGCTGTTGCAAGAGCATGTTTTCTAACATTTTTACTGGGATGTTCAAGGTTTTCACTATAGCTATAATGAATTCTCTATTTTGAGTAATTCAGTATAGCAGTAAGAGAGACGGATTCTTTACTCATTCATTTCATAACATAGCTACCAACTTTATACAGCTACTGCAGTCATCACTACTTCACTTATTCCTAATTGGAAATAATAAGAAAATTTATGGAATAATATACTATTCTTTTGGAATAATAATTTTTTAAGAATAAAAAAATTAAAAAATAATTCAAAAAATTTGAGCATAATCTGGCAGGCCCTTAGCTGTACTGCGCTCAAGCTCATTAGTGGGTACCCTGGATAGGCCCTGCCAGATTATGCTATATAGCATTTTATAGATATGTAATAGCATATGGAATGATTATAGAATAGTATAGCTAAGCATAAGAATAATAAAGGGGAAATCTTTCAAGTGGAACTAAGCAATGTTCCCAAGAAACTTGTTGCTATGACTGAGCTATGTATAGTTGGCAAAACAAAGAACACATTAAAGCTATTATAGCTAAAGGCTATGTTTTTGTCAAAAAATCACACACTGAAGGCAATAAGCCACCGTATTCTACTTTTGTAAAATGGCTGAAATGTTTCTGTGAGTGTATTTAAAAACATAGTGTAAACTTTTCTTGTGTAGCTATGTGGTCATGACTTTTTAAGGACAGTCGTTGTTTCTTGTAATTTACTCTACAAGTTATGCAAAGGCCTGAATGTTCCTCTGTCATGTTGCTCTAAATATTGAGTAGAGTGTCAAATTGAGTAGAGTGTGGTTGCTGTAATTTAATGAACTTAACCTATTAAGTCTTATATACAATAGCTAGGAAGGTTGATATTACTGTTCATCTATCACAAATGTATGTACTTGTGATAGATAAAGAACACTACCAGCCTAGCTATTGGTTAGTGGTTGTTGTTTTTTGTTTTTTGTTTTTTTTAGATTGGTGGTTTGTAGGAGGTGGTTTCACCAACCATCATCCTGGTGGCCATTGCATTATTGTGGAAGTTCATGGTGCTTATGTTTATCGGTAACTCTGAGCCCACAGCTTAGACTAAGCCACAATTAAATGTGGCCATAATTATACATAGTGTTAATTTAAGCCTTACGACGAAATCCCACTCGTGACTGGCTATACAAATATTGATGTCTTTTGTGAGCCATACCCAATTGTGTAAGAGGCTACAGCTGTTTATATAACACTCATCATCACTTCGTAAATTCTGCATCAAATGCAATGCTCTGGATCTGAACTAGATTTCAAACTAGATGAGCTGAGCATGGTATATTCTTGCTTTTACTGAGTATCAACTCTTTTTTTTTATGTCCTGGAGCAAGTTGAAAAGCATGGCATGCATAATTCAGTGTAAAGAAGTAAAAAGTGGAGGGGCAGCAAAAAAATTTCTTCTTCCATTTTCTAAGCCGATGGCTACATTCATACTATCTATACTATAGAATGTGAAGAAGTGGGGAGGGGGAGGGAAGCGGGGGGAGTTGAGCCTTTCATTGTGCATAATGCCCCATACTCCTCTGGTCTATTGAAATGTATTGTGATTTTGTACTTTGTTCAAACCGGTAGCCTTCAAAATCATTGTATTTGGTGAATGCTGAATCAACAACATTGGTCGCAAGTAATACCTTTTCTGGATTAGCAATAGCAAAATTAACACACTACACTCGTCTCTTGTCTTCCAAAAATTGGAAATTCCCCACTTATGGTGTACAGCTAAGGTAGAAATTGATGGCAGCAAGAAGGGAAATAATATGCAGTGGTGAAGGAAGGGGGGGGGGGGGGCTCTGGGGGCTGGACACGCCCTCCCCATCATCTACCTACATCACTGATATGACTGTAAGTATCTCCTATGTACATTGTATTTCAAAGGTACTGGAGGACTGGTCAAATTGTATAGCTGTTTAGTGGCTAAGAAATAGGCTCTTGCTGAAAACAATGGGCATTCTGCCTTTCATTGTTACATTCTTGGACTGGGCCGTTAGCAATTTAGTAATATTGACTACAAAAATGCTTTAAATTCAATTAATACTAAGTTAATTAAAATGGCCACCTGCTCCTGCAAAGTGTCAGACTATACATTCATTTAATGCACATGCTCTGACATTAAAGTGACAGACAAACATCAAACCACTGCTGTTCATTCACTCTTTTTGTAGTGATAAATTAAATTAACTTTAAATATATGATTAGATGATATAATACTCACTGAAGAACACAGGTTCTGGCCTACTTTATAGTCAAGTTTGCTAATATATTTCATTTCATAGCCTGCAATGGTTTCTGTGGATATGATTACTACAGGTAGGGCAGATTGAACATATGGAGGTTTAGTCTCAACAAGAAATATTTTCTTCACGGTATGTGAATAGTCCATGATTAAGCCATGCTTCCCAAGTGACAGTTAAATGTTCTCATTAAATGCTATTTTTCTGACTCGTGATGTTTTCGTAAACATCATGATGTTGACCACTTTAACAGCAGATACAGTATCTGTTATCATACTGTGTGTTCAAAATAGTAGAACATGGCAAAAGGTTATCAATTTATTTTTTATATTCTTTTATTGATGACTTTTGTAATATACTTGTATTGGCAGTAATTTTACAAGAAGACAGATCCTTGTTATGGTTACTTTATACTGTTAAAAGTGTTAGAAAAGTAATGTGAGGTTCCTATTTAAAGCACACATCTGCTATTGATCACTGAGACCATGTTTTCTCATTCGTTAGATCAATAGCATTCCCAAACTATTCCCCTTCAGATGAAGACAAAATACAACTTAATGAATCGGTTTATATTCCCTCAGCCTAAAATGTTTATGTATGCCAACATTTCTAAGATAAAAAGTGTTTAACAAGAAACATGTTGTAATTGTAAAAATATGAAGAGAGACTCTTACTATACTGAAGCAGCTCTTTTGTTGCAGCTTCTTGAAGACACATAGTTTATTCATTTATTTATTTATTTATTTATTTTGCTTTCCAGATGTCAACAAAAGGGGAAATAAGTTCACATTATTTTGGAAGCTCTGCATTAGCGTGGCTTTGAAATATACTTTCATTGAATTATGGATGTATTTCTAGACACTATTTTCTAACACACCATTCCTTGCACTTTCATCTCTTCTTGCTAATGTGTTTTGTATAGACACAGGGACAGGCACTCAAACATTGACATTCTAAAGGCTTTGGGGAAGATCTACAACATTAGTGACACGCTCTGGCAAGAAGAAGAAAAAACCCTAGGAATTACATTAATTAGTTGTTATTACCAGAAAGTGGTATGATGTCACCAAGTGGAACTTAAGACACCTTTTGTTGAAAGAACAATGACATGCATATTTTGTCTGAAGAGCTGGGAACATTCAGCCAAGATAAACTTGCTTATTAAGGCTTGCTAATAATGGTTGCATCAGTTGTTGAGTGAAGTCTACTAGAGCAAATAAAGAACTAGCTAGGTGGAGTGGGTGATTGGCAGCTTTACAAAATGGAGCTGGCATTACCAGCCAAAATCCTTGGAGTTCTCCTATTTGTTCAATTTTTGGTTATCGCAGAAGCGACTTTCTTTTGCAAGTCGCCTTCCCGACCTAGTTATGGCAGGCATGATGGCGGATGGCAGGCATATTTTAGTGTTGGAAGTTCCGTAACATACTCTTGTTATACTGGTTACGTCTTAAAAGGACAGAGCAAGTTAACTTGCATCCGTACAACTTATGGATCAAAGTGGAACAATTCTCCTCCATGGTGTGTTAAAAGTAAGTAACCCAAATTCAGCTTAGTGCAATTTTTTTAACCAGATCAGCACTATTATATACCAGTGCACTTAAATATAATAAGAAATGTTAATTTTTTAAAAAAATTTCTTGTGTAAATATAAACTTCCATTGAACTAGGTTATATTTTCAGCTGGTTTATTACAACAACCATTTTGTTTTCCATTGACTATACAGAAACCGGAGATGATGATGATGAAGATTCCTCTTCATCTGATTCCTCTTCATCTGATTCCTCTTCATCTGATTCTTCTTCATCCAGCTCCTCTGGCTCAAGCAGTAAGTTAAAGTGAAGATGCATCATGATGAATTAATTATTCCAATTTATCATCTTACAGTCACACACTGTCCCAAGCCGCCATCACTTCAATATGGACGAATCATAGGCAGAAGCTACAGAGTTGGAGCTTACATCAATTATGTCTGCAACTCTGGGTTTGTCCGAAATGGCTTGAAATTCCGAAAGTGTCTGTCTAATGGCAGATGGTCCGGGTCAGCACCTACTTGCAGAGGTACTTGTAGACATTTGTGCAAAAAAAAAACTTCATTGAATTCTAACCTTATCCCCCTTTATTAGGCAGTCTTTGTCCATATTTAAGAGCTCCAAGAAATGGCAGAATCAAGTATTCCAGAGGGAGAAGTGTTGGAGACAAGGTGTGGTACTTCTGCAGATATGGCTACTCTCTCGTTGGATCAGAATCTAGAACTTGCCTGACGAATTTATCATGGTCCCAATCTCCCCCATATTGTAGTAAGCACATTATTATTCTAGCCATACTTGGACAGTATCTTTTTTTTTAAAGCAATTTTCACTTTCAGGAGAATTAAATTAATAAATAAATCTACTAATAATTTTCGTCTTTATTTCCCTCTTAAATTTTAGCATATGGCTGTGGAAAGCCATCCCGACCAAATAATGGATACGTGTCTTTCAGTAAGACTAGACCAGGATCAGTTGCTCGCTACTCCTGCAACAGTGGCTTTATCTTGGTGGGCACCAAGGTCAGAGTATGCCAGCGCAGCGGAAGCTGGAGCCCAAGAGTGCCAATCTGCAAGCCACGTAAGAAATAGTTCATTACTCAGGGAGGGCAGGCATCATGTAGATACAAAGTGCAACTTCATTCTGATAGTTTCACTATTTATAATTTCTGCAGGTGCAACTTGTCCTAGTCTCAAAGCCCCGACAAACGGTGGAATAAGATTCAGCAATGGCCGCAATGTAGGCTCCACAGCAAGGCATTTCTGCCAGTCTGGCTTCATACTAAAAGGCAATCAGAATCGTGTGTGCAGTACTAATGGTGTATGGACTGGCAGTGCTCCAGTGTGTAAACGTAAGTTGTTGCTATTGTTGTTGTCGTCGTTGTTGTTTACTTTATGTTTGTTCACATTAGCTGCTAGCTGTCCTAGGCTCAGCATCCCAAGATACGGCTGGATAAAATTCACTAATGGAGTGAACATTGGCTCCACCGCCACTTATTCTTGTCTTAATGGATTCCTCCTTAATGGAGATAAAACTCGAGTATGTCAATCAAATGGTGTGTGGACCGGAGAAGACCCTGTCTGCAAGAGTAAGTCCAGAAAATAAAGTTAAAAACGACTAAGTTTCTTCTTTCCACATTCACATCCATTACGATAGTCTTTTTTATTCTTCTATATAGGACCAGTGTTTTGCCCTCGCCTTGTTGTTCCAAGGAATGGTTGGATAAAATTGAGTAAAGGAAGATTAGAAGGATCTAAAGCAAGCTACTTCTGTCGCTCTGGTTTCCTACTGGTTGGAGATAGAACTCGAGTGTGTGAGTCTGACGGAAAATGGACTGGAAGCACTCCTGAATGTAGACGTATGTCTATTTATTTAGCTACATATATGTATTTTTTCACTATTCGTTTCCTATTGAATAGAACCATCGTGCCCAATCCTGAAAGTCCCAACTAATGGCATACTGAAGCTGAGTAATGGACTGAGAGTGGGGTCAAAGGCAACTTATTCCTGCAAACCCGGATTCTCCCTGGTGGGAAATGTGAACAGAAAGTGCCAATCGAATGGAAAGTGGACAGGCAGTGATCCTTCATGTAGATGTAAGCATGGATTATACATATAATGCATTTTTTTTAAATACTTATTCTAATTCCTCCTGTAGCCAACATGTGTGATCCTTTACCAGACATTGCTAATGGGCGTGTAGTACTCAGTGGAACATTCATTGGAGCCACAGCCACTTACAGCTGTAACGATGGATATATCCTGGTAGGAAATGCACAAAGAACTTGTAGCAGCAGCGGTCAGTGGTCTGGTAAAGAACCTTCTTGTAGAAGTGAGTTATTGCTGTTTCTCTATCTCAATGGAACAGGATGAAGGTGTAGACAGCTTTTATTTCAAGATTACCTTAATATGGTATTATACTGTTGTATTGCATAACAGTGTTGTATCTTAATATGGTATTATACTGTTGTATTGCATAACAGTGTTGTATCTCTGATTAAAATGTATTGCATAAAATAAGGAATTGAAAAGTTACTATCAGTTCCGGTATTTTAACTCTTTATTATGAAGACTAAAACTGCTGCTTTATTGCTTGGCAACAGAAATATCACACCCCAAATGCAATTTCTCAAGCATTCAACTTTTTTTCCACAATGATAATAGTAAAAAAATGGCTGAAATTTTTTATAGTGAACCTGATATTCATTTTTTATATGTATTGGCAATACTATAGTTGCTGACTGCGGCAATCTGGATAATCCAACCAATGGTAAGATCCGCTTCATTCCATTTGGATCCACTGCTTTTGGAACGCGTGCCATATACTCGTGTAACTCTGGATTCACTCTGCAAGGAGAGAAGACTCGGGTGTGCCAAGCAGACGAGACCTGGTCCGGATCAGCTCCCACTTGTGTTGGTAATAGCTATTGAGGCAAATGAAATACGAATAGACTGACTTTTCTTTTGTTAGAAAACATGTGTGACAGTCTACCAGACATTGCCAATGGAGATGTGGAGCTCACCGGAACATTTGTAGGAGCTACTGCCACTTACACGTGCATCGATGGGTACATCTTGGAAGGAGACAAGCAGAGAACATGCCAGAACAATGGCGAGTGGACCGGCAGTGAACCATCTTGTAGAAGTAAGAGATGTGTGCACTTGATTTGACTGTTTTTATATTAGTGATAGTTTTTTTGTTTTGTTTTGTTTTTTGTTGTTGTTTTTTGCTGGAGGAAGGGGGAAGGAAGTGGAGGGGGGAGGGGAGGGGGTAGGAGGAGAGGATGGTAGTATTCAAACATTGCATTTCATTAAAAAATTTTGCAAGGACACTTTCAGCTTAATATTTTGACATGCCTTCCTGATACATTCCTGACTTCAGTGTGTTTAAATATTTGCTCTTTTTTTCAGTTGCAAACTGTGGATCTTTGCCAAACCCTATAAATGGTAGAGTTGAATTTCGACCAGATGGCACCACTGTCTTCAGGTCTCGTGCTGTGTACTCATGTGACTCTGGATTCAGTCTTAAAGGAGGCAGAATCCGCCTGTGCCAGGCAGATGAGACCTGGTCTGGCTCTGCTCCTACTTGTGTTCGTGAGTATGAATCAGGTCTGGTATAAATAATGGAATTTCAATTGATAATTTTTATATCTATACAGCTAATATGTGCGATGAGCTAACCGACATCAACAAGGGAAGCGTGGAACTTGAAGGAACATTTGTGGGAGCCTCAGCCACTTACAGCTGTATCGCGGGATACATCTTAGTAGGAAGCCGGCAAAGGACGTGCCAGCCCAATGGCCAGTGGTCTGACAGTGAACCATCTTGCAGAAGTGAGCAATCTTAATAAGCAATTTAGAATCAATGCATTTTAACTGAACTTATTATATCTTATGACAGTTGCCAATTGTGGGCCTCTGTCAGCTCCTGATGATGGACAAGTTTCATTTGAACCAGACGGCACTACTGTCTTCCGATCTCGTGCCGTATACTCCTGTAACACTGGATTCACTCTGGATGGAGATAAGACTCGCGTCTGCCGAGAAGATGAGACATGGTCTGGATCAGCACCCACTTGTGTCCGTAAGTTAAAGAAACAATTTGTTCAGTCATTCTCGGCTGAAATAATAATTTGTTGCACGGAGATTGGAGTGCTAGAGCCTCAGAACCAATAGTGTATAGTAGCACGTAATTTACAAGCATGGAGGTCCTAGTCTCATCAATGTTCAGACGCTTCAGTAGACACGAGGGATTCTGAATTATTTTTGTTGCCACAGTATTTATAAACAAGTTAAGACTATTTAAATTGACTGATCAGTGTTGATTGTTGTACTGGACAACATGCCTATTCTTTCATGCAAAACAACAACAACAACAACAATAAATGGAATATAATAATAAAAAGCAAATTTAAACTCTGTCTCAACTGTAAAAACAATTTTATAATTTTAAATAAGCTCTTGAATTTTGATTAGTTCCTCCTAAAACAAAGGGAAGCAGAGGAAAGTAGGAAAGTCGATGATGTCCTTATTGCACTTACGAGACAAACTTGAGTTATTCTTTCCCTGCCCTACCCCCCCCCCCTCCCCTCTTTCCCCCCTCCTCCTCCTCTCGTACCCCTCTGTTGGCAGGTAAAATGTTGTGAAGTTTACCAGAACATGTGCTATAATGGCGGTGGTGGAGCTGAGTGGAACATTAATAGGAGCCACTGCCGTTATACACCTGTGACAATGGGTCCATCCGGAAGGAACAAGAACAGGAATATGCCAGGACAGGGCGAGTGGACCGGAAACAGAAACCATCTTGTAGAAGTAAGGACAGTTCCAATACCATTAACTAATTTGTAATAATCATAATATTAAAAATAATAAAAAATAATAAAGTGATATGTTGTGGTCGGTGTTGGTAGTGAGCAGCAGCAGCAGTAGTAATAGTAATAATAGTAGTGTAGTAGTAGCAGCAGTATAGTAGTAGTAGTAGTAGTAGTAGTAGTATGTAGTAGTAGTAGTAGTAACAGTAGTAGTAGTAGTATCATGTATGCATTGTATTTTGCTGATATATTTTGCATTGCCAATGTGGATCTTGCCTAACCCACAAATGGCCAGGTTAGGTTGTGAACCAGAAGGCACTAACGTCTTCAATTCTCGTGCTGTGACTCGGTGTGTACACGGAAACTCTTGGACGGAGATAGGATTCGACGGGGTTCAAAGCAAAGAAAAGTGGTCGGCTCCGCTCCCACTTGTGTCCGTAAGTTGCTATAGTAACTACCAGTGATCATGTGATGACTTTACATATTATATGGCTTCAAGGTTCAGTGTGATGCTCTTCCTCCAGTACTCTATGGCCAAGTGGAACTCATGAAGATTTGTAGGAGGCCAATGCTACATACACTGTATCAATGGCTACATTTGCAAGGAGGACGTAAAGGACATGCCAGACAGCGGCCAGTGTGGTCTGGCAGTGAGCCTTCTCTGTATAAGTGAGTAGCAACCAATTTAGAAAATGTTCCGTATGGGTGGGGGAGTGAAGGCGGGGGGGGGGGGGGGGGGGGGAGGGAGGCAGGGGCTCTAGGGCATGCGATGTGTTGGCATTAAAATAATTTGAGTTTTTTACAATAAGAAAATATTATGCTATATCTATAGGGGCTTATTGAAAGGATAGGTTTTTATAGATTTCCACTAATGAATGGAAACATTTAACTTATGTAATATTTGTGTCTATAGTTGTCCTCTGTGGAACTCTGCCTAACCCTGCCGATGGCCAAGTTAGTTTTGAACCAGATGGCTCTACTATCTTCCGATCTCGTGCCATATACACATGCAACTCTGGGTTCAATCTGAATGGAGATGATACTCGTGTGTGCCTGGCAAGTGGGACCTGGTCTGGATCAGCACCCACTTGTGACCGTAAGTAATGAAAATTAGAAAAAGAGCAGCAACATACACATATGTCTTTCTTAGCTATTATGTGCGACGTTCTGCCGGACATTAATAACGGAGGAGTAGAACTTAACGGAAGATTTGTAGGAGCCACAGCAACATACAGCTGCATCAATGGGTACATCTTGGAAGGGGAGAGCCAAAGAACATGTCAGGTTAATGGACAGTGGAGTGACAGCGAACCATTTTGCAGAAGTAAGAATTTATGTCAAATCAAACAATCTGTGAACTTGAAATACTCATTCACGACACAATTTCTTCTATTTAGTTGCTGACTGTGAATCCCTGTCCAACCCTAGCAATGGAGCTGTCAGTTTTCTACCAGATGGTACCACTGTCTTCAGGTCACGTGCTGTGTACTCGTGTGACTCTGGATTCAGTCTGGATCGAGATGACACTCGTGAGTGCCAGGCTGACGAGACCTGGTCTGGATCAGCACCTAAATGTGTCCGTAAGTAGACAATCATAGTGTTAGAAATGTCAGACATTTTACAAGTTTAGCTACAACATACTCAAATTACTGTTATTGGCCATCTTAATTATAGTTACTATTGTATATTATATGTAAATTTCCTCAAACAGCTAATATGTGCGATGTTCTCTTCAACATTTTGAATGGTCGCGTGGAACTCGACGGGACCTTCGTGGGAGCCAATGCTACATACAGATGTGACAATGGATACATCTTGGAAGGAAATAGTCAAAGAATGTGTCAGGACAATGGCAAGTGGACAGGCAGGGAACCATCTTGTAGAAGTGAGTTACAAGTAGTTTAAAAATAGAGCACTCCATTTCCAGGCTACTTTGATGTTGATTTGCATGGTATAGTTGCTGATTGTGGTTCGCTGTCAAATCCCACCAATGGCCAAGTCAGGTTTGAGCCAGATGACACTACAGTCTTCAGGTCTCGTGCCATCTATTCTTGTAACACTGGCTTCACTCTGGATGGAGACAATACTCGTGACTGCCAGGCAGATGAGACCTGGTCTGGATCAGCACCCAGTTGTCGTCGTAAGTACTAACATGAAAGCAATTCAGGAGCCATATTTGTGTACAAGACAAAGTGCCAGAAGCTAAACACAAGCCTATTACTAGCCACTTTGAAGGGTAACTGCAACTTCAAGAGTGTTTGGCAAGTAAACAAGCTTTTATTCATTGATAGTGAAGTACACAAGTCAGTGAAAAAAGAACACAACAGCTGTAAATTATTGTCTGGACTCTACCATGTTTTATGTGCTTGATGAAGTGCTGATGGGAATCTAGACAGCAATATGTGTAATTTTTCTTAATAACATTTTCTCCAGTTTGTTTAACAAGGAAACTTTGTTCTCTTGCTTAGCTGTCATGTGTAGTACCCTCCCCAATATCACTAATGGACGTGTCTCTCTGAGCGGTACATTTGTGGAAGCCATTGCCACTTACACTTGCAACAATGGCTACATCCTTGAGGGAGTCAGACAGAGGACGTGTCAGAGCATTGGCCAGTGGACAGGGACGGAGCCATCTTGTAGAAGTATGTCATTCCATAAGTTAATTGGGCAATATTCATTTTGCTGCAAATATAATTATTACTAGTCGCCAAGTGTGGACCACTTCCCAACCCAACGAATGGCCAAATTGAGTTTCAGCCTGACGGCACTACTGTCTTCGAGTCTCGCGCCACGTACGTATGTGACTCTGGATTCACTCTGGACAGAGAGGAGACCCGGGTGTGTCAGGCAGACGAGACCTGGTCTGGATCAGCACCCATTTGCGTCGGTAAGTTTGAGTTTGAAATCTCTAAGAAATTAACTTTCATTATGGATGTACATGTATCCATGTAGAAAACATGTGTACGAATCTACCGGACATCCCTAACGGGAGTGTAGAACTCAGTGGAACTGGTGTAGGAGCCACAGCCACCTACACCTGTATCACAGGATATATCTTGGAAGGAAACAGTCAAAGAACATGTCAGAATAGCGGCCAGTGGAGTGACCAGGAGCCATCATGTAGAAGTAAGCATCATGCCTGTATATATTTTGAAAAGAACACAATATGTGAAGTTTTAGTGTTTTTATAACAAACATATGTGAACTTAAAGAATAAAGAGACCCTTTAGTTTCACTGATTCAGTCATCCTCAGCTAAAACTTGTATTGGTTTGGTTGAAGACCAGTAATGTCATATCCTTAGGAGAGTGATTCATTTGATGTTTGATGATATTCTTGAAATGATTTTCTCCAAGCTTCAGTAGAATAAGTCTCCCCCATAGAGTGAACATTGTTTTAAGTGACTCTGTTATTAACTCATTCTCTCAGTCACGGTAGACTCACTGCATTGTGACAAGAATGAACGGATACCCTTGACTGACCGTGTGTACACACCGAGTATTTAAATGTAACGATTAAAATTCTCATTTTATTTGACCAGCTGCATTTCACTCACCATTAGGCTAAGGTCATTGAATAATACTGCAAACTAAGTCATGCAAAATGCATTGTATGAATATTTATGCAGTTGCCAACTGTGGATTTCTTTCTAACCCCGTTGATGGCCAAGTTAGTTTTGAGCCAGATGGCTTTACCACCTTCAATTCTCGTGCCGTATACACATGTAACTCTGGGTTCACTCTGGATGGGGATGACACGCGTGTGTGCCAGGCAGACGAGACCTGGTCTGGATCAGCACCCAAGTGTCGTCGTAAGTAAAACAACATAATCATAATAGGAATAATAATAATTTGTAATAATAATAAAAACAAAAATAATAATAATAATATAATTATAAAAATGAAAAATAGCCAAGTGTTAAAAGTCCTCCTATTTTGTGCAGCTGTTATGTGTGAAGCATTGCCTGGCATTGCCAATGGCCAAGTGGAACTGAGTGGAACATTTGTCAGCGCAACTGCCACCTATACTTGTGACAGTGGGTATATATTGGAGGGAGGGAGTCGCAGAAGATGTCAGAACAATGGCAAGTGGACTGGCACAGAACCATCTTGTAGAAGTAAGCCATTGTGGTGTTGTATATGTAACCAGACATTCACAAATTTTGCTGTCCACTTTTATAGTTGCCGATTGTAGATCTCTGTCTAAACCCGTCAATGGCCAAATTAGATTTGAACCAGATGGTACCACTGTCTTCAGGTCGCGTGCTGTGTACTCGTGTGACTCTGGATTCAGTCTGGATCGAGATGACACTCGTGTGTGCCAGGCTGATGAGACCTGGTCTGGATCAGCACCTAAATGTGTCCGTAAGGAAGAAATTTTTTTTTATAACTTTATGCCACATTGTGATTTTTCTTTCATTATTCCCTGATTTTAACTAATGTTTCAATTCCTTAGCTATTGTATGTGATGTCCTGCCTGACATTGCCAATGGACGTGTGGTGCTCAGTGGGAGGTTTGTCAGCGACACTGCCACTTACAGCTGCGAGGATGGATACATCTTGGAAGGAAACGAACTGCGAACATGTCAGAACAATGGCGAGTGGAGCGGCAGTGAACCATCTTGTAGAAGTAAGTGCCACTAGAAGAGGAAGATGTGGAAGGGGAGGGGTGGGAGGGGGGATGGAGGGGGCTTTAAGGGACATGTTTTGTGTTTTTTTAAAGGTGTTTATGTCATACCTCTTTTGATTGTGCCCAAAATTAAGTGCGGGGGGGGGGGGGGGGGGGGGTAAGGGCTGCAGCCCCCGGATATCACTAGGGGTGGTAAACAATGTACAAAATGAATCTTCACAGTGTGCGTGATAATATTATTCCATTAGTTTGTTTAGACTCATTGAAAATGACCAACTCTGCAAACTACTTTGTGATATCATTATGGTTGCTGACTGAGCATTTATAAGTGGAATCATTTATAATTCTTTCTTCCATCTTTGCACATATGTTTACAGAATAATTGATAATATTTATCCCGCCGGTAGACAATACTGGTGTATTAATGGCATAGGAAGGAGCCAGTTAGTTTATCCTACAGGATAATATGAAGCATCTTATCTACATGCTTGTCATGCTTGTCATGAATTTTAAGAAATCCCCATAGTTTGGTCTAATGAATATCAATTAGGACTGTATTTTGTATGGCCGGAGGAAGCAGCTGCATGAACACATACTTATAGGGCTACAAAGATTGAAGACATGACTCTCAAATCTTTTAATGACTTTGTCTCCCATAATTAGCAAGATAGAGTTTTAATATGTTTTATTAATAACTTGGATAAAACAAGCCAACCTATCTCCACTTTCACTCATTCATCATTATTGGAAAGAATTTTAGTTTTTGTGCCGATTTTTCTTATTGCCCATTCATGCTAGCATAGCAGTTAAAAGTATCTGTTAATTGTCTGTAACTATATATATATATATATATAATATATATTACATCAAACTTACACATATTTGCCACTGCTACCTCTCAAGTATAAATTGAAGGGGAAAAGGTGCTGAAGCCCTTGGGTCCAGTGCTCATTTGTGTTTGTCCAGCAAAGAATGTTAAATATTGTATTGTTATTGTACGTAATATATTCTCCCATGCAATTGTATTTTAGTAACTGAAAACAACAACAACAAAAAACAAAAACAAAAAAAAATAAGCAAACAACAACAAAACCAAAGTTGTTGCATATTTATGCTAGTATCTATTCTGTTGTTATACTTTTTAGTTGCTGATTGTCGATTCTTACCAAGACCCTCCAATGGACAAATAAGATTTGAACCAGATGGCACTACTGTCTTCAGGTCGCGTGCTGTGTACTCATGTGACTCTGGATTCAGTCTGGATCGAGATGACACTCGTGTGTGCCAGGCAGACGAGACCTGGTCTGGATCAGCACCTAACTGTGTCCGTAAGTAGACAATGAGTAGTAATAATGGCAGACTCTGTACTAGTTTAGCTACTACACATAGGCCTAGCACATGATGAGGCAGACAGGCGATCGCCTCACCCAGATTTTCATAAAACCACACCCACTATAGGATTTTGTACTCTCCATTTTTTATGACCCCTGACGAGGCCACTCTGGCAAGAGGTGGAAACATTGGGTTAAGTTTTAATTTAATATAATAGTAGTGGCTGTTAGAATTGAGAAATTTGTGATTATTGCGAGAACGACTGAATCATTTTTCAAAGTGGTCAGTTAAACAATATCAGTTAGACTAGCAGGTGTTCATTTAGGGCGGGGGCCAGGGGGGATGCTCACCCCTCCCCCTTAAATATTCTTCAAATTTCATAAGCGAAAAGCAAAGTTAAAAAGTAAATAATTAAGGTGAATGCAATTGCTTAAATCATAAGTTTATTTTTTTGCTGTTCTAATTATTGTCTGGTAATCGAAGCCTATCTCCTTTCTCATCTTAGTTCTGCATAAAAGTCATGACCCCTTGAGGTAACACAAGCTCAATCTCGCCCCCTCTTAAGTTGATTCCTAAATGAACCCCTGGTCCAGGATAAATAGCTATGTTTGCTAGCCATGTCAATCACCACACTTAATTCAATCTATGCTTGGAACCATTTCACTGCAATATTGTTTACTCACTCTCATAATTATATTTATCTGTATTCTACTATACCAGTTTTTACATATTCTTGTGATCACATCATTACCTGAACCATGACAATTAACGCTAGGCCCCTGCCTAAATTACTCGTTATTGGCCACTTACACAAACCCTTTGTGAATGGAGTTCATTTGCTCTTTTCCAATACAGGAAACATGTGTGAGAGTCTGCCAGATATCACTAATGGTGGTGTGGAGCTCACCGGAACATTTGTAGGAGCCACAGCCACCTACACTTGTATCACAGGATATATCTTGGTAGGAAACAGTCAAAGAACATGTCAGGATAACGGCGACTGGAGTGACAGTGAACCTTCTTGTAGAAGTAAGGGAGAAGGAAAAAAAGTAGTCATTCAGAATCAACATAGTGCATTATTTGAAATTAAAATAGCTGGAAAAGGGTCTTCAAATTTGACCCATCTTGTCATAATTAGCTATTCTACAATATCAAACATTTAATCCACATTTATTTCCATCCAGTTGCTAACTGTGTCTCTCTACCTGACCCTGAGGATGGAGACGTAGGATTCTCGCCACCTGACACCACCACTTTTGGAGCCCTCGCCATCTACACGTGTAACGATGGGTTTACCCTGAGGGGAAATGAAACACGTGTGTGCCAGGCTGATGAAACCTGGTCGGGAGTGGCACCCATCTGTCTACGTAAGTAGCTATTGATATTGCTTCTTCTTCAAAAAATAATGTGTATACTTCAAGCATCGCTACTGTTGTTTTGTTGCACAAAGCTTGAGGAAAGGAAACTGTAGAGAATTTTGTATAATATTTCTAATACAAGTTCCAAAACTCAATGCAATGATTTTAGCTAACTGTATTAGCTATAGCTATAATAACATTCAAAACTATAGCTAAGTTAGAACTTGATTCTCAGCACCTAATTAAACCTCCATGCAATAACTTAATAATTGTGAATATTTTATGATTGTGTGACTTCTGTTTTTCTCTTCCAGCCAACATGTGTGATGTTCTTTCCCCCGTTGACAATGGAGCTATTGCACTGACAGGAACATTTGTGGGAGCAACTGCTACTTATACTTGTGACACTGGATACATCTTGGAAGGAAATGAAGTTAGATTGTGCCAGTCAAGTGGCCAATGGACCGGATCAGAACCTTCTTGCAGAAGTAAGGAAACCTTCATATTCCAGCCTTTTACTCTTAGAATAGTTTCAGCTTATTTTAATTCAATTTGCAGTAGCCGATTGTATATCCCTACCAAACCCCACTGATGGGCAGGTCAGATTTGAACCAGATGGCACTACTGTTTTTGGGTCTCGCGCCGTATACACATGCAACCCTGGATTCACTCTCCAAGGAGATGCAACTCGTGACTGCCAAGCAGATGAAACCTGGTCTGGGTCAGAACCGACCTGTATCCGTAAGTCTTAAATATTTCCAATTCTAATAAAATTAAACTTATAGCTACTTATACCATTTCCTTGTAGGTACTATCCTATGTCCCACCTTACCTAATCCCAGTGATGGAACTGTGGAGCTAACAGGCAGAACTCCAGGTTCTCTTGCCCAGTACTCTTGTGGTACTGGCTTCAATCTGGTGGGTGGAGATACTAGGCGTTGCCAGAGAGATGGGACATGGAATGGAACAGAACCAGTCTGTACACGTAAGGAACTTTTTAAATTAGTCATAGCTTTATCATATGGAAACAACAAATGGTACAATTTATGGAGTACCATAACACAACTTTTTTTTTCTTTTTCTTTAGTTATAAAGCTATTGTTGTTGAAGAACAAATCAGTTTGATTGCAAGAGATCTAATAATAATAATAAAAACAAACTAGCTAAATAAAAATGAAGGTTTCAGGCTTTGTTTTCAACAACAATTACTACGACAGTTCAAAACATATTCTTCGAACCAATACATAGCATTTCATGATAGCTGTAGTTCTAACTGAACAGTCATGGTAGCAGTACTTTACTTGTTCAATTTTTCCGTGTTCTAATTATTCATATTCTATAGCTGTGGACTGCGGCAATCTCACCAACCCGGAGAACGGTATCGTCTTTGTGCAGAATACAACAATTGGATCTCCAGCTCAGTACTTTTGTAACCGTGGATTCAACTTGATCGGAAATGACATCAGGATTTGCTTAGAGACGAGACTTTGGAGTGACGTGGAACCAACTTGTGAACGTAAGAAATGCCATAGTTAGCTATTGTGTATGCACTCTGTTCATGGTCCACACAATTGCAGCTATTATAAAATATAGTAAGTATTAAAGTTGTCGTAATGCTTACCAAAAATTTAAAAGTGATTTTTAAATATCTATCAGTTCAATGAATTGAACAATAGATGCCCTTTAGATGCAGTTAAATTAAAAAAATATGTAACTGTGCCTCTGTCCTGGGAACCATTACCACCTAATCCTAATTATTTATTTATTTATTTATTTATGTATTATTTACTTGTTTTGTTTTACCATTAAAAGCAATTGTCCATGTAACAACAATCTATGATTATATGTCATAATAATAATAGTAATAATAAATTGTTTATTTTCTCCTGTTTTTAATAATCACAAGTTAGTATTGTATTATTGACTATTTTCTTATTTTGTAGCTGTTCGTTGTGGTACGTTGACAAGCCCGGCGAATGGAACGGTTGTCTTCAATGACACAGTGTTGAATTCTCGAGCTGAATATACGTGTGATGAAGGCTTTGTGCTTGAGGGAGACAGATTCAGAGTGTGTCTTGTGACAGGATTCTGGTCTGGACGTAATCCCAAATGTATTCGTAAGTCAACCTAAAAACCATCATTATTCTGTAATACCTGATATTGTATTTTTATTTTAATAATACTTTTTTATATAGCAAAGTCTCCTGGCTGTGGGGACCCTGGCACTCCTGACAATGGAAGGAGGATTGGAGACGACTTCTCTGTGGATGCCGTTGTGTTCTTCAGATGTTTTGATAACTTTGACCTTGTAGGCTCGAAATACAGAGTGTGCCAGGCAAACGGACTCTGGAGTGGCATACAACCCGTGTGCAACCCTTTCAATGGTGAGGTTTCAACTGGTGACTTAAAACAACAATAACAGATTTATGTCCTTCCAATTCAGTGTTGAGATGAAGTGTTTAGTTAGTATAGCTTGTCCAGTATATCCTAGCTAGTAAATAAACACACTTTGATAGCAAATAACAGTTATTGGTAAACTAGTGATGTGCTTCAGCAAAAATGGCGAGCGAGCCATAGTGCACAAGTAATTTTAAATGACAAGTAGCTAAAACACTTCAACCTTAACTCTGATTACAATTGATTTTTGTCATTAAAAAATTTGTATGCAGAAATAATAATAGCTACATTTGTTTGAGTGCCTGAATGAAGTTAATGTTCTAGCTCAAATGCTCAAGTTCCCATAGTTTAGGAAGGCATCATTGAGTCCATTTTCCTATGTAGCTACAAGTATGTAGCCTTTGAACACAATTAGCTAATTAGCTAACAAATTTAATGAAATTACGTTCTTGCCTCACCTTTTCCCAGTAGCAATAGCTTCTGTAGTATCCATCATCTAAAATAAGCCATTCTGACTATCTAAATGATTAGCAGTTCTTGACCAAAAGCTACTTAAAAAATGCTCCAGTTTTAGCACTAATTCGAATAGAATATAAACTCAACTGCCTCTGCTAAAATTTAGACATGTCAGAAGTTGCCTAATTCATAGGGGTAAATAATTAGATGATTAGGGTAAAGATCGATGAACCTAAAGATTCTGTTTAGTGGAATTTGGGACGGTGTTGACCACCAAGCGAACACAAAAATGCGAGAGTCAAAGTACAAAAATGCCATGCATACATACATATATATATATATATATATATATATATATAATATATATCCCCAATTTTCAATTGTGTTACCCCTGATAGTGTCTTGCTCACTTTACTCACCAACTAGTCTATGATTGTATATTTATTTATTTGTTAATTAATTTGTTTATTTATTTACTCTCTGCCCCATTTAGACACATGCCGAGTTGGTTTTGATCACTACGATCGCTGCATGAGAAGATGCGACTGCAACAATGGTAAATTTGTGGACTGCTGTCGAGTCAGGAAAGATTACACAGGTCTCAATGCAACTGAACGACTCAACTTTGTCAATACCTTCCTGGCAGTAGTGAATGACCCTGTGTACGGTCCTCGATACAGCAAGCTCGTAGACAGCTACACTAATAGCTTCAATAGTCTAATCACACATACCACCACGCCCAGCGATAGCCAGTTCTTCATGTACAATAGGTACTTCCTGCAAGAGTTCGAGGACCTCCTGAGAGATTACGACTGTACCCTTACCATTCCGTACTACGACTGGACGCCATTCCCTGTTGCACCATACACAGCTGCCGTCTGGTCGAACACCGACGGATTTGGAGATACGGCTAGACTCTCTGACAATTGTGTCAGTTCTGGTCCAGTGAGAGTTGGCCAGTACAGTCTCACGGCACTCTCGGGTGGCGGCTGTCTCAAGCGCCAGTACAAAAACCAGCAATTCCCTGATAGAGATATGATTACTAGGGACCTCCTCCCTGTACCCGCTTCGGAATTCGCTTTCTTCCACCGACAGCTGCATCTGTTTATCGGCATCAACATCCGTTGTTTCGTCGGAGGAACCATGTGTTCTTTCGATGCTGCCAATGATCCAGTCCACCTCCTGCACATCACACAGCTGGACTACATCTTGACAAGATGGCAGGGTCTCGGAGCTGGCCGAGAGAGTGTCCGATATGGAACAGACACGTCCAATCTCGTCGGGACTCCGTTTATTGTCAATCAGTTCGTGAGCAACTCCGCCCTCCCCTACGGTACATGCGTGAAATATGACCCTGAGGCCATCCATGATCCACAGGCTGCTCTCCGCACTGCATCCGTTAAATCTTCCAGTACTACCACCAAAAGGATGAATTGTAATCCCGTGGATACATTGCTCCAGGCAACAAAGTTGAGTGCACATGATATGACGCTTTTGAAAATGAAATGCTTTAACTATTAGACCCCACCAAACTTGCTTCACCCTCATACCTTTTATCATTTTTTGAATCTCTTTTAGCAGATCAATATTTTCCATCCTATCATTTTTATGTTTCACCTCTACATTATTGTTTTGTTTTTTAATCCTGAAAAATATAATTGAGAGTGGTAAAATATTTAACTTTTTTTTTGTGTGGGTGCCCGGGTGTCGTATATTGCCTTAACATTATTGTTAAATACTATACTCACATGAAATGGTAGCCAAATAAAAATGGCTCTTACCTTTAAAAAAGCAGAATCTCTCTGAAGTCTTCCAATTACTGACTGTTTCAATGGTTTCTCAGCTGAAATAGCAGCTGCTTTCTCTCAGTGCAGTCAATTGGCAATATCAACAGAGAAAACTGCTGTTATGACTTCACTGTTCTTCCAGTACTCTGTTCATGCTTTCCTCTCACATAAACTACTTTTCACATGAGAAAGAAATATCTAAGATTTAAAAATAGTCATATACTAATATATATAGTACTTATTACATGAATCAGAGTATGATATAGCGAAATATTTCAATGAGCAAGCGAATTTATTTTCACGAGCCATAGGTGAGTGAAAATAAATCCTGAGAGTGAAATATCTAGCCATATCACTCTGCCAGAGTGTAATAAGTGGTTTATTCCATGCTAGATATCTTCACTGAAGTAGTTTGTTGGTAGCTCTTGGTGTAAAGTTGGCCATAAAACTCTCTAGGGGCTCCCCACACCCCAGCCTATATTTTAGCAGCAGCTCTAACCTGGTTGGGTAGGCTCCACTACTTAGGGTAAGGTAGCTGTAAAAACCCTGTAAACTGGTAAGCCAGGCCAGGGTGCTATAAATGCTAGGTAATGAGCTTGCGTAATACAGTGAGATAACACTATGTGATAACGTGAGTTATCTCGAGGGTCATGTACCTAATGTTAACACACACACATGTATATAATAAACAACTATACAATTACCTTAGACAAATTTTGCATATACATTTAAAAATAACAATATTGTGAGAAAAACATGCTACGAAGTTCAGAAACTGAATTTCCTTCATATCCCCTTCAATTACATCACTTGAATTCTCTCTCTCCCTTTTGGCAGATAGCTCACTCCTTAGCAATTACCTTTCCCATATGTCTGTGCATATGCAGTTAGCTGCGACATCAAATAATACAATGAGTGATAAATGAACAACTTGGCACCAAAATGGCCTCTAAAATCCCTGCTGACTGGCTATGCCCCATGTCCTCCTCTGTCCAACCAACTTCCTGAAGTGGCCGCCAGTTGTTGCTGCTGGCTTTCGTAACCAATTGAAGTAATACAATAAAGTGCAAGGGTGGAATGGGTGGCTGTAGAAATCTAATTATGCCATACTAGATCAAAGGCTGCTGATTGCTCCAGTATGTCCACAGTCCCCAGGCTCTCTCTCTTATAATAGGCAAGGTGGTTGCAAATAATTCTTGCATTAGCTATGTTAGTTTATGGATGTAGCACATGATCTGGAGACAAAGCTGCAAACATAGCTAGTCATCACACATACAAGGTTAGTTGTAATCCCTGCAAAGTGGTTCATGACAGCTAGTTGTCACTGTCTGCGAAGCTGGACGCTGCCATAACACTTCAGTTGGTGGATGCATTCAGCCCCAAAGTCTCAAGCATCTATTATAAACTTGAGTGAGTATTTCCCCAGCTTAAAGTTTGAGGAATGAAGATCTTACCGATCAATATCGTTACGTTCGTCCTTCTTCTACGGACTAAAGTGGTACTTAGCCGCGCTCTTCCCGCGCTTCTAAAAATCGAAGACTATTGGAATGGTAGCAGTTCTAAATTAAATGGAGTTAAGGATAGTTTGCTGCAAAGTGGCTGCTTAGACCCTGGAATTCCAATACACGGCCACAGAATCCTACTAGTAAATTTACAGCCGAAGAAGATTTTGGGAGACAAGTACTTTCCAATTGGAGCCAAGCTAAGATACGGGTGCGCGGCCGACTATAGGCTGCGAGGAAGATCTGCCGTGCTGAAATGTGAATGGGGCAGAAATAAAAGAGCTCATTGGGATTCCTGGGCCCCTCAATGTGTTGGTGAGTCTCTTGTAGTGCTGTGTTGGCACCAACAGCTGATTTTGCAGAGCTCCATGGCTTAATTTGGGAGCTCACTGTCAAGGACCGATTAGGATGGGCTTACATAACTAGCTAGCTAGATAGCAACCCAAATAATATGTAAGATAGATTCTTTTTCAAATTCTCTGTTGCAATTATTATTGTTGTTATTGTTACTACTACTACTACTACTACTACTGCTACTGCTGCTGCTGCTTTTTATTCCTTCAAACTTAATCTCTTTTTTCCCCTCTCTCTCTGTATTCTGTGTTTCAGCTCCAGTCATAACCCGTCGACAGGCGCCCGATGATCCATGTGGTTCTCCACCTTCCCCTTCCCCATTTGCTTTCATTTCCTCGTACAATCCCGGCTCACTTGTCACTTACTCCTGCCTACAGAACCACACTGCGTCCGGCGGGGAGGTGCAGCTCCGCTGTGAAAATGGGGCGTGGCAGGGACAGCCTCTACAATGCAGACGTAAGTGCAAGATTAATGAAAATTTCCTGCTATTTTTTTTTTGTTTTTTTTTTTGTTTTTTTTTCACTTCACCAATAGATTAATTTACTAATTGAACAGCATAACTGAAATACTAATAATAAGGATGATGATGCTGATGTAGATTTACACTTTATTGTACAAAGAGAAGTTATGAAAGGTTTAGTGTGAGTCACGTCATCATTGTTCACAGGTCTTGCAAGTTGCGAGGACTTGGTGTTTGTGCCCAATGGACGGCGGTTCTTGACAGGGACCAGGGAGGGAGATGTGGTGACTTTCCGATGCTCCGATGGGTATAGCTTGCTGGGTTCCAGACAACTTCGATGCAACAGCGACGGCAACTGGAACGTGTCGTGGCCTCTTTGCCTCAGGGGTACGTAAGGAGGTACTAGGAGATATTTAATATTGCTCTTTGTGAAGTCTTTTATTATAATAGCACATTTTCTCATTCTAACAGCCAATATTTTTAACTAAAATTTAACCCATGTTTCAACTTTTTGATGAATCATTGAAAGTCTTTTATTGCAGTTTTAAAAAAATACCCACTTAATTGTTTTGACAATTCCTTTGGAGTCGTGGGTGGGTTTTAGAAACTGTGTAGGAAGGAACAAGATTACTAATTTAGAACTTTATGGAAGACATATCTTTTATAGGCAATTTTTAAGCTCCAATAGTCATTGATTATTAACATTTTATTTTTCAAGCACATCTAACGAAAATTTCGTAATTGGGTATTTTGTAAGACTTTGTTGTTGTAGATGTGTTTGTGTGTTTGTGTGATTGAATATCATTCAACGGATTATTGTGTACTGGTGATTTGATTGGTTACCAAGTGCCACTCCTACTATTCAGCTTGAGGGTGTTTTTGGCAAGGCTGGTTCACAGATAATCTGAGTAGGTGGAAGAATGCCATTATCTCTGTGCATCACACTTGGCTGAACATATTCCGGCCCTGATGTCAGTGTTCTAAATATAGATTTGAAGTTATGTGCTATCATTCAATGCTAGAACTTCCGCCCCTTATTATTATTAGCTTGTTGATTCAGTCATTCTCGGCTGAAATAGTTGCAAATTTTCTCGTTCTAACAGCCAATATTGTTAATAAAAACTTAGCTTTAATTAACAATATTGGCTGTTAGAACTTGAAAATTTGTTAGTATTAGTTTGTTGTTGTTTTGTGGGTGCCCATTGCAGTGATGTTTTGATAAGACAGTTAGTTTTTCCCGTAGAATTTGCCTCCCTGCCTTCTACGCTATATTGCCATACCAAAAGATGTTCCACTAAACATTTTTTAAATCACTTTAATGTCATTCTTCTGCAAAATTTATTTGTATACAATATGTATTAATTAAAAAATACACATTTACTTGAGAAAATGACCTTGTTGGAATTCCTATGCCATATTTGGTAATGTTTACCAAATTAACTAGCTTCTCATGCAATAAGCAGCTCCAATGTGATTCTTGCCCTATGGCAACAATTTTTTCCTGCCAACCAATAATGAATTTGTAACTAGGGAGATGTGTTAGCTGGTAAGTGGTAACTAATAGAGTCAGGTGATGTCATGCACACAACTCTTTTTGAACCGCTGAGAAGTGGTGGAACATGGGGGATTTTAACTGATTTCGTGTGTGCACAGTATCTTTGAAACCTCAGTGTCTTATTTGTTCTGGAGGTTACGTTCAATTGAATATAAGGTTAATTACAGCAGTCGATGAATTGAATGGCAGTAGGTGGATTGGTAATTTCAAATTTCATTTTGAATGTCATCTCCATCTCCACACTTTCGATAAAATTAGCATTCAAATGTCAAAAAAAGTTAGAATTGATAAATAATATTATACTTACTTCTGTTTAAAGTAATTTTTAGCTGATTTTGCTGGCGATATGAGCGGTGAGACCAAGGCAAAACTGATTGTCAAACATGATCTGTTTGCAGACTCCGCCCAGTGTGGTGATCCGGGTCTGTCTGCCGATACTTTCAGGACTATTTTCGGCACCAGAGAAGGGGGTGTGGTTGAGTACAGCTGCAAGTTTGGGTTTCGACTAGAGGGAGGCTATAACAGAACTTGCCTGTCCTCCGGCCAATGGTCAGGTAGCCTTCCATCATGCAAAAGTAAGTCTTGTATAAAGAAAATCGTGCATGATGTAAGTGTGCTTTTCTTTTGGTTTAGAAATTGACTGTGGTTTCCCCGGGGCCATTGCCCGGGGCTATGTTGCCTTCTCTTCCACAACATTTGGATCTATAGCTACTTACACATGCAACTCTGGTCACTTCTTGTCGGGACAGGCTACGCCCACTTGCGGGAGTGCAGGATATTGGTCGAGCCCCCCTCCAACTTGCAATGGTGTGTGAGTATGTGTGTGTGTGTGTGTGTGTGTGCACGTGTGTGTGCGCTTTTGAATCACTGCAGTATTATTACAGACTTGTTGAAGCAGTTTTTAATCACTGATTTTAACTACACATGTGTTAGCATATAAAACTAATGCTCTGATCTAATTATTAGATCATACATTAATAGCGGTACATGTTAGAGCCCTAGCAACCAGTTGAGTCCACCCATAAACATGTCAATTTCAATCAAAGTTCCCAGTTAAAAAGAAAAAAGAAAAGAAATATTGAAGCGATTTTTAAAGGCAGACACCACCCTATCCCTACAGCTCGTGACCCCATCCCTTGAGAGGCTCTTAAGCAATTATAAAAACATGTTCCAAGAATTTTGAAAGTGGGTCTGGTAATTGCATTGTCCTTAAAGAGGAAACAACGAGAGGGTGATCTAATTATAGCTGTTTTAAAGTGCCATAGCTACTGTCGTTTGCTCATGGCTTGAGTGGGTGCGGGTATTAAATGGGATAAATGCCGTGTTCCAGCTGGTCCTCGCCTCCCCCCCACCCCATGTCTTGGTGTCTTTGTTCTGTTCCAGTTTGGCCTAGCCCTTCATTACATGCCATTCATTCTGAGACTTGTCGTAGCCATGGTTATTACATTCCTGGGCCACCTTCTTTAGGCACAGCAATTTTTTGGCATATAATAAAATGAATTTTGTAGTTCCTGACTGACTGAGTGAAGGGATGGGTCGAGGTTGGTGTATGGGTGTGAGGCAGAGAACAGCTACTCTAATGCAGAGTCAATTGGATTTCTTGCAGTTTCCCTGTTTGCTTGGCCAGTCGTTTGACATACTTTATTTATACACAATTCTTCATTCCATTAAGTTGTTGCTATTCCTGGAGTTGCTTGAGATTTGAATCTGGTGTAATAGTCATGGTAACTCATACTACATACTGTATTTCCTCAAATAGACTGCATGTTCAATTTTTTTCAAGCCTTCAAACTATGCGTGTGTTTTCCAAGGGCGCAGTCTGTTTTATTCACTGCGTTTGAGCCACTGAGGATTAATTTAGTTTTGGTTTGAAACAGAAAGAAATGAAGCACCAAAGGTGTAAACACTCGACACTATTATACACTAGCTAGCCATTAAGACCAATCAGGTGTCAATATAGCTGTGCAATGAAAATGGTGTAGCTGTGCAATGAAAATGGTGTAGCTGAGACTACACTGTTGTCGTAAGACAATTCAAGCGCTCAGTTAACTTGACAGCGTGAAGCAAAACTACATACCACATATTGCAAGAAATTATTTGCTCATGTGATTATGACGTGATGACAGGGGCATGCCCACAATAGCTAGTACCAACGTTAGGCTGATAGCTTCACGTTTTCTCAAAAATAAGCCCAAAATTTAAAAAAAGTAGCACAATAGGTCTTGAATATGTAAGTTCATACCTAAATCAACTGTTAATTATCAGTAATCTCCCAAATCAGAGCGTGACGGACAGACAGGACGACTACTATAACTCTCACATGCATGATCGCCAAGACTTTGAGGCCTCTAGTTATTGTAACTACCTTAGGCATAGCATTAAATGGTCAAGTCATTCGTCGTCTGTCGCACATTCCTCCTTTTCCTACTCATCTCGTTCGGAGTCTAAGTCAGATCCGATCCACTTCCTCAGTCTCATTAGGATCATTGAAAAGAGAGACTCGGCGATCCTGCCATTTTAATTAATTATACACATGAATAGTTGTAAGGTAATAAAAGCAGAAATTTATGCTGTAAAGCAATAAAAGATATCGTCAATTTAATACGATGTACTTCAATTGATTGGCTGATGCACGACAAGTACTCTCCAGTCTGACAAATGGTGTGGAGTCTATTCGAAAGTGGGACCTAATCAAGGAATATAGTCAAAGTTGTCTCCTCTCCACCCCCTCGCCCACCCCACCCCCACCCCCTGCAGTTCTTGAATTTGATAAAATTCGCCATCACTCATCACCAGTAAGACGTTACAAACTAAACTGTAAGCCGTGCGGAAGCTAGTAATGGAGGAAGTTTATTTGTATTAGAAACCATCGGATTAGCTAGTGCTTGAAGTGAAATTCCCTCTCTTTAATGTGTTCTGAAGGCATGACTTGATTGAGTTGTGTACTAATAACAGGTCTGTTTGTGGTGTCTGTACCTCAGCAATTAGAGAGATAGTTATAGCACTTAATTAAATTGGAATGATAACTGTTAATTGACTTGAATAGCAGATATTAATATTATTAGTATTACTATTATTATTGTTATTATTATTACTATGTGTGTAAAAGATGAAACATTTTGAGGCTTTCACACTAAGTTTGTATCGTGTGTATATCCGTTACATGAATATTTGCAAAATACTAGTCTAATACGTTTGTTTGTTGTTGTGTTATTGTTGTTGTTTCGAGTTATGATTGGAAAATACTATGCAGTGTCATTGCTATTTATAAAATCTACATTCTTACATTTATCTGTCTAATAATTTGTTTGTTTGTTTGTTTTTCAGCCGTCTCTTGTCCTCAGCTGGCCCCTCCCATGTACGGCTGCGTCAACCTCTCACTGAACCAGAACCAGTTTGGGTTGGATGCAGTATTTTCCTGTCACCCGGGCTACGGCATGATGGGCAACTCAAGCTTGAGTTGCCAAGCAGACGGAACCTGGTCCGGAACAACTCCGTCTTGCATATGTAAGTGAATAGCCATCAGCAGTCTTGTGCCCACCCGAGTTGCTTGTTTGCACTTTTCTTATAAGAATGTGCAAAGAGAAATATTGCTCTCTGCTTTTTTGTTTGTTTGTTTGTTTAACTATCAAGACTGAATATATACTTCCATTCATTCATACATACATACATACATACATACATACATACATACATACATACATACATACATACATACATACATACAAACAAAGACTATTCAAATTTTATAAAATTTTTATCCCCCCACCCCCACCTGTTGCTAGTTGGTACTTGCAGCAGCCTCTCTAGCCCAGCAAATGGTGAAGTAAAAGTCACTCACACCAGATATGGCGGCCAAGCCTTCTACTCCTGCAATGAAGGACACATCATGGAAGGGACGAGTTTTAGAGTGTGCCAAGTATTTGGGGAATGGTCGTTGACTCCACCCACTTGCAGGCGTAAGACTTTAAATTCTTTATATCCTTTCGTTTGCTCTACTATCCTAACTATATAATGCACTTATGCAGTTTTTTTTATGATTAAACGTTTAATTTCCTTCTGGCTAGAATATTCACTTAATGTATTCTTTCAATGATTCAGTCATTCTCGGCTGAAATAATTATAATAATAGCAATTTTTCTCAGTCCTAGCAGCCAATTATGTTTAATTAAAACTTACCCGACATTTCGACTTCTTGCCCAAGAAGTTGAATCACTGGGTTAAATTTTAAGTAAACATTTAGCTGTTAAAACTGAGTGAATGTATTATTATTTGCATAGCTGGCATTTTTAATGACACTATTTAATTTCCTACTAGAATTTGCCTCAGTTACGAAACTTTATTATTGTTCGTGCAGCTGTGACGTGCCCGGTGCTGACTGCACCCTCTAACGGCTTTGTGTGGCCGAGTAACTCCAACGTGTTTGGGTCGCGGGCAGTGTACTCTTGTGACCAGGGTTTCTTCATGTTCGGAGGATCTTACAAGAGAGAATGTGAGGCTAACGGCCGATGGACAGGATCGAGTCCTCACTGCTTCGGTAAGCCGGGGAGAGGGAGTGGCAGGGGGGAGGGTAGAGGTCAATTAAAAATGTCGACCTTTCTAGAAGTTATTATTATTATTATTATTATTATTGTTATTATTATTATTATTACTACTACTACTACTACTAATACTATTATTATTATTATTATTACTTATTATTATTGCACATCCTGTTTTATTTAGTGAAATCTTCAATTTTATTTTGCCTGCCTAAATTGTGTATTGTTACATGTAGTATTGATGCATTGAAAAGGAAAAATAATAAACCAATAAAAAATAAAGAGCTGAATAAACAAATAAATAAATAACTAAGTAATTAATTAAAAAATAAAATAAATAAATAATATAAAAGGAGGTGGTACTGATTTTAAGGATTTAGACACTTACATTGAAAGAGAGACAGAATGAACATTCTAACATTCATGAAATCCATTTTTTTATTTGAAGGGATCTATTGTCCTCAACTGACTCCACCCCACTGGGGAACGATCACGTACACAAGTCGCATCATCGGCAGCGAGGCCGTCTATTCGTGCAACCCGGGCTTCGAGTTCACCTTTGGCGACAAAATCAGAACGTGCCTGACGAATCAGCAGTGGTCTGGGATTGCTCCGTGCTGCATTCGTAAGTCTCTGGATTGAGAATGAATTTATGTGAAAAATTAATTCTGATGTTAAAGAAAAGAGGATTTGTGTATGGTGCTGATCATAAATTTCTAATGTTTTTATTTTTTTATTTTTTTATAGAGAAAGAGATTTTGTGTCTGAACTTGACGTCCCCAGCCAACGGTGTTGTTCAGTATTCCAACGAGGTGGGCGGTGAGGCCAGCTATGAGTGCAGCAACAGCTACCAGTTACTCGGTAATCGCAGGAGAACCTGCCGGGCAGATGGCGCGTGGTCTGGTGACGAGCCGTCGTGCTTCATCCCGTGCCCAACTCTGCCCAGTCCCGTAGGTGGAACTGTGTCCCAGAACGGTACCAGACCTGGGAGTGTGGCCTGCTATACCTGCGATGCTGGTCTGGTACTGGTTGGCTGCAGTACCTCCGCTGGAGACTGTACTCAGTGCAGAACATGTGATGCGAGTGGAGATTGGGATGGACTGGAGCCTGGCTGCACCAGTAAGATGTGATGAAGGGGTGTGTGGAGCGGGAGGGGTGGGGCTGTAAGATGTGATGAAGGGGTGTGTGGAGCGGGAGGGGTGGGGCTGTAAGATGTGATGAAGGGGTGTGTGGAGCGGGAGGGGTGGGGCTGTAAGATGTGATGAAGGGTGTGTGGAGGGGTGGGGCTGTATTCAGTGCGGCCGTCAGACGTGTCTGAGTGGAATGGATTGATACGTGACAAATACAACAGGAGAGAGATAGAGATGCACTGTGTTTGTGAGCAATGTAAAGACAGCACCCATTATGCTCCTGTTCACTCGTACAATGTAGCCTGCGTCCCATGCTCTGAGAGCAAGGATTGTCGGAAATTGAGTAATTTGTGTGTGTGTATGTGTGTGTGCGTGGGGGGGGGATAATGTTTGAAAACATTCCAAATCATCTCCATATCCAGTAATTGCACATGCCAACACATAAAATCATAAAATAGTTTTGGCCACACCCTCTCATCGTGCTGTATGATATTTTCTTGTATGGTGTTCAGTTACTCAAACATTTCCGTTTTTGTTTTTGTTTTGTTTTTTAAGCCTAAACAGTACAGCTCTATGAGCACCCATCCCTCTGTCTCAATGTGTTGGGGTTTGATTGGAATTATTGATTGGTTCATTTCATCAGTTTAAGACATAAAATGTACAATCATTGTTACTTCACGATATCAAGTATAAATAAGTTATGTAACAATCAGGCACTGCTTCAGGGGGAACTACCGATTTTAAGGTCCTGAAGGCCCTAGGCTGTAGTGTCCTGAGCTTAGTGGGGATGCCACTTACAACCCAAGGGATCCTGAATACAGTAGTACACGACGGCTGCGCGAAGCCTAACTAATTTAGAACGTACCGACTGTTCCTAACGATGCTATCGATGGTGACCGCATCGCCTGACAAATTTTGAACATATACGTATGCACTTACCTTTCCTAAAAATTCAATTGGAGGGACACTAATTATCCTTTCCCTCAAAGTGGGGACGCTAAGTTACTAGGATCCCTCTCTGAAGGACCTAAGCAATTTAGAGCACTTACAAAAACTACATTATCTGTGTACTAAATATTTTAAGAGTTACTAATACTGTTTCTCTAAATAAAGGGGCTTTTTATTACAATTTGTAAAACCATTAGAAGTAACATGCGAAGTGTACAGATGTTATGGCTTCCTAGCTGCTGACTCTTGCGTTGGTTGTTGCCATGTAGATGTGATTGCAACGGGTGACTGCGGAAGTTTACCCAGTCCTGCTGACGGCACAGTGGATGTGAGTGAGGGGACTGGAACCAATGCCCGGGCCAACTACTCGTGTGATGCAGGCTTCCAGCTGGTGGGACTGCCCACACGGACGTGTCTTGGAGACGAGAAATGGAGTGGCTCTGCCCCAACTTGTGTCGGTGAGTGAACGTGCAGCAGAGCCAACTGGAGACTCATTGTTCCTCGGGTTGTGGTTAGGGGGCACGGGAATGGTTTCTTGGCACTCGGGAGTGACTTTCTCTCTCAAACTGCCTCTGCACTTACAACGCGTCCATTGTTCTGCCTGTTTCAGCACAGTTGGAGCCTGCATCCATCGCGGTCACATTGCCTTAGGCTATGGTCGAGTATTAGATTACTCTTTTTAAATACATTGAGTGGTAGATTTAAAATAGATGTTAATACAGTAAACAGCACTTGGGATGTCAACCCAAGTAATTCCGGACCATATTCCCCCCTCTCTTCTTACCTCTCTTTTATCCTCCTCCTCTATCTCTTTCATTATGCCTTCCTCTCTTCTTACCTCTCTTTTATCCTCCTCCTCTATCTCTTTCATTATGCCTTCCTCTCTCTCTCTCTCTCTCTTTTATCCTCCTCCTCTATCTCTTTCATTATGCCTTCCTCTCTCTCTCTCTCTCTCTCTCTGCCTGTCTAGTGGTTGAATGTATTCCTTTGCTGCCACCTGCGAATGGCCGTGTTGAACTGGGAGACGGGACTGCTCTGGGAGCCATTGCCAAGTACTCCTGTGTCACTGGCTACGATATCAGCGGGAACACCACCAGGGAATGTCTGGCCTCTGGGGCGTGGTCCGGAGTGGAGCCAATGTGTTTAGGTGAGTCGCCCGATTAGGTAAGGCATCGTAACAATGGAGTCTATCCTGTAAGAAAGAAGTGGGCTGATGTAACTGAACCAAGTGGTAGAGGATATTCACAATGGATAAAAAGACCTTATACTATTGTACTGCATTTCTAATGCATAAGTTAAGCCCCTAAGCTGCCACTGTGTGGCGGGGTACTTGCTAATGGTATAATAATTTTGTAGTTCATAAGCAAGTTATAAATACAGAATAAACACAGAATTGGAGTGTTTGTTGTCGTAGGTCAGTGGCAGAGCGCTTGTGCGCTATACAAGCGGTCCTGGGTTCGATTCCCGGTGGCGACCAAATATTTTTGTGAAAGAGAGAGAATACATCTAATGAGTACTTTTTTTTGTCTACCTTTCATTGTTGTTTTTGCTTATACTTGCCACTGCTACTGATCCATTTCCCCCTCTTTATCCTTCTCATATCCTCTGTCTTCTTTCTCTTTTTATTTTTTTTTAAATTAATTAATTAATTTTTTTTTTTAATTTCCAACTATGATTTAGTGTGCATGTGTTACTTGTGCAGTAAGAGACTGTGGAGGACTCGCTGATCCCACTAACGGTGCTGTGGACCTCACCAACGGAACCATCTTCAATTCCGTTGCCGTCTACTCCTGCTTGACTGGTTTCTCTGTGAACGGGACGTCCTCTAGGGTGTGTCAGAGTGATGGCTCGTGGTCAGACACACCGCCATCTTGTGAAGGTAAAGACAGGAAGAGCATAAACTCTTTAATTTCCTACGCTTTCTAAATAGTGTCAGATTTCAGAAATAGTTTCTTTTCCTTCAAATAGAAACATGTAGCACTTGCTAAGTTTAATTCAGTAGGTAAAGATCATTCTACTAATAAGCTAGAAATAATAGTTATAGCAGCTTATGTTTACCTAACCTCACACAGAGCTATATGAGAAAGAGATAGAATTGATTAAGCTAATGTTGTTCGGTTCTGAATAACTCGGCGGCCAATACCCGATGTTTATGTGTCGATGTGCTTTTCTATGTTCATAGTGTTCAGATTTTATATAATCAGAAAAACTCATTTTCATAAATAATTTTAGTTAAAAAAAGAAAAGAAGAACAGAACAAACGTCAACAACGTGAACAATGTGCATGCTCCCTCCCGATTGACAAGGGTTCCAATCTTGTAATAAGGATAGATTAAAGCAAAAGTACAACTGAGTGGGGCTCACGTGGGAGGCCATTATATAGAAAACCCTCCAACACATGCCCCAAAGCATGAAATGATCATGTGATGCATGAGGGTGCTGCTTGACTAAGTATTGTTTCAAACAAAGAGCTAAATATGCACAAACCATTAAGTGTGGATAATGTGCTGATAAGTATTAATGAAGGTGGGTGTTCACATGATGTTTGTCTGTGTGGGAGATGGCAGGGCTGTTCTACCACACCCAGTAATTGACTGCTGAGCATGCTCAGTATGAGAATACTGTTTCATTAAGAGGACTCGTAGTTTCCTTGTATCCCAAAGACGGTGAATTCATATGGAGTACTGCACTTCTAAATTGAATTCATTGAGATTGCAGTATCTCTATTCCTTCAATACTGCTCTTTCTTTGATAGTGTCTTTATTATTAGCTGTAGCTGTTGCTGTTGTTGTTGTTGTTTATTTGTTGTGTTCAGATGTAGAGTGTCCAATTCTGGCAGCTCCAGAGGAAGGTCTGGTCTCCATGACTACGAGGTCTATAGGTTCTCTGGCTGAATATTCCTGTGGTACTGGTTTCAGGATATTGGGACCGGAACAGAGAACTTGTCTTCAGAATGGAACGTGGTCTGACGAAGACCCTGTATGCGAACGTAAGAAACTTCATCACCAGTAATAGTGAAATTTCACATTCTGTTGTTGTATGTTTGTTTGTTTACTGTTGTTTTTTATTTGTTTGTTTGTTTACTGTTGTTTGTTTGTTTGTTTATTTACTGTTGTTTTTTATTTGTTTGTTTGTTTACTGTTGTTTGTTTGTTTGTTTATTTACTGTTGTTTTTTATTTGTTTGTTTACTGTTGTTTGTAGTGGTGTTGTGCCCAGATCTGGTATCTCCTCCTAATGGTGTAGTAATGATGACCAACAGGTCCGTAGGATCGGTAGCTGAGTATTTGTGTGGTGCTGGTTTCAGAATACTGGAACCAGAACAGAGAACTTGTCTTCAGAATGGAAACTGGTCAGGCAGGGAGCCGTCATGCGAAGGTAAAGCTAAGTTATGAAATATAGAGACGAATTACTATCTCACTGTGCTTGTTTGTAGAAATATTTTATAAATATTTAGCCATATCACTCTGACTATAATAGTGTAATAAGTGGTTTATTCCACACTAGATATCTTCACTGTAGGTTGGTGTAAAGTTGGTTGTAGGGGGGTTCCCCATCCCCTGCAGATATTTTAGCAGCTGCTCTAACCAGGGTTGGCTAGGTGGCTTTACTCTGGGAAGGTAGCTGTACAAAGCCAGAAAACTGGTAAGCTAGGCAGTGAGCTTGGGGCACTACAGGGTGAAATAACACCTTGAAATATCTTGAGTTATTTCTTGATCTGGTACCTAAACTGAAGATACCTAGGGTGGAATAATAAATCCCTACTGCATCTATTAAAGTGTGTTATAGTAGTTAATGATTACTTACACAAGAGTGGCAAAGTGTTCTGGGGGATAAAGAGTGTGCATGTGTTGACTTGTGCAGCAAGAGACTGTGGAGGACTCGCTGATCCCACTAACGGTGCTGTGGACCTCACCAACGGAACCATCTTCACTTCCGTTGCCGTCTACTCCTGCTTGACTGGTTTCTCTGTGAACGGGACGACCTCTAGGGTGTGTCAGAGTGATGGCTCGTGGTCGGACATGCCGCCATCTTGTGAAGGTAAAGACAGGAAGAGCATGAACTCTTAATTTCCCACCAAATCCAAATTGTGTCAGATTTCTGAGATAGTTTTTTCCCTTCCACTGGTAGTATTTAGTAGCACTTGCTAAGTTTATGTAGTTCAGTAGGTAAAGATCATTCTACTAATAAGCTAGAAATAAATGAAAAGTGAGTTATAACACCTTTTTTTTACCCATTCTCAGAGAGCATTGTGAGAGCAGATAGATTTAATGAGTCTAATGTTGTTTGATTACTTCTTAGTAACTCAGCTAACACCCGACTTTTATGTATCAATTGGTATTTCTAACTGTTCGATGTGGTATAGAAATTCTATTTAATCATATAAAAAAATTCATTCAATTTTTGTTCAAAATGAAGTACAAAGCAGATGTCAATGTGTATATGTTTCCGACTAAAATAAAATAAAATAATTTTTCCTCTAAAATATTTATGTGCAATGTGCAGATATCAAGGTGGTCTGCAAGTAGCCCTGCTTACTCATAATATTTAAGATGCATGCAGCATCTATTAAAGTGTGTTATCTTACACAAGAGTGGTAAAGTGTTCTGGGGGATAAAGAGTGTGCATGTGTTACTTGTGCAGGAAGAGACTGTGGAGGACTCGCTGATCCCACTAACGGTGCTGTGGACCTCACCAACGGAACCATCTTCACTTCCGTTGCCGTCTACTCCTGCTTGACTGGTTTCTCTGTGAACGGGACGACCTCTAGGGTGTGTCAGAGTGATGGCTCGTGGTCGGACATGCCGCCATCTTGTGAAGGTAAAGACAGGAAGAGCATTAACTCTTAATTTCCCACCAAATCCAAATTGTGTCAGATTTCTGAGATAGTTTTCTGAGATAGTTTTTTTATCCTTCCACTGGTAGTATGTAGCACTTGCTAAGTTTATGTAATTCAGTAGGTAAAGATCATTCTACTAATAAGCTAGAAATAAATGAAAACAGAGTTATAACAACTTATGTTTGTTTACCCAACCTCAAAGATCAGTGTGAGAAGAGATATTTGATGAATCTAATTTTATTCGGTTACTTGTAATATGGCGAATGCCCAATGACGTTTATGTATCATTATGTATTTCTAACTATTCTTTATATTACAGATTCTATAATATTTTCAGAAAAACTCTTTTTTTCATTATTTTGTTCAAAAGGAAACAAAGGTCAATGCATATATTTTTCCAATTACAATAAAATGAAATATTTATTCCTCCAATGTATTTACAATGTGCAGATATCACCCCTCCCCTCCCACTCATAGTGTTAGTAATACTGATTACATGAGTCAGAGTGTGATATGGCGAAATATGCTAATTTATTTTGAGCCAGAGATAGAAAATAAAGCCTAAAAAGTGAAATATTTAGCCATATCACTCTGACTATAATAGTGTAATAAGTGGTTTATTCCACACTAGATATCTTCACTGTAGGTTGGTATAAAGTTGGTTGTAGGGGGGGTTCCCCATACCCTGCAGATATTTTAGCAGCTGCTCTAACCAGGGTTGGCTAGGTAGGTGGCTATACTCTGGGAAGGTAGCTGTACAAAGCCAGAAAACTGGTAAGCTAGGCGGTGAGCTTGGGGCACTACAGGGTGAAATAACACCGAAATATCTTGAGTTATTTCTTGATCTGGTACCTAAACTGAAGATACCTAGGGTGGATTAATAAATCCAATCTATTAAAGTGTGTTATAGTAGTTAATGATTACTTACACAAGAGTGGCAAAGTGTTCTGGGGAATAAAGAGTGTGCATGTGTTGACTTGTGCAGGAAGAGACTGTGGAGGACTCGCTGATCCCACTAACGGTGCTGTGGACCTCACCAACGGAACCATCTTCACTTCCGTTGCCATCTACTCCTGCTTGACTGGTTTCTTTGTGAACGGGACGACCTCTAGGGTGTGTCAGAGTGATGGCTCGTGGTCAAACACGCCGCCATCTTGTGAAGGTAAAGACAGGGAAGTATTAAGGCACAATTTGTCTAATACTGATCTGATTGGTCGAGCCAATTTGTACGAAATGATGCTAACTCAATCTATGACTGAGAATTAAGGAGTCCAAGTAGTAAGAGCTCATTTATCATTGCTCTAAGGGAACCCAAAGTTGATGAGGCTGTACAATGGAGTCTCCAATCCCATCCATCCATCCATCCATAGCAGTAACTCGTAATTATAAGTGTTGCAAAATGCAGCTGGCTCTTGTGTATCATGCAACAACCACCCTGTACCTGTTGTGATTGTCACTGACCATATTCATAAGATTTTGCTGACTTCTCTTCTTTATCGTGTATTTCTGTCATGTGTGCAGCTCTGAGGTGTGAGATGCTGACACCTCCTCCTAACAGTCTCATCACCCTCTCCGATAGCAATGTGGTGAACTCCACGGCGACGTATATCTGTGTTAACACCTCCTTCGTTCTCGTAGGCAACTCCACCAGACGTTGCACTTCTGAGGGATGGACTAACGTACCTCCCAGCTGTGTCGGTGAGTGCTGCCTGAAATATACTACAAGCGTTTGAAGTAAGAGCCTTTTAAGAGGACTCGTAGTTTCCTTGTATCCCAAAGACGGTGAATTCATATGGAGTACTGCACTTCTAAATTGAATTCATTGAGATTGCAGTATCTCTATTCCTTCAATACTGCTCTTTCTTTGATAGTGTCTTTATTATTAGCTGTAGCTGTTGCTGTTGTTGTTGTTGTTGTTTATTTGTTGTGTTCAGATGTAGAGTGTCCGATTCTGGCAGCTCCAGAGGAAGGTCTGGTCTCCATGACTACCAGGTCTATAGGTTCTCTGGCTGAATATTCCTGTGGTACTGGTTTCAGGATATTGGGACCGGAACAGAGAACTTGTCTTCAGAATGGAACGTGGTCTGGCGAAGACCCTGTATGCGAACGTAAGAAACTTCATCACCAGTAATAGTGAAATTTCACATTCTGTTGTTGTATGTTTGTTTGTTTACTGTTGTTTGTTTATTTGTTTGTTTACTGTTGTTTGTTTATTTGTTTGTTTACTGTTGTTTGTTTATTTGTTTGTTTATTGTTGTTTGTAGTGGTGTTGTGCCCAGATCTGGTATCTCCTCCTAATGGTGTAGTAATGATGACCAACAGGTCCGTAGGATCGGTAGCTGAGTATTCCTGTGACGTTGGCTTTCAACTAATAGGAATGGAACAGAGAACCTGCCTTCAGAATGGAACCTGGACTGACATAGATCCCACGTGTGTTGGTAAGGGATACATATATTATATTATAGAATTGTTTTTTTTTTAACTCTTAATTTGAATTTTGTCTCATTTGTCCTCTCAGAGATATTATGCCCCGTACTTCTGTCTCCGATGAATGGAGTAGTGATCGTCACAGAGAACAGGACCCTGGGGTCTGTGGCTGAGTATGTTTGTGTATCTGGATTCTCAATTGTGGGACCAGATTTGAGAACCTGTCTTCAGAATGGAACCTGGACTGGAACAGATCCTACTTGTGAAGGTATATGTACTGTAGTTTATATCATTTCTTCATAAATTATGTCTTTGGTAATACATACAGAGGGTACTTAAAAGGTGGTGGGCTTTTTTTATTTTTTATTTGTTTGTTTTGTTGTTGTTGTTGTTGTTTGTTTTTTTGTTGTTGTTGTTTGTTTTGTTTTACATAAAACCTTTCTGTTTTTTTGTTTTTTTTTAATAGCAATATTGTGTCCGGAGTTGGTTGCCCCTGGCAATGGCAGTGTGAATGTGTCGGCAAGGGCAGTGTCTTCAGCTGCATCTTACTCCTGCATCGATGGTTTCCTCCTGGAGGGCCAGCGGCACCGTACCTGTCTCGAGAATGGAACTTGGACCGGTACAAATCCTTCATGCACACGTAAGTGAGAGGGAGAGAGAATGGACGCAAAGCAACTAGTTTTGTGTGCTGAAATGAATGCAGAGTTTCATATGGATTATGGGAGCCCAAAGATCCCCCCCCCCCCCAATTAGTATAACATAATGAAATATTATAGCCTGTTGATTTGTTGTTGTTTTTTAATGTCCAACACTTCTTCAAAATCAACAATTTCTAGTTCTGGTTCTTCAATAGCAATTGTGATAGTTTGTCTCTAAGTTTTCATCCAATAAACTGTTTCATAGTCACAACTTCACCATTTTCATATGCTAAGCGTTTATTTGACTCTACAACTCCCCTCCCCTCCCCCTAGCGAAAAATCCTGTATGAGTCCCTGGAATGTGTCACTATGGGATGGAATTCTATCGTTTGGGAGGTGACTACTGATTCTCTATATGCACATGTGTGCCAATTGCTCGTGCCGCAGTACACATGCTCTTCTGGTGTGTTGTGTCTGCCTGGAGGGAGGCGGTCGGAAGGGAACAATGAGTCAAACCATTCTATCAATACAAATTAAAAAATTCCTTTCACACATGCACACACATACACACACAAATAGAACAGGATCTTGTAGAGTGATCCTCAGAGCAGCTGGATTTAGTCAACCAATGTATGCTTTTCAAGCAAAAAAAAATTTATAAAGATAATATTTTTTGAAGAAAGGATCTATTAGTGCTCAGATTGTCAAGTGGGCGTGGCACCAATTGGGTGTGGCTGTGATGCTAATGTAATAGTAATTATCGCTCTGGAACAGCATTATTGCAGTGTCTAAATTTCTGTGTGTTAATTTCTGTGTGGCGTCTCTCCCGGACTGTAATTAACGAACGGTTGAGACTAAGTGAAGGTTATGATGATCACTCAATCGTGCTCATGAGAAGCTTCATTTCTAATCTCTTTCCTCTCTTGCTTTGTTTGTGTTTACCTTGTAGCCATCACATGCCCTGCCTTACTTGATCCTGTGGGCGGGACCGTCAGCACTACAGACAGTCGGCCAGGGGGTGTAGCTTCTTACACATGTAGTTCAATGCTCACATTGGTGGGAAATGTGATGAGGATTTGTGGAATGGATGGCGAGTGGGAGGGATCAGCTCCTGAGTGTAGAGGTACAGTGTGTGTGTGTGTGTGTGTGTGTGTGTGTGTGTGCACTGTAAGTGTCCATTTTTTCCCTTCAAACTGGTTTTAGACAAAACAATAAGTATTATGTGGTTCATATAGTGCTGTTCTCTCTCTTTCTAATTTTACTATTTCTGTTAAATAGATCTGAACTGCCCAGATCTCCCAGACCCGCAGAACGGTGTGGTGGAGGTTTTCGGTTTCTCCCCCACCTCCAGGGCTGTCTACACGTGTTCCAGTGATTTCGGTATTAACGGATCTCAAAGTCTGACGTGTGGACCCACCGGATCATGGTCTCCCGACCCGCCCACTTGCATCAGCGTCACCTTGGTGACATGCCCCACCCTCTCCAACCCCATAGATGGCTCCGTTATGTTGACGTCTAGGAATCTTAATGGTGCCGCGATTTACTCTTGTAACGGTGGTTTCTCCCCAACAAGTAGTACAATACGGTTCTGTCTAGTCTCGGCAACTTGGAGTATAGCCCCGCCCACCTGTCAACGTGAGTTTCACGGATTGTAATAAGCATTTTCTTTTCTTATTGATAAAATTTAAATATCATAGCAATGTTTGTTTATGTATTGTTTTGTTGTTGTTTGTTGTTTAGCTGATGTGGGTACTATGAGCTGTCCAGTTCTGGTATCTCCGTCAGACGGTGAGGTGAGTATCAGTACGACAACCGTTGGGTCCACAGCAACCTTCACGTGCACCAGATTGGGGTTCGTCCTGGATGGCCCGTCAGTGAGGACCTGCATGGACAATGAGACATGGTCCGGAGTACAGCCCACTTGTGGACGTAAGTCCTTTCCCCACCTTCTTGATTCTTGAGGTTTATGTGTATGATATTATTATTATTATTATTGTTGTTATTATTATTATTATTATTATTATTATTATTATTATTATTATTATTATTATTAGCAAATACCCCACCACACCGTGGCACTTGATGTATTAACTTTAGCAAATTTAGGATTGCAGTAGCAAAAGGTAGTTTTTATCCATGGTTTCCCTCTCCTGCTCTCTTTCTTCCTGAGAGCTATCTCAGTTTTTCTTATCCCTCTCTTTAGCTCATGGATTCCCTTCTCCTCCTGGGTCTATCTCTCCTGCTCCTCAGTATCTCTGTCTTTTCTGTGTACTTTCTTTCACTTCTTCATTAAGTAGCTGTATCAGTCAACCTGCTTCTATTTTTCTTGACCCTTGTGTTTTCCTGCTTCTCTGCCTATCTTTCTACCCATGACATGATTTGTGTTGGATTATGGTTAGCTACTGTGGGTGTGTCCTCTTTCCCAACTCAGTCAGCAAATGAATTATTCATGAATACAGACACCCAGTGTTCGGTTTTTACAGAGGGAGGGATGGATGGGCAAGACCTAGGGAAACGAAAGAAAATATACAATAGATTAATGAAGCACCAAGGGTGCGAACCCTCAGCACTACTATTCACTAGCTAGCTATTACAAAATCATTTCGGACCTAAACAATATTGGTTATTCTATTCAGGTATCAAATATAGCTCAAGCAATGAAAACGGTACATTTAAACACTGTCTATATAAGAGATGAAGCTAAAACAGACCAGAGACACTCCCCAGTTCCTAGCATAAAGCAAAACTACCGTGGGGAGCAAGAAAAAGTATTTGCTCACGTGATGACGACATGGCAATAAGGGGTGTTACCCACACCTACACAGAGCTGACAGCTTCGTGTTTTCTCAAAAATCAGCCCAAAATTTAAAAAGGTAGCACAATAAAAGGTCTTAAATCGTCGTTCTGAGTAAGTTCATACATTTTGTTACCAGTAATCTCCAAAATCAGAGAGTGTGACGGACAGACGGACAGACAGACGGACAGACACGTTGACTACTGTATAAAGTTATCAGGTAATCTTAGAGATACCTAACTCGTGGAGGCCATACTGTTCAAGTGGAGCATAGTGAATGAGAACAAACTGCAATTTTCCCGAGGTGTTACTTCAAACCATTGCAAGGCGGTTCTTGCAATGAAAGGTTATCTTAGTTATTATTATCATTATAAATAGTATCTTGATTATTATTATTACTATCTTAAATTTAAACAATTAGCGTAATTAAATACTACAATACACAATGTTACTACCATCATTTCCTTATTTCTGAAATTAATTCTTTCAAGTTTTATAGTCTGAAAAAAACTACCAACTTTACTTATGACATTGTTTTATTCCACACACACACACATACACACACGCACATACACATACACACACGCACACACGTACACACACACAACTCATGCACAAACACGCTCACCTCCTGCCAATCTCTTGCTCAGCGGTGAACTGTGGAGATCTACCGAACCCTGTGAATGGTCAGGTGAATCTGCCTCGGGGGACGTTCCTAAATGGTCTTGCTTTGTACACATGCGATGTGGGCTATCTACTGGAGGGCTTGCCTAGAGTATGTCAGAGCAATGGATTGTGGAGTGGAAGACCGTCCACCTGCAGACGTGAGCCCCTCTTACTTACATTACTTAAAATTAAGGCACAAAGCAGATAAAAGATACCTAAAAAGCAAGGAGGCGTGCAGCCTTCTCTCGTGTGGCTGGATCACTCCTTGTCATCAATTGCTGTATGGAATTGTGTAAAGTGTGCAACAGTTAGAGTACAACACTCATACAAGGTGCTTTAACATCTCCTAGAGAGCCTTTAAGTGTCAGGGCTATATATACAGTGGCGTAGGAAGTGGAGGGCGCCGGGGGGGCTGGACCTCCCCCCCCCCCTCCCTTAATTTTTTTTGTCACAACTTAATTCTGTGATTTCTCGCATGAACACTTGCAAACCAGAAGAAACATGCCCTTGGAGCCCACCCATACTGAAACATCTTCCTACACCACATGTATATAATGTAGCTTGCTCTACAATGGTGCTTATAGCATAAACAAAATTCTCCCTCCCCCAATACCCTCAACTCCTCCTTGTAGTGGTAGATTGTGGTCCACTGGATCCTCCCCAAGATGGCACGGTGGATACAAGTTCTGGTACAGTGCTCACACGGACGGCAACCTACGGGTGCAGTGCTACCTTCAGGCTAGTTGGAGTGGAGTCTAGAACGTGTACTGATACTGGAGTGTGGAGCGGCGAGGCTCCAACTTGTGAACGTATGTTGTATTGCTATTATCTCAGTGGTTGCAGACTATGAATACCATTATTCATTTACTTTAATTTTGTTGTTTTGTTTTTGTTTATTTTTTTTTTTTTTTTTTTTTTTTTTTTTTTTTTTTTTTTTTTTTTTTTTTTTTTTTTTTTTTTTTTTTTACTTTCAGTCATTACTTGTCCAGTCCTGCAAAATCCAACACATGGCAGTGTTGCCACTTCACTTGGAAACATGGTGAATTCCTTAGCAACGTACCACTGTCCTTTTGGATTTGCTGTCACCGTACGTTCACGGGTATGCCTATCTAATGGTGTGTGGACTGGCACTGAACCAACCTGCTTGCCTCCGGGTGAGTTATTTTAGCGAATGATTTGATGTGTGGAAGATACGACTGCAACAAACCTAGTCATAGCTTTAGTATAGGTAGCATTCTAACTGTTCGCTCATCTGTTACTTTATTCATGTTTCATTCAGTGGCTCGCTGATGCTTAGTTCATTAGTTCTTTTATTTGTTAGTTTGTTGGTTCTTTCATTTTCTATTCTGTTTTCATATATTCATTCATTCTTTCATTCATTCTTTCATTCATTAGTTCATTTGTTCTTTCGTTCATTAGTTCATTCGTTAGTTCAAGTTCTTTAAAAAAAGAGTAATGAATATAAATATCATTAGCAGTTAGCATTCAAATTTAAATTTCAGTTAGACTAACTTGCTCACCATTTATGCTACTCAGTGCATTTATTAGTTCATTCATTCATTCATTAGTTCATGCATTCATTAGTTCATACATTCATTAGTTCATACATTCATTAGTTCATTCATTCATACATTCATTTTGTTTGTTCATTGGTTCTTGTGTTGTTTCTAATTTACTTTCCTTACTCACTCTTTTGTTTATTTCTAGTTGCCATGTCACAATCTGCCTTACCGGTACTGCAGTGCCCCAGGCCGCTCCCCCCACCCAATGGGACGGTGGCAATATCATTTGACGGTGTCCAGTCCACTGCCATATTTGGATGCCTCTCCGGGTTCGTCTTAAAAGGAGACAGCGTGCAAACGTGTGAGGCGGGTCAGCAGTGGAGTGGAGCTCCTCCTACTTGCAAAAGTAAGGCTCGGGAACATCTTCCGGTTTATACGGTGTTACAATTCTGATTTTGGAAGAAATCCATTTTTAGACTAAAAGGGTTTAATTCGGTTGTACGTATCATCCAATACACTGTCCAGTGAAGAACTGGGAGGTGAGGGAGGGGTTTTATTTGTATGTAAAGATTTGGCTTCAGTCCCTGAACTTGTTTACCTTCTCATTGTCCTCACAAGGAAAGTGGACGTTGAATAGGAGCTTATAGCCTGTGGGCAAACAGTCCCACGGTATGACACACGAACACTTAAAGGAAGATATAGAGCATTTTAGGCAATGAAAGTGAGGTGAAATTTTGTTTATTTGAGAAGACAAAAGACGTACAAGTTATTTACTTTTTTGTTTGTTTGTTTTGATGTAATGGTCCTGTTTGAATATTTTAACAGTCTATGTCATTAGGGTTTTTTGGTTTTTTTTAACCTGTCCTTTCCTCAGAGATAACCTGTGGTGACCTGGGCCAGCCAGCCAATGGACGAGTGCTGGTTCTTCCTGAGGGTTCTGAGGTTGGTAGCAGAGCTTACTTCATCCCCATGGACGGTTACCAGAGTCCTGAGACTCCTCCCACTGCACAATGCGGACAAGATGGTCAATGGAGCAGTCCCACACCTTCCTTTGTTGCTGCACCAAATGAAGAAAGTATGTGAATTCAGTTTATTCCTTTTAAAATTTTAATTAATTAATTAATTAATAATAATAATAATAATTCAGCGAAGCGAGTGGAGCTGACTCTCTAATGAGTTCGCGATATATATATATATTTAGGTCTAGGAATTGTTTTTGTTCTTGCGTGGGCGTATGTGTGCACCCTTTCTCCTACTCGCTTGTGCGGGCCGGGTAACCTTCTTAGCAACATTTTGTTTTGTTTACCCGCCGTACGAAGTAGCGATGCCCAGTAGACAAAACGTTAGAAACGCTCGGTCAAGAGCTTTGAGGGCGTTAGAAACTCCTGAAGAAAAATTAGTAAGGAGAGCGATAAGAAATGAAAAAGACAGGGCAAGGAGGAGGAGAGCTAAAACGAAACAGAAACAGGTAGCAAAGTAAAGAATCTGACAGTATTTTGTAGCCACACCAAGCATGCATGGAATAGCTGCAATTACAGGGAACATGCATCGCTCGCTTCGCTATTTTGTGCTATTAGAGCACATCACTAGTAATAATAATAGTAATAAGTACCCCACCTCACTGATGTACTAACAGGGAGTGCAGTAGCATACGGTGTTTTTATCTATTCTTATTCTCCTCTACCACTTGGTTTAGTTACATCTGTTTCCCGCTCTTTCTCTCTTTCTTCCTAAGCCATCTCAACTATCTTATCCCAATTCGTTCTTCCTTTCAGCTCTTCTTAAGTCATGGGTCCCTTTATCTCTCCTGCTCCTCAGTCTCCCTGTCCTTCTATCCATGATAGTGAACTTATGCTTTGTGAAACTTCCCTTTTGAAACTTTCGCTGTTCTTTCCAACCTGCTTTTAACAACAATAGTCGTCGTTTTCTCAATCACCTCCCTTTCCTTAATTGCTAATTGCTTTCTGCTGAATGTGATGATGCTTTACCCATTTAGTATGTTGATGGTTACCAATTTAGTATGACGACACTTTACCGACCAGGCACAGTTAATGAATTCATGAATGTACACCGTCGTCGTTACTGACAGACAAGTGTGTGTATTGACATTATTATTATTGTTGTTGTTATTGTTATTGTTTAGGAGCAGACTGTTCAGAAAGTTTTATTGATGAATTTGGTCGTCAGTGTGAATGTACAAGAGATAAGGAGTCCATAAACTGCTGCCGATATAGGAAAGATTGGTCTAGCATGTCAGATGAAGAGAAACATCGATATATCTCTACGGTTGCGTTGGTATCGTCAAGCTCCACCTTCCAACTGCTGTACTATGCACTTGTGAATAAATACCATACCTCCTTCAGTACTTTAGCGCAGAGCACAGATGGCAGTATCAGCCATTTTCTCCTCTGGCATCGCTACTTCCTGCTAGAGTATGAAGATCTCCTTAGAATGGTTCACCATGATATAACCATCCCGTACTGGGACTGGTCCTTCCCCAGCTCCACACCTTACTCCACACCTCTATTTAATCTCAATACAGGCTTTGGAAATTCATCAAATCTTACCACCAGCTGTGTGACCTCTGGTCCTTTCCAAGAATCAAAGTTCAGTGTAGCAAGACCTAATACCTCTTCTCCGAAATGTTTGATGAGAAAGTACGAAAGTTTTATCTTTCCTGCAGGACTACCAGAGACTCTTGTTTCAGCTAATGTGACCAGCTACACATTCTTTCATGCATTTGTCCAGATATTTCTTGGATTAAACATCCGCTGCTTTGTTGGGGGAGATATGTGCTCTACAAGAGCTCCAATAGATCCTCTATTTATGCTCCATCTAGCTGGAATGGACAGATTTGTGCAGCTATGGCAAGACAATAATCCAGACGATGCCCATTTGTTATTTGCAAGTACCAACAAGGGTGAAGGATTTCTTGCACACACATTTGACAGCAATTTGCAGTTAAAAGACTTTGGTAGTAATGAGGAACTAGCTTATGGCACTTGTGTTAAATACTCGCCAGCCATTTCTCAGGGATTGCTGGCTGTTTCTTCACAGGATACTGGTGGCACCAATCGAAGGGCATCTTTGTCATCTCTCTGTCTCCAATCCGGGAGTTTAATGAGTGAGAGTGGTGTGAGACTGTCAGAGATGGATGAAGACTTCATCAGTAGCATTTGTAATGTCACATAGATGTGAAGGACTTGTGAAACTACTTCACTTTCATATTGTTTTCACTTTGTGGTCTTGTGTTTGTTTATTTGTTGGTTTTATGTTCCACCATTTTTTCTAATTTATCACTTCCGCCAAGAACAAAAGTTCTATAAAATTATACTATTACTCACACTCTCTAGTATAAAATTTACATTAACTTATTTCAATTGCTGAGAGCAGTGTATTCATTGGCTAAAGGCTACAAGTTCACTCCAATATTAGCTATTGTCTTTCAAAATACAATGTTACTGCAAATAAATTATAGCAGCAGTTGTTCTCTGTGTAATGTAGCTAGTTGTTATAACAATGGAGACGTCTGAATCTAATAAATGATTGTATCTTGGAACACATTTGGTATGTTCCAATGCAACAAATTTAAGTAATTGTTTATTTTAGTATTTTGAATGAAATACTTGTCTCATATGATATGCAATGCAATTCTATGTAGATGGCTATATAGCTATGTGTCCTTTAATTCTGGAATGGCACAGTACTATATCCATATGAGCTAGTGTAAGTGAATTTGGAGTGTCAACAACATGAGAGGGCTACAGAGCTTTGAGGAGAGAATAATAAAAGTAGGATTTTCAGTGCTCCTGCTTATTTCTGAAGAAAATAAGACTATAATGTGGTTGGTGAGTATTAAGCAAAATAGAATTAAAATTCTCAATTGCCATGTTTATTTCGACTTATGTGAACTTTTATGAAGCAATGGGAGACCTAGATACTGCTGAAGCAAAAAACAACAACAATGGGAGACCTAGATGCTGCTGAAGCAAAACAACAACAACATAAGTTAGTGTAAAGTTTTCAAGTGTGGCTTAGAAAATATATGAATGGACTTCGGTAAAGTATGTATACATATACATAATGTGCACTAATTCTTTTCAGATGACTTAGTTTCGTGACAATGTTCTTTTGACTTTCTTGAACTAGAATCTTTTCTCCCTCAATGATTTGCACCTATGTAAACAGAGAGCATGTTGGAAATCAATTGAAAAGCAAGTAAAAAAAATTTTTTTTTTTTTTACTTACTTGGGAACATGGAAGTTGTTGTTTACATCCAAATAGTCCTCATTGTCTTCTTTGAGCTTTTAATGATCACATACATATTATGGGTATCATCCTATCCGGTGAATTCAAGTTTGTGTGTCTTGATCCACCTCCATTTAATGCACTACTATCATCATTTTTGACTCATTTGTGTCAATTTCCTCTCCTTCTTGTGCATCATCTTCATATTCGTCTTCCTCTACTTCTTCCTCATCCTCTTCTTCTTCATCGTCTTCTTCCATCACATTTTCCTCTTCTTCTAAGAATTTGTCATCAATCTCACATTGCTGATTCGGCTCTTGGAAACTGTAAAATCTCTGTGAGCGTCTGAAGATGTTGAATCTGCTGTTAAAGTGTATGATGTCATGAGAGGGAACACTATAAGTTGAGACAGCATCTGGTGAGTCTAATGTTGTACATGGTAATCTACCTTCACCTGATTCTCTGTTATCATCATCTTCTGACTCAGTTGTGTTCATCTCCTCTCCTTCTTGTGCTTCACTTCGTCTTCCTCTTCCTCCTCTTCTTCTTCCATCTCATTTTCTAAGAATTTGTCATTCATCTCACATTGCAGTTTCAGCTCTTGGAAACTGTGAGCGTTTAAAGACACTCAATTGTCTGTCAAAATGGATCACATCATGAGAAGAAACACTGGAGATTGGCACTGTTTCTGGTGACTCTGAGCTTGCAAACTTCAATGTGCTAGTATTTGATGCAAGTTGACTCTCATCTTCTGACTCTGTCTTTTCTTTGTCCTCTTCCTCAATCTCCTTCTCTGTCCAGCAAAATTCAGAAACTGAATTCTCTACTATACTTAACAGGATTTTTTGATGAACTTTTGTCATTAACTTGCATCAAATGCCAGCACATTAAAGTGTGCAAGTTCAGAGTCACCAGAAACAATGTCAATCTCTCCAGTGTTTCTTCTCATGATCTAATTTATTTCTAGTATATAATCAAAATCCCTCTGTCTTCTGTGTCCAGTTGCTCCATCACAAGCTGTTCATCAATGTCAGATAAATACAAAATTTTTGTATGACCTTTATACATCTTTCAAAATTTCATCATCATGTAAAGGTTTACCAAACCAAAGCTAAGCTAACTGGAGATTGACTGTAAAGAGCAAGGCTGGCGTGCTGACTTGAGGGGCTTGACTTGAGAGTTGACGGTGAGGAGCTAGACTGGAGAGTTGACAGTGAGGAGTAAAGAGAGATGACTGAGTTGAAGAAGGTGGAAGAGGAGCTGGCTGAAAGAAGATATGGAAGAAATGAAACCTGTTTTAAATATATCTCACAAATTGAGCTGAAATGTGAAATATTCGTAGTGTAGATGGGCTGGAATTTACTTTTTGACTAAGTTCACTGAAAATGTAGGAATGTTGGCTCTCCTTCCATCACTTTAGCCGGTTCACTGGAGTCTAACTCGCAACATAATATGAAAAGATTCTATGCGCTAGCTATTTCTCCTTTAAATTGCTGCAATTATTGGGCTCCTGCGTAATATCCCAACTGTCCTGTCGTAGAGTGTCAACATAGAACAAAGAAGGGAAAAAATATTTGGTAGCTAAGGCTATAGCTACTTGCTACATTCGATGCCTTGTGCATTGAACTATTAAATAAATAAATAAATAAAACAGATAAACAACGAAATCTCGGGAACTACCTTCCGTCGAACCCCTCGGGCCACTAGTATCGCCTGCTAGCGCTCCAGAGGGTACAGCCTGCTGGTCCTGTGGGCAATAGCTCGCTGTCGTTGTCTATTATTTAAAAAAAAAAAAAGCAGAATAATTACAGAATTACAGCCAGCATTGGTGCTAATTTGTTACATAAAAACTTTTTTATACAGAATGTGAAGAACCATCTGATCCTTATGCCCTCCTGTGCAGTGTAAGAAAGTTAATCAAATGTGAAGAATAAACGATTACAGAATCTCTGTAGAATAATTAAAAAATTATTATTACATATTTTCCAGTGTTGTTTTGGTTTATAGATTCCAGACATGTTTAGATTTTAGTTTATGCAAAATAAAATAACACCAAACTATCTTGAATGCTTAGTTTTAGTCTTTTTCCATAATGCTCCCTGAAGATATAGTTAATCTTTAGTATTACTTCAATATCATATAAAAGATTAAGTTACCACTATCAATTTATATCAATTGTTTTAGTGTTGCTCCTCAAATGTGATTTCTTAAGTGATTAATTATATAATTTTTCCCGAATGACTTCAAAAATAAACATATTTCTATGAAATCTTGGGTATTAGTGATAAAGTATTAAATTTTGTATATGGTTTAGAAAGTGTTCAGCTATTTATATCAAGACTACATAAGCTAAATTACACTAATCTATAGCTATAGTTTTTCTTTTCGCCTAGCCCATTAGCTTGCTCCGCTAACTTCAATGGAAGCCATTTTCTAGTTTAGATTTCTCACTTTGTTTCTGTGTCCGTATTGTCCGTCCTTATTGTATCCGTATACTCTAGTCGCGGAGTGCATTTGTGAACGTCATCAAGCTAGTGTTGCTGTTTGCTCTTGTCATTCCATGTTACTGTTTACTTGACTACAGTTTTCAGTTAGCTAATGTTATACATCCCAGGGGCGGATCCAGTGCTAGTGACAGGGAGGGCCCCAAATATATTTAGGTCAAAACTCACAAAATGTTATAATATTAATGATTGTACATGATTTGGATATTAATTGAATGAAGAGTATAAGTTAGCATGTAATTGTCCTGAACTGTATTGCCCCATATAGGTACATTCGTCCTTGTAATTTTTTCAAAAACTTGGTTGGGAGGAGGGTGTGCCTCCCTCCCCCCCCCCCCCCCCCCCCCCCCCTCCCCCTCCCCCCTTAGATCCTCCCCTGAGTCTAGTCTCATTCAAATTCTTCTCTCTCGTTCATGTCTCTTACACTCTTAAGATTAAAATTGTACTGTGGGTGCTAAAGTGTGCTTCATGCCACAATTGATGGAACTTTAATCAGTTGCAAGTGTGTTGTGCATTTAAAGTATAGTCCTAAGGGAAAAAAATCTTTTCATGTGTTCTTTATGTGCTTAATTTTTGTGTTGTTATTTTGAAAAACATACAGCCAACATACTTTTTTCCTACAATTATTGAAAATGAACAACGAACTCAATTCTAATGTGTTCAATACAATATTGCTTAATTATTTAAAACACTACTACAGATCTCTCACTCACAAACACATACAGCTTTAAATCTGAAGATGCATTTTCCACACTGTCTTTGGAGGAAGCTGAGCCAAGGCCTCCTGGAACTCTGAGTCTGTCGTCACGGTTATGAGGTCTCCGTCAGAGTCTGCGTAACGGAATTGCATCTCCTGGTCATCCTTCAGACTTTCAGGAAAGAAAGTAGCCAGCCTTTCTTAGCTGTCTTTCCCAGGCTGCAGAGAGAACCTTCGAGTAGTGCTACCATCTGTCACCTTTAACTGGGCCATATTTTAGCTTTCTTGAATACGAGTAGTTGCTGAGCAATATTTCTCATTAGTAAATTGTATTTATAGAAATGCCTAAACTTCAAGAATTATTCCTAGATGTTGAGTTGCGAATTCGAGAATTACGCGAAGGCCACAATTGTTTTTAGCTTTCACGACACTTTACCATAATTTGTTTGCTTTATGTGCGAGACGCTTTACCTACCGCTATGCTCGAACAGTGGTCCAAGACCCTTCGGTTAGGTAAAGGGTCTGGCTCGCGAGACTAAGTGGTCTGGTGGTTGTAGCAAGTGAGTTTCAAAATTTAGGATTGCATTGCAAATAAGAAGAGGAGAGAGAAAAAATGAGGAGGAATTAAAGTTTGGATATTGCATAGGAGGCCAGTGTGATGGTGTATGAGTGTAGATAATGTATGCGATTAGCAAGTCTAACCCTTCAGTATTTTGTAATGCAATAAACTCCTGAAAATTAGTTTGAAATATGGGCAGTTGTGCAATTGCAATTAAATACTTATTTGATCCCAACTCTGCATTAGTATCATTTCAAAACCCTCCAGATCTCAATGTTTTATCTGGGAAGCATCAGGAAACAAAACTAATTACATTCCTTTTGAAGTGTGTACTATACAGAATCCCCAGACTCCTTTACCAGTGTAGCGGTGTAGAGGGTGGTGGCTATGCGAGACTACGTCCACATGCATTGGTTAATAAGATATCAAGTACAATCCATAATTTCTATAGGTTCCAATGTGTAGTTTTGTATTATGCCTAGTGCAATGAATATTGTTAATTTGCATAATCAAGTCCATGGTGGTAGTGTTTCAAAAAAGCATGGTTGTTTAGTGAAGCCCAATCTCTAGTGATATTGTGGTGGGAGGGGCATGGTGAGGTCCATTGGTTCATAATTTAGTGGTGGGAGGGGCCTATGGTGAGGTCCAGGTTGGCACGAGAACCTCTACTCCTACGACTAGAGCTAGAAGAGGCAGATGAAGGTGGGCGTGTGGAGTGCCGAGAACTTGCTGCACTGCTGCTATGTGAACCAGGCTTGACCCTGCTGCCTGGAGATGCCATAGTCCTGGGTGATATACCTACATCACATACACACATACAAACACACACACATAAAAAACACACATACATACAAACACACATACATACACACATAACATACATACGTGCACATACAAACACACATACATACACATCACACACACAGAGGGTGTGGCAAGTTAGAGACCACTGTTACTTCAGTCACACCGACCAGTGTTGTTAGTTGAGTCTAACTGTTCACTGCCTCAATAATCGCCTCCTCCCAAAGCAGTGAGATAATGTCTCCAAGCTTCATATGCCACTACAAATTTCTCATGCGTGGAATATAAACACTTGTGTGCAACTTCAACTCATTTATCTCTGCCCGACTCGATGTGCTAATATGTTTGGGTTATAAGAAACCAATTAAATGTTCCAATTAATCTCACCTGAAGGTTTGTGTGTGCTACATTGAGATTAGAAGTGAACAATTAAATATTTTAGCCAATATATTGTGAGACAAGAGTGGATTGTGTACACAACACCAACAAAATGTCCAGAAGCGAGGCACACAATACTGCTGACTTATTGAGTTGGAACAGTAAGGCAGAACAAATTGTGCAGCGTCTTCTGCTGATTTTAATAAAAAGCATATGAATTGCCACTGTACCTGCTCGTGGAGTGCTGCTAGTGGAGCTCCGCCCACTGCCCAGTACAATGTCCACTCGACTCGGCTGTTGCATGGGAGTCGAGAGCCCTGACTGATGAGTGGCCGCTATCCTGTACATACACATGTACATGTGTACACACATGCCCGGGAAGTCTGATATTCGTATTACATATGCATGCACACACATACACTCACTCACACACACATTATATATATAATATATATATATATAATATAATATATATATATATATATATATGCATATACTTCAACTAAATTACATTTTTTACAATTTGTACTGAAATACCTAAACAGAGTCATGACCACATTCTTAGCATTTTGAAAATGTTTTAGAGTTGTTGCATTCCAGAAATTAATTCCCACCATGGCGTCATTATGATTAGTGTTAGTATGTTTAATATAATAGTACGGCACGTAAATTGCCCATTCAAAAATGTATAGGTACAAATCGCTGTTCAATTGAAATCACACAGGGAAAGAGAAATACCACAGTAGCTAAGTGAAATAGTATGGGTAAGTGTGCATACATGCAGTGCTAGCCTTGGAAGCGTAATGTTCGAGTAGCTTCTAGTTGGAGAGTACTTCATTCTTAGCACAGACGTTCTATTCGCATTTAACGGAATTAGTTCAACAGAATTGGAGGAGCCATAGGTTTGAGAACGAAGTTCTGGAGGCAGCTAATCCTGAAATCCAGAGATAGTGTGAACAATTACAGCTTACCTTACAATGAAAATGATAGAAATAAAAAAAAACTGGCCAACTATTAGTGAGTGATAACAAGAGTAACGAGATTGAAATAAAACGGGGCGTGTTATTACTCATACTAATATTGACGATGATGATGATGATTATGATGATGATTATTATGATGTATACCTTGCATTGAGGGAGCTGACAGAGCTCCTGGCTGAGGACACTGCAGAGCTGGCCTTGCTGGAGGCGGGGGAGGCTGGAGGAGGCAGGCCAGCTTGAGAGAACAGCAGTTGGAGGCTGTGCACCATACCTGGATGACTAGACCCCATGGCTCCCACTCTCTTCACTATACCGCTGCCAAATTCACGCAGCTCTCGCACCTCTATGTCCCGTTCAACATGCGATGGAGTGCGACCGCAGACTTTGTCCTTGGAGAAGAGCTCTCGATGGAGCTTGGACATCTGTAAAGCAAACAACAGGCATATTGTCATGGATTCAGTTTCCCCCGCCACCTGGAACCAGCTCCAGTGCAAGTGTTCATATAATATGGTAACTGTATCAGTACTTGGTAACTATCTGTGAATTCAATACTGCCAGCTGTGTGTGTGAAACAATACGCTTCCTGCAATCGCCATTGTGATCTCATCCACCCACTTCCCCCTCACCTGTCTTGCAACTCTGTCATGCTTGCCCTTGAGCATCTCTTTGTCTCTGGAATAATTGGACAAAATATTCTTCTTTTCCTCTAGAGACTGCACGAGAGCTCCTTCTTCTATCGTCAAGGAGGACAGTGTGTGTCTCATGGCCTACAAAGAATTGACATTATAACAAGTGAATTCCTACACCCACTCATTGTGATTTTTACATGTATCGGTTGATTGGGCAAGTCACAACTGTTGGTAACATTGTGACTTGCCAATTAACGGATACTTGCAACTGAATACACAACATATTATACTATCAAATTATACTTAACAATTTAGAAGACTTGACAGTCTCTCTCTCTTTGAGTGCACAAACGCCATCAATATAAGTTGTGTAGTCCACTGGTGAGCTCATATGGTAATGATGGTCAAATAATCCCACTAAATTGCTAATAATATTGTGACTGGGCTATAATAATTCACACGGGTATAGCCCCAGGGACTGACAGGATTAGACAAAGTGAGTGAGGAGGAGAAATGTACCACACATAATGCATTATTACATGCGGTCTGGTACAGCTAGACTAGTGTTAGTATTAAGTATAGACTTGCACTATGCCTTGCCATACATACATTGATATCTTCTTCCATCTGTTGCAAATTTCTCTTCTTCTGCTTGCAGTTGTCAAAGGCCTTGGTGCATTTGCCGTCCAAAGTTTTATACTGTTCATATTGATCACCTAATGAAGCAGATATAAACTGAAAAAAAAAAAAAACGAAGAAAAAAAAACAAACAATTAGTGGGTATATTCAATGTATATGTAGTAAACTGGTAAGGTTGATATGGGCATGTGTAGATAGTTTTGATATTGCCATGGGCCTTGCCCGCCCACTCACTTGATTCATCCAATTTGCTGAGAGTTTTCCGGTGGCTCTGGTTCTTGGAGTTGAGTAGAGACAAAGTGTTGGTCATAGCACTATGAACATTATGCAAGTACAATAATCAAGACCTCAGCTGGTTGCAATTGTAATAGCCTTTAGCTAGCTTGTCCGACAAGTCAAGTCTTCTGATCTGACTATATTTCATTCCCTCAAGGATTGCTCTCATGTTAGGATAAAGCACCAACTCTCTGGAATGCATCACAGCACTTATAAACATCGCTCTTTACTTACGCAATCTCACTTTCTGCCTTCTTTATCTTGGAGTCCAGTTCGTCTCCATTCCTGGTGAGCTCCTCCCTTTCCTGGGCAGCCTTGATGACATAGTAGGCCTGCGTGCGTTGCTCCTCCCCCTCTGGAGGCTGCATACTCATCGTCACGATCTCGTACCTCTTTCTGTACATGTCTATCTTGGACAGTTGACTGTGCAGCTCAGAGCTAGTGGGAGGCGATGGCATGAAGGAACATGTAATTTACTACTACTACTACTACTACTGCTGCTATGTACTACTACTACTACTTCTGCTACTTGCAACTACTACTACTACTAGTAATACTTCTACTAATACTACTACTATTACTACACTACTACTACTACCACTACATACTACTACATGCTAATTTACGCAGTTGGTGTTATTTATAACACTTTTGAGTCATATAGAGTCATATAGACACTTTGTCTGCACATGTGTGTGTTAAGTCGTGTGAAGCTGCAGTTGTAGGGGAATATTTGTGGCAGTCTAACTACATGTGATAAATAGGAAATGTCCCTCTCAGCCCCCTCCTTCAACTCTCAAATGCATGACTCATTCCAAGCCTAATTTAGAAGTCTTCTAGTCCACCAAATACGGCATAGCCGGGAATGTTCGATGATGTATGCGATATATAAGTAGACAAGTATATGTTGACCAAGAGAAGGCAGTGCTAATGGGTTGGTGGAGTAATTTCCTGACTATTGAATCCCTCAAGGAAACTAGTTCGCTAAAGCCACAGTGCTTTGACTTCATAATTACCTTCATGTCTTACAAGTGCTCATTAAGGGCAGACTAACCATGTCACCATCAAATTATTAGTGTGGACCTTCCCTTACACCTTCTTTCTCTCCTCCTCTCTTCGATAGCACCCACCCCTTTACTGACACTCCCTTGCACGTCTACTCTTTGTCGCCTCACCTGTGTGTCTGTCTCTCTGACTCAGCTGCCTTGAGTTGGGACTTGAGCATCTCTTTGTAAATGTGAATGTCGTGTATGCGTTCACTCATGGCCTGCAGGAAATATATGGAATCATGTCAACAAGTAAATAATAACATAACAATTGACTAAACCTAAACCACACTGCAGCTAATTAGTATCACGCGTTTCTGCATCACAAACTCGTAATAAAAATCCATACAGACTACAGCACCTTCCTGAACTTTAGAGGACACGTGTAGGATCATACAAACACTAAGCAATACTTTAGTGTTAATTTTTATACCAAATCATACAACCAACTACGTACCTATAATACCAAGTAAATATGTATATTTAGTGTAAAAATATTTCAATGTTATTACCCAACCAATATACCACATGCATTTATCACCAACAGTAGAAATACTGCTGTAATAAAGTTGCTGTTGTTTTTCCTTCAAAATTTAAATTTTAACACAGGTTTTACATGACTTTGAATTCAAGTTGCTCATGCACGCACCTTACCTTATCTTGTGTATACATATCTACATATCTCACTCACTGTGTTTAGTTGTAGCTTCCTCTTCTCCAAGGAGTAAACGTCATCTGCTCTGGCATACAGGTGGTCCTGCAACCTCTTCACTCCCAACTTGAAGATATTCTCTTCTACCATCTTGTCCTGCAGGATGTGAGCAGTGCGTTAATATGTGTATATGTACAGATGTGTGTATGTGTGTGGTTGTGCAGCAGTGTGTGTGTGTGTGTGCGTGTGCGTGTGTGTGTGTATGCATGTGCAAATAGTGTCATCAAAAGACATTTGTACGGATACAAACATAAATTTAAAGACACCACTAGTCTAATCACAGCTTCATGCCAAATGTCCTGTCCATTAATATTGTCATTTATCAAGCATTATGTACTTTCATGAATAAATTCTTATCACTTCAAAGCCATCAACACGGATGTTTCCCTTTACCCTTGCAACAATAAATTATAGTTTGAATCATATTAGCATTTTCTTAGAATAGACTACTTCTCATATATGATACTCAGAGTTAATACATAAATCCATATTTTGCAAACACTTTGGCACAGCAACCACCAGTGGCATGCGACTCATTAACTCGTGTCCAAATATATTATTCATTTTATCTGAGGCTTTTGTTGTAGGGGCAGAGGAGGACACGCGACTCAGCACAACTCCCTCACTCTAACACCTAATGAACTCCTGACCTGTTTGGCAGCCACCACCTTCTTGAGTTCCCTCTGGGTCGTGTCGATGTGAAGTTCCATCTCCGCTGTAATAACAGAGCATAACGAATAGGTGACAGCCAATATGGGCAGGTATATGAGGGGGAGAGGGAGGAGGAGGAGGAGGAGTAGGGGGGATATCACATATGGGTGTCATAGATCAACTGTTGGCACTGCTGTTCATTTGGCAGTTGTACCAATAACTATGAATTAATGCAGCTAATAGAGCAGGTATTCCTGTTGAACAAGTCCACCTAACATTATGATGATAAGTCCCGCTGAATAAACGTGGTCTCAAAAGTCATTACTTGCTTTCTTTATGACTATCCCAAGCCAATGTGGACATGCTTCTCCTATCTGTGTTTTGGGTGTGGTTACTCCCTCCCTCATTCCCTATTGAAGTGCCAGGGATTTACCAGCCTTGTCCTCCAGATCTAATTTTTTCTTCAGCTCCTTCTCTGCAGCCCGGTTGACTCTACGAAGGTCTTCATGCAGTCTCTTGAGTTGATTCTTGAGTAGCACTTCGTCTCCTTCTTGCATGGTCCATTCTTGCTCTAGTTCCTGCATACACACATGTTACATGCATGCACATGTTACATGCATGTACAGACATGTTACATGCATGCAAATGTTACATGCATGTGCAGACTATTAACTTGAAATCATTCAGTCACTTAATTTAAACTGGAAATGAGTGGAAAAAAAAAAGAAAACGAATCCCACCAAAGAATCCATTATTTATATTTCAATACTATTAATAATGATATTCTGTTTTCTAAGATGTTACTGCTGACAAAACATGATTGTTACAATACACGACTTGCATGTATGCAGTTTAGCAGATACTGGAAATCTGAAATAGTGAGAGCTGACAATACTTAGAACAAATTAAAAAGGCATAAAACAAAACCCCTGAAGAAAAATTACATATGCACAAAATCTTGGGATGACTAATGTATAGAAAATTATAATAATAGCAAATTTTCTCATTCTATCAGCCAATATAATGTTAATTAAAACTTTACCCGACATTTCGATTTCTTGCCGAACTCTCCATGGTGATACAAACACAATGTAAACAGCAGATTACTGGAGGGTATGCTTACTGTTTATTATATCCTGGAGGGTGATTTGCACACAGCATAGACAGCCAGAATCCTGGAAGCTCTAAGCCTATGTCTCAGTTAAACTTGTTGTTTGGTGTGCAAGAATTCAAAACGTCGGGTTATTAAGTTTTAAAAAACATTATATTGGCTGATAGAATGAGAAAATTTGCTATTATTATAATTATTTCAGCCGAGAATGACTGAATCAGTGTATAGAAAATTATATCAAACAAAACAACTTTTAACCACCACACAGCAAGAGTTCCTGGGGCAACAGAGGATTCAATAATAACAATGATAATGATGATGATGATGATGATGATAATAATAATAATAGTAATAATAATAATAATAACAATAACAATAATAATAATAAATTGGTCACATTTTGTACAAATCCTTGCCACCTATTAAGTTGCAATGAAGCTATTCCACTTCCCTCATTTACTGGAAAGCCTACTTTATCCTCTTCTGATTATTGTAAGAGGATAATGTCAACAAAACAGTTTTGAATAGATAACCATCGCATAGCAAGAATTCCTGAATCACACAGAATTCCCAAACATCAGTGCATTATCACTAACTGCTGGATGATTTACCTTAACGAGGCATGGAGCTAGTGGCCCTTCACCTTGCTATGTCTAGGTTGCCAACAAGAACTATAGCAACAGCAGCATGACAATCAAGATTGTGCAAAAACAGGCACATCAAGGTTAGCATGACGTCAAGTCTAGGCAAGTGTTAATGCTGAGGTCATAGTTTTAGCAGTGGCAGAGAATTATCTGGTCATGCAGCGCTCAGTCTGGTGTTGGCCTGGGTCATGTGACTATGACACGATGATCTTGTCACATGACCTCCGTTGCTATGCTTGCTAGGCAACACTTCTAATGCCTCCCCTACTTTCAGTGCCAGCTGGATACTAAATTTATCAAGTATTACTATCTTGATAAATTAACTTCTAAATGGCAAACGACATTAATTTTTTTAATTTTCACAAGTTGTAACTATTTCCATGAGTCAATGGAAATTCTAGAGTGAAATATCAGTCTCAGTTTGTATGCTGATTAAATTTATATTATACATATTTGAGCGAGCATGTTGAACCAATAAGAGATATATTAGTTACATATTGCATTCATATTCTCAAAATTAAGCACAATACGAGTTAACTCTCCTTTATTGTGAGTAGTCTGTAGTGTCTCACCTGTAGTATTCTAAGTTCAAGAGTAATGTTATAGCAGGAGACTGAAGTGGTAGGTACTGAATTTAAAATAGTCACTTTTTAACTGCACTAAAGAAGAAGTAACTTTGCCTTCTAGAGGCTCATAACCTGCCAAGTTCTGTTAGGTGGTTGAAAAAAAGGAAAAAAGTTTGAGTGTTTCTTGCCTAAGGCTAGTATGTCTTGCAAGACCCTAAAGTATACTGTACCTACTAAATTGCCACAGGTATATCCAATATATTATATGTATATATATTACACCAATAATTGGCTTGAATTTGTATACCCCTGATAATGTCTCACTTTGCTATATCCTCACTCTATAATTACATAAACGTTGTACTATAATATTGCAAATTCCAACTCTTACAGCAATTTGAGCTTTGAGTCGGTCAAGTTCCTCTCCACTTCTCTCCCCCTCTAGCCGGGCCAGCTTGTGTTGGAGCTGCTGTATTTGGAAGTCCTGTATGTATAGTATCTGCTGTTGTTTGAGCAGCTCCTGGTCCAACTTGTGCTGCTTGGAGTTCAAGTTACGAATGGCAGCCTTTCCTCCCTCCAGTCCGGCAGCCATTGTCTTGGCCTTTGTCTTGAGCTCATACGCTTCCTGAGAACTAGAGAACTGCTTGTCTCCCAGCTGGTCCAGGGCTCTCTTGAGCTGGCTCACGTTGAACTCCTCTTGCGCCAGGAGGTCGTCCAGTTGCTGGGCTCTCTGTTCTGCCGACAGAGTTTCCTTGATGCTCTTCTTCAGCCCTAACTGCATGTGCTGCCGCTGTTCAGACAGAGTGTCCAGCCTAGGAGAGAGAGAAAGAGAGAGAGAGAGAGAAGAAATGCAATTGTAATGTTCTAAAAGTAAAGATGCACACATAGCAATAATTTGACACCTTAAACTCAATCAAGTTAAAAGGTGCATAAACGTAATTTGGTATTTCAGTTAAGTGAACGAGGAAATTGTACTAGTATATAGTAGAAGTTTAGTGCTAGCTTAAGGTGTGGTGTATGCAGAACCAAGTGTAACTTTGCACATTTGTTCAACAGATATGATTTTCATTCACTATTTCTTTCTTTATTCTTTCTTTCTGTGTTAAGCTGTATATATATATATATATATATGTATTTATGTTTCCCATACAAAAGTTCACACCAGCTATAAAGTTCTCACTTCGTCATCCTGTCCTCCACGTCTCTGGAGAGTTGTCTTCTCTCTGACTTGGCCTTGTCCAAGTCATTAGCCTCTCGCTCTACTGAGTACTTGAGCGTCTCCAACTCATCCTTCAGCTGCACACGTGCGGACTCCGCCTCCTGATACTGAAGCCGACACTTTGCCACCTGACGCTCCGTCGCTTGCAATTTCTTCTCCTTCTCGATGTTGTTTTCTTTTTCCCGATCCAGGAATTCCTGCAACAGTATTAAAGGGAAATATATCTATGAAGCTATGTCCAACTTGTATATAGACTGTCACCTGCTTCTCGTCGGTCTCAGATTTTTTCTCTTTGATCTCTCCATTCAGAACAGCCAGATCCTGCAAATAAATATATACACAGAGAATTAAAAAAATTATATAGTTTCTATCTCAAAGATTTAACATTAAGTCAGTATTGTTATATTTCATATTAAAAATTTATGGTGAGCCAAAGCTCTGCCCTAAACACCTATGAAGAATGATATGTAGAAATATTTAGTTGAGGGATACATCCTTGTTAGAATGTTAGTGGATGGGATGCATGGGAAATGTTTTAAATTACATCTTCATTTCATAAAAAAATTTTTTTTTAAAATGATGCTATTGTGCTACAATTCATGTTTCACAATCCATAAATTAATCTGCAAATATCATTCCAATAGATCCGTTTAGCCTCTGCTTTATTGTATCACTTCAGAAAAGTTGAGTTCACTGTTAATAGTTTCACACGCCATAACCTTCAATTTGCTGAATAATGCCTATAGATTAACTTCACGTAGTTCACTGTAATGTTTGTTTGCGTGGTCATTAGTTTTGTTTGAATTTCAAACTTGTGTCAAGTTTGACTAAATTAACCACCTCCTTAACCCCTCCCTCCTCCCATCTACACAGGCATCAACTCTCTCTCTCTTTCTCTCCTCACATTGGCACATTTGTTCATGTTCTCATCTCTCTTCTTCATCTGGACAATGGTCTTCTCCCACTGTCTGATCAGCTCTTCTCTCTCCCTGTGGGCTCTCCGAAAGTCCTCTGCCATCTTGTCTAGCTCTATCTGGACGGCCATGGTCTCCACCACCTCGTTGTCAAGGGTCTTGCGCTTCTTCGTCATCTCGTCATGGAGACGCTCCATTTTTAGGGACAGCTCCTGTAATTAATAAATTGATATTGAAAGTAAAAGTAATAATTCAGACCAGGTCCTTATTCTCCTCATTATTATTAGATTATGATTAACTCTCAGCACGCATGCACGAGAGGGTTATAGTAGTCATCCTGTCCACCTGTTGTTTTTCTTTCACACTTTGATTTTGGAGATTACTGACAATTAACTGCTGATTTAGGTATGAAGTGAAGCGTTTCTCCCATATTAGGAATACTGACAATTAACTGCTGATTTAGGTATGAAGTGAAGCGTTTCTCCCATATTAGGAATAGTATCATTATTTTGATTAATATCACCTTAAAATTCAAGCACACATAAAGACTATCCATTATAATGGAAATAAAGAAACAAAATGAAACTAGAAAGACACATAATGTATAATGTACATAAAACTTTAGCAACAATTATTCCAATTATCACTCCCTAATTATTCCAATTATCACTCCCTAATGGTGCAAGTTTAACAAACCTTGATTTTGTTCTCGTCAACTTTAGCGTATTTAGCGAGTGTGAGGGCATCCTCATTCTGCTTGGCCGACTCCTCCAGCCATGCCACCAGAGACTGCTCGTCCCACTTCATCTCCTCCTTCACATCTTTAGCCTTCTTCTCCACTAGAAACTTGGTGTTCTAAGGAGACCAGTAAATAGTACAGGACTTGTAATGGCTTCAGTGCTATAATGTGTGTAAATGAAGCAAGCACACACCTCATATGTGTTCTTCTGGTCTTTTAGCTCTTCTCTTTCAATTCGGATCCGCTTCAGTTCTGCTTTCAATCGGCCTTCCTCTCTGTCATCTGAAGAATTCAAATTTTGTAAATAAATAGAAAATAAAGCTGGAATAAAAACAACAATTAAACTTCTAGGAACATATACATACGTGTGTGTGTACAGTATATATATATATATATATATTATACTTTGGATACTCTCCTTGTGTATTTCTCATCATACTAGCATTCAATCTTTTAAGTATGGCAGAGTTTCCTCTGAACGTTTACTGTTTTGGGAAAATATCCAATTTATCACTCGTTGTACAATATCAGTATGATATTTCACTCTCACACTTGTATTCGCTCGCCTTTAGCATGTGAAAATACTTACACATGCTCGTGAAATATTTCTCCATATTGTACGCTGGCTTGTGTAATAAGTATTATATATTTATATTTATGTGATACACTTACAATGCTCTTATTCAATGTTGTGTACCTCTCTAAACAGAACTGCAGGCATGTTTTAGTAAAATAATGAATTATCAACACAATTTTATTCAGTCCTTCATGTGTGAAATAATAGTAATAATTGTAGCAGTTTTCTCTGTTTTAATAGCCTATATGTAATTAAAAATATCCTAATGTTTTGCTTCTTGACCTCTGAGGAGGACTTTGTTAAGAAGTTGAAGCATCGGTTTAATTTTAATATTATATTGGTCACTAATACTGTGGCCAAGTCTTTCTTTGTGTGTGTCCCTTTCCGAACAGAGAATGGCTGGTTGAGACTAAGTGTAAATACTAAGCCAACAGACTAGTGATATTCACCAGTATAAAATGTACATGTATTAATACTCACCAATATGGTGAATGTGTTCCTCTGTCTGTACATCTTTTCTCCTGGCCTCCAGCAAGGACTGCAGAGTACGCAAAACAATATTAAACTGACAAAACAAACAAACGATCTTTCACTAGTCATATCAGAAAGTCTACAGTGCAACTCATTCTGTGGGCTTGACTGAAACTCTCAACATACCACAGCCTTGCCTAGCCTTTTACTTTCCTAAGCTCAAACAGCAACAATAGCAGCTAAGCTGAAATAATTAACTAGCCAACTCTATCTATATAGCTATAGCTTGCTCCCTTTCTTACCAATGTATGGTTGAACTCTTGCTTTACATTTTTGAGGTGCTCTGTAACTGCATCAATTCGTTCTTTGTGTAAGTCAACTTTTATCTGACAGCTTGTAATATGCTTCTCCTTTTCTTTTACAGCAGCTTCTAGCTGCTTGTTTTCCTTGTTAGAAACTGGAACTCCGAACCTTTCCAAATCGAATGTCTCCAAATCTGCCATTATTGTCTGCCGGTCATTCAACGGGTCTGGTAATCCAACTACTTAAATTGCCCTCTGGTAATTCGCCATTTTATTTGTTTAAAGTAAATTGGCATTCTAAGTTGTCATGGCGACTGTGTAATTTAGACCGGAAAGAAATATTGGCCACGTGGTATGCTTCCTGTTCAGATTACGCTTTTATGGCCGCGGGCAGCGGTGCGTTGTCACAGTCGATTGATTTTTCTAGGAGCTTATGTTTTTGTGTTTGCTGGAGTGAAATCCTATATCGGTCAATTTTCTGCTTTATTAAGTTTCGATAGGAACTGCAAAATGTTCAAAAGAAACGCAGTGACTCGGTCTCTGCACGCTCCTCGAGGAATGAGAATTACTGAACTCAACAAGAACCCCCGTGTGCAGAGGAAAATGTCTTGGTCTGGCCAGAAAGTTCGTGGCGCCGCCAGCGAAGGCGCTCTGACGCACAAGCCAGTAGTCTTGAAAGAAGGCTTTTTGTACAAACCTGGATTTTTCAGACTGGTAAGAACTTCTCCGCATAATGTATTAGCTTCGAGTGGTGATTTCTGCAACAACTAGCTAATCTGCATTTGCTATAGCATCTAAACTTGTATAATCTGGTGCATTTTACTTTTATCTAATTTTACTAAATCTAAATTGATAAATTTGGTTATTTCTGTTTCTAGGGAGGCAGAAAGAGGCGTTGGTGTGTGTTGCGTACCTACAGCCAGACAGAAGCTAGCATTGATATATACACAGATGAAACCAAGTCTCGCTTCAAGGGCACCATCTGCCTGGACAAGGATCTCTGCCCCATCATCGTGGTCAAGAACTATGAGGGTAAGAAGAAGAAATCCAAAGGTGCCAGCCTTGTAGTCAAGATTGGCAAAAGGACATACCAGTTTATGGCTGATTCCTTCCGAGAGATTAAAGAATGGAGCGCTCTGATGCGCCAAGCCATAGATAATGGTAAGTCATTATGAAGAGGAAATTAAAACTCACTATAGGAAGAGACTTGCCAAAATCCTACAACATTATCCCTTTAGTGTATCTTGCTCTTAAGTTATTTAATTTAAGTGATTTAACTGTTTTGGTTATTTGTTCCTTGTAGGATATCTGTTTTCAGGGAAGATCACCGAACCCATGACCATAGAAGATGGAATGGTGAACCTCAAGTTCAACTCCAACTGCATTGCCGTCATCTGCCCCATCAAAGAGACGGCCATCAAGACCTGGCGCCTTAACCACATCACGTCTTTCGGCCAGTGCGGCGGTACGCTCACATTCGAGTGCTGCTCCTCTTGCTCTGATCCGGGCACCTCGAGGTGCTCCATAAATGTCGTCCAGGAAAAGCCTTCTATCATTCTCAATCTCATGGAAAAAGCCATCCGGAGTAATCCTAACACAAGCCAGATTCATTATGAGAGGAGCATCCTCGGGGACATCTATCACTGTGATCACGAGTGTGGACAGCCCCAGAGGCTACTCCCAGCTTTCTCTGATCCCAACATCTTCCGGAGTGCGTCTGCTAGTCCACACAAGGACGTTGTGGTGCCCGTTGACATTCACGAGTTTGAAATCCCGTTTAGCACTCTCTCGAGCGGTAAGAGCAACGATTCCGGCTTGCCCAGTACCCCACCGTTGCAATCTGATATCAGCAGTTATCGTAGCAGTATTTCTTCCCCATCTGAGCTCAAAGGTGGTGAGATGAGTCGCAGTGGCAGCAACAGGAATTCCATGAACGGTCTGGTTGCTAAGAGGAGTTTGAGCGAGACCATGCCCTCATTGGATGACAACAATTACCATGGCCGTCGCCAAAGGAGCGAGACAGACCCTCTGGCTCTGAACCGGTTCAGCAGGATCAACTTCACTGATAACACTACTGGTTCTACGCCTCTGGGAAAAGCCAGGGTGGAAGATCCCGTGCAGTATACCTCCATTCAGCTGCGCTCGAGAAGCATCGATTCTCCTTCTAGAGACAAACGCCTCAGCTTGAAGCTGCAGAGAGTGGACGAAAATGATGGAATATATGACACTCCAAACTGTGAGCCTCCGGATAGCGAGATTAGCAATAGTAACAGTAGCCCCTTCTTGCCTCCATCTATCAGAAATGACTACGGTCCTACTGGATCTCGCAGGAGCATAGCCCAATCTACGACTTCAATTTACACTCCAGGCAGCGACCTGAAGGAAAGGGATGAAGATTTTGAAGAACTGCCTCCTGTTCCTGACAGGGATTATTCAAAAAGGACACCTAGCCATTCTCCAGTTAAAAACATGGTCAAGAAGGAAACTGGGCGGGGCCGCTCCAGGATGCACAGCGTTGGAGACGTACTGGAGTGCAGTAACCATCTGTCAGGTATCAGTTCAAAGGTCAGGGGGAGTGTCGACAACCTTGCCAGGACAGGAAAAAGTATCAACTGTGATATATCTTTCGACTCCCGAGGTGATCTCCTGAGCAAGCTGCATGAGCAGGATGAACTTCTGAGTAAAATTCTGGCCAGATCAAGGAACGAGCGTAATGAGGAACTAATTGGGAACGGAGAGGAAGGACTGGGAAGGACCTTCAAATACACCGGCGAAGATGACACGGACATTGATCACCTTTACGCTTCCCCCACGAGCAGTACTTATATCCGCAGTGGGCGATCGAGCTCTTCATCTGACCGTGGCGTAGAGAGGGTACTCACTAAAGTTGCCAGTGACACAGCAAGAGGATACGCCTACAAAATCCAAATTCCTCTATCAAACCGAGAGTATGATGTCCCACGCAGGGCTGCCCCAGCTCCTGATCTGTCGAATCTGAGATCCGATGGACCCCCCAAACCTCTCCGATACATCACTTCCGCAGAATCCTAGAGACAGAAATTTCGAATTTGAAGATGCTGCATAATTTAGAAAGAATATCACGATGATGTAGTGGATATACATGTGTGTGTGTGTGTGTGTGAACATCACTTACAAAGATTTGAAATTCCAAGACTTCTATTTACAGATTCACAACTTTGCCAAGATTTGTCGATGACATGCCAAGGAATGTACTACCCGTTCATGAACTAATCTTCAATTCACAGTAAACAAGTCAAGACTAACAGAACATTCATTCACTTCCACTTGTTGTCAATGCATTGCTATTACAAACATATTTCTCCTCCACTGGTATTGTATACTTTGTCTGATCACTTCAAATTATTCTTGCAAGCTACTCATTTGTTGACAATATATATAATGCTATACGTAAATCAATATTTATGAAAATAAATTGAGGTTTTATTTCATTGAGTGAAAATAAAAGAATAAATAAACATGAATTAGTATTTAGAGATCAAACACTTGAGTGTACAGAGTTATAGACATGACAGAGAAGCCAGTGTTACAAAATATACAAAACATACCTGTATATACATACAATACCTATTGTTTAATATAAGAGGTTCAACCTTTAGACCCGTATCCATAAGTGATGGTGTTGCCATTGAAAAAAAAAAAGAAGAAGAAGAAGAAAAAAAACATTAAAATTAAGTTCTTTGAAAATGAAACAAAATTACATGACGTTGAATTCATTCCTTATTTAAGAGTCGAGACTCATTATCAGAGCAGTCCCCCTCTTGATCCAGTGTTCTGGTGGAACTTGACCGGTTCGCAGGTCCACTGCTACCACAAAGGAAGCTCGGCTGGCTACACCAGCTCTGTTTGAGTAATAGTAGCATGGGCATGTGTAGATTCCTGTGCGTACACAGATACAACGTAAGGGTCATGTTTAGTCTATTGGTGAAAGGAGTTTCTCAGGTTCATGGAACAGCTGCGTGCAACCAACGGAGCTTAGTAAGAGGAGGGCAGGAATTAGAACTAGCCAAGTAATGGCAAAAACAAACCAATACACAATCACAATAGTGTGGCACGTTAACACAATGTTGTTTGTCAAAAATTTTGGCTGTTATATGCCCCCCCCCCCCCCCCCAGGATAATGACTAGAGTAAACACACTCCTACATATCTCTAAATGGAACTCAAATTAAACTTGAGTCTACATAAAGTACTCTATTACTATGCAAAGACAATACTGACTCTCAGTTTCCCATCAAATGCTGGCACTTGTGTAGACCATAATCTAACCGTTCTCATTTGGGTACAGTGTACAGGTGATATAGCAAGCTTACAATATTAAAGCCAGGAAGCTAAACTTCAATAGGTGATGGTGGATACTCAAAAGGTGGTGTAGTGGGGTGAAAAAAATCTAGGGGGATGGGATGACTTGGTTGAGGGTATAGCATTATAAAACAGATGCTATAATTTCATCATCCTTACGAACATTTAGCTATATAGAACCAGTTGTTGTCAGTACATCCCATTACTTACAGAAAACACATTGTTTTCTGATCACAGCTGTGCTTGCCAACTCTCACCAGTCTGGCTTCCAGCAAGCAAAATGTTGTGTTCTCTCTGACACATGTAATCCTTACAAAATCCACAGAAAGAATGTGTGACAATTCACTTATAGCATAAACAGTTTTGGCAAATTAACACCTTACGGCTTCACAGTTGGCCCTTGACCAATCGCTACATTCTCATGATCAAAAATACTTTTCTTATCAAGAGTTTCACATTTTAAATAAATTACAAAAATTGTTACAAAACAAACATACTATATTATGTAAGGTGTTACCTTTAGTACTTCTTCTCTTTCCTTCCACTGGCTTGAAATGAATGGTGGGCATCGGGAATACAAGTTCCATTGCTTGAGAATCCACAAGAGAACTGGACCTCCGGTCCCAGCCAGCTCCTTCTAGGTACAGTCCCTTAATCCATACTCCATCCTGCATCAAACAAGAACAGATGTAGGCACACATGCGTCAGTAGCTTGAGGAGGTATACCATTACAGATGGAATGAGATTTGGTACAGATAACATGGATATCTTAAAGTTCAATTTAAAGACTTTAAGCTTGGATAGGAATTCCATCAACACTTAAATTTTGTGTTTACCAGTCACATTAGCAGCCGTGCTAATGTCCCTGGACATATGTTCCTTCAATGAATCAAGAAGTAAAATTACTCATTAATTTCTTTCCCATGTTTGGTGAGGAGGGGGTGGTGAGGGGGGTGAGGGAGGGGGGGGGGGGGGGGGGAACCCCACATACCCACCCTTGGTGGTAATATCTGTGGGTCCCTGGAATGGCTTGAATATTTTTCAAGTACAGTATTTGTAATTGTGTGGTACATCAGCTGTTCTGACATTGTGCCTAGCCTACTTGTGGTTGTCCCCATTATTAGCACTGCTCCTGCAGGCCACCACAAAGCCTCCAGCCACTTTTGGTAATGGGTTGGTATACCACAAAGCTAGCTGACATCTTTTGAGGTTCAAAACTCTCACCACCACCCAGTTCTGATCAAAAAAGAAAAAGAAAAAAAAAAGAAAAAAAGAAAAAAAGAAAAAAGAAAAAAAAAGAAAGATACAGTCAGCATTCCACCCATATGCAAATTCATTTCTGCAAAAATAATTTTAGTTTAATTAAACACTGGTCACTAGGTATCATAACTCTCACTTTAGGTGGATCCACAATGTTGCTGTCATCAAGTGTGGACACTTGAAAGTCCCAGGAGAGAGAGTCCACAGAAACCTGTGTCAAATATCACACATACAAATACAATCAATGTAACCACTGGATGAATGATGGAGGAGGTAAAAAAAAAAAAAAAAAAAAAAAAAACCCAACAAAGAAAGAAAGACAGGGGGAAAAAATGGGATAGAGAGACAAAGAAAGTGAGTGTTGGGATCCAACTCTCAGGTGCCATAGACAACAGGTAAAATTATCACAAAGCAAGTATATAGACCCAACATTGATCCAGCAAGAGTGACTGACGTTATTTTTCCTGGCAGCAGTCTGCAGCACAGCTGTGAGGAACCCAGTCGGGAAGGTGAAGCCAGACAGCCAGAACAGTACGGGAGGGTGAGTTGTGGTAGCCCACTGAGAGAACTGTTCCACGCGGATGGCCAAGTCCCTCGTCCAGGCACCAAGAGGCTTTTGCGAGGGATACGCCTTCCCCCACAAGGGTGGAACATTGGCCTGGTGGATGCACTCAAAGACCTCCTCAAGGTCAGATGACATCACTACCAGTCCTTTTATGCCTTTCTCCAGCTCCACTAGGGATCGTTTGATGGTCCCCAGGAGACTGTTGTAGCGCTGGATCTGTAAGGGATGACAAGTAATGCTACGTACATGGCATGTATGTGAGCTTGCTAACAGTGACAAGTCACAACACTGAGGTGTTGTATTGTGACTGGTTTGAAAAGAGCAGTCACATTCCCACAGACACTCCTACACATGTGGGATAGCTAAGTTGAGCAGAAAGATTTTCTGATTAATGAACGTATTACACAAGATAGTAATAGGGCAGGCATTAGAGATATAGAAACGTGAAATGAATTTAGTATGAAATATAAAAATGTAGTTCCCCCCCCCCCCCCCCCCGATATTAACAGATTTCTAATTAGTATATTGATAATCTTCTTTCCAGTTAATCCAACAGAGTTGGTGTCAAATACATTGCAAATTGTATTAAAAAATTTTTTTTGTTGCTGTATTAGGGATGTAATTGCAATGTATTGGTGGTATTTGAGTGACTCTGAGCTCTACGTATTTGTAAAGTATTTAAGTACTAGTCAAATTTATGATTGCATAGTTTGAAATACATTGCAAATACAAAAAAGAAAAGGGAAAAAAAAAGAAACAAAGGAAGGGGAGAGAAAAAATGGGGAAGTTTAATTCCTTGGGGAAGGGAAGGGGAAAATTACAGTTTGGATATTGCATGTAAGACCACTGTGTATGTGCACATTTGTGTACATATGTGTGTGTGTGTGTGTGTGTGTGTGTGTGTATGTGTAGCAAGTATAACACTCATATTTTCAAAGTATTTGCAATTAAATGCGCTTCTGAACTTATTTGCAATTGCAATTAAACACTTTAGTAGTATTTGACCTGACTCTGTAATCCAATAAACTAGTTCATTTCATACAACAGAATTAACAAAGAGTTCTACACACAAAGTGCCAATCTTCACACTGAGAAACTAACTCAAATTCACTCGACACCCAAACTGCACCCCACACTGTCCTTCCGTCTTGAATAGGCACAAAAAGAAAGTGGGAGAAACATTGGCACCATGATAACAATAACCCAACCCCATTTTTTTAAACCCCCACACTTGAAAAGAAAAAAGAGGGGAAAAAAAAAAAAAAAAAAAAAAAAAAAAGCAGACAGGCTGGTTGCCAAGATAATTGACACTAGCCTGGTCAAAAACTAAAGGCTAGCTTGCTACAAAGAGTTGGCAGTGGGTATGGAGATGTGTACTAGTAGTATAATTATAGCTGGCTGATAGAAATATGTTTTGCTTTAAATCTACGAAAGTGTGAATGACCTCACAGGTGACCTCATTCTGACCTCTTGGAGGAGAACAACATTGAGAGGGTTCATATCGTCGCAGATTAGTTTATACGTGGACTCATAGTCGATCTGATCGGGCACTTGCTTCAGGACATCCGATGCCAGGTTGAGAACCTAATAGACACAGTAGTGCAAGGGTTGGTTATAATATTAATAACAGTAATTAAATTCTTCATCAGAGTATCTCAGGCAGGCACAGAGTGAGGTGTTAAAATTTGAATTGCTGGTTCCCAGAGGCACATGACTGAAATTAGATAAGAACAAAATGTAACAAGGTCTTGTATCTGAATACCACAATATTTCTCACTCTAGGTCACATGCCTGGGATCTGATTAACCACTACAAGCCTCAAGTCATACTAGCATTGTTAATATATGCAACAACATGTAACCTACACATAATCTTACCTTCTCTTCCTTTGTCTCCCCCTGTGCTACAGATCTTTGTGGCTGCAGAGATAGCACTGTCCCTAGCAACACCCTAAAATAATTAAAAAAAAAAAAAAAAAATAATAATAATAATAATAATAATAATAAAAAGAGAGCATAAATCACAAGTTGCAGCATGGCAAGCTTGCATCTTATTTCTCACCTGGTTTCTTTAATCTGACTGGCAATATCTGCATTGGTGTGTTGTCCAAATGCCTCTGGGTGGTCAACATTAGGTAGCTGGTTGATATAGTCTCTGTAGGACTGGAGAGAGCCATCCTTAGGGATGTAATAGGTGGGCAGACTGGACAGCCTGACAATACCAATCAGAGAAAATGGAGAGAGGGAATGAGAGAGAGCATTGGCTGGCACTTATGCATTTGCTATACATGGTCTCACACAGCTTTATAGGATAGTATACATGGTCTCATACAGCTTTATAGGATAATATACATGGTCTCATACAGCTTTATAGGATAATATACATGGTCTCACACAGCTTTATAGGATAGTATACATGGTCTCATACAGCTTTATAGGATAATATACATGGTCTCACACAGCTATAGAGGATAGTATACATGGTCTCACACAGCTTTATAGGATATAGGATAATATACATGGTCTCACACAGCTTTATAGGATAATATACATGGTCTCACACAACTTTATAGGATAGTATACATGGTCTCACACAGCTTTATAGGATAATATACATGGTCTCACACAGCTATAGAGGATAGTATACATGGTCTCACACAGCTTTATAGGATAATATACATGGTCTCACACAGCTTTATAGGATAGTATACATGGTCTCACACAGCTTTATAGGATAATATACATGGTCTCACACAGCTTTATAGGATAATATACATGGTCTCATACACTTTAAAGAATAATATACATGGTCTCACACAGCTATAGAGGATAGTATACATGGTCTCACACAACTTTATAGGATAATATACATGGTCTCATACAGCTTTAAAGAATAATATACATGGTCTCACACAGCTATAGAGGATAGTATACATGGTCTCACACAACTTTATAGGATAATATACATGGTCTCATACAGCTTTAAAGAATAATATACATGGTCTCACACAGCTATAGAGGATAGTATACATGGTCTCACACAACTTTATAGGATAATATACATGGTCTCATACAGCTTTAAAGAATAATATACATGGTCTCACACAGCTATAGAGGATAGTATACATGGTCTCACACAACTTTATAGGATAATATACATGGTCTCATACAGCTTTAAAGAATAATATACATGGTCTCACACAGCTATAGAGGATAGTATACATGGTCTCACACAACTTTATAGGATAATATACATGGTCTCATACAGCTTTAAAGAATAATATACATGGTCTCACACAGCTATAGAGGATAGTATACATGGTCTCACACAACTTTATAGGATAATATACATGGTCTCATACAGCTTTAAAGAATAATATACATGGTCTCACACAGCTATAGAGGATAGTATACATGGTCTCACACAGCTTTATAGGATAATATACATGGTCTCACACAGCTATAGAGGATAGTATACATGGTCTCACACAGCTATAGAGGATAGTATACATGGTCTCACACAGCTATAGAGGATAGTATACATGGTCTCACACAGCTATAGAGGATAATATACATGGTCTCACACAGCTATAGAGGATAATATACATGGCTATAGAGGATAATATACATGGTCTCACACAGCTATAGAGGATAGTATACATGGTCTCACACAGCTATAGAGGATAGTATACATGGTCTCACACAGCTTTATAGGATAATATACATGGTCTCACACAGCTATAGAGGATAATATACATGGTCTCACACAGCTATAGAGGATAATATACATGGCTAGGATAATATACATGGTCTCATACAGCTTTAAAGAATAATATACATGGTCTCACACAGCTATAGAGGATAGTATACATGGTCTCACACAGCTATAGAGGATAGTATACATGGTCTCACACAGCTATAGAGGATAATATACATGGTCTCACACAGCTATAGAGGATAATATACATGGTCTCACACAGCTATAGAGGATAATATACATGGTCTCACACAGCTATAGAGGATAGTATACATGGTCTCACACAGCTATAGAGGATAATATACATGGTCTCACACAGCTATAGAGGATAATATACATGGTCATCCAGCACAAGGACAATATACAGTCCCACGTATCACAGGGGGTTCAAACAGGTACAGTTAGTTAGTCTCATTGGGCCCCAGTGCTTTTAACATGCCCTGTCAGGGCTCATTGGCAAATGGCTAGCATCCAATGCATACAACTTCCACTGTTTGTATGGCACTCTGAGTAGATGTCCTTTCCTCCATAATAATAGAGTACATGTTTGATTAAAATTAAAGTTTTAATAAAACTAAAATTTAAAGCATGAAAATTTAAATATTATGGTTTCGTAGGCCCCAGAGAAAGTATAGCATACCAACTAACCGTCAATAATTTGGATAATGAAAATGATTAAATAAAGGCCAAACTTACTTGTAATATGGAGTTTCAATGGCTTCGTCCTTGAAAATTTCTCCAATATAAGTCAGGAGGACTCTGCGATCCCAATCATCTGTCACATGACCCCCATAATTAACACCTGCAATCTAATGGGAGCAAAAAAGGAAGAGTTAAAAATTGAAAGTCGCTCTGACCAGTAACAAAAATTAAAATAACGGAGACAACCCCAAATGAATTAGGTACAAGCAGAACACGACTGCATATTGAGGTTGAGTGACAAAAGGCATTATTAGCACCAGGACAAAGAAGGACTTATCCTGAGCTAGTTCAGACAGTTGGCAAATGGAGGGTACATTACCAGGTGCGAAGTAGACTAGAGGCAAATTGCCGCCTAACACCTAGTAAATCAATGCACGCACACAAGTAAAAACCTAACTGCGCCGGATGGAGTTAACAATCATCTGTTGTCATGAAAACACTATTGTGAATGTGGATCACAGGCCAAAGAATGCCTCCTGGCTGAGCCTGGATTACCAAGTAAAGAACTGCAGCTCTTGAGCAATGCCTTTGTTCCTTCTTAGAAGAGAGTGATGTTATGTGTTGTAAGAACAGTACAATGAATACGGGCTCAGGAAACATCTGCCCTCATAGACTGTGTTTCTGAGAATTCAAAAATGAAGCAATAGCCACTGCCATTGAGTGGCAATTAAGGATAATTTAAAAATATAAAAGTTTGCATAAACATTGAATTTATCCTGAATTCATTAAGTATTCCACATCTTTTTCAAACTTTTCCAGAAATCGGAGAAGAGTATTGATAACAATAGAAGTAATAGAAGTCCGCCATGCATGGCAGTGGAATTTGAGATAGTAACATAAGATACAGCTGGGAGTGGTCCAGGAAGATTGGTATAATATGAGGTATTATTGGTATGATATTGACACTTACTAAAAACCTCACCCAAAATAACTGCAGTGCACATTACCTTTTTAGGTCTGTGACACAAAATATTTAATACACACTCTGCCATACAACCTTTACATAAAAGCATTGAAAATTGTATATGAGTACATGTACTCACTTGCCACGGCTTGTGATTGTACTGGGCATGCTTGTTAGTCATCCCATGCATTGTACTCCGAGTCCGTAATAAAATGTTATAACACTTAACAAAATTAAGTTTGGTAAGTAAAAGACTATGCTCTAGTTAGACAATGAAGAGAATAAGGAGCCGGTGAAGTGCATAAAGAAATGAAAACATCTAAGGATGTCAATAGAAAATCAAAATGGGCAGACCTAGGCTGGCAACCCTATTAACACTTTGCCAATTACGTCTTCATCAGACCCATGAATTCCAGTCTGAAGACGTTGAAGCTCTGACCAGTCAGTCAGTCAGTCCTGCACCAGGCCAAAAGTAGATCTCTCTAACTAATTCAATCACACTACTAACACATACACACACACACACACACTTGGGGTACCTGGATTATTCAGGGCAGGATGACTAGCTACAGTTATCTTGTAGCCTCTGCCAAAGTACTGATGCTGGTTCCCGACATGGTGGCTAGCAATCATTCTGGATTGGAGGTAGGGATGAAAAAAACCTTGCACGATTAGACTTCATTAAAACTACAGTATGGGGCTGTAAAAACCTTGTATTACCCACTTAGATTTTGTGTAGATTGAAATTGACACGATATATTTTCAAAAGTCGGTGCTATACAACCAGAATGAGTGTAGTTATACTGCTTATATCACAATCACCACAACATCTATACACATAGCTTGGTGAAAATAAATTTCCTTTTTCCTTTATAAAATTCTTAGTAGGAAGAAACAAGAATGTACCCTAAATCAGGAAGAGCTTGCATAATTATAGTGAAAGCTGTGGCTCTGCTGCTAGCCCCAGCACAGCTTTATCCAGGCAGCAGTTTGGGTGTGATGAGAGTGTATGGACTCAAGAATGCACAAGTGCATGGACAACAGTCACAGTTGGGTTTCCTTGCGCCACACAGTAGCTGAGAGGTTTGTAGACCAAACACATGAAGGACACGAGCCACTTGATTCTAAACTACTGGTAAATTACATATGATATTCAACAGTTGCGGCACAGATTTATATGTAGTATAACTGGCTAGATCACAAGAGCTGATCAGAGAGGACCGCACAGGGAACCAGCTGTGGGAGTTGGATGGGAGGGTTCACTGGTGGTAGAGTGGACTAAGTCTCTACAAGGCAAGGTAGTTGGCAGGTGCCAAATATCAAACACTAAACATCAATTTGAGTATTCATTCACTTTAATTGTACCACTACACCAATGCTAATGTACAGGCATCTCATTTTACATTCCAATGGAAGCTATAGAACATTATGATAATAAGAAAATTAAAAAAATAGACAGAAAATACACAATAATATTTTTAAAAGCCCACCTAGCCATGTATTGAAAATAGTACATCTTACCAAATACTTGAGAGCATCCCATGGTGTGTCTGGATATTCATCTAGGTAGATGCTCAACAAATGCTCTGACACCTACAAAAAAATATTGATTCAATTAAATATGAATGCTGAATAAAACACAGAGCTAGTTATGCAGGATAGAATGAGTCACTCACTACTCCTACTTGTGGAAAGTCCCCCAAACCCAACAGTTAATCAGTACCCACAGAGTGCCAGTGACTGCCAGGAAATTTTTGAACCAACAATAAGAGGTGGTTTCCACCCACACTTGTCCTACACACATTGGCTTAGTTGAATTTATTACAAAATTAAATATCAAATTCCTGGCAAGGACAAGCAAGGAGTTCAACAGAACATGGCAAACCTTATAGGGTTTAAGGCCTTAGAGAGCCAACTCTGGTTCTCCCCCTTACATTTGTGAGTCACGCAGACCTTACTGAAGAGAAAGGACAATGATTGGAACTGAAGAATGGGAATGTGTAATCAAGTTAAATGATGATGTATGAGGATTATTACATTTATGGCAATAACAGAACTGGACGATGAAAGTAAAGCAGAACTGAAAGATAAGAATATAGATTTGAACTCGAAATTAAGATATTTCAAGTAGTACCATATATATGTAACAAAAATGTTGAGAAAAGGATCATGATGACTGAAGGTAACATAGGTGTTTCCTTTTACCCAGAACTTCTTCTCTCACCTCAAAATCTGAGTCGTTGAACCCGTAGAAGACATTCCACCCCAGCATAAGGAACTTTCTCCTCTCTATGAGCAGACTGTGGAAGAAGCAGAGAGAGAAGAGCAGTTTCTTGTACTTGAACTCTGACTCGCAGCGAGGAAATGTGGCATCATTTACTAGTTGGTATAGACGCTTCATGTTTGCCTTCAGACCCTACAACATACCAACACAATGAAGTCACACTTTTAGCTTGTAATGAGAAGGTATACCAATAAACAAAAACAAAACAAAAAAAACAACAAGCAAACAAAACAAACAAAACAAAACAAACAAACAAAAAAAAAAAAACTAGGACAAATCAAACACCCTAACCCCAACACCCCAACCCCTACACCTACTACTAAAATAAATAGATGTAATAGTTATATTACCTTGGGAGGTTCTGTTGTCATTTTGATTCCTGCTTGTAGAATGGAGATTGGGAATCCCGGACTGGGATAGGAGCTGAGCCAGAGTCTGAAGTCAGGGTGTGGTGTCTTGTTTTGGAGCTCCTCCTCCAACAGCTTGTCTAGCTGGGGCATCCAACTCAGAGAGAGATGGCAGTTGGCCAGAAACACCCAATGACCCTACACATTCCCACACAAACAACAATTAAACTATTAACATTAAAATCAAGACATGAATTATACACACATGTATAATTTTATATATTGTACATATGTATATAATTATTGAATTTATCTCTAGTATACATACTTTTTTTATTTTCATCATAACCAAGTCACATTATTTACATTTTTTTTATTGTTAATTGCAATTTCAATGAATATTTTTTTCTAAGTGAGTGTGTTAGAGAAAACTTCTTCACTAAAGAAGACCCATTTCCCCTTACCTCTTTGACTCCATTCTCTATCATGCGTTTAGCAATGGGAGCTTGTCCTTGACCCAGAGACAGAGCCTGGAAGTTCTCTCCCATGTTGGACTGCTCAGCCAGAGTGAGCAGAGCAGTAGTGGGATCCTGGATTGTGACAAAGAACACATGACACATGACGAGGGAATGGAGTGAACTGTGGGAGTATCTGTAAGAGGGACATGTGGACATCCCATGGAATGTCCCACTGTCCCATGGGACTGTGGGATGCAATGGACAATCCCACTGTCGCATGGGACCGTGGGATGGGATGGACAGTGGGACACACGTGCATCTGTAGAGGGACAGGTGGACATCCCATGGAATGTCCCACTGTCCCATGGAACTGTGGGATTGGCTGGACAATTTACGGCATTTCTGGACATCTATGAGGGGGAGGAGGAGGCCCATGACCCATGATGCACACATGCAAGTACATGTCACACCTGTCTTGCACATGCAAACCCACAGAGGTGTAGACATAATACAGTTGAAAAAATATTTGTCTTTCAAACTAAAAGAATCCAATAACACACACACACATAGGCACAAAACAAAGCACTTACAGTAAAACAAATAAAAACTCGACAATACCCTACCAACAGTGGACTGTGTGTTTGTGAGGGATGTTTTACAGAGTGTCGGAATAAGCCCCTTTGTTGAAATTCTCTCCTTGCATCTCACTTTCAGTTGGAACACTCACAAACATTACTAAAGAGAATAACTAATGGGAGAACAAGGGCATAATAAGGTGACGACTAGTCACGTATTTGCCACCACTCGAGGAACTGAGAATTGCAAACTTCAAATAATGAAATGCAAAACAACCTTGCCTCAAGTTTGTGCTACTAGTGGTGCCTCTCGATGCAGCCATGGTAACCAATGATGGGCGTGTCTCTTATAAAGCTTCAAAATATGCAGTCCCTATTTGGTCTCAAAAATACATTTAAAAAAGGCAAAATATATGAAGTACTGTATGTCCTATGGGTTTATTTGGTGTGGCAGTCTGACCTCGGTAAAGGGTATGCATTGAGCTTGCACCCATAGAGCTTTTGTGTCGTCTGATAAGGAATTGTATGGTAGCTGTAAGCACTTTCAAAGCTCAACAACAAGAGCTGCACATAACTGGATTATACTTTAATTTACGACTTTCTATGTTAACAATTAAACTTATGAATATTATTAATAAAGGAGTCATAATTAAAAGGAATCATTGGCATGATTGATTTGACCAAATACAAAAAAAAAAGAAAAAAAAGAAGGAAAAAGACAAAAAAGGGGGAAAAAAAAAAAAAAAAAAAAAAAAGAAAGAAGGAGAAAAAAAATTAAAAAAGGGGAAAAAAAGAGAAAAGGAACCCATGACCATTTCAATTTTTTTGGAGTAATACTTACCACTCCAGCAGAGAGTACAAATATGAGAGGGATAGAGCAGGTGGAGTCATCCACTACCTGTGCCATGTTCAACACTGGAGGCTCTGTGAACCTGAGTACATATGCAAATACATAGCATACAGTATAACCAGCTTCCCGGCAACACCCTGGCATTACCCTGGCAACGTCCCGGCAATGACCAGACTGACTGAAATGCCCTGGCAACCACTGTTAACAATAAGATAGTTGGCAGCAAATGCAGCGAGACCCACTAATGATGCAAACAGCGGAACAATCAAACACGATCAATTGTAGTTGAAGCCAATGAAATGTCACAACAGTGACTTGGAATTTAACACTTCAGCATCTATAATTGCCCTTTGATGATCATTACTATGGGCAATGTATATTATAATAACTCTTGTTCCCTCTGAAGCTTATTATAGGAAATAATATTTCCTATAATAAGCTTCAGAGGGAACATATAGTTCAAAGTGAGTTTATAGAGGGAATATATAGTTCAAAGTAAAGCCTAGTACGTCTATACAATACCTCACTTTTCACCTAGGACAACTTAACAAACAATTACAAAGTGTATATGACCTACTTTGTGTCCAAGTTATTGATGATGAAGGTGGTGACACAGAAAGGCACTCTGTCAGGTCTCAGCGACCGCACAATAAGCATTCTCTGCAGCTCATTGCAAGAGTTCTGCCATTCTCCTGGTAGAGGCGTGTTCTCTGGTTCACTGGATTGGTACCACTGATGCCAGTCACGAGGATACTGGTCAAAGGAGTTCGCTATGCCTATGAAACTGGCCAGCCTGTGGACATGAAGAGAAGTATAATAAAGAGGATACAGAGGTTAGTACTGCTATTGAATATACAAAGGTTAGTACTGCTATTGAATATACAGAGGTTAGTACTGCTATTGAATATACAGAGGGTAGTACTGCAATTAAATATACAGCGGTTAGTACTGCTATTGAATATACAGAGGTTAGTACTGCTATTGAATATACAGAGGTTAGTACTGCTATTGAATATACAGAGGTTAGTACTGCAATTAAATATACAGCGGTTAGTACTGCTATTGAATATACAGAGGTTAGTACTGCTATTGAATATACAGAGGTTAGTACTGCTATTGAATATACAGAGGTTAGTACTGCTATTGAATATACAGCGGTTAGTACTGCTATTGAATATACAGCGGTTAGTACTGCTATTGAATATACAGAGGTTAGTACTGCAATTAAATATACAGCGGTTAGTACTGCTATTGAATATACAGAGGTTAGTACTGCAATTAAATATACAGCGGTTAGTACTGCTATTGAATATACAGCGGTTAGTACTGCTATTGAATATACAGAGGCTAGTACTGCTATTGAATATACAGCGGTTAGTACTGCTATTGAATATACAGAGGTTAGTACTGCAATTAAATATACAGCGGTTAGTACTGCTATTGAATATACAGAGGTTAGTACTGTTATTGAATATACAGAGGTTAGTACTGCTATTGAATATACAGAGGTTAGTACTGCTATTGAATATACAGAGTACTGCTATTGAAACACATTTCCCCCTCTTCCCACGCCCCTCCCCCTTCAAAAAAAAAAAAAAAAGAAAAAAAAAAAAGGATTTTTACTTGTCTAGTTCAGTGATATTGTCCCAGTAGGCATCTTCTAGCCAGCCACACGGGTTGTCCATCTGAGCCTCTCTGTCCAGAACCTGTATGTACATGTACATTTAGGTTGCAACTAGCCACATCAAACTACTTCCACTGGCCAACCCACATTAGCCACACCCACCAGTCACACCCATTTCCCCCATACACATACTCACCACACCCCCTCGCAGAAAGAAGTTATACTCATCCAAGTTGAGTTTCTGGGCAGCCTCCATGATTTTGGCACACATCTGGAAGGAGAAGAGGAGCTTGTGTCTCTCAAAGAGTCCCCGGCAAGTATACTGGTAGACGGCGTATGTGTGGTACTCGTTAAGATAATTGATGCGCTCCTCAAGGCGCGGGTGTTTGAGACTCTTGTCAATAGAGTTAGAGAACAGCTCCGTGTAGGCGTCCAGAGAGAACTGGTACATGGGGTCGATACGGCCCATGTAATTCATGACGAAGAACAGAAGAGAAGCCCTCTCTGCACACGGCTGATAACCCTACAATATTATATGAAGAGAGGATGTGACAATGGGAAGAGGAAATGATGCTGGCTCTGAGCAGGAAATGAGTTCTGTATAATTAAGTTGTTCACAAGTATAACTTTTTGGGTTTTTTTTCAATTCCTCTCCACTGTGTTAGTAAGTCCAATTATAAAAATATACAATGCCAACAACAACAACAAATAAACAAGCTGCCACAACAACAAAAAATACAATGCAAGGCTGTGAAACAGTAAAGCACTAACCCCTCTAGCAGCATCGATCTTGGCTTCCGTCTGTTCAGCCACTTGAAGCTGCTCCTTCACTTCCTCTGATGTCTTCTTACTGGACTGTAGGGCATTGACCAAGGCTTCATCATCCAGGATAGACCCCTGAGATGTACTCAACAACCTAACATAAAAATGGATAAAAACAACAACAATAAAAAACAATAAAACCAATTGTCAACCAGCATAATAATATAGTTTACTGAAAATAATTATAAAAAAAAAGCAAGAAAATAAAAACAATATAGTCACAAAAACAAACTACAACAATATTTTCTCTATTATATGGTCCAGCTAATAGAGAAAAATATTTAATAGCCAATCAAGCTAATATTTGCATTAAATAATAAGTTATAAAATGTGCGTCAATTTTCACTGAATAATTATAAGCTGCATCATCTTCAGTCTAATTTTGTCACATTCGTCTAATTCCCACCTCAAGATCTCGTCTTCCAATGAGGTGAGCTTCTTCTTGCTGGAGGCAATGTTGACGACCAGCTTGTCCTTCTGCTCTTCCAGTTCTGGTCTCTCTTTACGTACAACAATACCCAGCAGCTGGGCTTCAAGACCCTGCTCCTTAACAGCAAAGTTGACAATGGCCGTCTTGGTGCTAATTTCAGGTGTGTAGTGTGGGTTGCTGAGCTTGGTCGTGATGTAGAACTTGAACTGAGGGTTGAACTCCACTTCTTTGTCTCCTAGCTTGATTAGCAGACGGTTACCTGTGCACAGAGCAGAATAACAACAACAAAAAAAAAAGGAAGAAAATAGCTGAGAAGTGAAAACTTATTAATTAAGCACTTATAATTTTTTAGTATCATTAAATATCACTAACATAAACTTCTAAATAACTATTTATTACTATGTGTTAAATGATCTAGTAGAGTAGGAGGATTTGAAAATTAACAAATGAAGATGGTAAGCAATGTTTTGCCTAATGTCATTAACTACGTCTTTGAAATCAAACTCTTGATGGTGCTAATATTGGAATTATAATTGGCCATACATATTGCAAGTACAATAGCAAGGTTCATGCAATTTCCTGAACTTGGATATCTTCATTGTAGTGCAAATAGAAATGACACAGGACAGTGACGAATCGAACAGCTTTGAACTTCTCACATGCTCGGCTTCCTGGTAGGGCTTCTCATACACCCAAGATCCACCCTCTCCTAGTTGTCAACACTATCACTATCACTCCTGACGAAGACTAAACTAAAGCCAATTCACTACCACCTAATAGCTCGTAATACATAATTTGTACACTTAACACTCTGAGAAGTCCCGGTATAATCAAATTAAACATAACGTGTCATATTTAACAATAACTAAAGCCTTCACTCCACTTTGTTGTAGCGCAGTGTCACACTGACCATGTTTGACGAGAGACTTGTTGAGTATAGGAGCCAGTGAAGGGTCCAACTCCTCCTGCACATTCTGTAGAAGCACTGGAGTCCCGAACTGGATGGAGTTCTCCAAGGTGCGCAGGAAGTCTGACTGCTGCAAATCTATCACCTTCAAATTCTGCATCGGAAATTAATAAAGCACACACAACAAATAAACTGATAATATACGAAGAAATGAATGAATTGAGTAGGGGGAAAAAAAACAAAAAAAAACAAACAAACAGAAACAATGAGAGGTACTTTAAATTCCCTTAATCAACCTTCTGAAGCACGCATACAGACATATGTATAGTTTTGTTCGTCCCCTTACATTATGTTTCTCCATGTTCTTGATCCATTTGATGGCCTGTCCCTGTGGGTCGATCATGAGCGGCCAGCGGTTGCTCGTGGTGACGATGACTCCATTCTCAGTGGAGAATGAGTCAGAAGGCAGGCCCTGGATGTTCCAGTCCCTCACAGACGTGGCTTTGGCCAAGAACTGGGAGAACGAGAAGTTAGGAGAGCAGGGGATGTTCAGCTGTCTCACCTAAACAAGCACACACACACACACACACACAAAAAAAAGACAAACAAAATTTAAATGATTTAGAAAATACCATTACACTTTATTGTACTTACTTGTTTGAGCCAAGTGATTTGTACCAGGTCATCCCGATACGTGGAGAGGAATGGACCTGCATAGGACATAAAGGCAGCAGCCACTAGACAATCACCAACCAAGTAACCTAGACTCTCTTCCAAATTCTACAAACAGAAAGAAAACAATCTTCAACAAGTGTGAACAGCAAATCACGTCATTCTTAGTCATAATTTGAGAAACTCTTAGGAAGGCTTTTACAAACCTAGTCGCTCATTATTTTTTCTTCAACTCACCTTCACACTTTCCTCCCATCTTGTTCTCTCTCCTGCCAGTCCAGACACAAGCTTGGCTGCACGACTAAGTCGTAACTCTGTAAGCTCTGCCTTCCTCTTCAAGTCCTCCTTAGTGGCTAGCTTCTCCTCGTACTGCCTCTGCAACTCCTCCAGCTTCTCCTTGACCTCCCTCAGTTTGTCCTTGGCCTCTCTCAAGCTAGCCTGCTTCTCTGACAGCTGCTTGTTGGCAGACTCTAGTTTCTTCTTCTTGGGTTCCACCACACGGTACACTCGGCCGTACACTTCCATGGCCCTCACCCACATGCACAGAGACTTGGCAGCCGCTGACACACGACCAACTATATCAGGCTTGAAGTTTTCTTTGGCACAATACTGGCCAATTCTTTTCAACACTGAAAAGAAAAAAAAAAAGAAAAAAAAGGCCAAATAACATTTCACAACTATTAAATTTCAGACGATTAAAATTATTACCACTTTTTCTCTAATAATAAATATTACCACTACTATTACTACTCATAGTAATAATAGTAGTAGTAGAAATAATAATAATAATAATAATAATAATAATAATAAATAATAATAATATTATTATTATTATTTATAAACACACTGACCTTTGTCACTCATGTTATCCCGGTCAAACTCGATGAGCTGGTGGATGAAGGTGGTGTCTCCCAACTGCCTCTTGGCCTCTTGCCATGATGGCTCCGACTGACGCAGGATCATCACTGCCTGCAGCACAGTCTCTACCAGCTCTGGGGGGTTCGTGTAGGCCTTGATTTCTCCAAGATCTTTCTTGTTCAGGGACTGCAGAGCTTTCATGGCTTCATCTAATGCTGGTACGACTTCATCCAAGTCTTTCTGGGCATTCTCTGCCAGAACCTGCAATTGGAATAGGGTATGAAACAAAGTTGATACATGTATGTCTCTAAAAAATAAGAAAGAGTAATAAATAAAAGGATGTGAATGTAATATGATGAATGAATAAAGAAATGAATGAATGAATAACAAATAAATCATTAAATAAATATACAAACAAATAATTAAATAAATGATTAAATAAATAAATAAATAAAATAATTAAAGAAATAAACAAACAAATAAATAATTAAACAAGAAGATAGCAATAAAATGGACTGGAATTCCTGAGTATCACAATCTTAGATTCAACTTAAGGCTAAGGTTGCCAGCCACATGTAATTCATGCCTACCTGACACCTGGCCTCCTCCACAGCAATCTTCTCAGACCTGGCTGCCACACTCTTCTCCTGCTCCTCTGCATCTCTCTTTTGTTGCACTATCACCACCAGGTAGTCGTCACACTGCTTCTGGAAGTTGGCCAGCTGGACCTTCGTCTCCTCCAACTCCACGGTCATGGCCTCCACTTTCTCACGCGTCTCTATGAGCTTATCCAGGCCATTGCGCAGTTTGTTGGCTGCATCGTTCAGTTCTTTGCGCTTCTCTTCCAGCAGTCTACACAAGATTTACACCCACCAAGTTTTTAATTCAATGCCATTACACTAAACACCACCAGTAGAAACTATTAGAAGTAGTTTCAAACTATATATAAACTAGAACCAGTCTGAGCAAGTAGTTGGGTATTGTTACATCTAGTAAACTAGAAACAATGTGTGTAAGATTCAGATATACAGTGCATACGTATGTACAAATAACTAGCACGCTAAATGTGGAGAGATCACTATCTAATTTATCGTGCTGCCTCCCTAAACTGCAAATTCACTCATTGTAGTTTGCTTGTTTTTTAATTATAAGCCAAGAGAAGAATCACTCTCCAATTTGACTCTATTATTGAGGGGGGAGAGAGAGAGGGGGGTGTAACGTAAGGATTAAATGTGACTTGTTAAAATATTGAGTCCTGTAATTGTGCTCCTTAATTGGCGAGCGAGCGTAGCGAGCGAGACACTTACAGGGGTAACACAATTGAAAATCAGGGATGTTTGTTTGTTTATATATATGGACGTACGTATGTCATTTTGTACTTTGACCATCCGTATTTTTGTGTTCGCTCCGCGTTCGACCCCGTCCCAAACTTCACTAAACAGAATCCTCCGGTTTAGCGACCATCCCGTATCGCCTTAGAAATTGAATTGTTTACGGCTTTGAATTGTTTTGCGGGTGCAGTTAAAACTCAAAAACTTATGGCAGCTCCATTTCTATTCGAGTTAGTGGCGGTGGTAAGTTAATACGCTATTTGTCACAGTTATAAGCCCTACTCAACAGTATTTACTTAAAAATTCATTGTCCACTAGACTTACCACGAAGGTAAGTCTTGCGTAGGTATGTTCAGTTGTGTGAAAGTATTGTGCGTTACAACTACTATTAAGAATATCACAAAGAAAATTTTTAATAACGTGATTTGATTTTGTTGTTTCTTTTTCAATTCAAACTGTTGCGGGAGCGGTTACTATGACATTGAAACCCCTTTACCGCATACGTAATTTAATAACTCGACTTTATTTTAGTAGTTTGAGTGTTAGTTGTTAAAATCAAATTTAACAATAGTGTAGTTAAGGCTCGCTCGCCATTTGTGCTCAAGCACACCACTAGTATAGCACAAACTTAAATAGCTGCCATATTTCTTATCAACGGAATAAATAAAGGACAGGATCTAACTATTAAATTATATGATAGAACAATCACTGAATTTACGGTCACACATTGATCTCGCCTATGAAAGAATACATTATTAGCACAGTGGAGTGACATGTAAAACACTCAGATTTACTTCTTGTATCCAGACACCAGCTCCAAGTAGTTGCTAGGAGTGACGTAGTTGTGCCTTCGTATCTCAAACAACATCCTCTCTGACATCTCCACCACAGATCGATGACACACGACAAACACAGACGCCACGTTCTGCCGCATGCTCTTAACCTCGCCCCCTTCTGAGTGAGGCACCGCCTTCACCTCGCCCAGGTTCGTGTCCTCCAGGTATTTCTCGGCCACTTCCAGAAGAGCATCGTCTGGCCATTCAGAAAACCAGTCAATGGTAGTACAACTGATGAAGGCGGGGTACATACGCAGTCGATTCCTGGGATGGAAGTGAGAGTAGGAAGTGAAAAGAGGAAATGAAGAAAAGAAAGGGAAACGGAGGAGAGTTCAGAATAGAGTAAAATAAAGGAAGTGAAAGTGCAAATGTTAATATGATGTCATGATAAAACAGATTGGTGGTAAATTGAGAACATCCCTTTACCTGAAAGGGTCGCCAACTGGACTCATACAGAGGACTATGTGCAGGTTGTTGCGCACTCTCTCTATCAGGAAAGAGAACATGGCGTCCGGGAGGTCTGTCACACCTGCTGCCTTCGCTGCTGGGGCTAGAGCCGACCTCACCTGACCAGCAACAACAAGACAGTGGTTAACAACTTCCTCTCTATTAAATACACTATAATAATAACACTACCAAAGTATTACAAACCTCTTCAAACTCCTCAGGCTTGTATAAATTAGGGACTTCCCCTGAAGACAGGATATTATTGATGTCCTCAAGGAAACTCTCATCCACAACTTGAGTGTCGTTGAAGAGGAACACGGAAGGTTTGTTCTCCACACCGGCTAGGAAGTAGAGCTTTCTCAGATCTTCCCTGAACTCCTGTAGTCTGTAGTTACGTGTGACCTCAATCTGGAACACGGAGAACTCGATGATGTAAGCGGCCAGACGACTCAAGCTCTGTCGGCCCGACCCACCCACGCCCACCAGCAGCATGTTTCCTCGGGGTTGGCGGATGACTCGAACAATACGGCACACTGGAAAATACATGAAGTTTTGCTATTGGTCATCCACTAATAATTATAAAGTATCATTTTATGTTAGCACTTTTCTCTGTTTTTTTGTTTTGTTTTGTTTTTTGCAGCCAATAAATATATATATATTAAAACTCATGTGAGGACACTTCTATCTAATCTGATAAAAAAATTTTTAGCAAATATACCAGATTAGAATTATTAGTCATGCCCCTCCCCCCCAGCCTCCCTAGCAACTCACCATGCTCTATGGCATCCTTGAATAGCACCAGGTCCATGGGGATAATGCCAGGCTCCATGTTGTAATCCTCCAACTGATCCTCCATGAACCTCTTCAGCTCCTTGAACTTGACAATGTCATCATACACTACCTCACCAGGCTTCATGAAGTCACCTAGGGAAAACAAACAAACATGATCATCACAAAGTTATCAACAACACCCACAACTCTGGATATACGATGTTTTAGTCTCTGAATTAAACTATTCCCCCAATTATATTATCTCTAACTGGACACATGAATGAGATATATTGTAGTGAACTCCTAAAAGAAGCACTTCATTGAACTATATATGGTGGTAAGTACATGCATTTACACATTCCTTTTGAGAAGTTATTTCAAAGAAATACATGTATCATCCACCCACTCCCTGCTAACCCACCACCCTCCCTCTATTGCAACAAACACCATTTGCGTACCAAATATAGGTGGTTGTTTATTGGAGCAAAGGTTGTGGTAGGTGAGGTCGAACAGAGTGCCCAGCTTGTCTGACAGGGCCGACACAAATGTCTCGTGGTCCTTTGCCCCCACTAATCTGTCAGAGAACACTCGGAAACACTCGTGAACCCACAGGCGACTCATGCCATTCTTCGTGTCCTGAAAGTCTCTATGGGAACGGAGAAGACCTTGGAAGACCTGGGGAAAATAGAGCGCATGAAGTCATCAGTTAATATAAAACAAAATTAACAATGACTTCATATTGTTATGGGATGTTCAAAGTGTTAAAAGTTCCTAAACCAAAACAGGATCAATCATCCTTTAGAAAAGCCACAAATTTATGGAAAGCACAAGCTCAAAACTACCTGGTGAAGAGCACAAATAGAAAATTTCACAATTCATTCCACCGTGTGCACATAAACAGGCAGATTTACTCTGTATTAACAAATTACCTTTGATATGTCCCTGAGGTTGAAGAGGTAGTGTATCTTGGTGGGCGTCGGCAGCATGCGTGTGGAGATGTAGTTGTAGATCTCGATGGTGGCCTGAGTCATGATATCACCCAGTGGCTTCACGTCCTCGTCAAAATCCTGCAGCTTCTGGTTGATCATCGTACCAAAGATACGCTTGATCTGACTAGCCTAATAGACAAGAATAAGGGAGAAAAATAAATAAATAAATAAATAAGATTGCTTAGAATCACACATGTGTTAAAATTGGTATAATATAGCTGTTGTCATAAAACAATATGTTCAAGCATTCATTTGATTTGTAACAAAAAATTAACTTGGTATTGACTAAAATTGAGTCATTCTTTCTGCCTTACTTGTGGGAAGGTCATATTGATGAGATTGAATCGACTCTGTAGTCTTCTAGAAATGACCATCCTGCCACCCCCAGGAGGACCCATAGCAGCTAGCAACACCATACCCTAGATATCACACACACACACTCACTAATGGAACATTCCAATAACCTCAGTGTGATAACACGATGAGAACAGAAAAAGTAGGAATAGATAATGAGTTGTGATCTCTCACCTTGATTTGCTTTACAGTTTGTTTCTGCCTGTCGTACCAGAAGTTGTAGTCGATCCACTGTTTGATGAGCTCCAGTGGAGGCTGAGAGCCGAATGTGTCTTTGGCAGGCATGTTGAAGTCGTCCATGAACGTCAGGAGCTTCTTGCCTCCAATTGGAACATAAACACCTGGATACATCCAGATATAAGTCATACGTATGTTGCTACTATTTTACATAAAGAAACAAATATCTTGCCACAATTGCTCAATAGAAAGAGACTCGTGCTAAATGTCAGATGTATAATAATAAAGGAGGTGTGTCATGCCACAATTATCAGAGTTTCCTATTGATGGTAAATGCAAATGTATGCTGAAGTAGCAGAACTCACCCTTAGTTCGCTTCTCCACCTTGCCTTCAATGATCTCCTGAACATTGTTGGAAGTTGTCTACAAACCAAACCAAACGCTCATTTGATTAATCACCATATGAATGAAATTTCTTAAGGTATAAAATGTGATTATACTGAGGGGAAAAAGAAAGGAAAAAAAAAACAAAGGGAAAAAAAACAAAGACAGAAAGAAAGTTAAAAGAAAAGAAAAAAAAGAAAAAGAAAAAAATCATTGGGGAGCAAGACCAGATTATTATATGCACGCTTGTGTGTATGTGTGTGTTTTGCGTGCAGATACAACATATGTAAACTAACTAGCTGACCTGGGCAGAGAGATTGACAGTGAGCAGGTTGAAGACGCCAGGGTCCAGTTTCTGCAGCACTCCCTGAGCCACTGAGGTTTTGCCAGTGCCAACTGGTCCCACCATGAGGACTGGTCGCTCCACCAGAATAAGGGAGTGCACCAAAAAATCATAGCGAAGCGTATCTACTGTAGGGACGGTGATCTTGTAGAATGGAGCACTATGGCGGACAGAGAGGATGGTGGAGGAGGACACAGAGGATGGTGGAGGGAGGACAGAGAGGATGGTGAAGGACAGAGAGAAAGAAGATGGCATTAATGGCTTTTTATGTGTAATTAGTAAACCAACTATATTTGATCGCTATACAAATAGATGAAATACGTATGCACAAATATATTAAAATACATGTACTTGAAGGTTTAGCTGCCTATGGAATTCCAAACTATGAGTAAACACATGTAGGATTATGGGATAACAAAAATATACTAAATCAACCTCTTAAATTATGATTTGCTAAAAATAACTACAAGAAGTTAGTTTCATTGCAAGTCAAATCCAAGTTCCTCAACATGCTTGGTCTTACTTAGGAGGATATCTCCACGATCCCTTGAGCTTGTCCTCCCACAGAGACCAGTTCTTGATCTTGGGGTCCACATAATACTCATACACTGTATCCTTGGCAGGGAACTGCCCCTCCGTTTCACGAATGTAATTGTCCATTTTCTTTCTCCCGTCTTCATCCACACCTCCTCCCAGTGACCAGATAGCACAAAACAAAAACCAGAGCTCCAACATGTGCTCAAAGTTCTCTGAATCTGACGTCACAACCTGAGAAGTTATAATTAAACAAAACAAAATTGGTCCGTTAGCTAAATCGTTTAAAAGTAATGTATAAAACAAGATAGTAGTACAACTCCAATTTGTTAACATGCTTCCTTGAATCGCTGTCCTTAAATTAATAACCCTCCCTCACCCCATTCTCAGGAGTGGCCAGAGCCTCCAGCAAATAACACAGAGAGGTAACAGCATTCAACTCTCCCGTCGGCACGAGCTCTTTGCAGTGCTTGCGGCGGAACTCCAAGATCTTGTTGACATACTTGTTGAAGCAATTCTTAAGAGGCTGCCGCAGTTTCTCGTCTTTCCGCTTCGTCAACCACGAGGTAACGTACGGTTCCCAGCCCAGGTCTTTCCAGTCATTGTACACCATACCACATCGACTGACTGTAGCTGGAGAGGCCACTGCTAGGTCCTCCACTTCAAACAACAGGGAAACCTACATTGGTAAAGGGTAGTCATAGTTATATACTGAAACTAGGAAGATGTGTAGAAGAAAGGATTACATGAACCGGTTTTAGTGATTAAAAAACAACAACAAATAACAACTTAACAGTCATTAAAACTTAGCCCAATGTTTCTTAATATCTTACCGAAACATTGGGTTAAGTTTTACTTATATAATATTGGCCGTTAAGAAAAAAAAGTTCATTATTTCAGCCAAAAAATGGCTGGATCATAGAAACAAAAAGATTTAATGAAGTAACATGAAATAACAGGAATGGAGCGAACATGAAAAAATTGTTCCCAAATGTAGCAACGCTTAAATCATGTCTCGCAATATTTCTAACACACTGCTATATTGCATACATTGCTGCACGCCCACCCAACTCCCCACTCACCTGATCAGGCATGGCAATCCGCTCGCCATTGATAAGCGTAAGGACCTTGTTATCATCCATGACAGAGTTCATGGACTCAATCCACAGTGTGTCCACTGGTCCGTCAAACACCAGCCACTTCTGGTCGGGCTTCTCATCGGCACACGTCTGTCTCATCACACTGGACAACACACCATCTGTCCACTCGCTCGTGTTCAGGTCAAACTCACCATAGAGTTCTCCAAGAGACAGTGCCTTAGGGTTGATGGGGAAATCCTGCAGAGAACAGATTGATAGCCAACTCAAACTTTTCAATTCGAAATTTGGTCAATCAATAGTATATGAATTTTTGACAAAAAGACACACTAAACATGTGGCTTTACAATACCCACTGTCATATTCATTCACACGCAATTGATGAATAGAACTCAATGAAAGATTCATCGCCCAATATGTACTTGTGTTTCTGCAAGATCACAAAATTTAGGTTATATATATATTTTTAAATAAGTAGCTTGAGAGCGGCTGTATTTTATAAGCTATTTTCTGCATACTATATTCTATTTCTTTTAAAACTTGCATGAATTACGGGCACACATAAAGACTGGCTATGCCCACCACTTCTTTCAAAAGAGTTGGCTGGATCATACACATATATGTATGATCAGCACTGGGGAGTGTACATCTCTCCCACTTTCATATAGAACTACCTGATGGTCCCACTTCCTATCCTGACAGATGAGTTATGCTTTTGTCAAATTTGATAAGAAAGAAACAACAACAACAACAACAACAACAACATGTTTACTAAGCCTCACCCTGACTATCTGATACTGCGGTCCCTTGTTTCCCTTCTTCAGATTACTGAGCGTGTTCTGCAACATTTTCCAGGTGACAGACTTGCCACTCCCACTCAGCCCCACAATCATGACGGAGTGGCGCGAGTTCTTGGTCTCGTATAGCTGAATGATCTTAGTGCGGGTAATGTCTATTTTTTGGAGGTTGGCTTTAGTCAGCTCCTCGTCTATAGCTCTGTTCATCTGGAGAAATACAGAAACAAAATTAATTTATCGCAACGCTAAAAAAATATTCACTTCCGTCAAGTGATTCAATTTTTAAAGATAGTCAATACTCTTTGGGTCATAAAAGACAAATCAAATACATGTCAAAGCTAATTTGTTTCCTACATAGTTTCCCATACATATACACAGATATTAAATCTCTTAATATATTTTACAACTAAGTCTATTAAAACATATGTGTCCCAAGTTGTCTAATAATAGGGGTGGGTGGGGGGGATATTAGGGGAAAATTTATTTTCCATCAAATCAGTGTTCTGAACAACGGTGTCTAATCATTCAATAAACCAAACTGATTCACTTCTTCACACTCACCACTCCATAATCCAGCAGAGGCACGTCTACTCCAGGGAACAGATCTGAAGTAATGCCATTGAATAGAGGCAAGTCATCTGCTGTGAGTTTGGCAATGTTCATGTCCTTCATGGCCAACAGAAGGACTTCTTCATCGGGCATCTCTTGGTTGTCTCTCTTCTTCCTGCCGCCATATTTGAGTACGGACACCAGAGCCCGCAGACCAAAGTCATAGTGGTCTTGTTTGGAGAGCTGCTGTACTGCCAGATTGTACAGTGTGTTCACTTTGCGAGCCAACAACTGCTCACAAACAACGACAACAACAACAACAACAACAACAACACATATGCTTTGGATAAGTTCTACTCACTAATATTTCTTTAAAAAATATATAGCATTTTTAAAAAGATGGACTTGTGAGTGTAACTAACAATTTGTGTACAATTGTTCATTTGTTATTGTAAAAATAATTCAGCTTTTGCCCCTGCCATTAACCTTCAACAATGAGCGCAATACATACAGTACATCCACCCACATATGATTGCTATATGAAATTTAGTACTACTTTTAACACGCAAAATCTAGTCAAAGAAACTTGACCACCGTTTTTTTTTCACCTTGCACTGGGAGAATCCCTCTCCAAAGAGAATGATCTCGGCGATCATGGCAGAGTCTGGCACGATCATGGCAATGGGGCGGAACATGCTCTTCAAGTTGTCCGGCAGTTCCGTGCGTCCAGCATAGCCAGGGTTCATGGTGATGAAGGTACCACAGGTTGGCGTCAGCTTGATTTGCCGACCTTCGAACAGAAAGCTCTCAGCCTCACAGGCTAGAGCCTGGAGTATGGACAAGATCTGCTGGGCTACCACAGACAACACTTCAATGTTGATACGGTTGAACTCATCAAAACAGCCCCAGGCACCAGACTGAACAGAGGAAGAAAGAGAGGGGGAAAAACAACAACTGATATAATTTTTTTTTTTCAATAACAAAATAAGCCAACTGTTCCCTAAATTCTATGCCTTCTTGCTTGCACTATTTAAGCTAATCTATATAATAATATGCTTGTGTGTCAGTAACGCCGATGGTGTGTATTCATGAATAATTCATGAGCTGAACTGGGTTGGAAAAGCATCATCAAAACAGGTTGGAAAAGCATTGTCATGACAGATTGGAAAAGTGTCGGCAATAATGATGATGACTGTTTGTGTGTGTATGCAGGATCAAGAAAAGTAAGTGAGAAAAAAGTGGACTGATGAAACTAATCCAAAAAAAATACCTTATTCTTCTACTCTATTCCTAATTTGCAAAAGTTAGTACAAGCGTCACTGTGTAGTGGGGTACTTGCTAGTGACCTTCTATCACTTGTATATACAGTGTTATTACCTGAGCCAGTCCACTAAACATGCGCCCCATTGACTTGTAGTCCAGACCTTCGGAGCAATTGATGACAATGACGTACATGCCTAGGGCTTTGCCCAGATCCTTGATGGTCTCAGTCTTGCCTGTACCAGCCGGACCTTTAGGACTGCCGCCACGATGAAGATGCAGAGCTGTCGTCAAAGTCATGTAACATCTAATGAAAAATAAGAAGTAAACAATTTATACAATATTTATAATGAATTAACCAGTTAATAATAGCTTTTCTGCTTATATAGCCAATTAAGTTATATTTAAAAACGTAAGTTCAATTAAAATTTAAGTTTTAAATTGGCAGTATAAACAGAGAAAACAGTTATTATTATTATTATTATTATTATTATTATTATTAATTACCTATATTACAATATAATAAATTAGCTGGCTACATTCCAATATTTATAATGAATTAACTGGCTGATTCTTTCCTTCAGCTCACCTGTCTGTAAGAGGTGTGATGACCAGTCTGCCGGAGTTGCCGAGGTACTCATAGCTGTAGTTGAAGAGTGTATTGGTCTGTCTGATGGCACAGTCGTCTTCCACCCAGTAGAGCCTCAGCTGACTCAGCCACTCAAATGCCTGTCGGCTGTTACAACCACTCTTCAACATCTTCTCTATGATCTCGCGCGCATGAACCTAATAAATATGGTAAAATTAAGTAATAATTCAAATAAATAAAATTAATCTCTTCCTTTTTTTCTTTTCTTACCTCAATTGTAACCAACGCCACAAGCTTCAGACGCTCTAATTTCGTCAAGTTTCCACGGATAGCTTCTGAGAATTTGTCCAACATCAAGTTCTACACATACAAGCACATCACATAGTAACAGTGCCACAACCCTACCCTTACCTACTACAGACCAGTGGTGAGTCCTTACCTGTTTCTTTCTCAGACTCTTGAGTCCCTTCTTGTCTCCTCTGTCCAGAGCCTTCTCACAGTCAGCCGTCCACTGTATCTGACTAGCAGAGATGAGCATCTGTCCTGGCCAGTCTCTCACCCACTTCTCACGCTTGCTCAAGTTCTTTTTCAAATCTACTCGACAAGCCCTCAGGCTGTCCTTGAGGGTCATCTTCATCATGTCTTCCACCTCACACAGCCAGCCTTCAACCACGCCCTCCAGGCGCACTGCTTGCTTGAGCTCCACTTTTTCTCCTTCTGAAGAGTTCATGTGAGTGGCTTCCATGTGCTGGTGTACCTTGACCATGTCCAGAGACTTGATGTTGTCAAAACACTTCTTCAAGTGAGATTGCACCTACACACCGAGAGAGAGAGAGAGAGAGACAGAGTGAGAGAGAGAGTGAGAGACAGCACAAGTGAAGGGAGAGATTATATTGAGAAGAATGATTTAACCAGAATCTCTTACAGCAGCTACCATATTGTGCACTTTAAGTACACTATAATCTAATTCTTGTCTATCTCGGCTAGATTAAAAACATCGGGGTGAAAAAATTGTATTTTATTGATAAAAGATATTATTTTATATATCATCTACAGTTAGACTCGTTTTCTTTGTGATATTAGTTAGATAACGATTATATTAATTATTTGACATAGCAATTTTAGTGTAATTCCAAACAATTTTTTTTTTTTAATCTCAATTAAGTGATCTTTATCAGTTTTTCTACTTACAGCCTCAGGGTTCTTGGACTGCCCCAGTATCTCGAGGAGGTCGTCGTTCGAGAGGAAGTAGAATCTGGGGAAGAATTGTCTCTTGGTCTCCAGGTACATGTCCAGGGACCTCTGGATGCCCTCTAAGGAGGCATTCATACCATTCAGATTCTCCAGCAGCTTGTCTCTGTGAGTGCCACGCTTGGCATTGGGATCTTTGTATAGCTGGGTCATGATTTCCTGAAAGATGAGAGGGAGGGGGGGAGGGGGGGATGAAATTACATCAAAATATCAATTTAGTCTCAATTAGTACACTTATCCTGGGTTTGCAATAATTCGAACTCATGAAAATGTTATGCTTACGTGTTCAAACTATGTCATATGCAAGAATAAAAATAGTGACTTTTTGTTTTTATGCTGATCCACCAGATACACATGTACTAAAAGAGTAAACATGAGTAGGGACTGAATTCTGGCACAGCTAATCAACAAACAACGATCTTTTAAGATATCTTAAAAATGCCCACAGAATAAAATATTTGGTGGAAGGGAAGCTTGTTGGAAGAGGAATTGAATCATGCAACCCACTACTTCACAGGCCATTAAACACATTTCCCACTAACCTTCCACTTGTCATTGATGATATCAAACTCGCTGGACTCGGATGGCAGCTGCTTCCTGATGTCTTCACCAATGAAAATATTCTAAAGACAGATACATAAAGGGGGAAAAAAACAAAAAAACAAAAACAAACTATTTCAACAACAAACTCTTTACAGTAGCAAAATATGTATGTAAAAGGATGAACTCCCACCAGGTCAAGTGTCATCTGAACTGCATTGCCACGCCCTCCACCGCCACCCTGAACCCAACAACCCTTTACCTCCAAGTACATCCACTGTCTCTGCACTTGAAGTATCATCTCAATGACTTCCAGGATGTGAGACAGAATTCTCTCCCACGTGTCCACCTCCTTCTCAAATGGCTTCACATGGCGGGAGGCCTTCATTGTGGACAGAGTGACCTGGTTATCCTCCAGAATCTGGAATAGGTCATCAGTGGCTCTGCAAGAAATAGTTAAATTGATATAGCTTTGGTGGATCCTTAAATGACTAATTTGAGAGAAATTGCTTCTCTTTTATAGATTATAACGAAGAAGAAAAATGTTATACTTATACACACAGAAAAAAACGAAACTAGAGAAGTGTACCCACTTACCTGTAGCAAGAGGTACGATACGAATAATCTTATTATTGAAGGGTGTGACAGACGTAGGTATTTAGCTAATATTACCAAATTCACATGATATTCAAAGTACAGTGAAAAAATTTTCATTGTCAAAGTTTTTGGTTACGCACATATACGGTACATTACACATCACACACGCGGACAGTTAAAATGAACATAATCACTTCACCCTGCAGTACTAGAACGTAGGGGAAAACATCTTTATGCCAGAAATAGATACGGTACACAAAATTTTACAGGTAATGTGCATTGCCCCTTTGGACACAATTTTGTTAAACTCAATTAATACTTCACTCAATCCTGTTCTTCCCATTTTGCTTGTTCCCATCTTATCAATCCTGTTTTGCCAATCTTGTTTGTTCAATTATCTTTCAATCTTGTTATCCTGTTACACTCATCCAGTTCAATGCAGTTTCAGTAAATCTCATTCCTGGGAGGAACCAGTAAGGGGGGCTTCCCGCCCCCTCCAAACAGAGTTATTATTATGTACAAGAGAACAAATTCGGGCAGTTAGTTCATAGGACAACTGCATGCTAATTTACACCCTTCAAATAAAAATTCCAAATCATTTATATATTTTAATAAATTTCATGCTCTGACAAATAAATTTAGACCCCTTCCTGTCATACGCAGCATCTGCCCCTGCTTTCCATCCTAGATCACACTCCACCAACTGGGCATGCCCATTCCATCAGCCTGTTGGCAAGGGGACTCACTTGAGTCTGTAGTGTCCTCTGTCCTTGTACGTGTCAATCTCCAGCTTGAGGTCCACCCACTGCTCGGCAATGGCTTCTATGGCCTTCTCTATGCTCAACTCATTGCTGGCAGCGCTAGAGATATCCATAATGGCGTCAGCAAACTGGTCCAGACCCATGTCAATAATGGCCTCTAGTGTGAAACTGTCACCTAATGTAGTAGGACAAGCAATTGATTGAATAAGCTGCTACATTATGTGTGTACATTAATATTATACTAGACTTTATATGTACACTTTGAGCAAAGCAATCCAATCATGTTTGAATACGGCTCAGCTAGTATCTGATTCAGTAATTCTCGGCAAATAATAAAACAGTTTTTCTTTGTCTTAACAGCCAATTTAAAACTAAAATTGATGTTAAGACTTCTAGCTGAGGAAAACTTCAGCAAGAAGTTGAAATATCTGGTTAAGTTTTGGCTATATATAGGCTTTTAAAACAGAGAAAGATTGCTATCATATAAATTTTCATGTCCTCGTACATATGAATATAAATTGACAATTTTTTCTGCAAAATGTTTGATACATTGGTCACACAATAATAGACTTCATTGGCTTACTTGTTTCATCAAATTGTTTCTGGACCTCATCCTTGAGCTGCTGCCAGTGTCTGTCCCTCATGGCAGGGTTCTTCAGGTCCTGTATCAGTGGCATGGTCTTCTTAAATGTCTCGATACGACTCTTCAAGGACCCACAGATGGTCCAGTCAGTCTTCTCCTAAAAGACGGTCAAATCAAATGAAAATTTAAAACCTTATTAGGCAAGTTTGATTACATACTGTATGTATGTTGTGTAATTATTCATACAGACAGGGACTGGCCTGGGATCCCCCTTTCCTCTAATTGATGTCTCCCCCCTCTCCCGATTTGGCTACAATAGCTAAAGTTGAATTATAGGGGCAGTAAAATGATTAAATAATGTGTATGACCTAATATTAATCAAGTGTGACGTATACACGCTCACACAGGCATGTGCATCAGAATAGTGCAAGTTTTAAAAGTGGGTGTGGCTAGATACATGCTGTGTCCCCCACCACCAGCGAAAAATCCTGTATGAAACTGTGCCAACATATTTCAAACACAAGACCATACCTTGACCTCCCTCGCCTCCTTGTTGAGTCTTTTGAGCATGCCCTGAGCCTGGAAGCTCATGCTATCAGTCTCCAAGGAAGCGAAAGTGTTAGACTTCCATTTATCCCAGCTGTTCTGCCATTCTGCCACCAACTCCCAGATCACCTCCAAATTATCCAGGTCCTAAAACAAAATTATATTTTTTCGAAAAAAGAGAGAATACATCTAATGAATTATTTTCACTATTATATTATACAATAGATAATCTACTTGGCATTATTACCGACCTTCTCCATGTTGGCTATGTGTGTGGATGGCGGCTGGTCAATCTTGAAGATCGTGAGTCCTCTCCGAATGTCATCCTCGTTCATCTTGAGTTTGGTCATCTGTGTCCTCATGTTGGCGATGAACTCCGTGGCCTCCTGAATGCTCACTTCATCAGAGAACGGTCCATTGCTGCTAAAGTCCTCCAGTAAGATGGACACTGTCTTCTTGAATTCCTCAGCAGAGTGCAACAAGCCTGACTTAAATTTCTCCTAATAAAAGAAATTTTTTTTTGCGTAGAATAATAACTGACAAAAAGGAGAAAGATATTTAATATCCACTTCACACATATTAAAACTGAATCTCTAACTGTGCTAGAAAACCTGACTTGAATTTATCCTTAAAAGGTTAACGTAGGATTAATAATTGAAAATACAAAAACTAAACAAAAAAATTAACCAAATAAGCAAAACAAATCAAGACGAGAGACATACTATACACATACTAAAACTGAATCTCTATACTGTGCTGGATTGTTTCTGGAGCTTGAGAATTGATGAACAGGAATTAGCTTGTTTGAAACCAAAGGCTAAAAATTCTTCACACAAAATGACACGTCTTATGCACACAACCAATCAATAGATACAACTGCCACCACACACACACACACACACACACACACACCTTGTGTTTCTCCAGCATGACTTCACTATCTATCAAACACTGCTGGAAGGCCATCCAGCTGGGCTGCAGCTTGCTCAGCTTCAGCTCCGCCTCTTCAGATACTTGCACCTCGTACTTCCTGAGGATGTTGAACTGGTCATGGATGGGTTCAAACTGTTGCTCAGTTTTAGGCATGTCTTGCTTGAGGGATTCTAGAAGATTGATAGTGTCACTGAGTTCATCCAAAGTCTCCGGGGGCGTGTTCAGTCTAGTGGAAGGAAGAAAATAATGAAGGAATGTGAACAAAACAAAACAAAAAACAAAAAACAAAAAAAAAGAATGAAAGAAAATAGAAAAGGAAAAAAAAAGAAAAAAAAAAAAAGAACCAATTTATCACACAAAATCATTTAGTGAATTAAAAAACAAAAACAAAAAAACTAGGCCGAAGAGATGTCACTCACATACAAAATTTAGAAAAAATATATATAAGAAATGTATCTTCGCATTATTTCCTTTTGAACCCAAGTTTTCACAACAAACAAAGGGTTTCCCAAGACATGCTCTAATCACCCAAAACTCCCAACAACTCTGAATTCTCCCTCACTTTCTAGAGTTATCCACGAGTGCCTGTGTGATGGAGTTGAGCTTGGATGTGGCCATGTCCATGAGCATGTTGTGAAACCTGCTCTGCCACTCGTCGCAGTGCGATATAGCGGACATTTTGAGAGGGGTGCAGTCGAGCAGGATGAACTCCTGGTTGGAGATGGTGTCCATCTGCTGTACTTTGTTGCTCATCTCGATGTACTGAGTGATGGACTGGTCAAAGTCGGACACACGAGGATCTTGAGCTCTCCACCGACGGAAGAACGTGTCTTTCTGCACCTCCCAAATCATCTTCACACTGTTCAAACATGTTACAAAATATCAACAAAGTATTTCCTTGAACGTATGTAGCTACTACTAAAATTAAGCTATTTGGTGGAAGGGTCAGGGTATTATACTAATTTAATCTTTGTTGTTGTTGTTGTTTAGCAACAACACAATGTCATTTGTCTATGATAACAATATTCTAGTTTACTTGAACTTCTAATTTGACCTCTTACTTCTACCATGTTTTTATATTTTGAATATTGTCAATTTCTGGTAGTTTATTTATTAGCTTTCGTAGTAGATTATAACTATAAATAGTCAAAACGTTTCGACCCGTAGGTCTTCATCAGTTGACAAAAAACACAATACTAAAAATGACAAAAAACAAAACCAGTTCAAGATTAATCTTTACACTTTGAATTTGTGTTTCAAGAGTAACTGTCTTAATTACTTGAATAAGAAATTAACAATAACAACAAACAACAACAACTGGTGACATGTAGTTACCATTACATTACACAGACTGCACTCACTCATCCCAGCACTTGGTGTATTCCTGCAGTTGTCTGGATGCCTTCTCCACTCCTGTCTCAATGGTCATCCTGATCTTCTTCACATCTTCATCTTTGTACACTACTGCAAAGATTGGCTGGACAAAAGTAACATACTCGATGAGATTAATAGTTAGTTGTACCCAAATAAAACTAGAGGAACTCAAGGGCATGACAGCTGCTAGATGAAATTCCAAGAAATAAAAAATTAACATATGAAATCTTATAAGACAAGAGCTTGTATTGGTTCAAGATGGCACAGGTAAGTTTGGCTGTAGCTGAGAATTATTATGTTGGTAAAGTATTGTAATGATACTCTGACCACCAGAATTCACCGTCGTGAGATTTAGCAATCTGAACATTGTGTGGAATGCACAACAGGGTGATTGTGGAATGCAAAATACATGTACAACTATATATATATATATTTATTCCACCCTAGATATCTTCACAATGATATCTTTAGGTACATGACCCGTGAAATAACTCACGATACTTCATGCTGTTATTTCACGCTGTACTGCGCAAGCTCGATACCCTTGTAGTTATAGCAACCAGCCAAACTTTTCAATTTTCTTGGTTTTTACAGCAACCTTCCTCCACTGGATCAGGTGTAGCCTACTCCAACCGGGTTGCTGCTAAAATATCAGCTGGGGGTGTGGGTAGCCCCTACAACCAACTTTACCTGTGAGTTACCCTTCCTCTAGTACTAACTACAGTAGTAAAGATACCTAGTGTGGAATAAACCACTTATTACACTTGCCAGAGTGATATGGCAAGATATTTCACTCTCAGGCTTTATTTTCACTCTGCCTCTGGCTCGTGAAAATAAATTAGCCTGCTCGTGAAATATTCTGCCATATCACACTCTGACTCATGTAATAAGTACTATATATATATAGATAATATATATATAATATATATATATAATTATATATAGATATAATATATATCTATATAAATCTATATATATAATATATATGTTCCTGCCCTGCACCAATACATCGCCTACGGTGTACAAATAAAAGTTTTAAGTGAGCTTGCTCAGACGGAAACAACACACACACACACGCGTATATACTCAAGGAATAGTTTATATATATCTTCTTTTTTTTTCAATTACCTCATTGGCAGATGTAACCTTCTTAGTGAGCACCTCAGGCAACCTCTTAAAGTCCTTGATAGTGTTGATAAGGTCAACAGAGACAGTATTGATGAATCCGGACATCTCGTCGATGCAAGGTGAGAACTCAATGCCTGCTTTGTCCTCTAGGATAACCTTCACCTTGAAGACTGGGTCCAGTAAGGCCTTGCCGTCACCACAGAAGGCATGGGACAGTTCCATTAAAGACCACTTCACATTGAGACGAATAGCCTCCTGCACCATTAGGTCCATCCTCTCTGTGTACACGCCCCAGTGGGTGTGTACATCTCCACCGTCACCACGAAACACCTACAGCATGAACAGAGTAGGTGGGGTAACATTAGACTATGTGTTGCCACTTATAATTCATGTTATGGATAAATCAGACCAGGTTTGAACATTATCAAACTGGTTTGTTGAGTGAGCACAAGATTTGATAGCAGGAACCTTGTCTTAGGTAAAGTGTCATCAAATTAAAATGCATATTCATTTCACCAGGTAAGGTGTAGTCACCATTAAATACGAGTTTCAAGAGTACTTAAGTAACAGTAAGTTGTTGTTTGTTTTTCCAGATGGGCTGCTATGAATAAAATAGTACAAGAAAGAATGAGTGGTACTCAATGAATATCATTATAATGTAAATTGAACGTGCGAATAGTGTGTTAATTAGTGACTGACTAGCTAATAGTTTCAGTGACTAATACCAGTTTCCAAAAACAACATGGGAAAACAATATGATCACCAAGTATTACACAGGCGCACATAGAAATCCATGCATTATGTGTCAAGCCATTTTCTTTTGTGGTGCACCAAATCACTAAACCACTGATAGTTTGCATCTATTGGCAGTAGTGGGGACTAACTCCATACAGTACCTCATATGTGGCATTCATGATATCAATGATTTCCTGGTACAGAGAGTTGAGTTGCCCCAGGACCTTGCTGCAGTGGTTCTTCTGCTCTGTCAGGAAGCTGTCTGCCTCATACACTCTCTTAGAGTCCACCTTCACCAGCAATAGCTCACTCATTTTGCGACAGTTCATTCCAACCTTGCGATTTGACAGCTTGTAGTTGGAAATAGTATCTTTCACCTGAGAAGAAAAGAGGATTCAAATTATACACATTTAGTATAAAAAAAATTGTTACTGTAATTCTTAGTATTTTTTTTTTAAATAAAAATAAGATATACAGTATAGTAATTAATAATAATTTGACTTGCTTTATGTGCATGAGTTCGGCACTCATTGACGAACATGTCAATATTGGTGGAGACCCAGGTAAGCTTGGTCATGCCTGGACGGATCTTCTTATCAAAGCTCCTGATTCTCTCTTTGAACAGAGCACGCTCCTTGGAGTCCAGGCTGAGGAGGATACGGTTGTAATCTCTGACAACCAGAAGAACGTTCTCTCTGAGAACACGTAGAGTCTCGCACTGCCTGTACACCTTGGCAGCGTAGTGAGGTACCTCAAAGCGCAGCCTTTCCCAGTAGTGCATCTCGTTAAACAGGCAGATGAGGGTGCGATTGAAGTTGGCAGCAATCATAGAACCCCTCTCTCTGCAAGTATATACATGATTAATTTAACTCCAGCCTGAAAGCCTGCTACGGTTCATGAACAGTTTATCGTAGTCTTTTTTGTCTACTTTGTCAGTCAGTTAGTTAGTGTGTAAAGTCTCGGAAATGGTCAAATGCATAAAATACTAATCTGATGATCCAATAAAGCGGAGCACTCCATCTACACAAGCTCTTCTTTCAACCACACCCCTTGATAAATGACTAACTAGTTTTGTACTAAAAAGAAATCAAGTTAATGGGCAAGTGAAGTATGAAGTAATGTTCTATACTAATGTCAAATTTGCAGTGTAATTAACCCTCAGCGCGCATGCGCCCGGAGGGTTACAGTAGTCATCCTGTCTGTGTGTCATTCATTCATTCATTCATTCAACAAAGGATCTCGAAGACGACGGCCTTCCAGGCTCTGAAACGATGTAGAGATAGAGAAATTTGCAAAGTAAGTCCCTTTAATATGCTAGAATTTTTTGTTTCAACTTAGTTTTCAAGAAAAAGCTAGTTGATTGTAGCCGTTCGTCGTACGATCGTTGTGCTAGTGCGCTACCAGTAACGCCCCTTTACCGCACGTTATAATCACGTGAGCTGAAAATTGCAGCTAGAGAATGGCTGGTTGGCTTGTACTAGTACTACTGCAGTTGCAATTGTCGCTCTTCACGCGTGTAAGGGGGCTCTAGAGTCGAGTTATATACCGCGGAGCTGATCTATTTTTACCTAGAGGCGTTCCCTTTGCTCTGTTGTTTACTTCTTTCTTTGTATCGCCGTAAGTAGTAACTGTCTGTGTCTAAATGCTAAAGGTTTGAAATAATTTTTAACAGACGTTCGCTTCTACTGCTGATCTCTGGTGGACATACGCTGAGGGTTCGCACCTCCTGGTGCTTCATTATAGTTTGTGGTTCCTTGGTGGGCAGGGCTCGGTTGCTCGCAGCAACAGTGGTTCTTAGTTCTCTGGAACAATGTCTCACTTGTACTCATCTCACTAAAAACTAAAATCCAAAGCAGCCCCTCCCCCATGGCAGTACCTGGTATTAATTCTGATCATGAGGGGAGTCTCCAGCAGTTTGTCTAGCTCTCTCTCCACCAGGTTGGTCCAGTCTGTGAACATTTTCCCCACAAACTCCTCCAGATTCTGTGCCAGTTGCAGATAACTATGATGCACTTCTTCTCCCACACCTTTCTCATACAGATAGAATGCATCCTCCATGCACTGTCATAGAAAACAATAAATAATAATAAAAATTATACAACTCATAAGCCTATAAACAACACAATATTTAATAAAAAAAATTCTGTTGTGTATTTCAAAGACAGGAACATCAAAAAAATAAATTTGGACTATCTACTCAGTGAGCATTGTTTGTATGTTAAAGTAAGAATTAGTACAAAATATGAAACTCAAGTATCTAAACAAACGTACCTTCATGGGTATGTCTATCCTCCTCTTGAGTGAGCGTGCCCAAGTGGCACGTCCAGCGTAAAATGGCAGGGACAAGTGTAAAGGAATTTCTCGCTGACTGAACTCTTTCTTCACCAGATTCAGTTCATCGCTGAACATAGTAAACAGGTCTACTGTACGTCGATCCACAATACGCTTGATGCTCTGCAATCACACACATGACAACAGTGACTTTTCCAGACATGTGATGATTTGGTCCAGACATGCAGTGACCTGATCCAGACATGCAGTGATCTGGTCCAGACATGCAGTGATCATGCAGTAATCTGATCCAGACATGCAGTGATCAGGTCCAGACATGCAGTAATCTGATCCAGACATGCAGTGATCTGGTCCAGACATGCAGTGATCATGCAGTAATCTGATCCAGACATGCAGTGATCAGGTCCAGACATGCAGTAATCTGGTCCAGACATGCAGTGATCTGGTCCAGACATGCAGTAATCTGGTCCAGACATGCAGTAATCTGGTCCAGACATGCAGTAATCTGGTCCAGACATGCAGTGATCATGCAGTAATCTGATCCAGACATGCAGTGATCAGGTCCAGACATGCAGTAATCTGGTCCAGACATGCAGTGATCTGGTCCAGACATGCAGTAATCTGGTCCAGACATGCAGTAATCTGGTCCAGACATGCAGTAATCTGGTCCAGACATGCAGTAATCTGGTCCAGACATGCAGTCATCTGGTCCAGACATGGGATCTGGTCCAGACATGCAGTGATCATGCAGTAATCTGGTCCAGAATGCAGTATACATACACTCCATTTAGACCAGATCACTGTATGTTTGGATCACTGCATGCTTTAATAGTACTCTATCACATGCATGTTCAGACTTCCTTATACACAACACACAAGTTTGTGGTATTCTCTGGTATTGAAATTAAAAATGTTTAGCCTATAAACAAACCAGGTAATTAACTTGGCTTCAGTGCAAGAAACTAGAACAAGAAAACAACAGCATTAAACCCCAAAATTGAACAGAATATAACAAAAATCGAGCCAGCACTCAGACTTACCTCTCTAGTGGTAAAGTGGGCAAAGACCTCCAACAACTGGACGCCTTCTTCCACAGAGGTAATGCTCTTGAACCCAGTGTTGATAACATTTTGAACCATGACCTCCAAGTCCTTTAACCCTGTGCGAAACTTGTTGTACTCATCGTGCCAATTGCTCATCTTCACGTCCAGGATGGTCTTGCGAACTGCCTTGAGTCCTTCCAGGTACTTGTCAAAAGTCTGCTCTATTTCCGTCAAGTTCCTTGCCAGCTCTGGTCCTTTGCTTCCTCCAAAACATGGGACTGGTTGCTTCTTGCCCTCAGAGTATCGAGCAAAATGAACCTGAAGGAAAAATGATCACAACAATAACAACAACAAAATATATGATAAGTGCATGGTAGGAGCTGTTGTTGTTGTTGTTGTTGCTTTTATTAACTACACATATGAATTCAGACTGATGTATTCTACAACGAAAGAGCTGCTGATTAGCAAGTTCTTTTGAGTCTTCCACACAAGCCCATGATTCTACACACAATAACAATCAACCTAAAGGCACACAATTGTCAACACATCACTGGGTGAGTGGATGCCCTTGGCATCTATTCAACCACAAAATTAATAGTTCACTATGCAATAATTATTGTGTGTGATTCTTTAATAAATATAATCTCGCCTGAGAGAGGCCACAGGCACATTACATTCACACATACAGAAAAAAAACAAGGCCATTCATAATGAAACACTACAACCAGGATGCTCACCTGACCCTCCACGACCTCCAGCAGATCCTTGCAGCGCTGTATGAAGGCGTCAATATGTGCGAATATGCTCGACTCATCCAGTACCCACTCCTCCGGACTGTGCTTGTTGTGGACCCCACTCAGATGGCTGTACGTGTCCTTCCACGCCTGGCAGCAACAGATGCTCTCTTCCAGTGCCTTGCGGCTGCGCTCCACGAAACCATCAAAGATGTCGTCCAGGGAGAGCTGAGCCACGCAACGCTTGATGATGTCACTACTGATCTGTGACGAAAGGAAAAGAAAGTGAATAGTCTTGTGACAGGAACATCGCTGCATGTTTGCAACATGTCTGCTAATAAAATGGAGGTATGTCTTGCTACATGCCCATGCACATTTATGTCAACATGTAATGACAACTACTCTCAGATCTGTCATATTTATTATATAATAATACTTATAGCATGAGTCAGCATACAATATGGAGAAATATTTCAAGAGCATGCGTATTTTCACAAGCCAAAGGCGACTGAAAATACAAGCATGAGAGTGAAATGTCCTCCCCATATTGCATGACGTGTGTTTATTGTACAATGAATATTTTTTCCAACAGTAAATTGGTGTGCTTCAAAGCCTCGTCATTCAGAGGTAACTCCGCCACACATCTAAAAATACAGTTGTCCAGAACTATACACGGGCGCGTTGGAGTGTTCAATGGGAATACTTTGAACTCTCGCGTGATGCGGAAATCTCAGGTAAACTATCCAATATACAATAAATGCATATTTCACAATCGTATTTCTGCCAGTTCTGACGAACCTTCCTGAGGAGTCCATTGAGTCTTTCTCTGCTCTTGTAATGCAGCGAGTTCATCCAGATGACACGGACAATGTTGAGCAGAGTGGGGAGGAGCTTGGGGATGGTGCTGGGGGTGGAGTTCACCAGTTCCTGACACGGCCCATTCAGGAGAGAGATAAACTTCAAACAATTCTCAGCTTTTTCATGACTTTCCTACAGCACATTACAATAATAGTCTGCATTTTGGATCTATAAAACTAACAACAATGCACTAATCTTTGGGAATATTCCAGCACTACTCAAAATATAATTAACCTAGAGGTACACAGAGATCATCATCAACATAACATAACTGCTACTATAGACTGCATTAGAGACTGGGCTAGAGGAGGTCAATCAATACAGCGAATAAAACTACTCCTTTCAAGGTGTTTTTTAAGTTGGTGTTGAGGGTGTTTTTTTTTTCTTCTCTTGCTGAAGTTGTTGCCCTTGTAATGTTTTAACCACTTTAGGATAGGACTTATTCCAAAGAAGTATCTACTAGGCAAAATGTTAACTATTGAAAACAACCAATTCATGCTTCAATTTTGGCATTGTGTTCCTTTTGTGTCAAAATGTTTTCATACCCCCCCCCCCCCCCCCCCCACTGTGAGCCTGAAGTTAGTTAATTTGACTTCAGTATAATTCATCACAAACCCTTTCACCAATTCCTAGAGAACTGGGGGAGCCATGAACTGGCAAGATTCAAAAGAGTTCCATGACTAAATAAATAACCCACCTTTATCACCCTTGCCAGTCTGTTGAATGGAGTCACGTACGATGACTTGGCTTTATCAATGATCTGCAACACTCTCTGCATGGCCGGCTCGTTGAGTTGCGTCGTGAGTCCCGACAGGTCTTCACACCTCTCCTTCCAGAAACCTATCTCCTCAAGTGGACCAGAGTTGTCCATAGTGTCCATGGACTCCTGGCTGGACAGCACCTCCTTAATCTGTCTGGTCCAGTGGACCACCACAACTGCAAGGGGGAAATAAACAAAAATACAATAATAATAATAATTATATAAATATGGACAAATATAATAATCTGTGACTTCAATTCAGGTTTATTGGTATCTCACGGATATACAATTCTAGCCCATGCTCTTTCTATGTATGTATGTATGTATGTATGTATGTATGTATGTATGTATGTATGCATGCATGCATGCATGTATAAAGTATCTATGCATGTGTGGCATATTAGCAGTGCATGTAGTACAGTAATGAAATGACTTCAGGTTCTTGCAAAATTTTGGACTGTAAATGTATTGCCACCCGCTACAAACACATAGCAGACTATAAGTATTCTAAACTACAACACTATTTCTCCTCAGGTATCACAGGTGTGTAACTTTTTCAATGCCTTGACTTCAGTGTGCTACACTTGAGCTTAAAGAAAACTAGAGGTGAGAAATTTTAAAATCTACTTTCCTTGGATTGTAAAAAACAACACCACCTTGACTTTAGCATGCCATTGAAAGAGGAATAGACTTCTTCAGTGCTGCTAAACACTATGTGTTCTGATACAAATTCATATAGCTAGCTTAGTTTGCTCACCATTTGTGCTGGAGCACACTGTGTGTAAACAAGACAGATGTGATACAGGAATATTAACAATATTCATAACTTCCTGTGTAACCCAATCAGTTCTGGATCTGATGATTCAGCTGTATAAGTACAACACCAGACACCCTTTACCATGTGTTGTATGAGCCGAGAGAAGGTTAGCATCTCCCTCGATAAGGACGAGAAAAGTCTCACGACTTTCCACTTACAATACATGGTTAAGGCATTGCCACCTACTTAGTGGCATCTAACCAAGTTTTTATACTGCTACTTTACTGTGGTCCGTCTCTCTGTTGTTGCTTTACTTTTTGTTTTTGTTGCTGGAGTATGGGAGGATGAGATAGCCAATATAAACACCACTTATACACAAGAGCATACATACTCTTTGGTCAAATGACAGCCACATTCCATCACAATTTAAAAAAGTATGCAGTGACATTTTTTCAGTGTACAAATTAACAGCATTAAAAGGCAAATATGATGCAAATTGGACAATTCAATGCAATAGAACAAGAACAATGAAGTACCCCTAGACGCGGCATCTAAAGTTTTCTATTTTTTCTACCAGTAGGTTGCACGGGGCCTTGGGATGCCGTTCTCCTACAACACTTCAGTAATTTTGTTCAATTTATTACTGCCGATTTCGAGAAAAAAAAACGCCGCTTAAAGGAGTTGCTAAGGCCAGGGAGCATGTCTTGTATTCCGTATACTATTACCACGTGTCTCCACAACACTATGAACTAAACCGGTTGCAGGCGGATTGAAAGAAGTCAAATAAGCTTAATGTAGGCCTCTTTGAGAAACTATGACGGTGAGAATTGCGTGAATAAGTGGATTATGTAGACAAGTAAGTGAATCAGTTAGCTACACTTTTTTCCCTCTGTAAGTGAAAGCCCGGCAAAAGATTTGACCCGTAAAGGCTTTACCCCGGGATACTGAAAATAAATTGTTCGCTGCGTTTAGGCTGATTTCCCCAAAACCGGTCACATATGTGTACACACATACACACATACATACATACATACATACACACACACACATACTGCACCCTGACCTACCTTCTAGTCTCTGCACGAGTTCTTTGTCCTTGTGAGCCAGAGGGTTGTCCATCTTGTAGCCCTCATCGGGGACATACAGAATAGTGTGGCCAGCAGACTTGTACTGGGAGTCCGTGAGATGTGCCATGAACTTGTGTAGCTGACTTGAGAACTCATTCCTGAAACCTGAGGGAAAATAAAGAAGTACAACGCAAGTAATCATGGAGAAGTATAAACCTTTTAATGAAGCCTTATCAGGACCATTTCACTTGTCAATGTATAATGACCTCTGGTATATTGAAATAGCAATACCATTGCTGAGCACTGGACACACAGTCTATATGTAGCATTTTCACTAAGAGTCTTGTGGTAGTTGCAAGTAAACATACATTACCTTTATGCTCGAGAAAGAACTGAAATGATAATATGGTAAAAATTGTCAATTGTAGGCATGTTTAAAAGGATAGCCTGTTAAGTTAGCAGTAAGGATTGCAAAAAATAATAACTGGATTGAGCAAAGTAGTGTGAGCCACAGAGAATAAGCAAAAATTTTGAAATGAAAGTTTTTCTAATAAATCATTTTTCGAAGTTAGTTTAGCAGTTCTATTCACTAATTCTGCTACAAAAGCCAAGTTTAATGAACTATGTACTATAGAGACAACAAATGAATAGTCCCACAATATCTGCTAAAACATTCCAAGTTACTCCCTCTTCTGTCTTACTATCAGGCCATGACTGGTTCTCAAAGAAGGTAGGGGCATAGAGTCCATGCATGGTCTTCAACAACCCATCCACATAGGTGCCGTGGATGGTGCCAAACTGCAGCGCCTCCGCTAAGTTCTCCATGGTGATGGAGGCATACTCCTCCCTGGCAAAATACGCCATTTCCATCATGTCGAATGCAGGGAAAGTTGAGCAGACTGTAAGGCCGTTCTGCTCATCCATGTAGACTAGCATGACTTGTCTGGAGGTGTTCACGACAAATTCCAACATAGCTTGATTGTGGGCGTCTGTCCACATGGATGAAGAGAGACCAGTGAGGATCACTCGGTCCTGCATGCTACGAACCTTGAGAGATGAGGATGATAGGTTCCGAAGGATATTTGAATAGCAAGTATGTATGAAAAAATACAGTGTGTTTTCAAAAAAAAAACGTGGTATAGATTGCACGCTTAGAATCTACTACAACTGTAAACAAAATCACTACAAATAGCTAAATTTGGAGCCAAGCTTACAATTTCTATGGCTCCAGGGTCTACATTTGCCTGTTTTTGAGAGGGTCCAGCTGAGCTTCTAGCATTACTAGTGTCGCCAGTGTCGCCCTCGTCGCTGTCGCTGGCGTCTAGTTCAGTTCCCATCCTTCCCAACACACCAAACACATACACTTACTACTTGCAGCTTTGGCGCCCTTTGCCCAAGTTTTTTAAGGGAGCTGCTTCTCAAAACGGACGTTACTATGGAGATACAAGCCTCCGCCCATTTCCCAAATATATGCAATTGCGTGGTTGTTTGTGACGAGCTCACAGAAAACAGCGCGGTGGAGTCAACTGTCAGTTGTTTTTTGTTTTGTTTACATTTACAGCATCTGAGCGGAGTCTCTCACCATGTCACACAATTCTCTATTCAAGTCGGCTGTGAGGGATCTGCTTCCAAACTCCATACCTGTAGACCTTGATAGGGTGGACGACTTTGCCATCGGCAGGGTCCTCATCTACAAGAAGAAACCAACAAAGCTATTCCCCATGCGAAAACACAAGCTAGAGCTAACGGAATGGACTCTAGACAGCCTCCAGCCCGACGGCGGTAGTGTAGAAATCTCCACGACTAGAAAATACCTGTACAACTCCGGTGCAGGTTCGTCCTCAGTCTCCATTAACGTCAACTTGGAAGCAAGCCTGGACATTTCCAAAATCTCCAAGTGGGCTGGAGGTTCCCTGAACCTACAGGGTAGTGAGAGCAAAACTCTGACTATGAAAACTGATTTTGGAAAGATCACGCACGTAACCTCTGATTTGACTTCTACCATGATCAAGAAGAATGTTGCTGTGAATGTTGACCATCCTCTGGTAAAGAAGGCCAAAGAAAGGGGCAATGCTCTGTTCATTGTTCACACAGTCTACGAGGCTGAGCATTGCAATTTGAGTCTGTCTTTCTCAGAGGATATCAAAGAAAGTGGCAAGGAAGACCTCCAGGTTATGGCTAAAGAGGAAGTTTCAGAAAAGGTAGAGAAGAAAGAATCTTCAAGTAAAGGTAAATTGGGACAGCTTACAAAACTGGTCTAATTATAAAGCTCACTAATTCCCCCCCCCCCTCTCTCTCTTTTTGTAGTAAGTTTGACTGCAGGCTGGTAATATCTGTGTGAATGTTTGTTAAATGTCTCTATGTCTCTAAGTCTTACGCTAAGCGACTCTATAAAATTCATTACCACCTATGTGGTTCCCCTACTGCCAGTCTGCACTCACATCATGTGTTCAAGACTAAACAGAAAAACCAAGAAAAAAGTCCATGAGCCTCTCTTGGTGAACAACCTTTGACCATGAAAGTTATTTTGGGTTGCTGTGGCTAATAAAGAACTTTACTCATTTTTATGGGTCCTCACATAACTGGCTTCATTCCCACCCAATGTAGTGTCCAATAATCCACCAGAAGATGTACAGTAGCTGTGCGGAACTAAAGTCGAGATTCCTGCCAGTTAGTTACATCGTTGGATTATCACTCCGGTAGACAGTGACCATCTGGGGACTTTTAGTACTTAATTACATCTAATTTACTCTTGCATACAATAAAGGCATTTTTAAAAGACAAGATCAACCATATCTATAAAAAAAAAAAAAATATATATATATATATATATATATATATATTCCAAGGGAGAATGGGAAGTCCAGCCAAAGCACTTGTACTTCACTTTTTAGTAAAAATTGAGGTCAGCTTTTTGAAAGTAACACTCGTCTTCCTGGACCCAATGTACTGAGTCGGTTATTATAAAAGCCTGGTACGCCCTCTTCCTGAACAGATGTAGCAGGTCAGCCATTTGAAAGCTGACTAGTATATTCATCTTCCTGAACATTTTACATTCTGGTACACTTATCTTCCTGGACTGATCACAGGGTCAGCCAATAATTCAATTTTAAAATGACTCCAGACCATGTAGTTACACAGGGTGTGGCAGACTGTCTTCTTGTAAGAAACAGGAGAATTGAAGACACTGATTTGTAATCTGTCACTTCATTAGGAATAGCCATAGCCCCAATTGAATTTTTTGTTAGTGGATTCAAATTTTGAGATGGTGTATGCTGTATGAACAAGCCAAATCCTTTGGCAATTGTGTATCCTAGGTATACGTGTGTATATAAAGCTAATGAACACTGTCACACACATCCTAGTGCAGACGTCTTCAGAAGAATGGGTTTTACTACAAAAATCATTACTCAGCTACTAAGTGCTGGTTTCACAATTTCTTTCTCAGGCTTCTTTTGCTCATTAGATGTATTCTCTCTCTCTTTCACATGGTTTTTTTTTAACAATACAGAATTTTAAAATGTTTGGTTGCTTGTGTGTTAAGCAAGCGGTCCTGGGTTCAGTTCCCGGTGGCGACCAAACATTTTAAATTCTGTATTGTTTAAATTAAAAAAAGCCTGTGAAAGAGAGAGAATAGATTTGAAGTGCTAATTATTGGTCCCAAAATATGAGCAATATTCCCCTAAATTATTGTTCTCTATAGCTGGGAGTGAGATCATCAGAGGTGTTAAGTAGGTAAAGGGTGTCACTCGGAGGCTATTAATGACTACTGTACATCTTTTTGAGAGGGAAGTTCTGCTCTTGTTTGACACTGGGTTTAATTAACATCTCTAATTTGCGAGATGTATGCAAGCGCATGTGCATAAGTGGGTGTGGTTTGCAAGCTTATGGTGCCAGCCATGCTGTCTTGTACCCATAGTATTCTATATATCCTACATATCTGGACTAGGAATCAAACGTTTGAACCCGTTTGTGGTTGTTGTTGTTTTGTTGTTGTTGTTTTTTGTTACTGTTGATTATAAATCCCACCTAAATCCCACCTAAATGTGGAAAATAATAAATGTCCTCATTTTTGTTATTGTTGTACAAATCCAGTAGTACCACAAACTGACCATCAGAGTAAACATTTCCAGCATACCTAGTGCAACACTATAACCTCAAGTGCTGACATTGTGTGTGAGTGGCTCAGCTGGCAGTTCTTACAATGGGTGAAATGGTCTGATGTTTAGATGTGATGTTGAGGTGAAAGTCCAGCATGTCAGGTGTTATGTGCTTCATTAAAAGTTGTTGTTGTTGTTGTTTTATTTAAAAGTGTTAATTGGTACAGTTAGATGATAAAATGATATCAGTGTGTCGCCTTCAACTCACCAAGCCTTCCAACAGTGAGACTGACAGTTACATGGCATTAATTGTCAGCTTGTACGTGTGCAATTCTTGTCAATTGTCAGACTACTGCGATAAATTACAAATTCATGGAATAAGAAAGCATGTGGCTTATTGTTGCTTGGACCACTGAAACAATGTAACAATGGCTTTGTAATGGCTGTAAAATATTTGTTTTCTGATAGCGGCAGCAAGAGAATTTGCATTTTTTTAATTTTGTGTGTGTGTGTAGTTGTGGAGAGGGCTCTACCCACTCCTCTATCCTATCTGGTCATCAAGGTAGAGGTGGACTCTAAGGGGAGACTCTCCACCAAGCTGCAGTCCTCCATGTTCTCTAGACTCAGAGTAAGTCAGAACTCCCACTAATGGAGGAATTCATTCATATTGAAATTTCAAGCAATTCCCGTTAGAGTCATTAGAATTGATTCATAATTGTCCGTTTAATACACTAGCTCTTTCCAACCTCCATCTGAGAATGGTCGGGCAATCTCAATCGAAACATTGTGGTAGCAGATGTTAGTGGTTCATAAACTCAATAATTATAGATAAATGACTCATCTATCAAACCAACTTACATAGCAAAATCTTTTTAATTACTTTTTAGCACTATCATTGCTAATTGTGTCATTTTTATTTGGTGATCCTTACCATATTTTAGGTCTCCACTGACTATGCAGATGGTGGTAAGCCTGACCCGTATAGAGGGTGGGTCATGGTGGAGAGGGAGTCGACTCAGGTAACAGATTGGTGCTTTGCGTCATTCCTGCAAGTTTGTATTATTTTTTTATTTGTTTGTTTGTTTGTCTAGCCTACTGATGAAATAGTAGCAGACTTTGATGATAAGAGAAAAACAGATTCCAAGCCTAAAGTGAGTAATTTTTTTTTTTTTTTTTTGTGGATGCATTTATTCCATGTGTGAATAGGCATGCATTCATGTGTGTGTGTGTGTGTGTGTGTGTGTGTGTGTGTGTGTGTGTGTGTGTGTGTGTGTGTGTGTGTGTGTGTGTGTTGGGACCACAAGATGGGACCATGAGAAAGGCTGGCATGCCTATGGTATTTGTACACATTAGACTTTCAATATACATTGTAATCCAGTCACTGGGGAAGGAAGTGTGCGGGTAAATGTATTAACTTTAGTAGATACCGTTTGTATCAAAACAGTATTCAATTCAATATTAGAAAACATGAGGAAGAGAGTAATTGTTTTTTAAGTCTACGTATAGAGTACTCCATCATCAGCCCGAGTGTCTGGCTCTTTATTTGAAATTTAATGTTGTACAGTTGTTCTAGTACCACTCCCAGTATGAAACAGTGCACCAGCATTTTCTGATGGATATATATCCATGGACAACATTACATGAATGTTTTTAAGTGTTCCTTGCCCACACGGTATGTCACCACTAATGGCGAGCGAGCTAAGCTAGCTATTCCCACGTTATCAATGTCAGCATTTATTTTGTATGAGTAGTGAGCTATAAGAAAGAGGTTTCTTCACTTGTCCTTTCTTATGAGTAAGCCATTTTACGATTCTTGAACTTCTAGTATATAGTCTTATTCTTCGAGCTGCACTTTGAAGTCTTAGTGTATATTCGTCTTATCGTGGCACACTGAGGAGTTATGCCCTTTTTAACATGCTTGTAGGCCTGCACTGATGGTTGTAGCCACTCCTAGGTGGTTAGCTCTAGGCCAGGATATCTTTACCCAGGAGCCATCAATTTTATTGCTCCATCACATGTGCTACTAATATGCCACATGTATGTCTACTTAAATATAATATAATATATATATATACATATATGACTTACCATTGGTTGTGAAATAGTGCTTTTATGAGCTATCTTCACTCACTCCTCTCTCGCCTGTATTAGCAACTGTCAGTTAAACTCACTCTGAAGCTTACTAAGATTGATGTTTCTTCTTGTTTGTTTCAGGAGACTGGTCAGCCAGTGGAGGAGCCCTGTGTGATGGCAGTGACGGCCGATACCTACTCTGCCCCGCCCCCATCCTCTGCTTCTGTGTCTGCTGACAAGCCAATTGCTCACGATTTGGACGAACACTTCTTGTACAGTCTCAAAGATTTCCAGCCCTTCCAGAGCAAGAACTATCAAGGTGTGTGTGTGTGTGTGTGTGTGTGTGTGTACTATGGTGGTGGTATGTAGTAGGGTTCCTGGACCTTTCCCATGATTAATAAGATAGGGGAAGGACTGTTGAGTTTGTTGTTGGGTTTGTTGTTGGGTTTGTTGTTGAGTTTGTTGTTGGGTTTGTTGTTGGGTTTGTTATGGTTAATATTTCCTCCTTTTCCCACTTCAGAGAGCACTAGCTAGCACCCCTGCCCTGACTGGCTGCTAGCTAGACAGACTTAGGGCACAAACACTTTCTAGAATTTAGATCAGATAGAAAGAGTTAAGACACATGTCCTGACTATCTGAGTCGCACAACATACGCAAGAGAGAAGGAGTGAGACCTGTAGACAAAGCTGACAACAAAGTTGGGTGTGAAAAACACAATATGGGAATGCATGAGAGCGCATGTTGTCTGAAATAGTTCTATGAACCCCTTGGACCTGTCCAGGCATACATTATTATTCCCAGTTAGAGTCATGGTCATTATATAGAAGTGTATATGCGTACATGTGTAGGTGTGCTAGATGAAGTCACTCAGTGGGTATTGCCACTTCGTAGCAACCCTAAGCTCAAGAAAGCTTTCTCTGAGTACATCAAACCTCCTCAGACGTACGAGAGACTCAACGAACTTTCCTCCTATGTAAGTTGAACTTATCAACAACACATGGCTGGTATATAACTGAATTATTAGCAGGTTAATCTTCTTCAGTACTAGGTGTATTACTATATATATTTTACTTTTTCCAAACTATTTGCAGTTTGTAGTTGGGGATATCTAGCATGTGTTGTGTTTGTGTGTTAATATGCACTTGGCTTATGATGTGTAGCAACTGGGAAACCTAGTAGCATGTAGCATTGCTTTATCACACCACATCTGAACAGTCATGTGATCTCAGGCTCGTCTGATTAATCACATGATCTATCTCAAACAGTCATGTGATCTGTTGACTTCCATCATGCCTGGATAGTTATGTGATCCTTCTCCATGCCTGAACAGTCAAGTGGTGATCTATCTTAGTCATGTGATCTATCTTCATTCTGAGCAGTCATGTGACGTATTTTCACATGTCTGAGAAGTCATGTGACCTATCTTTACACATCTGAGCAGTCATGTGACTATCATGTCTGTCCTACATGTAATTGCAGTTCTTTGAGCTTGGAGATGCTATGCGCTCTGATAAACCAGCTCCTTCAACGAAGCTGTCCAAGATAGAGCCGATCCTCGCTGCTCTGAGCGAGGACAAGGCACGCCAGCTGGACGAGATCAGTTCCATGGTGGTCGTGGCTGAGGCAGGGGACGACTTCCCGCATTACACCGTGCAGAAGATCATTGAACTGTCTCAAGACAAGAAGAAGATTCTAAAGAATTTGGTGAGTTAGCAAGTAATCCGATTAAAGACCAACCTGTGAAACCTCTCTACTAAGACCAACCAGTGAAACCTCTCTACTAAGACCAACCAGTGAAACCTCTCTATTAAGACCAACCAGTGAAACCTCTCTATTAAGACCAACCAGTGAAACCTCTCTACTAAGGCCATGCTTGTGGACAAGTATTAAATGGCTGCTTTCAGTGGTGGTATTTTGTGATTGATCATTCTATTCCATTTATGCTGGCTTTTGTTGAGAGTTAGTTTGCTTTTCGGAGTCCCTTGTAGAGAGGTTCCACTGTACTCATATTCCACACATTTAGGGGGTGTGGTGGGGGTAGGAGGTGGTGGGTAAAAACAAACAAACAACTTAATTTGAATATAGTGTTTTGTAATACTGTGTACAAATCACAAAAACATTTTATTATCCTCATCATCAAGCAGCTGCATTACTGTATAATGCCATTCAGCAGTAATGACTATTTCTATACATTCAGATCCTGGAGACTCCTTACGAAGGAGAGCGCCATGGCTTTGCGGACATTGGCCCGTTCAACGACAGTGACCTCAAGCCCATCTTAAAGCGCATCGGGTACAGTGTTCCCAGCGGAGGCAGCAACCTGCAGTATGACCGTCGTCTGGTGGAAGATGAAGACCTGCTCACTGCAGTACTCATCCTGCTAGTTGCCTCAGATTGAGCAGATGAATCAACTTCACTGAATGATTTTGTAATTTTTTTTAAATTGTGTTTCTATATTTTTTTTACAGTCCTGAACTTAGTTTTTATAAATGTCTGAAGTAAAATGTTTGTTTTTTTATATCATGTAATGAAGGTGCACTTTTCTGTGAAGTACTTGCAGTTTGTATTGATTAGAATAATTAATTAGTTGATCTCTTTTTGAAGAAAGTAGAGAGTGACTTGATGCCTTGAGTGTTGATCTTGGCCAGCTTCTTCTGAGAGGCAGACAGAGGCTTGACCTAAAAAATAAAAAAATAGTACTCGAGTGATAATCTAGAATAGTATGTACTCTAAAGTTGACACAAGTAGACTCCGCAGGCATTGTTATGTTATTACACCACAGACTTCTGACAACCATGACGGCTTATATTACATTAACTAGCTGATTACTTCTAGAGATACGGTAAAAAAAATTGTGGAGCTTTTTAAAGTCGAGATGAAGACTTGGAAAGTGGAAGTGCAAGTTGGAATTATTAGCTTGTCGCCTGTGAACTTACCTTGGATAGGAAAGGTTATTTCCTCTTACCACAAACACAACTTACCACTGCAGTATACATAGCCAGAGGCTCCAGCAATGACTGGCCCTCCTCCCTGACAGTATGGATGACAACTAACTTGTCATGAAAGTACTTTCTGGCTCACAAGTCAGCTGCAACAGCTGTGTGGAGGGAGTACTACTTCATTTTAATTTTTTACCTCCCCCTCCTAATCCCTGCATGTTGAGGATTTAGACAGGGGAGAAGGAGTGAGTACCAGGTCCTGACACAGTCTGTACAACATTAACTTTCCAGTCAGAATTAGTAAAGATTTGAGTACAAAGCTAAGAACTTTAATAGCTCATGCCACTTTTGTTTTATCATAAAGCACATGCAGTTGTTCGAATTTAGTTCACCAGGCAACGTTGGATCACAAAGAGAGAGCCAAAATTGCACAACCATGTAATTATTATCTGTCCATACAGCCAACAAAAAAATTACACTGATACCCAATATCCTGCCAAAGCCCCTCCCCCCCTCAGTGACCCCTGCCCTGAGGTGCAGAACTTCAGCAAAAAGTATAAATTCAATATTAATTTTGTTGGCTGTATTAACAGAGTATGAAAATGAACCAAGCAATATGCCACACAGTTAACTGGCTGATATGAGACGTGCCCTAAAGCACTTGCAATTTGTCAGATACTTGCCTTTGAGGGAGGAACGGGTAAGGTTTTTCCTGTGCTGTAGTCTTCCAGTGGTTCGGAGTTACCAGAAAGACGTGCCTTCTTAGAGGTTGTTTCAGCAGCAGCAGTCATGGCTGGTCTCTTCAGCGAGTCTTCACTAAAGTAACAAAAACAACTCATAGTAGTAGTAGTAGTAGTAGTAGTAGTAGTAGTAGTAGTTGGTAGAGTGTATATTGGCATCACATGACTTACACTCATAATCAAATGACCAAAAGGTGTCATTGAAATTGTGTCCCTTACCCGTATATGCCTGTCATCTCTCGTACCAGTTCTGCCGGCAAGTAGTCACAGATCATGCCACATGCGTACGTGGAGTAACTCCCTAATATAACATTAATCAACAAACACACAAAACAAGAAATTCAAAAACAGTCTTTCTACCTGACATTAAGTAAAGATTAGAATGTTCTTGTACTATCAATCGAGTGAAACGTACTTCAAATAATTTTCGCTTGAATTTTTGAGCAAGACACTGTCAGGTCCAACAATACATGCAATTTTTTTTGTTCCTCTATTTCATAAACTCAGTGCTTAAGTACTCATCTTGCTCACACACGTTTTTTAACAACTAGGCAACATTCATTCGTAATTTAAGCTGGTTGAGTCTTCTTTTGGTGCTTGCAGACCAGAGTATGTACCAAAAAATCACTATTGTAAACAAAGAATGGTGAAGGAAGACGCGCTATACAAATGGTAACGGTAAAACATCAAGATTGGAATCTTCCTGGGCGGGTGTGAGTACAATAAGTAGGGATGACAAAAAAAATCATAAATAAATAAATAATGTCCAATTGACTTGAAACTTTGAACACAGCTTCAGAAGTCTTTTGTCCCCTCAAACGTCAAAATTGTCATCGTATAACCTAGTCCCCAGTCAGCCGCAACCCGTTCAACCGTAACCTCTGACACAATCAATGGATTCAAAGTCTATTGTAGCTAATTGGAAAGAACATTTATTTCCACGGAAAATTAAACAATTGATGCTACGATTATTTTGTTAGAGCATTTCGCCATTTTGAAAATTCTCAAATTTCATCAGTTAGAGATTTTATTAGCTTCCTCCAGTCCTGAACACATTCCTGTATGCACAACAATTTGATCACATAAAATAAATAAGTTAGACAACCAGTAGGCCTAGAACTTAGGCTGGGAAAGTTCACACTCACCCACTTTTAATGCAACAACCTCATCTGTAAGAGCTGGTGTTATATTAATTATAGAAACAATGCACATAAGACTGTACATCACTAATTATGCAGAAGTACAAGATAAATTACAAACGGATTACCGTACCTTGTGTGACTTCAAGCTGCTTGGAGTCTGCCAGAGCCAGTGACCGCGCCCCACAACCCACATACACTCTCTCCTCCTCCAGCTTCTCTGCCAGCACCTTGACTTTCTTCTTCAACCAAGACAGAGCTCTGTCCCTGTTCAGTCGGTAGAAGGAAACATCACCAGAAGCTGGACGCAAAAATTGAAAGAAGGAAGAAGTAAAACAATAATAAAAAAAACAAAAAATAAAAACACATTTAGCAAACAAAGCAAACAAGATAAACAACAAAAAAAAAAAGAACAAAAAAAAAGAACAACCGACTGGCGCATGCTCACATTTGACATCACTGATGTTTCCCCACTGTTGTGGGAGGACACACGTTGACAGAACTCTGAAGGCATCCGGACAATCCATGTCTTCCATTAGGTCATCCAAAGACTTAAATTTGCCAGCCTAAAAACCCACACAGAGTCATTAAACCACATATGCAGTTACAGGACTTGTAGTCCTCAATTTTGACTATTTTTTTTATCAGTGTCTCAAACGTTCTCTTACTTTGGCTGCTTTCAGGAAATATGGCAGAACAATAAAAAGTGGGTCAACAGGTGTGAAGAGGTAGAGACTGCCATCTATCAAAAAAAGAATAAATGATAGTTGTCTGCAGACTGTTGAGTTTGGTATTGTTTTCTCTGTATTTATCCCCTTACCAGTTTGAACAGTGTTGCCTATGAACCACGATCTAGTGGGCTGGTCAATGAATTTAATTATCTCGCATAGCTCTGCCGCTACACGAGTACCTCCCTCTTTTCTTTTATACAAATACTGACGCAGTTCATCTAGAAAAAAAAATGTACAGATAAGCTCTCGTGTTGCAACATGGTTAAAATACAAGATACAAACATTTTATTTACATAATTCCCATCCCCAGCAGCCATACCTGCCCTGACTAACCAGAATGTGGATCCCTGAGCAAAACACTTGAGCTGCAGACTTCATTTTCTTCTGCATGAGAAGAATGAAATCTATCCGGCATAATACACACCCACTGGTCGGGCTTCCTGGGTGGACCAACAGCTCGCTTAGTTTTAAGCTTCTTCTTTGGAACATGCTCATCCTTAGGGGCGCTGTCTAATTGGCTCAGGCTCACCGAATCCTGACTACTCTGCGGGCTATCCTCCAAGCTTGCACTTTCGGAAGACATATCGCAGCTTCTGGATCTTGACCTCGTAATCATGATGACGCCTTACCTATCATCTGTGGTTTAAGAAGGTGTCGTTAAATTAGAAGCATTAAAGTAAAATAGAAAACATATAAAAGATTAGAGTTACTACCTGGTATGATTGAAGAAAGTTTTCTGCTAGTAGTAACTACAGATGAAAGTTTTGTTACTGCTTTGTGTGTTTTACTTTGTGAACTTGTTAGCAGCCACTACTCAAGACCTTTTTTTCCTCCGGATAGAAGGACAAAGTGTTACTGAAACAACTTCAAATGAATCTTGCACGGTGGGTACGAGGAAGTTGAGTTGTCTGTGTGGAGACGAATTAATAAAGTCTCACAGAATTTACCGAGAGCAGCTGAATAACACCTGCAGTGGGTACTACGATGGTGTGAGGAGCGACTCGCCGTTCAGTTTCTGTGACGAGGTTTTTCAAAGCCTGGGGTACGAGATCAAAATGGAGAATGCTTCCTTGGCGGTTGGAGGAGTAGAAGTCTCTCTCCTGAACCAGTCTCAACTAGCTGTGAAAGTTCGATCTGTGGAAGCTAATTTGGATATGTACAAGAGAATACTGGATCGCACTCTGGTGGGAGTCCTGATAGAAACTGAGGAGCACAGATGCTCTTGTTTTGTGAGTATTTGTGGGGACAGAATGAAGTCTAGCCACAAGTCCTATGAAAGTAATAATCAACCACTAATATAGGGAGGGGCTTTCATTTTCTCACACTTAAAACTGCAGCAGCTTATTTTCTCAATTGATTTTTTTTTTTTTTTGCATTCTAATTACAGTAGAACTTCAGTTATCTTCAATTATCCGAACATTTCAGTGAACCGAACACCCCAAAATCAAGTAGTAGCACGTGCAGGCATGAAGATTTGCCTGACCACGCCCCTTCGTTAATACATTTCTATTGTGTTTAGTTATTTGAATACCTCTCGGCCCCAACGTGTTCGGATAACTGAAGTCCTACTGTATTATGTATCTGACTAAATACAAGTTTCATAGGGTGAGTGGAGACCCTTTACCTCAAACTATAATTAGGAGAAGATCCTATTATTAGTCATTAAATGTTATGTTATAGTTAAAGCATGAGCGCTTAGTTTCTAGTCGATTTATTGCACGACAGCCCGAGGGCCGTAGGCCCGAGGACTGAGTGCGATAAATGTACTAGGCACTAAGCGCTCATGCTTTAACTATTTTAAATACCGGGCAAGTGTTATTGCACACTTGCCAAGTTATTACACCTGACAACAATATAGCAACGGTATTTAATAGTCATTAAATTAGGAGTCATTGTTTATTCCACTCCATTATTGTCTTGCAGGACAAGTACAAGAGATGGCTGTGTACCACTCGCCTCGGGCCCTTCTATTTCCTGCAGTCCTCATCCTTGCGGCGGATCAAGCCGTGCATATCTATCTGCCATGAGGTCCTCCAGCACTGCCCCTACTACCTACCCTCACAGTATCAACACGATAACGAGCTTATCTACGGAGGCTACCCAGCATTCGACTGCCCTTCTGGTGAGCACTTGTGTTTGTGTGTGGATGTGTGCACTTACACCAAGTCGTGGCATGACAGTGAGCTTATAGTAAGGTGACTGGCCAACTGGTGAATTCTTTGTTTTATTTTTTTTTTAAGTCAATGGAAATGCTTTAAATATCATGCAAACAAACTATCTACCTGAAATACTTTTTTTTTTTACTTCTGATAAAGTTGTCGTACTATGAATGTGTTATTGTGCGCTTTACGATGATGGTGATGACAGTGAGGGACTCAACAGTGCATTGATGGTAAGCAAGCTACTGGGCAAACGGATTGAATTATAAATTCTCGCAGCACAGGTCGTCACTTGTCAGGGCTTTTGAATATTTACCTTCTCGATCATATTACCTACTTTAAAGTGAGGTGATGGTTCATAAGTCACTCAGTCACTCCTACTCTTATCAACTGAAGCAATTCTGATACCAGTGAAAACAAGCAAACACACACACGCACACACACACACACACACACACAGAGTCTTGTGGGCATGATAACTATTGTTAGCTAGAGTTATTGTGGGGGGGAAAGGAGGTAATGTTTTGTTTTGTCATAATTCTGTTAAAGTGGCTTACCAAAACACCATATATTAATATAAACAAGAGAAAACTACATTGAATGTGAGGTAGAGATAGCTCACTTAAACTTGCCTAGTTTATATGTACGCATCTCACATGATGTGTGTGTGTTTGTTTAGATATGGGATTTTCGGACTCTACGTACACGTTTAATCACACCCTTTGTATCGGTAGCAGTGGCACATGCTATGGATCCAGTTTGAGCACCATTCTAACACTTCTTGCTGTTGTCTATTTCCTAGAGATCTGCTCCGTCACATGATAATTATGTCACTTTTTAGAACATTTACTTCTTTCTTTTTTTTTATCAAAATTTAAATCAATTTTTGTGATTCTTTTCCCCACCTGTTTTTTATTCCATGTCTCAGACATTAAGTTATAAGCACATTTTAAGTCATCTCTCATCAAGTATTTAAGTTATATTTGTTTATGGAACTGGTTTGTAACTGCTCTATATATGTAACAACTCCCAAAATCTGAACTGGTGGACGCTACATTATATGATAGGTAGCCAAGTAGTTATAAATCAGTGGATAGTTTGACAGCAGTGTTGTTTTGGTTTAGAGGATCCAGACATCTTTAGCTTTAGTTCTACTAGAAAGAAAAAAAAAAGATCTCGAGTTTTTACTTACCCTAATGCTTTCTGAAGATTTAGTTAGTTTTTTAGTATTACTTCAATATCATGTGGAAGATTTATCTTGTTAGTTTCACTATCAATCTTGGTTAACTGATGTTGCTACTCTAATTCTCCGATAATGATACTTATTCCCAAACAACTTAAAAAAAAAATAATAATAAAATAAATAAATAAAAATAAAAAAAAAAATAAATAAAAAGCATTTCTATGAAAAAGTAGCTACTATACACAGCTGTGATAAAATTATACCAACTTCCTATACAATAATGTGACTGGCCGGTAGTATGTAAATGGGTTAACTGTGAGAGAGTGGACAAGATGTGATAGTCAAAACCTACAATTTAAGCTGAAGCTTCAATATTAAGTATGGCATGTGAAAAGTGGATCCTAGCTACATTTTTATGATCTGGTAAAGTATTCAATATCTTGCAGTGAATATACTTCACAAGTAATAATGAATATTACATGTTTCTTCAGTGGGTGTGGTTCATTATAAACTGTATTGGCCATATTATTACTGTTGTAAATGAAGGCATTTGTCTGTTTGATAGTGTGCCTATTTCTTGTACCATCTGTCTCTGTTGATGCTCGAGTGTTGACATGTAGTGAAGGCAGTGAGTCAGACTGTTCCCTCAATGGAGTCTGTAAAGAAGGGCGGTGTGCCTGTGACCCTGGATGGAGAGGAGACAGGTGTAATTTTTTAGATCTGAAGCCTCCTGACCGACTACAACCCCACGGCTACTACAACGGGAGCATGCCTACTTGGGGAGGAGACGTCATTTTTGAAAACAACCTTTACCACGGTTTCTTTACAGCCAAGGGGTACATGGATCCTCCACTAGATGAATCTGACACTTACAGATGTAACACGGCCATTGTTCGAGTGGAAGGCCCGACTCCTATGGGGCCATTTAAATTTGCTGAAGTTGTCTTACCTGTATTTCACCACGAGAGTCACGCTATAAGAGCTCCTGACGGCACTGTTCTAATCTACATGGTCACTTATGAAGGGGGGAAGATGCCAGACTTACTGTCTAAAGGGTGCCTTCAGCCTCCGTCTTCTTGTGAGAGTCCTTACAACAGAAGCCATGAGGTCATAGGAATGGCATGGAGTAAGAGTGTGTATGGACCGTGGCAGGAGAAGATCATTCTCAATCCGTGGCCAGGACCAGTCAACAGGACCTCGTGGCTCTGCCAGACGAACTGCCCCTCAGTGGTATTCACTCCTAATGGTTCTGTAATTATGGCATTTCGATCAATGCAATGCCCAGATATACCATTCTATTTAAGCACAAAAGAAAAAGTTGCCATAGCAACAGCCCCTCATTGGTCTGGGCCCTACGTTATACGCTCCAAAGAGCCTGTATTTGGCTGGAAAGTACCTGAGGACTGGCCTGCCTCTCTAGTAACCCCGGGACAAGACATGGCCAATGAAGACCCCTTCATCTGGAGGACAGCCCGAGGCTATCACATGCTGGTCCACAGTCAGCTGGAGCCTGACTTCAGGACTCGAGGTGCTTATGCATACAGTAAAGATGGCCTGAGTTGGACTCTATTGCCAGATCGCATGTGGGAGACCAACATGACTTGGTCAGATGGTAGCGTCAGTTACTTTGTGAGACGACAGGCACCAGATCTTTATCTGGACTCTGAAGGGTTCCCACTCTTTCTCCTCACTCCAGTTGATGAGTTGTCAGTCAATGGCTGCCACTGGGGCCGCGGATGGACTCTCATTCAACCTATCAGAAGATGACTATGGATGCCTAAGTGTGCTATTAAGACTGTATATATTATTGCTTTTTTTTTTATCTTTTTTTTTTTATACAAAACTGAAAAAATGGCTGGATTGAGTATTTATTGAATTTGTGGTTTAGAATTCGGCATTATCTTCTAACTCATAGTTTGTACCGCATGTGGTAATCAGTGTTGTTTTTAACTAAAACCAGAACCCCTTAGTCTTGGGGTATTTTACTTTTAGTAAGAATAAAAGCTGTAGAGAATATGAAAAATTAATACTAAATATTTTAGAAGACAGTAAATTCAATAATAACTAAAACTACCAGTTGAGTGGATGACAAAAACTAAAACTAGCTTAGCAATTTTTATGGTAAACAATTCACCTTGAATCATGTCACTATTAAAAGAAGATATAAATTGCCATCAAGTAATAACACCTAAGATTTGATAGAAATATGCTATTTTTGAAGTTATTTAGGAAAACTGCCTGTAGCCACAGGAAGATGTTATAGTTACATCTACACCAAGTGTTATTTACCACAATGAAACAATATGGGTGCCATTGTAGCAAACTGCTAGTGTTCTACAGTAAAGTAAATTAAGGAATGACTAAGCTTATTGTGAATATACTTTGCAATATGAATATCACATGTTTCTTAAGTGGGTGTGGTTCATTGTGAATTGTGCTGGCAGTATTACTGTTACAAATGAAGGCATTTGTCTGTTTGATAGTGTGCCTCTTTCTTGTACTATCTGTCTCTGTTGATGCTCGAGTGTTGACATGTAGTGAAGGCAGTGAGTCAGACTGCTCCCTCAATGGAGTCTGTAAAGAAGGGCAGTGTGCCTGTGACCCTGGATGGATAGGAGACAGGTGTAATTTTTTAGATCTGAAGCCTCCTGACCGACTACAACCCCACGGCTACTACAACGGGAGCATGCCTACTTGGGGAGGAGATGTCATTTTTGAAAACAACCTTTACCACGGTTTCTTTACAGCCAAGGGGTACATGGATCCTCCACTAGATGAATCTGACACTTACAGATGTAACACGGCCATTGTTCGAGTGGAAGGTCCAACTCCTATGGGACCATTTAAATTTGCTGAAGTTGTCTTACCTGTATTTCACCACGAGAGTCACGCTATAAGAGCTCCTGACGGCACTGTTCTAATCTACATGGTCACTTATGAAGGGGGGAAGATGCCAGACTTACTGTCTAAAGGGTGCCTTCAGCCTCCGTCTTCTTGTGAGAGTCCTTACAACAGAAGTCACGAGGTCATAGGAATGGCATGGAGTAAGAGTGTATATGGACCGTGGCAGGAGAAGGTCATTCTCAATCCATGGCCAGGACCAGTCAACAGGACCTCGTGGCTCTGCCAGACAAACTGCCCTTCAGCAGTATTCACTCCTAATGGTTCTGTAATTATGGCATTTCGTTCCACTCAGTGTCCAGAAAACATACCATATAATTTAAGTACAAGAGAAAAAATTACAATAGCAACAGCCCCACATTGGTCTGGGCCTTACGTAATACGCTCTAAGAGACCATTATTTGGCTGGAAAGCACCTGAGGACTGGCCTGCCTATCTAGTAACCCCGGGACAAGACATGGGCAATGAAGACCCCTTCATCTGGAGAACTGCCCGAGGCTATCACATGCTGGTTCACTGTCAGCTGGAACCTGGGCGCAAGACTAGAGGTGCTTATGCATACAGTAAAGATGGCTTGAGTTGGACTCTATTGCCAGATCGCATGTGGGAGACCAACATGACTTGGTCAGATGGTAGCGTCAGTTACTTTGTGAGACGACAGGCACCAGATCTTTATCTGGACTCTGAAGGGTTCCCACTCTTTCTCCTCACACCAGTCGATGAGCTTTCGGACAATGGCTGCCACTGGGGCTATGGATGGACTCTCATCCAACCAGTTAGAAGGTAGACTTTCACATGACATTATTACAACAAATTTTTTAATGTATTCTTGTGGAGTTCTATATTTTTTGCTGCAATCATATGTAGCACTAGGGACATATTTGAGAGCATTGAATGTCCTTTAGTATTGCACATAGTTTCAATAGGGGTTATTTTTTGGGAAGCTTCAGTAAGGATAGTTTTCATCTCCACTGAATATTCCAGAATTTGATAGCTTTTTGCAAGTTATCTAATAATGTAGGTGGCATTAGTCGCAGGGCCAGACCCTTTACCCAACCACTATGCTTTCTAGAATTTATTAAGCCAGGTGACAGAATACTGGTGTATTATACAAGGACCCTACTGTTAAGTTTATTAATTCCTAAGCTTTTTATGATTGAGTCAATCTACATTCTGATCTTCAGATCTCCATTCTGTTGCTTAATAATGTGATATGTGGTGGGATTGAAGTCTGGCCAGTGTACTAACTACTGCTTGATCTGTCTTGATCTTCTGAAACTGGCCAATGTATCTACCACATACCAGATCTATCTTCTTCCAGACCAGGCCAAGGTACTATATGCTACATACCCTGGATATTCCAGATATGTGAGATATGGGAATTGAGGTAAAGTAGCTACAATCATTGGAGGGGGGAGAGGGATTTTACATAGCTAATTATTATAAAGTGATATATTAACCTTGTAGCTAGCTAACAGGAGGTTGAAGTGAGACACTTGACCTGACTTTTACTTATGTAAGGCTACTGATTATTAAAGGCTACAATATCTTTTTGTACAAGAATATCTATATTTGTTGAAACTATTGTAAGGGTTGGAAGATTTGAATATGTCATAACATTTTTTTAAACTTTCTGTTCCTATCTCACATTAAGCCATACTTCTTTTTCACGCTGATTATCTTTGGGTCAATCGGAGGCAAGAAACTCTTCTTTTTAGCTGTGCTTCCATTTTTATCTTCATGATCATCACTTTTCCAGCCATCGAGATAAATACTTGAGGAATCACAGTACGCCAAGAAGTTATACATGTCAGACACTCTTTTATCAGTAGCAGAGGAGATTTCTGAAGACTGTCTGTAGCCTCCAGGGATGTGCGTGTAGCAAGGGTAACTGTAGTCCCCCTGACACAAGTCTCCTCTAGGCTCAACTGGTTTTTTGTCTTCAAAAATATCATAAAGGTTGACTTCTTTATTTTTCTCGAGGTGATGCCCATACTGTCTTAAGTAAAGGGTGTCTTCTGCTATCCACCTATATGGGCAGTCTTCTTCAAGCTCTTCTAATTCTGCCTTACTCTTTTTATCAAAGTCGGCAAAAGATACCTTCTTGGTTACTCTCATTTTGCCTTTTCTGCTAGAGCCATCTGTTGTTCTAATATTACTAACCAGTCTTCCTTTAAAAGAAGGTACTATCCTTGGAAGCTTTGTAGAGCAAGAGCTCTGGGTCTGAGGCCTAGAGTGTGATACACTTAGCATTTTTTCATGTAGCCATTTTAATGTACACTTGCCCTGTCTTTAAATTGCCACCTAGAAAATCCGCTAATAATGACATCTTACACTTTGAATGGTGCTAATCAGTAGTGTCGAAAATCAAGGTGCTAGCTAGCACATCACTTTATTATACTGCATTATATTTAGCAGACATTGAGATTGGCTTCAGTTTCACACACACCACCTTGTTGCTGTTCTTTTTTCTAAGCATTTTATTCCACCAAATAAATGAGCAAGGGCAATGGAAATTGCTTTTAAATAAGGGGGTGGGGTCACTATGTACCAAACAATTTAGCTATTCTCATGAAAATCATGAAATGTACAACTTTATGAGCTAAGAAAAACAGTATATAAAGTCTTAACGACATAGGATGGAATATTGTATGATTTTAAAATGGCCATCATTTTGTTCCTTGAAAATGTTCTTTCATTTTTGCTTATGAATTTATTTGCAGTGTGTGTCATATCAATGTTGTCTGCTTTATTTTTATAAATATACATAAAAATGACATCATAAACATGTTCTACCTTCTTTTTATTTTATTTTTATATCAGGACCATCAATTATTCTCTTTACAAGAAGCCAAAGGCAACTTATACTTTTCCTTAATGACAGCTGTAAATACCAGCCTGTGTTTTATAGTCAGCACTGATATTGTGATGAACGCTGGTTTTATTGGTATTACTCATAGAATTGAATTCATGAGCCAATCAATATTATGAAATTCAATTACAAGGTGTAATAAAAGAGCATTGTATGTCTTGCATGCCCCCCCCCCCCCCCCCCCCCCCACCATCACCCCTGATGAATGGTTAATAGCACCCAAATACTAGTTAAAAGATAATAAAAATAAATATTAAAAAGATAGTGAATGATTAAAAAAATAATTAAAATAAATAAAAATAAAATCAATGAATTGTTAAAAAACAGAAAAAGTGATATGACATTGAAATTGGCACTATCAAGGTGATGCAACGGTTGTGGTATCAGTCGCTTCATCTGAAGTAATGGATTCCACTCGACCAGGAGAAACCAGAGCTTGGAGAGACTTGTACACGTCCATGAACTGCACACAACAGCAAAAAACAACAACACACAACTAAATGTAATTATTGACCAGCTACAGTAGTACAGAAGGAACACCAAAGTCTAAAGTTGCCTTTTGAACAAAAAACATAGTCACACGGTAAAGGGTGGTTTGAGAATTTGTATTTTACCTGCTTAGTATGGAAGTGGTGGTAGTATTCTCCGTGCACGTCTTTGTAGCACACACTGACAGTGGCACGCGTCTTATTGTAACTGACGATAGTGATACAGTCGTTCCAGAAGCGTGAGCAGATCCTGTCGTCGGGAAACCGACGCAAAATGAGCACCTCGTCCGTGATCTGGAAGCAACAATACACAGGTGTTAAACAACTAGAGGTGACTCAAGCACATCCATGCAATGGACCTTCACTCAGGAGTCAGACATGACATGAGGTGTGGGCATTTCACGAGTTTGTGGACTGCTATTGACAACATAGCAACAGTGTCTCTATCATGGATACACCATAGGATGAGATAATTGGAATTGTTTTTGTTAAGTGAAATTTTCCTGCTCTGAACTTGCCATGACGATGTATTTAAGGCTGCACAGTGAACAGCAGTCACCATTACAAACCATAGCTACTTCCTCATTGGTCTAATATAGTTAAAGCCTTCAAGCTATGTTGCAGACTACCCAAGGGACGGCCTATTTTGTTTACTAGTTTTGAAATACAGTAATTAAGGTATAACAGGACAGGCCATAGACAAAACAAGCAAACAAAACAAAACAAGCAAAAAAACAACAACAAACAAAACATGCAAACAAAACAAAACAAGCAAAAAAACAAACAAACAAACAAATCCACATTCCTGGTTTTCTTCCTGACCTGTAGTTTGTAGACTGGAGCCAGCATGTCTGTGCCATAGTGAACGATGTAAGAGATGGTTGGGTGGAGTTCACTGTACAGTGTCAACAGACCCAACATGTTGATATCCACCCCCTTACCATCCTACACGACAACATTAGATAAACAATTCACAGTGTAATTTCAATTGGAACTTTGATAGCCAAATTTGTATGGAAAGTTTAACTGTTGCGGTGTAATTAATAAAGATCACCAAGATGTTCAAAAATAAAATTTAGCTTCATATTTGTCAAAAAATTCCATATACAGTAGATAGTTGGCCTTTCAAAGTTGGCTTCCCACAACCCCTCCCCCTCCCAACCCCCCTCCTGGGGATCATTAGTTTGATTTGTACTTAGTAGGAATTTTCTGCCTTTACAATTACAACCGTATAGAATATGTCCAAGTTGGAAAGGGACTAGGTAGGTAGGGCTGGGATATGTTTCATATGACCCAAACAATTCCATTTCACTCTTAGACAAAAAAAAAAAAAGAAAAAAAAAAAAAAAAAAAAAAAAGAAAAGAAAAGAAAAGAATCAAGAAAAAAATTACTGGTCCCTGTATGTTCTTATTGATACATGACTGGGATGCCACATTATGACAAGATATCTCAATCAGATATTGTATCCCATAGTCACCACCAAGATGGCCACAACTCTTACTTACATTCTCCTCAATGCACTTCTCGATGTGCTTGAGCGTCTGCTGCAGTAATCTCTCCTCTCCAATCGCCAGCCTGGTCTGAGCAGCAAACCTCTGGATGAGTTCCATAGTCCTTTGTGGGTCCAGACCCACCATCAGCATGTACACCAACAGATCGTGTAGCACAATGCTGATCAGAGTGTCCTCTTCAAAGCCAAACTTCTCTCGATGGTTTGCAGTCAGAGAATTGTATCTGTAAAACGACAGAGGATGACGATATGGAAGAAAAATTAGCAAACTCGCTTGATGGTACAAGTCACAAACTCATAAATGTGACCGGTTTTGGGAAATTCGGCCTAAACGCGGCAAACAATTTTTTTCAGTATCCCGGGGTAAAGCCTTTTGGGTCGATTTTTTTTGAAAAATTTTTTTATGGCAGAAATGGATAGACACCAGTTAGTTCTAGCTTATGGCGCAGTTGTAAGCTCTGGCGAGCTCTAGAACTAACACTATGAGGCTATAAACACTAGCCGGTTGGACTCGTGTACGGAGCGTTGCTATGAAATTATTGGCGGGCTTTTCACTAACAGCGGGGGGAAAAACTGTAGCTAACTAATTCACTTACCATTCTGCATAATCCAAGTACTCACGCAATTCTCGCCATTATAGTTTCTCCAGGAGCCTTGCATTAAGCCGACTTCTTTCAATTCGCCTGTAATCGGTTTAGTCCGTAGTGTCCCGGAGACACGCAGTAATAGTATACGGATACAAGCCACGCCCCCAGACCTTAGCAACGCCCTTACGCGGCGTTTTTTCGAAATCAGCAATAATAAGTTTAGCAAAATACTGAAGTGTTGTAGTGCGTAGGGCGAAGACGGCTTGTGCTACAGCTTCCAAATTAGGAGGACGGCATCCCAAGACCCCGTGCAACATACTGGTCGAATAAAATAGAAAACTTTAGATGCCGCGTTTAGGCCGATTTTCACAGAACCGTTCACAAATACAATACCGTACGGTAGATGTAAAATAATCATTCTATTTTTAAATTTTACAACTACCAGGGTTTGATGCAGGAATTTGCCCGGGGGGGAGGAAACGTCAGTGTTAGAGGGCGGGGCTACGTACCTTATAATTGGGGTCTCACAAAACCATAGAATTAATAGCACACACACACAGAGACACACACACACACACCTTACCTAGTATAAAGGGAAGATGTCATTTCGTTCCAGCCAAGATTGTTCCTATCCACAGTTACAGTAGAGATAAAGAGTTGGTTCCAAAACGACCTGGAATGGAACAGATCCACGGTGGACTGAACCATAGAACGCATGATGTCCTTGTACAGGAACTGGCAACCAGAAAGCTCTTGGCCTTCCTGGGGATGATAAAAACGAGGACTGTTTATGAGATCGGAGAGAAGGATAGCCTTCGTCGAGAGAGCAGTCTTACGAGAAGGAGACCTCTCAGAGTTGCTACGTCGAAGAGAAACTGAAGAATCATTTCTCGAGTTCCCCGTGAAAGCACTGGTTGGTGAAGACTTCAAAGGGTCGGTTTGAGGAGCCGAATCTCTGGATAAAAGCTCACTGTCCGACGCTGAGGTGAGGGGAGATGAGTTGGAGCAAGATGAGGAGACCCCAACAGATTTGACCGGTGTGGAGAGAACTTGAGATGGCGGAGGAGTCGATGAGAAGGACAAAACAGAAGAAGAAGACCTGAAGGAAGTTGGATGGTTACTATCGAGGCCTGTACCAGGTGAAGTAGACCCTTTACCTGGATTCACATTTAGAGACTCTGAGAATGATGACGGTGGTATAGAGGTTGGGGATCCATCATCCCTTATGACACTAGTTGATCCTTGATCCATCGATACGTCTTGGGGACTCATCACATGATTAATAGCCTCCGTGCCTTCTGGTGGAGACATCTTAAACGTAGTGATGACTCCATTACTCAAAACTGACTCAGGAGAATTTCCAAGAGCGGAAACCTGGGTGGGAGTGGCATTTCCTGATGTCACGTCACCACCGCCCTCTGCAACGCCCACAGACGGCAGCTCTACAGGATTCGGAGTTTTCTTGGCCCCTGACTTCTTCTTTGCCTCAGATCTTCCCATCTGCGGTGAGGACCTGATAATATGCAATTCTTTCGTGTCTTCGTTAATGTCCGACACAGAAATTTGCGGCAAATCAGAACTTGCTGCTTTCTTCGCACTGTCCACGGAGATTTGTTTCTTACCGGGGGTGACGAAGGAGTTGAGGTTGAGAGCATTGAGAAGAGACACGCCTATTATGTTGGGTTTGGGTCTGGTGGGCTGGATGTAGGTGGAGAAGGCAAGTCTGAAGATGAGGAAGACGGAGAATACGGAAGATTCCGAGTCCTTCTGGACGGATTCTTCAACGTTGACTAGCAAGTACTTCAACAGTTCCAGAACTCCTTTGTAAACTGATTTGGTGATACCCTGAAAATTTGAAACAGATATTCACAGAAAGAGCAGACAAGTACGGTTATTATAAAGGACTGTTCCAGCTAGCAAGTAGCTCCTTAACCAAACACCCTAAGGCCAGCATTTACCCATTGCCAACCATTCATAGTGGTTTTATCAACTAGCCATCCCTTACCCATCAATGACCTCTTACCAGTATTTCAGCGAGCAAGTCTTTCCCTACCATCCACCTTTGTTAACTGTCTACCCTTTACCCACCACCAGCCTTAGGACATTAATCACACCCTTCTCTCACCACAGCAATGATTTGGTCTCCAGTAGCCAACTCCATGTTCCCAGGTTCCCTCACACCGAGCTTCTCCTCTATCAGTCTCAACATCAGGACACGAGTCTTCTCTTGGCTGGCCATCCTCTTCAAGTAGGAGGGCTTGGGCCACGGGAGTCCCTGTCCCTCAACAATGCGAACTGCTAGATCATAGATCTGCATCTCTAAAGCACTGGAGGAGAGGAAAGGAAAGCAAGAAATATGACACACAAAGATATGGCCCCTTCAAATAGTCCCCCACAATTTTGCCTAATAATTATAATAAACAGTTGATAGTATCAGCTTGTACTCATCTGTGACGTAATGATTAACTGACACTCTAAGTCGTAGTGCTCTGAACACTGGGAGTCTCTGCTTCACACTTTATCAGTTAACTTAGAAAATACATTTCCTCAAAAAAAAAAAAAAAAAAAAAAAAAAAGGAAGAAAAGAAAAAGGCAACCATTACACTTTAGTACCATTACATGTACTGTTTTAATTGGTTGAGCTATATTGATGCTTGAATAGTAGACAATCAATTATTCTTTCGGTCTGAGAATAGCTAGCGTATAGTAGCGCTGAGGGTTCGCACCTTTGGTACTTCATTGAAGTTGCTTAGCTATGTTTGATCATATAGTGAATGGCCACACCCCTCCACAGTGAATGGCCACACCCCTCCACAGTGAATGGCCACACCCCCTCCACAGTGAATGGCCACACCCCCTCTACAGTGAATGGCCACACCCCCTCACAGTGAATGGCCACTATCCATCCCACATACAGACAAGCCTAACCAGCTGCAAACATGGGACAATAGACCAGACCAACTTAACAATGGCAGGAAGAAGAGTCACAACATTGAATGGCAGGCTTTCACACTTCCTTACACAGAAGCCTGAGGAGACTGTCCAACCACCAATGGAGTGGACTTCCACACAGGAACTGGAGATGCCCCAGTGCTACCTGGAGACTTCCCAGTGGCTCTATCTCCTCTCACAATCAGGGAGCTCCCACGCTGAAGCTTCTTAGCTCCCTGCTGCTGCACGTCTGGCTCCTTCTGAGACGCAAACAAGTTCCCCAGAGACATTTGTGTGTACCGGTTCAGAGACCTGGGCACCCCCGCCTCCGAGTCTCCCATGACAGCATTGGAACGAGGGCGAGGAGAACTGAGATCGGTATCACTAGTCGAACGCTCGCTGAAATTGCCGTCTTCTTCTCCTTCCAGTGTCGCAGTGACGTAAGATCGGTTGTCGTCAGACAGATACGTGCTGCCGACTTGGCTGTCGCTGTTGCCCGGCGACTGAAACAATTGGACTCTAGAGGATGACGATTCCTGGTGAAGAGATGAAGACGAGAGCATGAGATCTTCCCCCACTTTCAGTATCCTTCCTCGTCTTCCTCTAAACTGCTCAGGTCTTCTCTGCACTTGACTAGAGGAGGTACTCACACCGTCTCCCGGGGATTCCTCAAACAATTTAGAAGATCTCGGCGTGTAAAACTCCACTTCCAAAGACTCTCCCCCCAAAACATCATCCAGCACTTCGGCGCTTCTCTGGCGAAGCTGATGGTGGCCATTCCTATTCCGCCGCCCCACTGACGTCACGCGCTCCACGCCGTCTCTCTCACAATCCCCCTCGTCAGAGTAGTACGATGAGGACGCAGATATTTCGCTGTCTCCGTCGTAATAATCGGCCGTGAGTACCTCCCAGTCGCTGCTTCCCGAGTCATCAGTGTCCTGGTTGTGAGATTCTGCCAAGTTGGCTTTGTAACTGAGCATGTGCTGGTAGAGGGCGGAGTCTGGGGAATACAGCGTCACCTGGTGTACCCTGACCCTGACGCGGTGAGCAAAGAAAATGTATTTGTCACTCAGTCGGTTGATGTCGACCACTCCTATAATTAATGAAGAAACGAGAAATTGAATAACGCGATAAGATAGACAATAATAATAGAATACAAAATACTACTTCATGAATTTTAAGGTCTTTCTAGAGGGGCTATTTGCTCTCCCTGAAAATGGTTTTGCCCCTATCTATTAATACAAAATTAAAAACAAACCCCTACAACTAGAGCTGTGAACCGAGTGACACATTTTTAGCATTCCTTTCTTACCCTTCCTAATCTCGTCAAAGGCCAAGTTAGTGGGATTCAGTGAGTACTGGTAGAAATACTCCACACACTACACAACAACAACAACAACAACAACAACATAATACACCATGGCATTAGTGCTCAAATGTGCAAGCAGTCACTTTATCTAATACAAAACAACACATCTTACACTAACATTCCACTATAAAGCCTGCTTTTGAAGTCAGTCCATATGTACCACAAACCATTAGGTGCCCACAGTCACTGAACCAACAGTTTGCTTATAGAAGATGCAAGATAGTGCACCTTTTAACTGAGCTATCTCAACTACCATCTGCTACTATACTATATAAAATATTAGTCTAAACTGAATAAAATCACTGACTTAGTATAAACCTTTACCAGATACACATGTACCTAATACAACACAATTCCCCAACCCCACCCCAATCCCCTCTGTGGACATCCTCTATTATCTTTACTGAGCTACATTCACACACACACACACACACACACACACACACACACACACACACACACACACACTCACCTGCGTCTTCATAAGCTCTTGGATGAACTCGGAATCTGGAGTTATTGCCTTGTACGCCTTCAAGAAGGCGGAGCTCCGGAGGTCAACCACTGGCCGAGGAAACAGCCTGTAGATGCAGAGATGCTGGTCCATTAGCTCCAACATCTCAGAGTTGAACAAGAACTGGACGAAGGAAAGACGAACGTACAAGTCCACTTCATTCACCAAGCCCGGCTTGTATTGGTGGGCGTGGCCTCCTGCTGCTGTGGTCTGAGTGGACGGTTGCTTGGCGACAGAGAGAGACTGTGAGTTCCCGTCTAGTTCATCGGCAACCTCCAATTTATCCAATGCCTGCAAACACACACGAATATTCAAATTACAGCAGATTTGCTTATAATATTCAAATGTCAGTTCTTAGCTGTTGGCTGTTACAAATCAGTGATTATAACCAAGTGAGATAAAAAGTCACTTGGTGTGTTCAGTATTCCACCCATGGTGTACTCAGAAGAATTCAGTAGGTCAAGTTTGTTGTTTTAGTAAGCCGGCTAGGTATGATAAGCTACAGATACGATATCAATCACGGAGCTGGTGAGAAGGCTATTCCATTATCAATATAGACATGTCAACCACAAGTGGTCAACATTCATCTATAGATACTACAGCACAAGACACAAGGAAAGAAACTGACCCCACAAGCTGGGCGATTTTATCTGGTGGGGAAGAGATAAGATTCTCCCCAAACTTTCCATTACCTCCTTTCCCTCCCTCTAACTGCTATGTGCAGTAGGATGGACTGCAGCATCTGCTCATACAACACCAGCCAAGGTATATTTAATATTAATATCTCCTTCTACCGTGCAACTTGGTTTATCAGAGGGTGATAGACTTGCCCAAGCTTCTCCCAATAAACAAAAATAAAAATATTTCTAGATAGGATTCTGCCATGGGCTAGTGTTTATAAGACCAGATGGAACATTCCCTAGATGAAACTAAAATTTGTAAGGTGTGTTTCACTTAGTTCCTATCGCCAATAAATATAATTAACACTTCCTCTCCTTGTTCATGTGAATCCTCCACAGGTTGTGCCACCCGACACTACCACTTCACTCATGGAGAATGACAGGAGACAGAATATATTGGAGGATAAAGGAAAAGAAAAGGAACTGACAAGGAAGAAAGAAAAAAATATTATTCCAGACATCTTGGGGGATATAAAATACTAAATAAAATTACTAGATACACAGGGCATTAGAGAACTTTCGATCTCTGAAAGGTTTCAACTGAATGACGAAGAAATGATCACAGGTTGTTTGGGATCAATCAAATACAGCTGCATGAAAACTATAGAATCCTATTTAATGTGCACTACAAGAATGAGGTATGCAAACACTTCTTGTTAGGCTTTATGTTTCACAGGAACTGTGCCATGTGTAGAGAATGTGTATTTCCAGGCAACAGAATCACGACAAGCCTTCCCACATAACATTCCTGAACATATCTCTCTGAAGCCAACACTAACATAGAACCACACACCATCAAATTAATTATGACAAACTCACCATTATATAGCATTCAAGCTCCACACACACTTCACCTTCAATATTAAGACATTAAGACCACGTGACCTCTCATCTCAGCACTCTTTCTCTACATACTCCTTTCTTTCCTCAATATTCTGACACACATAACCTCCCATCCAATCGACAGACATTCCATCACTTCTCCATCTTCCAGACATCTTTCCAAACACATTGCAATTCATTCACACAGGGTTTTGAAACATGGTCACAATAACCAATCCATCTTACTAAGGGTTTTTTTCAGGGGTCTCCCCCAAGTGGCCATGTATGTATGTATGTTTGTAAGGATGTGTCTGTCTTGTTCAGCACATCAACTTCATCAGAGGTAGTTCGACTTATGAGAGAGAGAGAGTTTTGAAATTGGTACCGGAACAGAAACTGTGTCAATTACGCCAAGTTATACGATCATTTGTTTGGGACATGTGCCATCGGTATGTGATGGATGGCAGCTGTGGCAAGTGTGCAGTAATTAGACCTTTGAGGGTTCACAAAGGTGGGCATTCAGCCTGTAACATATGATATGTCCAAATCTCCCATTACTCACTAGACCATGAGATACTTCAGTTGACAATTTATAGAGAACTCTTATACTATATTAGGCATGATGGTTTGCAAAACAAAAGAGAACACTAACAGAAGCTTGCTATACAAGTTTGTACTACATAACCACTCCCTCAAATTGTACTATATTATACTTGGATGCACCTGACTCAGGTGTTCTAAACTAGAACTTGGGACACTTCTTATCAATTCCCAACTGTTAGCAAAAAAAGGTCACGACCCTTACTGTCACTTGCAAGGAGCTTAGCCACACCTGAACTAGTCAGACTTCAGTTCCCTTGCCGAGGTTACCGGCAGAGTCACATCAAACACACATCAGCTGGAACCAGCAACCACTGAAGACACAAGAGCAGAAGAACCAAGACTGGAAATTAATTACTAGAAACCACAGAAGTCACCAGAAGGTTCACCAGTATAAACAAAAAGGGGGGGAAAAAAAGTTCTAAAAGGAAGTGTTCAACAAATGATGGTACAGCAATCGAATGTGTGCATGTGTGCATTTCACATCCAACATGCTATAATCAGTTCCAGTTATCAGCTGTAGAACCTAATCTGGTCGGATGGAAGCAACATTATAATTAAGGATGGGTACCTATTGTAAGATAAAATAATCCAACAAAAATTAAAATGACAGCAACAAAAACTCCCACCATTTTTACTAACTAATGAGGTTACACCATGCACTACCACAACACCGAACTGAACACCTACGCTCTCTCACTCTCTCCATCCACTTCCCCTCCACACCACTCACCTCACTCTCTCCATCCACTTCCCCTCCACACCACTCACCTCACTCTCTCCATCCACTTCCCCTCCACACCCCTCACCTCACTCTCTCCATCCACTTCCCCTCCACACCACTCACCTCACTCTCTCCATCCACTTCCCCTCCACACCACTCACCTCACTCTCTCCATCCACTTCCCCTCCACACCACTCACTTTACGAATGTCTGCTTGTAGTTGGAGCAAGCTGTATGGGAAGTCCAGCACAGGGTGGTCCATCACTTGAGGCTTCTTCACCTGTCCATAGCAACACACACACACACACACACACACATACTACAAGCCTCGGACAGATTGTCACATAAATTATCTCTTGTGTCACAAACTTATGGAAATGTTTTCAAACAACTCATAGAGCTCAGGCTAGAGATACCATCACAACAACTGCTACTCTAGCTAATACGAAACTCTCCCCATCAGTGATATCACATGACACATACACCATGTGGTGATCCATGGCAACACATGCTGTGACAGATGGAAAGTTCTGTGTCTCAAAGGAGAAAATAATTAAAGACATGCTATCGTGCTCAGTGAAGGTACTATTTGTAGTAGAGAGTATATCGTGTGTGTGTGTGTGTGTGTGTGTGTGTGTTTACACTCAACAGAGCTGTTTTCAGTCCCAATGTTCAGTTAAAATAAAAGCTGTATTTTCAGGGAGGAACAACCCCCCCCCCCAGAAATCTTTCAGAGCTACCATTTCAATTGCCCCATGAATCAGCAGTGTTGTGTTGCATATTATTTTTAAGCATTACTCTGTATCTTATACAGAGTGTGTCTGTATTTCGCCTAAACCTAAGGAAGATTTTCTTTTTGCCTCTTCTAGATTTTGTTTTCAGTATACCAGGAAATAATTTTAATTTTGAATATTCTTCACTTTATAAAATCTAAAGACACTTTTCCTCTTCAAGCTCTGTATAATTATTAACACCTCGTCTCTTACTGTACGGCCTTACCTTCTTGGAGTCAAGATTGATGACCCACGTCTCAGCTACCTGGTAGTCCCGCACTTTCTTCATGAAGCTGTCACACACGCCTATCAAGAAGGGGGTGGGGACCATCAACAGCTGAACCAAACAACAAATAAAAGAGAGGTTTGCACGACTTGAAATGCAAGATGATACAAATGGATCTTATTACATTGGTGAATGAGTGAGAGGGAAAAAAGAAAGAGAAAGAAAGAAAGAGAAAGAAAGAAAAAAGAAAAGAAAAAAAAGAGAGGTTTCCCTCTGCCATTAACCCCATAATGGTCAATTGTTACATACAGTAAGTGTATCAGATATTTTCCTGTTCCTCCCTGTGGCATTGTACTGACCCAAATCAACTCTCTCACTCCAAGTATGGTGGAGTTGTAAAAACACATTGTAAAGGAACATAGTTGTCACAGAATTCTTGGATAGATTATTTAATGGGTTTAAAATACCATAAAGGAGTAAGTTAAGGCCGGCCCTATACTAGGAATACACTCCAAACTAGTTGTTGCAATAAACACTCCCACTTTGCCCAGAGGCTATCAACTTCACCTCATTCCCATCCATTTGGAACTGGCGAAACAGGGAACATTTGCATGACATCAGCTCGTGATGACTTACACACTCACCAAAATTGGCAACTTAGCAAAGGGAAACCGGAGGGTAAAAGTTTATGTTCGCACAGAAAGATAACAGCATCCAACAAACAAACACAAGCAAACCTTCTTTACAAAGGAAGCCATATTCACTTAACTAATACCTCTGCACTGCACACATCAGCAGAAGAACGCTACAAGCTTTCTTCATTTACAAAAGGAAGAAAGAAAGAATTGCAGGAAGTGCTGAAAGTTCAATACTGCTAAAATAAACACCTAGCCGGGTTTTATTAATTGCTGAAGTATATATATTCTATCCATTTTAATGAGAGAAATTTGAAGGGGGTGGAGTTGGGAAAAGGGGTGGAGTTTAGGAGACTTGACTAACTTACATTTTCTGCGGTGGGCATGGCTGTTGGCAGTAGAGGTATGATGGGATAGAGGTACTGGAGTGGATAGAGAAGGGACACCACACACAAGACACAGTCCGATGAAAAGGAGGCATCGCTACACTGCAAGATGACCTGTGCAAGGAGCAAGAACAGATAAAGATCACTTTACACTATACGTGTGATGCAGTACACTTCGCACCACACATGTCAAATATTATAATAATAATAATTGCAATTTTTTCCTCGTTCTAACAGCCAATATTGTTAATTTAACAATATTGGCTGTTAGAACGAGAAAAATGTGCAATTATTATAATTATTTCAGCCAAGAATGACTGAATTATTATAACAATATAAACAACAACAACAACAACAACAGTAATCACACTCATTCAACGACATCTATTCCACTGACCCATGGGATCGTGGATGGGATGGACAGTGACATACATGAATCAGTAAGAGGGACAGGTGGATATCCCATGCAATCCCATATTCTCATGGGATGCACAATTTACAGCATGTCTGGACAAGCACTCCCCCACACAATTAATTTAAAGATCACAAATAACAATAATATTTTCAAAATAGTATAAAGTGTGAAACCTCAAGCATACATATGTCACTTTCTCACTACTGGTTCATTTCTTTTGATATCTTTAACCTGCTAAAATATATAAAGGAATACTTTCAATTGATGTCACACGTAACAGATGCCAATGAAGGACACACACATACATACATACATACCACAGAATAGTCAAGTCATTGACTACACCACCCAACAATAGAGTACTGTATATACCACTGGATTGTATACTACAGGGAATTATCTCAACACTTCACTCAGGCCACTCTACAACTTCAATGGTACGCATGCACACACGAACATCTTGTCTTCCTACCAGATTATCTGCCTCACCAACAATAGCCTTCTTGTCCCCACACAATCGTACATCAGGCATTGACACTTGCTCAGCGATCCTGACTCACTAGTCACCTTACACAACAATGAAGCGCTCGGCTCAGAGCGGACTCTGAGTTAAGTGGGCGGGAGGTGTGAGAGACTCATTTGACGGCATTAGAAAGAACTGATTGGTCGTAATGTGGCCTCAATTAGAATGTCCAAAAAGAACAAAGACTTCAATGAACGTAAGCCTATATTTTTTCTTTTTCCATACCTACGTATGTTGAACACATGTACACTTCATACTATTTGTAGTGACAGAGCTGTCCAGTATAAGACATGAACCATGTCAACAGAGTCTAGTTCAAGTAGCTGACAATTGCTCACTTCCAGCTGCTACCTGGCAGTAGGCTTTGTCATAATAGGAACAGACCAGCCACAGGACACCCGTAGATTCCCATAACCATGTACTAATCTCAGTGTAACCACTACCAACCATTGTATAATTAAAAGGTATATCAAGGGGAAATCCATCATCTTGTTCGTTAGACTTATTACGTGTCAGTGATAAAAAAAAAAAAGAAGAAGAAGAGGGAGATGGGGTGAGGAAAAAGGTACATTTGTACCAATTTACACCATTTCTATCAAGAGGGTGCTAGAAGCTACACATGCCATCATTTTAAACAATGCAGCGATAACACGCCTGACTCTGACGTGGAAGAGGAATGACTGAAGCATTAACTAAAGCAACCACTTCTGAGCAAGGTTCCAAAGATACTCATGTTAACAGTAAATGAATCACTTTCCCTAGAACAATGCCTCCAATCTGTAAATCCAAACCCATATATATTTATAAAGTGATCAACAGAAACCATAGAGTGCACAGCGGAGACTCCAGGGGAGGAAGAAACAAAAGTAGGAGGCAAGTAAGAGAATGAGGCAAGTAGACCAATGAAAATTTGAAAGAAGGTGAGAGCAGGAAGAGGAGAAACTGATCAAGTAGGAGGGAATAAAGTCATATTATAGCAAGGACACAATAAAATCCACAGCAGCATTCTCTGTGGGTTTTTGAGAGAAAAAAAAAGGTGAAAAATCAGGTGAATGAGAATGCTGTTATTGTTCAGACTACTTACAATGCATATTATATGGGATTGACATGGTATAGATTGTGGTGGTTCTGGAAGGATCATGAATATAATTAGATAATTATTAGTTTATTGTTCACTGAAGACTTCTACTTGTCCAGGTAGCTAGACCTGAACAGCTATAAGCTTTATTGTTGCAGCCAAAAAAAATGGCTGAATGATTCGAAACAATACACAAATAATTTATACATGCACTTGAAAACAAAAGAAAAGAAACACACTTCACTTCCTCATTTTTTCCCCTTTACCTTACTTCACAAAAAATTTACCTTCTGCTCTGAGAGGACAAGTTTATATATCTCCAACACCAAATGAATCCCAACTTTCTGAAAGATCTTGTACAGAGGCAAGTCAAGCAGAGGGAAGTGAGTCTTGGGAGGATAGCACACGACAGCCACAGGGTCCACTTGAAGCTCCACCTCCAAGGCTTGCACTCCGTCTCCCTCAGTAGGTGAAGGAAGGAGGAGTAAGTTGTCAATCCATTCCTCAACTTCGGCGATTATTTTCTTTTTGCCGGTGCTTGAGCGTCCAGAAGGAGCCAGTCGGCTTCCGAGAGAGTTGGAGGCCACGGTCTGATATTGAGCACGAATAAGTGCATTCCAAGTCAGTTCCTTGGCGTCCAGGTCGTTGATGAAGTGGGAAAGGGTATGTAGGCACTTGTTGAAGAAACTGAAGAAGGGATGGTGGGATAGGATGCAGACTGAGAGAACGCCCCACTCTTGAATGCAGATGGACTCGACCCCATCAAGGGTAGCGTTCATAGCAGAGCCAGAAGTCCGACCGTCCATGTTTGGGTCAAACAAGTGAGGAAATGTCAAGCAAACGCCGTAAGTCCGCATATTAGACTCTGTGTCTGTGAGCATGAAGTTGTGAAAGAAGGGCTCATTGAGTTCAATGCAACAGCCTTCAGGCTGGCAGAAGTAAGCCACCTCAGCTGACAGTTCAAAGTCATCATGATTGGTTGAAGGAAACTGACATAGAATAGTAGACGCTGGAGTTGAAATGTTCTGCCAATCCGAAATCCGCTTGCTGTGCTTCGATTCTTTGACTTTCTCTCCATTCGAAACAACCTGTTCGAAAATGACGCCCCTTCCTGGTCCAACCAGAATGAGATAATCTATTAATCTGCCCGGGGGGAGGCTGGAAGTTTCCATTTAGCTTAGGCAGTGCGTTCATTGATCAGTTCTACAAGTAGCAAGCATAATTCACCATTCCGCCAACGAATCTTGACAATCTGCACCGCCGATACTTGATTTATTTACCAATTAAGTGTGCGTTATAAAAAGTGCGCGCTATAAAATGTTTGCGCTATAAAGTTTGCGCACGGTAGTACTGGCGATTCCTTACCTTTTACAATATGCAGTGAAGCTAACCTGTGAAGATATCAGATCCTTTAAGAAACTTAGAACATAATACTTAATATCTCTTGGTTACAATTTGCTTACTAATTTCCTACTCAGGCTTGCACTCAGTGCTGGGTGCCAGGGTACTATATTTGAAATGGATAATATAAGTTTTGTTAAATAGCAAAAAATGGCTTTCCTTTCACACTATGACTTCCTGAACAAGGGAGTGTATTTTCAAATAGAAATCTTTCATTAAAGCTGAGTTTAGATATGAAAGGTACTTATTACATGTTACATACTGGTTTCCTTGTTGTTCACCCTGTAGCTAAACAGAGTTGTGGGATTGATAACTCAAGAATATGTGGGTCATCATGGTCAGAAAATACAACTACACCAATGGTGTGCGTGTAAACTGTTTGAGGTGTAGACAAAGTGCACCTTACAACTATTAAAATACCATAATGTAAATTAATATTTAACTAATACTATGGCCTGACCACTTTTTTTTTTGGATCAATGCACACATTCATAGGGGGGAAACTGACAATTTATCCTTGGAGGCATGAATTGTGGTTACATGTACTTGCAATGTAATTCATTATAATTAGATTAAAGCACATGTGTACTTAGAAGTGGCACATTTAAACATATCTCTGTGCAGGGCCAAAGTAAATCAGAGCATGCGCAGAACTTGAACACTAGACCTTTCCCGCGCAGCGGTAGGTAAAAGGTCGTGCTAGGGGCCAGACATAGGTCTGTTGTTGTTAGTTCGATGTTTCGCTAGCGAGACCCTCTACCTAACCATTCCTCGTCGTGGAGTGGTAAAGGGTCTACCTAAGCGAGATAGCTTGTTGGGTTGTAAGCTGCATCAATGTAATACTAATAATAGGGTGAACGTTATGGATGAATCCAAGACTTCATCTTCTGATGAAACAGTAAAATCTCCTAAACAATCTCCTAGAACCTCGAGTAAGTCTCCCTCGAGGAAAAAGCGCAAAAAGTCCAGAAGTCGTTCACCATCATCGAAAAAATATTTGGAGAAAGACAGAGGAAGGAGCAGGTCTCCAAGAAGCTCCAAATCTAAAAGAAGATCCAGGAGTCGGTCTACTTCTGATAGAGAAAGGTCAAGAAGGAGTAGAAAGTCCAGAAGTTCCTCCAGAGATAGAGATGAAAAGGAAAGGAAGAAGAAAGACAGAAAGTCTGTGAGTCCTCCTTCCTCTACATCTAGTTCTAAAAAAGCCAAAAAAAGACGATCAAGAAGCCGTTCCAGAGAAAAAGAGAAAGACCGAGACAAGAATAAAGACAGAGACCGTGACCGTGATAGAGACCGTGACCATGATAGAGACCGGGATCGGGATAGGGACCGGGACAGAGATCGTGATCGCGATAGAGACCGGGACAGAGATCGAGATAGGGAGCGTGAACGAGAGAAAGAGAGGGAGCAGCGAGAGAAGGAAAGAGAACGGGAGAGGGAAAGAAAGTTAGCGGACCAGAGAATATCAGTGTCTCCTCCAGTAATACGAGGAGGTAGAAGCCCAGTACGGCCGTCTCCACGGATGGTGAGTCGCTCACCGGGGCGTCTATCAAGGCGGTATAGTCGATCTCCCCGCTCATCTAGACTGAGCCGAGTACGAGACCGAGATAGACGGAGCAGGTCCAGATCTCGTTCACAAAGCCGAGACAGGTAGGTAGGTGTGAGTTGGAGAGGGAAGGAGTCTAATTATCAATTAGAGTTTGAAATTAATTATGGAGAGTATTTGGGATATAGGGTTCAATTTTTTTTATAGGATCACGGTTTTCAATGATGGCTTCCCAAATTTATATTACACTTCAATTTTAAATCTGCCAAATACAACTGTATGTAGGATTTGCAGGGAATCCCCTTTGAATTGTGAAGAAGTCTGGTAAGGTGTCAGCACCTGATCTCCTCTTTTTTCATTAGCAGCACACTCTGTCATATTTTATGTAAATTTGTCAGAATTCAACCCTCCTAATGCTGGTACCCCTATTTATGCAGTGAAAAAGATGAGAGTGAAAAAAAAAGCGGCTTAAGGGTGGCCACACACCGCCCACGCAACTTTTACCCGGTTGGTTGCTAAGCACGATTCTGCTACTTTCTTTATTTGCAGGGCTACTCTACTATACTAGAAGGATAAAGTACCTGCCTAAGATACTGCACACCGACTTTGGAGTGAATCTGAAGGAAATAATCATGTAAAACTTTGAAACAACTTTTTGGAGCGGTGCGGCAAGTTGGAGCTCCAGAATTTTGTACGCCGCTAGCCAAGACGATACTCTAGGGCAAGACAACGAGTTTTTTTACATTTCAATATTACTTTATGATTTATTTACATTTTTTTTTCCTTTTATAAGATTTTGAAAAATTCAAATTGTGGTGCCCTTCTTTTTTTTGTGTTCTACACGTGTGCAAAAAATATAGTCGTTCTCATTATTAAAACTAATTCAAAATTGGATACTTCTATTCCACTCGCAATTCTTAAGAAATAACCCCTCCCCCATATCTCGTACTACGAGTACGCGAGCAATTTTTTTTTCAATTACATAGTTTGTATTGGCTCTAAAAAGAGCCCGCCTATATCAAGAGTAAACAAACATCAATACAACAATAACAAGAGAGTCAGAAGAGAGAGCAGTTTATTGGAGATAGCCATAGGTGAAGGTATTAGATCTGCGCAGCTTGGGAAGTCTTCGCTCCGCAGAAATCGAGCCTGGTATAATATCCATCCGCTTGAGTTCAGGTGCGCAGAGTCCAGAGAACGGCTACAGGAGGAGAGGCAGCCTGGTGCACCTTGCCGCGTGAGCTCAGACGACGTATGGAGAGTTGCTGTAAACAGATATGAGACAACAAGAAGCTAAACTAAAACACTACAACTTCGCAAAGTATACTTCTGCTACTACTGCGCGATAGTTTCTGCTCGCGTATTATCAAATGGTGGGGTATTGGCGGGGAATAAATTAATGTCCGGATCTACAGGCGGTGCTGGGCTATGACCGATACCGACCGGTATCGATCTCTCCGTGATCCCTGAGCGGAGCACACTATGTTGAAATCCAATAGCTGGACAGGGAATTGGGAATCTTGGAACAAAGTACCAAGCGAGAGGTATATTAACCCAGTTGGCTGGGGAGACAACTCGTCGCCCAAATCTGCAGCAATTATGCGGACACAGTCCTCGCCGGTGCGCGTTGCTATGTGCGGCCACCCTTAAAATGGATCTGTGAACCCTATACATGTTCTAAACCACAAAAACAACAACAACATGAAACAATAACTCCCGCTGCCATGTGCTCTCTGGTATTGCTTGTATAAACTGGAAACATCACTGATGAGTATATTAGATTGATGAAAAGTGTGAGTAAGTGCAGGAAGTTCTTGATAGTGCAGTGATGGCAAGCGAGGTAGATATTGTTCAGATCATATTAAAGGGTCATCACTTGTTCATACCATTTCTCCCTGTTTTATTGAATAAAATCACTTGAGAAAAGAAATTTTTAATAGTTCAGTATGCACATTTTGTGTAGTTAACTGAAATCTGCTTCAACTAAGTGAACTCATACACTTTACATACCAGTTTTGAGTGACTATAATATCTTGTATTTTATTTTAGTTTAGTTTTTTTATTTTTAAACATGGAGATGAGTTTAATGGTTGACAAATTATCTTGCACACTCTTTGCTGAAGCCAGTTTAGTATCTGGTTATGAAATTTAATAAAAGTGTGATGTAATGCTTGAGGGAGTTAGATGTACTTACCTAATGTTGGTTTGAAGACGATTAATCAAAGATGATAAAAAAAGTTTAAAACCAATTTTGTTTGGAGGCATTGATGTAGAAATCTATATTATTGAAACACGTTGGGACCAACAGGTGTTTGGATATCTGAACGCCATAGAAAATGTATTATAAAAACAAATGAAAAGGTGTGGTCAGGCAATTCTTTGTGTCTGCACGTGCTACTATTAGATTTATGAAGTACGGTTAACGGAAGCGTTCGGATAATTCAAGTTTGGATAACTGAGAAGTTCAGTAGCTTAAGTTCTAGGTCGAGTACCAGTATCACTAGGTCGAGTACCAGTATCACAAGGTCGAGTACCAGTGTAACTAGGTCGAGTACCAGTATCACTAGGTCGAGTACCAGTGTCACTAGGTCGAGTACCAGTATCACTAGGTCGAGTACCAATGTCACTAGGTCGAGTACCAGTGTTACTAGGTCGAGTACCAGTATCACTAGGTCAAGTACCAGTATCACTAGGTCGAGTACCAGTATCACTAGGTCGAGTACCAGTATCACTAGGTCGAGTACCAGTGTCACTAGGTCGAGTGCCAGTGTCACTAGGTGGAGTACCAGTGTCACTAGGTCGAGTACCAGTATCACTAGGTCGAGTACCAGTATCACTAGGTCGAGTACCAGTGTCACTAGGTCGAGTACCAGTGTCACTAGGTCGAGTACCAGTGTCACTAAGTCGAGTACCAGTGTCACTAGGTCGAGTACCAGTATCACTAGGTCGAGTACCAGTGTCACTAGGTCGAGTACCAGTGTCACTAGGTCGAGTACCAGTATCACTAGGTCGAGTACCAGTGTCACTAAGTCAAGTACCAGTGTCACTAGGTGGAGTACCAGTATCACTAGGTCGAGTACCAGTGTCACTAGGTCGAGTACCAGTATCACTAGGTCGAGTACCAGTGTCACTAAGTCAAGTACCAGTGTCACTAGGTGGAGTACCAGTATCACTAGGTCGAGTACCAGTGTCACTAGGTGGAGTACCAGTATCACTAGGTCGAGTACCAGTATCACTAGGTCGAGTACCAGTGTCACTAAGTCGAGTACCAGTGTCACTAGGTGGAGTACCAGTATCACTAGGTCGAGTACCAGTGTCACTAGGTCGAGTACCAGTATCACTAGGTTGAGTACCAGTGTCACTAAGTCGAGTACCAGTGTCACTAGGTGGAGTACCAGTATCACTAGGTCGAGTACCAGTATCACTAGGTCGAGTACCAGTGTCACTAGGTCGAGTACCAGTGTCACTAAGTTAAGTACCAGTGTCACTAGGTGGAGTACCAGTATCACTAGGTCGAGTACCAGTGTCACTAGGTCGAGTACCAGTGTCACTAGGTCGAGTACCAGTGTCACTAGGTCGAGTACCAGTGTCACTAAGTCGAGTACCAGTGTCACTAGGTGGAGTACCAGTGTCACTAGGTCGAGTACCAGTGTCACTAGGTGGAGTACCAGTATCACTAGGTCGAGTACCAGTGTCACTAAGTCGAGTACCAGTGTCACTAGGTGGAATACCAGTATCACTAGGTCGAGTACCAGTATCACTAGGTCGAGTACCAGTGTCACTAGGTCGAGTACCAGTATCACTAGGTCGAGTACCAGTGTCACTAAGTCGAGTACCAGTGTCACTAGGTGGAGTACCAGTATCACTAGGTCGAGTACCAGTGTCACTAGGTCGAGTACCAGTTCACTAGTCGAGTACCAGTGTCACTAGGTGGAGTACCAGTATCACAGGTACCAGTGTCACTAATCAGTGTCACTAGGTCGAGTACCAGTATCACTAGGTCGAGTACCAGTATCACTAGTCAAGTACCGTGTCACTAGGTGGAGTACCAGTATCACTAGGTCGAGTACCAGTGTCACTAGGTCGAGTACCAGTATCACTAGGTCGAGTACCAGTGTCCTAAGTCAATACCAGTGTCACTAGGTGGAGTACCAGTGTCACTAGTCAGAGTACCAGTGTCACTAGGTGGAGTACCAGTATCACTAGGTCGAGTACCAGTGGGCTGTGTTGTGTACTCAACCAAAACTCAAATTCGCGGAGTTGCTTGCACTTTGTGTGAATGTTTCCTAGCCCACAGAACAGGTTGCATGTATGCTCAGTGTCATGTGAATTATGGGATGGGAGTAGGAGCTTTTATTTTAATTTTAGCTTTTGAAGTTTGCTAGTAACTCAGATTAGCTCCGGTTGCTTCTGTCGTCAGGGAGGATCATCACCAATTTTGCAAATATTGGGCAGAACTTGGGATTGCAACACAATGCAGCATGTGCCTATGGGGCAGGCAGGTGCTCTGCTGGGATTTCCCAGTTTTTAGGTAAAGCCCCCCCCCCCCCCCAAGAAGTTGAAACGTCGGGTTAAGTTTTAATTAACAATATAGGCTGTTAGAACGAGAAAAATTTGCTGTTAGCACTCAGACAATGAAGTTGAATACCACACTACTCATCACTCACTAGTGGACCATGTGGTAGACCTCTGATCAAAGTTCAAAGGTCACATGCATGATGCTAATAATGGAATTTTCTATACTTCCCTCCCCCTCTAGTTACAAAGCATGTTTTCCTATACTAGAAACAGTGCAGGGTCAAGCTATAAAATGACTGGACTATTACCCTTTAACCAAGCTCATTTTGTTTCAGTAAAAGTTTCTCAATAAACCATTGCTTACTTGGATACAATCAAAATGTAAATTTAGTTATTTGTAATCTTATATTCAATAAATGACTTTAAGGGCTGCATCATAAAAAAAAAATTAACATTTCTTTATTTTCTGGTTTGTGTAAGGCTGTTTGTGGAGTGAAATTTGATCATTCTTGCTGAAGACCCTTTACCACATGGTTCTAGTAGCTATGACACATGTATCCTTTTTGAAAGTTTAGCCATTAAGGTAGGTTCAGATAAAGATCGATTTATTTGTCTTTTTTATGACGAACTAGCTGGTGATTCATTGCATTTTTTTTCTTCTGAGATCAAATTATTGGTAAAGTATCATCGCTACAACAGACTACTTTATAAAAGTAGAACAACAGGGTTTTTGGTACAACTGCAGCAACAATATTATTGTGGGTGTGTTAAGGGTAGGATTTTTTTTTTTATGTATAAAACTCTATACAATGCCCAATTGGAAAACTCCAGGCCACATGGTCATACCGTGTTAATAACCAGTTAAAGAAGCTTTGCTCCTCTCCGTGGTTGGTTGTTTATTCAGAAAAGTCTGTATGCTACTAACAATAGTGTCTTTCCCTGTAACCACACCCACTCTTGTTAGTTTAAAATGAAGTTCTTTATATAGAATTCACTAACAGTGAAATCCAACTCGATGTGATTTTCTAATTTGAAAACCCTTTACCTGGAATGCACAATGAGGTACATGGTGAAGGTATTCATTGTTGCATGCTATGGCAAACGCTTAGTTGGTTAATTACTGTATAAGGTCAAGCTTTCTGTCAGAATACTTGAATTTTTTGTATCTTATTTGTCTCATTTGATAATGTAAGCATCAGTGGCATTTTTTTTGTTAGGTTTGGTCGTCATATCAGCAAGAGAACAGAACTTGAAAGAGACAGGAGGGATGAAGAAGAAAAGAGGCTAAAGGATGATGAAGAGAAACGAATGGAGCAAGAAAAAACAAGGAGGAAGTGAGTTTATATGGTAATACGTTTGTGTGTTAGTAATGCTGACAACGGTGTGTATTCACGAATAATTCATTAGTTTAGCTGGATTGCTTAAAGTGTCGTCTAAACTGAATGGGTAAAGCATCATCAGCTAAAAAACCTAGTGAAATTGGCGAGGAAAGGATGGCAAACATTTCAAAAGTGAAGGCAGTAGTTTTACAAACTATAAGTCCACAATCATGGACAGAGAGACTTAGAATCAGGAGAGATAGACATAGGAGGAGAAAGGAATCCATGACTCCGAGAAGAAAGAAGGAGGTTAAGTGTAGCTGAGATGGCTGAGGAAGAAAGAAAGCAGGAAGGGAAACTGATGTAACTGGAACAAGTGATACAGAATAATAAGAATACCGTATGTTACTGTATTCCTAATTTGTGAGAGTTTGTAATTAAGCACCACTGTGTGGCAGGGACTTACTAGATAATTGCTTTAATTTGTGCTTGGATTGTGTATGATAGTGCAGTTTGCTTGAAATGAAATTCGAAAGTGAGTAAAATGAGCTAGGCTAGTGTGCTTTTATTGAAATTGATATGTGTAATGTATATAATATATATATGAGTAATTGCACAGGGAAACCCGTGCTATTAGTCCCAAATACACAGGTTGCCCGTGCTATTATTGGCTAGTAGTGGGAAAGCTTTTTTTTTTTTTAATCGTTTGCACTCTGCACTGTATCTTCATTCACTAGCTCTGGATTTCAGGATTAGCTCCCTCCCGAAGTTTGTTCTCAACCATGACTCCTCCTAATCTGTAAAAAACAATTCTGTTTAATACGGATAGAATTTCTGCACTAAAGAATGACACAGTCTTTGACTGAAAAACAAAAACAAGACAAGCTATTCGAACTGTACTTTTCCAAGGCTAGCGTTGCACGCGTATGCACTGACCCATACTATTGCACATGGCTACTGTGATATTTCACTTTCCCAGTGCTATTTCAATTTGAACAGTGATTTTTACTGTTCATTTTTGAATGGGCAACTTGATGCATCGTACTACTATTAATAATATATTGGTGTGCAAGAAATAGAACTCATGCTCATATCATTTCCGTTAATCCGGTGACTTCTCTTTACTTCTTTTTAGGTTAAGCCACTTGGTAGTTGGTGTATGTTCGACAGAAATAAGTGGGGAAATGTGCACAAATGTTTGAATTTTTATATACCAAGTTTCCGTGGGAATTTCATGGGTTAATTCTTGAAGTTGATCCATGTTTAAGCACATCCTAAAAGTGTCGGGCTAGACTAGTTGCAGAAATATGGTGTATGTGTGTGTATATATATATTCATATCCCATTCTCCTTATTTGAGCTATATGACCAGTTTCAAGCTATAACGTTTTTCGAATGCCATTTTTTATGACTTGAATGAGGATTTGAAGTGTCACGGTTGCTAGCCTAAGTTACAGTGATGTAAAGTGAAATAGTCCGGGATGGGGATGGCGGGATTGGGGGGGGGGGGGGGGGGGGGGTTGGAGCTAAGGAACCTATATCGTGTGGTGGGATGTGGTGGAACTAGTGGGAAACAGCTATTCACACGGGTTTTGCTGCCACTTAATTTACTCAGCAGGTTAAATTAATCACCAGCCAAGGGTGTCTGGGATTCTTGCTCCTATTGGGATTATGGCGTCTCTTGACCTTGAATGGTGGTGTGGAGAGATGTGTCAACCAATGGCTATGCAATGTATGTGAGTGTTAAATCTTCGTCCTGAGTAAGCTCATACCTAAATCAACTGTTAATTGTCAGTATTCTCCAAAATCAGAGCGTGACAGACAGACAGACAAACAGACAAAGACGACTACTATAACCCTCTCGGCGGCTGAGGGTTAATGAAAAAATCTGTGCATTGCATGAATAAATTAATGTGAGAATGCATATGCTACATATGTTGCTATGGATGCCGTTCATACCAAGAAGGGGGAAAGGGTACCTTGTAATAGGTGATCTTCTGCTGTAGCTTTTTACACCTACATATGTGACCGTCTACGGGAAAACCGGGCACAACGCGGCATGCGTAAATATCGAGAAAAGATCGATCGATTTCTTAAAAATGTATTGTTTCAAGCCGACGGAAGGGAACGGTTAGGTCTATTATAGTGGGAACGACTTAAGCTACGACGATAAAACTTGGAGAGCTCAATTCTGGACCCGACAACTCTGTAAATGCAAAAAAAATTTTTTCGAAGGGTTGCCGCGTTGTGCCCGGTTTTCCTGTAGACGGTCACATATATAGACCTTAAACTGAACGGTGCTACTCTGTTCTTTTCTCCCTCTGCAGTGCGATATATTCACTAGTGCTATACACTTCCCTGATAATCTACAGTAGTTAAGAAACACTTTTTCATACAAATCAACTTCAAAGATTCCAGTTCTGTCATTAGTTACGTGATATGACACTGTTTTGCAACCCAAAAATATGTCATGTAACCTATATTTCTTTAAAAATTGATTTGTCAGTACATTAAAAAGTTTTTGTCTTAGCTAGATTTGTGTAAAATATGTGTTATCATGTATGACTTGTGATCACCCTTGGCCTGCCCAGCATCCTCCCACCTACCCCTACTGCACTCTATCCCCCCTCCCCTCCTCCTCTTCCCTCCCTTCCCTCAGGCATACTCTTCCCTCAGGCATGGCTAAACCTTCATCAAGGGAAGTAACACCACTGTTCCCACTTCCTTCTTCTGCAGCTGACGCATCCTTGACCCTTTTACCAGTGCTGTCATCGCTGACTAGATCGTCTCGAGTCTTCCCATTGTGTCTGAGTCTCCCTCTCCTGCCTGGACGCACTCCTGCTTAGTGTTGGTGGTAGCTCGGCGCAGCTCACATTTTTTTCTCTGCATCCCTACTAATCTCGTGAGGTACATCGAAATAGATGATAGCATTGACGGCAAATCACTTCATGTAGCCTGCCAGTGTTGCTTGTCTATGATACGACTAGTCACAAGAATCCAGGCTGGACAATTGTGGACTGGTTCGGCCATCATTTCTGCTATCACGGATCCTTAAACCGTACACTATCGAAGCACTTTTAGCCAGCAAAACCTTCATTTCTCTAATAACTGAATCTACTTACCTGTCTTCTTCTCTTACCCTATCCTGCATGCTGAGCTTTCTGCACCATCAAAGGTACATTCCCATTACCTGTATGTCACGTTCATCGCTTCTTTTTTGCCTTCTTTGTGTGTTTTGATGGCTTGTACTCTGAGAAAGGTGCAGGGGTACGTGCCTGACATGTTGAATGCCGCCATTACATTATTTATTCAACTTGCAAGTTGGTTTCAGTCAGCCCTAGTCCTTCCTGTAGAAGACTGCCCCCCCCCCCCCTCACACACACACACGCCCTGCCCCAGCTGTAGCCATAGACCTCCGAATATTAATATCCACTGGTATCAGATTCGTGATTGTGTCTTCCTTCCTTTTTTTCTCCTGCTAGCCAACATTGATAACAACCCAGACATCAGTTTTGTATGGATCTAAACTCCAATAGTTAACAGTGTCTTGGCAATTATGCCTAATATGGTGGTTATTTCAAGAGATTCTGTGGTCGTTTTGATGTTATGTGTAATTGATTGTGTGCTAGTGAATGTCATTCTAGGAAAATAGTTATGCGAAACTTACAAGATGCCATCGGCTTCATCTATGGTTAACCAGAAATTTCTGGTGGTAAGATTTTCTGAGAAGGCGGATCTTGTGAGGTACTTTGAGGTCAGTGAGTGCCGGGTAGTTGTTTTTTTTCGGAGAAGAGCACGTACGCTTAACATGTTAGTGGGGGTGGCATCAGAATCTTTTGTGTTCCTAATTTCTTTAGTAGTCTTGGGTATTTCCTGCTTTTTTTTTTTTTGTTGGTTTAAAAAAAAAGTTAATTGTAGTCTTCACCCCCAACCTTGCCCCAGTTCTAGTGCTCAGAGAAAAGTACAACACAAACAAAAACATCATCATATTCAAGATTTTCCTAAATATAAGAGTCATTTTTCTTTTTCTTGCTTGCTTTCTCTCTCCCTCTCTCCCTCTCTCTCTCTCTCTCTCTCTCTCTCTCTTTTTTTTTTTTTTTTTTAATTAAAAAAAATTTTTTTTTAAATTAAAAACTCCTTCCCCCCTCCCCTTTCTGGAGAAATGAGGAATGAATGGATATATCTATTGATATTTCTTTGTAAGTGTAAATTGAAAGAACTAAGTATGTTATATGTGGACATTAGTTATAGAAAGCTCCTTTCACCAGTTATGACCCCATATTAGTAGGGACCATGGAGTGTTTTTGTGTGTAGCACTCTAATGGGAAGGTACAGGGAAAGGCAGGGTGTGACTGCTATAAATGGACACTTATGGTATCTCAATGATAACTGGCAATTGGAAAAAAAATATTCCCACATAGAAAAAAAAAAATGTCCAGCACATGCCACGCCCACGATAACTTTCATTAAATTTGATATAAAAAAAATTCCTACATAATTTTGACTTAATTTATTACAAATAGTATATGATGTATATAGTCAAAATGAATTTGTTTATTGTAACTAACACGTCAGTTAATTAGGTTCCTAACATGTGCCTTTGGGGTCAGATTGACTCCCCGTAATATTCTATGAGTTCGCATTTCAGAGAATTTATCTCTTGATGATGTCCCGGTGACCTCACTGGTATCTAACCTTTATCTTGCCTCTTACTGTGTAACAGACATATGTGTAATTTGTAAACACTGTCATAGCACAGACTTTAGACCAGTTTCATTTAGAAAGATTGCATTTCTGTTCATCTTTTGTATGGGTTGGCAGACACCACTGAAGTGGTGAGTAATTAAATCTGGTGGGCATGTTGAACACATAACACAACATTGGAAGTCTATTTTGATATTTTTGAACAAACTGAAGTGGTCTATAATGAATACCTATAATAAGGGCCTGAGAAGGCTATGTAATAAGGTTTAATAAGCAGCTGGTTTTTAATCGAATTGATTAATTTGTGGTGTTAATTAGTTTTCACATCTCTACTTGTTTGTTTGGGTTGTTATTGAAGGCTGTTATGATTTTGGAGGTTTTTGGGATCTCTTTTTACAGAAGGGGACAATCTAGAATGTCGGCTTTCTCTAGTCTATCAATGACATAACATCTCTTGTCCAGAAGGTTTTACAACAGTGGTTAGCTCATCGGCTTAATGAAATTCGAAGTGTGGGTACCACACTCTATTTAGGCCTTGTTGGGCATGTGGTGAAAACTAAATCCTAAAGGTTTCAGCTTTCAGGGGACAGATGTCTTCAAAAAATGCTTGCTTTATTTTTGAGACTCCAATGGAAAGCTATGTGTATAAGCCAGAATAAAAAATAAAAATAAAAAAAGCAACAAAAGTAACAACAATTTTTAAAATGGCATTTCAAAATTTTTTGTATTATGTTCATCATCTTCATAATTCTCCATGAGACAGGCTAGAGCAAATTGGTCTGGCCTAAAAAAAAAATTTTTTTAAATTGTTATGATTCTGCCATGCGCTATTCATAGTAAGCCCTCAATCCACTTCTGGTTTGTTTGTTTTTTCTGCTGCACTTGTATTCTAACAAATTAGCCGAAGCCGTTCCTCAGCACCACCATGTTTTAAATTTCTCCCTCCTTCCCCCCATATTGTTCAGAGCAATGTCCTACCTTGTTCTTATTATTTTTTCAAATTAAATCTCCGAATTTTACATTTTAATATTGTTTGTTTTTTTGTTTGTTTTTTTACTCAATTGTTTCTTATTTCTGAGCTAGTTATTTCAAGAGCATGTACTGAAATTTACACTATGTATCCCATGGAATGGCACTTATCCTTTCCCTTGATACTAGACTATCTCAAGCCTGCAGTCTGTAGCCCTGGTCCATCTTTACCACATCTAGGCTTAGTCCCATTCCTCCATCCACAGTCTATCCTTAGCCTTAGTCAATCCCTAGCTCATGGTCACCTCTTGCCCCTGCTCATCTCACCCCCTGCTCATCTCTAGCCCCTGCTCATCTCTACCCCCTGCTCATCTCTAGCCCCTGGTCATCTCTAGCCCCTGCTCATCTCTAGCCCCTGGTCATCTCTAGCCCCTGCTCATCTCTAGCCCCTGCTCATCTCTACCCCCTGCTCATCTCTAGCCCCTGGTTATCGCTAGCCCCTGCTCATCTCTAGCCCCTGCTCATCTCTAGCCCCTGCTCATCTCTACCCTCTGCTCATCTCTAGCCCCTGCTCATCTCTAGCCCCTGCTCATCTCTACCCCTTGCTCATCTCTAGCCCCTGCTCATCTCTACCCCCTGCTCATCTCTACCCCCTGCTCATCTCTAGCCCCTGCTCATCTCTACCCCCTGCTCATCTCTAGCCCCTGCTCATCTCTACCCCCTGCTCATCTCTACCCCCTGCTCATCTCTAGCCCCTGCTCATCTCTAGCCCCTGCTCATCTCTAGCCCCTGCTCATCTCTAGCCCCTGGTCATCTCTAGCCCCTGCTCATCTCTAGCCCCTGCTCATCTCTAGCCCCTGGTCATCTCTAGCCCCTGCTCATCTCTACCCTCTGCTCATCTCTAGCCCCTGGTCATCTCTAGCCCCTGCTCATCTCTAGCCCCTGCTCATCTCTAGTCCCTGCTCATCTCTACCCCCTGCTCATCTCTAGTCCCTGCTCATCTCTACCCCCTGCTCATCTCTAGCCCCTGGTCATCTCTAGCCCCTGCTCATCTCTAGCCCCTGGTCATCTCTAGCCCCTGCTCATCTCTAGCCCCTGCTCATCTCTAGTCCCTGCTCATCTAGCTCATGGTCACCTCTAGCCCCTGCTCATCTCTAGCCCCTGCTCATCTCTAGCCCCTGGTCATCTCTAGCCCCTGGTCATCTCTAGCCCCTGGTCATCTCTAGCCCCTGGTCATCTCTAGCCCCTGGTCATCTCTAGCCCCTGGTCATATCTAGTCCCTGCTCATCTCTAGCTCATGGTCACCTCTTGCCCCTGCTCATCTCTAGCCCCTGGTCATCTCTAGCCCCTGGTCAATCCTTACCCCTAGCCTCTGTCCTCCATAGCTAGCTTACAACTCCTGATTCATCCCTAGTTTCTAAGGCATGTATCTGGGCCTGGAAGACATTTCATTATGGTGCCACTCGGGTATATGTAAGTGATCAGTGGACATCTGCTGGGATCTAAAGGATGATGGGATGTGATGACAGACTCTGTGAATTCCCGGACACCTAGATTTCTTATATTTATGTGTCTGAAAATTTCATCTCACGATATATCTCCACAGAATATCACATTCACGACAACCTTTTTTTTGTGACAACTCAGCCAGTATGACTTGAAAGTAAATTACTTTGAAATTTATTACTAAGAAATTTTTTTTTTAAACATGATGGGCACCGGGCACCTGTGGGTGTTTTGACTGCTCCCTTCAAAGTTGTCTGAGTGAGATTGTATCTTCCCAGTCTATCTTTGTCTCCTCTATGAAGAATGATCCGATTCTCTTCCATGTCCCCCACTTCAAGGTTCTTGAGGTATGCATTGCATGCCTGAGTTCAGGGTTTCAAAGGAAGTCTGAGTATTTTGTTGTTGTTGTGTTGGTACTGTGGGACAAGACTAGAAAAGCGTAACGAAAGCTTCTAATTTGTGATAATTGATCATAGAGTTTTGAGTGTTATAAAGGGAGGGGAGGGTGTTCCACCAGCACCACATGGAATTTTGCCTTTGGGGCATATGTACTTATCAAATGCTGAGCTGTCATATGCCCAATTAGTTGTATGGCTAACGTTTTTGCACCATTCAGACTGTATTATATATATATATATTTATTTATTTAGTTATTTATTTAGTTATTATTTTTATAATGTATATATTAATTTACTTGTGATTTTTTTAAATTATTATCTGAAATTTTTGTGCGAACTGGTGTAATGTTTCAGTCTTATAGTTAATAAGGCCCTGGCATATGTTGGTGTGAGACTAGACATTCATGATTTATTTATTTATTTGTTTATATATATATATTTATTTATTTATTTATTTACTCGTGGCTGGCTTGTGTCCAAGATGCACTGTTTAAGCTAATGTACTGATATCTATCACTCTTCTAATTGTACAACCTAAAAATAAAATATTTGTACATTTTTCACGCTACCCAACTGGTTGTCATTATGACATTGAAAGAGTAAAAAAAAAAAATACTTATAACATTTTATTTCAGTCTTGCAGTTCAAATATCTTGCATACATCTTTCAATAAATTATTATTCGTGAGATCGTACTCTCTCACTAATCTCATCTTGATAGGATGAAATTTTTTTGAGAATCCACAAGATCTTGCATTATTCATTTATTAAGATACTTTTAAAATCATATTTCAGTCTTAATATCTTCAAATCTTGTTAAGATCTTTCACGACCATTTGATGATGACTTCAAACAGTCATAAAATCTTATATATCTTTTTTGACAGACTTTAATAGGGTTTGTAAGATCTTGGGAGTATTCCAATTTTGAGGATGCATGGATGCAAATTACTCATTGAATAGATGATTATATATATATATATATATATATATATATATATATAATTTGCAACAAATAACAGCTAACTATAGAATTATCTAAACCGCGTCACTATGCCTCTCAAAATTTTCATACTATAATTTTTTATTTATGTTTCGTACTTACTTGCATTTCAATGAAAATGAACAAAACTTGAATGAGATGTCTCATACATGTATGTATGGATGGATACTTCATGTTTCTTACTCCGAGATTTAATAAATTGGTATTTTAATTAGGCGCCAGGATGAACTGGAAGCGAAGATAATTGAGGAGGAGCTCCAGAAGCGAGTTGAGGAGGAGATGGCCAAGCGTGTTCAGCTGCTTTTGCTGGAAAGAAAGGACGAAATTGAGGCAGAGGTCCTCAGACGAGTGGAGGAAGCCAAGAAGGTGGGAAGGCAGTGATGAGAAGTTTGGTAGATTATTTGTGGTATCTATAATTGCTATATTTTTATTCAGCTTAAATTCATTGGATAACTATACCAAACAAAAGTCAGCTTTCCTGTAGCTTTGTGTTTGGTGTTGCATTTAATAGTAATAAGCAAGATGCACCATTTCCTATTCAAATGGAGGAGCCTTATACTCTCACGAATAGCTAAGTCTCTGCAATCCTTTGGGAGGGTTCACTCCAACTCCATACTATTATTGCATTCATGGGGACTTGCTTACCAATTTTTTTTTTCTTCCACTACGTAGCGCAAGAAATTAAATATTTTCATGTCTCACTGGAGCAATAGCATTATGCTAGTGTTGGCAGAACAAGGGTTTTTTGTCACATCCAGAACCTGGATAGGTTTGTTCCACAGATATCAGTAAGTGAAGGACGTCAGTCCTGGTTTGAAGAATGTCATTACAAATTTTGAGAAAAGGGCATTTCCATCGTGCTTTTCAAAGCTTTGTCATGGCTTGAGGTAAGTTTGAAATTAAAAAAAAAGAAAAGAGAAAGTCCAAACATTTGAGTCACAGTGAGTGATGCTTAAAATGAATATTATTATTATGTGTATTTTGGTACATTAATTAATGTCAATTGTGTGTTGTTATTTTTGACTTCCAATGTGTACTTGTCGATGGTTAAATATACTGGGTGTGATTGTGTTGATGTTTACATCATATAAACTGTGTGTGACTTGTGCAGGTTATGGAGGCACAAATGCTGGCTGAGATGGAAAAGAAGAGGCAGGAGCAAGAGGAAGAAGAAAAAAGAAAAAAGGTTATTGCTGGGTTTGATGGGATACTAAGCTTGGATAATGTGTGATACTTGTTAATCAGTCTAATAGTTACAAAAAGAAATATTTTCTTGGGAACACTTGTTGAATTTCTTTATCTCTGGCTAGAGAGAAGTGAGAATGTAAGTGAGTCAGTGAAGAAGAGTGGCCCATATGTTCTCTTGGAGGAAAGTAGAGACTAGAGGGCAGCTTTTCTCTCAGCAACCTGGCGTTAGTCAGCATTTCACACTTTGTTGGCCTCTCTCCCTCCTTCCACCCCTCACACACATATCTCTTCTCATCTCCAAGCCGGGCAATTGTGGCTGATTGAAAATGCGAAAGCTCACAAACAACCTGAAGCTCTAGTGTTCAAAATTCCAAGTACAAAGTGTTCCGTTAACATGATTACATCTTTGAGTGGTCTATTTCAGATAGTGCCACAATTTGTGGTTGTCATTTCCCTATCATGCACCCTCTTTGGCTTGGCTGGCAGGAGAAGCCAGAGGCTATCTAAACAAGTGTGGGTGGGAGGAAATCCTGAGATAATACCTTTAAATGTCTGCCATAAAGTACTTGTGTGCACTCCCCAGCTAGCAGAAAAGGTATTGTCAAGGCATTTGGTTTATAAAGAAATTTTACCTGCTTTTAGCCTTTACAGTGAATAATACTATTGGGCCATGAATTTTTTTTTTTTTATTGTTAAAGGCCACCTGCTTTGATTAATGACTTCAATACTGTTTATTTGATTGGAATTCTGCATTGTATAAATTATTGTAGTTACAACATGAAGCCAGTTACAGTGGTAATGTTGTAAACATGCTTTGCAGCAACTGCTAGACCAACTTCAAGGAAAAACATCTATATAGGATAAATAAACTAGAATTTCTTATATCAGCAAAGCAAGCTTATATTTTATTTTTTCAGCACCTAATATAGACTTGCTCAATGATTCCAATGACCAGATGTGTTCTTATTGATCATTACTCACCATGACTTGCGCTTCAGTTAATAACCCTAGCATTCTGTATATTTATTTTCTCCTACCATGCACCCATTTGTTAGTTTTCTTCAGATTTGTAAAGGCAGCTGTCAAAAGTATCAGTATTGCAGCTGCACAGTTTGTGTAAGCTGGTTTAGGTACTGTATATTTAAAATGGTGTTGAGGTCTCAATTCTGCAACCCCAACTGGCAAACATAATTACATTAGTTTTCGCATTTCCAAACTTTGTTGTTGTTTTTTCTGCCCAATTCTTAACTAACAGTTGCCATCGAAGATTGAAAGTGTCGACTACTAAAACTACCTTTTCACTGCTCAGTCTAAACAAGCTCTGTCATTAAATACATGATATTAAAAAGTTTGTTATGAATCCTTACCTAATATTAGAAAATTAAAAAAGAGGGTAAATGGTTTCGTTATTAGAAAAGGAAAAATGAAAACATCTCCGTTGTGAGTGGGTGTTATGCAAGTGATAATGTATTTTCCCCGATACTGAAGTTTGTTTGCTGTGTGCTTCTGACCTTGTGTGTCTGTTTGTGGGTGTGTAGGAATAGCAGTATGTGCTGGTTGCCAACTTTGGGTCTCTATTTGGTAGGATTTCTGTATCCATCAGTTGTCGTTTTTTTAAATTTTTTGATTTATAGCATCTGCAGAGTTAAAGGTAAATGATCCATGAAAGGGTTCAATAAGCTATAACAAATTATTATTATTATTATTTTATTTTTTATTTTTTTATTATTATTATTACTATTTACTTATGTTCCGTGAGTATATTAGTGGTTTAGTAACATGGGTAGTCCTTTCTTTCCTAATAATATACATCGTTAGACTAGCCTAACCAATTCTTTATATACAGCAATGAAATAAGCCACATTACATTGTTTTGTAGTACTACCAATATTTTTAAAAGGCCATAATATGTGATGGATGATGGTTGTTATGATTGAAATAGCTATTACCAGGAAGGTAGTCATGGCCACTTAGTTATGTCATAAATCTAATAGCAAATACTTAATTGTAAGAAAGGGCTGACCACAAGGAAGAGAGAGAGAGTATGTCAGTATTGCTTGCCGGCTCATCTTGCTTGCCCGCCATTTGTGCACATGAAGTACACCACTTGTTTTATAGTTATTGCTTGCATAAATGATAGTTTTAGTAGTATAGCGAATGCTACGCTAATTGAAGCTAACAGATGGTCCAGTAGTCCCATGTCTTAGATGGAAACATGTAGAATAATTGCTTTGTGCCAGGATCTAAAGGTTTTCGGTAGTCAGAATGACCTACAGAAGTTACCATATGCTGGACAAAAGTAATTCCACATAGTTCATAGCTTAAACTGACTACAGAAGGAATACTAGGACATTGACTTCGGGCAAATTTAATAAATGTATGTATGTAGCCTTTTTGTTTTTGACTCAGAGCACCTGGTAAGGTATTATATTGTACTCAAGTGCTAAGTAGCAGGCTTGGGTTGTCTTACAGCATGTGCAATATACAGCGCAAGTTATTGTCTCTGGCTTCCCTTGAATATTCACTGGTGCAGTGTGTATTGATAATTTCTCTCTCTTTAAAATTAAGCTCTCTTTTGTTTGTTTTTAATGATAGCTGATGCACCAGAATGAATGATATTACACTACTTTAAAGTCACATACTTCATTGCTTTGTTAATTTCTTTTTGATCCCTCATCTTTTTTCACGTGCACAGCTACACTGCTAGACATGCTTAATTTATGCGATGCAGTTGACGGATGCAGTTGACGCTTTAGTAAAAACCTGAGAAGGTTCTTGATCAGGATTTTGCTTTAGCTATATTAGGAATCAACTCTTATGCAAGCACACCTCCTCTCAGATGACACTCTCCCAGCAGAAGTGCACTAAACGTCAACTTCTGTCATGTCGTATAACTAGCATTTGTTTATATGCAATGTATTGTTATATTATCTGGAGGCAACTAATTAGAACATCCGTACTCAATCAAAGGTTTGGACGTGCACATTCCAATCACTAAATGTTGGCTAATGGCTTGCACTTGCATCAGATCTGAGTGAGTTAAAAAAAATTTCCTTGCAAATTTTCCTAGGTCATAAGTTTCAGCTTTTATAGTCACAGCAGGACAAATTGGGGGGGGGGGGGGGGGGTAGAGAGCCCTCCCACTCGAACGGGTGCAAGTTGGGCAGAAATTGCTTAACCGATGGCCATTCCAGTCTATACATGTACCATGCCATGCCGTGTCATAATATGTGAGACCTGGGGCAAGCACTGGACTAGTAGGAAGCTACTTTTTCATTGGTCTAGTAGTACAGGTTAGGTTATCTGGTCCCTGACACTCCCCAGACCTTATGGACCTGGCACTATCCCTGTATGTGGGTGTAGGTGTCACTGCATGCTGTGAATACTCGCTATTTCCTGGTGTTGACGGTTTTATATTGCTGGTACTATCAGCCCCAGCACTGTCTCAGTTGAACTAATATTTTCCAAACTTGTACATTTTCTTCAAGTCTGCTTCACTGGAGAAAAAATGAAAGTTTAAATTGCATTAATCCGAGATTTGACGTTGTCACTCGCTTGGTTTGTCTGGTAATTAATTATTGAGGTGTCAGTGGGTGTCGTTTATTGGATCAGTGGGTGTTCTCTCTCAACTCCTTAGTCTAGTTTCTTCATTTCATGTGGTTTATTTTCTCGACCATGACCCCTGTATATCCCACAGCGTGCAGCTTAATGGAGTAGTTTGGAAATTTAACAGGCAACATTGGAATATAAGCCATTGCGGTTGGAGTGTGACAATCTCAGAAAGCCATGTAACATATGTTTTTAAGGTTTGCAAATTTATTCTATCCGGGTATCGCCATCCTTTTTGGAACTTTAGTGGCTGCTTTGAAAAATCCCTGGTTTTTTCTTTTTCTTTTTCTTTTCCTCCTTAATCTAGTTTGTGAGCTGACCTTTTGCACTTGCTTTCACTTGCCCAGATATGGTTGAGTTGTTGAGTTCATTTCATGTGACTTCAATGTGTACTGAAAGGTTTCCACATGCTTCACCAAAGCCAGTTGTCTGGCAACCACCAAGACTCCCACAATTTGTACAGTGTCCCCCAGCCAGAGCCCAAGAGGAAGTAGTCCTACTCCCCAGTATACATACATTACCATGTTTCTTGATCCCTTGATCTGAACTCAGATCCAAACTCATTTGTGAAGATTCTCTGTTAGCCAGAGTAAGTGTAAAAAAATTGATTGAAAAAGTGACTTAGAAATGGGCATTATTGAGATAGTGCAATATAATAATCATATCTAACTTGCTAGATAGCCCACTGTACTTGCTTTACATTGTATTGAGCATAAATGTTAATAGTTACTCACCCCAGTTCCCAACTGGCTGCTCGCTAGCTTCCACAATGCTGGGTGGGTCAGCTGGTAGAGTTGCCTGGAGCTAGGCTAGTAGTTGCAGCTGCCAAAATGCTGGGTGGGGTCAGCTGGTAGAGTTGCCTGGAGCTAAGCTAGTAGTTGCAGCTGCCAAAATGCTGGTTGGGGTCAGCTGGTAGAGTTGCCTGGAGCTAAGCTAGTAGTTGCAGCTGCCAAAATGCTGGATGGGGTCAGCTGGTAGAGTTGCGAGCTAAGCTAGTAGCTGCAGCTGCCAAACACTCTACAGCTGCCAAGCACTCCCCTGTGGCATGTCCACTAACATTCTTAGCTGAAATGTTGTTCTTAAGGTTTACTGTAAAGTTGAATTATAGAAAACTTGAGATTCTTTATATAGTATACTAAACTATATTCCTATTGTATCTTAGCTTTTAGTATTGAGCATTCCAGAATTAAGATAATGTAGTGAAGGTGAAGACAATGGATTGAATAAATAAGTGTGTAGCACTTCTGTATTCAATATTATTACTTATGCAACATATGATAACTCTTGGTTGTTGTGCAATTTCAGTGCAATAAAATGATTAGATGTATTCTCTCTCTTTCACAGGCTTTTTTAAACTCTATACAGAATTAAAAAATATTTGGTCACCACTGCTTGCTTAACGCACAAGCGCTCGTTAAGCAAGCGCTCTTTAAGCAAGCGGTCCTGAGTTCAATTCCCAGTGGTGACCAAATATTTTTAATTCTGTATTGTTTAAAAAAGCCTGTGAAAGAGAGAGAATACAGGCTGAGAAAGAAATTATGAAATAAAATAATTAGACGTATTCTCTCTCTCTTTCACAGGCATTTTAACAGGCTTTTATTTTATTTTATTTTTTAACAATTGTGTGTGGTTTCAATGTAGTTGAAGGTCTATCGCAGAACTTGTCATGACCTTTACAGTAGCCGTAGCTACTTTGGCAACACAATGTCTCTCAGTCTATTGTATAGGGGTTTCTGCTGTTATCATAGCCATTGACCACTGCCCCAGTATTCACTGCTGCTAGAGTATCTTTTGTCTGGATCCATAAGTCTTCATTTAATGGAGGTAGTTTTTACTTGTCATTCATTAAATGGTTATATTATGTGCAGTTGGCATTTGCATCATACAAGAGGAGGAGGGAAGCTAAGCTAGCTCTCTGCCAGGTCTTCCTCTACTTCCTCCCATAATGGCTTTCTTGGTACTCCATTTCGGTTCTCATCATTCTGTGCACCCGATTGGGTACCTGGCATTTGCTGGGGTGCAAATTCAAGGCCTTTTCTCATGCTTACCGCTATTGGGTTACACACACCTGGCAGAGCCAGGATGTCTGAGCACTAAGCAGGCTGTGCAAGCAAAACTCCTGGAGTCTGGTTAGGAACTGGCAGGAAAACAGGCCTTTCCTCACAGCAAGTGGTGTGGGCACATGATGTCCCACCTGGACCATTGTTGTTTCATGAGAGGCCTTGAATTTGCAACCCACCAGTGCACACACAGGCACACACACAGACAGACACACAGACACACACACAAAATGCAAAATCTCTTGCTGCGGCGGTCACACGCACCTGGCAGAGCCAGGATGCCTGTGCACTAAGCAGGCACTGTGAGCCGTGCAAGCAAAGCTCCTGGAGCCTTTCCTCACAGCAAGTGGTGTGGGCACCCGAAATCCCATCTGGACCATTGCTGCTGCAAGAGATTTTGCATTTGCATTATGCGTGTGTGTGTGTGTGTGTGTGTGTATGCTATGTAATCTCTTTTGTTTTGCCTATATTCCCCTTCCTTACACCAAGACATATGCAGGTCAAGCTCTTTATTTATTTATTTATTTATTTAATTAATTAATTAATTTATTTATTCATATATTTATTCATTTATTTATTTATTCATTTATTTATTCCAATGAATAATCTGAACACAATCCCGGGCATCCAAACGGTTCTGACGCCTTCAGTTGCATGTTTGTGTGTTTGTTTTATATCTTCCCTCGCATCTTTTTTGTAGTAGAATTTGTCAGCTCTGATTTGATTCGATTTGTTTTCTGACTCAACCTTTTGCAATAACAATAACAGTGGCAATGTGGCCTGTTAACAAATAGAGATTCAGTTTCTATTTCTTTAATTGATACGTAGCAATGGGCTTGTTATTGATATCAATATTCTCCCCAAGAATGGAGTTTTTTTTTATAATTTTTGCTAATTATAAAAAGAAAAACAACTTTTGTTAGGTTGTAGGCATGCTCAGACTTACTTGACTCAAAATAGTGCATGGTATTGAGTGAGATTTTTTGTGTTAGTGCTGCAATAATTGGGTTCTGACCCTTCATTAAAAAGCTCATTGGAAGTACCTTTTTCTCAACCAATGGGGTCAAAGGAAAAACAAAGAAAACATTTGAAAAGTCTCAGTTGTCACCTGGGAATCGAACCCAGGACCCCTGGCTTTTGCCACCATTGTTAATTTTATTAATCTAATTAATTATTTAAATTGATATTGTTACTATCATTATTATTCTTCATTGAAGTGATAGATTAATACCTTGTTTTTATAAGAAGTGACCCTTTACCTGAACCAAGCGCCAAGTTTATTGTAGTTGATCATAGTGTATTTAGGTACTAGTGATCTTACTCTAATGAAGACAGTTGTTGTTGTTTACTAAAATGGACAACAACCAGTTACCAGAAAAACAAACAAAACCAAAACAAGTAATCTATAGTTTAAATGCTTACACTGCCAAAAGCTAAAACTCAATAATTTTGTGCATTAAAAGGTTTGGAGGGAGAACAAATATGACTGCTGCAAAAAGAAAAAAACAAACTACCACAACCCGCCATTTTTAGGTTTCTTCATACTGCATGCTTGAAGCTGCACTCAATACAACAGTGATCCAAGGCAGTGCATGTCTATGAAATCAAGTGAACTATTGTATAATATATCAGCACCGTTGGCATCATTCCCCCCCCCCCCCCCCCCCCGCACTGTTTATACCACTGTCAACTTACCACCTACTGGAGCAAGGTCTTTCCAAAAAATATTAGATTGAGCTGGCAATTCTAAGACTAAACCAAAAAAAAAAAAATGATACAACAGCCTCCAGATTTCCACAGGAATTGTTGGAAGTTAAATGTAGTATGTGATATTCTAGATTGTTATGATTTATTTTAGAGATTTTTAATTTTAATTTTATTATTATATTTATTTTAACCTGTGTAGTGGCTTCCTAGAGAGAAAATGAAACTTTCTTGAGTGGTCCTTTGTGGTGTACTGAGCTGGAACAATTCTGTGGGAGGATTCTCTGTTTGCATGAGAATGCCTGTGTTAGATTTTATCTCCACTACACTGTCTATACAGGATTCTGGAGTTTGTGATTTTTGCACCCTCCGGTTTATTCCCAAGTTAAAATTGAATTAGTCATGGGGAGTTCCCACAGTTTCATAAAACCAGGCCACCTCCCACAAATGCCTTGCTGGCAGCCTGAAACATTCATATGTATATATATATTTATTTAGTATTGCCTTTTCCAGTTTGAAAATATTTGCCACATCCTTTTTATTATTCATTTATTAAGGAGGGGAATGTAGTGGTGGTACAGGTTATAGCTTAACAGCTTACGTGAGTGGGTTGTGAGTAGTTTCTGTTCTTGAATGTAGTATTATTCCAATAGGCTCATCAAAAGTGGCTATAATTAAGGTCTACTTTGAATAAAACATACAATTTTTGGCTGAGGATGGGAGACACAGTGTGTAATTAGCCACACCATTTTATACCCACACCACTTAGATGCACATGTCTATATGAGAGTGTATATAATCCACACTGATCACAGTGTGTCCCTCCCTCCCCTCTTGACTCCCCCTCAGTATGAAGCCCTGTAGTTCTCTACCAGGGGCCATTAATTTGTTTTTAAGAATATAAAAGACCTGGGTCTTAACTAGGGCAGTTTATTTATCTTCATTACCCCCCATTAGTAATTCTATCCATTCATTATAATTGACTTTTGAACAGGAATTGTTATGTAAATTGAAAGACTACATGTAGAACATCAGTAGCAATTGTAAAAGCCTTGCTTCTCTGGTATCATCACTTGACTTGAAAGCATATTCTTGTGGCCTACAGGTTGGGGAGGAGCAGTATTCTAAGGTTAGTCAGGTCTTTCATAGGAAACCTGAGAGTTAGTTTAGTTCATAGAGCTTTGAAATATTCCTCAGACTTTGTTTGTCCCTAACATTTAAAGTTTCACAGCCATTTTGTACAGACAAACAGCTGCAATCAGAGTGTAAAGTGGGTCAGTTGACTGTTGTGTGCTTTGCTCTAACTTAAAAATATTTCCAGTCCATTTCCAATCTAACTTTTGTCATAGCATGCTTGAATATCTATATGCTACAACAAGGCTTGATTTATCAATGGGGAAGGTGGACTTGGGTACAATAGTACAATGGCCATTATTACTTAGTTGGGATGGTAGTAACCATTCTCCAACAAAGCATTTGAACAATACTCATTTAATTTGAACATTGCTGCATAATGCCGGCAGCTGGGAAGACTTTTGTGATTGGAAGCTTTAAATGGAGCCTGCTGTTGTACTGACTGAACACTGGCGGGCATTGATAAAGAATGGGTAGTATTTGAGTTGAATGGATCCAACACTTGTTTCACTAGACAATACCGAACAATGCAGTGATGTGAATTACTTGTCATTGAAACCCAGGTGGCACGCACCAATTGGAATGAAATATGCCACGTGAGATCAGCGTTTCATTACGTCTTGTTTAGTTTATTGTTATTGCAGCTTTCTTCTCAGATTTAGTGGCCGTATTTTGACACACAAATTCATTTCGCTTTTCAGTCTGCAAGCTTTGAAGGATCATTTTTCACTCGTTGTGTACAGATGTAGTTTGTAAGCAAACCAGTCCTGCATGAGTGACGAATTTGTATCTTATCAGTTCAATCCGGGACCCAAATGCCCCACAAAGAAGAGATAAACATTTTTATTTTGCTTGGCTGCATGTGTTAGCTGCGAATACTGAGACATTTCCCAGAAGTAAATATTGGCATCCTGGGCCAAACATTTGGTTCCTGGGCAGAGTACACAATCTTTATTAGATTATTGATGGGGCCATAATCAGTCGCGATAACACCAGCTTTGGGTTTTTTGTTATTTGGATTTGGTTAAAACTTGTTTTTACCTTCAATTATAGCATCACTGTGCGTGTTTTTATTGAATTTGTGTAATTACTTTCACTCTCATGCTGTTATTATTTGATCAGAGAATAAAAAAAGTATTCATATGACAATTAGATATAAAACCCTCTCTCATTAGCTGTTTTTCAATGTTTTGTTTTAAATCACTTCTTGTTTTGTTGCACCATAACTCCAAGACCTAAAATATTATCTAAAAACACAAATAACTGTCTGGAACAGTGATTGCCCTGGGGGGTGTCTGAGTATCTCCAATCTTTCGTATAGATCAAGAAACTTCTTTTACCAATGTCAACCAAAATGGTGATGCTGGAGAACAGCCAGAGCGTAAAGTTACGGTAATATGGCTCTTATGGAGAGGAAGTTATGTTGATTAGATTGGTTCTTCTCACTCTGAAGTAACTCGCATGTAAGTCTTCAAGGTAGTCTACTGGCTTCTTGAGACTGCTCCTGTGATGAACTCAGCCATCTTTGTGGGGGTCGTATTCCTCTTATAACCACTTATACTATTACACTTACATGATCTAAACATCCTCTCAAGTTAATAAGAAAAGGAAAAAAAAGAAGATAAATTTAAAGATAGTAATAAAAATATAAATTTTTAGTGAGAAGGGGGAATTTAGCATCACACTTATGTCAAATTGGAAGAATTTAACAAATAAAATTGGAAATTTCAAATCATTAAAACCTGAATTATGACTCTAGCTTGTTATTTCCCCCCCCCCCCCCCCCCGAAGGATGTTTCTATTGAAACTAGACCAGCCAATGAGTACTAATTGTAATTTTCATATAATTCGCAGTTCATCAACCCATTGGGTTTTCTGAACTTTACTGTCTTCAAGTTTTGCGAAAACTTAGAAATTTTCTCGTGTATCTGTAAAGCTAAGTCAAGTCATTGATAATGAAAAAAAAAAAAGGCAGATTCAGAACTCTGGGGTCATTCCAGTAAATGTATAGTGAGGTGCATGTTAAAACACACATTCACATGTGCATTGTATTGTAGAGATCTCATTTATTATTTAAGTTGTATCTTACTAGCATAGAGCCATATTTTATACAACTTTCATGTTAATGCAGGACTTGCTTGTCTCTTAAAGCATTTTTTCTTCTTCAGTGGTCCAATATTTTATTCTTGACTCTGAATCAAGCAGCGTTGAGGTTTCTGTTTCCTTGTTTTATTTGTATTGGGTCTGTGTCAGAGAAGGAATCTAAGGACACAATGCACTCAGTGATAGAGATTGTTATGGCAAGCCAGTCAAGTGGCACTACAAAGTTCAGAGCCGGCATTGTTGGTCACACAATGGCCAAGGGTTTGTTTACAAGCAAGAAGTGTTTGGTCCACATCCTGCATTCACCAGGCTATTGTACGCAGTGCAAGGATATCAGATGGGCAGAGTAAACACCAGGAGACTTGAGCTGAATCGATACAGCAAGGAGACAAGTCACCATCTATTCATTTGGAGTCAAGGTTGCCAGTTGATGCTGGAATGAATGTACACAATAGTACTAGTAGGCTTTCCATTGCATTGTTTGTGAGTGTGTGCAGGTATTTTATATTATTTTTGGTATGATTCTTTTCTTTCTTTCTTCTTCTTTTTTTTTTTTTTCCTTTTTTCTTTTCTTTTATTTTATTTTATTTATTTATTTTTTATTTATTTATTTATTTATTTTAATTCTATGGAGTATCCATTGTTGAGTTTTGTCAGCAATTGTTACACTTAGATGTATTGTCTAAGGCTGTGAACTCTGTACTTAATGTTTGGTATCTTGGCTCTATTGAAGTAGGATTTCGTTCTGTTCACACAGACTGGGTATTGTCTTTGGTCTAAAAAAACAGCTGCATGCATGGAGGGGTGATGAAACTTTGTATGTGCTCTCACACATGCACACACACACACACACACTTAATAGCCCCTTGTAAAATTCGTAGTGCTTGGTAATTGAGTAGAATGATGCATAGTAGATTGAAGAGTAGAGACACTGTGGTGCTCTACTTCTGTGTGGAAGTGGGGGCGAGTGGTGAGCAAAGCTGTGTGTGTGTGTGTGTGTGTATATGTGTGTGTGTGTGGCAACCATGCTTTATACTTGGTGCCATGCCCTTTTTTTCTTGTATGGATATACAGAGTTTATGTAGTGTGTTTGGCCGTTTTCTTGCCTGAGGGTATGTAAGTATATGTTTGTGACTGTAATGAATTGGACTCGACTGCATATTCTGTTTCTATGTATGTAGAAGTTCTGTCAGATAAATTTGTGGAATGTGTACAATACTTAGTAATGTTGGTACCGTGCCATTGGAATTGGGATCTGAGCTATTGGAATTGGGATCTGAGCTATTGGAATTGGGATCTGAGCTATTGGAATTGGGATCTGAGCTTTTAATTGTTTCATTAGTCAAATTTTCATTAAGTACCTAATTGATTGTGTTATGCTGTTTTGCTTCTCCCTTCATCTTTACCTCAGGCTAATCTAATCCCTGGGGCTTTATTGAGGTTTGGTTTATTTGCTTTGCAGTGCACTCTGACCCTTGCAATCCCACCAAGTGCTGTTGGTGGTCACTAATTTATCCCTTTACTGAACTCTCCAGTTATCCACAATTGATGAGAATCCAACATCAAAGGAAATGGGATATTAGGAGGGTTTTTCATAATTACTCGAATAAGATTGATGGCGTATGCTAAAAATAAATCAGTTTCACTCCACATGTTATAGTGTGTTGTTTCCATGTGAATATGAATTAGTGTTTGGCATTCTGTGACTTAGCCATTGGCACCGGTTTGTAACCTAATACTGTCAAGTCTTTGCCAAGTTTCTAAGAAATGAATTCTTATTGTACAATAAGCTAACACTTAATCTACTTCACTTGGAGTTGGAGAAGATACTGGAAAAATCTCAAATTAGTTTAATGGGTCATTAAGCTAGTGGTCCACCTGGACTCAGTTGCCATGGTGAAAGCCATCTAGTGGAGGAAACTAATAGCTGACACATATCAAGATGCCAGAAATACCTCAGCCTGACCCTTAAACCTTGACCGCTACCACAAATTTGCTTGGTTACAATAATTGAGTAAAATTAGAACTCTTTATGGTTTCTTGTATAGAGATTCTACTAATTTACTGACAATAAATGGCCAGGGAGGGTGGATCAACAATGAATTGGTGGTATATAATTGTTCCACTAATGTATTCTGGTGGTCCAATGTTATCACTACTTGTTTGTTTACGAGGTTGGCTTTCGCTCGGCTGGTGAGTGCTCAATATCCTTTTACCTGATATCTGGATTTTTTACACACACTGAATTATGACTTCACTAGTGTTCTTCCAGTGTGATGCTCGTGAGTTGCTGTGGTGGAAAGTGTTTGTAAGTCCTTTCCTGCAAACACAGAAAATTCCTTTATTAGTGCTAGGGTCTTTACCAACTCTTACTTTATGAGTGGTCATTCTTTTGCATGAAGTAGAGAGGCCATTTTGGCTCTGAGGATGACTTTTATTTCCTGTGTGTCCCCCCCCCTCCCCCATGCCTTCCTTGTTAACTCGTCCTTTTTTTTTTTTTTTTTTTTTTTGTTGGATGCTTTCTGGCTGGTTGTAAGTGGCATGAATGGTGAGTCTTGTTTGGAGACCATATGGGGCGAGCGGCTGATTTAAGACTGCACAGTTTCAGAAACTTGTTATAATAATGTAACACCTTTGCTGTGGGGGTGTGCCCCTCTACATCTTCCTTTTGGATTCTTGTGGAATGCTCTGGTCAATTCAGATCGCCCACTCCTTTCTTTTAAGTCCCTCTCTCTATGCTGTGAGGGCCTGGAGCCGACTGGGGCAGTGTAGAGGCTGTATTTGGTTATGGTGGCTTCTTCTCTTGTATTAGTTGTATAGCGTGATTCAAATTACCTTTGAAGTCTTTTGTGCTTTATTTCTCAGTCAGATTATGCCAGACCTTTTAATTGCTTTTTGTTGCTTTTTTTGTACTTCCATGGGAGAGATAAGTCGGTCAAAGGAGATCTAAAGTTCTTAGTGCCTCTGGCAATCCTCCTCCCCCAATGCCTTCAAGACTTTTTTTTTTTTTTTGCAAATTTTAAGGTTTGTGATGCCTTGAGAAAAAGCATGTTTAGTTCTTTTGTGTGTGAAAATATTTCTACACATGTCATCTATTAGAGTCCTGGGCTGCATTCCAGCCATAACTTGAGAGTGTGTTTCAAAGGTATTTTCTAGCAGTGTCTATATGTTTTCCTTCCTTTGCTTTATACTGCAGCCAGTTAGTGCTTTCCTACTACAGCAATTAATCGAACAAATAGTATACCTCAAAAGCAGAGACTCTACAAGAGGTTATTTTTCACTATTGCAAAAAAAAATGTAGTATAGCTTTTTTAAATATTTTTTTAGACAATTGAAATTTGCCTTAATGGGAATTATTTGGCTTAGGTCTTTGTTGGCCTTGTAGAAGGCATGTTAGGTACATGTCCCAGCTCTGTGAGCGTCCCTTGAGGCAAGGAAAAGGAAGTGAGCATGTGCGCAGCCAACTTTAGCCAGCCAACATTAGCCGTTTGTGGTATGTTTCCCCGATACAGTCAACATGTACAGTGTTCTTCAGATCTTCTCTCATCTTCTCCTGACAAAGACTGTCTCTCTAACCCACATACGCTTTTCCCCCAAATATTCATTTTTTGTTGGTTCACTTTTCATTTCTCCTCCTCCCACCACAGTATTTAGATTTTGCTGTTTGACTGACCGCATCCCACTTGTCAAGTTAAGGTCATGATGTGGTACCCGACAAATTATGTTATTATGAATGATTGATGTTTAGTCAATGCGAAATCAGTGGCACCTGCAAATCCACTTATAAAGAAACAGCTTAATTTGAATAAGTAGCCGCTGATACGTTTAAGTGACCATATTATTGTTGTTGTTGTAGTAGTAGTTGTTGTTGTCATCTATATAACAATACACTTGTCTGTCAGTAACGATGATGTTGTGTATTCATGAATAATTCATTAGCTGAACATTGTTGGTAAAGCGTTGTTAGTGACGAAGACTGTGGTGTGTGTATTCATGAATACATGGGTTAAAAAGTGGAAAAAAGCAACTTTGGCGATGTGAGTATTCACAAATAAAGCTTGGTCAGGTCAGTGAAGTGTAGGTGGTGTGTGTATTCATGAATGCAGGAGTTGAGATAAGTCAGTAAGACAAGAACAAACGAATGTAGCTAAACGAAGTGGTAGAGGAAAATAGCAATGGATAAAAGTACCTTATGTTACTGCTTCTTAACTTGCTACAATTAGCATATTAAGTGCCACTGTGAGGTGTGGCACTGTGAGGTGTGGCACTTGCTAGTTTTTATTATTCTCAGCCTTGTTTAACTCATTAGATGTATTCTCTCTTTCACAGGTTTTTATTATTGTTCATGTTGTTATTGTTGTTGTTATTTTTATTGTTATTGTTGTTCCTGTTGTTATTGATATTGTTGTCACTTATTAATATTGTTGTGTTACTGTGTTTTATGATGTTATTATTATTGTTTTGATTTTAAAGTTAATTTAGTCAACCTTCATGGGCTGTACCCTGCTACCATGCCTATTAATTGCAGTTGTACCAAAACTCTACTGTCTTGGCAGAAAACTCAATACAGCAAGTCACCCAAGCTTTGATAGCTGGAGTAGTCACTATTATGAATTACAATTCATTGCAGTAGCTGGTACATACTTGCTTACATTTTTATCCATCAGGTACACAAAAGATATTATTATCAATTTCTTTATTAAAAAATTTTTTTTTCCATTTATTTGTTTATTTATTTTTTTAGTACTTGGCATACATTTTATACTTCCATTTGTATAATATCACTAGCTAGTTACACTCTTCAAAGGTCTAGGTAGCCTTGGAGATTAATGGACCTATCTATGGTTGTGCTACCTAGGCAGAGGACCTTAGATCAAGGGAAGCAGTACAGCTTTATGGCTTGCACTTCTGAATAGTCTTGGAATGTGAAATAAAGAGACTTCATTTGCCTTCATGTGATACTCCTCTGTGGATCTAGAAACTCAAATTGCTTATAATTTTCACTGTTAATTGCAGCATTGTATTTATCTAATGCAAATGTTTTCCCTTCCTCCGTGAAAATGTCTGTATCAAACCCTGACAGGATATTCTGAAGAATCTGATTTAAGAATTTTGTGGCCATGATGTAAAGTTGGCGTGTCCTTTTGTTTTCACGTAGCTTAGGCAACTCAGCTTCAGCAAGCTGTGCTGCTTATGAGATGGTATTAAGCAGTAATGCCCAGTTTAGGTTTGTTTTTGTCATGCTTCATTCCTCTTCATGTATTCATGCCTTTTCTTCAGTGTGGTATTTGGTAGCAGACATATTGTTAACTTCTCTCTCTCTCTCTTTTTTTAATTTTTTTTTTTTTTTTTTTTTTTTTTTTTTTTTTTTACCAAAAATTAAAATTGAGATGGTTGTTAGATATTATAGTGCATTTTCATTCCTACTATTACCACAGGCTACCTTTATGTGCTGAGAACGAATCTACTCTGTCCTTATCCCAAAACTGCCACTGTTGCAATTGTGACCTCGCATGAAATTTTGTAACTGTATGTATGCATTCCTCCTCACAAAAAAAATCCTGTATGAATCCCTGTACAATATCACAGCAGAACACAAGCAAAGATGCCCCAGGCAGTCACGAACAATACGAGGCAATTGCGGAACCATTGGGTGCGACACAGAAATGATGTACTCTTAGCTTTGTTCTCGTTGGAAGTGAAGAACTTCTTGCAGGAAGAGAAGATTTAATGGTGGTGTCTTTAGGTTGATTGTGACAGCAGCACCTTCCTGGGAGCTAATCAATGACTGTGAGGTTCCTTGCCAGAGGCACAATAGCTCTGTCAAAAGATCATTAGCTGACAGAAATTATCTAATTAGTTCAGTCATGTAATTGAATTATACAAAACCAGGGCAGCAGTGGTCCCTTTCTTAGGGAGAGCAACTCAGAGGTCACTTAAAACAGCCAATACACAAAATACATTCACTGCTAGGACAATGGCTGATATATAATAGTAGTAAATTATAAAGTAGGCGTATTGTTTGTGTGATCTCTCCAGCCTGTTGATCTAGACAAATCGTGGCTTTCAAGCAATGTGGGAGAGGAAAATACAAGAGGGATGAGTAGTTCAAGCGAAAACATGAACACAGAGAGAGAATGGGTGGTCATAAGAGTACAGGGTGAGGTCATCTAAACTTGTGGGGTTTCCAAGAGAGCAGGAGGGGGGGTTAAGACGTGGGGGAAGATTCATGGACAGAGAGAGAGAGAGTGGGAGTTTTCTTATTAGCACCTATTAACACCTCTTGGTGGTGCCGCCCTTGATGGGGTCAGTGTGTTGTTTGTTTAACTTTTGAAGACAAAGATGGCACAAAGTCATCTGGAGGGGTGGGGGGTGGAGGGGCACACAATGGTCCCACTTAATTGATCAACTTAGCCATCAAATTATCTATTGGTGGTGCTTGTAGAATGATTCTCTCTCCATTCAAGTACATTGCATAAGTTTGTTTTTATTTCCTTGGATAAACATGGCAGGAATCTATCTTGAAATCTTGCATTATATAACTTGGAGAACTTTCAATGATTCTGTCACTCCATGCTAAGGTATGAAGTGACGATTGCTTTGAAATCACAATCTTCAAGATGTCTAATCAACATTGCAGGCATGTAGTTATATTTCGGAGCAATGGGGGTCAGGCAGGCTTAAATCAGTGTCTACTAAGAAAGGAGTTTTTTGTTTTTTTTAAAGGTAGTAAACGGTTTTAAATTTTCCGTGACCATTAAAGCATTATACAATGAGATGACTGTTTGTACTAGTTATTTGCATATTATTAAATACAATTTTCTTAGAAATTTAATTTGTGTTTACATATAGAAAATTAGCAATTATCTGGTCCTTTAGAACTTCTATCTAGAAGAGAATGCTTTTACGAGAACGAATTAGGTAGACCTGAACCCTAACTGTGATTTGCTAGGTAGACCTGAACCCTAACTGTGATTTGCTTAACTAGGTAGACCTGAACCCTAACTGTGATTTGCTTAACTAGGTAGACCTGAACCCTAACTGTGATTTGCTTAACTAGGTAGCAAGGTTTTTAACTTTGTTTCATAGTTGGATAAGTAAATATTTTAATAGCCATTGTTAAGTTGCTAGGACAACCTGTAGGTGAACTTTAGCCCTATTTCCAGATATTTCAAATTCTCGCTGAACTCCCCCACTTTAACCCTTTTATGCTCCACATAAGATGCCACTTTAGGTAATTGATTTTTGTTAATTGTCTCTGTAAGAGCCATTATGTTAATCTCAGTAAGGTTGGCATGCACTTTAGCTGTGTTGACTAGACCCGTGCCTTTGTTTTGATGTTGGCCGTTGAGTGTCAACCTAAAACAACCCCAAACTTAGCCTATTCACGAGCTTTTATTTTTACTCTGGGCCTCCTGCAGTCCACGCAAGTTTGCATGCTAAATTGCATTAGGCACAATGGGCTCAGACACTTGCTGTGTGGTTGTCACATGTCGTGCTTTAGTCTACGGCTGTATTCATTGGATGCTGGAGTGTCAATATTAAAGTACTGTGTGAATGGACAATAGGCTACCCCCACACACTCCAACAATATTTCAATGGCCTAATTTAGGCGTGACAGATTCCATCGGCTTTTTTCTTTTTATTTTCATTATGTTTTTGTGTGTACTTTTCAACCTTGTGTCAATTTTATTTCAAAAGAAACAAGTGTGCTTTGTTGAGACTGTTGTATCTCCTTTAGGACACAATGGAATGAGCAAAGAAAGAGTTCTATGGACTGAATGAATGACCTAGTCAGGCAAACATGAGTCTTCTGTACACGTAAAGACAAAAGAAAAATTATGCTTATCGGAAAGGGGGTGGGGTGGGGGAGGAAGATGTGGTGGCAAAGGAAGATGTGGTGGCAAAGGGGTAGAGAAAGATGTATATTGCTATGAGCTGTGGGTAATCGACAGAGTTGGTTACTGACCAAGTGTGTGCTGTGGCAAGCCAATGTTTTGATCGTTTAGTCTGTGCATCTTGTATAGTCTATAATAGTATCCATTGTCCAGGTTTGGCTCTGTTCTGAGTAGTGCAAGGCTTGTTCTTGCAACCTTTATTATTCCTATTGTGCAGACCTTTCTCCCTCCCTCTCCCCCTGTTGTCTTGGCTTCTGTCACTGGGTTCACATTGTCCACCATCCAAATTCTTTGTCTTGTACTGATTCTGTTATTTATAGCATTTCTATTATCTTTTCTTCTTCTAGGAAGAAAGGGAACAAGAGGAAATCAGATTGCAACAGATTATGGAAGAGAATAATAAGAAGATTCTGGAAGCTCAAAGAAAGCTGGTAAGATAACTTTACTCTGCAACCTTCTGGTAATACAACGGTTTTAATACATTTAGAAATATTCATCCGTCTAATCAGTAATCATTATTATAGCTTTTAATTTCCATAGAGCCTTCCTCAGTGTAAATCAAATGTGAAGAAGTTTAGAAGTTGTATTTAAATTCATCATAATAATAGTAAAGTTACAGCACATTGTTAATACATTTGGGCTATATTGGCCTTGCCAAGTTTGAGATACATTCAAATTGTTGTCACAAACCTCCCCCTCTCCCCCCTCCCCTCCCTGCCCCGCCCCCCCAATCTTCCTACCCCCTAATAAATTAAATGCAAACAGACATCAGCTTGGCTCTACTGGTACTTAACAGTTAACTAATCTATTAATAGTAATAATAATAATTTTTTTTTATAAGCAGGATAAGTATTGTATATAAACCACAAGCACCTATCATCGTCAGCATGGTGTCTCCGAACATGACTGAAATAGAATAGCTGACACAGTTGGTGCAAGCATTGTAGGCATTAGGAAATGTTGCTGACTGGAACGGGAAACAATATCAGGAAATTCGCAGTGCAATAAAGATTTTAAGTAAAAAAGGTTTCTTCTAGTCAAATACACACCTCTCCCTTTGCCTTTGTTCTTTTTCTACTTTTCTGTTAGTGGGAGCTTGTTTGGAAACAGTGCAGATAAAGGGTATTAGGTGTGGCTTCGTAGATGAGTTATTTGGTTAAGTCCATGCCCCTTTGAAGATTTCAATTGAATATCAATTTCTTTGTGTGGTGAATGACTGAGTAAATGCAAGTCTTTTGGGAATTATCAAGCATTGAAAATTTTTACATTGGTTTTACCACCCACCCTGTATATTAAACTATCATTCTTTTAGTAAAGGAACTTGATGAAAAATTTACTTATTGCTTATACACATGTGTCATTCACACATCTTTGGGGAGGAATATTCTCATTGCATTACCTCCTTGAGTGGCTTAAATAACTTGTTTGAGTAAACTTCGAGTAAAAAGTACCAAGTTTGTTTCATCGTGTGTGACAACAGCAAACACTCGAAGCAAGTCACCACCACACTTGACTTGCCGCTCAAAAGAACTGTTTTTGGTTATGATATCAATGATGATTCATTTACTTCTCTATTCACCTCAATACCTTACTGAAATTTTTTTTCTTTTAGAAATATTTAATAATATGTTTAAATATGAGGCACAGATTTGTCTTGGGAATACTGTGGTTTGTGCCTAGCCTAAGCTTGGTCATGTTTTTGTTTACGGCTTATCCTTGTCCTCCTTTACACTCTGAATGAAGTAGTTAACCAGCTAGTTTCAAGAACATTAATTCTTCTTTTCTTTTTTTCTACGCAGAGCTAATTAAGCTTCCATTGTGGCTGCAATTAGTGGTTTCAATATTGTCTTCATATGGTGCAATTGTATTTCCCATTCTTTTTTTTTTTTTTTTTTTTTTTTTTTTTTTTCTCTTTTTCTCCCTTCATTTCCCTTCGTGTTTCTTAGCTCTGAAAGTACAAAGGGTGAGTGTCTCAGTAGCTAAATGTGTGGTCTGCCAACAGTCTGAGGAGGACGTTTTCTTTCATTCTTGACCTAAACAACATCTGTTTCAGAATTCCACCATGTTGTTCTGGTGATATCATTTTTCCTTTGAAACTCTAATTATCTTGTCCTCCTCAGTCCTCTTCTCATGCCTCATTGAACTCTGGTGACCCGTGCTTTCTAGCGACTGTGAATTAATTCAATGTTTAATCGGCAAGCGAGCGAGACACTATCAGGGGCAATGCAATCGAAAATCAATTATTTTTGTTTGTGTATATATGTGTGGACATACGTATGTCATTTTGTACTTTGACCCTCACATTTTTGTGTTCGCTTGGAGGTCAACCCGTCTCATACTCCACTAAACAGAATCCTTTGGTTTATCAATCTTTAACCGTATCATCCAAGAGTTTACCCTTTGAATTAGGTTGTTTGACATATCTGAATTTTGCAGACGCTGGGGTTAAGTGCTGTAGTTTGTCATAGTTATACGCCTTATGGAACAGTATTGTTCTTGCTTGAAATTATTTTGTCCAAACAGTCAAGTCACTAAGAGAATACAAGTCTGGTTGGAAACTTCTTAGGCTTCTTCCCAGTTTCGTTTGTTTGTTTGGTTGTTGTTGTTTTTGCTACTACAGCAGTTTATCCTTAAAAATGCTTCTTTTCTTCTTTTTTTTTTTTTTTCCAAGTCAAACAATTGCGGTAAGTGGTCACTATGGGATTGAAAACCTTTATGTAATTTTTAACTAGTGATTGTCAGAATTCTTAAAATATAGATACAGCAGAAGCTATTGCCACTCTGGAAGAAAGTAATTCCATATTTGTAAACGGGTCAATGGCGACGTACTTCTAGCTACTTAAAAAATCAACCTTTATCAGATATAAGGTTAAATTTTAATGTTTTAATTACCCTATTGTTTGAAATACTTGTGCACAATGGCTTGCCCACTATTTGTGCTAAAGCACATCACTAGTTATTTTTATACTCTAAAATATATGATGACCTAGATGATAGCGGATGAACTTACCACTCCCTGTTAGGATAGGCACCATTAACCACATTTCACTATCTGTTATTTTCATTTTTTTGGTCAAACTCTTGTTTGTTTGTTTGTTTGTATTGTTTTGTTGTTGTTTTTTTTGCTCTTTTTTTTTTTTTTTTATAAAAAAAATTTTTTTACTAGGAATTGTGGGTGGGAGAGGGACATTATACTATATTATATATATGTACCCACCCATGACTCTAATGTTGTGTTCTATTAAAAAAAAAAAATTTAGTCCTAGCATAATTAGTGGCTCCTATCAGCTATGTAGACTTTAATGTTTGTTTATTATGTAATAATTGAATAGGAAGGGAGGATTTTATTAAAGGAGTCTAAAGATAAACTTTTAATCGAAGGGTCAGAACTTGATAATTGTGATTTTATTTATTTTTATTTATTTTTATTTTATTTTTTTTATTTATTGTGATCAAATGAATAAGTAAGTCAAGAAAAATAGAAGAAGAAAAAAAGAAAGCTGACATACTTAATGTGTTCATTTCTCTTTCTACTTTAAGTTATAAAGATTGGATAATTTTCAGTATGTTCCTTTAGGAGTACAAAAAAACATGGGGTATAATATTCCTTCAATAACAGTAAGGATTCTTCATAGGTGGATGCAGGACAGAAATTACATGCAATGTATGACTTTTGGAACCTGGCAATGCAAGCTGACAGCTATCATATCATTTCTAGTCTTTTACATCAATAGCAAGGTCCTATCTAGCTAAAGAGACCCGAAGCCACCGACACCTTAGCCTTGCAGATGTCAGTAAGTGCAGCTATTAGCTCCATTTACAAAAAAAAATTGATTAGAATTGAGCTTATTATCTGGCTAGTTCTCTCTAGATTAGGCACACCTTGTTATCCCTGTACATGTTCAGTTTGTGGCTTTAGTTTCTTTATTTTACGACTTTATTATTTTGCTTTTATTATTATTATACCATTATAGGTATTATTAATTATTACTGTTTTACTACTCACTATTATTTAATACTACTACTGTTATTATTACTGTTATTACTATCACTATTATTTAATGCTAGTACTACTGTTATTACTATTACTACCATTATTTTAGTATTGTTATAGTCATTACTATTGTCATTACTGTTGCTATTGCTACTATTGTCTAATTTTATTATTGTGGCTAATATTATTATTACTTTTACTACAACTGCTACTACTATTGCAATTATTATGATTACTATTATTATATCCATTACTATTATTATGACTACTAACAAGTACCCAGCCACATAGTGGCGCTTGACGTATTGCAAAGTAAGAATGCAGTAGCACAAGTTATCTTACTCAGTTATCATTCTCTACCATTGGTTAAGGTTACCTAAGTTTCCCTCTCCTACTCTCTTTTTTCTGAACTATCTGAGTTATTCTTCTACCCACCTCTCTTAACTTCAGCTCTTTTTCTTGAGTCATGGAGCCCCCTTTTACTATTATTATAGATATTTTATTATTATTATTATTATTATTATTATTATTATTATTATTAGTGATGTGCTTGAGCACAAATGGCGAGCGAGCCTAAAACTACACTATTGTTAAACGATTGATTTTAACTTCTAACACTCAAGCTACTAAAAAAAAAGTCTGAGTTTTTAAGTTACGTATATACGGTAAAGGGGATTCAATGCCATAGCAACCACTCCCTATTATTTTATTATTATTATTATTATTATTATTATTATTGTTATTATTATTGTTATTATTAGAGGGCGGGGAGGAAAATGAGTTCCTCCTCTTCCTCCCTTGCTTGTTCTCCCTACTTTATAAGAAAAATATCACAGAGAGGATTATTTACACATATTTTGTTGACTTGAATTATTATATTTTACCTAGGACGAAGAAAGACTTCAGATGGTTGAACAAAAGAGGAAGATGGAGGAGGACCGAAGGGCTCTGGAGAAAGCTCAGAGAAAGGCAATAAAAGCTCAGCAGGATGTCGTGTTGAATAGAAAAGGAGGAACTCGGGCCAAACTTTCATTTTCTATTGCTCCAAAATCAACCTAGCTATTACAATTCCACCTTTCTTTCTGTCATACTTACTAACACCTTACCACTATATTATTGTTAGTTTTGTTGTTGTGGTTTTTTTTGTTTTGTTGTTGTTGTTTTTTATTTGTCCTATGCTTAATGATGGGGAAAGTAATACAATAGAACCGAGAACAATGAACAATTTGGGACCAGGGCTTTCAGTTCACAAATAAGAGGATGATTGGGGCAAGCAGGAAGTTCACTAAATGGAGGTAATTTAATGGAGGTAATTTGCTTGTTAATTAAAAAAGAAGAATACATACTTTCATATGACTGCTCGTTAGAAACAAACAATTAATTTGTGGGGGGAAAAAAATAATCGTGCCTGAGGTTGTTGTTTTTTTTGGGCACTACGGCGCACGCGCAATAACGCGACAAGAAACCTGCTGTTTCATCCATCCAATTACATTCTCAGCAACCTTATTAAATAATATTCTCTCTTTTTTTATTTTTTATTTTTTAAAAATTTTTTTAATCCGATTCACGTTGGCAAGTTACCTCACTTCTCACGTTTACCTTTTAATTGGGAGGGCATTTGGATTGAGTGAAGCGTCTGTATGAATTTTCATAAGGGTTTTTTTTCTTCTTCTTTTCACACACTCCAGCACGAAATACGAACGCCCTGCGGTTCCTTTACGCTACAGACCTGTCAATTTTTAGTGAGTTAGTCGCGGTTGCAACAAATATCTGCAGCCGTGTCAGCGATTAAAATTGTCAGCCTACCCTCGACTCCTCCTGTTTGTTGCTGCTGCACTTCCGCGAATAGCCCTATTCATAGGCTGCGCGACGGGGGCGAGTGCTGAGGTTGCGTGGGTTGGGAGGGTCATTTTTTGCAGACTGGGCTTGATTGTTTAGAGAACAATGTACAGTACCTATAGACATTTAGCACCAACAATAGAAGTGGTGACCCTATGAAAACAACAACTACTTCCTGGCGCTGCGTACAAATTTCCTGAACCCACCGCGCCGATAATATCAGCAGCGCGAGCACCTAAATAACCCCTGCGGAGCTCAGAATTGGTCATTCTCTGCTTGAGCCTTGGATATTAAGAGTGGACTTGAGCTCCTTAGTGCAGTGAGAAAAGTACGTAGCCTCTTGTAACTTGGTAAGCACAAGTTGCGGGTTACTGTGTTTCGAGGGCTGTTCAGCTTTGTCTTGTAAAGTCTGCGCTTTACAATTGTTTCGTGTGTTCAACCTTTATTTCAAAATTTTTTATTACTTATTTATTAGAAATGACTGCAGCCTGCTTGTTGAACTCTGTAGCTTCAACTTTCTCTCGTGGTGAATTAGAGCTGGAGGACTGCAGTACAGCCGACGTCGAGATGACGGTAATGTCTAATCGATCTCCCGATCACATAAAGAGACCCATGAACGCCTTCATGGTGTGGTCTAAAGACAGGAGAAAGGCCCTCGCTCAGGACAATCCACGTATGCACAACTCTGAGCTCAGCAAAAGGCTAGGATCAGAATGGAAAGCACTCAACGATGCCGAGAAGCGACCTTTTATTGACAAAGCGAAGGAGATTAGGGACAGGCATATGGAGGAGCATCCAGGCTACAGATACAGGCCCAGAAGAAAACCCAAAAATATGATCAAGAGGGTGGGTACTGGCTACCCCATGCCCAGTATTACTGCTGCAGGTGGACCTGTGAGTTCTCCTTCAGCATACCACCATGGGGCTGCAGCAGTCGCCCAGCCTCCTGTGCAGATTGTCACTCTACAGCAAGCTCAACATGGTCATCCCATGGTCACAATGGCAACCCCGATTCCTGCAGTAAGCTCCATACCAGTCAACAACATCACTTCTCCTGCAGCAGCAACAACTTTCTCTCTCAATAGTAATAACCTCATCACGAGTCCCCAGCAACCTATCAACTACATCATCCCCAAGGCCATTCAGTATGCCCCACTAGTGCAGCCCCAGTACCAGACTGCTCAGCTACTCACCCCCCAGGGCATGGCTGCTGCAGGATTGCTACCCATTCAAGTAGTGGCAACTCATCCTGAACTCCTACAGCAGCAGCAACAAAAAAGCAACACCGTTATAACTACAACAGCTAAGCCTATTGTGTCTCCTACTATGTCCTCTACTAACAGAACCTCTGCAGAGAGCTCATCTGCATCAGTCTCACCTATTTTCAGCAACACTCCAGTGCGACCTATCCCCTTACCCGCAGATACATTGGCAGTTCAACAGAAAAACTTGAATGGTGCGGATTCTTCCAGCACGTCTGGAATCAGCTCCATATCAGAGTCTGTGTCTCCTCAGCCACCATCCCTTGAAATGCCGAGCAGCAGCAAGACACAATCCACTCCTCATATATCAAGCCAGTTTTCTCCTACTGCTCCCTTGCCCATGATGCAGGTGTATTCTCCCACTGGAGGGCCCATTAATTACGTCATATCAGCAAACTCTCAGCTCAGGTCTGCAGTGAGCTTGCCTGATCTGCACTCACAGGTAACACCTCACGCTGCACAGGTCAAGCAGCTTCCAGCCAACTTAATGACATCACAGCAACAGCAGCAGCAAATTCAAACTCCCACTTATATTTTCGTTCAAGCTCCTCTGGATGGGACTTCAATGTTACAGGCTGCTCAAATTGGAAGCACTAAGTAACTACTGCAATTTTCTTTCCCACACACGTTCATTTTCCCTCTCCCCAGTTCTTCTTTCCACTTATTCAAACGTCATTTCTGAACTTGTTTTCTCAATTCAGTTGAACTGTAATACCATTAAAAATATTTAACTTTTGCTTTTTACTTTACTTATTTGCTATTGTGTGCAACATGAACTCAACCTGTCATAATTTCACTAACTTTGTTGAAGGGGATAATAATGAATTGGCTGTTATTTTCCACCATTGAAATTTCTGGGAAAATCATGAGTACACAATTGGTAGGCATAGATGTCTCCAGCTGCCTCAGTGGGTGCTATTGTATAGAGACAACCAAAGGCCACTCCAGTCATTATTTCATACACCTGTCCCACCCTGTGCCTAGTACAGAGTGTTGCTAGATTATTTTATAACAGTTTGGGAAGGAACAAATAACAAAAGCCCAGGAACAAGGAGCTATCAACAACTGTATTGTGCCCACACACGCACTGGAAGTCGATGGTGATCATTCCTGCTACACTTTGTTTTCCTCACGGACAGCTCTTGTACTAGCCAGGCTCATCCTCAACCTTTTTGGTAGCTTAAGTGAAACACATCATTTTAGATACACTCATGGGCAAACAACGCCCTCTTCTATACATCCAGTAAAATATAAGTATCCTCTTAAAAGCAGTAACCTAAAATATTTTAATATTCTTTTTTTCCTTTTCCCACAGGTGTGAGAAAGGGGCGGAAGTTTTGCTGATAAGGTTCTTCATTGTAGCCAGTAGTCTGTTGGGTTTATTACCTCAGCATTCTGGAGTAAGGGGGGAATCAAGCATAGCCACAATAGGCTAGATATGATAATTAGTGCACTTTTCCATAATGAGATTCAAAGCAATAGAGTATACACTACAGCTCAACTTTGAACTGTCTGTTCACACAAGGATTTTACTCAGTGTTGTTACTACACTTCATTGTGTTCACAAGACAGTTATTTTTTCTCTCCTCGTAACAATAGGTACATAAGCCACTACTATTTGTTGTTGTTTTTTAAAGAGACTAAAAAGGCTTTGATAAAAATCCACAAACACATCAAAAAGAAATGAATGTGATATTGTCTAGTTTTTTGTTTTATTTTGGAAAACTGAAAGCTCCACAAACTTCCATTCTCATTCCAATGTCTGAGCCAGCTTGAAGTGTTGGTCAGCTTTATCTTTCAAGCCAAGCAGCATTAGAGCATTTCCGAGTTCTTGGTGGGCTGGTGCAAACTTGGGAGCCAGTTGCACAGCTAGAGACAGCTCCTTCGCAGCTTCATCCAGATCTTTCTGTGAATTAAAAATTATCGCAGTAACTGCATAGTATAAGCTCCCACACATAATTACTAATGTCTTAACTTGACCCCTATTAGTAAATTAATTGCACATATATACATGTATATTCAATTTATTATCAAGATATTAAAATAAGCACCCTAATATCACTTCATATGTGCATTTAGAAAAATCTTGCACTGTCTGCCTCACACGATAAATATCAACAACTGTTTTAAATTGAAATGTTAAATGTGTTGTGTTGAATCACTTCAATTTTCAATTCTCCCATGGGAAGTCAATGCAGAATGCACAATTAACACACAATGTACATATAAATATTCCCAAAATTATCTCTATTAAAACTTATTGTAGACAATGCCTTCTGATCAATTCGAGTGTACTTTACCTTGAATAGAAGAATTTTACCCAGTTCATAATGAGCCATCCAATTTTTCCCTCCATGGTGACTACCACTTAGGCCAACTTGATACAGAGATATAGACTACAAAGGGAACAGAAAGATATAGGTGGAAAACGGTATACCTTTGAACGATTGTTTGCACTTCTAAAACAAAGTGGTTAAAGATATGCCGTGTCAAGTGACATCACTGTGAAGCTATGTCCTCATCTCCAGGACTGAATACCATGGTAATTGGGTTCAACTATTGACAATACACGTGGTAATTGAGAAGCCCTTGTTGTGTTTTGTGTGTTAGTATCTGCTAACAAGTGCTATAATGAATCTTTGGCCAAAGCTGACAAAAAAAAAATCTGAATTTTAGAACATGTACAAATTACTAGAGCTCTACACATAATTATTATTCCCTACCAGAAGTTCAGAATCCAAGATCAGGGGCAAAACAGGATAAATAAAATATAGAATGCATACAAGTTGCTACAGAATTATACAGCAACTTTCATTCCATATCAAAGTTCAGAATAAAACCCCCCAAACCACTATCACTTTCAAGGTCAAATACTCTTCTGGTGAGCAACTGGAAAGCCTAGCACCCACACAGGGAGCTGGCACAGGAAGATGTGGTGTAATTGTCCTAGTCCAAGTTACTAATCATAATGAATAATATATAAATAATGAATATTAAGAGATTTGTAGCATGAGTTCAAAGGAAGGACTTCCTACTCTAAAAGTCATAGCACATTATTCATGATTGGTGGCCAATGATTTAGCATTTTGTGGGCTGATTGTGCAATATAATAAAGTCATACCTCAACAACAGCTGCGTTGGTTCCCAGTGAATCTGCACTGGGTGACAAGCGATTAATTAGCAGACTCAAAGCACCCAGGACCCGCTTAGCAAGAGTAGCAAATCCGTTTAATAAAACTCTCCAGCCAGCAGGCTCAATGGCGGCCATTTGATACTAATTATCCCAGCAGCTTGTATACATAGCTGCCTCACAACCACACATGGTGCACGAGCCACAGGAGATTCCAGTCCAAAAGTCACGGTTCATTAATTTGATTAAGAGCTTGGTAATGATCCCGCCGGGTCTAAGGTCGGTCAACTTTCTGTTGTGAGAAGGAAATAAAAACCTCTCTCATCAAAAGATATGGACACACTTGGTAACTGACTAAAATCTAAAAACCAGGATGCAAGAGCATGGTTTTGCTATTCAATATTCTAAAATTAGAGTATAATGAACCATGCAGACTGACCTCCCCTCCCCCCACTTCCATTCTCAGGTCCATATTGAAATCAAATAACAATTACACAGGGAGAGGTGTGAGAGCAGCTACTTCATAGGTGGTCTTGATACCAACTTATCTCAATAGGGGATATAATACTGCCCCACAGATCAGATAAGGACCCATTCCTGGTTACTTTCAAGTACTTTAAGGCCAGATGACTTAACCCAGTTTGTTGCACAGATATTAGGAAAGTGGTCATGAATTCATTATGTTCCCACAATATACCAGAATGAATCAAAAGACTCCCCAAATTGCAAGTGAGCGAGACAAAGAAGCTCACTGACCCTCCCCCTCCCTCTTTCCCACATCTTTTCACCTTGAGCCTGAAGGCACAGCAAAGCATGTCTAGGTTAGTTGTGTAATAATACAAAAACAAGTGGTGCATACTTTGATCCTCCGAGCCACAGAAAGGAAGAAGTGGAGGAGCGGGTAGGAGGTTTGAAGAGAAATAAGTAGAAGAAAACCAGAAAAATCCGGAGTATTTCCGCTTTTAATGCAGTAGACACTTTGATGGTAATATCAAGAAAGAGGACTTTTAAGATCAGACTTGTAGCTCCTTTGATACACCCATTTTGAAAGCTTCCCGATGATTTAAATCACCAGAAAAGAAGTGAAAAAAGGGAAAAAAAAAAAAAAAAGGAAACAGGACACTATTTGAATGTCTGTGAACCTCAAGTGTCAGTGTCTCATGGAAAATAAATAACACAATCAAAAATACGTGTTTCTAGTCTGAGAAACTACACACTACAAGCCATAAAAATTCAATCACTCCTCTACTCCCTACCCGCCCCCATCCAGTGTTAACGGCCTCCTACTTTGTTTATGTCTCGCCATCTTACAGGTCCTTCACGCAGACTCGCACTAATTAGCAACTGTGGGTAACCAAAAGGACTTGAAAGTCATGAATAATGTTAACCTTGAGACCTGTTAATGGCTGACAATGGAAGCTGGACAATAACAAGACTTGCCTCACATACAAAACACACACCCCGCCCTCAAAACCGCCCCACAAGAATTGTGTACCACACATGGTTACCATGGAAATAAAAGAATGCTGACATGGATTAACTTGAGCTGGGTGGCAGGCATATAAGCCATTTGCTGATATTCAATGATAGCTAGCATTGTGACATCACCTCAAGTAAATAAGGAATGGTGTAAAACAGAATCGTATTCCAGAACAACTCAAGGACATGTTTCTCAGAGTCAATTCATCACTCAAGTCCAACCTGATTGACCAGCACCACTTCAACACACAAATATGAGTGGAATGATAATATTAAAAGCTAATGGTTTCAAAAACTGCCGCAGCAAATTGGGTGCTCAGCTCCATGAAAACATGTCCCTTCCCCCCTTGCACCATTGAAAGTATGGCTTCAAGGAAATGTAAATGATACTGCCTACCTTTTCCTCATAGTTTTCCCAGAACAGTACAATGGCATAGACCAGTCTGCAAACACCTAATGTTGTGGTATTTCCTTATTGGATTATAAATAAAGGCAGTGGTCAAGCTAGCCACTCCATTCTATTGTTCATTATGTGAGATATTGCAATTTAGTAAAAAGTATTAAAATCGTTCAAGTGCAAATAATATACTGCAGTTTTGGGTTTATCCATTCATTCATTCATTCATCCTATCTGATTGTTAGCTCATTCAATTTATTAACTAATTTTTTGTTCTTTAATTTATTGATTCATATACGTTCATAGGTGATTTCATTCCTATTTGTCCATTCACCTATTTATTCCTTCATTCATTTATTCAGTATCATTGCTGAGAAAATGATAATTTCAATTAGTTCTGTTTTTCCCAATTAAAAGTGCCTCAGGCTTTGTTAATAAAACCCCACAGTGCACAATGATCAACACTAATTGAATCTTCAACCAATTTACACCTCATTTTCTTGGGAATAAATCAAGCAACTGTACATTGTTATGAAAATTTTTCCTCAACAAAACAGCAACACAAATCATAAAGGGCAATTATAACACATTACAAGTCACAACAATTATCACTCTTTCAATTATCACCCCTCCAGCACTAACAAAAACATCTCCTTACTTCTTTCAATCTCCTGCCTGTGGAGTAGCCTTGTCGGACTTGCTTACCAGAGCTGCTGGTATTGCTGAGGAGACGAGCCAATGACAAAATAGCATTTGTATGAGTCGGACTGAGCTGAATGCAGTGGCGAAGACACAGCTCAGCTTCCTGTCATTACAAATAATTTTAGAATCTCAAGTGCAAGCCAACAGAACTATTAATTATAGTAGCTAGTGCCAAGTGCAGGTCATGTGATCCTAATCTCAGCACCACAGTATATTTCAGCTAATGTTTTGGACAGGGGATGATATAGTGGCACATTTTAGTTACCCAGCACTTTCTAAAATTTAATTCAAGCAAAAGGGCAGGTAACCAACAAAAGAATATACATTTAGCCTTACACAAAACACTGTACATGAAGCATACCAGATTTGCAGCTGCATTTACTGGGTGTGGTTAAAATGCTGCTACTTGCTTGCTATTGGATTGTACTCAACTAGCCTGCCTGATACTAGGCCAATTGTTGGTTACCTCTCAGTGAGAATTCAACATTTTCAGTTCACTCCAGACTTTTCTTACAGAGTTACAATGTTAAATTTACACCCTGGATATCTTCAAAAAGAGATTTTGGCAGGACATGAGTCAAGCTTAATCACAAAGCAATGTGATATTTTGTCTCCTGAAAAGTAAGTATCACAGAACTAAATGGTTATAGGCCTATTTATAATCTCATGGGAATAGCATAGTATTACATTCATTTTTTCTTGGTAAGACAATAGCAATACAAAGTCTCATAAATGTTATACCATACTTGTGCAAAATAATGAATTATGGCACTTTTAACTTAACATCCTATTATGTGAATTGGTTCCTAAGTAAATTTAGTAATGGCTATAAGAAAATCAAATCAGCTGCTTAACTGGAAAATCCACAACCCAGGCAATGTTATCTGAGTCAAAATTTCCCAAGAACTATTTGAGTGGTACCTAGGTTAGAGCACACTGTTTGGACAACTAACTACCTGATGGTGGATAATGAGCATGCCACACCTTCACAATCAGTGCTACTGTACTAAATTCCACCTACCACACAATTTTATAAGATCAATTCTAGAAATTCCACTTGTACAACACAATAAAAAAATAAGCTTCCAGGCATGCATGAATTTCATGAATATCTGAACAGATGAATGACCGGTATCCATATAATATACATATCCTATTGGCATCTGGCTAGTCTTTAGCTTCCTTTACATTTTCAGCTAATTCTGGCATCATTAATTAATGGCTTGTGGAAGCTAAGAGCAACCTGTGGCTTTAATTCTCAGAAAGCCTAACTTCTACAGATAAGTGGTGGATAAGTGGTGCCTGGCGCTTGAGAATAAAAAAAATAATAATAATAATTAAAAAAAATTAAAAAAAGAAGAGCAGATGGTTATCATCTGATGGCATCATCAATATTGGTGCCTGGTGGAAAAAAAAATTCGAAAAAAATTATCGGCATCATATGACATGTATGTTGTCCACGGTCTTCTTCCAGTAATTTGGTGACCAGTCCACCTTAAAAGCTGCACGTTATCCAATTACGTACCGGTTAGTGGGTAAATTTATAGAACAAGGTCATAATAGCTTAGTGGCAAGCTCTTAAAAAATACCAGAGCCTGAGAAACATTGAGAGATAGCGGTTTCAATGTGGCCACTCTTTGTTCTTGGTCACCATGGCTACAGTGCAGTGGCCGTCAAAAAATCATACCACTTGAAACACTTTCTGCATTCCCAAAAACATAGCAACATCACTCAATCCATATAAGATGGCTACTGAAGTTCTTCAAAGACTAATTTTAACACTAATGCACACACAAGACACATATGTACTTTCTTTACAAAAAAAAAAGAAGACGTCAGTCTGCATGCAACCGTTCCCACCTTGACAGTTGAAGGATCCCCAATGGTAACCAAGGCAATTCCCAAATTGTAAAGGATGGTGGGATTGTCAGGTCTTCGTGACAACACTGTACGATAATGTGAAACGGCTTCTTTCCATCTCTGCTGCATTCTACAGAGGTGACCCATGTTTGTATTGGCGTTGATGTGGTCGGCTTGGATGGAAAGTGCACGCCGATAGCAACGCTCGGCCTCTATGGGTCTTTCTGTATAGCAAAACAGAATAAACAATATCAGTGAAGAAAATGGTGGATGCGCTAAAAAAAAAAAAAAAAGAAAGACGATTTATGTATGTGCTTGTGTTATAAATTGGTTAACACAGGTCATTTGATGTAATTTTGGGAGTGGGATAGGAGTGAGGAAAGTTACTCATTGATACACACAATAATTTAAAGTCAAACAAAAGTGGCATTTTATCTGCACCGTTAGAAAGGGATCAATTGTAGAGGCACTTATGGGTTATATTGAGATCTTGTTCTCAACTGAGACCTAGGAAGTGTTTAGACTTACTTTGGTAGATTTATTGTATTGCATAAATTCTTAGGTCTTGTGGACATTCTAGTGCAAGAATGAATCAGAGGGGGGAAAATGAGTGGCTTATATAATGGTACAAGGTAAGACAAACGTACAATGAGGAAGAGTCAGGTGAGAAAGTGTAAATTGACCTTGAATGAGGTGGAGAGTGTGCACACAATACAACTAAGGTCGCAGGTGGGGCCCCTCCCAGGCCTGTGAGCACCCTCTGTCAGTGACCTTATTTGTACAATGTGCACACTCTCCACCTCATTCAAGGTCAATTTACACTCTCTCACCTGACTCCTCTCTCTCATTGTCCAGTTATATAAGCCACTCATTTTTTTTCTCTGATTCATTCCTAGAAAGACAGCAATAGTAATCTGCCAAAGAAAGTCAAAATACTTGGTAGGTCTCAGTTGAGAAATGTAAGATCTCAATAATATAACACTCCACTTCACACACACTATTTAGATTACTGATCAAGTATACAAACACTGTATTTATTTCGTGCACACAAATATTACTTAAATTGTTACAGGAACATGATGATTTCTCTTGATAACAAAATAAGTCATTTGATTACAACTACCAATTAATTGATTACTTGTACCATTAGCAATGGCTTGGCACCAGCAACTGTTGACCAAGTCAGATTTGTCCCAGACGTACTACTGAAACTACTCTAACAGACATTCTTAGCCCGTCACGAACATACAAACTTAATTTCAGAACTGTAATTATACATTCCAATAATTTAATGGTGAAATTTCACCTCAAACAATACCATCTCGTTTTAACTGCTCTTGTCTTGTGCCTCATGTTCGTGTACTTTAGACTACATTTGATCTATAAGCAAAAATTTTAGAAGAATTTATCTAAGTTTGTTCGTGCATTTGGCAAGAGTTCCATAAATAGAAAAGAGGAACAGAATTATAGATTGTGCTTGAATGGGAGAGTTTGCGGTTATGATTCATGTCATGAAATCTTACACAAATTCTTCTAATTTGTCTATATTTTCTGCTCGACGCTGGCTGTGTGAACAAGGATGTGTTAGGCCCGGAGACACGACCCTGGGACACATTGCTTCATAGCTGCTTACTGTTACACATTCTTTAGTCTTGGCATACCTCAGGTGCTTGTTGAACTAGAGATGAAGGGTGGACTTACAATTCGTGTTACAGCAGAGTTTTTTGTATTGAGTGATACGATGACAATAGAATAATCCTTATCTGGGAGACTCCGACATTGTAGCTCTCACAATACATAGGAATTGTAGCATTTGTTTTGTGTCTGTTGATGAAATGGAATATCAATATCAGCAAACTTGCAGCACTGGTGGTAAATATAGGAGTTCTAAGTCACTATAATTTGGTAGCAGTTTCACCAAGTAAGGTAAAAAATAATAATATTTTTATTTGTTCATAGTTCGTGTTTGTGTATTAATTAATATTCATTTATGTATTTGAGGAGATAGATACACAGCACAAGTACATTATTTTAAGAAGCATTACATTCTTCTTTCTTCAAAAACTCTTCATTCCCCTACTCATCGATTATGATCTTTTTATTAATAACCTGTGAACTGTGACCAAGTGTTTAGATAGTTTAGGTGAGATAGCTGAGGTGAGAGAGCAAAGGTGAGATAGTTAATGTGATAGCTAAGGAAATTAGAAACTGATCATTACATGTAGCAATGAAGTCAGCCAGTAAAATCAGAAAAAATATCCTCTTTATTTATTTTTGAATGTCATGTGAACAGGAACTAGGTGCTAGCCCACCACATGCACCTCAAACATCCCAGCTCATTGTGTGGCTCTCACTTCAAACCACACAGCCAGCTCCGATTCCAAGAACAGAGGAAGGAAATGAAGTTCAGAGGTTGCCCAACCATGAGAGAATAAAGGCTCAGTTTAGAAGGCTAAAAGGTTTAAAGGAGAAAAGAATACTTATCATGGCTTCTAAGCCACCCACAATGTAGTCTTCAATTAGTGGCTAATACCATATAACAGCCAATAAATGTTATTGAGTGGCCAGGACCGGATTAATTGAATTACCACAGCGCCCCAAGGTGAGCAACAAAGATTATTTCTTTGATACTCAAATTAAAATATACACACCTGGTGTAATGAGGCCATAAGGAAGTGGATCCTTTTTTTAGAAGAAAAAAAAAGAAAGAAAAAAGCAAGCTTGCAAATAATCTCATCACATGGTATCCAGCTGGCCTCAATACCAGTGACAACGCCAGATCCAATTATGTGTCTTTGTTGTGTGGCCACCTTTGGTCTTGTATCAAACCATCATCTGATTAATCTGGTCTGAAGGGAGGAAACAAAAATTCAGTTATTTCAGGGAAGGCGTAAACAAGACACTATAATTCAAGGTCAGTACAGAGTGCAAATGGGTAGTCCATGCTGACCAACTGTGAGAATGGCCTCCACTTTAATGGGGTGGTCTAGTTTTGATTGTCTTCACCTTATCTCATACCTCACACCTGTTCCACCAAATTTAACAACGAGCACCTGTGTACTTCTTCGCTAGGCCTGGGACCTATAATTCCCTCCCGGCACCCTCATAATATTAACCCCTGCATACCCCCCTACCTACCCTATGTGCATCCCTCTTGAGTCCCAATTCATGAATGTTGTGGTCTAGCAGTTGGTAGGTGAGAGGTAGACAAAAGTCTCGGCCATCAATACCGCATAAACCACTGCAATACAACTTCCAACCACATTGGCTGATAAATAATAAAAGAAAATAAAAAGCTTCTACATTCATAGGGATCCCCATTGTAAATAAAGAATTAATTGTTTATTAATACTTTCGGCCTTCATTGTCCCTGTTAGAACGTCACATTGTCTAGACAATTGAACAGCCAGGTACGCTGTGTTTTTGCTATGTTTTGTCTGTGCTATATTTTTTGGGACTTGGTGTCCTGCTTATGAACCAGCTTATGAATGTGTGGCAGGACTTCAGCAGACATCTTGGCGGATTATGTGGTGATTAGTACGAAGACAGCATAACAGCACAATAACCATCTTTGCACCGAGTGGCTACCCCTTCTCCTCACACAAACACTCTCTTCTTGACCTGCTGGGCGTTTATTGTGCCGAATGGGACTTCATCAGACAGGTGGTGCATCCTCAAGGACACGTTGCCATAGTAATCTTTGGTAGGGGGAGGGGCAGATTGGGGTAAGGGAGAGGATTACCTTTGGATAGTGATGCAGTATTAATTAGGTACTTTCTTTTGAATGAGACATAATAGGATTTGCCAGTCTAACTCTGCTAAAAGGCCTGTCCCTCCTCAGTGCTGTAAACATGGTCGCTGACTGATCAGTTAATGTTAATTAATTGGGCATCCTAATGCCAGGTAATCAGTTATGGACAGGATATTAGTGCATGTATTGCCTGGCTCAAGTTTTGTGTTAGGTCAAAAGTACTAATACATTTTATGGTGCTCACTAGCTCTGACCATTTTTTGCTACCATTATTGCTCAAATTTATACCTTTTTCAGCACTGGATACCTTTACAATTACTGCAGGTTTCCTTATATAGTTATTTAGCCAATTTAAATAAAAAAATAAGAAAAAACTATATTTTAAGGTTAGTCTGTTTAGATCTAGCACTTTTCCTACCACACTAAAGTATGAAGGAAATATTAGTAATTCTGTAATGTGTATTTAGCCAATGGAAACCTTCTCAAGTAAGTGGTAGATGTTACTCACCATTGCGCAATCAGAAATGAGCTAATGATCATAAATAATACCTGTGTTAAGAAGAACGAGTCCGAGGTTGGTCCACGCCGATGTATAGTTGGGTCTTAATCTGAGAGCTTCCCTATAAAATGCTTCACATTTTCTGGCACCCTAACAATACAAAATAGACAACAAGTAATAATTACAGACATTGTACTGCTCAGCAAATATCACTCATAATGGGCACCACTAAGTAGAAATCGTAAAGGATTGTGGAGAAAAAAATCATGGTCCTACTGGACTTTTTTTTTTTTTTTTTTTGCACTAGTTCATCACACACACACACACATACACACGTGATTAAAACACTCTGGTATTTGTTTTTGTTAAAAGATGAAATAAATAATTTGCATTATTGCAGGTGCCACACCTTTGATTAGCCCCTGAACTTTCCCCATTTGGTGTTATCAAACATCCTGTGATTTTTGCAAGTATTGTAATACTAACAATTAGACCAATTGGAATGTAAACAAAATATAACAACAGAGATGTCAGTAGGAAAACACATGAAGACATCAAAATTCTTGCCGGGCTTTTCAACAGGGATTATTAAAAATAATTATTTTTAAAAATTTTGAACTATAACCTATGCAATCAAACTATCTGGGAAATGTGATTGAAGATGGCAGGATAAGCACATCAATTTGCTGCAAGCATCAGCATTCACACAAGTAGCGGAAACTCCATGGCGGTTAAGACGATTGATAATTGGGGCAGTTTTTGCCTACAGGACTGATTGTCCTTACAGTTTTAGGCCTAACAGTTACTGACAAAAGTCATTTTTCCTTTGTAGTATAAAATTTTCAAGTCTTATATAATACCAGTTGGACAGTTGTGCTACTGTTTAATCCTCCATGACAAAGAGGAAAATGGGCCTAATGCTAGTAGTGACCCCAAGTTCAAACCACAATTCCACTTAATCAGTTCTAAATCTCCCCCTACCATTGACCACACTACAGCCAAAGAAAGCCAATTGTCCCAAATGCTATTGTCTGTGTCCCACCTTAAAGCCCACTAGTGTTGGAGTATCTATGGCAACAGGGGTTGTGGGCTTGGGCACTCATCCCGCTACAGCACACACCTGCTGTTCTACAGCAAAGCAATATAAAGACAGAGGTTAATGTAATTCACTGAGCACCTGTTGCTATTGTTACTCTGAATCTTTTCACACCCACTTACTCTTGATATCTTGGCTTAGTAGCTGGCATAGTAGTTCTACAAGCTTGGAGCAGTATCTTGGACTTACATATTGCAAGAGACACTTGCTTGAAGTTTGTAATAACACTTATAAATTGCTAAGGGACAGACAACTACCTATAACAGCACCAATTTTAGTAAATGATCATGATGACAACAAGCCAATGATTTCTATACGCCTCACATGCATGCACACTGAAGATTAATATAAAAAAAATAATTAAAAAGTGGTTCATACAGCATACCTTATAATGATGAAGATAATGAAAATGATTATGATGATAAGATGAATAATAGTACTTGTAATAGAATGAAATAATAATAATAATTGATGGTAAAATCCCCCCTCCCCTTCCCCCTCTTCCTTCAGCAAGTAAGACACTAAAAAAAAAAAAAAAAAAAAAAAACAGCCAGAAGCCTTGCAATAAAGCAGGATCTTCTTTCCTTTACACACGCACACACACACACATTCACCATAACTGGGAGAACACATGGATTAAAACCAGTATGATTTCACCTCCCCTTACTGCTTACCTAGTCAAAACCCAAAGCATAAGCTAATAATAATCCCACCAATAAATTTCCTGTTAAGCTCGATAACTTCATACACTTACAAAAGAAAACCTTGTAGGTATCATTCTGATTTCACTAGTCTAGTAGACGGAAAGAGAGGAGAGTGGGTGGAAAAGGAAGGAGAAACCTTTCCAGATACAGACTCAAAGTTTCCATTTGCAGCGATAGCATGCACCACACCACGCAAGGCTTAACTCTAGCTCTTAGCAGGCCAAAGAGAGGCCAGCCATGATACAACAAGATGAAAGGGTTTGTTGAAGGGGGGGGGGGGGGTCATGAGATATTCATGGCATTATGCTGGCTTCAACAAATAGCAAAGGGGGGAAACAAAAATGATCCTTGAAAGGTACTGTTTTGCCATAATTGGAAACAGCTCAGCTTTTTAAGAAGTTTAAAGTAATAGTTGGACTCCACCTAGCAAAGAAAATAATAATAAATACTTTGCAAAACTTCTACTAAGTGCTAGAATATCCCCGGTGAAACCATACCAATTCAACAGAGTTCAGGAAAACCAACAAATGCATCACCCACTCCCACCCTAGCTTCTCGACAGAGCCCTTAAAAATCAATAACAAGGTAGGCATTGAGGTTTAATTCCTTTTTTCTGGTGGCCTCACTTCAATGCTCTATGGTTTTATTACTGCACACTAGATTGATGTTCAGGGAAATAAAAAATAAATTAACGAGTAGGACTTTATAGCTTGGCAGCGCACCTGCTGAGCATAGACGTTTCCAATGGTAGCAAACACCTTGGCATTTCCCGGGTTAGTCGAAACAGCAGACTCCGCGAGCAGTTGATTGTCCCACCAGTCGAAATTCCGCCTCAGGGTCTTTGAAACATGGATCACTATGGTGATTCCAACCAGCAGTTTTACAGTTGCTTTGAGAGCCGACCAGTGGCCCTAGGGAGTTGAAATAATCAAGATCAATTGTAGCCTACATATCTCAATAATACAGTACTATCACCAGTTAATTATTCCAAATTCAATCTTACCTTGTACCTATCATTGATGTTTGTATTCACAGGCAGAAAAAAGTTGCTTTCAATGTTTGTTTACAATCAACATGAAACAAGTGAGCAAATGAAGTAGAATAGGAAGCAACAATAAGATGTTGCTCAATCTTACCAAATTTGTACGATCTATTCACTGATTAGTTTAATTAATCATTTACTCATCAGCTCACTCATTCCTTGATTAATTCATTCAATTAACAAGTTTGTAAGCTCTCATGAAATAATCCATTCACTCACTCAATTATTCCTTCCTCCCCATACTTGGTAATTTGTTCACTCATTAATTGCTTCTTATTCATTTTAAAAACTTACTAAAGAAATGTATGTGAATAGTCTGGCCATTCCCATGGCAACCAGTAAACACAACCCCATGCTGGGAATGTATAGGACCCGCTCAGCCACTACGAACCCCACAGGAAAGATTAGGTTAGAGGCCGGTAAGAATGGAAACCCCATCAGGGCCAAAGCCAATAAAACCAAATGGTTCCCCTGCCTTAATCTCCACTCAGTCATTTTGTTTGGTTTTCCTTCCACATTCATAAATTTCAAATTCCATGGGTGCATTGACAGAATGTTAGAAGAGTCGCTCTTTGCATTTAGTGTACTGGTGCAATTTGTATTGCTATTGTTGGTGTTACTATTATTGTTGCAGCCATTAACATCGGCCATTGAGGTTGATTTCTTGTGAGAGCTTCCATCAGCAAGCCTTCCCTTTCTTTCTCCGCAGTTGCTGCTTAGTCCTGCTTTAAAAATAACAAAAACAACAACGAAGAGTCAATAATGACTAGTGATTAAAAAATATTCTACACTGGAATGTTGTGCTTAGAAGACCTTCATTATAGTGTTGACTAGGAAGTTGTTTTCATTCTGAATCGAGAAGTGGTTTATTATTGATCAAAATAGAATTGAGTGTGGGTTTGTAAACTGACAATGCTCTAGCATTGCTAAACAAGGAAAACTGGAAGAAAATGTAAGCAACTCATCCAGTATTGCTCACAGTTGCTGTCTTCTATAGGTTATCACAACAAAAATGATTTTTTTTTTTTTAATGAAGCTTATCAAGTTAACAAGGTGGTCCAATTGCAATAACCACCTAAGTTCTGTCTTGGCTGTTGCTAAGAACCTTCCTCCCCACCTAGCATTTATTACTGCAATACTTGCACATTGGCTTTTCGCAGCCAAAAAAGTTCTATTGTTATTGCCTTATAAACCAGTAAAGCAAGATGCAGAATAACTCCCACTAACCATAAGCAGGACAAGACTTGTGGCCATGATTTTACAGCACGAACCCACGCAGATTCAAATAAGGAAATATGTACTACACACTTAACAGTTTCATTATTTCCAGTTATTTTTAACTTCTCCATATAAGTACCTTTAAAGAGTAGTGAAATCAGCATGAGCAAGATTGTAACTGTCAGGACATTCCTACAATCCCACAACGTCTCCACCAATGGGATGCTGCCCATCGACCAATCAAAACAAAGACCAGATGGGAACACTAGCAGCCACATATTTAGACCCCACAGATACATATACGTCAATGCTCTCGTTGGCCAATGGGAGGAAAACGAAGCAGGGTTGTCCGATTCAACGAATAGAGGAGGTTCTCTTCCGTTCAAGTAAAGCCGACCACAGAGCAATGTGATACAGGATATTAGCAGTGCCAGAAGACGATGGAGAGACACTCTGAGACTGGGGTCTCGGAGAATTCTAGGAAAGTGTATGAGAGACTTCAAACAATCTGATAGGTCAAAGTTCATCACAAGTAAGATTTCGTAAGCCGCGCAAACTCCAAATACCGTGATTCCTTGCTCTTTGCTCAGAAGAGACAGCATAGAAAAGAAGATGGTCAAGAAGAGCCAAGCATTTATTTTCGAATTTTTTCTTGCTTGAGTCGCTCTTTGTGTCAGTGACGAGGTTTTCTGATAGGCCAGTAGAGAGAGGAGAAAGAAAATAGAGCAGAGTAGTTCCGTACGGCCAACAATACTTGATACCTGAGCAAAGAAACACACAAAGATGGGTTTAAAAATTGAAAGTCAGTAAATACCAAGTGTATTTTAGCATATATTTTTTAGTTTTATTTACTACTTTATTTGGCTAATCAGCTACTTTTGGTTGGCCACAAGACCTTTCTTTTACAAAACAGTCTTAAGATTCTTCGATTTAATGTTTTCAAAACAGAATTTATTGATTCATAGCTAGCTCGTACATTGTCAAATCAAAACTTTCTCATTCCTATTCTCTATCAAACAAACATCACAAAACATGTTACAAAACTACGCCACAAGCCAAATTGCTACAGTCTCAGGTAATAATAAATAAACTAACATTCCACAATTCATTTGATAATCCAATCATTCTAACTCCTTCTCGTATTCATAGGACGCTCATCCGGTGGTAGTTTACACTACCACCTCTTGACCCCCTGACCCCACCAAACAAAGAAAGTTTAGTGTTACAATGGTTCCCATGGTATTAAATAGCTCACTCTTCACGTGTTCCCCTCAGGGCTATATTAGTCCAGTATCTAAGGTAAGGAGGGAAATATGAATAATATCACATTGCATCGAGCAAGTCAACTGCATCAACAGAAGGTTGAGAGGGGGTGGGCTCGCTGCCGGTCATTCGTGAGAACAAAAAACACAATCTTTCCTACCATCACTTCCTAACTCGTGCAATGCTCCATCAATTCCCACCTGTTTTTGTATGGTCTGTTTGGGTGATTGACTGCAGATTGCAAAGTTTTCCCTCACTCAGAACATGAGACTTCCTCGTGTATAATAAAACGTTCCTACACTCTGTATCTTGCAGTCTAACTAGCCGAAATTAAGTCATGAATTGAAAGTATCATTTACATGGCTACTGTGCCGGAATATTTCTTAGAATTGTGAGAATCAGAGAGTGGACATTTGTTTGCTTGTTTGTACATAAAGATTAGTCGGGGATTATTAATAGTTTTATATTTCATCAGAAACAAGATGCAGCGAGCCTTGTGACTGCTACAACCCGGCAGCAGCAAAGCAGTGCCAAAGTTCCCGTGCAATGAATCCATTCCCATTGTCTAGCCACTGCTATAGTTCACATCATGAATACTACCAGTTTCAGACAGGAAAGTGGATGTGGGAGGTTTTAGCTGGCAGTTATGCAACCTCCCAAGTTGATAAAAATATGAAAATTAGGTATTCTTAAAATAGATTCTTTGATGAGTCACACACCTCCAATAACCCCTCCAATGCTCCCTAGCTATGGCAGTGTTGTCTACATGGTCAGAAATTTTGCAGTCCCCTTTCTATTCAACTAATGGGTTATTTGATATCAGGATGGGAGGTTGATGTCTAGACAAAGAATGTAGTTTCAATGTTGTATGCTAGAGGGAGCAATTTGTATTGTCCATTCTTTATCATGTTACAATGAGCATGCACAGGTTTTTTTACAGCATAACAATATTTTCTTTTAATAAAGTGCAATCACGCTCGAAGTAATCTATCACACACATACACACACACTTATGCATATTACATACAAATTTTGATTCATGTGTTGTTTGATAAATCTATTTACTATTTCTAAATCTTTATGGTCATGTCAGTAATTTTAGTAATGAACATTAAAAAATATATATATATTATAGTAAAAATAAAATAATAATTTATTGTTACTAATAGTAGTAGTAGTATTTTTGTCTTTACCATATACATAATTTTTACTATAGCAGATCAAACACAACAATAAAATCACTCCCACTATCCACACACCATGATCTAGTAGACTTAGTCTACAAGAGGTCACAGTAAACCATCCCCACCATTCTACTCACAAAATTCCCCCAAGAGGGCAAAGGAATGACCTCAAATATGAATAACAAGGCTAATTAAGAGCTTGGATAAAGTAGTGTGGGCAAGTGCTTATTGCTGGCTATCCAAGTTATTGGTCAGGGACTTCCACCAAGGGGGTGTTTACATCAAGTCCATTGATGCAACCCCTTCAAATATTAGAACATTGAGGGGAAGGCTGTTATTGTTATATAATAATACATTATAATATATGTAATATAATATATATTATATATTTTTTATTATATACATATATATATATGTGTGTTTGTGTTTACTTACATATTACTGGAATCCATTTACAAAAAAATACCAAGTTGCTTGCATATAGATACAGTTGAATTTTATACCAGGGATCTGTCTCAAAATATGTGAAAGGCTAAGTTAAATAGGGTTATTATACGTCAAGTATGCGAAATTTTGTTATATAGCTAGGTGTCAAAATTTACCACAAGAAGGTAATGTGGAATGTCAGGTATAACTGAGGTAAGAATGTATTTATGCAATGATGTACTTTTCATTTTCATTTATTTAGTCCTTCTAAAGAATCCAATGGACGGAAGCACTCACTTGACCATGAGTTTCTACAATACACAGTGCTATATCTGGCAGTCCTCAAGTGAGTCCTGTTGCCACTCGTTGTGTCACACTGCCACTATATTGGACCTACCAAGTGCTATCAGACCTGCAGATACCATCAGACTGTCACACTTACAGTACCAGACCTGCTGGTACCATCACACCAGCCTGTACTGTCATGCTACAGGTACTCTCAGACCAGTTAGTACTGTCAGACCCCAGCTGCAGGTACTTTCAGACGTTGGTACTGTCAGACCTGCTGAACCAGTTACTATAGGAACTGTCAGATCCATTGCTACACAGACTAGCCTGGGTCATGCTATCTGATTTTATGTTAATGAACTTAGCTCACCATGAGCGCTTTAATGTCATCTACAGGGCAGACAGCTCCTAACCAACTGGTACTATTGGATTAATCAACGACTAATTATTTCACTGAGGCCCCAGCAGGTGCACAATGTTCTAGAGGTAATTAGTCTGAGTGGGATTACAGTTTATATGCCACTATCAGAAATTCATTTCTTTCTTTTTTTACTTCTATCTAGTTGTTGTTGACAGCGGTAATGTTGTGGTACCATGTTATCTTTAGATTCAGATGTGCATGCACTATTAATTGCTTTCACACAATGTTAACTTCAACAACTGTTAATGCAACAATTGTATTATATGAAAAAAATGTTTTTATTTTTTATTTTCTGTATGTACAGAAAAAGGCAATATCATTAATAGAATAATGATGATTGCAGTAATGATATTTACAATAATAATAACTACTAATACAATAGTAGTAGTAATAATATCATTATAACACTAGAATAGCTATATTTCTTAATACATTTCATGTCAAATTATCATTTTTTTCCCACTCAGCACTTTAAGTGCAGATAAGGAGGTATAGACAAATCTGTACACAGAACAAAGAGGCATTGTAATGAAGTGCATGATGTGTACTAATCCTGACCCACAAGGAGCAGACTTGTGAAATACCACGTCACAAAGTTGACACCAACCTCAATCTTGTAGTTACAACATACTATTATCTGCAGCATGTATTAAAGGAGAAAATCAAATGGAGAAAACCAATTAACTTAATAATAAAGCAGATTAGACTATGGTGAGATGTATAAATACTACAGCAGTGAAGGGTGTGTGACCTTCAATTGCCCAGTTAAAAATACTATTTTCATGCATTTTCCTTTTGAAATAATGCAGAATTTGCTTGATGGACGAGTAGTTACCAAGGAAATCGTCAGTACAAAGCAAGATTACTTTGAGCAACACATTGGTATGGGTGCCCAACTAAGACACAACAATAAAAATATTGTTTGATTGGACAGGAACTCAAACCCTTTGACATGCAATCTGCAAAACACTCTTATAAGATTGCCCTTTTGTATGAAAAAAAAGTTTGTTTGTGATTAGTGACCGGAATCACAGGTCAGGCATGTGACCCAGTGACTTTCATGTAAAAGTGCACCATTTAGGAATCCAACCCTGACTGTGGGGGGCCAATTCAAAGGTTAGAGGTTGAACCTTAAAGTGCAGACCACACAGGCTACACAGACAACACAGCACAATGGGCAATTTTGAAATGCTTAGCTGACAGGTATAGTATAATATGTTTATTGGGCGTTAACACATTCACTATCTGACGTGGCCACATAGCTATAAAGTACATTAAACGGTGATGATTCAAACTAGCCGAATACGACTTGCACTTAGTTGGGTTGAAAGGGACAGAGCACCACAATCCTTGGGTTGCTATGGTAAATGATCATCATGTAGGTACACAAAACAACAACTGAAGTGTAACAATCTACTGCACGTGATTAGATTAGATTTAATAGTTCCTCTGGTTGCCTCCGGTTGAGACAAACACCACTATCATATACCATTCCTCCCCATTATTTTTCCAAGATTATCAGATGGAAGTAGTGATGCATGAATAACCATACACTGACCAATTACCAAAGCCTTTCAAAGTCACTTTCAACATTTAGTACAAAAAAAATAAAAAAGAAGAATAGAAAGGGCAGCCGAGTGATAAGATATAATAAAGAAACACAGCCTAATTGAATACAAAAACCACTTTCAAAACATTGCCTCACACCAGGATACCTTGTTGCCTTTTTCCCATCATTAGCACCCATTGTCTATGTATCCTTGCGCCATGGCAACTTAGATGTTTCTTTCAGTATTGAGGTAGGAAATTGCCTATTGAATTGGCCACAGCAATAGCAGTGGCAGCTGCTGGCACAAAACTCCAGAGTGCCACCTAACAGGACGTAGGAAAGTGCCTTCAAATTCAACCATATGACCATAGGGGAAGCCCAAAACTATAAATCTTATTTTATAAAATGATATAAATTGTAAATGTGAATTATAATAGCTCTTCTCTTACTACAAAGAAAGGGTCAGGTTATAGTAATGAGCAAGGGGTTACAACAATAGACTGACAAGGCACAACACTAAGAAAAATATGTCTAAAATTAGTGTGATATCATTACCATCCTGGGTGCAACTACTGTAAGATGACATCAATCCATTCAGCAAGTACATTGTGAAAACATGCAGACATTCTCTGATGCTTGCATAACTGCTCATAACCATGAGGATGTACTGGTATCCAATTACCTTACCTTATACATCAATTGGGCAGAGAAGAGATGGGAAGTTCATGCTAGTTCCGGTGGTTAAGTGTCCTATCAGCATTTTTATGCTATAGGGAATTAGGTATTTCTCACCAATTGACAGATAATTAATTGATGGCCGCTTGTGGTTGTAGGTAACAGGTGAAGTTGTGCAGGGCTGTAAATGACTTGGAAAAGAACTTGTTGGAATGATCTGGGGGAGTTTTGCAGCATTACATAACAGTCTAAACATCTAACCATGGGGAATAGCTAGTTCAAAGCTTTGATTAGAAATGCTTCTGCTCCACCCCCTTGATCACATTAGAGGGGGGGTTAACCTAATTTCAATAGGTTGCTAGGGAATGATTAATCATAGAGCACACTGAACCCAACAGAAATGTCAAGAATGGTCCAACTAAAGGCTCAAAATGTATCTGCTAACTAATGTACTTAGCACTAGAAAACATCAGGTTCTGTAACAGTTTATAATTGGCGAGCGAGCGTAGTGAGCGAGACACTTACAGGGGTAACACAATTGAAAATCGGGGATGTTTGTTTGTTTATATATATGTTTGGACGTACGTAAGGCATTTTTGTACTTTGACCCTCGCGTTTTTGTGTTAGTTCGGTGGTTGACCCGTCCCAAACTTCACTAAACAGAATCCTCTGTTTATCGATCAGTACCCGTATCACCCATTGTTTACCGCTTTGAATTATTTTACTGGTGCAGTTAAAACGTGAAAACTTACAGGACTTCCATTTCTATTCGAGTTAGTGGTTGTGGTTATAAGCCGTGCGCAACAGTATTTACTTGAAAATACATTGTCCACTAGACTACCGCGAAAATAAGTCTGTGTAGGTGCATGTCCAGTTGTGTCAAAGCATTGTGTGTTACAACCACTACTTAGCTAAAGAATATCACAAAGAAAACATTTAAATAACGTTTATTGTTTTGTTGTTGTTTTTTTCCTTCAATTCAAGCAGTTGCAGAGTAGTTACTATGGCACTGAAATACCTTTACCTTGTATGCGAAATTTAAAAACTGGACCTTATTTTCAGTAGCTTCAGTGTTAGAAGTTAAAATCATTCATATAAAAATAGTATAGTCTTTAGGCTCGCTCGCCATTTGTGCTCAAGCACATCACTAGTATATTCAGAACACGGCAGGTGGATTTCTCTGATGGGTCTAATTCAAAGCAGTCGTCTATATGCTTTCCATTCAGTCATTCTCAGCTGATAAGCAACAATTATAGCAGTGTTTAACAATAATAATTTCAGAGAAGGACCATTAGGCAAGAAGTTGAAATGTTGGGATAAGATAAATATTCGGCTGTTAATTATTAAGAAAAATACCAGCTATAATTTGAAATTTTCATGTTTGTTTAGAAGCACTGCTTTTCATAAAATATTCATTTAAACCATATCTTTGGAAGAAAAAAAAACATTACAGGAAAAATCAGCAAATGTGTACTTTCCGTGTTATGAGCCACAAACACAAAACTGAGACAGAAGATACACTCTCGTTACCCCAAGGCCCAATGCAAGACACACTAGCCAGAGCTATTTATCCATGTCTGAAATATCCCAGAAAGAAACACACTTAGGAAGAGCCAATCCTTTGTTTGTCTGTCCCATGAAGGGAAAAAAGCTTACATGGGCCACTGGGCAAGCCATTCTCTATGCTTACCCGCAAGTTAGTGTTATAAATTCTCTTCCAATGATGCTACTTCTAGTGATACGTTGACAGATAGTTGCCATATTTACGCATGGTGAAATCTGAACTACCCTTAGTATGCAATGTTTACAAGTGTCTGCTCTGTTAAGATGTGGGTTGGTTCCAAATACACTCAACGGAAGTTTTTCCTACTTCGCTGGAAGCAGAATTAGATTAAATCAAAACAAAACGAAACAAAAAGACAAAAACACAGCACATTCCTTAAGTAATGTTCCATTCTAAGAGATCCCTCAAGTATAAATTACAACTATCATGTGTTCATGTCTTGTTATTTCTACTCCTTGAAGCTACCAACCTGAAGAGTTTTCTTTATAGTACTTACCAACACAGTGTGTGATTACTCATGATGGCCGAGTTCTCTTGGAATAATAGAAAATTAGCTCACACTTCACTATGCTAATGAACATGCATGATTAGAATGTTCTTTGCTATTCTTCTAAAATGAAGTATACTTCTGAAATCTGTGACAAAACTTATACTTTATTTGTCAAAGTTAGGATCTAGATTTTATTGCATATTTAAGTAAACTATATTTTAACCAAAGGAGATGTCTATTATATACTTAAAGGTTGCAAGAACAAAGCAACAAACCACAAAGAATTGACTACTTTGTCTCTGATATCAGTATATTTGGGTACATGTGTGGCATAATGCAGTAAACATAAACTATGTTTATGCGGCAATGAAAACCAGTTTAACGATAAAGAAACAACAGTGTTCGTATGCTAACTATCCCAGCAATCATGAATCGTTTAATATGTCGTATTTCCAGACATTATGCAATTCTTATAACAGTTCTATATAAGAATGGCTTCATTGGCAGAAAACTGAGTGTAATGGAGTAATAAGTTGCATATTATCATTCCTAATCCACAATATTGTTAGTCATTAGTTGCCACCTAGTACTAGTAGCAGTCAATATAGCGTGCAGTCTAGGGGCACACATTTATGCCATAATAAAAATGGTAATAATAACAACAATAATAATAATGATAATAATAATAATAATAATAATAATATGATAATAGAGCTTTACAACAAATGTAGAGCTCAGGTGCATAATAATAATAATTATAATAAAAAGATTAATAATAATTATTATTATTTAACATTTATGAAGATAATAATTACTGCATTAATTTATTCATTTAATGTCAATGCTTACAAGAACAGATTTGACCTTCAAAATATTTGCAATCTTAAAACCTATTTTATGGTAAGGGAGAGCCCCTGGGACCAGTTGTGCCACATGCATACTACCAACCTATAGCTTGCTGACTCATCCTCTACCACAGGTCACTTGTCTGACCACAATCCAGGAAGTGTCACTATTTTATCCAACCAAACCGACCAAAATTGTTACAACTTTCAGAAATTTCCCCCACTCCCCCCCTATCTCAACAACCACAGCTACTATCCCTCAAACCCCAACACTGACCTGATGCAATTCCTAATCTGTATGACTGGAGCTCATGTGACAATAGTTGGTTTGGTATTAGGCTCAGCTATTCTGCTGATGATGCCATTGAAATGATTTGGGAGCCGCCCTGGGCTAGCCCTCTAGTGAAGTTATGTAAATTGGGTGGGTGTGTGTGTGTGCGTGCATGTGCGTGAGCTGTGAGGTACGTCTGCATGTGTGTGTGCACGGAATCACAGCGAGCTTTGTTGTTTCTATACTGCATACTTGAGAGAGCGTATACAGAAGCCCAGCCAAAGTGGGGACAGCCACGAATCCACCATTGTTGGCTGCTGTTGTTGCCCCTTTGTACAGCTCTCCATTGTTTCATCAACCTTTGTTATTTTAGCAGAGTGGTAATTTAGTCTCCACTAGGCAATCAGTGCATGTAAATGTTTGGTCAGCTTATGCAAGCTGAAAGAACGCACACTCAATTAACACGTGTTGTTACTCTACTTTCTTGTTTACTTCCAGATTGCTGACTTGGGACAAAATAATGTTGTACAGCTTCCAAGATCAAGTGTCTCTTTAATTTGGTAAAGTAAGAGCAAAGTGAATGATAGAGAGGTCCGGGGATTAAATAATACTTCGTCTGAGTATTCATTAACTTAAAATTAGGGTTGCCAGGGAGAGGTGGTGAGGAGAGGGGGGCATGCAATTGTTTTGAAACTTGGATTCTCAAATAATAGCAGCAGAAACTTTGAGAGTCATCTTCAGAAGAAGCATCAAATTATTTATCCTAGAATAGCTCATTGCACCCTTTAAAGAGTGAACCTGTCCTTAAGTAGGTTGTAATTAAAAAACAAAAACAAAAAAAACTTCAGAAGTCTTTGGAGAAAACTGAGGTGTGAGGCGTGTGTGTGTGTGGGGGGGGGGGGGGGGGGGGGGGGGGGTGGGGGGGGTCACGGTTAGGACGGGAGGGGGTATGAAAGTATGAAATGGAAATTTTTATCATTGTGACATGGCCAACAAAGTTTTTCTACCGCATACACAAAATATGCAACTAATACAAAGTACCAAAACAAAACAGCCAAACAAATGAAATTCCAAGAAAAAAGTTTTTCAACCCCATTTCTAAGGAATGTTGTTTGCCTTAAAGTATTAACTCACTGGAGGCACCTTCAGAACATTCAGTTTAAATCGTAAGTGTTGCCAACAATCAAGACACTCCACCTAGTCTTATTTTCAAACAAATGCCCTAAAACTGACAGTGCACGCCAGAAATCTCCTTAAGTTTCACCTGGCAATGCATTTTACCCCTTAATCGCTTTGTTATGAATAACTAGGACATGCATACATCTGGGTTTCACAAGGTAAATGTTTAATACCATCGCAAAACAGACCGCACAGCAAATATGAAGTCACACGTGGAAACATTATACCTTTGACTGGAAGAGGTCACGCATTCCACAAAGAAAGGTCTTCCCATGGGAGTGTGCTTAGTGTATACCTTCGGAATTCGGTTTCTTTATAAGTCAATTATGAAATACTTTCAAGTAATTATTATTAATGAAGTTCAACAATAAGCACACCTTCACTCAAAACTCAGTCATATGATTTTTTTTTAAATCAATTGAGGAAAACAAAACCAAGAGGCAAATATAGCAAACAAAACAAAACAAAAAAAACAAAAAAACAGAAACAAAAAAAACAACCAAACTTATTAACAATTCAACGAATATCTCCATTCTACTCTAACTTACTGCATCAGTGTGTATAGGATGTATGGCAAAAAGGACGGTAGCAGTCACAGAGGTCCACCCCTTACCCAACAGACGTTCGCACAGAATGAAGTACAGGCAGCTGACAAGTGCATGAAGAAGGACATTCACAACATGGTATCCGGGCGCCCACATGCCATGGAGCTGCCGGTTCCAGCGGAATGAGAGCGTGGCAAGAGGACGGTAAGATTTGTGAGACTCATTGCTGGCTATGGGATAGCCCCAGAAGTCATGACTCAGTAAGGTAAAGAGGGGTGTGTCTGATCTGGGGGTGAGAGAAGGGAAGTACACAAACGTTTAAAATACATCTATTATTTCAAACAGCAAACTAACAATAATTACCTGACGTCCGGATTTGTTTCGATTGCTTCGTGGTCGTCAAATACAAATTCTCCCGGCAAACTATTCAAGTAGATGAGGATGGCCAAACTAGATACGAGAACACAGCCGTGCCACTTTTTAATGGCCATCTTGGCCCTACAGCTTTAACTCAGCTGGAGACATTCCAGCTGCAGACATTCCAGCTAAATTCTTGCGGGTCTGATGGTACCTTGCTGCTCGAACCATTTTTTTTAAGCAGCCACACCTCCCATTTGTTCGCAATTTTTTTTTCGTATTGTTCTCCCTTTTTAGTGCGCCGCTGCTTCTTGCAATACAATTTCGTGGGGCGAGTAAAGCTACCTTTTTGCTGGACAGCTCCTACAGTCAGGGATGGAAGACACCTTCAGAATAGGCTTAGAGTATTTTTTCCCGGGGAAATGCTACGATACAGTAGTAGATAAGCATGAATTATTTGATGGTGAGAGTCCATTTATTATAGTTATCCCACTGTATCTTAGCATTTCCCCTTTCTCACCAGTTCAGTGTCTAAAGATGGCGTACAGCAGGTTGCTGAGCTTGACTGTCATAACTGGAGCACTGATAGGTAGGTTTACTTTAGATAGTGTTTAGTAATGTATTTTTGTAGGTGATGACCCTTTACCAATAATTTGGGTATCAAATTCAAAATTGGCGTCCTAATCAATTCAACTTTTCATGAGTGATGTAGTTGCTGGTTGTTACTTGTTTGTTGTTGTTGTTGTTATTATTTTTGTTCCTGCTTGCAGTGAAGGTGCCTCAAATTTACAAGATAGTAAAGGCAGGTTCTGTTGAAGGTTTGAGCTATGTTGCCATGTTCCTGGAACTTCTGGCTGTAACATTTACTTGCACTTACAACCTTGCCAAAGGCTTCAACTTCAGGTAGCTGCAGAGGGTAAATTTATAATCTAGTACGCTATTATCATTTATTATATGGAAGCTTTTGCTTTCCATGATAAATACTTGCCATTATATATTATTCTTAGAGTTGCATTGATATGGATATAAGCTAGTATATATGTTATGTGCTATAATTATATATATACAGCTCGGCAGTAGTACAATGTATCCCAGTTTTCCCAATCCTTAGTTAGTGGGTGTAGAGGCTGTCAACTCTTGCCTCTGTACTATACGGTTACACAGCACCACATTATAATTGCTGAATTTCAGATTACAATACTGAATTAAGATGTATACTCAGTATTTTCTCACCTCTCTCACTCTGCCTTGTCTGCATCCATGCACCTCTAACACCTATAGTTCATGGGGAGAAAGTTTCTTCATCCTGGTCCAAGTTATCGTCATCCTTATTCTGATGTTCCACTACAACAAGCAGCTGCAGCTGCTGATGTTGTTGGCTCCTCTTTATGTCGTCATGTGCTGGTATCTCACCTCCGAGTATGTCTCTCTCGATCTACTGGGCATGCTCCAAACCTCTGTCATATTTCTGCTGCTGTCCAGTCGAGTAAGTGTTGTTGTGGGTGAGGTCGGTGTCTGGTGTGTTTTGTTTTTGTTGTTAGCCCTCAGAGCGCGTGTGCAAGGTAGTCATCTGTCTGTCATGCTCTGGTTTTGGAGATTACTGACAATTAACTGTTGATTTAGGTATGAACTTACTCATAACGACAATTTAAGACATTTTATTGTGCTACTTTTTTAATTTCGTGCTGATTTTTTGAGAAAACGCGAAACTGTCAACTCCACGTAAGTACTAGCTTATGTGGGTAACGTCCCCTATTATCATGTTGTAATCGCATGAGCGAATAATTTCTCACTGCCTTCGGTAATTTTTGCTGTATGCAGAGTGTTTGAAGTGGGGGTTTGTGTTGAAAATATATACCAGTGAGTGTCTCTGGCTTGTCACTGCTTCTCTTATGAAGACAACGTTATCATCTACCATTTTCATTGCTCGAGTTAATTTGATATCGGAATAGAATAGCCAATAAATTATTCTTGTTGGTCTGAGATGATTTTGTGATACTAGCTAGTGTATAGTAGCGCTGAGGGTTCGCACCTCTGGTTTGTTAGCAGTTGTTTTTAAGCACGTACGTATTCTTAGTTGTAATTTCATCCATTCATTTATAAGCTGCCCAAATCCTAAGACTTTTAGCTTTGAAATACACTAATGCCTTCAATGTGCCTTTTTTATATTTTATTCTAAAAAGTGAAAGAGAAACGCGTCTAAGGTCTTGCTATTATTAGTGTTGCACAACAGAAGGCGTGGCATTCTACAGACAATATTTAGTCTACTACAGAGTGTAAATGCTCTGATCGAGTAGAGGGCTGGGGACTTTACATTACCAGCTATTATTGTGATGCCTTTGATCAATTAAAGTCTGCTATGAAGGATGTGTTGATTTCTGTTTACATAAGACATTACAAGTGTAGTTTGTTTAGACTCTGAAGAGATTTGTACAGGACTTTCCCGATTTTACCAGCAGAATTTTGAGCAAAATAAGTAATTTAAAGCAATGAACGTTATCAGGGACGCTGGAACTACTGCAAACCATGGCCACACCAGTAATTTAACAAAAAAGGGGGGTGTTTCTTAGCTTGTCTAAGCAGGGAGTAAATGGCCCTTTCAAGCATTTTGTAAGATACCCTAGAAACTCTATGCCAGCTTGGTCCTTCCTTTAGTTTTCCAAGCGGTCTTTCCAATAAACAAACGTGATTCAGAGGTCCTTCTACATAGTTAGTTTGCAAACCATTACAAGAAGTCTGCTGATATAGTTGTTGTTGTTGTTGTTGTTTGTTGTTGTTGTTTGCCACACTTACTTTTAAAAAAAATTTTTTAAAATAAAGCCAGCATTTGTATTTTCTAGTTATGTTTTCTTTCTCTTAGCTATTAGTTTTTGTATTGTATTGTTTGGTTTATATTTCTATATTGTCATTTTTAAATTAAGTGCATTAATTTAAGGAATGGGTGGGTGTGGTTATGGCCGCGCCAATTTTCGAGTTGGCTTCCTACTCCTCTGATTATGCTGGCATAATGGGAGCTAAATTGGTAATGGTTGTCAATGATCCAGATACAACTATTTCTATCAATTAGCACCTGCAGTGAGGAAGGCACTGCTACTTGTGTAACCTTCTGCTGCTGCTTCAATATATATATATTTTTTCATTTTCTTTTTCATAACTATGTTCTTTAGGACAATTCTAGCCTAGAAGATTGTGTTGAAACTAGCCTTACTTTATAATAGGGAGGCAGAATGCATTAATTGGCGAGCGAGCGTAGTGAGTGAGACACTCTCAGGGGTAACACAATTGAAAATTGGGGATGTTTGTTTGTTTATATATATGTGTGGATGTACGTATGTCATTTTGTACTTTGACCCTCGCGTATTTTTGTGTTCGCTCTGCGTTTGACCCCGTCCCAAACTTCACTAAACAGAATCCCCCGGTTTAGCGATCATTACCCGTATTACCCTAGAAATTGAATTGTTTACTGCTTTGAATTGTTTTGCGGGTGCTGTTAAAACTCAAAAACTTATGTGAGCTCCGTTTCTATTCGAGTTAGTGGCGGTGGTAAGTTAATGCGCTATTTGTCACAGTTATAAGCCCTACGCAGCAGTATTTACTTTAAAATTCATTGTCCACTAGACTAACCACGAAGGTAAGTCTTGCGTAGGTATGTTCAGTTGTGTGAAAGTATTGTGCGTTACAACTACTATTAAGAATATCACAAAGAAAAAGTTTAAATAACGTGACTTGATTTTGTTGCTTCTTTTTCAATTCAGGAGAATATTGCCAATGCAAAATACAGTGTTGTAGGAAGATGTTTAGGAGGGGGGCAGGGCATGTGACGTGTAGTTTGCCAGTGTCATGTGAGAAATCAGTTTTAGATTGTGCCCAAAAAAATTATGAGGGACTATAGCCCCGCCCCCTTCCTACACCACTAAATAGGTTAAAAAAATAAAATAAAATAATTGGCAGGATTCTAAACATCCCTAGATTCATTCTTAATAATTCCCTAATTACAGGATAAGACACGATATGCTCTGGAAGGCTGGGTTGGTGTGACTTAGGGCAGTGGGTAATGCAGTTAGCAGACAGTGTGTTCCACTTTATAGTGCTGCATGTTGCTACACAATGCCAGGTATGGTGTGGTGGTGGTGCTGGCTTCCTAAGAAACCTTACACAATGGAAAGTAATATTTTATTGAATTCAACAACAGTGCTCACTAACAATCTCTATTGTTCTGTAGCCAGAGAGACACTCCCTGGCCCTCCCAACTTCTGGGGCCCAGTGGTGGGGGGAGGGGAGGGGGAGGGGAGGGGGGGGGGGGGGGGGGGGGGGGGGGGGGGGGGGGGGGGGAAGTGTAGTATTTTAATTCAAGAGACAATGGTCCCAGACAAGGTTTGTGTTTAATGAGATAGTGAACTGGGGACAATGGCCTGGTGTAATTTGTGTAAATATTGCTCCAGAACAAGCCAGGCCATGTCTAACTTACATCTGCAGATGTTAACAGAACAAGGAAGAAACACTGGTGTGGCACAGTTTGGTCTGAGCCTCCATTTTCTTCCCACACTTCTCTTACAAACATTTTTTTAATTTCTTTTCTTTAATTTTTTTTTTTTTTGTGGGTGTGTTTGTTTGTTTGAAACTGAGAAGTATTTCTGCTTCATTTGTGTTTGTGAACCTGTGGAGTACAACTACAAGTTTTAGTTGAATGTCTGTATAGCAGCTAGGCCTGGGCCAGTTGTGCTTCTTTTTCTGCCTGTTATGCTCTGCTCCAATGCTTATCAAATTGACTTATTATTATGCTTTGAAATTTACCTATTATTCTCCAGTTATGCCCAATCATATACTAAAATAAGGACGGCAAAATAATTAGCTATTTAGAGTAAAAATTATGAATATAGGATAGTGAACTTGAATGTTCAAAGAAAATGTACTAATTTAAAGAGAGAGAGAGAGAGAGAAGAAAAGACATTTTATTGATTGAATTAGCACTTGTTATAGTGAAGCATAATGCATACTTGCAAACTGTTGGGAAAGCTCCAGGACAGCTCTGATATTCAGCAATTGAACGCAGTAAAGAATAATAATATTATTCTGGACTTTTCAGTTCTTAGACCTTCTTCAGCTGTACTGAAACCAGCAAGAGAGGGTGATCTAAGCCAAGGTGTAGCATAAAGTGATAGTGCCAGTGTGTGACAAAGAGTTTGTGATGAGATGTATATATAGGGGGTGATGATTATGTCAGCAGCACAGGCCTGCTATGCAGCTGTGTGAATGGCATTCTTTGCGCTTTAAAAAAAAAAAAAAAAAAAATCCTCAAAAAAACAAAACCACCACCTATTATGGTGGCATTATGCTAATGGGAGGGGACTCTTTTGGTGCACCTGTGCCACTAATTATGCTGGCATAATAGGCCCAGGCTAATAGCAGCAGAGGTAGGGAGTGGTGTGCTGGCAATGTCAGTAATTGATGCTTCAATTGACTGGGTTCTATAGGATGAACATAACAAGTACAACTCTGGTTAAATGGAGCTCTTTTTAGAGGTTGTTTATTTAAGTTAATTCTATTGTCACTGTTAGTGTATCCTGTTTGTAATTTCTCCCTCTCAAACACTGGACAGGACTCCTGAGTTAATTTGCACATTTTTATTTGTAAATTGCTGCATCTGTACACATCTCAAAGTGTATAGCCCCACCATCTACCCCTAATGTTCCCCACCCCCCTATGGCGAAAGTTTCACCACCGTATGAAATTATTAGTTGGAAATATGGGAATTAGTGTAAGCCAGATACTGTATGCAAAATACAGGGATTAATTTTTGCTAGTCTATCCTTGGTACTGTCATGGGGACAAGTTAAATTTAATAAAATCCTGTCTGGTATGTCCCAATGGCTGTTGTGATGTGTTATGTCTGTAGCTGACTCAAATCTACACAGTCTTTGTCAACAAGTCCACTGGCCAACTCTCTCTCATCACGTCAGTCCTCAACTGGGCGGGCACTCTGTCTCGGATTTTCACAACTGTCCAGGAAACCCAAGACCTTATCATACTCACCATGTTCATCAGCTCATTCGCTGTGAACACCATCGTCCTCCTGCAGTTCTTTATCTACTGGAGGTCCAACATAGACAAGGGATCCAAAAAGGAATAGTGTTGTACTTGATTAGTAGTGTGTGTGTGTTGCTATTATTATTTTTTAAGGTTGCTAGTAATCTATATTTACCTTTTATGAGAATGTAAATAAAAATTCTTCGTGGAATTTATTTGTTTTTTGTTGTTGTTTGTTTTTTTGATTTTTTTTTTATGGTACTGGAAACATTACAAATTCATCAAACAACCTCACAAGTTTTTAATTAATAGCCAAGGATGCTCAATTTTGGTGTGCATTTCAGTGGTTTGGTAAAGGGTCATGAGTGTCTGTAGAAGATTATTGTTCAGTGGGTTGCTAGTCTATGTTGCTGAACACTATGTGGAGTGTTTGAAGGTAAAGTAACCCATGTAATCTGCTTGAGCTGTTTAATCCCTGCCATGTGACTCCTTGAATCACTTCATGCCCTATGAACAAGAGCTATTAAAGTACAAGTCTAAAAGCAGCTGTTTAGTATTTTCGTCCAAAAAAATTCACTTCAAGCAACTGGCAAAGAGGGCAGCATTTAGGCAAGGGTGTTGTTGCACCTAATGCTTCAGCAAGCTTGGGGTAATGCAATAACAGTATAATAAACATCCTGTCATTTATTTGGATTAGTTCAAGCCCCCACCCACTATGTAGCAAACTTCCATGCACCACAGGTACATGCTGGACCAGGCTACGTCAACATCACTTCCTATGATGGCACTCCGGTGGCTAGAGTAGACCTTCCTCCTAACAACTGGCACTTGACCTTTCTGGATAGACTCGGAGGAACTCTCTTACCTGAAGCAACAAAACAGAGGAAAGGATTGGTGAGTTGCTCAGACATCGTGGTCTGTATAGGTGAATGGTAGTTTGTTGGCATAATAATTACAAGATTATCTTTGGTGCTAGGAACCTTCTTATAATTAGAGCAGGTTAGATTTAATTTTATTTATTTATGTTGCTTGTTTATTTTTATTACTTGAAATATTTAATATTTTGATTGTACATATATCATTGTTTGTATAGGGGTTTGGCCGATGGGAAGGTGAGTACATTGATGCTTATGAGGGATATCTTCTCCGTGTGGGGGCCATTGTTGAGTGGCATGAGGCCACACAGGTGGTCACTTGGTCCCAAGACAACATTGGCGTCCATTTTGTGGTGGGTTCCACTGATACTAAAGGCAGAGTTCTGTTTGTCAACTTCACATCGCACTACATGGAAATTAGCAAGTTTGTACGCTTTTCTGTGTCCGGGGAAGATGCTGCGGAAATGTGAGCACAAGCCTGCATGCACCTAGACTAAGAATATTCTTGTCTTTGAATTCTGATATAGCTGGAGGCCTTGTGATCTTGTATAGGGATTTGTATGGTACATTATCTGGTTCACAAGCTGGATAACACTATCTAGTGGTAAAGGTATAATACATTCTTTAGGGACAACACAATCTGGGATAATACTACCTGGTAAAGGGAAACAATCTTATAAAGGGTAACAATCTTATAAAGGGTAACACAGTATGTAAGGGGATAACACAGTGTGGTAAGGGTATAACACAGTGTGGTAAGGGTATAACACAGTGTGGTAATGGTAACACGATCGGGCAAGGGGATAGTAAAACTGGTAAGGGTACATACATGCTCTGGTAGGGATTACACACTCTGGTAAAGGGACAACAATGTGTTAAATGGACAACAATGTGTTAAATGGACAACAATGTGTTAAATGGACAACAATGTGTTAAATGGACAACACAGTCTGGTAAAGGGGAGGCACAATCTGTTAGGGTAAAAGGGACAACACGTAACAGTCTGATAGCACAATCTAAGAACACAATTTTGAGGGATTGGTATAGGGAGAAGACAATCTGGTAAAGGGTGTACACAATCTGGTAAAGGGTGTACACAATCTGGTAAGGAGTCCATAATCGGGTAAAGGTAGTGCTGGCAAGGTTTATAGATTTGAAGAGTTCATAACACATAGTGCATAAAGGAATCCATGTGGTAAAGTCTTGTAGAGTAGTCATGATCACATAGGCTCTGCATATCATCAAGTAAGATAACATGGTCAGATAATAGTACAAGATCTGGTAGAATTAATACAGGAAGTAGTATCTGGTAAATTCTTAAACAGTAGTTGGTAAAGAGTAGCATCTTTAGTATAGATTGTATTAGCTAGCTTGTGGTTGGGTAAAGGATATCACATGATATGTGAATTGGGCAGTAAAGAATAAAATTCAAGGAATTTTGTTTTGTTTTTAACCAATTGTATTCTGTCTCAGAAACCGGCTCTCCATTGGGTTTGAGATTTCAGATAATGAAGGGTTTTTCGGTTTTGGGGAGCGATTCACAGATTGCAATCAGAGAGGTCACCGTGTTGGATCGTGGCTGGAGGACGGCTCCTGGGGGTTAGGTGTGCTTGATCCAGCCAAATGGAAACTCAGAGTATGTATGTGATTGATGTCTCGAGTGTGTCATTTCAGAATTAACGTGATGTGATGCTATGAAACGTGTCACTCATTCAGGGATTCATACAGGGTTTTTTGCTAGGGGGGGGGGGGGGGGGGGGAGAATTTGTAGAGTCACAAAAATATTTTATTAGCCACATGAAAATGGTGACATCACGAGGCAAACTATAGCAAATTGCTACTGAAGGACCAGAACTAGACAGTCATGATTTTGAAGAATTGTTTGACATTCTAAAAGAAACTAGTAGTAGAGATTAAGCTATAGTTTTTCATATTTGTACTGATCGTTATTTATTTTTTTCATTAAAAAATTTCAGTCAGGGTAAAAAAAATTTAGGGGGGATCTAAATTTAGGGTGGAATCCCAGGGCTCCCATAGTCTGTATGAAACCCTGTATTCATATTGGTGGTCAAAGTCATTGTGATATATAATGTTTGGATGAATTGAAGTCCCAAACTCAGGAATGGTTGTTCTTGATGTTTTTGCCAGTGAACCAAGGAGATATAGTTCAGGTAGGAGGAGTCACTTTGTTTATCAGAGCCATAGTTTTTACTAGTTGTTGTCATATTTTGTTTCGTTTTGTGTTTTTTGTTGTTGTTTTTTTATTTTTTATTTTATTTATGATTGTCAAGATATTGTATAGCTATTTTTAGGTTCCTAAAGGGGAGGAGTCAACTTATGCTCCAATGCCACTCCTCATTTCAACTCGTAGCTATGCGATACAGCTGCATTCCTTCTACAGGTAACCCACACATTATAAATAAAACAAACAACAAGGCAACTATATTTTTTTCTGGAGAGCAGCTGAAGTCATGCTGTTTAGTATCGAAATAAATCAACGCATGAGTGTTTAAAATATATATGTTTCCTATAGTGATATAGTTTTAATTGTAGAACCGTGTTTGATCTCGCCAAAACAACAAAGGGTACTATGACATTGGAGGTGGAGAATCGTGACTTTGAAGTCTCATTTTTATTGGATAAAACTCCTCGTGTAAGCCAATTGTTTCTATATAAATTATAACAACAACAACAACACAACAACTGCAGGATGTTTACGTGACAATGGTGGACAGAAATGGAGGTACCTCTTTAATACCCCCTCCATGGCAGGTAAGGGTCATCATGCCTGTGAGTTGTGTGTGGATTCTCAATTGTTTGGTCTAGTTTGGTCCGTGGAACCAGCTTGGATCTGAAGTAAAGGGCAAGTCAAACTTTCAGCAACTTGAGTGAGTTGTGGTTGTGTTCTTATTAATTCCGTTAGTCTGTTGAGAGCGAGACTGTAGCATAGCAGTACCCCTTAACAGTATAAATTGAAGTGTTTGGTTGCTGGCTGGTTGTTGTAACTCAGTGGCAGAGCGCTTATGCATTAAGCAAGTGGTCCTGGGTTCGAACCAGGTAACAGCTGAGCATTTTTTAATTCTGTAATTGTTAAAGAAAAAAAAAAAGCCTGTGAAAGAGAGAAAATACATGCAACTAGATTTTATATATTATATATATAATTGTACTATGGTTCATTCGAACTGTCCAATCAGATTGCTCAATTCATGGTGGATTCATACTCCCATCTAGTAAGTGAATATGGTTGTTATGTATTTCCTATAGCCTAGAGTCATTGTAAGTGAATATGGTTGTTATGTATTTCCTATAGCCTAGAGTTATTGTACAGGTTGTTTGCACACTCTATTCGGTCGGTACGAGATTTACATTACATATCCTTGAGTCTTCAGCCATCGATCATGTGTATTCCGTACCAATCTCCCTCGTAATGTAACCTATACTTATATATATATAACATCAATCACCAATCATCCAGCTGTTTTGCTGAGTTACCATTCAATTGAACGCTGCTGTGTTGTAGAGACTTGCTGTTCAAGTTTGATGTACCAGTTTCGCACGATGTGAACACTGTCCACTTCTTTCCAGAAGGAGCAGAGAGAGGAAATGAAGATGTTATAAAAGCAAACAATGAAAAGATCCTGTCTTTAGGAGTAAAGGTAATCAAGTGTCCTATGAAATGAAGGCAGTCACAGGAGTTGCTATTCAGCTCTGTTATTAACAGGATAAGAGCAAGCAATTCATTATTACTATTCAATTTTATAGTATACAGCTAAATATGGAAAATGTAAGTGTTAATTATTGTCATTAATTTGTTTTATTATTGTTGTTATTATTACGGTTTTATTGTTATTATTATTATCACTATTATTATTGTTGTTATTGTCATTGTTATTGTTATCATTATTATTATTGTTGTTATTATTATTATTGTTATCATTATTATTATTGTTGTTATTATTATTGTTGTTATCATTATTATTATTGTTGTTATTGTCATTGTTATTGTTATCATTATTATGTTATAGTTAAAGCATGAGCGCTTAGTTTCTAGTCGATTTATTGCACGACAGCCCGAGGGCCGTAGGCCCGAGGACTGAGTGCGATAAATGTACTAGGCACTAAGCGCTCATGCTTTAACTAGTTTAATACCGGGCAAGTGTTATTGCACACTTGCCAAGTTATTACACCTGACAACAATATAGCAACGGTATTTAATATTGTTGTTATTATTATTATTGTTATCATTATTATTATTGTTGTTATTATTATTGTTGTTATCATTATTATTTTGTTGTTATTGTCAAGTTTGTATTTACGGTGTTCTTTGCTTGCTTGTGTCAGAGCACGTGTTACTTTAACCCGATGCTGTCGTCCAGCTACAAGGAGCTATACAATGTGGCCGCTCGCAATGGCTACTTCACTGAGACAGCTGGAGGAGCGCCTTACAATTTCTCTTACGTGGCAGCTCAGTAAGAAACACTCGTAGGGGGGAGGTGGCCTGACTGTTTATCATTAATTTATGTGATTTACAGAAATTACGTGAAGTTGTTGTTGATTTCATATATTGATATGATGCCAGAGGGCCAGATTATTTTTTGTAGTTTCTTTATGAGAATTTGTGTCCTTCATATACTTTTACTATATCAGAAGTTAGAATTGTGAGATTACACACACACACACACACACACACACATACACACACACACACACACACACACACACACACACACACACACACACACACACACACACACACACACACACACACACACACACACACACTACTCTACTCTGTTCTACCAGCAATATAGATGAATTTAGTTGTAATTACATTAAAATTGATTTTCATTTTTCCTATGCTTTCATTGTCTTTCCAGGGACTTCCATGTTTCTCAGTTGGACTTCTCTAACTCGGCAGCAGTGAAGTGGTACCAGGATCAGCTGCAGAGAGCTGTGGACCTCAAGTTCCATGGCTGGATGTATGACTATGGGGAGTACACACCGCACGACTCAGTCTCTAGTGATGGCACGACAGGTGGGGCTGTGTAGTCACGTGACGGTCATGTGACAGTCATGTGATAATGATCTATGTTGGCAAAATTATATCATACATTACTAGAGTTAATTTGCAACCCTTTTTTACAAGTAAAGCAGAAGGGGGGGGGAGGAGTAGGGGGCGGGGAGGGGGGTTTGCTAAAGCTGCTCGTTATGAAATTTACAGTTAATAGATGTTGTAATAAATGAATAAGATAAGATATCATGGTAATTTTTCTTCAAGCATGCATGTGTCATTTTGCTCAGTTTTGTCGACAGTGAATGAACAAATGAAGACTTGTGTAGTGTTCTCTCCAAATATCATTCTGCAGGTTTGGAGATGCACAACCATTACCCACTCCTTTACCAGAAAGCTGCGTTTGATTTCTTCCGATCAATGGACCCAGATCCAAATGACGACTTTGCACCCGACTACGTCTTCTACGTGAGATCCGGCTACGTAGGTTCTCAGCAGTACACCTGGGCGCACTGGACTGGAGACCCCTCTGCTGACTGGTAAGGGGTGGACTCTGTTACTGACTTTAAATGAGATAATTGTATTCATGATTTGACAGGAGCTATGCCAGTGGTCTTCCAGCACAGATTGCGGCCAGCCTTAACATCGGTCTGAGTGGGGTGCCGTATTCTGGATCAGACATTGGTGAGTAATATTATGCTATGTATCATTCTGGTATAATTCAAGACTGAAATACCACAGAACTGTCAAAACAAGACATAGTTGTACGGTATTTTCAATCATTTCTGGCACAAAAGCTTCTTACTGAAGTATCACAGACCTATTAAAGAAATGTAAATACTAATAAATGTAAATAATAATTATGAAGGTAAATCAGGCCACACTAAATCTCCAGTAAAGAGAAATGGCATGAACTGAGTGTCTCTTTTTTTCTTTTTCTTTTTTTTTTTTCCTTCTTTTTTTTTTTCCTTCCAATAGAGTGAAAATTACAGTTGAGTTGACACAGTTGCCAGGGTGATAGTGTGTGTGGGAGAGAGAGAGGATGAGATTGTCAGACATGGTCCAGACCAGATAGACTGTGAATGAAGTGGTGATGGAGTTGAAGACTGGGGTGATGAGAGAGTGCAGATCTTCCAGGATAAATAAAGCACTACCAATTCAAGTCAGTTGGTTCTGTTGGTCACTTGTACTGGCATACAGCTGCAATTTATCAATACACTTCAGAGTCAATAATTTACCCACAAACTTGTGAATCTCTCTAGCTCTGATTGTATGGATAGCCACGCCCATGACCTTGCTTTGCTCTTCAGCAATAAATAAAATAAATTTATGAGTATTAATAATATCTAAATAAAAAATAAAAAAATAATAAAAAAATAGATAAAATAAATAAATAATAAGACTATATTAATTATGTAAATGCCCATACAAGTACACCACAAGTATATGTAGTAGTTGTACCACACACACACACACACACACACACACACACACACACACACACACACACACACACACATTCTGGACAGCACTCGTATTGTGCTACTGATCATGTCCTTATGTTTGGTGAATTATATAGTCTTCTTGATTCAAGGATAATTGATAGCAAGTGCTAGAATAATTGAGGGGGGAGAAGGTCCAGTGATTATAGTACTCATTCCACTTTCTTCGCCATGCCCTCAGGTGGATTTGAGTGGTACGTGCAGCCTCCGCCTGACCTGGAGTTGTGGGCGCGGTGGACGGCGGCCGGTGCAGTGAGCGGGATAATGCACGAGCAAGGCGGAGGCAAAGGGAACGGAGACAAGACGCACATCTTCGACACTCCTGAAGGATTGAGGATATGGCGGAAGTTTGCAAAGCTCAGGATGCAGCTGTTTCGCTACATGTACCTGCAGGCCGTGCTGTCTCGCTCAGACCTTGGAGGAGTGGTGAGCAATTTGACACAATATAGCGGGGAGGTGGGGCTTGGTAATCAGACGTATCTAGTCTCATGCATACCATACACACATTCCTACAGAATATAGTTCTAGTTAGAAACAAACAAGCCATTTTTTACTTGCAACTGCCAACTATTGTGAGCTCCAGCTGCATTTCGTGGCTATTTCACTGTTCCATGGAATCGTCATCCATCCACAGTTATATGTAATGTTTTCCTAGAAATTTTTCCTTGTAGGTGAATTTTCAGATTTTTTTTATGTACTCCACCACTCGCCCATCTTCCCCCCCCCCGCCCCCACCTTCCCATCCCGTCTTCCTCACAACATCTAGTCTACTGAACAAAGAGGTCCAAGCCTGTACTGTTGTGGAATCCCACAGCTAGCATTTTAAGAGTACCAATGCAGTGTGGGAGGATTCAAGAGGGAATTCTGGTACAATTGAACCATAAGTGACACGGTAAAAGTCAGTGATGGGAATCAACAACATGGAACCAACAAATTGAGTCATAAAAAAAAAATGATTCACTGTATCTTCACTAATCCTTTTCCTGTAGCGAAATCTTCCCCTCATGCAACATCACTTGCTCAACTTCTGGTCGGATCAAGCCGCCATCTCTCAGTGCTATCAGGTAAGGTGTGGAGAATTTATTGCACAGTTTTACTTTATTACATTTTTTCATTCTCATTTCAAATCGTCCAGTATATGTTTGGCTCCTCCTTCCTGGCAGCTCCTGTGGTAGAGAAAGGGGTCACGGAGTGGGAAGTTTATCTTCCAGGAGAAGAAACAGATTTGTGGTTTGATTTTTCCAGCTATGCACAGGTAAATACAGCCAATCTCTCTTTTCTTTCTCACTAGTTTTAATTCTCTCTCTCTCTTGTTCTCTCTTCCCTCTCCATAGCAAACGCATAAGCAGCAATACGCCCACGTACTTGTCAATTGCTACTTGCCTTTATTGTTTGTTGTATGTTAATAAATTATTTTCTTTGTTCTTTGTTTGAAAGTATGATGAATCGGATGGGAGATTTCGCATCGGCTTTGGAGGATACCTAGGAGCTGGAAGGTATACTTGTGTGCTTAGAAATTATATATAAGAGAAGAAAGGAAATCTTTTTTCTATCTCAGAATTTCACTATGCACATGTGTAAATAATTATTTATTCAGAGCGAAAATTTTGAGGATCGTGAAATAATAAAACGGCAGTGATATGTTCAGCTGCTTTGTGTTTTAGTTTGTATGTGTGTTTGTATGTGTGTAGTTCAATACGGGTCTCGGCTCCGCTGGATTCGGTACCACTGTTTGTGAGGGCCGGCAGTGTGATACAGGTCCTGGACCCGAGTGTACAGACTCTGAGTAATGCCAGCAACTCATCAGTCGTCACTTACCAGGACAGACAGGTCAGTCTGGTCACATGGACACCACTCATGTGATGCATGCATGCATGCATACATACATACACATATACACACACATATATACATACATACATACATACATACATACATACATACATACATACATACACACACATACATACATACATACACACACATACATACATACATACATATATACATACATACACACACACATACATACATACAAACATACATACATATATACATACATACACACACACACACATACATACATACATACATACATACATACATACATACATACATACATAGTGGTGTGCTTGAGCACAAATATCTAGTTTTATGTTACCTAGTTAGGTAACACAAAACTACAGTATAGCAGTTAACTGCTAAATACAAAGTTATTCACTTGCCTGAGTAATGGTAACTTCTGTAGTATCAAACTTAGTAGCTTCCTTAGTATTAATATTAAGCCATTCTGACTACCAGTGGCTCTTGACAACCATCAAGCAGCACTTAGCATCCCCCCAAAACAACGAGGTTTTGAAATTATGTCTGGTAAAGGGTTTTCAGTGCCATAATAACCAGTCACAGTAACTTCTTGTGACTTTAAAAACAAACATTCCGCTGGAATTATCTCACAATTTGGCGTCTAAGTTTGAAGTAAGACTTTCTTAATGCTGTAGTGTCAGAAGAAACAGGGTCAAGCCTAAAAAGCCGTGTATTTAGACCCCGTGCATGCGTTTAAGGGGCATACGTACAATCCATATATATATATAATAAAACATATACCTGATTTTTAATTGTCCACCCCTAACAGTATCTCACTCGCTTCACTTGCTCGATAATGAGTGATGTGTTTTGATGTGCAATAAATTTATTATTATTATTGTTGCTGTTGTTATTATTATTATTATTATTATTATTATTATTATTATTATTATTATTATTAGCACATCTATCATACATGGATGTTTCCTGATTTAAACTTTGCCACGAAAGAGACCAACTTCTTGGATAGCTGTATGTATAAGATGTTACGAGTGAACGAGACTGCAGTGGATGTCATAGTGATGGCTCCTAGTAGTCCCAACACCACTAATATCCTTCAGATAGCAGCTGCATGGGAGGCCCAAGGTAGTGAATCATTATAGTCATTTGAAACAATTGACAGCTAACCCCCCCCCCCCCCCCACCCCCCCCAGTTGAAGTGCTAATTAAGGCTGAAATTAATATCTAAATCTCATTTAATTCTTCCATTGTCACTCTAAACATTCCAATTGCAAGCCTTGGATAATTCATATCTACATTCCAGGAACTCTACAATACAAAATTTTCAAGTGATGTTTTGGATGTAAAACTAACTTTGCCATTGGCTACCCTTTAGGTGTTTTTGTTGTTGTTTGTTTGTTTATTATTATTATTTTGTTTTTGTTTTTTTAATTTTATTAGGTGTGCCCAGTAAAGTTGTCGACAGTTTCGGCCATGTTTTCACCTCTATGGTCAGTTGGCAGGAACTGGTAATGGTGGACAAGTTTCTGGACAGCGTGTATTTCTATGACAAGGAACAGCAAGTGCTGTGGATCAGGGTATGGGGCGTCTCCAATGAATTCACCATTTCTATGGTGAAGAACAATGTGCAACCATTGTGATACTATTTCTTTTCCAGCTTTGTCAAACTAGTTTTGACTTAAAATCAGTTGTATTAATTATTGTAATTAATCCAGATTTAATCTGGATATCCATGAATAGCAATACAGCATGTAAAATTGGTAGTTTTGAATAGTGCACTGGGGCTCTAATTATAAATTATTACTATTATTTTATGTTGTGGCAAGTCAGATTCTCTACCCACTAATCAAGCTGGTGAGGCGGCCATGTTGTGAGGCGGCCATGTTGTGAGGCAGGATTATGATTATTTAGTTTCAGTTCCTGCAGTTTCCTATAGCTAATTCATGTGTTATCTAAAGATAGGTGCCATTGTTACCACAAAATCAAAACTTGGTCTAACATTTTCTGACAGAACTTTAAGTGGTTCTTATTCATGTATAAATTTATCAATTGTATCTCACAGAGCTGACATAAAAATGTGAAAATATATGAACGTCTGAAAAGTAATTTGGTAGTGTGATAGAAAGTGAGGCGACGTACTTTAGTCTAAGGCTCATCAGCTCCGCCTGTCTAATTTCTTGATTCGAGCAGCTCTGACGGCTTTTCTATCATCGGGTGTCCCCGGCAATCTATGGTGCACATGCTCCTCGCGCGTCGTCTGGAGTCCGCCGTTGCTAGGCATTCCGTGTGTCCGTTGTCCCACAGAGCTGGGGATGTGCATCACGATAGTGCCACCATCGTCGCTCAGATTAGGCAAACGAGACGTCAGGGAAGAGTTCGGGTTTCTGCTGGTAAAGATGGAAGGGTTCGAACTGCTGCTGCTGGAGCTACTAGTGCTTGACCTGAAGTTAGGGTTGGTGGCCGGAGGAGGGGCGGAGGGAGGTTGCGGTTCAGTGGGTTCAGCTGGGGGTTCAGGAGCAGAAGCTTGGGCAATATGGTCACCTGATTGGCTGCCGTCGTAATTATATCTCCTGTCCTGGCCGTGTCCAACGTTCTGTCCTTCTTGCCAATATTGCTCTCGACTCTGTCGTAATGCTTCTTGAAGCTCCTCCTCTTCTGTATTTCTATCTTGTCTGTACCCTTCAATAATATCAAATAAAAAAACAAGCAACATACATTTATATTTCATTGTGGCTGGTGCACCATGGAAACTGCAACTTCCTAACTTATGGCAGCTAGGTAGAGGGTGTGGTTTGAGATACCGGGGTAATTTTTCAAAGATTTACAGGTTGTGAAACAGTCTCCTGTGGCAGAGGTAAATCGAAAGTTACTAAAACACACGAATTGACTAATTTTTACTCATTTCCTCAACTAGTGTAACAGGTTGGCTCTTTCACTCAATATAGTAAGAAAACGCTAATATCTGCACAGTCAATTCCTAGCAATTATGGTAAAACACCTGACCCAACATGTCCTAATATGGAAGAAAAATAAGTTGAGAATTTCACGGAATATTGCCAACTGCAGATCTGCACTATTAATGTAGTAGGATGGGAGTGAAGACACACCCACCCTTAACAACAACAGAGGACAGGACAGTTTTCTCACTTCAGCATAATTAAGCACTGACCAGTTGCTCTTGCAGAATCATTATATCTTCGAGAACTTGCATAATTTCCTGAAATATAACAAAACAAAATAAATTAAGGACAACTATAACACTAATTCAGTCATTCTCGGCTGAAATAATTATAATAATAGTACACTTTTCTCGTTCTAACAGCCAATATTGTTAATTAAAACTTAATCAGACGTTTCGACTTCTTGCCGAAGTCCTCTTCAGTGATCATCTCATTAAATGCTAATGGACACATAACACACTGGGCAGCGGCGTGACTTTAGGGAAATATTTCACAGCCCTCCTACTTAATTAAATAATTTAGCCAGCCAATGAACATGTTAGTACCCATTTTTCTTTTCATTCACCGCCAACCCTCACCCTGCACCACATTCCCTCATCTCTTCATAAAAAACAACAACTCGTATATACCATTTGGAATTTATTTACCTCCTCCGCCTCCTCCTCCAGGAGCTCTTGGTACAACAGAGTTGACCAGTTGCCACGGGATATCCATGACAAACTTCAGTGGTCCCCAAACGAACGCCAACCCTACCAAAATTCCCGCCAAGTGCCCCACGAATGACGCATTAGGAACGAGCACAGATATCAACACAAGTTCTGCCCAACAGGCAATTCTGGAAGGGAAGGGAATACCCATGACAGAAGACATCCCTGGCGGTTGAAGGTGGGTTGTGACTACCTTTAGGGCAAATATAACACCAGAGAATCCTACAGCACAGGACTCCATGTAAGACCATTCATTGAAGAGTGCATTCATAACTACACCAATGGCCACATATAAGCCTCCAGTGAGAACAGTGAATACAGAAGTCATGTAAAAGAAGTAAGCAGAGCCAAATTTCCCTTCCAGGGTGGCTGCTTTCCACATGAAGGACACCATGTTGTAATAGAGGTGAGCGTCGCTCCCGTGCGTAAACGCAGAATAAAGTAAAGGTTCCCATCGCTTTCCGAGCCACACTTTGGACGCACTAATGCAGGCGTTGCGTACGGACGGCCACAGTAGTGCCTCCGGACGCAGGTGGACGACCACATTAAGAGCTAAAAGTCCCAACGTGACAGGATAAAACCTATTGGTTCTCGACAAAAATCTGTAAACTTCCATGGCGAGTAGAAATAAACCAAGTCCTCCTCCTCCTCCACCTCGTCTTGCACTTCTGCGACCAAACATCGTTCTTACTATAGTAGTACACGTATATAAGTCTATAATTTTCATGCAATCCTCCTCGTATTTATACAAATATGTTCCGGTACGAGATCGTCAATTTGCTGACTCAATCTTTACACGTGTATTGTACAGTGCGGCGAAGTACTTTACCAAGCAGCCGTTGATTACAGAGGGTGTGGTTACTTGATGAGGGGGCGTGCCCTATGAGACTAGGAGGTGGGGCTCAGAATCGTAAACAAATCACCATGGAGAAAGGAGGGCTTTACGGAGGGCCAAGCTACAACTACACGTACGGGAAACTGGAGGAAGGCCTGGATCCGACTGAGCAGCAGTATTTTGAAGAACAGGCTCTGCAGCAAAGCCTTCAGCAGCATCAGTACCAGTATCTGGGTCAGAGCAACTATCAAGCTGAGCAAAGCTATTCCCAAAGCTATTTCAAAACCAATACACCTTGGACCAGAGGTATGCCACCTATCCAGCAACACTTTATAGTAATGAGTAAATATGAGAATTTGATTACATACATACTAAAAAATCAAAAAACTACAACAACAAAAAAAAAACAGCAAACAAAAAGAAACAACGAACCACTAGACACAGACACATCAATTGTGGCCTGCTTGTGTAGGCTGAGCAGGGACAGCAAGAATGGAGAAGGCTAGGACAGAAGCAGTCTGAAATTTCTGGCATGCAACTTATTTATTTTGACACTTATGCCAGCACCTCCCTTCACACGGTGTCTAGACAGCTAAGATTCTATTGGATTACAGGTTGTGGTATATCTTTCTGTAGATCATGGCACAATTGCTGAAGAAGAAGAGCCTGGCAATGAAAACTCACAGCAACAAATACAGCTCATGGAGGAAACACAGCTCAAGAGAGGAATACACAGAGTTTTAAGAGATATACGGAGGAAGCCTTCACTAGCTGGGGTATTGGAGATGCTCTGTCCGGTTTGGACTTGCAGGCCCGAGGTCTAAATTTAAGTGTAGTTGGTTCCAGTGTGGATATCCTTACAAGGAGAGGTAAGTTAGAAATATAAGATTTTGTTCTTGGACTCCTTTGCACCATACACTTACTTTTCGTCTATATACAGGAGATAAAAACATCAAAGGTCTACACAAGTTAGCAGCTCAGGGAGATAGAAGTGGAATCATGCAGAAGATGAAGGTGTGCTTTAGTCTGTAGATGTATTCTTGTCTATAGCTAGACATAATATTTGAACTTCATTTACTTCTGCAACCACGAATTTGCCCAACTGCAGCAAGAAGGTCTTAGTGCCCCTCTCAATGAACTAGATGTCAATGGCTGCACTCCTCTCATGTACGCAGCTGTAGCTGACTCAAGGACTGCTATTGAAATGCTACTCAACTTTAGTGCCAAGAGAGAACAGGTATAAAACTTAAAGAGTCCTTGTGTTGGCATTTAAGTGAGAACAAGATAACCACTTCGTTATTATTTTTTATTTCTGTTTGATAATTCTATAATAGATTGACACAGAGGGCAGAACTGCTGTGCACTATGCTGCCTTTTTTGGCAAACATCGGGCACTAAAATTTCTAATAGACACTGCGGCTGACTGGACCCCACGGTAAGTCGCAATAATAAACCCATAACTGTCCACATTTTGATGCCAGATTGTCACATTATTTACTTCAACAGAGACAGATATGGAAGAACTCCTCTTCACTGGGCATGTGCCACAAAGGGAACACGATGCCTAGAGTTTTTGTTAAGTCATGCTCAGTAAGTTAGTAATATCATATCATATAGAGATGAGTTACACATGCTCTGCATATATCATCACTTTGAATGGAGATTGCTGTATGTCTTTATATGAATGCACTTTATCCCTTCAGATTAGTCATGGGTAATTTGAATTCACAAGACAATGAAGCTATGACTCCTTTACACTGTGCTGCTTCATTCTGCCGTCCGAGGCATATAACAGTTCTTCATGAAGGTAAGAAGTGTTTAACTTATACAACCTAGATACTTGTGGCTTTCACCATCACATGTTGAACTAGTGGTAAGCTAGTGAGCAAGCTCGGCAAATTCTATTAAAATTTCACAGTTGGGGTTACCAGATGTTTACCATTTAAATCATTTTGAGTAGTCTTTAGTACTCAGCCAAGTAGATAATCACCATCCTAGTATTGACTGAAACCATTTACTTTCCCCCCCCCCCCCCCCCCCCCCCCCCCCCCCGCTGTCATGCAATATCTCCAGCTTGTCCTTGTTATATTTCAATCCTTCTTCTTTATATTGACCTCCAAAGTGCAATTTGCTTAAAAAAAGTCTTGGCTTGTAGAGCAAATGTAGTCATATTTTAAGGTAGAGACAGGACAACGAGGCCATAGACACTAGCTATGTTTACTTGACCCAAGTTATTTGCAATAAGGGATATAATTATAATATTATATTAAAATCATTCTGGATTACAGCTGGCTGTGACCCAACTTTATTGGACATCGAAAACAAAACAGCCCTCCACTGGACGGTGAAGAACTCTGACACCAGCTGCCTAGAGACTCTGGTTAACCTTTACCCAATACTTCTAAACCAACAGTGAGTTACAAGATTCTATATTTTCATTTGTGTCAAAAAGCTAACATCATGAAATTTCCCTTTACCATGAATTTCATAAATATTTGAGATAATTGAAGCCACCAATAATAGAATTTATCACGAATCTTTCTCCTTTATATTATGATTAAAGATTTTAAATTTTGATGATGTGTTTTTATTTGATAACAAATTTGTTAGGGATATCTATGGCATGACTATTCTGCATGAAGTAGCCAGAAGAGGTGCAGTTCAACTGGCTCCTGTACTTCTAGGCATAGAAGGGTAAGTGAGACAAGACCACATGCATTACTAATGAGCCAAAACTTATATTCCAACTTATATTGGGGGGGAACAACACAAAGAAATTTTTTTTATGTACTTCATGAATAATTACACTGTAAAATTCGAGGTGTTACATTACACCTTATGGAGTGTAGTTCTGCCAATGTTGTACAAATACTGTGTTTGAAGCCTTATATCGCCTACCAAACTCATCCGTTATTTTACTTCTTTGATTAGTAGGTAGGTAAAGTCATGTCTAGTAAAGGTTCCAGTGATGAAGCATTTTTGAGGCGGGTTTTCTATACCACTGGCTGTACTACACCCGATGAGGTGTAATGTAACATCCCATTCTTTACAGTGTAAATAGGCTGTATGGATAGGATTGAATTACTCTTGTCATTTGGCAGAATTGACATTGATGTAAAAGACAACCTGGATCGGACTGCTTTACTCTGGGCATGTGCAGAAGGCCATTCCGAAGTAGCTATTCTTCTGCTGGTTCGTGGAGCACTTGACTCTTGCATAGATACTTACGGTCTGACAGCTCTTCACTACTCAGTTCATCTAGACTCAGCCCCATGCCTGCAGGCTTTCGCTAGACTACACAACCTGAAGCATCTGCCAGACAACGATGGCTTGACACCTCTAATGCACGCTGCAGCAAAGGTGGCGCCAGGAACTGTCCAAATATTGCTCACCAGTGATACTATCGTGAAGGATGTCGACAGAGTGAATGCAGACGGCCATTCAGGTGAGTAGAGGGAGCACACACGGCAATGCACATTAACCCTTTAATAACCGAGTTTATGACGGTCAGCTCGGAACTCTTTACTATGAAGAAAACAAAATAGTGTATTAGCGCACAGAGAATAGGAACATTATATTTTTTAATAGCAGAGAATTGCCAACTGAATGCTGATTATATGATTCTAATTGAACCTACATTAATGGATGTAGTAGATACTCATTCACTGGCACTTAGGAATCTACATAGAAATACTTCAATTAATGTTCAGGTATCTGAAAGACACCCTCTTGAAAAATTCAAAAGATTTCACCTTTTCATCTCAATTCTGAGAATACTTGTCACTAACAGGCATCACCTTTTATGTGGTAGTCTAGGCTGAGGGTAACATTGGGTTTCAATGAATTTAATTATAAATTTCAGCACTACATTTTGCATGCTTGAGTGGAGCCAGCCAATCTGTAAAAGCTCTCCTCTCAAGTGGGGCTGACCCTAACCTCCAAAATGGAGCCAACCAAACAGCACTTCACCTGGCTTCCCAGAATGGCCATGGAGACTGTATGCAGCATGTGAGTACAGCTTTTCCTTGTTGTTGTTGCTGTTGTTGTTGTTGTTGCTATTGTTGATATTCACTATGGTTTGTTCATTCCAGCTCATTTCTGGAGGAGCTGAAATAGATAAGTATGATGGCGACCAGCAAACTCCTCTTCATAAATCCACCCTTTACCTACAAATGGAGGCTGTTCAAGTTCTGGCTATGAATGGAGCCAACTTGAATATAAAAGATGGGACAGGAAATACAGCATTACATGTCAGTAATTATAGGGGTAGAGGGTGCGTGGGAGGACAGTCACTTTTATCAATGTAGTTGAAACCAATTATTGAACTTGGGCTGTTATAGCTTAAGAATAACTGAAATTGAAATCCAAAGTATTTATTTATACATCAAACCTGATTCCCATGGCATGATCTATTGTATAGATGGCTGTCTACAGTGGAAACAATGCTATTCTTGAAGTATTACTTGAACAGATGGCAAATCCTAATCTTCAGGTAATAAATATTTGCTGACAACATGATACATTAAGAATTATATACTGTGCAATTGTATTATCCAGGACAACTTAGGGGTGTGCCCACTTCATCTTGCAGCTACTGAAGGCTACACTGACTGTGTGGAGACTCTTTTAGCTCACAAAGCTTACGTCAATTTTATAGACTTTTCTGAACAGAGGTAGTGGCTAGAATATACATACAGAGAATATATTTTTGTTTATTTTACATATTCATTCATTCATTCATTCATTCATTCATTCATCTCTTAGGTACACACCACTGGACTATGCGCAACTGAGAGGCCACACTGAGTGTGTGAAGTTGCTCTCAGAAGCTGGAGGCGTGTCCACACAAGACATTGAAGGAATGGCTGCCCTTACTATACAGACTACCTACAGAGCCTACAAGTGAGAAAGTAGTTTCATGCAATGTTACTATAGTCACTAAAAATTGCTGGGGGAGATAAACAACAACAACTAGTGACAGTCCATTCTACACATGTGGGACTTCATTGTGTTCTGATTTGCTTTACATAATGCAAGAAAGTATTTTTGAAATGCGTCTTGTCCTACAGAGCTCGTCAGATATTTACAAAACTGTTGAAGAGAAACTGTGCAGCAACACTCATTGCTAAGCACATCCGTGGGTTCCTCCAAGTGAGAAGATACCAGAGAATAAAAGCCAGGAGAAAAGCAGCCATCTTGATTCAAGCTCACATTCGGTAAGTACGGTATATCTTCTAAACTCTGTTGTTCAGTGCACTATGAGTGCTCCAGCCAATCATTTAATTTATACTTTTAGAGGTATCCTTCAGCGCATCAGATTCAGAAGCGTGATAGCCCGTGCCAGAGAAACCAAGGCAAAGTGGCAGATGATGGAAGACTTTAGTGAGCTGGTAGAGAGAGGAAGAAGAGAAGGGACACTGAGGATGTTTGTTCCTATTTATGACCTATCACCGGAGGAACCAGACATGACCACGTGTAAGGGTTGTCTGCAGTGATGCTGTGCTATATTTCACTTCCTATTTTACAGGATGTGGTATTTCACTTCCTATTTTACAGGATGTGGTACTTAACTTCCTATTTTACAGGATTTGTTTTAAATCATACTTCAAACTTAGATAGCTCAATAAAAGTTTCAGTTTTAATGAGCAATCTTCAGATCATGGTCTGAGCATTGAAGCTATGCCCAATTAGAAGTTGTTGTTTTTTCTGGAAGTTCTGCCAAAATAATATTTCTTTCAAATGAACTCCATTCTTTCATCATGATATGGGTGTGAAGTGAAATGAAAAAACGCTTGTAATGAGTTAAATTTTACAAAAGCCATACTTTTATTTGATGTCACAGCTTTGGAACAGATTCGAGAGCAAGAGAGGAAGCTGAGATTCGAGACAAGCATGCAGATGAGAGCTATGGATGCTGCCAGACAACGCCACTGGCAAGGATTCCGAGAGGCTGAGCTACGGAGACGGGAGAACAAGGCTAGCGAACAAGACCTAAATAAACTGCAAGGCATCATTGATGACAGTCGAGCTCGAAGAGACCACACTGTGGCCAAGCTAACCCACCGGAAGATAGTCCGCTCTCACCTGCAAGCAGTGGTCATCATTCAGAGAGCATACAGACAGTTGAAGCAACGAAGGTGGCTAGAATTTGAGGAATCAGCGAAAGAAGTGAGGCAGAAGGAGGCAGAAAGGGAAAGAGCAGCAAGAGTTATTCAGAGGGCATGGCACCAATACTGGGAAAGGAAGGCTTTCAGGGCAAGGCATTTTATGTCTGTTATGACGGAACCAGTGCTGGACATAAGCAAGAGGGTGGGTGTGGTTAACCAAGGGAAACTCCCTACCTATCAGAGAGGAATATCTATCACAGGTAATTAGTTAAAATTTTAATTTTTAATTTGTAAGTTTGAAATAATTGTTAAGTTTGTTACTATTTTGTCTCAAATGGTGAAACTTCCAGGAAGCCCAAAACGAAAAATGCACCGCACATTGCCCAGTGAGTTTAAAATGCTACGTCCAAGAACACGAGATCTGCTACTCCTGCCAGCACAAGACCGGAGTGATGGCAAGGAAACAGTTGCATCAACTCACAAGTCATCTCAGAAGAGAAGTTCACCTAAAAGAACGCGGCGAGGGATTTCTTCACTAGTCTTATTGAACCCAGGCACTGTCAGCAAGAGTGACAAGACAAGAAAACCCGTGGTCCTTCCAAAGCTGGCAACTAAACCTGTCAAAGAAACTCGAAATCAAATTGGGACTAAAGAGAACTTACAGCTTCCCCAAATTAAATAACATATCATATTAGATTATGCAACTTATTTGGCATTATTATAATTAATACTACTAAAATTATTCAGGATGATTAAAGTGATAATTTGATGGAATGGGTATTGATATTATATGCTACTTCTGATTACAACTACTGGTACTAGTATTGTCATAGCTACTATAGGATTAATTGAAATTATCAGCCTTTGCACTATGTATGTAAAGTATGGCTCTAAAAATGATATTTTAGTTAGTTGACTACAACAACACTATCTTCAGCACAATTTCCTTTTCCTTTTCACTGGAGTGTGGGCCTCACTAACCATTTTGAGCAAACACTCTGCCCATATATTTCTTATCTCGGTGTAAGTCAAAACCAAACTTCAACAAGAAAAAATTTCCCCTAACAACGAGCACACACATACATAGTGAATTAGACTTTACTCTCATTAACTGATAGCCTGTTGCATGTCCTGTAAACACGTATGCATTATTTCGAAATTAATGCCACATTACTCCTATAATTAGCTACTAATACATGGATGATGGATAAATAAAAAAATTTTTTTTGATAAGATAGGCATTCCAATAGCATACTATTTTTTAAAAGTTATGACTTTTAAAAGTTATGACTTAACTATGATTAATCAAGTCATCTTAAGGGACTATTAACATTCTTCTGCAAACTGTTATAGTATGGCAACAGAAAGAAAATTGCCACATAAAAACACGTCCCTTGTACAGAGTACAGTATAGCCACCACGCCCAACATTGCACAGAATCCTTTCTAAATTCATAAATTAGCCATCAGATTGTTGTAAAAAAAAACAAAAACCAAAGATTGAGTCCTAGTAAAATAAAACTGTGGTCTACTTGTGTTTGGAGAAGTATCCCTGTATTTTGCCGCCACCACCTCTATCCAGACGCAGAGGTAGTGTTGTGGAGGACAGAGTGGAAACCTCCCAATAGAGACTGCGGGACAGGAAGAGTCGACTGAGCCAGCCCATGGAACTGGTCTGGATCACTGTCACACCCACTGTCACCACCTGTACATAATATTACATTGGCATGGCAACCGTAGAGAAAGGAACAGTCTATGTATTCACTGGCAGGGTCATTCATGCGTGAGGGGGAGGGGGGGGGGAGGAAACACAAACAACAATAACAAAAAGACTATATCAGAAGCTACAGAGAAGGAACAGTTGCCAGATGAAAGGAAGGAGCACTCTAATAATAAAATAATGAAATAATGCCTGGCCAAATTAAATAAACGAAAAACTAATTAACAAATAAACAATAAATAAATTAATTAATTATTTATAATAAATCCTTATTTTTTTCCTCCCATTAGCTACCTAAATGAAGCACCAAGGGTGCGAGCCCTCAGCATTACTATACACTAGCTAGCTATTACAAAGACCAAAATAATTAATTTATTCGGAGGAGTATCAATATGTATATGTCAATTATGTATACATAAAGCTTGTGCAAGTCGATACGTGCAATGAAATGGTAGACGCTAATGCTGTCTTCCTAAGAGAAGGAATTTACAAGGAACATTCACCTCACCAGCAGTTAATGTGAAAACTCCAAGCACTCCTGTAAACCGCTGAGAATATAGTGTCAAGCAAACTACCGCGGGCAGCAAAGAAATTATTTGCTCACATGAGTACGGTGTGACAATAGGGGGCATTATCAACCACAACTCACAAGCATACGGCCAAAATATAACTAGCTTTTTCTGAAAAGATAAGTCGAAATAAAAAATTCTGGCATATAAAAGGAATTAAATTGTCTAGTACAACATTTTAATGCATTTTTTTTTAAAATCTTCGGGAGGCTGCCATCTTTGAGATCCACTGTAGTGTGACAGAATGACAGACAAGCTGATTACTGTAACCCTCTCATGTGCTGAGGGTTAATTATAACTACTACATTACTCAGTGAGGCTATTAGAGACTCTAGCTATCTGTCATGATAACCAGTCTAACAGTCTTTTTCTTTTGTCACCAATTACCTTATGCCACCCTTTACCTTATGTCTCCCTTTACCTTATGTCTCCCTTTACCTTATGTCTCCAGTACTCTGGAAATACTTTCGCAACCACCATGAGCAGAGGGAAGGAGCAGAACCACATGTAGCACCCCTAGCAACCATGACAACAACATAGCAACAGTATTATACTAAAACACAGACCACATTTACAAGCATAAAAGTGGTTGTGTTCCAGAGCCCATACTATCAAATACAATATATGACCCTAAAACTGAACTTGTGTGTGTGTGTGTGTGTGTATGTCCGTGTGCATGTGTATGTGTGTGTGAGAGAGAGAGAGAGAGGACTGACTCACAATAGAGAAGCTCTGGTAAAAGTTCTTCCTCAGTGAACTTCTCTCAGTTGTCATGGTGGTCTTGAGATTGACAGCAAACAGCACAGTGAGGAACATACGCAGCAACACCAGCAACAGCCCGGGCAAACTCTCGTGGACGTGATACGTGTAATGACTTTCATCATACCTGCATCAAATAGGTCATGTGATGACAGCCATGGAAAATGAAAAGATGGGAAGACAGATTAAAAAAAAAAAGAAAAAAAAGAAGAAGCAAAAATAGAAATGTTGACACATGTTTTGAACTTACATAGTGGCACACGTATTTTCATATCAGAATTATGTTTAATAGTCTTTGTCCACTGCATTCACAACTCTATAGCAATATCCAAAGTCGCCCCCCCCAAAAGAAAAAGTTTCTTTCGCTTTTACCCACAAAAGCCTCCTCAACAGAGTATAATTTGATTTACTGGAAATAAAATGAATGGTTGACAAAAAAAGTTTCTATAGTTACAACTGAGTTCTCCTGCCCAATGGCATCCAAATATTCATCATATGGGCAGTGGGTGAAGGAGTCTGGATGTTGCTCACAATTTTCACTGCTAAAGAGCACTAAGAAGGACTTTTTGCTCTCTACTGTTAATGTTTCCCATCCTCCCACACACCCCCTCCCCCCAGCAAAAATTTCTGTATCAAACGCTACACACATTGTATGACTTGCAAGACTGAATGAAGTGGCCAATAAAACAACAACAAACAACAACAACAAAGTTCACAGTTTTATCGGAGAACTGGCCTAACATTCACTTAATTAGAACACTTGACCCAGACATTCTGTCTTAGCTGCATCATCTCTCTCTCATCCTTGCCTGTTACCACGCACCACATTCAACTAGCCACGCCCACCCCCACTCGTTGGGGACCCCAGAGCCCCCGGCATGAGTGCCGTAAGACTCACCATTGCTCCCACAAGACCAGCATGATGTGCACAGCTGCGAGGGCAAGATGGCTGTAGAGTTGGCTCCTCTCTCTGAAGGGGTGAGTTGTGGAGGAGCCCAGAGTCCAGCCCATGGACATGCTCAGTAGCATCCACACCATCAGACATTGAGACAGCACCTCCAAACCTACGCAACATATGGCAAGGCATCATTAGAAGATTGCTCCTCACCTCCTCCCCCACCCCTCCTTTTAACTTAAAAAAAAAAAGAAAAAAAAGAAAAAAAGTTCAATGTTCAAATAAAGTGTATCGTCAATCTATGATCACTTTAGCGATATAATCATCAATGTGATATACTCACCTTCCGAATGTGCTTCTAATGTTGGCATCCCTTCCCCATTAGATGAATACCTAACCAACAAAACAGAAGCAGCAGCTACCATCAATATGTGAATTTATTCTAACCCTGTATTTGTGCAGTGACATGCCCCTCTCATTAATTAAGCTGCCTGAGGGGAAGCTCAAAAATAATTAATAAACAAAACCACTAAAAAATTAAAAAGAGCTTATTTATTTACTTTACCATAGTGATCGTAGGGACAATGTAGGCCATACAGCCTCAGGGCAGGGCAGTGACTATGAACCAACTGAGTCATCACTGCTTTGGATACAAAGTAGTCAATGTGAACAAAACTTGTGGCTTTATGAATAACGTGAACATCATTACCAGAGAGTGTAAGAATGGGGTGGGGTGGGCGGGGCAGGGTTATTGGCTTTGACCGATATGACTCCCCTCCCCCCTTTCTCTCAAAAATAATTCTGACAATCAATGTTATTGGATTACGGAGTCCTCAATGGGAACTAAACTCACGGCTTATACATGAGCATTATTATCAGGGAGTTTAGGGGAGGGGCAGTTAGCTTCCTCTGATATAATCACTCCTCCTCCTTTCTCCTAATTTACATTCATACCAGTAACCTCTTTTCTGTGCAACTGATACCACCATCTTCTGTGAGTGCATGTGTGCGTGTGTGTGTTTGTATGAAACACTTGCAGCCTCACCTCCACAAGTGTATCAACATGAGCAGAGCTGAACAAAAATGCAGCGCCATGGCAACCGACAGCATCAGCAGGACCTGCATTGGAGACAGCAATAAAATGGAGTCTTGAAACAGATATGACATGCTAGTAACAGAAACTAGCTACCCTGAGCTCACGCACACAAAAATAGGAAATAATGGCTGAAAGAAAATAATTAATATCATCATCATCATCGTCATTATCACAATGAAACCAAGTGGATCACTTACAAAATGTTCTCAAGAGAACTTTTACAATATACACACAATTCCCCGCCAAAGATTCCTTCTTTTTACTGGAGCCCGAGTGTATCATGCCAATGTGGGTGCGAACATGAAGCAAGTATGTGTGTAGGCACATATGCATGCATGTCTCTGTGTGTGTGTATGAGGCCAATGTGTGTGTGCATGTGTATCCACATCTGTGTGTGTGTGTATGAGGCCAATGTGTGTGTGCATGTGTATCCACATCTGTGTGTGTGTGTATGAGGCCAATGTGTGTGTGCATGTGTATCCACATCTGTGTGAGCGTCTACTTTACCTCGTGCAGTGACCCGACTCTCCTTTACCTCGTGCATTGGCCCTACTTTACCTCATGCAGTGGCCCTCCTTTACCTCGTGCAGTGGCCCTCCTTTACCTCGTGCAGTGGCCCTCCTTTACCTCATGCAGTGGCCCTCCTTTACCTCGTGCAGTGGCCCTCCTTTACCTCGTGCAGTGGCCCTTCTTTACCTCATGCAGTGGCCCTCCTTTACCTCGTGCAGTGGCCCTCCTTTACCTCATGCAGTGGCCCTCCTTTACCTCGTGCAGTGGCCCTCCTTTACCCCTTGCAGTGGCCCTCCTTTACCTCATGCAGTGGCCCTCCTTTACCTCATGCATTGGCCCTCCTTTGCTGATGGTGAGATACACTCTGTGGGCATAGAGACTCGCTCCTGCCATGTACAGCAGCAGCAACAGGCAGTAGAAGGTAAGAAGACCTATACAACCAGAACACAAACCACAAATAGAATGAAAGGGGGGAAATTGTTGATTTAGTAACGTTAATTTATAATGGTTGTCCCCAGAGCTCGGTAACAAGAGTTTTAGAGAGAAATTACAAATAAATGAATCTATTGCACTATTTATTGTTGGGCAGAAGCCTTAAAATAACCCCCAACTAAATCCCTTTATAATTATAATGAGAAATCCAACTCTCGATTGGGTTAACAAAACACCAATTCCATCTTTTTTCACCCTCATATTATTATCTTTAAAATAAACTTTTGGCCATTGCACTTTTGTGCAGTATGGACAGAAGTTATATTCTATGTCATAACTACGCATGGGCGTAGTGGAGATTCAATGTTTGTTGGTAAAGGGTCATTAAAGTTCTTGTGGAGACCCAATTAACAATTCTGTAAATTTAGTGTCAATATGCAGTTTTCAATATGGGGAGAATAATTGATTGCTCACGTGATGCGGAAATACTTAAATAGACATTCTATGACTCCATTTATTTTCGCAGCCCAAAAGTCATACTGATATTAAGTTTGTTCCAGCACTCGGTAAACTACTCGGAATATAAAGCAAAACTACACTGGCAGCAAGGCATTATTTTCCCACATAATTACGGCATGACAATAGGGGGTGTTATTCACAAAAGCTTACAGTCGTATGGTCAAATAACTAGCTTTCTCTGAAGTCAAAATAAAAAATTCTGGCTCATTAAAGGGAAAATCGTCTAGTACAAAATTTTGATGCCTCTTTCAATCTTCTAGAGGACAGTGTGTTCAAGATCCACTGTTGAGTAATAGAATAACTAACAGACAGTACTATAACCCTCTTGCACATGTGCAGTGAGAATATGACCCAACCCACCTCTCAAGTCGTCACCAAAGTGGTCCGTAGCATCCCCTGAAGAGTCAGGGTTGAGAAACACCATCTCGAAAGACACGCCCTCCACGTAGGGGGGTTTGGTGACGTTGCAAGTATAGTCATCTGCATAGAGGACAAACCAGAAGTGAGGTCGTATCCACTGGCTCAGATATTGCTCTCCACTGGTTGCTTCTAAACTACCTAAAAAAAAGGGAATAACAGGAGAGTAAATAAACGGTAAAGATCGTCACAGCAAAAAATTCGCAACGGCCTTAAATAATGTAATGATGATTTGCCAAATGTAGTACAAACTTACGGCTAAACTTTGCCATTGATATTTTCTTTGCACAATCAGTTTCTGCATATGCATATGGCCAAACTTCATCCAAGTAAAAGTAGAGCATTCCTTGGCTTGATGCATTGGTTGAATGCTTGAACAGTGCTCTTTGGTCTGAAGAAAAAAAAATTCTTAGCAAATTTTCAGATTGATGTATCTCCAATGTTTACCGTGGAAGCAGAACTTGGTGATGAATTGCCCTTGGCTGTACCAGGCTGCATAGGAGCTCGTAACTCCCTTAATCACTTTTCCTTCGCTTCCCGGGAAAACTATGTATACCATTATGACGGCATATAAATAGAAGAGTGATTTTAATCTATCTTTAGAAGAATACATCTGTTTGAGTAGAAAATTGAGATGATAAGTACAACTTCTCAATAAATTATTTCAACAACATACAGTAGAACAAAGGATTTTTCACCTATGGAACGGTATCGTTACTATGCGCGCAAATTAAAGTAAACATTAGTTAGGTACAGTGTCGACATGACCTACGTCTTGTTTTGGGAAACGCGCAAAAATATAAGGTTGGAATCTCACCCCTGATTGTTGGTGATAGACTGCACAGGTCTGTTTGAATTGCGTAACGTTGGTCACTTTGAGAATTCCTTGCGCCCTTTTCATTTGGTACCTCTGATTATTGTGGCTGAGCGTTGGAAACTCGAAGGACTCCAATTGATGTAATCATGTCGGACTCCCATAATCCTGGTAAGCCTCACAACTCATTACGGGTATTTCGGTAACTACCTCAGTTGTTCCAATCCAGGTGTCTGTGCAAGCGAGGTGTAAGCCTTAGCTCGTTTATTGAAGTCTTCCTATAGTTGACACTAAGTCCTGTTGAGGTTGTTGCTTAATACTCATCCACATGCATACAGCTGCAATGGGGTGTAGCTAGCTAATTAAATTATACACCATCATGCCACTTGTCCATTTTACTTTAGTCTGTATATATTTTTTTCAGAGGCGTTCGTGTCATTGGCCACGAATGACTCGTACGCCACAGGTGCGCTAGTCTTGGGTAAGTCCATCAGGGATGTTGGCACCAGTAGGAAGCTTGCCTTGCTCATAACCTCTGGCGTTTCTATGGAAATGAGGTGAGCGGAATCTTTGTTTCTTCAGTAGATGTTCTGTTGAGCAAACAGAATCTCTATAGACGTCTGTTCTCAAGCTGCTGTTTTACCGTTTTCATTTCTTACCCCCCGTTATTTCTAGAGCTGCTGTTTAACTTTGTTTCTTCCCTTACCTTTCTCTCTCGTCTTTAGAGAAGCACTGTTGAAAATCTGGGATGAGCTCTTTATGGTAGAAGAAATGGACTCATGTGATGCTGAAAGTTTGGCCGTTCTCAGTCGACCGGAGCTCGGAGTTACGTTCACCAAGCTGGCCGTTTGGACGCTGACCCAATATTCCAAGTGCGTCTATCTAGATGCCGACACACTTGTGCTACAGAACGTCGATGAGCTGTTTTCTCGAGAGGAGCTCTCTGCAGCGTCAGACATCGGCTGGCCGGACTGCTTCAACTCCGGAGTGTTTGTGTTCTGTCCTTCTCAAGATACGTTCAGAAGACTGGTGAACTTCGCCAATCAAATGGGAAGCTTTGATGGTCAGTTGCTGTTGTTATTGTTATTGTTTAATTGTAATTGTTTTTGGTGTTGTGGTCACATGAATGTTGGATAATAAACTGAGTTTTTTTGTTTTTTGTTTTTTTTTGGTAATGGAGGGAAGAAAATCTATTCTTTCTCTCCCCCCCCCCCCCCCCCCCTTTCGCCCTCATCTAATAGAAAAGCTAAAAGCTTATCACACACACACACACACTATACTGTCGGTACAGTGTGTGGAGATATGGGTGGGTGTTGTTTTGTATTTATTTGGTAAGTGATAGGGAAATAGATATTAGCAGTTGTTGGCCATGGTGTTTGGTCGGGGACCCAGGGCAGGGCTATGGCCTGATAGTTCGGGTTCAGAGGGCACTGAGGAGTGGTGTGGTCGTCCTGCAAGCAGTGATTGCATCTGGCGATAGCTCTGGCCCGCCCAGTAAAGGCTTCGTTATACAGCCTTGAGTCAGGCGCTGACCAGTTGAGGTCTTTGCGTGCGAGGGCTTGTCGACGATACTGACGATCGTAGAGGACCCATCGTTTACCCTCGTAGTTGCGTTCAGCCCTGACAATACTGGCCTGGTAGGCGAATAGTTCGGCTGCTTTGTCCGGGAAACGAGAAACCAAAACTGCCGCCATCAGGGAGAATCGCTCGACCCATACTGAAATGTCAGTGATGGGCAGTCTAGCTGGGGCTGGTGCACGGGTGGGATTCGCGGAGGGTTCGGCATCAACAGAAATTTCTGATATCTCCACAAATTCCAGCTCCAGGATCCGTTTCACAACTTTAGCCGGTAGGGAGGCCGCCGGATTGTAGGGACCTGGGACCGCCAGCATGTGAGCTGGTTTGGGAGTCGATGCCGGAATGGTCCTGTCGGTCGATGCTGCTGCAGCTGCCAACAAATTAAGACCCTCGGCGGCCGTCCCTGATGGTGTGAAGGTTGGCATGGCCGCTAGCACATCCGAGTGCATCGAGCCCAGGGAGTCGGATGGTGGGGCTGCGAGGTCCCTGGGTGCTCCTGTGAGAATAATATACTACATGATAATCAGGAACGTGTCCCCCAGTGAATGGAGTACGAGCATAGGAGGTGGGATGCCCCCTGAGCCTAGACTGCTGACAAGAGGGTGAAATGCCCTCTGTGAGAGGGTGGAATGCCCTCTGTGATTGACTGTGAGAGGGTGGAATGCCCTCTGTGATTGGCTGTGAGAGGGTGGAATGCCCTCTGTGAATGCCCTCTGTGATTGGCTGCGAGAGGGTGGAGTTCCCTTTGTGATTGGCTGTGAGAGGGTGGAGTGCCCTCCGTGATTGGCTGTGAGAGGGTGGAATGCCCTCTGTGATAGGCTGTGAGAGGGTGGAATGCCCTCTGTGATTGGCTGTGAGAGGGTGGAGTGCCCTCTGTGAATGCCCTCTGTGATTGGCTGTGAGGGGGTGGAATGCCCTCTGTGATTGGCTGTGAGAGGGTGGAATGCCCTCTGTGATTGGCTGTGAGAGGGTGGAATGCCCACTGTGATTGGCTGTGAGAGGGTGGGGTGCCCTCTATGATTAGCTGTGAGAGGGTGGAGTGCCCTCTATGATTGGCTGTGAGAGGGTGGAATGCCCTCTGTGATTAGCTGTGAGAGGGTGGAATGCCCTCTGTGATTGGCCGTGAGAGAGTGGAGTGCCATCTGAGATTGGGATGCCCCCTGACTGTAATGAGTGGGATTTCTCCTGTTCCGAATTATGCCCTAGGGTGTTTGCCCTACCATACAGCTGAGAATACACAATACAGACCGACTGTCAGGTGACCCGACCCATCGATTAGCCCCCCACTGACTAGCAATACCCACAGAACACACCCGAACCTGAGGCTGAGGCACCACTCTCAGCTGTGGTGGAGGTCTCCCCTGAAGCTGGGTCTGGTGGGCCTGTGGAGAACTTCGCCTGGAGCCAGGCCAGCTGCTCAGATGTAAAGGGAGCACTGGGAGTGGGGTCCAACGGTGGGCTGGAGACTGAAGGAGCTTCTACACTCATGGCTAGAACGCTGATGACCAACCACAGGTTAGGTAGCTAGTCACTAATAAGATGCTAATAAGATGCTGAAAGTTTCGCAAGTCTGCTAAGCGACCTCGGGAGGCGCCTTACAACATGAGTCACTACTGTATCACCGCCATGAGGCTTTAGGTGACCGCGTGCATGCGCCTGCGCCGGTTATCACGTGAGTGGCTACCCACTCCGACCGCCGTGGGTCTAGTGCCCAGCCTGACTCCCTCCGTTAACCTAGTTTAACTACCTTAAACTCTATTTAATGTTGTTGTTTTTTAAGGTGATATCTAGTACCTTTTTTTTTACACTTCCTTTAATTATGGCTGGTAGATATGAGTCTGTAAGTTGTTGCCAGATATAAATTGCTAGACTACACCCAATATCTGTTCAGTCAGTTAGACAGATCACCTATTAATACCAGGTCTACATTCAGCTCGTGGTCTTATATTTATATAGTAGGAAAAGGGTTGCACTTGTTAAAAGATTGTAACTGTTAGATCATGCCACTATGTATGTATTCATGCACTGAGTGTGACAGGTGTGTGCTAGTGTGGTGGATGGCAGGTTCCATAGTTGTTATAGGGACACCACTAGTTGTGTTTAGTGGATGCTTTAGAGAGATGAACTCCAGTATACTAAAGGAGGTTGGTAGCTGCAGTCATGGTACGTTCAAACTGTCCAATCAGATTGCTCAATTCGCGGTGAATACATTTCATACCCACCTCCTAGGAGGTGAATAAGTGAACCATCCAGTCAAACATAGTTCTTGTGCGCTTCGTATAGCCTAGAGCCATGGTACAAGTCGGTTGCATTTCTCCATTCGGTTGGTACGGAATTTAGGCTATCCTCACGCCTTGGTCCTCGGTTGTGTAAATCTCACACTGACCTCCACCTCATGGTGTAACTTTTACATATATACATGTATTACTAGTTCTTTCATATGATCCCACTCCCTTCCACTGCAAGACAGTGGTGTCCGGAAATATATACTATATACCGTAAAAAAAGTTGTAAGGAGTTTGTGGAGGAAGTATATTCTAGAAGTCATGGGAGTTTATTTGTTTTTGTTTTGTGTGCTCACAGCTGGTATGAGCTTGATATTAATTAAAAAAAATTTTCTTTGAAATATTGAACTTGCGAGTATATTTAGATTTGTAGTTTGGAACCCAGTGAAGTATAGTTTGAAACCCAGTGAAGTATAGTTTGAAACCTAGTGGAGTATAGTTTAAAACCTAGTGAAGTATGTTTGGAACCCAGTGAAGTATAGTTTAGAACCCAGTGAAGTATAGTTTAGAACCCCAGTGATGTATAGTTTGGAACCCAGTGAAGTATAGTTTAGAACCCAGTGAAGTATAGTTTAGAACCCAGTGAAGTATAGTTTAGAACCCAGTGAAGTATAGTTTAGAACCCAGTGATGTATAGTTTAGAACCCAGTGATGTATAGTTTAGAACCCAGTGATGTATAGTTTAGAACCCAGTGATGTATAGTTTAGAACCCAGTGATGTATAGTTTAGAACCCCAGTGATGTATAGTTTAGAACCCAGTGATGTATAGTTTAGAACCCAGTGATGTATAGTTTAGAACCCAGTGATGTATAGTTTAGAACCCCAGTGATGTATAGTTTAGAACCCAGTGATGTATAGTTTAGAACCCAGTGATGTATAGTTTAGAACCCCAGTGATGTATAGTTTAGAACCCCAGTGATGTATAGTTTAGAACCCCAGTGATGTATAGTTTAGAACCCAGTGATGTATAGTTTAGAACCCAGTGATGTATAGTTTAGAACCCAGTGATGTATAGTTTGGAACCCAGTGATGTATAGTTTGGAACCCAGTGATGTATAGTTTAGAACCCAGTGATGTATAGTTTAGAACCCAGTGATGTATAGTTTAGAACCCAGTGATGTATAGTTTAGAACCCAGTGATGTATAGTTTAGAACCCAGTGATGTATAGTTTAGAACCCAGTGATGTATAGTTTGGAACCCAGTGATGTATAGTTTGGAACCCAGTGATGTATAGTTTAGAACCCAGTGATGTATAGTTTAGAACCCAGTGATGTATAGTTTAGAACCCAGTGACGTATAGTTTAGAACCCAGTGATGTATAGTTTAGAACCCAGTGATGTATAGTTTAGAAGCCAGTGATGTATAGTTTAGAACCCCAGTGATGTATAGTTTAGAACCCAGTGATGTATAGTTTAGAACCCAGTGATGTATAGTTTAGAACCCAGTGATGTATAGTTTGGAACCCAGTAATGTATAGTTTGGAACCCAATGATGTATAGTTTAGAACCCAGTGATGTATAGTTTGGAACCCAGTGATGTATAGTTTGGAACCCAGTGATGTATAGTTTGGAACCCAGTGATGTATAGTTTGGAACCCAGTAGGGCACTGTTTTATTGTGGTGTTGACCTAAAGCAGGTGCCAAGAACACATTTCCATATAGTAGCAGTTATTGTGACTTCCTGGTAAGGTCTCTTCCTTCCTGACTAATCAAAGACAGCTCCGTAGTGGTTTTCAACCAATGGATTATTCCGTATCGCTTATTTTCACGTTTAATTTGGCTTTGTTGTTATTATTAGTGGCTATTATATTATTATAATTATATGTATTATTTTCCAGGTGGAGACCAAGGGTTGTTGAATATGTTTTGGAACAATTGGTCCACACAAGACATCAAGTATCATCTACCCTTTACCTACAATATGACTGCAAATTCAAGCTATGGCTATGCACCTGCATTTCTTAAGTAAGTCATAAGACCAGCCGTTGACCAGGTGTGAAATGTTAATAGGATGGTATTATTAGTCACTGTATGTACTGTGTAACAAGTTTTTACTTTTTATTTTTTTATTTTATTTTTTATTTTTTTTAATTTGCCTGAAAGGGAAAGTGTAGTTGAAGTCATTGTTCCACTAGTAGTAGCCTGTGGGTGGGAATATTATTGCCTACAGTCCACCCACTCACTAAGGCAATTAACTAAGATGTTCTTGGTAATGTCAGGTGTATATGTGCTATGTGTGTTGGGAAATCCCCTTTTTTTGTTTTCCCCCCCCTTTAATATGCAATTTATTAATTTGTACCACCACTCACTAAGGCAATTAACTAAGATGTTCTTGGTAACACCTAAGCCCCTAGGTGTCTTGATGACCCTTGCCATGTAAGTCTATTTGCAGTTTGACCCTTGAGAGGACTGTCATAATAATATTCACAAGCTTATTTTAATTGTATTCATAGTCTCAACTATATGTTGTTTGTGCCCCGAGTGCAAATGTGTAGTGATGTGTCACACACACACACACACACACACACACACACACACAAACAGAGGTTTACTCACATAGTGAGAGTGCAGGGTTGTAAATGATTCTTAAGGTGTTAGTTAGCTCATGGATATTAATGAGATGAGTTTATATGCAATTTCTGAAAAGGTATGTCATAATAGCTAAATAAGTCAGTCACACCAAGCACAACACTTCAAATCCTAAATAAAGACAGCAACAGTGACTTCTCTTTGCACTCCGTAGAGGCTGAAGGACAAGTCGAAGTTATTCCGCGGTCTGCATCAGATATTATACTCCTCACAAATGCTTCAGCCAAAACACACCACTCACCTGAAAACTGAACTTCCAGTGCAGGTACAGGTAGGTAGGAAATGTTTCTCACAGTCCCCTACTTACTTGTGACCTCACCCCAACCCTGGGAAGCTAGCCAACTCCCCTATTAGGGTACCGGTTGTGGAGCGCTGGGTCAGCTTTTCCAGAATTGTTTCCCCCTGGTACCTCCCCCTTGTTACTTACAATAAGAATACACCCAAATACGGTAGACTCCAAAGGCCGTAGAGCTGAAAACTGACGCAGAAAAACCAGCTAATTAAAAATTACAGCTGATGAGTGACACTGCAAGCGCGGGTAACACCCACGCAATACAAGTAAAAAACTCGATTCGCGCGGGAAGGCTTGCAAGTTGTGCAGGTAAAGCCCACGCACATTAGGTCTAGGAAGCCATAGCTGGTCCAGCAGATCTTGGAAGCCATACTGGTTTGTGCTTTTCTGAAGAATGGGTTCCAAAAGAAACAAGAAAAATCACAGAAACAACCACAGACATGTTTTCAAGAAGGGCAGATCTCTTTTGTCTAGGAAGCGGACTCAGCAAGGTTTGAAGAATCAAACAAGTGTACCAAGTGAGGTAACAAACGAACCTGTCACTATTGAAGGCTGTAGAATTATGAACTTGGATACTCTGAAACAATACACAGATGAGCTATCACTGCAATCTTCTAGTTGTGAAGGATCCATTGTGTTGAAGGGAGAGACCAGATTTGGGCTAGCCTCTATTCTGACCTGGCAATGTTCAAAGTGTACCCGCAACATAACCCTGGAAAGTTCTCCCAAAGTGAACGGTCCCAATAAGTACACAAAGTGGGAGTGTAATTTGGCTGCGGTAAGGGGTCAGATGACAACTGGGAGTGGGCACAGCCATCTTGAAGAATCAATGGGAGTTTCAGTTATGACCAAGCCATCTTTTATCTCGACTGAACGATCAATTGTGGAATGGTGGAAAGAGAAGCTAATGGAGTCAATGTGTTAGGCTGGCAGAAGAGAGGGGATCATTTCATGAGGGAATTCCTGCCATCACTGTCATTGTAGATGGGGGTTGGAGCAAATGTTCCCATAAGCATTCCTACAATGCAAATTCTGGCGTGGGAATCATAGTGGGAAAGGAGACGGGAAGACTACTTCATGTAGGTGTTAGGAACAAATTCTGTTCTGCTTGTGCGCAAGACAGTCCTCAAGGCAAGCATCACTGTTATAAAAACTGGTCTGCATCATCATCTGAAATGGAGACAGATATTATCTTGGAGGGATTTCTTCAAGCTGAGAGAGTTCCTGGCATCCGTTACACCACTATAATAGGAGATGGTGACAGATCAGCTTATCTGTCACTCATTCAGAACGTTCCTGGCTGGGGGGCATTGTATTCAGAAACTAGAATGTGCAAATCACTCTTGTAAGTGCTACCGAGGTGCTTTGGAAAAGTTAGTGCAAGAGAACCCTGCTTACAAGGGTACTGGTGGTTTGACAGAGAGGATGTGCAGAAAATGGATTTTTGCGGTTGCTTTGTGGTAGAAATTCAAAGATCATATTCGGATTCTAAAAAATGCCCGAAGTGTTAAAGAAAGTCTGCATTGAATGGGTTAAAGCCTTAGCCGCTTTCTATTTTATTAACTTAATAAAATAAATCTTGGCCTAACCTAAAAGAGCACATATTAGTGTCAAGGGTTTATCCGGCGGGATGAAATGGCAGTAACCATAGCTGTTTGCTGAATGGGTAGAGTTTCGAGTATATGTGGTGGGACTAGGTTAATAAGTTATAGAACATATAATACTTTATTAACTAAGTGTGCCACCCTTGGGTGTAGTGTAATAAATTAAGACTTGATACATTTTTTCTGTGCATAGTCCTACCTTACATATTTTCTTTTATCTCGCTCCTTCTCGTAATCACCTATATATATATATAATATATACCTCAGTTGACCCCTGAAGAAGACTTCAGCAAGAAGTTGAAACGTCGGGTTAAGTTTATTGGCTGTTAAAAAGAGAAAAATTTGTTATTATATATATATATATATTTATTGCAGCTTTGATATTTTTACTTGAATATTTCCGCATCACGCGAGCGTTCTGTATTCTCCCATATTGTACGGTTTATATTGTACGCTCCTTGTAGCGCGCGCGGAGCGAGTAAAATCAATGAAAATTGTATTGTAACCGGTTGAGAAAAATTTCAAAGAAGCAATAAATCACTTATCACACTCGTCGTACAATATGGGAATGATATTTTACTCTCACGCCACATTTTCACGAGCCAGTGCTCGTAAAATATTTTCCCATATTGTACTCTGACTCGTGCTATAAGTATTATATATATTATATATTATATAATATACCTAATGTAAATGTATCAGTGAAAAGGATAAAATGGGGTGGAATACTGTTCCTATTATTGCCCCCCCCTTTTTTTCCCTTTGTTTTTCTTTCTCTTTGTTTTCCCTTTTACTTCAGGTTTAGAGACAATATTAAAATTATTCACTTCATTGGTCCAGTGAAGCCATGGCAACACAGGTATCTTAGCAACCTAGACACAGTGATCCTGCTACCTGGGACCTACGGCTCACAGCATAGCAACCAAGACTTCATTAAACGATGGTGGCAGGTCTACTCTTCTCTGTCTTCCTTGGTAAGTTCAGTGGCAGTTCTAAATTGCCTGTTATTCCCTGGTGTTCTATAAATAGACACTGTCATATAGGTGTTACTACTATTAGATATGATCTTTTTGTTTATGCATAATATGCAGTATCTCTTTAGTCAGATAAGTGTTCCGTTTGGTAAACATCTTTTTAAAGGCATTCTTCTTTTGTTAGAGGAATGGGGTTATGTTTAGTCTTTCTCACTATTGTCAGATAATGGCCATAGTTTCCATCTCCTCCAGGTTCCAGTAATCTTTCATATATAATAGTAATCTATTTTACTCCTACAAGAACACTGCAAGACTGTGGTTGCTCCGTAGTAGTATATCCAATTAGAATATAACAGACAACCTAAAATAATTGTGAATAACAATTTAAAGGGTGTGAGGGGAAGTGGTCACTCTAGATGTGTATATGTATGTACGGGTGTGTGTGTGTGTGTGTGTGTGTGGGATGTAAATTAAATGTGCCAGTTTCTGTGGTAATAAAAAGGTGCAAAAATTCTCTTTTGTTTGTGCATCAAACCAGCCACCGTCCACCGACGATGACATCCAATCTCACAGCTCCACCTCCCACCAGACCACGCCCACACCACACTTCCTCCATCCTCTTCCATCTTCGCACGAGGACCATCACTTGCCAACATCGATCTCCTCTCCACTGTCACCTTCCAGCACTCGGAGAACTTCAGGTCAAGCATCTCACGGGGATTCCGTCAGCGGCGGCCATTACTGGAGCGGCGCCGGAGGTGCTAGTCCTTGTAGTGGCGGTGCCGGCTATCCAGAGTCATCCAGTGATATGGTTAGTTCGTCCAACTCCACTCTGAGCGGTTATCTGCACTTAGTCACTCCGCTGGACTCGGTCAGTCAGCTAGCCACGAGTCACTCCTCACGCCTTCCGTCTGTGGAACCAGCCTCGGGGTGTGGCGTCCCTTCCCCATTGCTCAGTCAGTCTCATTTGTCTCGCTCTTCTCCGCAGCTGGTCTCTGTTTTGTCTCATGAAGATGTGCATTCCCATATTTCTCTTTCGTTCTATGCCTCCAGTGTATTTGATCAGGTGGCGTCTCTGGTAGATACCGAGCCCAGGACGTATTACGTTGAGGGCTTGAGGTCAGAGGTCGATGAAGATGACCAGATCAGTGCAGAGCATTTTTCTAGCCATTCCCTCACTTCTGAAAGTCATGTTTCGCTGCCGACTTTTCTCACTCCAAGCTCTTCCGCCATTTTCAAGCATTTGCCGTTGCTTCACCAGGATGATTATGCTCTGGGTCGCTATGACTACCCTGATCCTCCCAATCACATGTTATATAAGTCAGCTAGCAGTTGCAGTAGTCCTCGTAGTCTTTCCTCTCTTCCTAATTTCACTGAATATGATGAGTATATTGAAACGCCCGTGCCATACAATAGCATGACCACGCCCACTGCCCACATGACCACTCCCACCTTGGGTGAGAGACTGAATGAAGGGTCGGTGGGTGTGGAAAGGGCTTGTTCTGATTCAGTGCAACCTATTATTTGTCGTTCTCTCTCTTCCTCCTCCCCTCCACCCTCCCCTTCTTTGCCTTCTTCCCCTTCCCTTCTCTCTTGTTCCCTTAAGGATATAGAGCCGTCTGTCCTGAGCAGTCAAGTGGGTGCCGAGTCTGCCTACCCGGGATCAGGCACATTCAGCCACCGGCGTGAATTTGAGGCGGGGTTCGTGGACTACCAAGGAAGGGATAGCTTTGACAATATATTTGCTCACATGAAGCTGAGCATGGAAAGCGAAGACCAAGACGCGGTGGATTCATTGAGAAGCACCAGTGCCAGTTCAGTGAGAAGCAAATTATCCAGCAATTGGTCCAAGGAATCTTACAGCGACCAAGAGGATAACCTGGTAAAGGGTCGTGTCAGGGAAGAACCCATTGCGGCGGCTGGAAGCATGGGTAAGCCAGAAGGCCACTCCTATTCTCATTCTGCAGCGTCTGTGTCTGGTTCACAGTCTGAAGTACAGCCTGATGCTTCTTCAGGGAAGACAGAAGACCTGGGGCAGCACAAGTCTTCTGAAAAGTCCTGAGTTTTGTGGTCTCTAGAAGCAATAAATTTGTGTCATATTTATCTGTTATTGTTGTTTTTGTTGTTGTTTTTTTTTTATATACACTATGTATGTAATAGGTTTGTTTCTATTTATTGCCGATATTGGTTTGTGGTTGTTGTTAGTTGGCTGTGTATTTACATTTCCCTCCTTTTATTATATATAAATATGAACCTCATTTTTATACAGAAATGTTATCTGTACCCAGCACTTTTAATCCTTTTTGTTTTTATGTGAAAGTGTTGTCAATCATCCTTTATAAATGTAACAATGTAAACCATGTTCTACATGCTCTTTTAATTAGTTAAATACTAGGTGTCAAAATTCTAATTTATTATTTTAAAAAAAGTAGCTTTTTGTTAGTTTGTTACAATTAGTAATAAAATCATTCAAGCGTTTTGACTCTGCTGAGTGTTAATAGATTAGTGCAGGTTTTTGTTCTAAGCATCAGATGCTATTGAAAGATAAGGTTAATTCCAATACATAGCTGTGCTTCATGTAAATACAGTTGTTACTTAAACAGTAGGATCTGATAATGTCCTTAGGTGTTGAATACTGTCATGCAAGTAATTAGATGCATGTATATATTCTACGTCTAGTTAATGACTTGATTATGCTAAGACTATATGCATGCAGTGTCAAGAGGAAAAGGAGGTATGGTGTAACTATGTTTGGTAGCTGAAACATTTTGTGCGTGTGCATTTATTCTCGAACAATTTACAACCACCATTCCTTGTATTTAGAACTACAATGAGAGGCTTTTATATTGGGAAAATTATAATTAGCTTTAATGGTAAAAAGTCAGTGGGTGACTTGGCACAACCCAAAATGGCTGTGGTGTTTCCTCACTGAACAGCCACTGGCAGCTTCTGGTAAGGGTAGCTAGTGTCACTAGAGTGTGGCTTACAGCCTCACAGTTACCAGAAACACATGCCTGCATAGTGCCTTATGGACGGCTGGCTAAACATGACCAAGAGATTCATTAAATTAATATCCTGGATGTATTTATTTGTAAGTTCTCCAACGTGATTATCTTGCATCTAGAGAAAATGGCATTCTTGGTCACAGTATATTAAGTTGATGAATCTCTTGGTCCTGTCTTGTCTTGCATGTTATCTCCTGTAGAGAACTAGCCACTGCTTATAGACATTCAACCAATAATCCTTGACTGTGTGAAAGGTTTACAATAAAGGAAAAAGAATAATGGTCCTCATAACCCTGTTCAAGAGTTGACCAGAAATGTCATAATCAGCAAGTCATTATGAATTATGATAGTGAAATAAACACAGCAGGACTGTGTGCATGTGATGTGTGGGCAGCTTCAAGTAGATAACACCATTAGGGAACTTTTTGCAGTTCAACATTATCTACTTCATTATAGCAACTGACTTTTGCCTATACATACAAATAAATAACTAAACTAGCTATTATCTACATAACAACTAGGAAATTAGTTAGCTTACTTTACTTTTTTGTGTTTTTATTTACAAGACCTTTGCTAGAAATTTTTGACTTTAATTGTCTACAATGAGCTGGGGACATTAAAACAGCATTTAAGAAGGGAATTTTTTTTAGAATTGCAGCATAAAATTGTATAATTTTCTATTGTGAGGTCTCTGGACTATAAAAGAATCAATTCTGACATGTTTTTTATGGAGCAACAAAAATTTCTAAGACATAAATGATGACATCTTCCTCATTCGAGTGACCTTCTCCAAAGCACATCCTCACCTCCAAGTTGTCTCCAGTAGACTGAGGGAGAGAAGAGCAGAAATACGGAGGAGTGTTGAACTCACAACAGGAGCTTTCGGTTTCACAACCTTTTCCATCCCATAGTGGGTCGTCCACGTAGTACGTTCCAATTGAATACTGGGAGTCTGGATCGCCCGTGTCACAGAAATAATTGCTGCCAACGAAAGATGGATCTTGATGAGGTCTCGGGTAACTGTTAGTGCAGTCACACACGCGTCCTCCATTATGTGCTGTGTCTCCAGCATTAAGGGCAGCAGCAAATGTCCATATGTGCTGTCTGGATCCTGCTGCCCCGTGAGTCAACGACAAGCCGTCCACATGTGCATTCTCAATGCTGCTTATCCCGTACTCATTGGAGTTGAAAAAAGCATCGGGCGTTCCCTTCTGATAGGCAAGTATCCTTCCGCACACCCTGGAGTACAACTGGTTGACTGGGAAAATGACTGAGTTGCATGTCCTGGATATTTGAGATCTTCTCCCGCAGCCTCTGACTGGCGTTGTGCAGAATTAAATTGGAAGGACATTGCTGGTTGGGATCAGTCATGTCTAACTCGATGACTCTAGTCCATCCCAGACCTCCGCAGGAGCATGGCCGAAGAGACGCACTGACGTTTGGCCGAAGGGCATCTCTTGAGTCACCGTCTAATGTGCAGGACTCCACCAGCAATGGCAAGGCACAACATAGAATTGAACAAAACAAAAACGACAATATTGTAAACAATGAGCTGAAGAAGCGGTAGACGAAATTCTGGCTTCTGTGCGTCCTCCACTATCTCCAATAAGTTCCGTTTATTTTGGGACTTTGAGGCTTCATAACTTCTTTGGTTCAGTGCGTATGTCAGTCATTCTTGGTAAGTCCACATTTTGCCAGCATGTCTCGTAGATCCGCTTGGCTGCGTGAACCTGCAAGGTATAGAATCGGAGTTATTTTCCATAGCAACAGCCAATTAACCTTAATTGATTTGTGTGGGCGGAGCGCGTATCCGGTGTGCCAGCACCCTTAAGACTATGGATACCATTGTGGAGACACTGCCGAAATACGGAAGTTAAGGGAATTAATTGGCTTTTTAAAATAGAAGTTTCAGATACAGGAAAGAAATATAATTTAAAGTGAGGGTGAAAATCAAATTCATATATAGTACTCAAAACTGCTCAATCTTGTTTCCTGTGGCATATTCCCTCCAAAGAATATCCTTTTATCTATTGGCCACCTTACTGGTTGCACTCAATGAACATAGGATACAATCACATACTGAACTTTCACAACACATCTTAATTAATCCCCAAATGAAAATATTTGTCCAATAGGATCAGTCTAATTCATATTTTGGTCTTCCTTCTGATTGTAAATTCACCATGTCCATTAACATTTTCAAACAAATGTCCCAAAAATGTACCAAATCTGACTTTTCACATCTTACAATAGAAAACCAATACTAAACAGCAAATAAATAATAGCACAGGAAATTCAGCAATAATTATTTTTTGTTTTTCATTTTCCCTTTATGAGATTGAATCTTTAGCCTCTTGATCTCGAGCGAGTGATAGTTGGAGTTCTCATGACTTGTGTCTAGTCCAACATTCTCCTCCTGCTCTGGTAAGGCTTGGGATAATGGTTCTCTTGTCACATCTGAATTGGGAGTCTTCTCTGGCAACTTGATCCATGGCAGAGAAACTGGAGTCACCAGTTTACAGATTAGAGTACATAGTGAAGAAAAATGGGTCTCTCCTTTTATCGATTTCTACGTAACAATATTAATAATAATAATAATAATAACAATAATAACAACAAAAATAATATTTTCAATGATTCAGTCATTCTCGGCTGAAATAATTACAATTTTTCTCGTTCTAACAGCCAATAGTGTGCTAATTAAAACTTAACCCATAACTTACTTAACATAATATTGGCTGTTGGAACGATAAAATTTGCTACTATTAATATTTTCGTTTGTCGCACAGTGCTTGTGTTTACCTACATATCTGTCTTTCTTGCTCATTTCACAATATATTTTTCATGCCAGAAAAATATCCCTAGAAACACTAAAAGAAGCTGCTGATCATAGCAAGTAGATGCTGCACGCCATGCGAAAAAAATGTTGTGAAAGTGAGCAGGAAAGACAATTTCGCAGGCAACCACAAACAACACGACTAATAAACATGGGACACCACAAAAATCCTCAGGTCATATGGAAGTAAATTCTCCTTGCATGGTAAACACTCAGAATCAACTTGCCTTCGACTTTCATTGACTTCTGGCATTTAAAGAGCCCCCTTTTTTGTGTGTCTGCATCACTGCATTATTACACTTTTGTTCTTAATGTGGACTGCTCTGGCACCAGAGGGACATTCTTTTGATGTTGGCATGCAAATGGAACTCAGAGAAGGAGAATAAGATCGATGGCATTTCTTATGAATAAAACTTCCACTTCAAATGAAGGAGGCATACAGAATACAGCAGTAAAAGTGGGTGGGGAAAGTGCATAAATTGCTGACCAGGCATCAGTTATGTGATGCAACTGTTCGGGGCATTGCCGCCTTAAAAGGCTAGTGCCTACATGGAGCTGACTACTTTGCGTGTTCTCAGAAATTGGCCCCCCCCCCCAAAAAAAAGAAAAAAAGTAGCACAATAAAAGGACTCGAATCATTTTGAGCAAGTTTGTATCTAACTTAACGGTTAATTATCAGTAATTTCGAAAATCTGAGCGTGACAGAAAGACAAACGGACTACTACTATTACCCTTTCGCACATGCTCGCTGAGGGTTATAAATATATTTATGGATGGTAGAGGATTCTTAGTATGTGGTGTATATAAATAACTGAAATTTCCAACAAATGCTCTATCTAACAAAAGACGTGCAAGTTTGATTATCCTATCTCACAGCTTAAAAATCAGGTTTATAAGCAATTATCCTATTGGCAATAACAGCCATATTGATGACTACCTTAATCCCAATGCAGGCAGTTCTCTTCACACCCAGGCAGCGTGACAGCAACTGACTGAGGTCAGGCACAGCAGCAAATGACACCTCGGCCATTGCTGCTAATGGAATAAGATGCTGGTATAGTAGGTAAGGGGTAGTCGTGCACACCAATCCAACCTCCAGCTTTTTCTGTTCCAGGAGTCTGGTCACAGCATTTATTCCTAACACAAGATGATAATCCTTCGATTCTTGGCTGCCGTCCTCCTCCCTCGTGACTCCATCTTTCACATTCTGATTGTCGTCAGCTTCAGAAAGCTCCAGTACTTTGTCCTTTTCTTTAGAAGCAACTCTTGTATCCACATTTCCAGGTTGTGATTGTACTTTAGTAGAATCTGCACTCAGATTTCCTCCAAGGTGATCAACATCTGATGTTGTATTAGAAGGATTTAGAGTTGATAAATTGTCCTCCTCCTCCTTCACACCCTCTCCCTCACAACGCTGACGTTTCCCCAATGGTTCTGATCCATCACATGACTCGTTGGCTAACGAAGGTAGTTTGACAACATCGTCACTTTTGTCCACCCTTTTCCTCTTCCTTTGTGCCAACTTTGGCTTGACGGTTATTCCTTTTAAAGAACTTGGAATAAGAAGGAATTTGCAAACTCACTGAAGGACTGAGTTCAGCTATTAGGACTTACCATTCCACTGCCTCAAGAATTTGAACAATGACTTCTCTTGAAAACTTGGGCCTAGCAAATATATTGTAGTAAAAAAATAACAAAACAAAAACAAAATGATGAGAACTACAACAACAACGAAAACCTTGTCGAATAGTATTATAGCTACACATATACATGTACAAATGTAACATAAATACTTAGTCTGTTTAGGAAAAAAGCAAGTATGAAGTGTAGGTTAACATTGGATTTTTTTTTTTTAATACTAAGAAAGCCCAATGCTGTGTCATAAATTGATTGTTCCGTATTTTCTTTTAAAATTTAAAATCTGTCTTTGGAGTTATTCCTTGGCAAATGAATATAATTAAAGGCTGTCTGAAAATCACTGGAGTAAAGACAGACTTCTTACTTGATTGAATTAGACTTGAAGCTTGTCTGAGGTGGAGTGTGATTCAATTCACAAATACATGCTTACATTATGAATATCTGCTGTGCCCCCAGTACCATAAACGAAGTAGCTCGAGTGTAGACTGAACAGCAGATGTTCAATGAATCATTTAGTGTGTACACTTGTAGCTACAATAGTTGATGCAGGAAAATGTGCTGGTACTTGTAAGCATGTTCTAATGCTAATTTGAAAAATTGGAATTTAACAAAATAATTTTAGGATAGAAAAGACATACTTTATAGCTCCCATTATTAATGTCATCATTTTTTTTTGCGGTATGACTTCTGAATAATTGTAAATAAGAACAGCCTCAGTTTTATGGCATTACACATATCTCCAATGTATTCTCATGGCCAGACCCTTTACCAAATACGAGGAGAAACGAAATGGTCTGGTCAAGTTCACATGTACGATTGGTCTTGCACAGTCAGCACAACTGTAACCACTGAGGAAAACAGTATTGATTTAGTGGATCAGGTAATTTTAGAGTACTGAAATTTATGAATATATTATATTAGCTTGAATTCTATCCTCAAATGACAATTGGGAAACTAATGCTGCTTGTATCTTTGAGTTGTCTTTCCTTCAATGGCGTTCCAGGAACAAATCTTGATTTACGTGTTCTTACAGATTTTGATCTAGATTAATGATGGGTTTAACTGACATATTCACAAGTGCTACACAAGTATCTTTATCATTGAGCTTCTAGAGACACAGAAAATCCTTTGCAATTCATTCGAAGTATTCTTATGTCAGACTGTTTTGGCACAGCCAGCAGTTTATCATACTTACACAAAGAACCAAGCTAAACTTGTACGAATGGCTCAGTTGGTGAGCGAGTGAGACACTCTCAGGGGTAACACAATTGAAAATCGGGGATGTTTGTTTGTTTATATATGTGTGGACGTACGTATGTCATTTTGTACTTTGAAACTCGTGTATTGTTGTGTTCGCTCTGTGTTCGACCCCATCCCAAACTGCACTAAACAGAATACTCCGGTTTATTGATCATTACCCGAATCACCCTAGAAATTGAATTGTTTACCGCTTTGAATTCTTTTGTGGGTGCAGTTAAAACTCAAAAACTTACTGGAGCTCCATTTCTATTCGAGTTAGTGGCGGTGGTAAGTTAATACGCTATTTGTCATAGTTATATGCCCTATGCAACAGTATTTACTTGAAAATTCATTGTCCACTAGACTAACCACGAAGGTAAGTCTTGCATGGTATGTTCAGTCCTGTGAAAGTATTGTGCGTTACAACAACTACTAAGAATTTCGCAAAAAAAGTTTAAATAACGTGACTTGATTTTGCTGCTATTCTTTTTTCAATTCAAACAGTTGCGTTGAGTGGTTACTATAGCATTGAATGCCTTTACCGTATATACGCAATTTAAAAACTCGACTATTTTAGTAGCTTTAGTGTTACAAGTTAAAATTAATTGTTTAACAATAGTGTAGTTTTAGGTTTGCTCGCCATTTGTGCTCAAGCACACCACATAGTGCGGTCACCAGTCACTGAACTGGTTCAAAAGAAATTCCTGGACCTCTGAGACGAGCGTTAACATAACTTGACCAGACCATTGCTTTTGTGAAGGGTCTGAACCGGCAAGACTATTTCTGATTATGGTTGGTGATTAGACATTACCTTATGCAAAAGAAAAAAAGCAGATCAGTGTTGTTGTTTTTTGTTGTTGTTCTTTTATCATCCACTCCCATGGAGTGGTATGCTTACTTATGTGTGCTATCTAAAGATATTCATGACATGTGACTTTTATTTTTTGCATTCTTGGCATTACAAGCTGTGCCAGTGTACTAATGCAGGAAAGTTGCTGGGCAGATTATATATTAAAGTCATGGGAGAAATACCAACAACAGGACTATAAATAAGCTCACCATTTCCACTTAAACGCTGTGTCAAGGCTGTTCTTTACAGAAACATGGTCAGTTTTAGATCTCATAGGAGAATGTGATACTACTTTAGCCATTTCTTCAAATTCAGACGGCAGATAAGCTGCTTGCATCAGTTAGCATCACTGGATCCCCCCTTTTAGGCTCCCACGTTCCTCCCCACCGCCGCAATAATCACCAAAAATTCCCCCAAGCCGCTTTGATAGACTTGAAGTGGCTTCAATGCGTCTTGATCTACATTCGGGCTTTTCTTACAGGGTCACGTGCCATAAAACCTGTTATTCGGCTATCTGGCGCTTCTTTGCAAAAGTATTTAGCTTCTTAGCTTCTAACATTGCCCGAGCGGGCTAGCTGCGTTTAGGGCAGAGTTATGGCGGCTCCCCAGTCTGGAAGAATATTCCTGAAGACACACCAGAATTGCTTTATCCATGCTACGCCTTATTTCATAAATTATTGGAATTTCAGTTTGGCAATGGTAAGTTCATTAGGGTGATTTCCCTCGTAGAATAGTTGTGCGAAGTAGCCGTAATGCGTCGTGATGCTGCTTGCATGTATTGCAGGAAGGTTTGGGGGTGGTAAAAGTAACAACGGTAGACTCAAAAGGCAAGGAAAAAGTCATTCTATCCTGCATTTCTCCAACTCCACTGGAGTATGGGCAGGTCCTTAATCATAAAGGAATTCACCACCGCAAGTATCTTGAAATGGATCCAAGATTTGCAGAGGCACTGGATATCAGCCAAGATACTGAGGTATGTGTAATATGCTTTGTTGTGGGTGACATTTGTGGTTAATTAATTTATCGTCAGCAACATATTTACAATTAAAAAACAACAACATGTTACAGGTGGTATTGGAATCAGTTCGCAGCATGGAGAAGTGTGTCAGGTTGAGGCTGAAGCCAGTGGACCCCAAAGATTACGAAATTCTTGTGAGTTTTGTGATGTGTATTGGCACTGCAATTTTTATTGCAGATTCAACTATAAAATTTTCACACACACAAAAAAAGAAGTGGTTTGTGAATTTGTTTGTTTGTTAGACTGTGTGTTTACAACGAATATTTTGACCACTAATATAGGACAAGCAGAAGCATCTGTTGGAAATTTTTGAATAGTTCAGATTATAGTGCTGCATAGATATGGCAAAAAAAAAAGAAAAAAAAAAAGCAGGATGCATTGCAGCTGACAGTACAGGTACAGCTGTGGCAAGATATAAAAAAAAAGCTTGAAGTTTCAAATTCACTTATCTCTATACAAAGGAGATGAGGTGAAGAAATTAATACGTAACAAAATATGCTACTTTGTATTCTAATTAATAGTCAATGATTCCTGAAAACTCAAATGTGAGAAAGATGTATGCACCAGTACCTGTTGGATGAGATTTTAATCCATCAGTTATGTAATTGCTATATTCATATTTGCATGCCGATTCCTTTTGTGGCTGGGGTGTCAGGAGTAATATTGCTGATGTACATAATAGAGCAGTTATATGCTTTTCTTTTTTTCTTTTTTTGTATTAAAATAAAGGAATACCTTTGTGTAGACAGGTATTTGTTGCAATCCTGGATTGCGAAATACTACTTGCCATTTCATCCTGCCTTGTGACATACAGAACTCACTGATTGGAGGCAGTTTCATTTCATGGCTGTAGGCACTCTCTATCACTTACTACTCCCAGTGGCTGGGAAATTATGCATTTACAGCTAACAAGAGACGAATAAACGACACTTTCAGTGACGTTAAAGTTCAAGGTGTACAATAATAAGTTACAGTGCTTTCATAAGGATTGTTGATTTAAATGGTGTACAATGTGTGCGTAATAATTAAAAATAATAATGAAGGCCAGCATTTTTTTCTTAGTTATATATGTAGAGGGCTACCGTGATATCTTAATGCATTGTACAATAGAATAAATAATCAAATAGTCTTGTCACAAAGAAGTTAAAAAAAATTCCTCAACATGGCTTGGAAAGATATTTGAAGAATGGAAAGTACGGAAAGGTGACATATTCTAATTACAGAAGAGGATAGACCGACTCCGTTTGTGCACGTAGATTGAATAAGCAACACTCACCAATTTAGTTAACCTCTTCCTTTTTCCTTCTAGCTTGTCTCCCATAATCAACCTCCTTTCTCCCTCCCTCCCTCCCTCCCTCCCCATTAATGTATGTGTCCCCGCAGTTAAATGTTTTTGTTTGTAGTATTGCGTGTTTGTGTGTGTGTGTGTGTGTATGTGTGTGTGTGTGTGCATGCATATGAATTTGTTTGGCCCAATTCCTGATCTCTTATTCAGTATTAAGAACTTTATGCTTAACAAATCACTTAATCTAGTTTTCAGGTTAGTCTGTGTGTTGTCTTATCACACGCACATGTGTTAAGGTGGGGTTGTAGTGTTGGTATGGTGTCTCAGAACATGTATCAAGAATTTGAGGACAACATGATGACAGTTATTATCAGTGACACACACGCAGTTGTAGTGTGGAATGTGGGTGTCGCCACTAGTGCACTTAGGGCCGTTGGGGATTTCTATCAGTGGGGTGTTTGTGGGTGTTTAGTCTGTGGCCTCGTGCATCTGCTAAGCTTATATAGCATGAATTATTGTATCTAAGGAATGATACTACATGCATAGAATAGGAGTCCCTTTATTTGCCAGAATTCTTTATATATATGTAGTAGTTGTGTGTATTGTTGTGATAATAATTATTATGAATTACGATTATGTTATTATTATTGTTGTTGTTGTTGTTGTTATTGCTATAGTACTTTGATGTGATTGTTTTGTACTTTATCTTTATGAACCAGTGATATTGTCATACACTTTGGAAGTGCCTAGCGCATAAGGGAGGTACCCGGGGATTTTCCCCACGAGGAATTGTGTTTCATTGTTACATGGAATGTAGTCTGTCTGTGAGAGATGGTTGTAGATAAATGGTTCCTTTGGTTCCTTTAAGTAGAGTTTTAACCCATCACCTTACCTTCTTTTGCACATACGATGGATTTTATTACAAATTTTAGTTATTCTTGTCAGTAGCGTAGAAATGATCAAGATGGTAATGCTACACACACACACACACACACACACACCATTTGCTCTGTTTAAAATCATACTGAAAGGTTCTTGAGTTAATTCAGGAACAGTACCCAATAATGGCTTCATAAGAGATATGTTGTTCTTGTGTTGGTCATAGTGTAACAACAGTGAGAAGATCACGTTTGAGTTGGTGGAGAGGATTCGAGTGGTGTCTTGTCAGAACTTCTTCAGTTTCCCAATCTGGATCAACTCCACAGTCATTAGAGTGCAAGTAGGTAAGGCTTCCTGGAGTGTGGTGTGAGTGTGGTGTTGGCACTATGTGATATGAGTGGGTGTGGTGTGGGTGTGGTGTGCATGACATGTGGTACTTGGGGCATTATGTAGAGGAACTAGCCTATAGTTTACTAATGGAACACATATAGCATGACTCATGGAATCTAAGGAATAATACTGCATGCACTATTTGCCAGAATTCTTTATGTACATGTGATAGTTGTGTGCAATATTGATGCGATTATTATTATTATTATGAATTATAATTATGATATTAATAGGAAATATGATATTATTATTATTGTTATTGTTATTAGTATTAGTATTATTATTATTTATTATTATTATTATTATTATTATTATTATTATTATTTATTTATTTATTATTATTATTATTATTATTATTATTATTATTACTATAGTGTTGTGTGTGTATATATTATATAGTGTTGGGTGGCTTCCTTATAAAGCTAAAAACACTTTATATTATATAGGTAAACTTTTAACATTTAGGTAGAAAATTGAACATATCGTAATAGCTGTCAAATGGACAATCCTAGAGCATCTGTACACACCGATAGACTTTTATGCGAACTACACTAGCGAAGATAAAAGCATAAGTAATTAATAGCTATTTACATTAATAATTAATTAATTAATTAGTTAATTAATTATTGGTAGAATTTTTTTTAAATGAAATTTTTTTCTGTGCTGCTATTGGGGATATTATATATTCTGCAATGCTAATGTAATAAATAGACCATTGTTGGATGGAGATCAAACCATCTGACATGCATGCTTCCTGTATTTGTATGCTTTTGATCAGTCTATGTTGTATTTTTTTCCCTTCACAGTTTGAACACGATGGTACAACCTAATGTAGTGGCAAAGGTTATTATGATGTGGTAAAATATGGGAGAAACCGTTAATGCCCCTGAACTCATCAAATTTAAATAAATTATTACATTGTGATGGAATAGGTCCATGTCATTATGAGGTACAATGTGTGCCAGATCTCATGAGGTATAGCCACATCAGCCAATGGTTGTTAGTCACGTTCAAGCCCTTGCTGCTAAAATGACAGGCACTTAAATCTGTGGGAGGGTCTGAGTTTTTCAGTTTGTGAAATGTATAATTTGGTAAAGGGATTCCATTTTAATGAAACATCTCTAATCTGAACTCATGGTATGGCATTAATTAGTCTATGCCATGTTCTTAACCTAATTTACTTTCTCTTTTCCAAAAAATCTGCTACAAGTACATTTTCTCTCCTCAGTCAAGTACATATTCTTGGTAGTTGAGATGTGTTACATGATATTTGAATAATGTTGTAGATTTTCATTGCTACTCTATTTCTAGTAATTCAAAGGGTTGTCAAATATTTTAAATTAGAATTGTGATTATGCAGAAGCCATGAAGGCCACTTTACACTTAGCGATTTGAGGGTTCAGTTGAATAACGGTACCGACAATTAAGTAGGCATACAGAAGACATAAATCGTATAGTACTTAATAGGTATATGTAATAGTTTGCAACACTAGTGTGTGTATTATGTGCAAGTATAAGTACTATACTATCATCTACTAGCTATAAACTTCACTGTGGGGGTTACTTTGAGTTCATTGTGCTGCCAAATGTAGTATAATAATTAATTAGTTCTGACCCTTCATAAAAACTAGATTGAACCTTTCTCACTTAAAGGGGTCTAAAGAGAAGCAAAGGTAAAATGTGGAGAAAAAAAATGTGAAGGTCTTGTTAGTCGTGGGTTGTCGTAACTCAGTGGCTAGAGCAGCCGGGTCCTGGGTTCGTTTCCCCTGTGGCAACTGAGATTTATTTTTCCACATTTTATCTTTGCTTCTCTTTAGACCCGTGAGAAAGGTTCTATTTAATTAGATAACAGTAAGCTCTCTTTCAAGTTTATACTTACAAAAGATGAAAGTAAGCAATATATATATTCAGTTCGTGACTAGCTAATCTCTTTAGTTTGTCCGTTTCTGCTGAAGCACATCATTAGTTTTATGAAACCATTTCATTCTACCAGTTTCAACAAGAAGTCATTTGTTATTTTTTTACAGGTTTGTTGATGATTGGATATGATACTTGTGAGCCATAATTAATGTGGAAAGGGTGTTAATTGGTCTGTACTGTGCAAGCAGCTACTCGTATATTCTTGCCGCTTTTGCTTTGTAAAGGTTTAAAGTTCAAATCCTAATCCCAGGCCACGTGCTTCTGGGATTTACTTTTAAAGGCAGTGCTGGGGTTGACCTGGCTTATATTACCTTTAGGACAAGTTGTCTTGTTTGAGTGGCTGGGACAAGTTGCTAGCTTGGTGGCTTTGCTAACTCAGTGATCAGTAGGTAAGCCCCTGCGTGCTGAGTGAATTGGAGAGCTGCGTAATTGTACAAGTTGTACAAGTTGTTGCTGGGTGTGGCTTTGTGGGAACTAAGGAGGCCCGCTGTGGCTGCAGCCTCCCCCCCCCCCTAAGTTGTATGTTGTATAGAACTAGACTTCCAGTTAGTTGTGGCTTGTTTTAGTAGCTTGAAAGGGGATTCAATGCCATAGTAACCGCTCCCGCAACTGTTTGAATTGAAAAAGAAGCAACAAAATCAAGTCACGTTATTTAAATTTTTCTTTGCGATATTCTTAATAGTGTAGTTGTAATGCACAATACTTTCACACAACTGAACATACCTACGCGAGACTTACCTTCATGGTTCGTCTAGTGGACAATGAATTTTCAAGTAAATACTGCTGCGTAGGGCTTATAACTGTGACAAATAGCGTATTAACTTACCACCGCCACTAACTCGAATAGAAATGGAGCTCCCATAAGTTTTTTAGTTTGGCAATAACTCTTCTTGGGAACCGGGAACTTCCACTGACAGAGAAATGTCTGAAAGGTCTTCCTCATTGAGTTCTTCGAGTTGGCATGCACTGCAGATGTAGATTAACTGCACCCGCAAAACAATTCAATTTCTAGGGTGATTCGGGTAATGATCGCTAAACCGGGGGATTCTGTTTAGTGAAATTTGGGACGGGGTCAAACACAGAGTGAACACAAAATACGCGAGAGTCAAAGTACAAAATGACATTCGTACGTCCACACACATATATAAACAAACTCATATCCCCCGATTTTCAATTGTATCCCTGAGAGTGTCTCACTCGCTCGCCAATTACTGTATAATAATTAAAAAAATGTTATCTGGAAATGAAATAATTTCATTCATTTGATGTAATACCTTTCTATCTCCACCTCACTCTCTCTCTCTCTATCAACCCGGTTCCTTCCCTCCGTTTGCAGACAGCACGGAGCCCAGTGCTAATTGGGTCCTCATCATCCCCGACATCACCATTGTGGAGATCATCCCGGAGCCAAAGTCTGTCCCTGAGAGGATCTTCAGCGGTGCCACGACAGCCACTAGCGTATCTCACACCTCGCCCAACTCGGACGATTCAGACGACGAGATTGAATCCGTCACGAGTTCTCAGATGAGCAAGAAGAAGAACAAGTACACCACGTACTTTCCCAACAAGCACTATCCTCCGTCAGGCACAAGCACAACTGGGGAAAGCTCGGTGGACCAGGATGGAACTACCCCCAGGACGACGACGACATCTAACACTTCTCACGATAGTCACAATAATGTTCCCATTGAAAACACCAACACCATCATGGGGAGCATTATTCAGATAGGCAAGAAAATCCTCAACTTTCAGAAAATGGGTCAATCCGCGCCACATGCGTACATTGCTTACAGGGACGAAGAAGATGAAGAGGAGGAGGAGGAGGAGGCATTGGACGTCCAGCCGGTGGTCAGTAGGGAGCCGTACGGGTTCAGGGCGAATTCAGCACGTGATAATGTCCTCATGAATGCCAGCTTCATGAAGAACCAGATGCACTCAGAACTCAGAGATAAGATGGGAAATAGCCTTTATGTCAGATCAAGTAATGCCACTCCAGAACCCCGGCCGTCAAGAAGTACCGGGCTGATTGATGAACCGACACGCCCCGCCCACAAAAGGAACTTGACCTACAGTGAGGGGGATTTTAGCCCGGTGAAGCTCCACCCTATGCCAGCTAAGCCAATGAGACGGATCTCGGCTTTTGTTTGCACACCCAGAATGGACGCCTGTGTGCGTGTGCAGCACCATTCAATAGCCGGCCTCAGGCAGTTACATCAATACAGCAGTGTGGTGAATCAAGATAACCTTTGGACCATGGACAGAGTTTTCGATATCTTCATCCATCCTTCCACTCTACCTGAGATCTACCACTACCTGGGAATCACCAACAGCGAGGCCTTTCTTGTGGAACTATTGCCCATCTCTTTCGAGAAGAGTGCTTTTAAATTTCCTGATGCCGGTGGTGTAGGCAGCATGTCGGATCTTGCCCTTGCTGGATCATCGTCTAGCGATGCCTCTGCCAAGTCTGACTCCAGTCTCCCACACTCGGTTGTAGTCAGAATGTTTTTTGCGACTTCCGTCATTGTTGAAAAAGAGTCCATGTATGGTGTCGTGTCTGAATCTCTATCGTTGGATGACTTCCATACAGCAGGAGGTGTGGCCGGAAGCAGTGACGATGACGTTGATCCGCCCCCTTTTCCCTGGAAGGTTGCCGTGAAGGAGGGGCATGTTGTCATGAGTGATTTGTTGAGACAGCAGCTGGAGGTTCACGACTGCTCTCGGGTTCGGCTGATGGACGTGTTAGACAAATGGAAAATTCCAGCAACTGAAAATATCAATGTATCCCTTTACCCTGTGTACCCAGGCAAGGTGAGTCAAGTAGGTGTGGCAGTATGTATTTGTGGCACTTTCATCTGGTAAGGATGGTCATGGATAGGAGAGGGTTGGGTTGTATGGACTACAGAGGGAGGGGGAGGTAGGTTGGAGGGAAGGGACATGGTAAACAATTTCTTTTATATTTATTACTCCAATTCAATTCCACCCGCTTTTTAGTTACAGTTAATCTCCTATTTTTCCTTCTCTTTCGTACTTTTGCCTTCTTTAGTGAAACCTATGCCACTCTCTCTCATCTATTCCACCCGCTTTTCAGTTATTTTCTACTGAATGTAATGACACTTTACCATTCAGTGTAATGATGATGCTTTACCATTCAGTGTAATGATGATGCTTTACCATTCAGTGTTATGATGATGCTTTACCATTCAGTGTTATGATGATGCTTTACCAAACTGTTCAAGCTCATGAATTATTTATGAACACACGTTGTCGTTACTGGCACACAAGCGTAGTATATAGATAATTTGGTTGATTTTCTGCAAACATTTAGCCTATTTTAAGCAAAAGGCTCACAATAAGTTGCTGTGGGTAATTTTGTATGTGTATGAGTTTTGTTGATTGTGTGTGTATTTTTTGTTGTTTGTGTGTGTTTTGTTGTTTGTGTGTGTTTTGTTGTTTGTGTGTGTTTTGTTGTTTGTTTCTGTGTGTGTCCCTTAGGTTCAAAAAGAAGACATAAAAATAATAAATTCTAGTTTCTCTGAGTGGGTGAATGGAGTACATAGCACTTCTAGATTAGGAGCAGTGCTTGTCAACCGCCAGATTGTACCTGTTGTCATGGATGGTAGGTGTGGTTTCGTGTGGGGGGTGTGTTGCCTTGCTTACTTGTTGGTGCATGATCAGCAATGTGTTAAAACCGGTAGTTAATCCCCACCATTGACTAATGCTATTTTCATAATTGCAACATTAGATGGGATCGAGGACAGGTGCATCTGAAGGAGGGCCAAAGGCTATTCAAGGGGGAGGGGGCAGTGATTGCCCTCTTTGACATTCCCCCTTTGACTCCCCTTAAATGCAGCCCTGGTATTGGTTATTCCTATGAGCCTAAAATATATTGATTGACTACTATTTGATTGAATTAAAAAATAAATAAATAAGAACAGGTGCAGCTATCGATCGTGGCGTACACGGTTGTGCTAAAGACTTGTCACTTGGACACGTGTCTGGTTTTACTATCATTTGTCGTGAGCGAGTATAGTGTTGGGTTTCACACATATAAGTGGAGAATTTTAATTAACTTACATGTAGTTAGCACATATATTTGGGGGATATCCCATGAGTCTCTTGTGGTCCTGGGGCAGTCCCTTTAGACCTGACTTGAGTCCTTGGCTGGCATGTAAACATGTGTGACCATGCACAGACAAACCGGGCACCACGCAGCCTGTCAAAAAGTGTTGAGTTTTTCCCACTCACATGCTCATTTGCATCTAAATATTAAACTATCCAAGTAGTTGTGATCATTGCCAGCATTAGAATCTAATTGTTTCAATCTTCAGGCTTCGATAATACATTTTTTAGAAATAAATATATATATATATATATATATTTGATTCAGTCATTTTCGGCTGAAATAATTATAAAAATAGCAAATTTTCTCGTTCTAACATCCAATATGTTAATTAAAACTTAACTTTTAATTAACAATATTTACTGTTAGAATGAGGAAATTTGCTATTACAGTATTATATCTATATTTTCACGACGTTTGCTCACACCGCGTTGTGCTAGATTTTTCTGTGAACTGTCATATATATATATAATGTATAATGTGCATATTACAATTAACCCAAATGTAATACACATGTGTGGGTGTGTGAGGCACATGCCATTATTGTAGTTGTTGCTATTATTGCTGTTGTTGTTATTATTGTTGTTGTTTTGTGTGTGTGGTGTCATGTTAGACTCTAGAGTGATCTTATGCTCTGTAAATGTGTCTACTAACTCCCTGTTCTCCCCGAAGTTCAACAGCAGGATACGGTTCGCACTCATTACGCCCGCGGATCTTGAGAAGAAGCGTGTGTTGGTTAGCTTCGAAGTTTCCAGTGTCAGGCGGCACCACTACTCTTCCAAGATTCCTCTTAGAGATAAGCGAGGCCCGGTTGGGGAGGTCAAGCTGTTGGAAATGCATCTGCTGAATCTGAAGCCATTGGATGAAGTGCCGAAACATTTTGGGTAAGAATGATATTTTGGGAGTAAAGTTTTTTTAGGGGTTGAGGGGAAATGTTAGACAAATGTATTTTTTTTTTTTTTTTTTTTTTTTTTTACACTATTTCATGTCTTCTTGCAGTGCCATAGATGATATCATTAAGGAGGCTTTCTCATACTTGCACACAGTGCTCGTTGGAAGAAAGAGGTGTGGCACATTGCTGGTGTGTGGGAAGTCTGGCACAGCAGGGTCAGGGTGCGGCAAGACCAGCATTCTCAAGCTTGTGGGGCGGAAGGCTATGAAGACCCCTTACCATGCTTTCATTAAGTGGTTGGACTGCACTCTTTTGAGAGGTAAGCCTGGTCATGTGGGGTGGGATTGGGGGTGGAGCTTGGGTTCAATTATAACTTATGTTACAAATTATCAGTCAGTCTCAGTTGAAGTAATTATATAATAATTATTGTAGTCATAACCTTGTACTGAAGTGTGTGTATGTATGTGTGTATGTAAAAAGAGTTTACTTTCCTAGGTCAATCAGTGCAGCGCTCAAAGAAACGGTTGTTGAATTTATTCAACGAGGCCATTCAGAACCAGCCTTCTGTTGTCATTCTGGACAACCTCGATCGTGCCATGCCTCTGGTGGAGGATGCTCAGGAGCGCGTGCAGGAGGAAGGTGTGAACAGCATGAACAGGACGCAAGTTCTCCGAGACATCCTTGAGGAAGCCAAGAGGCAGGGGGCCCAGATATTGGTGGTTGCCACGGCGCCAAACAAGCACCAGCTCAACAAGGACCTGTTAGCATCTCAGGGCAGGATGACTTTTGACAAGGTCCTCGAGATTCAGCCGCCATCGTTGGTGAGTGGGAGAGGGGGGGAAGGCTGGGGATGGATTGTTTACCGGTGCATGCCATGGATAGTTGTAATCAACATTTCCTGTAAGATCTGCAAGATAATGACTGATTATATTTATATTTGTCCCTGTTTGAAGAAGTCTGCCGTGATTTACATTACACATGTTGAAGAGGATTCTCTTTTAAAACTAAACTCTGGAAGGGTTAAGTTGAAGGTGTTTAGTTAGCTGTAAATACAGAGCAAAGCCACAATCCAGATGATGTCAATAACAAGTCAGAAATAAAAACCTGTAGCATTATGATAATGAATTACTGAAAAAAAAATGCACAAGACAAATATGTGCCAATTTGATGCGTAGTCTGATTTTGGTCTTTTAATTATTTTTTTTAAAATTCACTAAGAGCACTCGTTATTTGACCTTTAGTAATCAATGAGTATGACCTATTTATGGGGTTTCCCCCTCTGGTTAATAGCACACACACACACACACACACATAATATATATACTTGTACCATGTTGTGATTTCTTTGTCATACGTACCTCAATTCCTCTCTTCTCTCTCTCTCTCTCTCCCACCCCTACCCCACTGATACTCCCAGAGTGACCGTGAGGAAATTATTAAAGCTCTTCTGAAAAGAAATAACATACCATTTGACAGCAAAGATGAGATAAAGTAAGTGTGTGTATGTATGTGCAAGTGTGTGTGGAGGAGGAGAAAATGTGTGACATACTGTGAAAGTTAAATGAGGCTTTTTTGTGTGTATGTATATCAATAAATAATATTTTGTGGTGTGTGTTTCTAAATCATACGAACTAGTATAGAATATGCCTTTTTATGCAAATAAATTTTCGATAAGCAATTGGAAAATTTTGGCATAAGATGGAAAACTTTAATTAATTTTCATTGCAGGGAGGTTGCTATGAGGACTGAGGGTTTTCAGGCTGGAGACCTGGTCACGGTTATGGACAGAGCCATCTCTAACTCTGAGCTCCGCATCGTCCTCCCGGAGGTGTCCAATCCAGCGGCAGAGGAGCACGCGTGGCAGGAAATGTCCATAGATAGTACCATGTCTGACCTAGAGAGCAGCGTCGATTACCACTCCTTGCCTGCCACTCAAGACCACACCCCTCTCACTACTATGCCGGAGACCTCGACCCCAGAGATGCAGCAGTATTTTCCAGAGATGGGAGACAGCGGTATCGGTGGCAGTGGCCAGTCCTTGACTGGCAATCTTCACCTGGAACGCCTCAAGAAGATTTCAGTAGTTTCTGCTTCATCTTTCACTACCGTCACGTCTCCGAATAGCCTTCCCAATCAAGGCCATTTTACTTCCTTGACTCCAGCTACCGATCGGAACCCCATGTACAAGACAGGGTCGTTGTCTGAGAGGAGTTTGAGGCTGAGTGATTTCAACAAGGCCTTGGAAGGATTTGTCCCTTTGTCGTTGAGGGGACTTCCCCTGCACACCTCAGGCTCCATAGATTTCTCTCACGTTGGCGGATTGAATGCAGTCAAGGAGATGTTGACGGAAACTCTGCAATGGCCGATTAAAGTAAGTGGATAGCAGATGCAGAGTTTGTGCGTGGATGGTATGATCAAGTATGGTAGGGGATGTCATACAATCTGTGTCCATGAAGATAAACAGCAAGTGATCAAGTAGCAGATAACTGTTTTACCTGTGTGCCTGTGTGTGTGTGTGCACATACAGTATCCAGAGTTATTCAAGCAGTGCCCCATCAAGCAGAGGTGTGGCGTGCTACTGTACGGTGCTCCTGGTACAGGCAAGACACTCTTGGCAGGAGCAGTAGCTCGCGAGTTTGGACTGAACTTTGTGAGCGTCAAGGTAAGGAGGAGTAGACTTCAGTCGCCCTAGGCTGGCCCTAACTCTCAGTGAGTAGCAATAGGTTATAGTGATAACTTGTCTGCATGTAGGCAACTGTAATCATGTTTGAAACCATCACAGGACTTTGCCGTGTCTTTTTACTGTGACTACTTGTGTATTAAGGGTGGCCGCACTCCGCCTACGCAATTTTTTGTTGATGGTTGCTATGCACGATTACTACTATTGTATACTTACAGGGGCTTCTCCACTACAACACAAGGACAAAGTACCTGCTGAACTAATTTTAGAGTGAATCTGGAAGAAATATCGGGGCCTGGTTATAAAACTTTGTAGCACTTTTTTGGAGCGGTGCGGTAAGTTGGAGCTCCGCAATTTGGTGCATTACTAGCCAAGCCAATATTCTACTGCAAGACTAGTTCTTTTCCATTTTAATATTACTTTATGATTTATTCGCAATTTTTTCTATTTATAAGATTTGAAAAATTCTCGTTGTGGTGCAGTTCATTTTTTTAGGTTTACCCGTGTGTAAGATTCTTTTGTCGTTCTCATTATTAGATTCCAAGAAAAACTGGTACAAAATTTGGAACTTTAATTCCACTCACAATGCTTATGAAATAGCCCCACCCCCATATCTCGTACTACGAGTATGCGAGCAATTTTTTTTAATTTGGGGGGTTTGTATTTGTTCTAAAAAGAGCCTGTCTATATCAAGAGTAAACAAACATCAATACAACAATAACAAGAGAGTCAGAAGAGAGAGCAGTTTCTTGGAGATAGTCCGAGATGAAGGTATTAGGTCTGCGCAGCTTGGGAAGTCTTCGCTCCTCAGAAATCGAGCCTGCTAGATCCATCCGCTTGAGTTCAGGTGTGCAGAACCTGGAGAACGGCTACAGGAGGAGAGGCACCCTGGTGCACCTTGCCACGTGAGTTCAGACGACGTATGGAGAGTTGCTGTAGACGGTTACGAGACAACAAGAAGCTAAACTAAAAACCCACAAATTCGCAAAGTACACTTCTGCTACTACTGCGCGATTGTTTCTGCTCGCGTATGAATGGTGGGGTATTGGCGGGGAATACATTAATGTCCGGCTCTACAGGCAGTGCGCGTTGCTATGTCCGGCCACCTTTAAAGACTCACCTTACAGCTTCTGTGTTCTGTCAGCTAGCTGTTCTAGTACTTGTGCTGTTGTCTTAGATTGCCCAGTGGAATTGTCAAGTTTTTTTTAATTTTATTGTTTGTATCATTTCTGTTTGTCTAGCTGGTTATTAAAACCTAATCATTAGCCATCTCTCTCCATTCAGAAAACCATTACATGTGTGCACAATGCTACTTCATGTCATTTTGCAATGTGGATATCCTCTCTCTCTCTCTCTTCCCCCTCCCTTGCCACTACATCCAGAACCCTGGGTTTCCCCTCAATTTTATATTCTGCTGGTGTTATGGAATGTGTAATATGTGTGAATTAAAGGGTCCTGAGTTGCTGAGTAAGTACATTGGAGCCAGTGAGAAAGCTGTGCGAGACATTTTTACCAGGTAAAGTAGTTAACTTTTCCCCCTATGATATGTCACTAGTTGGTTTGTCGATTTCTAGAGCTCAGTCTGCTAGACCTTGCATTCTGTTCTTCGATGAGTTTGATTCATTGGCACCTAGGTAAGTTGCATGTGTGTATAGCAGTGGTAGGCCACGTCATGTGTTTATGAGTTTTCAAAGTTAGCTTACTAACTTCCTATAAGGTACCTGGATTGCCTGTAGTAAGTTAGTGAGCTAACATATGAGAAATCTACTGAGGAGTAAATTGTACATTTTTACTTAGAAGTGAAATTAATCCTCCACAAGCTTTAGTGTTGTTTTTTTTGTTGTTGTTTTTTTTTTCACCTTAAATGTTGTCTGTCCCCCCCCCCCCGACATATGTAGGCGTGGCCATGACAACACTGGTGTGACGGACCGGGTGGTGAACCAGTTGCTGACTCAGCTTGATGGAGTCGAGGTATTGGAGGGTGTGTACATTCTGGCTGCATCTAGTCGACCCGACTTGATTGATCCCGCCCTCCTCAGACCTGGGCGCATTGACATGAAGATATGTTGTGACATTCCTAATGAGGTATAATTTGTGGGGATAACTGTATCCCCTGGCTGTGGGGGTGTGTCACTATTAGTTTGGGTAGTAGTATGGAATTGAATTTGTTAGTTTACATTTTAGTGGTAGAGTTCACTATGTTGCAATTCATTTAGTGACATGGAATTAATTGTTTTGTGGTAATCATTTAGTGTGATTGAATGAACTCAAGTGGTATGGAATTGATTCAGTTGATATGAAATTTATTCAATTGGTTTGATATGAAATTTATTCAATTGGAATGGAATTGGTTCAGTTGGTATGGAATTATTTTGATTTGTATCACCTGGTATGGAATTGATTCAATTGGTATGAAATTGAGTTCGTTTAGTTGAATGTAATTAACTCTTTTAGTGAAATATAATAGAACTAGTTTATTGGATAGAATACATTAACTTGCAGTATTTTCTTCCAGGAGGATCGCTACCAGATAATGAAGGCACTGACGCAAGACGTGAGCTCTGGACCAGACGTGGATCTCAGAGAACTGGCCAAGCCTTGTTACACGGACCACTTCACGGGTGCCGATCTCAAGGCTCTCTTATTCAACGCCCAGCTCAAACTCGCTCACGAGATGCTGGACCAGAAGAGGAGGCGGAACAGGTTGTCCTCGTCTGTCTCGTCCACTCCCCCGCATTCTATCGAGTCCAGCCCAGAGGTTGCGATGAAGATGGAAGCCGTGGAAGCTTCAACGTATTCTTACAATGAGTCTGAGAGAGTTGCCCGGAGGCACTCTGGGGTACCTGAGGATATGCAAGAAAAGGTACTTATCTCTGGTCTCTATATGTATGTATATACAATGAAGTTTAATTGGTAGGTTAGTACGATTCATGTTTAAGCTAACCAAACATTTCAGAAAGTGTTTTAAATAAAAAGCTTTTTTATTTTTAACAAGTGAAAGTATTTTTTTATCAATTATTTCTTATAAAAAAAATTTTGAAATGACTATTGCTATCCTGAATTAGATATTGTTAAAATGAACGATGACTTGTCACCTGTCTGTCCTGTGAAATGTTAGATCCACGTGCAACTGCAATCTGGGATGGAACAACGCAGGAAGCGAATGCAGAGGAAGCGTGGCTCCAAGGACAAGACAGCACACGGGTCTCAGGATAGACTGATGCTGACTCAGGATAAATTGCTTCTGGCACTCCAGGACTGCAGACCATCAGTATCAGAGCAAGAGAGAAACAAATATTCTCAAATGTGAGCTTGGCTGGTAGGAGTATGTGTTATATACTTAAGCATTGTTATAGCGGCAAATATTTTGTAGCAAGTGATTGATGATACTGTACAGATGTGTGTATAATACTAGTCATGTGCTTCAGCACAAAGGACTAGTGAGCTGGCTTAGCTATAAGTCGTATTGCAAACAGGAAAGATTACTAATTAATTCTTACAGTTAACCCTCAATTTTTCACATAAACTGAAATAGAGAAGCTCACTATTAGCCACAGCCTTCAGTGTATATTCTATTTCTTGAAGCCCTAGTGTAGTGTTAAGCAACACTCTATAGTATTAATGGCACTCAAGAGAATTAGCATAGTCCATTGTTTGAACTCGAGGACCGTGTTGTGGCGTAGTGGTTGTGCCCTTAGCTCTGGGCCTGAGTGCAGCCACCACCACACACGCCCACACACACTTGACATTAAACAAAATAAACAACACGTTGGATAACGATCTTCTGCTATAGTAAGTATCCCTCATACACACACACATACACTACGTTGGTATGAAGTATCTAATGCTTAAATTTCCATTGTTCTCAATACTTGCCTACACATACATGTCCTTTTCCTCCTCTCATCCTCTTGCCTCCAGCTTTAGTCCTGTCCTGCATGTTCCTCTAACCACTCTGCGATTTGCATAACCTACTCTCTTCAATATAAAAATATTAAAAACCAAAACAAATCCCATGAGCTTCTTGTGCTCAAAATATGTCAATTAACACTTATTGGTTACATCATTATAGTAATTGCGCCAATGCAGTCATGTTAGCATTAAATTCCCAGGCACCACAAGAATTGGCATAGTCCATTGTTTGTTATATGTCCATTATATTTGTTGCTATCAGTTGAAATAGTCGAACTGTACTCATTATTTAACCGTGTTAAAGAGAAGCAGTGCTGTCATTCAGGTCAGCCATGCATTGTTAGGCTATTGACAGTGTAAACTAAAGTTCAAGCATTTATGTCTGCCCAAGGTTAGCCTAGCCTGCTTTTCAAGGCCAAAGTTGCCACCGAGTGGTCTACAAGTTCAATACTCCTTTCATATTTTTTCCCCTCAAGACATTTTACCAATTGAGAGCATATTGTGGAAGAGGATGTACATACCGTACATAGATATACATTGCACTTGAGAGTGTCTCACTTGTTTTGCTCACTTATTATCTGAGGTACACCCAATACAGTGGCTGCATTTCCCCGTTGCACAGCCACAGAAAGTCTATGTAGCAGAACATAATGTATTATTTATTGTATTTTGTAATTTGTAGTTACGATAAATTCACTGGCAAGACCAGCAAGACGGACTCGACTGCTGTTGAACAGAAAATCAGACAGATGGTCACTTTGGCATAAGACACAACGGCATGTGTACTTCTCTAGGGCATATTTTAATTTATCAGAACTGCAGCAAAAAACCACAACCAATAAACATTTTCAACTGATTGAATCAAACCATTTCTCTGTAGGTCATCTATTTTTCAAATATCTGATTTTAAATTTTAAATTGTGAAAGCTAAATGGTGCTTATGCTGTTGTTGTTTTTTGTGGAAAATCAATGAGCAACACAAAAACTGGAATGTGATTTGTTCAATACATATGTATCTTGCTTTCGCATCTTTCTGTCCAATCCATTCTCGTGCCAGTAGTAGGATACTAACCTCAGAAAATCAACCTCATCATCTCGAGCAACTTCAAAACACTAGTAAAGCAGATGTGGTAACAGTATTCACCATCTATTACCTCATGGGCTAGCTGAGCTCACTAGTATTACAGGCACTGGTACATTAACTTATGGTAGTCACTATGGGAGCCTATAAGGAGTGATAGGGTAGATGGAGGAAGAAACTATGAAATTAGACTAACCAATTTCTCAAAATTTATGGAAATTATCAAACAAAAGTATAAAAGATGACGACATGAACAGAATAAAGTGCACAAAATAGTGTTGCTTACACACAGAGAGAAAAATATTGTTTATCTTCTAGACATGGAACCAAAGCCTGAAATGTCTGAGCCATCAATGGGTATAGCAACTGTTTCGTGATTTTCTTCATCTGACAAATTATCTACCATCAACAATTGTTCAGCAGCATAGTTAATCTCCAGTGTTTCTTGCATTACTCTCTCTGATTCCTCTTCTTGTTCACTAGGACCATTACTGTAGTCATTCTCAGGAGATCTTTGTCTAATTTCAGGAGCAACTGTAAGCCTTGAATCAATCATTTCAGATGTCACATCATCAAGATTGTCTTTCAATATAAAGGAAGTACTAGTGATGCTGTTGCTTGCTGCAGGTGCTGGAAAAGGTTCTTCTATAGAAGATACGACTTGGTAGAGCTCTTTGAAAGGGCTTGTCCCTATTACCATCTTTGACGACAACGAGTCGCTGGTTTCAAGCGATGGATTTGTGTTGTATGTGGTAGTTGCTATGAGTAATACTATCACAATAACAGACAAGACCACGTAAAGTCTCAGCAATGTCTCAGCCTGTTTGCAGAACCTTGTCTTAGTATCTTCCCTCGAAGGATCCATGTCGTACAACAATTCCCGCGACTAATGAATGTAGTTCGGGTTAATTCTTAGTCTCGCGCGAGCCATACCCTTGCCTATTCTAAAACCGCTACGCTTTCCCCGCGGATGATGTCATGAAAGAATGAAATGTGGTAGCGGATTTAGGAGGATATTATATAGGCAAGGGTATGGCGCGCGCGAGACTATGTAATTCTCACGATCTGCACTTGGACGACTTTTGTGCCGAACGGGCATGCGCAAATTCACCGTCTAAATTCCGCTGTGTGAGCCCTTTACCTTTATTTTTTTCAATTATTGGAGGAAACTTATTCAGCTGTACTGCTAAAAATAGAATAGATTCACGTGCGGACTCTTGTTAATTGGCCTCCTTGAAAATCCTCAACTTCCAGAAAATAATCCGCGCCACATGCGTACATTGCTTACAGGGACGAAGGAGATGAAGAGGAGGAGGAGGAGGAGGCATTGGACGTCCACCCGGTGGTCAGCAGGGAGCCGTACGGGTTCAGGGCGAATTCAGCACGTGATAATGTCCACATGAATGCCAGCTTCATGAAGAACCAGATGCACTCAGAACTCAGAGATAAGATGGGAGATAGCCTTTATGTCAGTAACCTTTGGACCATGGACAGAGTTTTCGATATCTTCATCCATCCTTCCACTCTACCTGAGATCTACCACTACCTGGGAATCACCAACAGCGAGGCCTTTCTTGTGGAACTATTGCCCATCTCTTTCGAGAAGAGTGCTTTTAAATTTCCTGATGCTGGTGGTATAGGCAGCATGTCGGATCTTGCCCTTGCTGGATCATCGTCTAGCGAGGCCTCTGCCAAGTCTGACTCCAGTCTCCCACACTCAGTTTTTGCGACTTCCGTCATTGTTGAAAAAGATTCCATGTATGGCATCGTGTCTGAATCTCTATCATTGGATGACTTCCATATAACAGGAGGTGTGGCCGGAAGCAGTGATGATGACGTTGATCCGCCCCCTTTTCCCTGGAAGGTTGCCGTGAAGGAGGGGCATGTTGTCATGAGTGATTTGTTGAGACAGCAGCTGGAGGTTCACGACTGCTCTCGGGTTCGGCTGATGGACGTGTTAGACAAATGGAAAATTCCAGCAACTGAGAATATCAATGTATCCCTTTACCCTGTGTACCCAGGCAAGGTGAGTCAAGTGGGTGTGGCAGTATGTATTTGTGGCACTTTCATCTGGTAAGGATGGTCATGGATAGGAGAGGGTTGGGTTGTATGAACTACAGAGGGAGGGGGAGGTAGGTTGGAGGGAAGGGACATGGTAAACTGTTGTTATTTCTTTTATATTTATTACTCCAATTCAATTCCACCCGCTTTTTAGTTACAGTTAATCTCCTATTTTTCCTTCTCTTTCGTACTTTCGCCTTCTTTATTGAAACCTATGCCACTCTCTCTCATCTATTCCACCCGCCTTTCAGTTATTTTCTACTGAATGTAATGACACTTTACCATTCAGTGTAATGATGATGCTTTACCATTCAGTGTAATGATGATGCTTTACCAAACTGTTCAAGCTCGTGAATTATTTATGAACACACATTGTCGTTGTCGTTACTGGCACACAAGCGTAGTATTAATATATAGATATTTTGTTGATTTTCAAACATTTAGCCTATTTTAAGCAAAAAGCTCACAATAAGTTGCTGTGGGTAATTTTGTATGTGTGTGAGTTTTGTTGATTGTGTGTGTATTTTTTGTTGTTTGTGTGTGTTTTGTTGTTTGTGTGTGTTTTGTTGTTTGTGTGTGTTTTGTTGTTTGTGTGTGTTTTGTTGTTTGTTTCTGTGTGTGTCCCTTAGGTTCAAAAAGAAGACATAAAAATAATAAATTCTAGTTTCTCTGAGTGGGTGAATGGAGTACATAGCACTTCTAGTTAGGAGCAGTGCTTGTCAACCGCCAGATTGTACCTGTTGTCATGGACGGTAAGTGTGGTTTCGTGAGGGGGGGGGGGGGTGTGTGTTGCCTTGCTTACTTGTGGGTGCACGATCAGCAATGTGTTTAAACCAGTAGTTAATCCCCATCATTGACTAATGCTATTTTCATAATTGCAATTAAATGCAGCCCTGGTATTAGTTATTCCTATGAGCCTAAAATATATTGATGACTACTATTTGATTGAATTAAAAAATAAATAAATAAGAACAGGTGCAGCTATTGATTGTGGTGTACATGTGTTGCTAAAGACTTGTCACTTGGACACGTGTCTGGTTTTACTATCATTTGTCGTGAGCGAGTATAGTGTTGGGTTCTTCACACATATAAGTGGAGAATATCCAAGTAGTTGTGATCATTGCCGGCATTTGTTTCAATCTTCAGGCTTCGATAATACATTTTTGAGAAATATATATATATATATAATACTTATAGCACGAGTCAGAGTACAATATGGGAAAATATTTTACGAGCACGCAAAATATTTTCACGAGCCAAAGGCGAGTGAAAATGTGGCGTGAGAGTAAAATATCATTCCCATATTGTACGACGAGTGTGATAAGTGATTTATTGCTGCCTTGATATTTTTTTTCAACCGGTTACAATTCAATTTTCATTGATTTTACTCGCTACGCGCATGCGTAGTGTACCGTACAATATAAACCGTACAATATGGGAGAATACAGAACGCTCGCGTGATGCGGAAATATTCAATTAAAAATATCAAAGCTGCAATAAATATATTTATTGCAGCTTTGATATTTTTACTTGAATATTTCCGCATCACGCGAGCGTTCTGTATTCTCCCATATTGTACGGTTTATATTGTACGCTACTTGTAGCGCGCGCGCAGCGAGTAAAATCAATGAAAATTGTATTGTAACCGGTTGAGAAAAATTTCAAAGAAGCAATAAATCACTTATCACACTCGTAGTACAATATGGGAATGATATTTTACTCTCACGCCACATTTTCACTCGCCTTTGGCTCGTGAAAATATTTTGCGTGCTCGTAAAATATTTTCCCATATTGTACTCTGACTCGTGCTATAAGTATTATATATTTGATTCAGTCATTTTCGGCTGAAATAATTATAAAAATAGCAAATTTTCTCGTTTTAACATCCAATATGTTAATTAAAACTTAACTTTTAATTAACAATATTTGCTGTTAGAATGAGGAAATTTGCTATTACAGTATTATATCTATATTTTCACGACGTTTGCTCACACCGTGTTATGCTAGATTTTTCTGTGAACTGTCATATATATATATATAATGTATAATGTGCATATTACAATTAACCCAAATGTAATACACATGTGTGGGTGTGTGAGGCACATGCTATTATTGTTTATGTTGCTATTATTGCTGTTGTTGTTTTGTGTGTGTGGTGTCACGTTAGACTCTAAAGTGATCTTATGCTCTGTAAATGTGTCTACTAACTCCCTGTTCTCCCCGAAGTTCAACAGCAGGATACGGTTCGCACTCATTACGCCCGCGGATCTTGAGAAGAAGCGTGTGTTGGTTAGCTTCGAAGGTTTCAGCGTCAGGCGGCACCACTACTCTTCCAAGATTCCTCTTAGAGATAAGCGAGGCCCGGTTGGGGAGGTCAAGCTGTTGGAAATGCATCTGCTGAATCTGAAGCCATTGGATGAAGTGCCGAAACATTTTGGGTAAGAATGATATTTTGGGAGTAAAGTTTTTTAGGGGTTGAGGGGAAATGTTAGACAAATGTATTTTAAAAATTTTTTTTATTTTTTTTTTTACACTATTTCATGTCTTCTTGCAGGGCCATAGATGATATCATTAAGGAGGCTTTCTCATACTTGCACACAGTGCTCGTTGGAAGAAAGAGGTGTGGCACATTGCTGGTGTGTGGGAAGTCTGGCACAGCAGGGTCAGGGTGCGGCAAGACCAGCATTCTCAAGCTTGTGGGGCGGAAGGCTATGAAGACCCCTTACCATGCTTTCATTAAGTGGTTGGACTGCACTCTTTTGAGAGGTAAGCCTGGTCATGTGGGGTGGGATTGGGGGTGGAGCTTGGGTTCAATTATAACTTATGTTACAAATTATCAGTCAGTCTCAGTTGAAGTAATTATATAATAATTATTGTAGTCATAACCTTGTACTGAAGTGTGTGTATGTATGTGTGTATGTAAAAAGAGTTTACTTTCCTAGGTCAATCAGTGCAGCGCTCAAAGAAACGGTTGTTGAATTTATTCAACGAGGCCATTCAGAACCAGCCTTCTGTTGTCATTCTGGACAACCTCGATCGTGCCATGCCTCTGGTGGAGGATGCTCAGGAGCGCGTGCAGGAGGAAGGTGTGAACAGCATGAACAGGACGCAAGTTCTCCGAGACATCCTTGAGGAAGCCAAGAGGCAGGGGGCCCAGATATTGGTGGTTGCCACGGCGCCAAACAAGCACCAGCTCAACAAGGACCTGTTAGCATCTCAGGGCAGGATGACTTTTGACAAGGTCCTCGAGATTCAGCCGCCATCGTTGGTGAGTGGGAGAGGGGGGGGGGGGAGGGTTACCGGTGCATACCATGGATAGTTGTAATCAACATTTCCTGTAAGATCTGCAAGATAATGACTGATTATATTTATACTGAAAAAAATGCACAAGACAAATATGTGCCAATTTGATGTGTATTCTGATTTTGGTCTTATTAATTTTATTATTTTTAATTCACTAAAAACACTCACTATTTCACCTTTAAAGTAATCAATGGGTATGACCTACTTATGGGGTTTCCCCCTCTGGTTAATAGCACACACACACACACACATAATATATACAGTGCTTCCAACTTAAAGAGTGGATTTTTTTAAACTACTGTATAAACCCTCACTACAGTCATTTAACATACACATACCTTTTCTTCATCATCCCAATAATGTTTATAATAGTAAAACTGCCTGTTTAGAGAATGGAAATGGAGAACAGCACTTTTCTCATTCACTCTAATACATTTTACGCCATTTTTGTTGACGTCAAGATTTTGCGGTAGTTCGTTATTAAACGTAGCTAGTTAACGAGCTAAGGTCGAACGGTTATTTCCCTGAGCAGTAAGACGGGTCTTTCCCTAACTGCAAGCGGCTGTAGATTCTCTTCGTTCTACTAGCAGCAGTAATCGAAGTCGAAATCAGTCAGAATTGTTGGCTGGTATTACTAACTTGGAGCCAAGCCTATCCAAGAGGTCCTCCTTTTCAAGAGCTGAAGAAAAGCTGAAGGAGTTTAATACTCCCAAGGCTCCCATCAGGGTGATGCAGTTGGAGTCCTGCGAGTTGTGCAGCTCCAGACGGCAGCTAAAACGCTGGCCGTGATAGGCAGTAGCGCCGTAAAACTTGATCCCACGGGCCTGAGATACAACCGTATCTAAAGCAGCCATACCCATGCAACAATTAGTGGTAAACTGGCGCCCTCGTACCTTTATGACACAAATACGCATGCGCTTTTTTGTGACGTCGCGTTTACGTGTACTAAAGGCTCACAACCCGCTATAAACGTCATCATTTGATGACCCTTACCGTGCGTAATTTTTTTTGGTGAAAAACAGCCACAACTCACTTCATTTTCAAGGTATAGCTACCAAAGTTATACGTAATAATTTTAAGGCAATTTTACATCATGTGTCAAATTTTTAGAGATATAACTCAATAAATTCAATAATCCTGGATTAAACACTTTTTTTCTTAAAATTTAAAATATTTCGAGATTTAAATTTCGTGTGCCCACAAAATCAGGCTCATATGAAACTTCAGGTATTAAAGTATCAGTATACCAAGTTATAGAGATAAGAAAAAATAATTTCTCTTTTTTCAGCTTAAACACTTCCAAATTCACTGTCTTGAAGCTCCCAGTTCCATCACCTATAACCACAACAATAACCACAAACCCACAAAATTGTTTTGTCATACGTACCTCAATTCCTCTCTTTTCTCTCTCTCTCTCTCTCTCTTTCACCCCCACCCTACTCATACTCCCAGGGTGACCGTGAGGAAATTATTAAAGCTCTTCTGAAAAGAAACAACATACCATTTGACAGCAAAGATGAGATAAAGTAAGTGTATGTGTATGTATGTGCAAGTGTGTGTGGAGGAGGAGAAAATGTGTGACATACTGTGAAAGTTAAACGAGGCTTTTGTGTGTGTATGTATATCAATAAATAATATTTTGTGGTGTGTGTTTCTCATACGAACTAGTATAGAATATGCCTTTTTATGCAAATAAATTTTCGATAAGCAATTGGAAAATTATTCATAAGATGGAAAACTTTAATTAATTTTCATTGCAGGGAGGTTGCTATGAGGACTGAGGGTTTTCAGGCTGGAGACCTGGTCACGGTTATGGACAGAGCCATCTCTAACTCTGAGCTCCGCGTCGTCCTCCCGGAGGTGTCCAATCCAGCGGCAGAGGAGCACGCGTGGCAGGAAATGTCCATAGATAGTACCATGTCCGACTTAGAGGGCAGCGTCGATTACCACTCTTTGCCTGCCACTCAAGACCACACCCCTCTCACTACAATGCCGGAGACCTCGACCCCAGAGATGCAGCATTATTTACCAGAGATGGGAGACAGCGGTATCGGTGGCAGTGGCCAGTCCTTGACTGGCAATCTTCACCTGGAACGCCTCAAGAAGATTTCAGTAGTTTCTGCTTCATCTTTCACTACCGTCACGTCTCCTAGTAGCCTTCCCAATCAAGGCCATTTTACTTCCTTGACTCCAGCTACCGATCGGAACCCCATGTACAAGACCGGGTCGTTGTCTGAGAGGAGTTTGAGGCTGAGTGATTTCAACAAGGCCTTGGAAGGGTTTGTCCCTTTGTCGTTGAGGGGACTTCCCCTGCATACGTCAGGCTCCGTAGATTTCTCTCACGTTGGCGGATTGAATGCAGTCAAGGAGATGTTGACGGAAACTCTGCAATGGCCGATTAAAGTAAGTGGATAGCAGATGCAGAGTTTGTGCGTGGATGGTATGATCAAGTATGGTAGGGGATGTCATACAATCTGTGTCCATGAAGATAAACAGCAAGTGATCAAGTAGCAGATGACTGTTTTACCTGTGTGCGTGTGTCTGTGTATGTGTCTGCACATACAGTATCCAGAGTTATTCAAGCAGTGCCCCATCAAGCAGAGGTGTGGCGTGCTACTGTACGGTGCTCCTGGTACAGGCAAGACACTCTTGGCAGGAGCAGTAGCTCGCGAGTTTGGACTGAACTTTGTGAGCGTCAAGGTAAGGAGGAGTAGACTTCAGTCGCCCTAGGCTGGCCCTAACTCTCAGTGAGTAGCAATAGGTTTATAGTGATCAGTGGGTAGCAATAGGGTTAATAGTGATAACTTGTCTGCATGTAGGCAACTGTAATCATGGTTAAACCATCACAGGACTTTGCCGTGTCTTTTTATTGTGACTACTTGTGTATTAAGGGTGGCCGCACTCCGCCTACACAATTTTTTGTTGAAGGTTGCTATGCATGATTACTACTATTGTATACTTACAGGGGCTTCTCCACTACAATACAAGGACAAAGTAGCGCCGCTCACTAAAATTTGGAACTTTAATTCCACTCACAATGCTTATGAAATAGCCCCACCCCCATGTCTCGTACTCCTTGTACGCGAACAATTTTTTTTTCAATTGGTTTGTATTTGTTCTAAAAAGAGCCTGTCTTCAAGAGTAAACAAATACAACAATAACAAGAGAGTCAGAAAAGAGAGCAGTTTCTTGGAGATAGTCCGAGGTGAAGGTATTAGGTCTGCACAGCTTGGGAAGTCTTCGCTCCTCAGAAATCGAGCCTGCTAGATCCATCCGCTTGAGTTCAGGTGTGCAGAACCTGGAGAACGGCTACAGGAGGAGAGGCAGCCTGGTGCACCTTGCCACGTGAGTTCAGACGACGTATGGAGAGTTGCTGTAGACGGTTACGAGACAACAAGAAGCTAAACTAAAACACCACAAATTTGCAAAGTATACTTCTGCTACTACTGCGCGATTGTTTCTATTCGCGTATGAATGGTGGGGTATTGGCGGGGAATAAATTAATGTTCGGATCCGGCCACCTTTAAAGACTCACCTTACAGCTTCTGTGTTCTGTCAGCTAGCTGTTGTAGTACTTGTGCTGTTGTCTTAGATTGCCCAGTGGAATTGTCAAGTTTTTTTTTTTTTATTGTTTGTATCTTTTCTGTTTGTCTAGCTGGTTGTTAAAACCTAATCATTAGCCATCTCTCTCCATTCAGAAAGCCATTACATGTGTACACAATGCTACTTCATGTCATTTTGCAATGTGGATATCCTCTCTCTTTCTCTCTTCCCCTCCCTTGCCACTACATCCAGAACCCTGGGTTTCCCCTCAATTTTATATTCTGCTGGTGTTATGGAATGTGTAATATGTGTTAATTAAAGGGTCCTGAGTTGCTGAGTAAGTACATTGGAGCCAGTGAGAAAGCTGTGCGAGACATTTTTACCAGGTAAAGTAGTTAACTTTTCCCCCTATGATATATATCACTAGTTGGTTTGTCGATTTCTAGAGCTCAGTCTGCTAGACCTTGCATTCTGTTCTTCGATGAGTTTGATTCATTGGCACCTAGGTAAGTTGCATGTGTGTATAGCAGTGGTAGGCCACGTTATGTGTTTATGAGTTTTCAAAGTTAGCTTACTAACTTCCTATAAGGTACCTGGATTGCCTGTAGTAAGTTAGTGAGCTAACATATGAGAAATCTACTGAGGAGTAAATTGTACATTTTTACTTAGAAGTGAAATTAATCCTCCACAAGCTTTAGTGTTGTTTTTTTTGTTGTTGTTTTTTTTTTCACCTTAAATGTTGTCTGTCCCCCCCCCCCCGACATATGTAGGCGTGGCCATGACAACACTGGTGTGACGGACCGGGTGGTGAACCAGTTGCTGACTCAGCTTGATGGAGTCGAGGTATTGGAGGGTGTGTACATTCTGGCTGCATCTAGTCGACCCGACTTGATTGATCCCGCCCTCCTCAGACCTGGGCGCATTGACATGAAGATATGTTGTGACATTCCTAATGAGGTATAATTTGTGGGGATAACTGTATCCCCTGGCTGTGGGGGTGTGTCACTATTAGTTTGGGTAGTAGTATGGAATTGAATTTGTTAGTTTACATTTTAGTGGTAGAGTTCACTATGTTGCAATTCATTTAGTGACATGGAATTAATTGTTTTGTGGTAATCATTTAGTGTGATTGAATGAACTCAAGTGGTATGGAATTGATTCAGTTGATATGAAATTTATTCAATTGGTTTGATATGAAATTTATTCAATTGGAATGGAATTGGTTCAGTTGGTATGGAATTATTTTGATTTGTATCACCTGGTATGGAATTGATTCAATTGGTATGAAATTGAGTTCGTTTAGTTGAATGTAATTAACTCTTTTAGTGAAATATAATAGAACTAGTTTATTGGATAGAATACATTAACTTGCAGTATTTCCTTCCAGGAGGATCGCTACCAGATAATGAAGGCACTGACGCAAGACGTGAGCTCTGGACCAGACGTGGATCTCAGAGAACTGGCCAAGCCTTGTTACACGGACCACTTCACGGGTGCCGATCTCAAGGCTCTCTTATTCAACGCCCAGCTCAAACTCGCTCACGAGATGCTGGACCAGAAGAGGAGGCGGAACAGACTGTCTTCGTCTGTCTCGTCCACTCCCCCGCAGTCTATCGAGTCCAGCCCAGAGGTTGCGATGAAGATGGAAGCCGTAGAAGCTTCAACGTATTCTTACAATGAGTCTGAGAGAGTTGCCCGGAGGCACTCTGGGGTACCTGAGGATATGCAAGAAAAGGTACTTATCTCTGGTCTCTATATGTATGTTTATACAATGAAGTTTAATTGGTAGGTTAGTACGATTCACGTTTAAGCTAACCAAACATTTCAGAAAGTGTTTTAAATAAAAATCTTTTTTATTTTAACAAGTGAAAGTATTTTTTATCAATTATTTCTTATAAATAATTTTTTTTAAATGACTTGCTATCCCGAATTAGATATTGTTAAAATGAACGATGACTTGTCACTTGTCTGTCCTGTGAAATGTTAGATCCAGGTGCAGCTGCAATCTGGGATGGAACAACGCAGGAAGCGAATGCAGAGGAAGCGTGGCTCGAAGGACAAGACGGCACACGGGTCTCAGGATAGACTGATGCTGACTCAGGATAAATTGCTTCTGGCACTCCAGGACTGCAGACCATCAGTATCAGAGCAAGAGAGAAACAAATATTCTCAAATGTGAGCTTGGCTGGTAGGAGTATGTGTTATATACTTAAGTATTGTTATAGCAGCAAATGTTTTGTAGCAAGTGATTGATGATACTATACAGATGTGTGTATAATACTAGTCATGTGCTTCAGCACAAAGGACTAGTTAGTTGGCTTAGCTATAAGTCGTATTGCAAACAGGAAAGATTACTAATTAATTCTTACAGTTAACCCTCAATTTTTCACATAAACTGAAATAGAGAAGCTCACTATTAGCCACAGCCTTCAGTGTATATTCTATTTCTTGAAGCCCTAGTGTAGTGTTAAGCAACACACTATAGTATTAATGGCACTCAAGAGAATTAGCATAGTCCATTGTTTGAACTCGAGGACCGTGTTGTGGCGTAGTGGTTGTGCCCTTAGCTCTGGGCCTGAGTGCAGCCACCACCACACACACACACACACACACACACTTGACATTAAACAAAATAAACAACACGTTGGATAACGATCTTCTGCTATAGTAAGTATCTCATACACACACACACATACACTACGTTGGTATGAAGTATCTAATGCTTAAATTTCCATTGTTCTCAATATTTGCCTACACATACACGTCCTCCTCCTCTCATCCTCTTGCCTCCAGCTTTAGTCCTGTCCTGCATGTTCCTCTAACCACTCTGCGATTTGCATAACCTACTCTCTTCAATATAAAAATATTAAAAACCAAAACAAATCCCATGAGCTTCTTGTGCTCAAAATATGTCAATTAACACTTGGTTACATCATATAGTAATCGCTAAAGCTGCGCCAATGCAGTCATGTTAGCATTAAATTCCCAGACACCACGAGAATTGGCATAGTCCATTGTTTATTATATGTCCATTATATTTGTTGCTAGTAGTTGTGTGGTAAGGTTGTGGTAAGGCATACACTGGCATTTTAGTTAACTATATTCATACCTGTATTAGCCACTCTTTACGTGGGTACTGTAGTAGCGCCAACTGCTAGCTAGCTAACCACCAACTATGCAACCTTAACATACCCAACTTTAATCTGCTTCTGCCACCTATAGAATTAACTATCAGTTGAAATAGTCGAACTGTACTCACTATTTAACTGTGTTAAAGAGAAGCAGTGCTGTCATTCAGGTCAGCCATGCATTGTTAGGCTATTGACAGTGTAAACTAAAGTTCAAGCATTTATGTCTGCCCAAGGTTAGCCTAGCCTGCTTTTTAAGGCCAAAGTTGCCACCGAATGGTCTACAAGTTCAATACTCCTTTCATTTTTTTTTTCCCTCAAGACATTTTACCAATTGGGAGCATATTGTGGAAGAGGATGTACATACTGTACATAGATATACATTGCACTTGAGAGTGTCTCACTTGTTTTTCTCACTTAATGAAATACATACACCCAACACAGTGGCTGCTTTTCCCCGTTGCACAGCCACAGAAAGTCTATGTAGTACAACACTATGTATTATTTATTGTATTGTGTGATTTGTAGTTATGATAAATTCACTGGCAAGACCAGCAAGACGGACTCCACTGCTATTGAACAGAAAATCAGACCGATGGTCACTTTGGCATAAGACACAACGGCATGTGTACTTCTCTAGGGCATATTTTAATTTATCAGAACTGCAGCAAAAGCCACAACCAATAAACATTTTCAACTGATTGAATCAAACCATTTCTCTGTAGGTCATCTATTTTTCAAATATCTGATTTTAATTTGAAATTAAGAAAGCTAAATGGTGCTTATGCTGTTATTTTGTGGAAGATCAATGAGCAACACAAAAACTGGAAATGTGATTTGTTCAATACATATGCATCTTGCTTTCGCAAATCCATTCTCGTGCCAATTTACTTAGTAGGATACTAGCCTCAGAAAATCAACCTCATCATCTCGAGCAACTTCAAAACACTAGTAAAGCAGATGTGGTAACAGTATATTCACCATCTATTACCTCATGGGCTAGCTGGGAGCTCACTAGTACTACAGGCACTGGTACATTAACTTATGGTAGTCACTAAGGGAGCCTATAAGGAGTGATAGGGTATATGGAGAAAGAAACTGAAATTAGACAAACCAATTTCTCAAAAAAATTATGAAAATTATCAAACAAAAGTATAAAAGTTGTGACGACATGAACAGAATAAAGTGCACAAAATAGTGTTGCTTACACACATAAACACACAGAGAAAAAAATATTGTTTATCTTCTAGACATGGAACCAAAGCCTGAAATGTCTGAGCCATCAATGGGTAGAGCAACTGTTTCATGATTTTCTTCATCTGACAAATTATCTACCATCAACAATTGTTCAGCAGCATAGATAATCTCCAGTGTTTCTTGCATTACTCTCTCTGATTCCTCTTCTTGTTCACTAGGACCATTACTGTAGTTGTTCTCAGGAGATCTTTGTCTAATTTCAGGAGCAACTGTAAGCCTTGAATCAATCATTTCAGATGTCACACCATCAAGATAGTCTTTCAATAGAAAGGAACTAGTAGTGATGCTGTTGCTTGCTGCAGGTGCTGGAAAAGGTTCTTCTATAGAAGATACGACTTGGTAGAGCTCTTTGAAAGGGCTTGTCCCTATTACCATCTTTGACGACAACGAGTCACTGGTTTCAAGCGATGGATTGGTGTTGTATGTGGCAGTTGCTATGAGTAATACTATCACAATAAGTAATACTATCACAATAACAGACAAGACGACGTAAAGTCTTAGCAATGTCTCAGCTGGTTTGTAGATAGTATCTTCCCTCGATGGTTCCATGTCTCCAAAAACGAGGAGTCGTCGGTGATAGCTAACTGATCTGAAAAGCAGCCGTGTGTGACTGATCTGGATAATACTAATGACCCATGTTGTATGAATAAATGACCCATCTTGCATGAATAATTTTTGCATGCTACTATTATGATATAATGCAAGCACGACCCGCGGGGCTTTCCCCTGTCTAGATTAAATCGTCATAAAAATATTGAACCCGTCTCGGGAAAATTTTTGTCGCTTGCGCGCGGACTTCAAATAGTCTCGCGGGCCCGACTCTCTGGAGGCGCGCGCGCAAAAGAAAAGGGGACGACGTTATGCAGAACGGCTGACCCTCACCTTTGACCTATAGAGCGCGGCCGATCAAATAAACTTTGAACCTCAAGCACGCGCGCATGCGCATATGACTGACCATCACTGCGTGCGGGGCTGACCATGTTGGGGGGCTGACCATTTCTGAGCCGACAGACCCACCTCAATCATGCTGAAGTACATGATCACTTGGAAAAATAGCTGTGGGTACACATCAATATTTTGCAACTGTAGTTTTTAATTATAATACTTGTTCACACAACAATCAAAAGGTGTGGCAATTTTGGACGTAACTGCTTATTCTAAATGTTGAAGCAAATGTGATACTGTGCGACACATATTCTTAAGTCGACAGACCACAACTCCATAAAATTCATGGAGCAATCTACATGTGTATGTATCTAGAGTATCTAGTAGTGACAGTGAGAGCAGCATACAAGTAGTGTTGTTTTAGTTAACTAAAACTAAAACCAAAACCCCCTAGTTTTGGGGTATTTTACTTTTGGTAAGAATAACTAAAACTAAGCTATAGAGAACATGAAAAAACTAAAACTAAATATTTTAGAATACAGTGAATTCGATAATAACTAAAACTACCAGTAGAGTGGATGACAAAAACTAAAACTAAGCAATTTTTATTGTAAACAATTCACCTTGAATTATATCATTATTAAATAAAGGTATAAATTGCTATTCTATTGTAATTATTCTCTAAACTATATAAAATATTTATCATACTTTATTTAAAATCCCTAAGATTTCATAGAAATATGCTACTTTTGAAGTTGTTTGGAAAACTACCAGTACTACTTCTTTAAGGAGTCTCGTTATTCAAGAATTTGAGACACAACGTAAATTAACCAAAACTAAGTCAATTGATAGAATAACTAACTAAATCTTCTACATGATATTGAAGAAATGCTTAAAACTAACTAAATCTTCAGGGAGAATTTGGGAAAAAACTAAAACTAAGCAGTCAAGACATTTTTTTTAGTATGAATAACTAAAACTAAGAAAACCTGGAATCTCTAAACCAAAACAACACTGCATACAAGTACTTTTCCTGGGTCCATGCATTTCACTCACCTCCTCCGCACCCCCCTTCCCCACCCATATTTGTTCATAGAATGTTTCTCCAATTTTGTTAGTAAATGGTAGCATTGTATTACTAGTTAAATACAACTTCAGTACGATTAACATGACGACTCAAGGCAGCACTAAGTGGTCATTAATTGAAGGAACCTTGAGTACTATGTTAGTTAGTCAACTTTATTCTGAAAATGCAGTCTGCTTGTAAGCTAGTATAACATTCATTGACAAAATACTAATGAACTATTCCATAAGAATAAAATACTGTAGACTTCCAGTATGAAGAAGCTTTTAAAGAGTTGGATTATGACAGTGTCAGTGATAGGTTTAATTGTCCTCAATATTCCAGTAGATTTTCCTTCAAACAAGGATTGAATCGTCACTGGAAACGTATCCATGGCAATTCCTTGGACACTCTTGCATCTCAAACCTGTAACAAAGAAGGGAAAGTAATCACATGTTACCAAATTTTGGTGTTCCTTTCAGGAACACAATGCTGTTTTCACTACAGTACAGTACAGCACTTGATGTTATACTGTTCATCTCTACTCAATAAAGGTCTTAATAATAACCATTAAATAGGAATGCTGAATTAGAATACTAAAATATACATTATGAATGTAAGAACATAAGAAAAAACAAGAAAAGTACCTCTTACTAAGATGAATGAAAGAGACCACAATGACACTTTATATACTGTACACATATGTATGTGCAAGTGTATACAATAATATATAAGTTTGTACATGAGGAAACCAGGTGTGACGAGCCCCACAACAAAAACTTTAATTTGTACAGACATAGCAGCAAAAGCTCTACAATTTACTCATGGACTGATACAATAATTTGTAATAATCGAAACTATCATTTCTCAATGATTTTACATGTCACAGTTGTTCATGCCTAAGTTGTTCATGTCACAGTTGTTATGTATGTGCATGTGATACAGAGAGTAATGATTGGAACATTGTGCTCACATCTATCAGGGAATCCTGTACAACATGGCATCAAAATGTTGGATGGCTTCACTAAACTTTGCTCTAATTACAGAAATGGGTAACCATACCAAAAAAGCAAATTGTAGTTAAAGAGTGATCCAATATAAAGTTACTTTTTTTCCCAGTAAGAACAATCAATAACAGTGTTCTAGGTAGGGTTGGGCGATATTGGGTTATTCTCATAACGGTACGATATTATAAAATTAATTGCGGTATGAGTAACTAACAACTATTTTTTTAAATTTAAATTGTGACCGTCTACAGGAAAACCCGGCACAACGGGGCGTGCGTAAATATCGAGAAAAGATTGATCGATTTCTTAAAAATGTATTGTTTCAAGCCTACGGTAGGGATCGGTTAGGTCTATTATAGTGGGAACGACTTAAGCTACGACGATAAAACTTGGAGAGCTCAATATCTGAACGCCGACAACTCTGTAAGAGCAAAAAAAAGTTTTTCGAAGGGTGCCGCGTTGTGCCTGGTTTTCCTATAGACGGTCACTATTAAAGTGTATAAATGAGAGAATTGTCATTGTCAAAATAATGATAGAAAAAGGTTTTTTTCAGCAAGTATTTTAGTTATAAGTTGATATTCAAGAATCCGTCAGCTCCAGCCATCGTCTCCCGCCTCTTTCATACGGCTGGACTGCGTATAGCACAGAAGAAAGTGTTGGCTGGTTGATGTCAGTCGTTCCAGACCGTTTCTCACCTTCTCTCTTCATCAGGAGCCTGACTTTACTGTGAACCTTGGGGTGTTTGTTCTTTAGGTGCGATAGCAAGTTCGAAGTGTTCCCAGTAGCCGCCCTAACTTGCACGCCGCAAATTCGACAAACAGGATTGTCCTGTTGGCTGCCTCCGCCACTATCATCCGCGATTAAACCGAAATACTTCCAAACAGCCGATTTTGTACCGCATTTCTCGGTAAGTTGCTGTCCATACGCCATCACAAAAAAACGGTAAAATACAGCTGGAACTCTATGCGTTGCGCATGCGCAATTTATCGCGGTATTTCCCGCGTTACTCGGTATAATTTCTTTTATCGTACCGTGACTAAATACCGCGATACCGCCCAACCCTAGTTCTAGGTGATAAATATAAACAAAAAACGAAACAGCGATGATGCACGAAAATAAGAACAAATGAGCATGCGTGAATACTAATGATGAAATAAAGTGTAATGTTATAGTTGTTCTGGCAGTCAGAGAAAACATGAAAGTATGAGAAAACATGAAGCTGTTGGCTTCACATAGGGTACTAACTGTTGTGGAAAAAGTCTCCCTATCGTCACGTCGTAATTATGTGAGCAAATAATTTCTTGCAGTTTGAGATAGTTTTGCTTGAGAGCAAAATAAAGATAGATTGTAAAAGATTCTACTAAACTTTTCTAAGCAGTACGAAACATCAGAACCATCTTTACATAAATATTTAGAAGAATACTACATATGTTGCACTTGTAATACGTAACTAAACTATTTGTCGCTCAATATAATACAGGGCCGTAGGAAGCGGTCCGGTTGGTCCGGTTTTCACCGGACCACTTTTCAACCTTCTTTCCCAGCAAAGTTATTAAAAAAGTTTAGAGGTCATCAGTAATGTAGGCGTGGCCACGTGGCAAAGCTTCCCACCTGACCACTTTCCAAGTGCTTGCTACGGGCCTGTAATACACGTACATTACATGTTATTTCACAACAATGGGCAATGTACTACAGGAAGATTGGCCTTGCTGATGTAGATCCAAGCATGAATATTGAAGGACATGTTTGCAATAACATTTTTAACACATGGTGGAATTCTAATATTAAATTAATTTGCTTCCATCAGCTCAAGATTAATGAATGGCAAAGTAAACAAAATAGTTGATGGTCTCTTTATATTTGGATGCACACATACTTCCACTAACAAAAGAACTGATGTGGAAGAAAGTGGGTAGAGAGAAAGGGAGACATCAACATGGGATACCGTATAGCGATTTAATATGGCGGATTTTTAATTTGGCGGTTTGGCGGTTCTGACGCATATCGCCAATATTAATTTCGCCAATTGCAATAAGCCATATTTATTAGGCGTAGGTTGCGCTTGCGCACGAGTGAGCGTAGCTTAGCTAGTCAGCTGCTTTATCATGGCATTGCTTAAATACTTGAAGAGGAAAAACCCAGTGGAGCAGGAGATTAGTGGGGCCCAAGATGGCCTTGCACTACCTACTCTGGACAAGTGTAAGACCCTTACTAAAGCTCAGCTAAAAGAGGCTAATAAGGCTGTAGAAGATGCAAGTGAAAGTGAGGCGAGTAGGAAGAGGGGAAAGTATAACCGGTATACGGAGGAGGATAGGGCCAACATTGGAAAATATACTGCAGAAAATGGGCCTACCAGAGCAGCCTCATATTTTTCTGCTCATCTCAGGTGTAATGTAAGGATAATGATTAGATCTAGCTATAAAATATAGTCATTATGAATTATTTTATAACAGGTGAATGAATCAACTTGTCGGAGACTAAGATCAGAGTATTTGGCACAGTTAAAGATCCAGAAGCAGAAAGGTAGTGATGGAGTTATAAAAGCCCTGCCTACTAAACAGCAAGGAAGACCACTTTTGCTAGGAAAAGAACTTGATAACTCCGTTCAAGATTATATTGAAGCATTAAGAGTCCTGGGTGGTGTAGTTAATACTCATATTGTCATGGCAGCTACTGTTGGGATCATAAAGGCAAAAGACATTACATTACTTGCCTCACATGGAGGGAATATTGTTATCAATAAGAACTGGGCCAAGTCATTGCTTCACAGAATGAATTATGTGAAACGGAAGAGTTCAAATGCTGGAAAGGTATCTATTAATAATTTTATGGCAATAAAAGAAATCTTCTTGGCTGATATAGTGGCAGAGGTGCTTATGAATGATATCCCCAATGATTTAATCATCAACTGGGATCACACTGCTTTGAAACTAGTACCAACTGGGCAATGGACTATGCACCGAGCTGGGGATAAAATAATACCCATTGTAAATGTGGACGACAAGCGACAAATAACTGCTGTGCTTGCAGCAACTATGTCAGGTAAACAATTTTTCCATGTTATTAGAAATAGGAGTGTCATAGTGGTTTATAGATGAAGAACCACAGCCACTTTTACTGATCACAATCAGCAAAATTCATATCTGTAATTAAGACTTTAGCATGGGTCATTGTCTTATTATTCACTAAGAAACGATTATGTACAAGAGGATGGACAACCCAACTACAGTATGAAGCTGCCTGATGCTACACATTTTATTCCGTTTTATGTGCAATGTAGGTGACTATCTCCCTCCACAGCTGATCTACCAGGGAAAAACACACAGGTGCCACCCAAATACTACTTTTCCTACGGGATGGGATATATGGCATAGTGAGAACCACTGGTCAAATGAAGTGACAACCAAGCGATATTATATTGAGATGATTTTGACCCCTTTTGTGGTGAAGAAGCGTGCAGAGTTGGGGTTAGAAAAGACATTTCCAGCTTTGGTACTTTTTGACTGTTTCAGAGGTCAAACTACTGATGCAGTCAAAAGAATGCTTTTAGAACTGCACATAGTGGCTATCCAGATTCCTCCTAACTGTACTGATAAGTTGCAGCCCATGGACATCTCTATCAACAAACCTATGAAAGATGAACTCAAATCAAAATTTCAAGCCTGGTATGCAGAAGAAGTTCAGAAGCAGCTGAAAGCAGGTCCGGTTGAAGAAGTAAAGGTGGATGTGCGCCTGTCTAATATCAAAGGCAGAAGCGCTAACTGGATGATTGCGTCATGGCAGAGCATTGAATGTCGCCCAGAGTTAGCCATCAATGGATTTAGAAAGGCAGGGATTTGCAGTGCAATTGAAGCTGTGCACACACAGTAGCTAGCAGGTATCTTATATTTTAAATCATGTATCCATTATAGCATGATCATGCATGCATTACTAATTTATTTAAAATTAATCGTGTTACAAAAATTGATTTATGGAAAAAGTGATAATGACATACTTTCATAACAATTAATAAGATGCTGTCTAATTGTCTTTTGGGAAAAGGAAGGATTTTTGCCATGAGCCAGAGCCACAATAATAGCTATGGCATGCACACCACAATCACTGCCATTTATCTGTTGTGTACATTCTCCCATCTCTAGCGTCTTGTCTGGGCCAAACAATTTTACACATAATTTCAGTGTTTCATCATCCACTCCTGAAAAGAATGAATCATAAACTTGAATACTTGGTGCTGACCCTCGAGTTGAAATTACAACCCAATGTTTACGCTTCTCACAGTGTAAAACTTGTATATAGAGGGAGTTCTTTGTCAAACAGAGGCGGCTACATGTATTGAGTGTCGTCAGTAATGTAGACTGCAGGCCACAGATTCTAGGAAACTGATTTTTGAGAAGTTCTTGTGCAAAATCTATGTGTTTATCAGTTAACTTATCTGAACACAGCACAGTTTTATCAGAATCCATGAGCTGGATACCACTGTATGCTACCCATAGCTTGTCTGCTTCTGGCGAGAGAGGATCTTCATCATTTGACGGAACTTCTTCAACTTCAATTTTAATCCTTTTTTGGGGAGGTGAGGTGATTACTGACTCTTGGGCTAATAGTTTTCTCATCTTCATTATGAGCTTACTTTCACCTGTTAAAGTGTAGAGGCAAGGTATCTCTAGACCTCCCTGAGGCAGATCTTCAGAATAGCGCCTACTTCCAGTAATAATACAGTTTATATGGCCAAACCTCTGCAAGAAGAGTGAGCAGGCAGCCGATATCTTTCTTGGCACATGTCCAACAGTTACTCCGCCAGAAATAATGGCCACTGCATAGGGATCTTCACCGTTAGCCTCTTCTCTCTCACAGGTATACTCTTGTCCAGCGAAAGGGTTCCATATAGCCTTGTAGACATGGTATCCCCTGACACAGCTAGCTATCTGGAAGATTTCCGCCATCAGAACATTCACCGCCAAATTTTATCCCCGCCAAATCGTACACTTTACCAGACCGCCAAATTAAACTCCCGCCAATAAAAAGCGCTATACGGTAGTCTAGTATCGCCAGACCCTTTACCTACCGCTACATGGGAAAAGGGTCTGGTAGACTGACATAGAACAGTTTGTTACTACAATTCGCCTTATTGGTATGGTTAACTGGTGTCATCCTCCTAAACTACACATTGGCTGTCTGAGCTGATGTGTGAGCCCGTGGTCATGTGTGCGCATGCTCCTTGCATGAGGCAACGGTATGACCCTGGATCCACCCCCTAAGTGGCCTTGGAGGTGAGAGACTCAGCAGGTCAGTGGCAACTAGAATTAATTGCCCTGCATTGCGGAGTCCCCCCAAAGGGCTGCAGGAGGCGGCCTATACCCCCAAGGCTATAAGTGATAGGTTAGGAAAGGGAGTTGGCAGTTCTCTTACCAATAGTAGTACATGTAAGCTGTATACCTGCGAAAGTAAGTACAGACAAGCATACACAGTGAGAACTGAGAGTTATAACAAGAGTAATGCTGAACGACCCTTGACCCCAACCTTCTCGCTCTCACTGGCTTTGTGATGTGGCCATACAGTGAATATGTATGGGTTCCTTGGTGAAGGGAGTGGTGCCACTGACCTTGGAGCTGTGATCAGCACCTGGTACCTGGATGACTCCAGCCACCATGTCTGTCTTGGGTAACCCGAATGGGCACAGCTTCAGTAAACCAGGACTGGTAAGCCTGTATACTTTCACTGCACGCTGAAGTCTAAGTAGACTTCAGGAACACAACCTGGGAGGTAGCTGTAGAGTAAGGGGAGAGTGCCCCCAGCAGTCATTAGTAAGTGAGGGACCACATGCCCAGGTAAGAAGACCTGAGCGAGAGCAGAGTGTAGTATCACACTTAGTGATTAGCTGAAGGGCTGCTTGCCCTAGCAGCAGTGAGGGGCAGTATGCAGTAGTATTAGATGTTGAATGAAGGGCAGCCTGCCCTGGGCAGATACTTTAAGGTGGTCTGTCTGACCATCACACCCCTACCGGGTGGAGAATCTAACCTTACATGCTAACAGTACCATAACTCCTCTCTACACCACTCTTGCCATAGTCAAGTGGCTTGTGACTCCAAGACATACTCCTATAAACTAGTACTACTGTTCAACCTTCACCTGGTTGCATTATCTGCTCCACACCCCTATTCACACGGAACTTTAAAAGTTGGCATTAGCTATTAAGTCAAGTGACAGTGCCTTAGTAGTTACAGTCGGTGTGCCTGGTGGAGGCAGCAACAGACACAAGTGAGAAGGAGCATGTCTTGATCGCGTGACGGGGTAATTGAGTGAGTGCCATGCAGATGCATACAGATGTGGGCCTGAGAACAGATAGGCAGTGAGCCTTAGAATACATAGGCAGTGAGCCTTAGAATACATAGGCAGTGAGCCCGAGAATATATAGGCAGTGAGCCCGAGAATACATAGGCAGTGAGCCTGAGAATACATAGGCAGTGAGCCTGTGACTAGATAGGCAGTGAGCCTGAGAATACATAGGCAGTGAGCCTGAGAATACATAGGCAGTGAGCCTGAGAATACATAGGCAGTGAGCCTGAGACTAGATAGGAGGTGAGCCTAAGAATGCATAGGCAGTGAGCCTAAGAATACATAGGCAGTGAGCCTGAGACTAGATAGGCAGTGAGCCTAAGAATACATATGCAGTGAGCCTGAGAATACCTAAGGCAGTGAGCCTGAGACAGGATAGGCAGTAAGCCTATGAATAGATAGACAGTGAACGTGAGAATACATAGAAAGCGAGTCTGAGAATACCTAGGCAGCAAGCTTGAGAAAACATAGGCAGCAAGCCTGATAGTGCATGCAAAAATAGATAGGCCCTGGGCCTCAGTGCAAGATTAGGTAGGCAAGTCTGATAGTGCAAGATCGGATGGCAGTGAGTCTGAGAGTGCACAGGTAGAGTATGACAATGTGCAACTAGATAGGCAGCAAGTCTGAGTGTGAGGATGGGTAAGAACAAGAACAAATACTCAAGCATGACAATACATCAGTAGTGAGTCTGGCTGTAGCAAGGCAGCACGCAAGTGTGAGGTAGGTGGCAAACCTGATAGATATCTGGGTGTGGGACTAGACAGGTGGCTAGTTTGAGTGTGAGAATAGATAGGCAGTGAGCCCGAGAGTGCACGAATACATTGGTGAGCTAGAGAGCAAGAATGCCTTACAGCATTGGGTGTGAAAACAGATAGACAGTAACATGAGTGTGAGAATAGATAGAGAGTGAGCCTGATAGTGTGAGGATAGGCAGCGAGCCTGATGGAGCGAGAATAGATAGGCAGCGAGCCTGAGTGAGAGTGAGAATAGATAGGCAGCGAGCCTGATGGAGTGAGAATAGATAGGCAGCGAGCCTGAGTGAGAGTGAGAATAGATAGGCAGCGAGCCTGACGGACTGAGAATAGATAGGCAGCGAGCCTGAGATCAGGTTCATGGCCGTCTATTCTCTCACTGTCAGGCTCGCTGCCTGTCTAGTCTTACACTATCAGGCTCATATTCTCTCACTATCAGGCTTACTGCATGTCTACTCTCACTCGCAGGCTTGCTGTCTATCTATTCTCTCACTCTCACTCAGGCTCGCTGCCTGTCTATTCTCTTGCGCTCATAGTGCAAGAATACATAGGCAGTTAGCCTGAGAGTAAAAAATAGAGACAGGCAGCGAGTGTGATAGTGTGAGAGTAAGTCCAGTACCGATAGAGTGAAGGGCAGCGTGCCCTGCATAAACACTTTTAAAGGGCCCCCGGCGGACCGTCACACCTCTGCTTGGTGGAAATCTAGCTATATGAACTAGAACTGCCTACCCATGCTCTATATAATGCCACACTGGCAATAGTGTAGTGTGGCTTATGAGTCTTAAGACACATCCAGCACTACAGTTCATTCTCTAATCTCTCTCATCATGTAACCCCTATTTTCTCCACCTCCATTCTCAAGTAACACTCACATCAGCATAAATCTCAATTACAGCATGCACCTGACTGATTCAGGAGTTTCTATGCTTTTGAGAAAACTGATCACATACAGTGAGAGGGTCTGGCCATTACTAAATACTGCAGATAGTTACTAATATACAATGGACAATGATGATCATAAATTTTTGCATGAAGGTTAGAATAAGAAGAGTGGGAGCTGGCCATGCACCCCACACCTGTAACGAAGCCTATGCCTGACCATAATGAGGGTTGGCAGCATGCTCTCATGATTTAGAGATTGAGACTGTGGGTAGAGTAACAGCATCCGAACTAGAGTCCAACTCTTAACCTAACTGCACTAGTTAGCAAGGCAAATAAACTGGCAGCATGCCCAAGTATTATCGAGCCATAGAACTCCTGTTTTCGGCTGATTGCATCTGTAAGTATCAATGAAGGCCATTCACCACTGATTGATGATTTAGATCCTTATATCCAACCTGACCTACAGAAAGCTAATTACACGTATTTAGAGTACAGTAGTGTATATCTTCAGCCTCTTACTATTTAAATAATACCACCACTGATAAGCAGCCATCCTTAGAGAGCTAATAGTGCCGGGTGAATCAGCCATTCTGGCAAGGCAGTAACAGGTAGCTGCTAGGCTTAGGCTACAAGCACTGAGAACAGTGGCTATCAGGACTAATATACTGGTGCCCTGGTGCCATTGCTCCACATGTGATACACCACATGTGACCACTTAGCTGCATGGTTGCAGTATTTGCAGGTCCTCTGCCGACCTTTACCTGGTGATGTGATGGTGGGCTACATCTCCGTTAACTTGCTCACTCATCATTAGTTAACTGTGGCTTAATTAGTGTGGGTAAAACCACTAAGATAATAGCAAATTTATCCCGTTCTAACAGCCAATAATTATTTCAGCCAAGAATGACTGAATAACCACCAAGATATTTCATGGCACATGAATTATTCAACTCAGTCAGCCATATAGAAATACAACACACACAAAAAGTTGGAGCAGTCTTACGTCACAGGATATACCACCTAATTATGTCATCTATTGTTTGTGGTCTTCCAATTAGTGAGGGGAACTGAACAAACGACTTAATGTCAGCCTACCTGCCGCATAGCAGTAGGTAAAGGGTCTAGTAAAGCGAGATTAAATATGACGTGATCAAAATAGATCCTAAAGCCTTTCAGGAATAAACAACATGCTTATAAACTACAAGCCAGAGTCACAGATGGATAAAATTTGAAAAATTGTTCAGACGCAATAATGATACTTGTATTGAGTAAGCGAGCAAAACAAGGGGTGAATGAAAAACGGAAAATAAGGTATGCATATATAATACTTACATATTTATATTTATTTATTTCACCTATCAATCAGAGTGTGTGGAATGAAATAACCAGAGTACAAGAGTCTTGCTCTCCTAACACAGCCATCTGAAGTGCCCACACTTGACTGCCATTGCAGGGCTCCTTTGAAAGGTTCTAAAAGAACTAAAAAGTTCCGCAGACTGGAATTTTTTAGAGACGTTCTAACTGAGGGAAACCAGGCGTTCTACTTGGTACAGCTACAGCTGGTAATTTAGTGATATGAAACTCATAACAACTAAATGACAAAATTGACTAACAGAACAGAACTTATTATCCTACATATAGACTCATTGCTATGTAGAATACATGGAGGTATAACCTCCTAACTAGAACTGAACTAGACACAGCTGATGCCAATGCCACTGAAGGTCATAGATTACACAAAATAAAGTTAGCTGAAATAATAGACATCTTCCAACAGAACAGTCACAGGATCATGTGTTAATGTTACTGCACTCCTTATGACTGCAATATTATTCCCCAGAAATTAAATTGGCAATTTTTTGGGCGGCACAAATTCACTTAGGGGAAAATCACAGGCTATATTGTGTAAGATCGACCTTCAGAAAATTGCCGAGATTGCCAGAGTATGACTACTCACTAAGATTGTCAACATCTTGCGATAGTACTGGTCTCATATACAGTGACATCTGATTACATAACTTGACGTACACATTTGCATGTATATTTATTGTCGCACAAACACTTGTGTCCTAGGTGACCACAACAAGCTAGCCAGAGCCACTAATTGCTCTGAGTGTTGGTGATACATTCTAGCAATGTAGACCTATTGGAAACAATACTTCCTTATATTAAAACACACTCTAGAGACTCACCTTGCCATTATTACAGCAGTATCAGGTAACTCCATGATTAAATGTTGATACTTCTTGAGCCATCATTCACAGCTGGTCTAAGTCAGAGACATCGAAAGCAGCTTCACCCGCTCCATCCCACTACAAAGAAGAGCAATAGAAAAACAAAACACATTGAAGTGAATAAATGCAATCATAAATTTCAACTTATACTCTGCAAGCTACTCCCACCAAGAAATTGTTAGAAACAGTTCGAGAGGTATAGTCTCTTAAAAATATTCACTAACACAGCGGTTGGTTCTGGATCTCTAGATTGGTCAGTTGTAACACAACAAGAGGTAGGGCCATCCATGAACACATAGTATAATGCAGAAATAGAACGGTCAAGACAGTGTGAACAACATTAATTTGAGAGGTTAGCCACAGGGAAGAAACCTCAGCTCTATCTAAATGATAGACCTTGTAATAATTTTTTTTTCATTATCCTAAATTAGATAGACTTAGCGGAAGATATAGAAAATGCAACAGTGAAATCCCCGATGTGTGGACAGTGCATATTTCACATGGGCCTCAATTTGGTGGACCAGCATAAAGAAAAAAATTGCACTCATTGAAAACTTCATATAAGAAATTGAACATCCAAAATGATTCAATTATAGAAGAAAAAACTAACATTTCTACACAGGAAACTAGTTGCACACACATGTATAGACTACTAATGAATGGCAGGATTTAGTTTTGATCAATACTCATTCACTGATTAAAAATATTAGCAGGGTTCTGCCTAGTCTGGCGTTGCCGACCCTTTACCCTCTATTAATACGGAAGGGGTAGGGAAAGGGTCTGGTAACAGTAGTATCATAGACTTGTTCGAGCCGCCAGTATAGTGGCGGCGGTTAATTACCTTAGAATCCCTCGTGGGTGGATAAATGACGTCATTTTGTGCAACGTAAGCACACTGCCCATGGTGGAAGAAGAAGGAGTACAGAATGGAGTCTAATGCCGAACTGAACGCGCTAGCATCATGTTCAGCTGGAAAGTTGGGGTACAGGAAGTTGAAGGAACATCAATTGCAAGTGATTCTTGCTTTTGTGGAAGGGAATGATGTTTTTGGAGTCCTTCCAACTGGCTATGGAAAAAGCTTATGTTATGCTATTCTTCCTGACCTGCTGGACTCACTGCTACAGCCAGCTGAACCTCCAATAGTAGTGGTGGTAACTCCTCTGACGGCTATTATGGATGACCAAGTACGTTTATAACAATTTCATGAATGTATTGAGCAAAGTATTTACTTCTAGCTAGATCTAGCAATTAGGTCATTTGAAAGTAATTCCATTTCACAGGTGAAAGGGCTTTCATCCAAAGGACTCCATACTGCCGCAATTCATGGAAATGCTACTGAGGAAACAAAAGAGGGAGTAAAAAAAGGAACTTTTGTCCTAGTTTTTTTTACTGCAGAGTTGCTACTTGAAAGCAAAAGATGGAGGCGTTTATTGCAAACCGACCTGTATGTCAGGAGGCTCAAAGCTTTAATTGTTGATGAAGCACACTGTGTGAAGAAATGGTAAGTTTTTTGTTTTTTTTAATACAAAATGAGTTACTGGATTTTTTTATTACACTTATAGGGGAGAAACATTTCGAAGTTGTCTTCTTCGAATAGGAGAGATTCGGAGTATTATTCCTGAAGGAGTACATATTATGGCTCTTACTGCAACAGCAACTAATACTTTAATGTTAAGTGTGGCTAGGATATTGGGAATGCGCACACCAATTACAGTTGCTATGTCACCAAATAAGCCTAATTTAATGTATTCTGTGTCATCATTTTCTACAATACCAGAAACATTTAAACTTATTTTGTCTAGATTGAAGCAAGAGAAAACTCAGATGCCTCGTATCATTATTTATTGTTTACGGCTGGAAGAATGTGCTGATTTATATATATACTTTAAGGAGGGACTTGGCGAGAACTTTACAGAACCAGCTGATTCTCCTGATCTATCAAGGTTCAGATTAGTTGAAATGTATACCAGTTGCACTGATCAAGAGGTTCATTCTCAAGTATCGAAACTTAAAAAGAATTGCTGCACATAAGCAAACCGTTGGCACCCTGTTATTTCTAGGAACTTTAGTCTTTGTACAGGCAAGAAATATATTGACTAAGTATGGTGCATGTGTTTGCATTTCTTCCATGACTGAGCTCCATTGAAATTCCTTTAAACTCTTGGTATTTCGATTACGTAAAACAGAACACACAGTATCAGAACACATATTTCTAATATCTTCGCGAAGCAAACGTCCAATTTTGTCAAAAATATAGCTTCGTGTTATATTATCATTGAAGCACTCCTCTACTAATGCCTTGTTACTTCCTCGTGCAATACATTTCCCCATATGCCTGCGGCGTGGTGTCAGTAAGGGATAATGCTTTGCAGCTGATTGGTATGCTATGTCAACCTAACATTCATAAAAAAATATTTAATATACATATTTATATATATATATAACTTCATATTTACTACAACTGTGGGTGATCCAGAGCCCTATCTGGAGTGGAATCGGAAGTAATACCACTACTACTGCTGGCCAAGTTTCTGGAGCAAGTTGTTACAGGACATAGTTTCTCAACAGGCAAAGCTAAGTTTGCTCTAAGCTGACTAGAAATCTTGCATAATTTTTCAAAATTACGAAAACATTTCTTACACATTTTGCCTGGATTTTCTGGGTCTCTGAATACCTGATAGTAAGGAATGCCTTGAACCTGTAGTTCATTACTTATCAGAATTTTCCACTCTGCAAAAACACTCTCTCTAGATCCAGAACCTGAAACAAAATCAGAACCTAGCTTCCTTCTTTCCCTGGACACTTGTAGGTCTTCCCCACAGCCTAAACAGAATTCGCGGTTTACCTCCATCGCCTTTCAGAGTGGTGCGGAGCGTTATAATAAACGTCATTTTACGTCATTATTATTAAATTCCTGATAATTTAATTAAATTCCTATAGAACAAGTCTATGATACTACTGTTACCAGACCCTTTCCCTCCCTCTTCCGTATTAATAGAGGGTAAAGGGTCGGCAACGCGAGACTAGGTTCTGCCTACACTGGTCGGCACTGGTCGGCCGACCACCAGTATGAACCAAGCGACCACCACTACTCACTGTCCGACCAGTAGCTACTCCCTCTGTAAACCAGTCAACAAATAATAGCCTTTTCACCCCCTTAGTACCTTTATAGCTTTTTTACTTCTCAGTTGTTTTTTAGGCGTACCTTCCCTCTGGTCGTCGCTATTTTACTGGAGATCGATGTGCACTAAAAAGAATAAAATGCTTGCGCATGCTCACTTTCAGTCCTCAAGCAGCTGACTAAACGGTGCTAGCTAGTTCTTTCCGTTGAGCGATGTCCCTTTTGCGATTTTGTAAGAGGAAGCCGGAGGATGGAGGTGAGCCGCCTGGTCCCAAGCGCTCACGGACCGAGACGGTCGCCGACGTGGATGGTGTACCGAGTAGCATTGAAGGCGATGGTACCGCGACCGAGACAGTTGCTGACGGGGATGGTGTGCCAAGTAGCATTGAAGGCGATGTTACTGCTCGAGTAGAAACGGCTGGAATTAGTTCACGAGACAAGAAAAAGCAAGCAAGTAAGTTTAGTAAAGAATGGCTTAAGGGAAGGGAACACTGGCTGAGCTATTTTCCAGAAAAAGGAATGTTTTGTAGTCTTTGACAAAAGTACAACAAGAACCCCTTTGCTCGTGGCATTTGGAACACAGTGCCATGCACTAGACTTCGACAGCAGAGCATTACAGCACATGAAGTTTGTGCAGCTCACAAAGATGCCCTTTTGAAAGTGAAAAGCTTACTACTATTCCTAACACTCTAAACCCGAAGATACCAGCTAAAGGAATAGAGCAAGCTTTTGTTTCACTTTATTTTTTGGCAAAGCAGAGAATCCCACATACTACCAATTTTGAGCCTCTCCTTGATTTATTAGAATTACTGGGAGTTAATGTGAAGTCTAGGATTCAGATAGCGAGAAATGCCTTGTATACAAGCGCAAATCTGTCCAGGAGATGATTTCAGTTATTTCTGAAGTAATTGAGGTACGTATTTTGGATGAAATGAAGAAGTCAAATCATTTTTCTTTAATGATTGATGAAAGTACAGACTGTACAGTAACTGAACATTTAGTACTTCATGGAAGATATATTGATCTAGAAACTGGGGAGCTCAAATCACATTATTTGAAAGTGCTAGATGTTTTAGAGCCTGAGGTTCAAGCACTTCATACAGGTTCTTCAGACTCTAATCCATCAATTAGTCTTTCTGCTCAGACAATTGCAAATAGAGTATTTGAATATATCGAGGCAGCTGGTCTTGATGTGACAAGGATGAGAGGAATTGGCACAGATGGTGCCTCTACTATGATTGGGTGTCATAATGGGGTTGTTAAGAGATTAAAGTCAATAGCACCTTCTCTTATTGGTGTGCACTGTGCGGCACATAGATTGAACTTAGCTTCAACTCAAGCAGGAGATAAAGTTTTGTATGTCAAAAAATTTAGTGTTATCCTTCGTCAACTCTTTGATTTTTTTTATAATAGCGCAGTTCGAACTGCTGGTTTAGAAGCCATTCAGACACTTACTGGTGGAGATGGAAAACTGCTAGCCCCTTGCTCAACCCGATGGCTCAGCACTGAAAGAAGTGTCAACAGGCTCAAGAAATGCTATGTATCAGTTGTTTTAAGTTTACAGCGGGAAGGAGAAGATCGCTCAGATGCTAAAGCTGTTGGTTTAAACAATCTTATAACTGAGTACAGATTTATATGTACAATGCTTATGTTGTGTGACATACTACCATTGGTTTCACATCTTTCTAAATGTTTTCAATATAGTTCATGCGATTATAGCATAATACCGAGAATGGTTTCCAGTACAGTTCATGCACTAGAATAGCTAAAATCTGCAGATGGGATCAACTTAAAGGAAATAACATTATTTTTAGAACAGATAGAAAGTTCAGGAATTGACATCAAGACACCAGCTCACTTAGGAGATCATTACTTCAAAAAATCTATCAAAGATCCATATTTAAACTATTTGATTAAAAATATTACCAGTCGATTTGATGACAAGTCCGTGATGGCTGCAATTGATATTTTTAATCCTTCAAAGTTACCACCTTTGCCAACAAACCCAAGCACTGAGGACATAGAATGTTTTCAGAGTATGGTAAAAATAATGTGGAGAAGTTAGGCAGTCACTTTCAAGGTGTTGTTGCTGAATCTAGTATTGAATGCATTGAAGAATGGATTCTGACAATTCCTGAAGGATAACTGTAGTAAGATGAAACAACGTGAAGTGATATCCAAGCTTTGTAACGATACTGCATGGGAGGAGATTTATCCAAACATGAGTACCTTAGGCAAAATATGTCGAGTTATTCCAATACATACAGCTGATGTAGAAAGAACCTTTTCTCAGCTAAAATTGACAAAAACCAGAGTTAAAAACCGGATGAGTGAGAAGATTCTAGACTCACTATTGAGAATTTTGATTGAAGGCCCTCCTACTTCAGAATTTGCCGTATCAGAGACTGTAAAAGTTTGGGCTGCAAAAAAGAATCGACGACTGACATATTGAACTTTTAAAATTTATCTATCTAAAATTTATTTATCTATGTCATTATGATATTTGTTTTTCAAATTAATTCATTAGTAATTTCAAACAAAATTTAAAAAGTTATTTAAATTGAAGAGTTCAATTTGGTTGCTTTTGCTTGCATGCCACCCACCACTGTCACTTTGTTGTTGATGAGAAAATAATTTTGTGTTGAGATGGGTTGTTACCGCCACTCCAGAATTCCGTGACTTTTTAATCCTTTCGATGCCGTAACCGCATATATGCGGGTGAGCACAGGTCAGCATTCTCCGAGTTTTAAAAAAAATTCCATTTAGATTAAACTGTCATTTTTTTTATACGTAAAGTAGGCTTTGTACTTCCTTTTTAAAAAATATTGAGGGGGGGGGGGGGGGAATTTTATTAGTTACAGTGGCTGAGTGTTTACTGCCACGTTTGTAATGACAAAAAATCTGAACCTGACGACAACATGGAAGATGTATATGGACAAAAAGAAACAGGCTTTGACTTTGTTCATGTTGTGCTTCATTATCACTTTTCATAATGTTTTCAGTAGGTAACATTAAACATTTCTAAATTTAATAGTACGGCGTGTAAATTGCCCATTCAAAAATGTATGGGGAAAATAGCTGTTTAATTGAAACCGCACGGGGAAAGTGAAATAGTGCATAGCTAAGTGAAATAGCATGGAAGCTATGTGAAATACCACAGTAGCTAAGTGAAATAGTACGGATAAGTGTGCATGCGTGCAGCATTAACCTTGAAAACGTACAGTTTGAGAGATTCTAGTTGTAGACAATGTCATTCTGTACCACAGAAACTCTACCCGTATTAGACGGAATGTTTTCAACATTTTAGGAGTGTTGTAGGCTGAAAACGAAATTCCAGAGGAAGCTAATCCTGAAATACAAAGATAGTGAGTGACTGATACAGTGTAGCTACAAGTGCAAATGATTAAAAAAAAGAAAAAAGATGGCCTACTATTAGCGAGTGATAGCACATGTAACCTGTGCTATTAGGGATCAATAGCACTCGTAATAGTATAAAGTTGTATTCGATAACCCACACTTTCAGCAATGAATTGGCGGCAGAAATGATTAGTTCAGACAGTTACATGCTTTACAAGAGGGGGAGGGGAGAGGTGCTTAAAGAAAACTGTTTTGTTTTTGTCTGTCATTCACACCCCTAAATGCAATTCGCTATCTATTCTACACTACACATCACAGTATTTAGTACACCTACTTGTTATCACAGAATTCCTACAGTTGTAGTCCTCTTCTCCGTTATCAGTGGCACAAAATGCAGCCTAGCCAACAACGAACGAGCAACCACCACCTACTGCAGGGTCACCAAGGACAACTTCCACAGAGGTCGAAGGTGAAAGCTGCAACAAGAGCGCGCGTAAAGATTTTGCGTGAGGTCAAAGGTGAGGGTCAGCCGTTCTGCACATAACGTCTTCATTTCGATAGATGCCGCGCCCACCTCATTAGAGTATTAACCACTAGTACGTTCTTGGCCCAATTAGTAACTACAACCTTGGAGGGTACAGTGCAAGGGATTTGTGGGCAAGGGGCAGAAGGGATGGGCCTGGCTCTCTTCTGCCCCAGCGGCCAGCATATTCAGTCTCTGGCCTTAGCATTGTAGACAGCCAGTTGTTACTGGCTTTGGCATTGTAGAGATCAAAGCAGTTCTGGCATTAACCTTGTAGGGAGCCAGGTGCTTCTGGCCCTGGCATTGTTGTAGCCAGCTCAGATGTACTGGCCTTGGCATTGCAGAAAGCCAGACGCTTCTGGCCTTGGCATTGTAGATAGTCTGGCATTGTAGAGAGCCAGATGCTTCTGGCCTTGGCATTGTAGATAGTCTGGCATTGTAGAGAGCCAGATGCTTCTGACTCTGCCCTCTTAAAGTCTTGTTGCATGACTCGTATTGGTGCAAGGCCAGGCCATTAGCTTTAGACAGAAACTAGTGCTTGCAGTTCTGGTGCCCGACTGGAGGCACTGACGAGGATTAGCTTACTTTTGGCAGAGCTTCTACATATTGTCTTGCCCATCAGCCGGCTAGTTGAGGGTAATTATTATGCATGAGATATATATCATACTACCTCATTTGGCCCACATATACTTGGGGAGTGACCCCATACCTTAACACCATAATTTCTGCTAGAAATTCCTCCCCAAGTAGTTGAGTCTATTATTTGTCTTTTGTTTTCTAATTTTTTTTTTTTTTTTTTTAATCATTAGGAGAATGAAATGTGCAAATTAACTGACAGCCAAGGAAAATGAGTGATTGGTATGAAATACTCGTTAGTTTTGCTATGATGAGTTCCGTTTGACAACCAAATTGACTTCACGTTGAGCGGTATTTCCTGTTAGCTCTGCCCCGATGAGTGCTGGCTGACCCACATAGGTGCGACTGATGCTAACTCCTGTGGAGGCACCTTGATGTAAGTCTGGTAGGCTGCACTAGACCACCTTCCCAACGTCTTGATTAGCCCGTCACTGAGGCCACAGGCTGCTGCAGTAGTAGCGGCCCCTATTCGGAAGGAGTGTCCCTTGTAACCCGATGGGTCAACTCCTGCTTTGGTCAGCACTGTCCTTACAGACTCGATGAAGGACTGCTTTGTGACTGGCCTGCTATCCCACGAGACAAATAGTGGACCCTCCGATGGGGAACGAATTGCAAGATACTGTAAGATGACTGACACTGGACAAATGCTGTGGCTGGTTTTCCCAATGTAGATGGTTGTACCGTGACCAAATTGGTCCGTTTTTGAGAGCTTGATGCGAACTGCCAAACGAGTGGGATTCAGGTGATTGTCCACAGCGACATCTGCAGCTGTCAAGTGGCGCTGTCAAACTGTGACACATTCTGAGGTAGAAACTCCCCGCAGCGCAGAAAACCAAAAAAACCCAAGCAACACGCCGCCCACAGCATAACTCTCTCAAAACCTGGCGCCCGGCTCAATCCTTGCTGGATTTTCTCAAGGACTACTAGAGTTACTGGCAGCCTCGGGGCTTTCCGGTTGGGTTGGACTCGATGGATACCTTTCAGCACCAAGTCAAGTTTCAGTTTCTTTTCCAAGGGGTTGCCATAGTTGTGGATGATATGAAGATGGCGGACACCTGCAAGATATGTTCTTGTGGTTGAGTGAGCCCTTGTTTGAGCAAGCTCCGTCACAAACAGTATGAGGGTAGATTCTGCAACAGGCATTGGTATTAGACTTAAGCGCTGACAGAAGTCCAGGAAAATCCGTTGTGCTGATGTGTAGACTTTATCTGTTGAGCGAGCGATGCCCTTGCTCAGCAGGAGCTCAGCCTTGATCTCCAGCTCTGGGATAGCCAGTCCGGTTGCTCTTCCACCACTACGTTCCATAGGTCGTGTGGTACCGGGGTAGGACACTGTTGAGCATTAGGGAGAGAGAGAAAGAAACGTGATAAATCGTTTCTAGACAAGGCATCAGCAGCCTTATTTTCTACCCCCGGGATGTGCCTGGCTGTCACCCGTACATTGTATTTTGCACAAAAGAAATGGAGACATCTAAGTAGGTGCATGATTTGGGAATCACGACTGGTTCTACACTTTAGGATTTCAACCACAGCCCAGTTATCAGATCTGATCAAAACATGCCTGTTAAGCCACCTCTCACCTCAAACAGCTACAGCTAGAACTATTGGGACCATCTCTTTGGTTGCTATATTGACCCCTTCCCATGATGGTGACCAAGGGCACTGAAACCATAGCTGATCTGTGACCGCGCCGCAACCCCAGGAGCCTGAGGCATCTGTAAAGGTGTGATAGTCGGGTGGGCGATGCACATGGGCTGCCAGGAGGGAAACCCCATTCCATTGTTGAATATAAACGTGCCACCAGAACAGGTCTGATCTGAATTCTTTCGTGATGCGAATCCAGTGATCAAGCTTGTTTCGCGAGTTAGCGCACAAGATCATTCTCCGGAGGAAGGTGCGACCAGGAGCTACCACCTTTGCTGCGTGGGCCAGCTCTCCGATCAAAGAGAGCATAGCTCGTTTCGTAGCAGCCCTCTTCAGTGTCCATTCTTCTATGAGCCTTCTCAAGCTCTGTAACTTCCCCTCTGGCAGGCACATGATCATTCGTGTCGTATCCAGTTCGATGCCTAAGAAAGTTAGCGAGGTGACGGGGCCTTCAATCTTCTCCTCTGCTAATGGCACGCCAAGGTTGGAACATTCAGATTTTAGGACTTCTAAGTTATGCTGGCATTCTGACGAATTCGGGTGTCCAAACGTGAGGAAATCGTCAATGTAGTGCAGGCACGCTGTGATACCTGCTTGGAGAAGAATCCATTCCAAGGCATCGGATAATGCACAGAATACCTTTGGCGCTGATCGAAGGCCAAAAGGTAGAGCCGTGTCTATGTAAATACTACCCTTCCACTCCATTCCAAGTAGACATCTGTCAACTGTATGGATTGGGACGTTACGGTACGCATGGGCTATGTCAATTTTGGCCAGTTGAGTGCCCTCCCCCCAGTCCATGATAATCCTTGCTGCGTCGTCCACAGACTCGTATTGCAATGAACATAGGTCCTTGCAAATACCATCATTGATACTTTTACCATGGGGTGAGGAGAGATCCGTTATGAGCCTCCATCTATTGGGTTTGTGCCGTTTCGGAATAACTCCAAAACGATTTACGTGCACGCAGTGCCGGAAAGAAGCTGGAAGAGGGCCTATGATGCGTCCCTCTGCTACTTCAGTTTGTAGATATTGATCTACTGGCTCCGGATTGGACATCGCTGAAGGCATATTCTTTGCTGCTGATTGACGACGGTGTGATGAGTCATAACCAATTCTAAATCCCCTTGTGATCCCTCTGCCAATAAAAGCACATAGGTCTTGATCTGGATGATCGTGTAGGGCGGTTTCCCAGGCAGCCGAAATTAACGGAGAGGCGATAGAAGAGATGTTGGGGATAGCCGGTAGTTCACGGCTGTGTGGACTAAATTACTCCAGTAACAGCAAGTCATGTGTGTATGGGTAGGCTTGCTGTTTGATTGTCAGCCCGGTCACTAACGAAAACGGGAGCTTACACTCGGCCATGCCGGGGGCCTTAAGCGTATCGAGTTTGAGGCTGTCCATGATATGATTGTGAGAGAGTGTAACTTTGGATTCGAATATAGGAGGTGTGGCATTGCTTGAATTATTGGTGGTGGAGTGCATGGGGTATATGGGCACTGGGGCCCTACTGAGATGAGGGCCCCCTACCTCGAAAGGGGGGTTTGGCTCCCTCCTTGCGGGAAGGTCTCTCTTTCGGGTAAGGTGAGAATCTTCTAGCAGCTGGGCAGTCCCTCTCGCGGTGCCGTTGGTGGCATTCTAGACATATATGAAGTAACTCACAGGTAGAGCTAGTGCAAGAGTATCTATTCCAGTTAATACAAATGGGCCTGCGTTGTCTTAAGGAAGCTCTGTCTTTTGGTCGCCCTGCTCGTGAGGCCTGCCTTGATTGCGACTGGAATTCCTCAGTAGCCTCGTAGTCCTCGCAGGCTGTAGTGGTATGGTCTAGGCTAAAGCATAGGTTACAGTGCTCTTTCGGCTCCGCATTGCAGAATGCTAGTGTCCACAAAGGAGTGTTAAGCTCACCCTCCATTTCACTAATAGCGGACAGCCAGCAGTGACAAAGCAGGCAGCAAATGCAAACCAGACAGGTAAGGCGTTAACGCATGCGCGCTGACTCGGGCTCCACCCCATTCGAGTAACTTCGTTTAACAACTTCCTTAAACCACCGTCGTTGCACAGGAGTTACTGCTTCCCCATCCTTGGATGCTTGGCATCTAGGACTCGCAACTGTGTGTATGTGTGCCAGGTGGTGCCAAGGCCGGGCTTGCCGCCGTGTCCTGTGAGGCAGAGGTTTGGAGTTACATTGGCCCATTGCATGGCCAATTACTTCTTATTTTTGCACCAGCTGGCTGGTGCCAAAAATAAAAGCCTCCAGCACGAGTCCCCACCTGGTACCTGTCACACTAACGTGAAACCTTCAGCCTGTTTCACCCTAGTGGAGTGGTCCCCTCCCCCCCCCCCCCCCCCCCCCTCCCCTTCTACTCCCTGTGCAATTCCCTAAAGAAACGGGGTTGTGGTGGGTGGGAGACTCGATTTCCGCTGCTGCTGGTCAAGCTGGCTTGCTGGCCTGGTTCGTGCTCGCTTGTATTCCGCTAGCACGCGCGAGGTTGCTTGATCTCCCGCCAAAACCTATATACTTCGCCGCCTTACCCACCGTCTTTCCGTTTCCGGTCTATCCCTTCCACGCGGCGTTACTTACTGTACCTTCTGTTGATGCTCCGCCCAGTAATGCATGCGGATATGTCACCCGGCCCGGAAGTGGGTGTCCTCCATTATCTCGCGCTGAGTGAGTGGTACAGGGTTCTGGATTTTATACCACTTGAGATAGCGTAAGGTTTCAAACAAAAAGTATAAAAGATGATGACATGAACAGAATAAAGTGCACAAAATAATGTTGCTTACACACATATACACACAGAGAGAAAAATATTGTTTATCTTCTAGACATGGAACCAAAGCCTGAAATGTCTGAGCCATCAATGGGTAGAGCAACTGTTTCGTGATTTTCTTCATCTGACAAATTATCTACCATCAACAATTGTTCAGCAGCATAGTTAATCTCCAGTGTTTCTTGCATTACTCTCTCTGATTCCTCTTCTTGTTCACTAGGACCATTACTGTAGTCGTTCTCAGGAGATCTTTGTCTAATTTCAGGAGCAACTGTAAGCCTTGAATCAATCATTTCAGATGTCACACCATCAAGATTGCCTTTCAATAGAAAGGAACTAGTAGTGATGCTGTTGCTTGCTGCAGGTGCTGGAAAAGGTTCTTCTATAGAAGATACGACTTGGTAGAGCTCTTTGAAAGGGCTTGTCCCTATTACCATCTTTGACGACAACGAGTCGCTGGTTGGATTCGAGTTGTATGTGGTAGTTGCTACGAGTAATACTATCACAATAACAGACAAGACGACGTAAAGTCTCAGCAATGTCTCAGCTTGTTTGTAGATAATATCTTCCCTCGACGGTTCCATGTCTCTACTTTTACAAGCATTTCGTGAGTCGAGTGGATTCATGCTAAAAGTTACTGTATCCCTTATTTTGCGAGATGCGTGCGCACTTTTCACTATATCCCTAAGATTTTTTTTATTCGCCGATCCTTCCCTATATTGGTGGGCGGGGAGAGTGTATCATCCGGTTCCTAAAGGAACAAATGTTAGACCCTCTCCGTAAATCAGGCCTCTATTTGTCCAACTACATGGTATAGGCTGAGCATGGCAACCATAATTCTTGGAATTAGAAGCGCTACCTGTTGATAAATTTATCGTGCTACCTCACCATACTTGTCAAACAACAGTGAGTACTTGAAAAATATAAATATAATATTTTATGCCATTTTTATAGATGTTAGTGAACACAAGCCTTATAATTTGGAAGAAGAATATAGTGATGACACTGATGGTGGTAGTGATAATGATGAAGGTAAATTATGTTACTTGTATTCATAAAATTAAGTAATTTTATACAATCAGTTTTATAATATTTTTCCTTACACTTCTCTCTCTTTCATTGAAGTGTTCAGCTGCTTGTTTAGTGCAGTGCTCACACGAGTTCTAGTCTAAGTTGCAAAATATTTTAATGAATATTTGTATGGTATGATGTATGTACATCATTATAGTTTCTAGTGCATTCAACATATCATCACTGGAAACCTCCACTTCACTGGGACCCTTCAGTTCACTAGGACCCTCCACTTCACTGGGACCCTTCAGTTCACTAGGACCTTCCACTTCACTGGGACCCTCTGGACCCTCCACTTCACTGGGACCCTCTGGACCCTCCCTTCACTTGGACCCTCCACTTCACTGGGACCCTCTGGACCCTCCACTTCACTGGGACCCTCTGGACCCTCCACTTCACTGGGACCCTCTGGACCCTCCACTTCACTGGGACCCTCTGGACCCTCCCTTCACTGGGACCCTCTGGACCCTCCACTTCACTGGGACCCTCTGGACCCTCTACTTCACTCCTCCACTTCACTGAAACCCTCCATTTCACTGAAACCCTCCATTTCACTGAAACCCTCCATTTCACTGAAACCCTCCATTTCACTGAAACCCTCCATTTCACTGAGACCCTCCATGTCACTGAAACCCTCCATTTCACTGAAACCCTCCATGTCACTGAAATCCTCCATGTCACTGAAACCCTCCATGTCACTGAAACCCTCCATTTCACTGAAACCCTCCATTTCACTGAAACCTCCATTTCACTGAGACCCTCCACTTCACTGAGACCCTCCATCTCACAAGGATCCTCCACTTCACTGGGACCCTCCACTTTGCTGGAACAATCTAAAGACCTTTTTCCCACTGCACCATCTACTCACCAATCTCTGCCATCTGGTATTTTTGTACTAGCAGTATTTGGTGTGACATTTGTTTTACGATTATTTCTTGTAGTACTTAATAATGAATCCAGTGATGATGAAGAAAGTATTTTTCCAAGCGAGGAAGATATGGAACGACGCAAACTACGTCATGAAAAGGAGGATTTCATTAAGGTATGTGCTAATTCTGTCTTTAGGAATTATCTGCTATAGAGTCTACATCAGAAAAACAAGAGATGCGTGTTAAGCGCTGATGACAGGGAAATGTTGACTAGTTTGAACTTAAGTGGAACATCAGGTATTTGTTGTGCACATGCAATTTTATACAATTCATTAAGCATTATCATGTTTTGTTGATAGTATTTCAAAAAGAGCAAAAAAAGGGGTATTTGCACTGGAAGAAAAAAGATCTTGAGAGGGCTCTTAAAAGTTCAAGAAGTGGCTTTTCATTTACCGCTAGACCATATTTTGTTAAGAGACTATAACATTTCACTCATTTTCTGTGTGAGAATATTCAATTTGTTGCTAAATGCTTTCCATGCTCTAGCGCGTGCACTCACACTCACACTATACTGTTAATTATTGGTCTTGTGGTCTCTGAAGTGGTAATGTAGCAGATAAATACAACATCTCATGGCATGGCATTGTCTCCAACACCAGTTGCTCCATTCAATGCATAATCTTGTGATCATACAAACTTTACTAATTTTGAAAATCATTTCGGTGCCAGCACCACACACACACGCGCACACACACACACACAAATGTTAATTCTCTTGCAAATGCTAGCGGTTATGCACACCTGGCAGAGCCAGGATGCCAGTGCACTAAACAGGCACTGTGAGCTGTGCAAGCAAAGCTCCTGGAGCCGGGCTAGGTACTCAGAAGGAGAACAGCTAGCCTTTCCTCATAGCAAGTGGTGTGGGCACCCGAAGTCCCACCTGGACCATTGATGTTGCATGACCTTGAATTTGCACCCCAGCAAATTCCAGGTACCCAATCACAGCTGGGTGGACTGGTGGGGCTGGTAGGAGGCAGATGGAAAATCAGATGGAAAATTGCCTGAGTTGGACTTGAACTCGGGGACCTCAGGCCCTGAGCCAAGGACACAACCACTACACCACAACACTGCAGTCACCACACACACACACACACACACACACACACACATACACACACACACACTTGACATTAAACAATAGAAACAACACATTGGATGAAGATCTTCTGCTACAGTAAGTATCCCTCACACACACATACATTACGTTGGTATGAAGTATCTAATGCTTAAATTTCCGTTATTCTCAATATTTGCCTACATATACATGTCCTCCTCTCATCCTCTTGCCTCCAGCTTTAGTCCTGTCCTGCATGTTCCTCTAACCACTCTGCGATTTGCATAACCTACTCTCTTCAAAATAAAAATATTAAAAACCAAAACAAATCCCATGAGCTTCTTGCTCAAAATATGTCAATTAACACTTGGTTACATCATCATTAAAGCTGCGCCAATGCAGTCAGGTTAGCATTAAATTCCCAGGCACCACGAGAATTGGCATAGTCCATTGTTTATTATATGTCCATTATATTTGTTGCTATCAGTTGAAATAGTCGAACTGTACTCACTATTTAACTGTGTTAAAGAGAAGTAGTGCTGTCATTCAGGTCAGCCATGCATTGTTAGTCTATTGACAGTGTAAACTAAAGTTCAAGCATTTACATCTGCCCAAGGTTAGCTTAGCCTTCTTTTCAAGGCCAAAGTTGCCACCGAATGGTCTACAAGTTCAATACTCCTTTCATTTTTTTCCCTCAAGACACTTTACCAATTGGGAGCATATTGTGAAAGAGGATGTACATACCGTATATAGATATACATTGCACTTGAGAGTGTCTCACTTGTTTTGCTCACTTAATGAAATACACCCAACACAGTGGCTGCTTTTCCCCGTTGCACAGCCACAGAAAGTCTATGTAGTACAACACTATGTATTATTTATTGTATTGTGTGATTTGTAGTTACGATAAATTCACTGGCAAGACCAGCAAGACAGACTCGACTGCTGTTGAACAGAAAATCAGACAGATGGTCACTTTGGCATAAGACACAACGGCATGTGTACTTCTCTCTAGGGCATATTTTTATTTATCAGAACTGCAGCAAAAACCACAACCAATAAACATTTTCAACTGATTGAATCAACCATTTCTCTATAGGTCATCTATTTTTCAAATATCTGATTTTAAATTTTAAATTGTGAAAGCTAAATGGTGCTTATGCTGTTATTTTGTGGAAAATCAATGAGCAACACAAAAACTGGAATGTGGTTTGTTTGATACATATTTATATATATTGGTTTGGTTATATCTTTCTGTCCAATCCATTATTGTGCCAATTTTGCCTGAGAAAATCGACCTCATCATCTCCAGCAAATCCAAGCACTGGCAAAGCAATGTGGTAACGTTATTCATCATCCATTACCTCATGGGCTAGCTGAGCACTAGTATTACAGGCACTGGTACATTAACTAAGATATGGTAGTCACTATGGGAGTCTATAAGGAGTGATAGGCGAGTTGGAGGAAGAAACTATGAAGTTAGATAATAATAAAAAATTATATTATAAAATATTTTCTCAAAAAAATAAATTATTATGAAACTTATCAAACAAAAAAGTATAAAAGAAGACGACATGAACAGAATAAAGTGCACAAGATAGTGTTGCTTACACACACGTAAACACATAGAGAGAAAAATATTGTTTATCTTCTAGACATGGAACCAAAGCCTGAAATATCTGAGCCATCAATGGGTACAGCAACTGTTTCGTGATTTTCTTCATCTGACAAATTATCTACCATCAACATTTGTTCAGCAGCATAGTTAATCTCCAGTGTTTCTTGCATTACTCTCTCTGATTCCTCTTCTTGTTCACTAGGACCATTACTGTAGTCGTTCTCAGGAGATCTTTGTCTAATTTCAGGAGCAACTGTAAGCCTTGAATCAATCATTTCAGATGTCACACCATCAAGATTGCCTTTCAATAGAAAGGAACTAGTAGTGATGCTGTTGCTTGCTGCAGGTGCTGGAAAAGGTTCTTCTATAGAAGATACGACTTGGTAGAGCTCTTTGAAAGGGCTTGTCCCTATTACCATCTTTGACGACAACGAGTCACTGGTTTCAAGCGATGGATTGGTGTCGTATGTGGTAGTTGCTATGAGTAATACTATCACAATAACAGACAAGACGACGTAAAGTGTCAGCAATGTCTCAGCTTGTTTGTAGATAGTATCTTCCCTAGACGGTTCCATGCCTCTACCTTTGCAAGTATTTTGTGACTCCTCTGTCTGAGCTAGATAGTATGCATTTCCGCGCGGTGATGTGACATCGCCCACGCTCTAATATTCACTAGGCAGGAGCTTGTCTGTTTACGTTTCATGATAGTCTAGTCTAAGAGTATGCATTCCGCGCGGGTGCTGTGACATCGCCCACGCAAATATTCACAATAACTGGATTTCGGTTGCTAGATTACTAACTTTTTTCTTGGTGTTTGTAGAGCTCCAACTAAGGGTGTATCCTAAAGAGTACTGCGGACTAAATAAATATAAGAACGGGCCTTGGGAGCCCGGTTACGAGCTCCTCAGCCTCCAGATACAAAAAAAAAAAGGTCGACACCAACTCCAAACCCTTGACTAAAACCACTAGTGAGGTGAACGGGTCGATGTAACCAACCGCAGAGAAAATACAAAACAGAACGTGAGTGTGCATATGCCCAATATGTCAAGACAAAATCATTGATGGAAAACATGAATCTATCTTCTGCGATTGTACCAGTTCCACGTGGCTCCATCGTCGGTGTGCGGGACTCTCAAAAAATGCCCTTAAGACTTTGTCAACTTCAGATGACTCGTTTCTCTGTCCTCATTGTCGACTTAACCTACACCAGAAAGAAATTTCAGACCTAAAGCTTCAATTGCAATCTATAGCAGAGGCTTAGCTAGCTCACCTAAAGTGATATCGCGCCAAAGCAATCACTATTGTAGTAAGTTAAACAAAAATTAAAAATTGCCAAAGTATCTTTTTCTTTCATCAAGTTTTTCAACAAATTCTTCAGCTATCAAAATTAAATCCAAGTTTTCTGTAAGCTCTTTGTGAGCATTTAAAAGTAAACAGTTATTTAAACGTTTTTCTGTCATACTTGAACGTAAGTAAGTATTTATTCTCTTCATAGTTGAAAATGTTCGTTCAGAGGTGGCAGAGGTTATCGGAATTGTACACATAAGACGAAGTAATTTATGTACAGAGGGTAGCATGTCCTTCAAAACTCCATTGTTCTTGTTCATTGCACTGCATATGGTGTCAACTGAAGTAACTAGCCTAACTTCAGGCAGTCCTTGCTCGATAATATCATGTAACAATGGAAGTTGCCTCCTCAAGTTTGAGAAATCAAGATCTGCAGAAAAACATGACTTTTCAAGAATTTTTAACTCTTCATTAAAATTATTTTTATTTGCAGCTTTCAATAGTGTTTGTTCCATGGATAATGTCAGAGCAATGTGCTCTGTATCGAAGCGACTTGTGAGCTCACCATATAACAAATCATATGCTTCAAGTGGGGGGGGGGGGGGCTCCAGCCCCCCCTGTGGCTATGCCACTGTATAGCCTCTACTGTCAAATCAATCCAATCTTCAATTGCCCCTGCTCAGCCTAGTAGTTCTTCTCATCCTATTTCTGAAACCAGTGGTCCCAACAACTGTCAAACAGTGTTAAACTCGTATGCCTCTGCAACAGCAAATCCTGGCCCCTCTAATGCCGCAAAGCATGGTCCCCTCTATAATCTCCAGCCTTACCCGTCAACATTATCCAGTCACTACCTCTCAAAGCACTCAGGAGCGTAAGTGCAATATTATTATATTTGGAATTGAAGAATGTCCTGCAGGTACAAATCGCAACAATAGGTTAAAAAATTACTTTTAAAAAGTTGTATCAATTCTTGCTTGCCTGTCAACAGATTTATCAAGTCAATCCATACGTGATTGTCATAGAATGGGAAAGTTTTCTACATCCAAACCTCGCCCCCGTCCAATCTTAGTAAAACTATTAAGATCAGCTGATGTTACTCTTATTCTCACTAATAAAAGGAAGCTCTCAGTCCCAAATGTATTTATTAAACCTTTTATGTCACCTGCCGAGAGAAAATGTGAAGGTATTTTGTTGAAAGAGAGAAGATCTTTAATTTCCAATGGCACCAATCCTCAGAAAATTAAGTTGAGGCAACACAAATTAATTGTTGATGGCAGCTTATATGGTGAGGTCAGTGGCAACAGTTTCACTCTATCACCCGACTTTCCAGACCACACTCTATCGCATGACATTAACTCTTCAGCTGATCCTTTACCCATCTCTCCTCCCAGTGCCTCTTCCTTCCCATACTTCAACTAGTACTGATATTGCAGCAAACCATCCATCTAAGCACATTTCCTCCGATAACCCTCATCAAACCCTCGCAAATAATTGACTACATTATCGACACGCAACAATACTTCTCTGGAATGCACGTAGCCTTAAAAACAAACTATCACAATTTCAATCTCTTATTTATACAAAATCACCTGACATAATAGCCATCACTGAAACCTGGTTGCTCCCTCAATTATCAAATAATGAAATCATTCCCACTGGATATCAAATCTTTCGTAAGGACAGAGCAGTAGGACAAGGTAGAGGCGTCCTAATAGCAATATCAAACTCCCTCATTTCACACTCAATTGACATTACTACTTCCTCAGAATTACTACTTGTTAAAATAGATTGCACTCTATCACTATACTGTTGCTGCATTTACTTTCCCCCAAACAGTCCTCCCGTTGTTTACCATGATATATTTACTTCTCTAACTCAATATTTCAATAGTTCTCCAGTTCTTCTCCTCGGTGACTTTAATCTTCCAGATGTTTGTTGGTCTTCTCTCTCCTCCTCCTCTATATCAGGCTCTATAGTGTGTGATTATTTATTTGACCTCAACCTTTCACAAACAATAAACAAACCTACAGCATACTGGACTTAGCCTAACTACTCCAAAGCAAACTTTGATGGATTGTGCAATTATTTCTCAAACAACCTTTTTCTTCACCATAACATGGATTCAGAGTCCATGTGGAACTATATCAAAAGAAAAATCCAACATGCTTGTGACCTTTTGTACTTCTGTGTAAGATACCTCCCTCTCCTTCTCCAAAGTATTTTACCCCTGAAATTAGACATGCCATAAAATGCATTAAAACAAAACGTCGTATTTTAAAGAAAAAATCTTCTCCAGCCTCCTTCGACAATCTATACTCTTTAGAGCAGAATTTGAAACAAATGATCACTTCTGCGCAACAAGATTTTAACTCATCTCAAATCTTCTCCTCAGCTTCCACAGGTATTAATAATACCTCTATTATCAGCGATCCACTCACCAAAGCAGAAGCTTTTAACCTTTACTTTAACTCGACCTTCACTACCAGCGACTTTGTGCTGCCACCTCTGGAAAACCTGCCAACTCCTCAATCCCAACTCAGTTATATAGACTTTACTCCTGACGAGATTTTTAGTTTACTAAGCCATCTAGATAGCCATAAATCACCAGGATGCGATGGAATTAGTGGTCATGTATTCTGCTCATTTTCTCTTTATCCTATTATTGCCCAGCTCTTTTCCAGCATTATCAGATCTCAGTCCATCCCAAAGGAATGGAAAATACACAAGATATTCCCCTTTCACAAGAAAAATGATTACAACATTATCAGTAACTACAGGCCTATTTCACTCCTTTGTATTCTTCACAAAGTGCTAGAGTCTCTGGTGTACAATAAAATAATAGGCTTTATTCATCCAAAGATCTCCAAATCACAATTTGGGTTTCTAAAGAAAAGATCAACACTTTCCCAACTGCTCATTTCTTATTCATCTATCTACAACCAAATTGAGAAAAAATCCAATACTGATGTCATTTACTTAGACTTTGCCAAAGCTTTCGACTCTATTCCTCATGATGAAATCTTGTACAAACTTTGGTTGACAGGTATAACAGGTCCGCTCTGGATGTGGTTTAGAGAATACTTGCGCAACAGAAGTCACTTTGTAGAAATAGATGGCTTTGCATCAAAACTTGCTCTGGTGTTCCACAGGGTAGTGTTCTAGGTCCTCTGCTTATTCTCGTCTATATATACGTAAATGATATTCCCTCCCTGTGTTCTCTGTCTTCTGTGTTTATGTTTGCGGATGATACAAAACTAACCAGTAATGCCAGTTGCTCCCATACACATCTTCAAAGAGACTTGGATGCTCTTTACTCTTGGTGTCAGACATGGAAAATTAAAGTCAATTCCTCAAAATGCTCTGTTATGAACTTTTCTCTCTCTTCATCAACTTCTTCTTCTTATAGCATTGGTAATGACAGCATCAAACCAGTCAGCAAGCAGAGAGACCTGGGAATAACCATTACAAACAACTTATCATGGTCCTCCCATATCAAAGACATATGTAGCAAAGCTTATCGTTCTCTTTTCTTGGTGAAGCGCACAATCGCTATCACATCACCCTCTCATATAAAAAAATCTCTGTAGCTTTCTTTAGTAAGATCTCAGCTCCCAACTCTGGCGCCCTCGTCTCATCAAGGACATTATTTTATTAGAAAACATTCAACGTAGAGCTTCAAAGTACATTTTAAACAATTTCGTTATAGATTATAAATCTCGATTAATCTTACTCAATGTCCTACCACTCATGTATCACCTAGAACTACTAGACTTGCTATTTGTATTGAAATGTCTCAAAGACCCTCCTGATAATTTTGACATATTTAATTACATTTCCTATTCTTCTGGACCCACACGCTCATCTACCTCCCACAAGTTAGAACTTAAGTTTTACTGCTCTCTGCAGAGAGTTGTTACTATGGCACTGAAATCCCTTTACCATGTATGCGAAATTTAAAAACTGGACCTTATTTTCAGTAGCTTCAGTGTTAGAAGTCAAAATCATTCTTATAAAAATAGTATAGTCTTTAGGCTCGCTCGCCATTTGTGCTCAAGCACATCACTAGTTATATTATATTTTATTTTTATTTTATTTAAAAGTTTTATTATAATAAGTTACAATTATTAATTATCATCATCATCATTATAATTATTATTATTATTATTATTATTATTATTATGCATTATAATCGTTTTACTGTTGATTGTTTATTAAATTATTCTATGTATCTATTAATCTACCACTACTACTCTGTTTATTAAATTATTCTATTTATCTATATGAAAGTCACTGGAACAATGCTATGTCTTTAGTTCAGTTTTAGTGCTTCAGACATTGAAAGGTGGTATAAATTGCTGCTTGAAAATCCACCATCCTATTCAGGTCTGTTTGTTTTTGTTGTATTTTTTTGTTATCATTTTTTAATTAATTGAAGATTTTTTTATTAAGTAGAGATGATTATTTTGTTTATCAAGAACATGACAGTATTTCTTGGGAAAGAACTATGCTGCACTTTTGGACAGGTATTATAAATTAAAGTACGTTTTAAGATGTTAAAAATTATGTATTATTTTACATATTATATATATATATATTAGTGAGAATGTCACAGGCAGCAACCATGCACTTACAACTTTGCTTCATAAAATTCACAAGTATGTTTATAGTTAAAAAGTTTTGTAGTATGTTGATAATTTCATTTAAATTTCAGTATAGAGGATAAGCTGAAAGAATATGAATCCAAGCATGGAATCCAAAGATGGACTGCTGACTCTGATGTATTTAAGGATATGATTTCGTCATCTCGGCTTAAACATTTGCTCAAGGACTAGTGTATCTACCACTAATTTTTGGAGTTGGTCAGATGTGACGAGTCTTGAACGGTTTAATTCGAATGATGGTATGGATTTAATCAATGAAAATATTCCAAAAAAAGTTCAGCTTGATGCTATTAAGTTTCAACATCTAGTGGTGCGTTCAGAGGAGGAGATTCAACTCATTGAAACAGAAATGAGGGCAACCACGTCCTTTTATCTGAAGGACTGGCAGGAGTTGGTCAGTGCAGTGTAAGAACAAAGTTTGATGACTCCTGTGTACAACATAGGTGCTATACAAGCTCTTCAGTTTGAAAGGTTGAGATGTGAAGAGACACTTCATAGCTTATTTGAATCTTTTGGCCACTTCTTGGAATTAGAATCGCTACCTGTTGATAAATTTATTGTGCTACCTCACCATGTATACAACTTGTCAAACAACAGTGAGTACTTGAAAAATATAAATATAATCATTTTTATAGATGTTAGTGAACACAAGCCTTATAATTTGGAAGAAGAATGGAGTGACGACACTGATGGTGGTAGTGATAATGATGAAGGTAAATTATGTTACTTGTATTCATAAAATTAAGTAATCAGTTTTATAATATTTTTCCTTACACTTCTCTCTCTTTCATTGAAGTTCAGCTGCTTGTTTAGTGCAGTGCTCACATGAGTTCTAGTCTAAGTTTGCAAAATATTTTAATGAATATTGGTATGGTATGATGTATGTACATTTTTGTCATTATAGTTTCTAGTGCATTCAACATATCATCACTGGAAACCTCCACTTCACTGGGACCCTTCAGTTCACTAGGACCCTCCACTTCACTGGGACCCTCTGGACCCTCCACTTCACTGGGACCCTCTGGACCCTCCACTTCACTGGGACCTGGACCCTCCACTTCACTGAAACCCTCCATTTCACTGAGACCCTCCATTTCACTGAGACCCTCCATTTCACTGAAGCCCTCCATTTCACTGACACCCTCCATTTCACTGACACCCTCCATTTCACTGAAACCCTCCATTTCACTGAAACCCTCCATTTCACTGAAACCCTCCATTTCACTGACACCCTCCATTTCACTGACACCCTCCATTTCACTGAAAACCCTCCATTTCACTGAAAACCTTCCATTTCACTGAAACCCTCCATTTTACTGACACCCTCCATTTCACTGAAAACCCTCCATTTCACTGAAAACCTTCCATTTCACTGAAACCCTCCATTTCACTGAAACCCTCCATTTCACTGAAACCCTCCATTTCACTGAAACCCTCCATTTCACTGAAACCCTCCATCTCACTGAAACCCTCCATCCACTGAAACCCTCCATTTCACAAGGATCCTCCACTTCACTGGGACCCTCCAATTTGCTGGAACAATCTAAAGACCTTTTTCCCACTGCACCATCTACTCACCAATCTCTGCCATCTGGTATTTTTGTACTAGCAGTATTTTGTGTGACATTTTTTTAACGATTATTTCTTGTAGTAGCTACTTAATAATGAATCCAGTGATGATGAAGAAAGTATTTTCCCAAGCGAAGAAGATATGGAATGACGCAAACTACGTCATGAAAAGGAGGATTTCATTAAGGTATGTGCTAGTATTCTTTATTCTGTCTTTAGGAATTATCTGCTATAGAATCTACATCAGAAAAATAAGAGATGCGTGTTAAGCGCTGATGACAGGGAAATTTTGACTAGAACTTAAGTGGAACATTGGTCTTGTGGTCTCTGAAGTGGTAATGTAGCAGATAAATACAACATCTCATGGCATGGCATTGTCTCCAACACCAGTTGCTCCATTCAATGCATAATCTTGTGATCATACAAACTTTACTAATTTTGAAAATCATTTTGGTGCCAGCACCACACACACACACACACACACACACACACACAAACACGTGCACACACACACACACAAATGTTAATTCTTTTGCAAATGCTAGCGGTTATGCGCACCTGGCAGAGCCAGGATGCCTGTGCACTAAGCAGGCACTGTGAGACATGCAAACAAAACTCCTGGAGCCTGGCTGGGAACTCACAGAAGAACAGCTAGCTTTTCCTCATAGGTGGGGCACCCAAGTCCCACCTGGACCATTGCTGTTGCATGGCCTTGAATTTGCACCCCAGCAAATGCCAGGTACCCAATCACAGCTGGGTGGACTGGTGGGGCTGGTAGGAGGCAGATGGAAAATCAGATGGAAAATTGCCTGAGTTGGACTGAAACTCGGACTCAGCCACCCTGAGCCAACAAAACCACTACACACACACACACACAGTCACCACACACACACACAGAAGTGAAATTAATCCTCCACAAGCTTTAGTGTTTTTTTTTTTGTTGTTTTTTTTTTGTTTTTTTTTTCACCTTAACTGTTGTCTGACCCCCCCCCCCTCCCCCCCCTACCCCGACATATGTAGGCGTGGCCATGACAACACTGGTGTGACGGACCGGGTGGTGAACCAGTTGCTGACTCAGCTTGATGGAGTCGAGGTATTGGAGGGTGTGTACATTCTGGCTGCATCTAGTCGACCCGACTTGATTGATCCCGCCCTCCTCAGACCTGGGCGCATTGACATGAAGATATGTTGTGACATTCCTAATGAGGTATAATTTGTGGGGATAACTGTATCCCCTGGCTGTGGGGGTGTGTCACTATTAGTTTGGGTAGTAGTATGGAATTGAATTTGTTAGTTTACATTTTAGTAGTAGAGTTCACTATGTTGCAATGACTTGTTTGGAATTAATTGTTTGTGGTAATCATTTTAGTGGGATTGAATTAACTCAAGTGGTATGGAATTGATTTCAGTTGATATAAAATTTATTCAATGGGTTTGGTATGGAATATATTCAATTGGAATGGAATTGGTTCAGTTGGTATGGAATTATTTTGATTGGTATCATCTGGTATGGAATTGATTCAATTGGTATGAAATTGAGTTCGTTTAGTTGAATTTAATTAACTCTTTTAGTGAAATATAAATTGGATAGAATACATTAACTTGCAGTATTTCCTTCCAGGAGGATCGCTACCAGATAATGAAGGCACTGACGCAAGACGTGAGCATCGGACCAGACGTGGATCTCAGAGAACTGGCCAAGCCTTGTTACACGGACCACTTCACGGGTGCCGATCTCAAGGCTCTCGTATTCAACGCCCAGCTCAAACTCGCTCACGAGATGCTGGAGAAGAGAAGGCGGAACAGGTTGTCCTCGTCTGTCTCGTCCACTCCCCCGCAGTCTATCGAGTCCAGCCCAGAGGTTGCGATGAAGATGGAAGCCGTGGAAGCTTCAACGTATTCTTACAATGAGTCTGAGAGTGTTGCCCGGAGGTACTCCGGGGTACCTGAGGATATGCAAGAAAAGGTACTTATCTCTGGTCTCTATAATACAATGAAGTTTAATTAGTAGGTTAGCACGATTCACGTTTAAGCTAACCAAACATTGCAGAAAGTGTTTTAAATACGAACTTTTTTTAATTTTTTAAAAGTGAAAGTATTTTTTTATCAATTATTTCTTATCAAAAAAAAAACAAAAAAAAAACTATTGCTATCCCCAGGCCATCAATATCAGAGCAAGAGAGCAAATATTCTCAAATGTGAGCTTGGCTGGTAGGAGTATGTGTTGTATACTATTGTTATAGCAGCAAATATTTTGTAGCAAGTGATTGATGATACTATATAAAGATGTGTGTATAATACTAGTCATGTGCTTCAGCACAAAGGACTAGTGAGCTGGCTTTGCTATAAGTCGCATTGCAAACAGGAAAGATTGCTAATTAATTCTTACAGTAAACCCTCAATTTTTCAAATAGAGAAGCTCACTATTAGCCACAGCCTTCAGTGTATATTCTATACTTTTCACCTCTAGATTTCTTGAAGCCTTAGTGTAGTGTTAAGCAACACAATTATAGTTTAAAATGTATTATTCCCTTTTGACTGCACACTGACGTCTATACATGTATGTATTCCCATGTAGTATTTAGCAATACACTGTGTCTACGTACATTTGCAAATGGCACTCAAGAGAATTGGCATAGTCCATTGTTTATTGTATGTCCATTATATTTGTTGCTATCAGTTGAAATAGTCGAACTGTACTCACTATTTAACTGTGTTAAAGAGAAGTAGTGCTGTCATTCAGGTCAGCCATGCATTGTTAGGCTATTGACAGTGTAAACTAAAGTTCAAGCATTTACATCTGCCCAAGGTTAGCCTAGCCTGCTTTTCAAGGCCAAAGTTGCCACCGAATGGTCTACAAGTTCAATACGCCTTTCATTTTTTCACCTTAACCAATTGGGAGCATATTGTGGAAGAGGATGTACATACCGTACATAGATATACATTGCACTTGAGAGTGTCTCACTTGTTTTGCTCACTTAAGTAAATTATCTGAGATACACCCAACACAGTCGCTGCTTTTCCCCGTTGCACAGCCACAGAAAGTCTATGTAGTACAACACTATGTATTATTTATTGTATTTTGTGATTTGTAGTTACGATAAATTCACTGGCAAGACCAGCAAGACGGACTCGACTGCTGTTGAACAGAAAATCAGACAGATGGTCACTTTGGCATAAGACACAACGGCATGTGTACTTCTCTAGGGCATATTTTAATTTATCAGAACTGCAGCAAAAACCACAACCAATAAACATTTTCAACTGATTGAATCAAACCATTTCTCTGTAGGTCATCTATTTTTCAAATATCTGATTTTAAATTTGAAATTGTTAAAGCTAAAATGATTCTTACACTGTCATTTTTAGTGGGGAAAATCAATGAGCAACAAAATTTTTTTTGGAATTCTGTTTGTTTGGTACGTACGTATCATTCTTTCATATCTTTCAGAAAGTGACAAACTGTTGTCCAATCAATTGAAGTGCCAATTTAATTTGTAGGATTCTAGCCTCCTTAGGAAATCAACTTCCATGTAGAATCATGTCGTAGTAACAGTATTCATTTATTACCTCATGGGCTAGCTGAGCTAAACAATGCTTACTCCGCACTGGTGCATTAACTAAAATATGGTAGTCACTTAGGAAGCCTACAAGGAGGGATGGGATAACTGGAGGAAGACACTAAGAAATTAGACATTGAACAAATTTTTTTCTTTAAAAGTTATAAGATGGATGACATGAATACATTATTGATGCTGAGACTAGGAAGTGCACAAGATTGTGTGTGACTTAGTCACTTGCTGACACAGAGAGAGAGAGAAAAAAATTAAAAAAAAATTGTTTATTTTCCTCCAGACATGGAACCAAAGCCTGAAATATCTGAGCCATCAATGGGTACAGCAACTGTTTCGTGATTTTCTTCGTCTGACAGATTACCTACTATTAACAACGGTTCAGCAGCATAGTTAATCTCCAGCGTTTCTTGCATTACTCTGCTCTCTGATCCCTCTTCCGGCTCACTAGGACCATAGTTCTCACGAGACATTTTTTGCATTACTCTGCTCTCTGATCCCTCTTCCGGCTCACTAGGACCATAGTTCTCACGAGACATTTTTTGCATTACTCTGCTCTCTGATCCCTCTTCCGGCTCACTAGGACCATAGTTCTCACGAGACTTTTCTTGCATTACTCTGCTCTCTGATCCCTCTTCCGGCTCACTAGGACCATAGTTCTCACGAGACTTTTCTTGCATTACTCTGCTCTCTGATCCCTCTTCCGGCTCACTAGGACCATAGTTCTCACGAGACTTTCGTCTAGTTGCAGGAGCTACTGTAAGCCTTGGATCAATCATTTCAGATGGTACAGGATCTTTTTTCAGTATAAAGGAACTACTTGTGATACTGTTGCTGGCTATAGATGCTGGAAATGGTTTTTGTATAGAAGATACCACATGGTAGAGCTCGGAAGTGTTTTTGAGAGGGTTTGTCCCTGTTACCATCCTTGATGGCAATGAGTCCCTGGTTTCAAGAAATGGTTTCTTTTTGTTTGTGTTTAACACAAATATTATGCTCAGAATTACTGATAAGACGATGCAAAGTGCCAGCAATGTCTGAGCTCCTTTGAACTTTTTCTTATCTTTCAGAAGTGGTTCCATGTTTTCTATCAAGAACATACACTAAGTGAATGACATAATACATTGGACTAGACACACACAACGTAATTGCCACTAACAATTATCTCAATTGAACTCCTCTACTGGGACCTACCAACACCATGCAACTTGAAATAAATTGTACACACACACACAGCTGGTCGACCGCACTATGCCTGGACTACTTACACCACGATCAGCGGTTGGAGAAACGTAGATGCCTCACCACAGAAATGCCCTCGACAATTTACCGCTTAAAGCGCGCTTTTTCTAGAGTGAAGAACGAGTTTGAACCGGTTTGGTACTACACCGTTAATCAAGTTGGGACGACGCCGTACCTACGATAGACTACAGCATGCAATGTGCGGCTTTATCGTAACGCGCCTGAACCGTACATTCCAAGAGTTCCCTTACCCACTTATTTGTATGCCTGTCTCTTTTACCTCATAGTTGCTTTTTATTTTATTTTAGTGTTACATGAAAATGTAGTTAAGTACAACATAGATAGTAGACAGAAGTAAGAGATATGTCAAGTGAATCTTGCATAGAGGCTGCATGCAAGTCAGTATATCAGTGCTTTAATGGTAGTGTGAATAAGAACGTGTTCAGGATTTGTGGTTTTCAGTAGCAGAAGTAGGCGAGGCATAGCAAGTCTGGAAGCCCATGAACCACCACTTGCCACTCCCCTCTCCACTCAGTTGGAAGACTTTAGAGAGCCTCCGGAGAAGTGACTCCAAATAGTAGCTGTTGTAGGCAGGGTTGAAGTTCTGGAAGTAGCTGGTGATGGCGTCGATGCTTGCTCCCAGAGGATGGACAGTGAGGAATGCCGCCAGAACTGCCACTATGGCTACTTCAGCCTCAGACAGGCCCAGCCCAGAGGATTCTGATCCTACAGACTTTCTCATTTGAGCGTAGGCGGCAGCAGCAGAGGCTAGGGAGTTCTCACTGGCGTTCTTGTCGATGACTGCATTCAAGTCGTCCATAGAGACACCATCTATTACTTCTTCCACGTCAGTACTCAACATGTCTTCAGTCTGACTCGAATCGGCCTGACAGTAAACAAAACAACACCATATGATACAAAAGTCAATACACACTAAGAGATAATTGAAACTTTTTCATGACAGCCAGTACATACCACAGTACACCAGTTAACAACTTGCAAGTTTACTTAATTGTTTGGCACTTATTTTACATGAGCAAGTATCCCACCACTGTGGCACTTGATGTACTATCTTCTGCAAATTAGGAATGTAATGCATTACCTTTTTTTTTTTTTTTTTTTTTTTTAATCCATTGTTATTATTCTCTACCACTTGGTTTAAACACCAGTCCGCTTTTTCAAAGTAGTTGCTGGTACAGATGACACGTTACCAACCCAAATTAATTTTCATGAATAAATACAATCATCGTTATTACTGACACCGCTTTACCAACCTGGCTCAGCCCATGTATTATTCGTGAATGCACACACCGTCGTTGTTACTGACAGACAAATGCATTATTATAGTGGAGAAAATTATAGACTGGATGCTTATATATATATATATATATATATATATTGCATCATGTCAATCAAATCCTAAAAAAAAAGCCTTATAGAGAGTAGCCGCAACTGTTTATGGGGCACCTGTGTGTGTTGAGAATGACTAGAAAACTATACCACTGCAGGTGTAAACAACCAGATGTGATGGATTCTAGGCAGCAAGAAGCATTGGAATACTTCAATCATCAAAAGACCAGCAGTACAGTTGAACTTCAGTCCCGAACTTTAACTATCCGAGCACTTCAGTTAACCTAACACCCAAAATCTAATATAGCACGTGCAGACATGAAAATTGCTTGACCACGCCTTTCCCTTCGTGTTTTATAAATACAATTTCTATGGTTTTCAGTTATATCTGAACATTTTAGTTATCCGAACACTTCTCCTTGTTCCTAGTGTGTTTGGATAATTATTAGTCCTACTGTACATGTGCATTCAGTGAAGCCAAGCCCTCAGAATGGTAACTACACATTCTGGGAGGGCAGATTCAATGAATGTATACAAAATAACAAAACAAATGCATCCTTTGCTATAGCTTATTTAAACAAGTCTTGTTTACTATAGAGTAAGTTTACTAAACAACCCTTGCCTGTCTCTAACATAAACTCTACCGTACGGCTGTTCACCCAACAAACACAGTTAGTTAGAACGCAGTTCGATACAGCACAGTTGAGAAAAGATGAAGACAAAAGTTGCAGTAGCTTTCTTGTTAGCACTAGAGGCAGCTTTTCTAGTCAACCTTGGCAGCAGTGGATCCAGTAAGTTATTTGTAATTAGGATACCGTTACCATTTAATGTATAGTTATAATGCAGTTCCTAATGGAGGGTTAGGGTTAGCTGTGGTATACTGAACTTAGCAGGGACAACAACTGATACCTTTCAAAAGCATTATCATCTGTTACACAAAATCGCAAAAAATATATTGGATTTGTTCTCGACCTACTGCTCCAACCTTAAATGACAGTTTCAATTAGTAAGCCATATGAAAACTAAGTGTAACAGCATGTATATCTTTTCTCCTTACATCTAAACTCCACAAGTCAGGAGGTTATATTAAAGTCAAACAACGGCCCAAGCATTGATCACCCATCTAGTTGCCATATTGAAACAAACAAAAATATGCTGGCTGTTATAATGTTACTAAAGCAGGAAATGCTACATAAGACAAAATTGTAGTGACTATTGACAAACAATGGTTTTTTACACACACACAACTCTCCCTCTTAGAGTCTAAATGCCAGGAGTTTCAATGCAAGAATGGGAAGTGTTTGCTTTGGACTTCTTACTGCAACAAGCGAATAGACTGCTCTGACAAGTCTGATGAATCCTCAATGTGCGGTAAGAAATCATAAACACTACAAGCATTATCCATGCTTGCTGACATTATCTAATCCAATTACACACACACACACACACACACATACACACACCTGATCCATTGCTCTATGTATTACACAGATTGCACTAAGGACAAGTCCAAAAAGTTTCACTGTAACAATAAACAATGCGTACCAATCAAATACCAATGTGATGGACAGAAGCAGTGCAGAGATGGATCAGATGAGCTCAACTGCCAAGGATGTAAGTTCTGGGCAAAGAAATGAGGAGCATGGCCTCAGGTAAAGACCATAGTTGTCTTATGCTATTGTAATGTAGTATTAATGCCTTTAAAAAAAGTAGTACATGTACTATAACTATATAAGCATGTGAGGATAAGAATATGCTGTCCAGTGTTTAATTTAATAATTTCATCTTATTCTTCAGTTCCGACTGAAACAAATAAATTACCACTGTCGGTCTCAATTGCCAAATTTAAAACAATACTCTTTCCACGAAGCCAGTTTCATTTGTAACAGTTGCTTCATTTTGTTAAGCTACACACCCTAAAGTTACGTGCAGAATGACTATATATGGCATGGATCAAACATATATTTTTGTTACATATACACGCACACACACTAACAGCAACCAATAGCACTTCTGGCAGTGATGCTCCCACCACATCCATAAACAACCCTACCACTACCAATAGAGTGTCATCACTATCATCATCTCATTCACGGCTATCTCACCAGTACAAACTCATGTGGATCATCGTGGGAATAGTGGTAGGAGTCACTGGCCTCCTTACCTGCCTAACTTTCTTGGTAGTCTACATTGCCGTGGCTACAGTCTCCGTGAAACGGTTCAAGGAAGGTCAAGACAAACCAGTAATGCTCCACTATGACAATGTTCCCAGTGAAGGGCAAGAGAATGAAGACAGTGAAGTAGATGGGAACATTTACGAGACAACAGAACTGCTAGAGCAACCGCCCACCTACCAAGAGGTGGAGAAGTCAGACCGAGGCGTTTACTCGCAAATTAAAGGTCCTCGCTAAAGATTTAAGTAAGGAACTAACCAACAGTAGACAACATAGCTGCTTTGTTGTATCTTTTTTATATTAGAGTACATAATTATGTATTGCCTTATACATGTATGTAAAGTGTATGTTAACATTGTCATTAACTTCACTGAGATCCACAAAAATCTTGTAAATTGATTACTTTTCCCGTCCCGTGTTAAGTCATAACAAGCAATTTGGGATCAATTCACAACAGTAGGACAGACAACTGCATTGGTCCCCATAGCATGCACGTCAAAAATTTGAAAATATTCTAAGGTTTTAATGTAAGAGAACTCTTTATGTATTTGCTTATCAACCAAACTTTCTTTATACCGTATTCCAACTACTCCACCAACTGAATAGAAGTTGTAATAATAGCACATTTTTCTGGTTCTAACAGCCAATATTGTTAATTAAAACTTAATCTGACGGTTCGACTTCTTGCCAAAGTCCTCTTCAGGGGTCAACTGAGGTCGAACTCTCCGTGGTGATACAATAACACAATGTAAACAGCAAGATTTCTGGAGGGTACGCTTACTGTTCATTATATCCTGGAGGGTGATTGGCACGCAGCATGGACAGCCAGCATCCTGGAAGCTCTAAACCTATGTCTCCGTTAGTTTGACCTCAGTTGACTCCTGAAGAGGACTTCAGCAAGAAGTTGAAACATCGGGTTAAGTTTTAAATAACAATATTGGCTGTTAGAACGAGACAATTTGCTATTGTAATTATTTCAGCTGAGAATGACTGTATCATTGAATAGAAGTCACCACCACACACCCGTATACAGTATAATTACAAGCTACATCCTCCACCGCCAAACAAATAAAAAGTGCATTACTTACTTTTCCTTCTTTTGTAACACCTAAAGCCTTCTCCCATTCCTCAGGACATGTCTACAACAACATGAAAACACACACAAACAAACGAACAAACAAAAACAACAACAAATAAGTTAATGACAGATATTTCCTTTTATAACCACTAAGTTCAGAAAGGTTCTTTTTAATGTCAAATTGCTCTAATAATTGTAAAACAACAACAACAACAAGGATGACTTACTTTTTTGAATTTGGCCATAAGTGTCTTTAACTGCAGGATCTGAGCAACAACACATTCAGGACGTCACTGCACTAAAGTGTTATTATGTCTGGCCTACCTGCTTGTCTTTCTTCTCAATGGCGACTTCCCTGTCCGTTTTGAGCTGCTCAATCTCCTTCTCAGCCCTGTCTAAGTCAGCTTCTAGGTTAGCATCAACACCTGAAACACAGACAAATACATGGAGTAGGTACTTGTTAGTTCATCCAACAACTTGACCTTCCCACTATCAATACTAACTGACATTGGAAAGGAAATGCATGTAGAGAATAAGAAAAAAGGAGAAAAAAAAAAATAAATAAAAATAAAAAATATATATAAATAAAAAAAAATAAAAAAATAAACAAATAAAATAAAGTAAATAAAATAAAACTAAAATAACAAAAACAAACAAACAACAACAGTATCTTATAATCTATAGCCGAGGAATAATTTTGAGTACATTAATTAATGAATCACTCTGGCTCACCACTTGCTTGCTTTGCAATTTTGCGAGGTGGTTCATCCCTTTGCTTCTCATCCTCTTCTTCTATCTTAGACTGTAGTCTCTCCTTGAGTTCCTGAGTACAACAATACACATTGAACATGAAATACCGTAGCTATAATAGATTAAACTGTCATGGCTGAACAAATTATGTGAGCACTGTGTAAAGAGTTCAAAGATAAATGAAACTAAAAGTAGTCGTGTATTCAGTGGTCAAGTGATGGTGAGTGAGATAGCCAAGGACATGGAATTTGAAATGTAAATGCCATGTGTTGTCAGCAAATTTATGACTAAACTAGAGCACCAAGGGTGCGAACTCTCAGCGCTTTAGTACACAACTAAGATTTCTTCAGATTACTTTAACTTCTAATTACTGAGGATGCACGCAATTAAGAGAAAATACACGAACTATAGGTGATCATGTGACTGCTGTATGACCTAAACCAATGTACGTGAAAGGTAAGGGTCGTTATGGTCAATTTAAGGGACTTAAATTCTTTTACCGGGTCAGGTCATACTATTTAAAAGATTAGTTCTCAGCCATTCATGAAATCGAATGCTGACAGACAAACACACTACTGTAACCATCTCGTGCATGCGCGCTGAGGGTTAATTATACCTCTCTGAAATAAGATTGACAAACTGAAATAAAGCAATGTTAGTACTAAACAATAATTTGTGCAGAAGTGGGCGTGTACAATTGCTAATAGACAGACAAATAGATGTGGCCTATTCTACACCATGCTCTAATTGGAGGGCACTAAGTAATCAAGGAAATAGGGCAAATATATGTTACACATGAATCTAACTTTAGAGGAGGAAGAAAAACACAAGAGAGAGAGAAAAAAGAAGCTGAACCAAAGTGAAGAGGTGCATTCATGTGTACACAGAGGAATATATACAAGATCATAGCACCAGATGTAGCTTCCATCAAAAATGAACTCCATGTTAACATAAAATTAATGGGCGATGGTTAAATAATATCATTGGTTGGTACCTACACAACTAATTAGTAAGCTTCTTACATGTAACTAACATTCTATACCACGAGGTTGGAATAATTGCTAACGGGTCTTGAAGAGAATAGAAAGCCAGTTATCTTAACATGTTGGAACCAAGGGATACTCAACGTTGATTTACTGATCACGCCTGATTAGGAAAAATGTATGTATCGTTGTGAACATACAATTATTTTGATACAGTAGTCAAGTGCTGGACTGAGGACCAGGTCATAATGTACTTGTGTCTCTCACCTTAGCCTGTTCCTTCCACTGGGTAATGGTTTTTCTCTGGCCTTTGGTAAAAGAACTCCACATTTTACCAGTAGCAGCAGAATCATACACCTCCACCATCATTTCCGCTAACAAAAGAACAATGCAAAAGGGCCAATATATATATAATATGTACATTAGATTCCATTTACAATACTTGACTACATTATTAGTAAATGGTAAATTGTTAATGGTCTCAGCGTGCATGTGTGAGAGGATTATAATAGTTGTCCTGTCTGCCTGTTTGTCAGTCTGTCACAACTCTGATTTTGGAGATTACCCACAATTAGCTGTTGAATTAGGTATGACCTTACTCAGATTTAAGACCTTTTATTGTGCTACGTCTTTTTAATTTCAGGCTAATTTTTCTCTTATGAAGGCAGCGTTTACATGAACCGTTCAATTGCTCGAGCTGTGTGGATACCAGATTAGAATAGCCAATAAATTATTCTTTAAGTCCGAGATGATTTAGTAATAGCTGGCTATAATGTACAGTTGCGCTGAGGCTGAGGGTTAGCACCTTTGGTGCTTCATTATAATCTAGATCGAACATTTCCATCATTACAGCAATGCATATGAGTGGTTGGCAAGGCATCCCACCCATGCAGAAAATGGTGAGAGCTGTTACTGCCGTGAACACCATATTAATTATTAACAGACTCACAGATCAGTTATTACTAAACTCGGATAAGAACCAAAACCCGGAAATTAATCTACAATCAACTAAATGCCAGTTTGCAACTAAGCGTTACTTTTAGACCGCCCACGTTTACTATGGCTCACAACCAACACATGATAAGCAATATGTCATCACTGTTGTTTCTTGCAGTGGAATAACAACCCAACCCTCAAGCTGGGCTATTTACACTTTGAACAGATGGTACTCCCTTCAACAATCTCACCTTCTGACAACAGCTTTTGTAGAGCAACCTTTCTCTTCATGTTGTACTCAAATGCCTCCTCGTCATGTGTCTGAATGACTTTGTTCAGTTTGCGTCCGTGTGTGTTGATGGAGGTAACAGCATTGTACACAGGGGTGGCAGCTACATCCTCTAGCTGGGACTTGGTAAGCCAGAAAATCATAGTCTTGGCAGCAAAGTTGAAGCAATCCTCCCCATGAATCTCACTAGTAATGGCCTGGACATTAGTAGCGCTATACGGGAGTGGTTCATCATCCTGAGATTTCTTCTTGAAATCATTTTCAGACTTGTCTTGAGCATAGTCCACGTGAATTTTGGACTTGTCCTTGGAAGAGTAGGAGTTTTTGATGCGGATGGTGCATCCAGATAGCTCCATCGCCATATCCACGGCGTTCTCATCTATAAACTGGACATGACCAAAGTTTCGACCTCTTGATACACGGGTGTCGATGATTTCGCCACATTTTCTGAAAATGTCCCTGAGGTGAACATCAATGCAGGTGTCTGGCAGGCTGCCCACAAATACTGTGTGGCATTTAGCCGGCTTAGGGCGGCGATGAGGTTTGGAGTCAAAGGGGTTTTTGAAATCGACAGCAACCATGCCGCACATGACATACGACTCATGGGGAGGAGGAGGAGGTGGTTCCATGGGTCCGCCAGGTGGAGGACCAGGACGAGGGGGATACATTCGGTACATGTCAGCAGCCCCTGGACCATAAGGGTCATCGCTAGGGTAACGGCTCCGTTCAAAATCATCGTAAGGCTCACGACTGTCAAAATAATCATCATCGGGATATCTCACAGCTCGTCTTGGAGGTCTGTCCAAGTCGTCCTTGTAGTAATCCATTATAAGCTAGATAATAAATAAAAACTGATCATAATTTATTTTCCTCCCTTACAAACTCTACCTTTTAACAACAACTCTTATTGAGATGTATGAATTGATATAACCTAACTGCTCTTATATTGATCTATTATTATTACAGTAGACCCTCAATTATCCGAACACCTCAGGACCGAGGGTTGTTCGGATATTTGAAATGTTTGGATATTCGAAATAAGTCATTTTGAATGGGGTCTTAATCTTTTATCTATTTAATGCACAGCAAAATTCCAATGAATATCATTATAATTCCCAAAAAATTGGTGTTCGGATTAGCGAGAGTTCGGATAACTGAGGGTCTACCGTATTGCGTGTATTTGTGACTGGCTTCAGAAACAGCTCCCACTGTTCAGTGGTATGTTTCAGTTATGCCTTTTAATCAGACCTGGCTAAATGCAGCTGGTCAGAACATGTTCATTGATATGCATTGAGCTACAAGTCACCTCCTCTAATTGCTCAAAGAAGGTCATTCATGTACTGCATTTGTTGCCAGGTATACTACATGTAAAAGCCAATTGAAAGGGCTGGGGTATGAATTAAAGTGTGAATTGTACTTTAAGTGAAACATTCCATAAAGAAATAGTCCCAAATTAGGTGCTAACGTGAAATGTTACTGGATTGTTGATACTATTGTGCAAATGCAGACGTACCCTATTAATAGCTGCTAATGGAAGAGGAGCACAATTCCATTTGCTCCATTGAGAAGTATTAGATTGGAAATTATGTGTTCGCTTTTACCATTTAATTCACACTAAGCCTTATTTCTGATTATCTTAACACTATAAAATAAGATTCAAAAGTGGATGTAAATATAACATACCAAGACGTAAATTTTAACTGCAAGATATACTACGCATTCTGCCTTCACTGCTACAATTTTTATGCTACCATAACCTAAGCGGTTACCACTCTTTCCCTGACATGTAGTAATTGAATGAGGTTTTGCTTAAGATTTTTTTTTTTTAATGTTCCTTGTTTTAGTGACTTCAATTCTTTGAACCACAAACCTTGATATGACAAATTCCAGAAGTTGGGTAGTAACTAAATTGTCTGTTATACATTCACTTCGTTCATGCAGTCAAAAAACTAAAGAGCTAAACTTTTTAACTAGTTTAATTACAGGTTACTAAGCAAAGACAGAAAAGGTTGAAACTTTCTCTCAGGCAAATTTCTTCTAGTTCTTTTTTTCTTACCTGTTTAGCTTAGAGCTCGGTAACCGAATTGAATATTTCTTTCTTCAAGGAATAAGACAACGTCAGTGTCTTCCCTTTCCCTTTTACTACTTTACAACTGTATTGTCCACCGGGAGTCTCGTTTTTTTTCTCCCCGGTGCACGTGAGAGCAATAAAGGCATGCGCGTAGGGTCAATTTTTAAAAAGATGGCGGGGAAAGGGCGGGGTATAATAATTGGCCGAAATGGAAACAGTAGCGTCCAATGGGTCCCTGCGGACCAGAGGTGAGTATGAATGTTGTTTAAATGTATCGTCAAACTTTCTTCCTGTAGTTGCTCCTGTCAACAACGAATATGTATCGCATTTGAGAGATATATCTTCCAGGGAAGGATTGGACCATGATTCGATCCTAGCTTTAGTGACGATTATATGTGGAAAAGGGTCATCAGGAACATCAAGTGAGTTCACCTGCTCACTTTAAGGCATAAATTTTAGTGTCTGTATTCACATCCATTTGATTCTTTGCTCTAAGGTCTTCAAAATCACATAGACTTGGTCCGATGTCTGATTCCCAAAACAACAGTTCCTATAGCAGCAGTGTTTCAGTGTCTAGGTTCCATGCACGTCCTGCCGAGTGCCCTTCAGCGAGCTCTATTTCAGTGGCTGGTATTAGTGTTTGACCTAGTAGAGGATGTGCCATGTTTCGAGGCGACTTATGACCTATTGTTCCAGTTTCTGTACTATGACTCAGTTCGTCCCGCAGTGGCACAGCTCCTGTGCTACTTGACTACCACAAGACATGGTGGGTACCGCTGAGGGGGCAGGGTGATGGGCTGTACCAGGATCAAATACAATGTGATTCGTAGGGAGGAATACCTAAGGAAATGGCACAACACATAATTAAACCCATTTCAACACTCAGTTTTATTTTTTAGTGTTTCAATGGGGCGAAGGTTCATTTGTATTTCATTTCTTGTAGAAAGTTCTCATAATACAATGCAAGTGTTTATGGTGAAGGCTTAAATATGATTCATATAGTGCAGTGATATGCAATGATTATGATTTGATAAGTATCAATGCAATTATGCTTGCCATTTTAATTTTTGATGCCACTTCTGTCCAATGCTCTCCAACCAAGAGCGCACTTACAACACTCTCCGATGTTGGTAAGTGGTTGAGCTAAAACAGCTGTACGACGAAGAACCTTAGTCAAATAATTTATTTAATATTAAGGTATGATCAAATATAGGTCCAGTTTTTCACCAAGCAACTGTTAGGGTACACCTTTTCCAGTTCACCAATGAGGTGTCACTCGACCACCTTTTATACATAACCCTAAAATGAAATACTTAATTTTGGCTCAATATGCCTCTCTTTGTAGTGAGGGAGTTCAGAGTTGAGCGACTGCAGGAGCTGTGTGATCGTGTGTTGGTGTTTGACGACCAGGAGGAGGACTCACTGCTCACGCTCCTGGCTCTCTATCGTTTCATAGCACCACAACTCTTCCAGCAATACAGATCTTCACCAGAAAGGGTAAGGAGGAACACAGTAGATGCTATCTCACATTGTTATGTCGAAATTATACAAGGAAATATGTCTTGTTTCACTTACGTCCATATCTTAGAGACCTTTTTAATAAGACTGTAGTAAGATAAATGGTAAATTAAATTAAAGTGCTTTATAGAATTTGGTTTCATCAGTATTAATTATCAGTATTGTTATATTATTATTATTGTTATTATTATTATTTACCTCTGTCCTGGAAACAATTACCACCTAATCCTTATTATTTATTTATTTATCCTTATTATTTATTTATTTGTTTTGTTTGACTATTTTATTATTATTATTATTATTATTATTATTATTGCGTGTTTTATTACTATTATTAATGATTATTATCATTATTAAAACAGTATTATTATTATTATTACTAGCAAGTACCCCGCCACATAGTGGCGCTTGACGTATTGCAAAGAATGCAGTAGCACAACTTATCTTGCTCAGTTATCATTCTCTACCATTGGTTAAGGCTACATAAGTTTCCCTCTCCTGCTCTCCTTCTCTTTTTTCGAACTATCTGAGCTTTTCTTATACCCACCTCTCCTATCTTCAGCTCTTCTTCTTGAGTCATGGAGTACCCTTTTTCCTTTGTCTATCTCTCCTGCTTCTGAATTTCTGTCCTACTTCTAGAAACTTTAGTCTTCTATTTCGTACTTTAGCCTTTCGTTTGAAAACTAAACCCCGCTTTTACTCATCACCCGCTTTTTAGTTATAATAAATCGCTCACCTTTTTGCCTTCTCTTCTATTTTAAACCTGCACGTCTTACCTCGCCGATTCCATCCACTTTTCAGTTACGATTAATCACCTTTACCTTCTCTTCCGTATTTTGCCTTCCTTTTTGAAACCTACGCCGCCTTCCGTCGTCTATTGCACCCGCTTTTTAGAAATAACCAGCACATTACTGACTTACCGTAAGGTGACGCTGCTTTACCAAACCGTGCATAGCTCATGAATTATTCATGAATACACACATCGTCTGTCGTCGTCGTTACTGACACACAAGTGTATTATTATATAGATTATATTATTATTATTATTGTAATTATAGCTATTTAGTTAATTGAATTTAAACTAATTTTCACTATGACTTATTACTATTTTAAAAAAAATAAGCATTTTCTTATTTATTTGTGTACCTGTAGGTATGGTTCAAGTTAGCAGAGCAAGAGTTGTGTGAAGGCATAAGAAGAGTACAGAGTCTTCAACCTGGCTCTCCGGTGAGTATATATATTGGTAAGGTGTAGTCGATGTTATATATTTCCCTTCCTTGTGTTGGATTAATAATAGCCTCTCAAGAGACGGCGAAAGTTTGAGAGTAAGAACGGGCAAATAGGCAACAGTGAAGGCGTGGCATTGCCGTCTACAATGAGTGAGCTGTGCCAGTCTCCTAATGTGCGGGTAAGGTGTGGACGTGTACTACTACTACTACTACTGTGTGTTCTCATCTAGTGTACACAACATTACCCTTGTCTAATTGTTCCCACTCCCATTATTCCAAGTCTCGAAGTTCTTTAATATTTTTCTTTCAATTTTTCCTCCTGTACCAGTTGTTAGAATTCATCATTCTTCTGTATAAAAAAATACCACTGGCTGTATACACTCCAAATTGTTGCTCTAAAATCCAGTGGAACTTTTTGAATCAAAATTCTACTAATCTTTTCCACCCGCCGTACTCCCCAATGAACGCCCTGAATGCGGATATTTTGTGGTGATGGCATTCGTGTGTGTGTGTGTGTGTGTGTGTGTGCACGATGTGCTATAGCTATGTGGGAGCATGTCTGCAGTCCTTCGCTCTCCCCTTCTTCCTCATATCCTGTCTCTGTGCTCTGAACCTGCTGACTGTCTGAGGTTCTCCATTCATCTGCACAACACACTCAATAGAGGTGCATAGCACAGTCAGTATCGTTATTAGCCCCCCCCCCCCGGCTATTGCATTGTTCATTGTTTTTTGTATATTGGCTGCATTAACTCAAGTGTCTCGTGATATCAACAACAAAAAAATAGTAATAATAATAATAATAATAATAATAAATAATAAAAAAAAATATATACATGTATATATATATTCTCATGTAAGGTTGGCTTAATATGTTGGTTAGGTTTGTCTAGAATAAGCTAGACTGAACATGTTTTGTGCTGTGTTACATGTATGTATGCACGCGTTTGTGCATATAGTGATGGAAAGACATGTGTCAGGAATGGAGAACTCACAGGCATCTTGTCTTCTACAGCGAGTGGTTCACCTCTGCACCCAGATGCTGGTGAGTTTGAGGCAAGGTGAAAGAAGAACATGCCCTGAAGCATGAAATCAGAGTTGGCATTTAGCCCCAAACATGCCTGGACATCTGCCACTAACTATTAACATGTGTTCATTGTTTATGTGAGTGACTCTGCAGGAGCTGGTTCCTGGTGTGATGAGGTTTCTACAGGACTTACTGCATCACTGGAATGGAGAGGACTACTCACAACTTGTGTTCCAGCTCCTATCTCTTCTTCCATTGATGAAATTTACTGGTAATGAGCAAGAAAGTGTGTGTGTGTGTGTATGTATGTATGAGTGAGTGAGTATGTGTGTGTGTGTGTCATGAAGTGGTTTGTTTGTTGTTTGTGTGTGTTTACCAGAGTTGAAGCACAACTATCTGGAGCCTTTGGAACATCTTATGGTGACCAAAACTTCGTTGCCACGTGGGAGGAGCTTCAGACATCATGTTCTGCGTTTCCTGGCAAATCTGCTCCACCACTGGGCTAGGCACGGGTGTGTCCGCCATAAGCACTTGGCCAAACAGGACCTGAAGACTAGATCACGTGCGAGGTAAGATGATACAGACGATTGGGCTTTCAATAATACACTTATTCCCTGCGTAGGTCAAGCATATTTGTGGATTCAGTATGGAATAGAGACAGTATAGTTTCAGAATTGGATCCTGTCAAGACTATATCTTCTGTGATAGCGTATTCAGAGAGAATGGTCCTGTCTGCCATTGAAATGGATCAGGGACATCCTGTCATTCTACATGCAGCTGCAGCTTTCTATGAAGTGGTAAAGCGTTCAATATCTCAGCAGCACACCACACACAAGAAGTTAATGTAGTCCTAGTTGAAAGGAAAATGGTTATTAAATGTATTGCATATCACCTATGTATTTCTTTCCCTGTGCTTAATAGGTGACTTCTTTGCCCAACAAGTATGGACTTTCAATTTTAGTGGTGCCACGCCCGCAGTTGGTGCACCTTAGTTTGCTGCATCTGGAGCCCTCGGCTCTTTCCAAGACTCTTCCTTGCTACGTGAGGTAACAAACAGCACATGCTCTGCACCGAATAAATTCTATTGATATGCTTTTCGTATGTAATTGTGTGCGTTTTAGATGCTTGAGCAATATAAGAGTGGTAAGTTGAATACATAGTTTATTCAGTAGTATTTAAGTACGTATTCACTATAGTTCTACCAGTGGTTTTGTTTCTGTGTTTTACATCAAACAGATGTGAAATGGTAGTAATAGACTAGATGACTAGTCATAAACAATTTTGTTAACCATTATTTGTTGTGCAGTCACGTACGGTGGAGCGGACAATTCAGTTGAACACTACGGTGTTGGACTTGTGTGAGGCTCTGTGGAAGTGTCGCGCATTTGCCAACTACGCCAACAGAACCTGCCAGACCAAACTCTTCACCACTGACAGGTCAGCATGATTCCTGGATGGTTATACTGGACGAAGGTTGAAAGTCGTTTGCACTCAATCTTGAAAATAGGTTGCGCCACAAGTATACGTACTGTATTTATTACTTGAATGCTCTTGTGAATTTACACTGGAGTTCTTATTGCAGTAAAAGCATAAGCAACGCAGACTCTTGTGCATCCATCCACCCCTCATCATGCAATAGTACCCCAATGGTAGCTATTTATGTACAATTCTGTATTCTCTATTCATGAACATAGATATCAATGCCTTCAGTTCAATAGATGCACTTCTTTATGGTCTTTTTTATAGCAGATATAATTTTGTTAACTGTACTTGTATTTTTCTTTATAGAAAGTACATCAAGGCATGTGGAATTTCAAGTCCAGTTGAATCCAAGTTGAGTGTGTTCAATCATCCTTCTCTGCTATGTTACATTGTACACTTTCTGAAGAATGTAAGAAAAGAGGAAAAGTCAGATTTAGATTAAAAGTTTTATGTGATTGCATTGTGTTCATAGGCACAAATATATGACCCCACTCGCCACAAAGATTTTCGTGAGCTAATTGCTGACAAAGCTACTAAAGTTCAGTTACTGGACTACTTTCAGCAACACAAACTGACGGGTCTTGCCAAGTTCATATCTACTTTCATAGTATTGGTTTAATTAGATTTGCTTGTTATTTTTAATCCAATTTTGAATGTATATTTATGTAATTTTTATAGTATGATTGCGGCAATATTTTTACACTATGTGAAATATTTTTCTAAATTATTCGAATTTCAAATTTCATGATGAATAGAAGGAAGAAAGGGAGTATTGAAAGAGAATGATAAATAATAGAATTTGGATCAAGACATTTGAGATGGTTCCATATGTAAATGTATACACTAGGCCAGGAGGAAAGTGAGACAGTGAGATCTGCAGCAATGAGAAACTAGTAGGGCCAGTGTACAAGAATTACAGAAATACAAACAAAAAAATGAAATTGACTTGTTTTTGTGCAGCTGCTACATGTGAGCATGTCCTGTGAGAGCCAAGAAAAATGGTGGATGGAAAGGAGTGAGTTTTGCTGCGAGAGAGAGAGAGAGAAAGGCTTCTATTGCCCGGGCCACTATGCGATGTATTCGTAGACGCTGCTGTTGCTAGGACTTCTTCTCAAGTAGTCTCTCTCTATTAGACTCTCTATTCTCTTCTTCAAATCTGAGGGCTACAAGATGACAGATAGCACCATTATAAATGGAAAATACAAACCTTCTTTATTGGTAGTGACAAAAGCCTATGAACTAACTCTTTCATTTACATAGCAAAGCTATATTTATTATTATTATAATATATTCATTAATATTTGCCTTTTCTTGGTTCAACCAACATAATTGCCAAAATATTCTGATGACCTTGAATGATTCAACATGTCTTAATTGTATTTTGTATGAGGGCGGCTTTTTTTTTCTCTATAGTTAAAAACAAAAACAAAACAAAAAACACTGTAAATATTCAACCCATACCTATCTAACTGTATTGACACTTGACCAAATATAACATGTGTATTAATAAAGTAGAATGTACGCAGAACCACCACCAGCATGAGAGGCCGGCCACATGTGCTGTCCATGCATGTAGAATACTTACTCGAATGTGGAATCGTAGCTGTCCCATGCACTCAGTGAAGAGGAGGTTGTGAGAAAGTGACCTCCTCATCTTCATGATTCTAACTATGGCAGCATCCACCTGGTAGTTCCTGTCCAGAAACACACGCTCATTAGTGGCCTCGTTCTCCTCCACCTGTAGATGACAGAGAGAGGATAACGGTGGTAACAGCAAGTGGGCGTGACCACATACAAAGTGAAGGACCAAAACTTGGCCCATTTCCTTCAATTATTCACACCTAAAATGCCAGTATCATTCTAAAAGATGATGAAAAGTAAAATTAAATGGACTATTGATGAATAGATTGTTTGGGCAGCAAAAGAAAAAAAATTGATGAAAGTAAAATTGTTGGTATGGGAATTAAATTTAAATGGACTACAGACGAGGGATGAGCTGTTCAGCAGAACTTGATATCTTGCACTGTTTATGTTGATGTACTTTATAACTGGCTTCCAACACATGGTCAAGGTATTCATTTACAGTACTAAGTGCATGTTCACAATATGCTTCATTAATCATTTCTTCACACTCACAGTTTCCCTAATCTGCACTTGGTTGATTTTGATTCGACACAACTTGTGTTTGAAGTCTTTGCTGTACTGGAACATGTCTGTGTCATGGACTTCCTTGGTCTTGGGAGTCTTCAGCAACACCCGAGCCTTACCCAGCGACAGAGACTGGAGAGTTCGCTTCAGTTGATCATTCTCTACACAAAGTAAAAGAAAGCTGGTATCTTGTTCTTGAAACAAAACTAAACTCACTGTAATTGTTAGCTATTATTAACCATACTGAAAATTATGATAAATGAAAGACTCGGTGGAGCGAGTATACATTCACGCATGTCCATCACTCACCAATGGCTGTCTGCTCTCTGATATCCAGGTATGTCAGACCATCCACTTTGTTGAACAGAAGGAGAACAAGTGTTTGGAACAAAGACACTTGGAGTTCCTTTTCGCCATGAGGGAAGCTGGACTTGAGGACACACTGACCCAGAGAGTGCTGCCATTGCAACTTCCTGCCGTTGTGCTTGCTTATGTAAAACACTTTGAACTCTTCTAGATACTTGGCCATCTGGAGGAAGGGAAAATAAAGCAAGAGTGGAGTGAAATGTGTTGAATTTCTTGTGATAGTAAATGCAGTTGCACTAATACCTATCATGCAGAATCCATACCAAACACGCTGACTTTAATTTCAATCAGAGCTCAAGTGAGCACTGGAGACATGTGCTATAGAACATCAGCGAAGTATATTGCGTTAGCTGCTTACTCAAGTATACCGTTTGCTAAGTGTATTTTCTATTTAACAGCATGCTGAAGAGAAATAGTGAAAGAGGTAGTGTCTCATTTAGCTGCTCTCTATAATACTATTAGTCTGTTACGATACGTTGCATTAAGTGTTTAACAGACATTCGAGTGTTATGGTTGCTGAAGGTAAACTCATTTAGCAAAATCTCAGCCTCCTGCTATATCTGATGAAGGACAGGCTGGACTCCACCCTCATTAGACATGCCCTAGAAATCATGCACATTTTTCACTGACCGGTCATCAATATAACCACTCACACTATCACATGTAATCTAATGTATTTATACACTGACTCAAATTAGTATGTCTCTGATAGCCTCACATTGCTACACTTGCTCACCAAATAGTGTATTATGAGTTATTTTGAAACAAGTAGACCCTAAAGCTCTTGCCTAAATCCTTGTTCATATACCTACATGCATGTATGCATGCACACACATACACAAACACACACACTAATATGTACATAATCACTTGCCTACGCTAGCATGTAACTACTGACAGTGACTATATTTTATGACTTTTACTCCCTGGTCGGCCCCCGCAGACTCACATGGTTAGGTAGGTTGACCTCTGCCAGGGTGTAAGGTGGCCAGAAACTCATGGTAAGTACATTCACGCTCAAGTCTATGCCGCCACTAGCACTCTGATGGTGAGTCTGAGAACAAGCAAATAACATCCACACACAACTAATGAATAAGCCCCTTAATAATCACAATACCCTGGGCATAAAGATATCATTCAGCTGGAGTTACATACTAAACTAAACATCATGAATACACCCTATTAAAAATGTTGCAAATAACGACAATACATTGGAGGGGGAGGGGGGGAAAGGGGCAGTGAGGAGCTACTTTAGTGTTGTTGGTCAAGTATCGTATTATAAGATCTAATTGTGAATGAGTTTCCATATGTGGTAATTAACTACGTACTTATGTGGCTCATGTTGTACGTACAACTGTCTGGGCTAATGTAATATTCAGAAGTAATTAATAAAAATGACATTTCTCACCTCTTTGAAACTGCTCATAGTCTCCCGGGAGATTTCCATGTCTCTAAACATCCCTTCCAACTTACTTGTGAAGTTTGGACCACACTCTGGAATGAAATAGACATTTATCCCATTCACAAGACAGTATTGTCCCTGCCCAACCCACCCACCCACACAGAATGCTGCACTCCCAGCTTCCACATACTGCGTTCTCTCACAGTCACCAACTTGTTGAAACCTTAGCAATAAGCTTACAGTGCCACACTCCTCCAAATCAACCCACACTTTCACTCTCACTTCCACTAGATAAATGTAAACACACATACATACGTAACTGTCTCAATAACTCTCTGAGAAGCAGCTAGAAGAATGTATAGTACAGATAACTGCACAAATCAGAACTCATTAGTATTCCAGGTTATAAGCACACCACTAGCAGCGATACACACATGCACACCTTGTTTCAGTTTCAGCAGCATCGACTTCTCAGCATCAAAGGAAGCACTTTTTCCAAGAAGTAGCCGTTTAGCCAAATCCTTCTTATAAAATGCCTCAAACACATCCTTACCTAAACAATCATGACGCCAGGTAAAAAAAATAATAATTGAGTTTGACGTCAACAATAAACTGTAGTAACAATGTACTCTGCATTAGGTATAAACTTGAGATAAGTATGGAAATATATATTTAGACAAGTACAAGTGAGGCGTGTCCCTACCATGAATGTATCTGAATAGCACCATGACTCGATCAAACAGTCTCTCCAAGTCCTCATCTGACCACTCCTTGTTGCCTGACTTGAGCTGAGCATCGAGAAATTTAGCTGCAACAACAATGAACACCAATGGCAGCAATGTACACTTTTCTCTGCATTACGAACTACTAGTCTGAACAGAGATAAATACACCAAAATTAGCCTAATGATCATTTCAGTGTAAATAGGATTAAAAAAAACAAAACAACTCAAAAATTAATTAAGCTGCGTACAATAGAGTCTGGTTCATTGGTAACAACCAGCTTCTTTGTCACATAAAATTATAATTGGGTGTTCCCCTGCTAAGTATGTAATTAGTGCCTGCAATTTGTTAACTACGTCAAGTTTTACTGTAGAGTCTAAATAGACAGTACGGAAAATATCAAATCAATTCACACAACAAAATAAAGAAAACTTGAACGATTTATTAATCATTCATGATCAATCCAATTAAATCACTTAACCCATGGTTCAACAACAAATATCGCGAGAGGGGGAGACATTTTAGTATTAACAAACAACACATCTCACGTTTACCTATGAGTTCCGCTGGTTTGTTTCTCCTCTTGTTAACAACTGTCTCAAACGACTCTCGCACCGTGTCATAGAAACACAGGCTCTCTTGGAAGGAGTTGAGGACAATGTCATCCACCTTGGTCTTGAGTTCCAGCAGCTCCTGCACCATGGTCTTGTCTCTCTCCCCATCACTAACTATCATAGCCCCACATTTCTGAGAAGTTGACAAGGTGGTAAAATGGCAACAACAACAACAACAACAACAAACAAAAACAAAAAAAGGTGGGGATACAACTTCAACTTAACCAATTCATCCACCAACCCACAGCAACCAAGGCTAAACTCCAGATTGGAGATTATTATGTAATATTAATGGGCCATATCAGAATACTAGTGCATGTGATGACCACTACTGATACCACAGGGAAGGGCCTACCAGCTGATGATAAGACAACCTCTATGGAATTATGTAACATTACAATCCATGTCACTTCACACCCAATGATCTCAACCTAATCATGTGGAGAAAAAAAAAGCACTCTGGATAAGAGAAACAAGAGCTGGTAACACATGAGCAGTTTTATATTATATATATATATATATATATATACACATACACACACACACACACACACAATATTATACATTGGATATATCCTGTATTTCTGCATCCTGTGAGCATTCAATCTTAAATGCTCCTTGGCGTAATTCTGGACAACTGAACTTTTAGAAGTATGGTGAGTTACCTATGAATGTTTACCATTTAGGAAAATATCCAATATATAATAAACAAATCATTATACTTGTTGTACAAGCATTTCACTCTCAAGCTTGTATTTTCACTCGCCTTTGGCTTGTGAAACATCACCACATATACATATACACATATATATACATAATATGTATAGTAGAATAACATTTGGCCCCAAAACCATGCTTGCATAGATCGCTAAAAACAAGGATCCCCTGAAACAAACAATTGGTCCACACTATGCTTTAAACTGACAAGGCCCAATAGGTACATTATAATCACCTTAATAAAATCCCCAAAAGCTTTGCATATTAAGGCTTGACCTTCTTTGAACCTGGTGTAGAAGTTGTAAAGCATGGAGAGCTCCTTGTACATACTAGAGCTCAACAGAAGTTCAAACCCTACAATACACATGCACACACACACAACAAACTACAATGAAAAAGGAATCCATTCAAGCAGGAAGAAAAGCTCAATTCATGAAACCACCTACCTCTCTCCAATATCACCATAAGGTGTTCGCCTATCAGCTTTTTCTGCACACACATCAGCAATGGCCGCCTGAAAAAGAATGGAGTTTAAAAGCTAATTTTATTTATAAACGAAAGTTAGTTACAAATTGAATAAAATTCTTTGAATCTTCTTTTACTCACCGTGTGTTTTGGTGAAGATAGTGCAATACTCGCTCCTTTTCTTGCAGCAAGCGTTTGTCTACGTGTACCAGGTATCTGGGGAGCTATGATGAAAGAAAATCAACAATATTTCATGCTCATCATGCCAAGTTAGTTGAGCTTTACATACTGTTAATTCAGTATCTCTGAGCATTTCTAAAGACTCTGTGTGGTAAAGGGTCTCCGTGTCCTGAAGGAAATGCAGCTCAAATATATTGTGGTACATTTGCAGGTCTGCCAGCATCCCAAGCAGGCTCTTCAGCAGTCCTCGATCAACTGTCTCGTGACCCCTGGACAAGTACCAACACACATAAATACAGTCAAACATGGCCACCACATCTTGGAAAAAGGATGTACTAAGGTAAAAAACAAAACAAAACAAAACAACAACAACTGTATTTTAAGTTAATAGAGTATGTGAGTCAACCTAACCAATCAAACCAACCTTTCTTTGCGTATAATTGCTATGATGCCATCAATTACTTTATCCTGAACTTTACTACGTCTAATTACTAACGACCCAAACAGATTCAGTCCCATGTCCCTATAATAACAACAACAACCAACACACAAAGTAAACAAGTAAATTGGTAATAGCTAATTTAGTTTAATAAAATGAGGGGCTCACCATATAGAAGGGATGGCGGAGTTGCCTGAAGCGTATGTTCTGTCCAGAAATAGAAACACACTTCTAATCATCACCTAGTTGGATAATGTGTGAAAAACGACCATAATTAGCACAGGCAGATGATGCTCTATACCCAATCTGAAGGCAAAATGAGCCTGCAAATATCCTATTTACCTTAATACAATTGTACCAATTCTTGCCAAGGATGTATTTTAAAGGCCTACTAGTGTTCTAGTGGCGTGAAGTAAAGACTTCCATACTAAACCAGTAATAATAGATTAGAGGTGTGGCAAATATCCCTATACAACACCTCACTTTCTTGTAAAGTCTGATAAAACTATATTACACATGCTATCACATACAAGCCTTAAACAAATGCACTTGAAAGCTAACAAGCATTAGCTGATGAAGACACTTGTATGAAGTAGGGGAAAGTTGTCTTTATATAGCATGTGATGATCCCATGACCCAAGGTGTTGAGCAGTGTGCTTGATGAAACATAGCAAACTTCCAACAGCCAGAACACCAGCTGTGGACCTGCCTTGTGACCCACCATACCTACTTGTGATACACAAATCTCCATAGACACACTCACCATAGTCCTGCAGTGATCTTTCCACAGTAGGTCCACTGCCTTCAGAAACTGGACACTGTCACTTGCATCTCTAAGTTGAACATCATTAAGGATACATATTAAACTTGAATTCTTCACCTGCTCCCAAACCAGGTCTTTATTTAGTTGTTTGGTTGTATTTTGGCACATGCCTTTTAATTGAACCTATTTCCTGCCACATCAAGCTGACCACAAACCAGTACAACTAAGAATGTCAAAAGCATCAAATTGTGAATAAATTTCCTGCGGTCCTTCCAATGAGGTGTGTGTGTGCTTGTGTGCATGCCAAGCTTGGAGCCCATTAATATATTCACTTACCTATATATTGACTCACTTATGTTTGCATCATGATCCTTTTTTTTGTGCTAAGCTATTACACTCATGTGCCAGAATTTTTTATTAAAGTTCCTTATTATTATTATTACTATTATTATTACTATTACTACTATCATTTCCTTTTTAAGATAGTTGTACCTCTAAGAATTTATGCCATTGCCTGACACATGAAACAATTCAAACATAATGATCACTCAACCTTTGCGCCTCGGGTTCAAACAAATAAATAATCAAGGAATGCTATTTTAAATACACATTAATTTCCCTACAGTAGGATACTTTTGAAATGTGCGCACAACAGATAGCACACGGCTCTTGCACTCCGCCTCCAGGTTCTGGTAAAGTAGAGAGGCCATGTTGTGAGTGCACATGTTCTCTACGGCACGATACAGCTCATCATAGAGGAACGAGATTGGCTTCTGGTTGAACACTGCCTCTATGCACAGTTTGAGTTTGTCCCACGACTGGTCTTCGTACTTCTGAGAGATGTCCGTGTCTCCTCCACTGCCGTCTGTGGCTATAGAAAGATGAGTAATGGAATGAAGTTGTGCTTATAGCAAAAGTCAGCTTTACTATTTGAGGAAAAAACAATGTATTACTGATTTACTTGCTCTGATATTCTATTTCATGCTATCAAATGATAAGTAAAATACTTAACCAGCTACAACAATCAACATTTCCTAGAAATGGTTACATTTAAGTCTCATAGTTCTCAAATTGCTAGAAGCCAGGTGAAGTTATGGTACATGTTCGATCACTATCACTTCCAGTTAACACGCCAATGCTTTACACTTATAAAAAAAATTCTGAATCTCTGAAGAAAAAATATTTACAAAACTGACATTCTCAATTTTTTGTACAACTCTTTTACCATTTTTGCTTTTGATAGAGAGCTTCTTTCCCATACCAGGCTTCTTGTGATTTAACCCTCCACTAACTCCTGGCCTCTTGAACTTGCTGTTTCCTAAGGAATTCATAGTTCTGTTGTTTGTACTTGGAATCTGGGCCATCGCATTGGCCTTGACACTACTACTTCCAACACTAGACTCCCTGGGCACTAGGGCCGTCTCCGACCCACCTAATGACAAAACTGCAGGTGGACTAGGTATAGATGTGACGCTACAAGGGGATGAACTTGACAGTGATGATGAATCTGATGAAAGTCTCCTTTTTTTATACTTTCCTCGAGAGTTTTTTGAAGAGTTTGAGTTTGAAGATTGATGGGGAGAGGTGAACGATATAGTTGAAGAACGAGAACGTGAACTCAATCTCCGTTTTCTTCCATTAGAAGGATTTCCAAAAGATGAGTCTTTTTTACCACTTACAGACATTCAGCTATTCTAAGACTACACAACAAAACAAGAAACTACAGTGCTACACTCAGAAGAAATTGTACAGAGAGGGAAAAATAAAGAAGATATGAGGTTGGGATAGAAATTGAGTCCTATCTGCAGTCTCTTTTCCGACAAGGATTACACATAACGGGTAGCTATACGATTAGGGCCTCCACTAGCCCGCAAAGAACATTGTAGGTGCTGATATTGCACAGGGAATACAGGTCAGTTGATGAAGTTTACACTTCGTATATAGGGCAACCGGTAGTCACGCGATGACCACATGACTGCTTCTGACGTAAGTAGATGTTTAACCCTTTACCTACTTGCGGTGAAAATTAAGCACTGAAATAGATCTCAATATGACTACTGCAGTACTAATACTAATTACTAGTCCATGAGCTGAGTCCACGTCATGACCTTGCAACAACAGATTCCTACCAGATACCAGTAGTTTTGGTTGTGTGTGTGTGTTTTGTAAGTATGGCTAATTTTATTTCAATCATATCTTTACTTAACTATCCATTGCGCATTCCTCTATTCACCAGCCTGCAGGAATAAGTGGTTGGTGCTCCTATGGGAATGTATTGGGAAGTGCCAGTTGTATAACAGGTAAAGATCGTTACGACTTAAGGCTCCGAACAAAAGAGGTGGGGCTGTCTTGAAAGGAGGAGGCGTTTCCTCGATTGGGAAGGTTTTGTTTGGGGGTGGGAGTGAAGCTGCGGTGGAATGGCTCAGCAGAGCTCTAAGTCTGCGCTTCTGATATGCGCCTGGGTAGCTGTTGCTGTGGTGATATTGTCTTCTCTCTCCCTCATTTTTGTGGTGCAGACCATGGCAAGCAAGTATGATCAATTCAGCAGGCATTTCAACCGTGATCACTATGTACAAGAGAGGGGCGTAGCATCGGTGTTTGGAAACCGTGAAGAAAGGGTGCTCAAATCCATTAAAAGTTATTCAGCAAGAAAACATCGCTTGCAATTGGCCAATATCTCGGGACCAGTAAAATCCATCGAAAATCCTATAATTCGGAGAGAGACAATAAGATTGCTGCATGGAACAGACTCAAAGTCTTCAAGGGCTCAGCTGGATCAAGTTGTGGTATTGAGTAACTTGCTTCCTCCTCTGAAGAATATATCTAGGATAAATACTCCAAGCCCTGAGGCCTTCAGGAATTATATAGCTCCTGCTGGTCAGCCCATCATCTTTGTGGACATGCTCGATGGTCAGAAGCTTGGGGACTGGACGTGGGACTACATTAGGGCAAGGTGGGGAAATACCGGGTACAAAAACATTCGGCAAGGAAATTTCTCCACTAAAACGTCAAAGAATGGCAAACATTTAGTTAATAGAGTTTCAATCACTCTCAATGATTTCATCGATGTAGTCACTGGTAAGAGAGAGCCAGGTTCCGGTGAAGAAGGGCTGTATATTGCTAAGAAGAGGCTAATCCCGCTACGTGAGCTGGAAAATGAATTCTTTTATCCACCATTTTATCCAGGAAAACATGAAACATGCTTTTTGGAGCCTTCTAGCTGGTGAGTGGGAAGTCATTTGGAAATAATTGCTTTTGGGTTAATGTTCCAAAAACATGACGTCAATATTGAAAGTGTTATGAGTTGGCTGTTACAAACTTATTTAGTTTGTCAAATGTTTGTATGTTTGAGGTGCAGCAACTACATGTACAATTAATTAGATACTGAAATGTTACATGTCAGTTATCTGTGACCGTATATTACACCTTAGAATTATGTGGGTGGAATACATTTTACCTGTACATTAGCACAGAAAAAGTGGCAGCTGTATCTATTACAATAGAATTTTAAAAGTAATGAAGTACATTGTAATAATGTAGTGGTGGATTATTAACTAAAGAACAAATACAGAACTTTTTTTGTTTTTGTTTTGTTATTCAATGAGAGGTAGTGTTCTAAATGACTGTACATTATGTAGCCTTCTTTATACTGTTGTATTTTACCATGACAAATACAAGTGTAAGGTACTCATTGCTATTGTTTTTGTTCACTTTCTTAACTATAACAAACTGAAGTGTTATTCCATACAATGCTACATCAGAGTTATCTGTATTAGCTTGTATGAACAATGTTCAAAGAACACAAGCCATCATGTGTACTTCTAAATCTTCTCTACGCAAAAGTGAAACTTAAAACAGAGATAGGTTCACTGGTTTGAAAAATACTGATATTAGTAATTGAAAGAGAGAGCCTTGCTCACAGTTCAAGGTTGATGCTAGTACACTGAGGATAGCTAAATAGTTTATACTTATAGTGTTGTCATGTCTGTGATTCATTGTTGAGATACAGATGGAATTCTTGTTCATAAAGCCCGAGAGAAAAGATGGCTGACTTGTAAATTTAATTCTCAATATTCTATTACATATATTCTCTCTCTTTGACAGGCTTTTTAAACAATACAGAATAATATTTGGTCGCCACCAGCAATTGAACCCAGTGTGTTAAGCAAGCGGTCCTGGGTTCGATTCCCGGTGGTGACCAAGAGAATACATCTAATGAGTAAAAAAAGAAGGCTGAGAAAGAATTTGTGAACTCATTATTCTATTTGGTGTGAATTGAAAACACCTGAATATTCACAAGCCATACCCCCCCTCCCACACATCTCCTTCCTCTATTAGGTTTGGAGCACCTGGTACATTCACCCAAGGCCATATAGACAGCAAGGACAACTTTGTGTACCAGATCATTGGGCAGAAGAGGTGGACTATATTCCCTCCAAGAGACTACAAACGACTTTACTACACAGAGACTAAAGGTTCCCTAGAATGGAGCAAGGCTCTAGACAATTTTGAAGCCAAAATAGACTTGAACAAGTACCCTCTTGCGGGCTCTACATTTCCTGTGACATTTGTGATGAACCCCGGAGAAGTCCTGTACCTACCTCGAGGCTGGACCCACACTGTGGCCAACCTCACTCCCAATGTGATGATGAACACATGGAGATATGGACCAGCAGCCATCACTCAGCCATGGATACAGAAGAATGACAGAGAAATACGAAAGAGATGCTATTAAGAAATATTACAGGAAATACACTTTAACTTAGCTTTTTAATTCAATTTAAAATCAAAATGTATGTAAAATGCTATTTGAAATGCTATGAATAAAATTAAATGGCATTAAAAAAATAATATGAAGTGACATGTGTCCTAACATGACCTGAGCTTTATAGACCATTTTGAATGAATTCCTCCCATCCCAAGTAGCCTCTCATGTAATGTCTAGCCCTATGAATACAATTAAAAACATGCCATAGTATATACTAGAAAATGCATGCATATTTTTGTTATTGTTAGGAATAAAACAAACAGTTAATCGACTTACTTGTAATAGCCTAGACCATTTGCTATTTCAATAGCAAGTTGACTCCGACTTCCTGATCTACAATAAAATATCAAATCAGTGTTTGGAGACGGTTTCAGCACAGCGTATTTCCCCTGAAAATATTCCTTGTTTGCACTGATTAACTATTTGAATATCAAATTACCGTTTAAATTTCACAAAGAATGACATTCTCACCTTGTTAGAAAATAAGATCTAATGTAATCGGAGTAGTGATAGCGAATATATAATATTCCATATCCAGGGATGGATTTAGGGGGGTTCAACTGGTGTAGTACGTGCCTTTTTTTCCTTCAGAATGAGCCCTCAAGCTACTTTATTTCTTACCTGTTAAATCAAAATGAAAGTATAATAGTTATTATTGGTTGTTGTGCTTTTTAAATGTTGTTTTCACGATGAACATATATATAAATACTTACATTTAGTTAAAAGGTCTTACAAAAAAAATCACCACTTGCATACAGCATCAAAAGGGATAGCAAAATGTTTAACATAGCTACGTGGTATATTGATCGAGCCTGGAATGATTCCGCTCTCTTCCAGCTCCGGGGGGGTGGGACCAAATTTCGCATGACAGGATAACGAAAGCGGTGAACAATAACAAACAGCAACTTAACTTGCAACCCTTTACCTAAACCGTGATGTAGCTTTCGTCTTATCATAAAGGTACAGAAAAGAGGAAGAGAGTGTTGTAAAATATTAAGAAGAGTCTGGGTTAACAATTGAATTGAATAAGTTAAATTGCCATATAGACTGAGCTTCATAGATCAGATTCAATGTGTTCTTCCCATCCCAAGTAGCCTCTCACGTAATGTCTGCACCTGTAAATACACATAAAGTAAATAGATAGCATAGTGACAAGCGTTTTCATTCATGCAGTGTCCACAAACACCTTCTCAACGCACACAACACACACACACCTTTGCTGACATGAATAATATGCACTGCAAATATTGCACTTGATAGCATCCATAGGTCTAGCAATGATTGTATTGTGGATGACTATAATAATAAATGTATGCATGATCAACTAACTTGGAATAGCCCAGCTTATTGGCTATTTCTATGGCTACCAGACTACGCACGCCAGCTCTGCAGTAGAAGACTACACCAGTGTCTGAAGAAGGTTTGGGTATAGAATATATCTCTTCAAAGTCGTCTGATTCTGCACTCAAAGCTTCTTCAACATCACCAACTAATACAAAAAGACAATTTAAACTTTAGAAGTAAAGTATCGTCAATGTAAAACGTACGCGGTATGTTGACGGAACCTGGGATGAGTCCACTCTCGACTAGCTCTTCGGGTTCTCTCACGTCCACTATGAGTATGTTTGTTTCTTTTTTAGAAGACTCATGAACTATTTGAACAAACTCAGCAGTGTCTATATCTCGCCAGCTTCTTTCATCTTCTCCCTCATCACTTCCAACGCTGAGGTACTTCAAACACAAACTGGTCCTTTGCGAATTTTTCACTGTTGGTCGCGACCAACTTGCGTAACGATAGCTTAATGAGCGCGGATCTTTTTTTAAATTTGAGCTGCGCCAAATTAGAGCAACTCTAGAAAGAGACCGATTTATTCTACGAATTGGCATCATCTGAAGAGGAAGCAACTATAGTAATCCAGGGTCAACGGCGACTCTTTACCCAATCAACCGTTTTTGCTGAAGAACAATTAATTATGATCACTTTTTTTTGCATTAAAAATTTATGAGGTTAAAATACATATTATATGTAGTATAAATCTGCTGTCATTCCATATGTAGCCTTTACTTTGACATATAACATTAATGGTGAGTAAAATAATTTTTTTTATAAAATATTCTTTTCAAACATGATGCAATCGAAACTATCAGGAGGTGGGAAGGAGAAGTCCATGAACTGCACGTCGAGGATTGCCCCATCATCCACTAAAACATAAAAAATAAAGCTTAATAAATCACATCAAATAGTGATGGTTCCCACGTCACAGTACTCATTTACTGATGACTGACATGTCCTCTGCACACAGATACTGGCTTGAGGTATATGGTAAGGTGCCTTTCCATAGCAAGGTGCTGTTTGGGAAGGTGAGCTCGCTCTTCAATATACTAAGAGGTATACGGTAAGGTCAGTTAGCTTAAAGTGCCCACATTTCACTCCTATGCTCTCATCCTTCATATAACTTTTTTTTTTTTTAAATCACACATGCACGTTTGCTCATATGCTGGGGTCTTGAGCTTTGGAAGCCAGAACAGGACTTGTTTGTTTAAAAAAGAAGAAGCAATATTATGATGCCTTACAGTATGTCAACATTAAATATTTTTACGCTACACTTAGGAGGAAATGCTATTGGATTGTTTAAAGAATGTACAGCATTAAAGGTTATTTTGCAGTGAGACTTCCTTGCCTTGAAGAAAAAGACAGAAGGCTGAGATTATGACCGAGTGATGCAGTGGGAGAATTACACAATGGAAAATTTCATATACTGTATATGTATGCCATTATATATGTTTAGTGTGTCATATATCTTAAAAAATTTAAAAGGTGGTCACAAATGCAGCCTCTCATCTTCTTTCCACAAAATTGGATCTGTCGGCACTTTTAAAGCAAGCTATACAGTGGGCAGAATTAGTTGCTCCATGATTACAATTTTAATTTTAACTCGAAAGAATGTCACAGCAGTGCAAGGCCAAAACATGGCTCACTTGAGCCACTGTCTTTGTGAATGAAGTTGACAAACAGACAGACTATGTGACTATTGTATCCCTCAAGGGCATGGGCTCAGAAAACTTGTTTATTCAATTGTAACTCACTCACGCACACACACACACGGACATACTGCTGCCGAAAGTTGGTGAATACAAATACACCACACCACTTCCCTAAAAATTCCTTCTTTCCTTCAGTTGCCACTGCCACTTTAATCTGCTCTGCCCTCTAGCTTTCAGATTTACTCATCAAGTATAGATATTGTACTGTTGAGACACACAAGAACATTCTATTGAAGGTGTACAGAAAGCGCATAGCCGAGAATATATGAGAAAAAGCTACAGAAAATATTCCAACTTCTCTTAGTCTGTGGTGGTTAAAAATGTTATTTTTCTATACAATAGAACAGGACTATCTACAGAACTGTTACTCTTGTAAGGGCCGCCCGGAGCTTTGATATGACTAACAGAAAGTGAATTATTTTTTAAGGTACAAGCTGCTTGCAAATGCCAGTGCAGTGTTTATTTATGCTATACTTCAAACATCAGTTGTTGTACACATTCTCTTACCAGCCAACGCCAGCAGAATACATAATATAAGGCACCTGTACAGTTTGAATGTAAGCCACACCTTACCAACTCATGTGAGAATTACTATTGTACAGCTGAATAAGACTCAAGTCAGGAAATGTCCTATAATTTATGCTATCAACTAATGACCTCAAAATATTGCAAAGCATTGAGCCCATACAATATTGTTAATATATCAAAACAAAACTTTCACAATATGAGAGCAGTTTTAGTTAATGTGATATGAACCATTTTTATTAGTTATTGCAACACTTCTCAATCCCATGTTGATGTAACTTGAAGTATTATGGAACGTACCATAGAAGACGGGATAGACCGTGCCTCTGATGCCAGTGATGGGACACTGTAGTGACTTGCCATTCAAGAAGAAGTTCAATTCTACATGGTCATAACTGATTCCCTGGAGATTGGGTGGAAAAAAAAAAAAAAAAAAAAAAGAGAGAGAGAGAGAGAGAGAGATCATCTTACGAAATACATTTAAAGTGCCCGTTTTCTTCTCATTTTAAAAATGCTTTAAGTGTTTCCTCGTCTACGGCTGATTGGCGATCAGCCCCAGACCCTTTTTCTTTATTAAGCGCCCATTTCCTTACTGTTTTAAGATATAAGCAGAGGCGCTTCAGCCCGAGTCTACGGTATTATGTTCTAGCACTAGAAGGCTTACTGTCTAATACTGTCAAGGGGAGTTTCCAAATAAATACTGCTATTTATCAGCTGGCAAAAATTTTTTCCTTGAATTTGTTGTTAGATAGTTCTAATTAAATGAGTGAAATGAGGAATTCTTAATTAAATGTACCTGAACATCATTTATGTGGGATGAAATGTGTTATGCTTACCAATATGTCTCCCTCGCCAGGCTTCTCCTTGAGATGAGAGATGACCTCGTTGTTGTGTACCGTGGTGCCTTCCGATGTGAGGACCCAGCTAGTCTGGTCGTTGCCCAGGGGAACGCTGTCCAGTCTAACTGCCGCTGTGGCCACACCCACACCCCATATGCCTACAGAGAAAGTGATGTGATAAATACCTCGAGAAAGTGATGTGATAAATACCTTGAGAAAGTGTACTTGTGAGTGTGTTTAGATATAAAGTTAGGACAACAAGGAAAGCACAGAGAAGAGTAAGAATTACATAATGAACTTTGTGTAATATGTACCAAGTTTCACTCTTAATGACTTGATTGAGGGAGAAGACACCAAACGAAGTGAAGTGTGTGTGTGTGTGTGCTAGGTTAGGAGCTCATCCAATTAATCTAAACCTTTGTAACAGAACACTTATGGTGGAGTCCCCGAGGATTGTTTACCACTTCAACAAGTCAGTACATAGCCACGAGCAACTTCCCTGCACTTTGCAGTCATTACACGCTTGCCAGTGTGTCGAACATGATGTCAGTAATAGACAACACACAATGTATGCTACTTTGTCATCTTTCTTTCATTAGGAACATGACAAAGTGTAAACCTTTCCCTATCACTGGTAGAGGTTGCTGGGAATGACAACATGAATGCCAGAAACTCTGAACAAACAGTTCAGTTAAAGTAGTAGACATCATAAGTTTAAAAGTTTTATTATTAAATGCTCTAATCTCCAACCTGTGTTGAAATTATAGCAGTACTACAGTAAAGTGAGAACAATTTGGGACCAGGGCTTTCAGTTTGCAAACAAGAGCTTGTTTGCTTTGAAAATATCACAAACAGGTAATTCACTTGTTCAAGAGTTCACTATCTGAGGTTCCATTGTACTCTGTACTGACAGCCTAAATAAGACTTTGAGATTCCATTGTACTCTGTACTGACAGCCTAAACAAGACTTACTAAACCTGCCTAACCTGATTAAAATAAGTGCCACTTAAGGAATGGAGGCTGCTGACAGAAAAACAGTGCTATAACTACTACCAATAAGCTTTGTGACTTAAAAAAAAAAATCTTCCCTTTTCCCATAATGTAAGTATAAAGTGCATACCAGCACACTGTATCTTCATTTCAAAGTAAGCCTTGTCTTGAGCAATGGGAGCACTGGCTAGTGCAGCACCACTTCCACATATCCTCCTACCTGACTTCACTATCACACAGTCCACACCTACACAAACACACACACACACACTTATTATCACCGATGTACAGGTCACACATTTCTACAAACAATTTGAATTACTCCTCTCCCAAAAAATTCACTGCACTTTAAATTATTGTTTGTTGAACTTGAACTATATTTAGTTGAATTAGTCTAACTTGATCTTCTGGTATCATGATATCTTCACAACTCACCCATTCTACTGCTATCCAAGACCACTTGCTGGACGTCCCTTAATCTGACGGGACCAGGGTCAGGAGTGCCCCAGATACAAGAGCAAAAACATCTCATACATGACATCACTGTTACCATTCATATAAGTCAGTCTCTCTCCAAGAAATTCACATCTTTCTTAAGTTGCGACAGCGCACCTTCATTTATGTCTTAGCGAGAACCACACCCCCAGCTCATTTGTCTACAGACCCTTTACCTTCGCTTGGGTTCGAAAGACCCCGCCCCCCCCAGGATATGTGAAGCATTGGTCTGGTAAAGAGTCGCCTGATTTACTTTAAGCGATTCTTACCACTTTCTAGTTCTTGCATCGGGCAGTCGTGAAGCAGCATGCCTCCTCAACTTGCTGGTTTGTAGTTACTAATCGTTTAGATACTCCATTTTAACCCGTGATATTTCTTAGTAAGAGGAAGCGGGGGGCTTTTCATCCGCGATGGGCCATCCTTGGGGACTTCAGAAGCTGTGGAGTGAGTGACAGTTCAGTAGTGTACTGCATGTCTGTATGAGAAAGAAAAGCCAGAGAAATAATCTTAGAAAACTGGTTGTGGTCGTGACATTAGAAGTTCTTCATTGCTTCTGATTGGGTGTGATTTAAAATTTTCTCAGAATGCACATATTCTACAATTGTACTTGAGACAGCCAACAAAACCTAGGTTGCACTTGTATCAATGAAGTTAATTTAGGCTATGGGATTTGGGATGTTTTATCCCTACCAGTGGTTATAGAAGGTACACGCATACACTTCTAAACTTAGATTTTTTTTAAAACCCACATGGTGCAATAAATAGAAGCATTACACAAACTAGTCTCTTTTCTCTCCCCTAACTCTCTCCTCCATAATTATTATATTTTTTCCTCTAGTACTTGCAGTGGTTGCAGAGTGATGTGTGTCAGTAAGGATGGCTCCATGCTTGCCTGGTGCAATGGAACTAAGTAAGTCATCGTGTCTGGTAAGGTGTGGCATAGAGTTTGAATTATTTTCTGTAGGTATTGATGATTATCGTGGTATCTGCAAACCATTGATTTATATTAACAGTTCATGGAAGCAAAATATTAAATTAGATGATTTAACTCTGCTTAATGTATGGATAAATTATAAACAATGGGATCAAATCAGCTGGTGTCAATTAAAAATAATCATGATTTTTTAAAATTTATTTTGTTGAATCGAAATCTCACGTTCTTCTTTGTTCAGTGTAAGGGTGATGGATGTGGAGACAGGAGGTATAAAAACTACCATTGACAGACCTAGGACAAGGTACCTGGCTTTTTCACCCAAGGGAACCTATCTCTGTCTCTGGGAACCTTATGCCAGTAAGTTGTGAGTACTTTGTCCCAAAGAAACCTATTATAGTCCAGTGGGAAATTGTACTTTTGATGCAATATTGTGACAGAGTGGACCAAAGCATGAAAGCATGAAACTTAGCACAGTGTTTGTTGAAGGTATGTACAGCAATATTAGAAGGGGTGCCATCCAGATATACATTCCTTTACAAAAATATGTCTTACAAGAAACTTTGGTCAATATAATCGGCGATACCCGCGAATTTTTTTATTTGCGCACCCAATACTATTATTATAGCGAAAATAAAAAACGGCGATATTACAGGCAGCTAGACTATTTAATAGAACTAGCTACCCTGATAGCTAGCCAGGTGTAGCAAGTTTCAGAGAATTATTTTAGTAGAATAAAACCATAATATTTTGGCTTGTGGAGCCTTCTAGTGGTTACTGAACTGAATGAGGGTGACTGACCGAGATGATACAGAACATGAGATCATTGTGTGGTGGGGCACAGCCCCTGGGAATGTTAGTTGGTGTTGGACAATTTCTGTGACATGTGAGTTGTACTTGGGAGGTGTGAAGGTGTAGTCATAATTTAATTAGTGGCTGTCATTCTGGAGGGGCCACTAATTAAATTATGACTACACCTTCACACCTCCCAAGTACAACTCGCACGTCACAGAAATTGTCCAACACCAACTAACATTCCCAGGGCTGTGCCCCACCACACAATGATCTCATGTTCTGTATTATCTGTTTATACAAAGTTCCTTGTTCAGTCACCCTCATTCAGTTCAGTAACCACTAGAAGGCTCCACAAGCCGAAATATTATGGTTTTATTCTACTGAAATAAATTCTCTGAAACTTGCTACACCTGGCTAGCTATCAGGGTAGCTAGTTCTATTAAATAGTCTAGCTGCCTGTAATATCAGGTGACTCCCAATCATTAACATTAAAGTATTAAATTATAATAAACAATTTATATTGAGCTCTTTTACATAATTAACTGTTAATCAAAATTTCCCACTTTAAAAAATTAAACAATTTTTTTTTGGCACCCCTTCTGATACTGTTATATATGCCAAACCGAACCTGCATACCAAGTTTCATGCTTTGGTCCACTCTGTTACAATAATTTTTCTTATCTGCTGGACTATTACTGTCTCTGGGAACTTACTGCCAGTTAGTTGTGTGTACCCTCTCCCTCTGTCTGATTGTCTGTGCTATTCTGTCCAAATGCATGGAATTTGCTGACCGTATAGGTTTTATGAGAATAGTATGCTACTTCTTTAGTAAACTGTCTAGAGCTGGTGGTATCCAGTCCAGTCCATTTTCTTCATTAATAGCGCATTTCATATTGCGGGTTACAAGTAAGCATTTTATACAATTATGTTATGTTCACAAATCTACAATATACAGACAGTCAGTCAGATCAGGTAAAGTATCATCACTGAATTCTGGTACCATCACTGAATTCTGGTACCATCACTAAATTCTGGTACAGGAACTGCATATATTATTTCTAATTGATGATTTTTTTTAATAGCTCGCTTCACTACACTGTGTATCATACTATTACTTTTATACATCCAGATAGTATGTTTTATGTCTACAAGTTTAATGGGGTTGTGGTCAATGATGTGTGTGTGTGTGTGTGTATGTGTGTGTGTGTGTGTGTGTTGTAGTAAAGCCAGGGGAATCTAGTGGTAAGCCTAACTTAGAGATTTACAGTGGAGAAGAGAGAGTGGCTTATTTTGTGCAAAAGAAAGCTCAGAGTTGGTAAGTTGAATGAGTGAGACATTCAGTTTGTATTAGGATGGCTGGTGGCTTGGGTAGAGTGACAATTCATTTGATTGACTTATGATTGCAGGGGCGTAGTATTAGAAGCAAAAATTCAGCTGAAACTTTGAAAAGGATTGGTCAATAGATGGCATCGTAACTTTGTGGCTATGTAAAAGATTAGTGGAACTATATTGGGACGCTAATCATTATAGACTCTAATCAATAACATTGGTTTATTACTTACAATTGTCATGCATTATGTCTTCTCTGTGTTTTCTTCTTGTCCTAGGTGTCCCCAATGGAGTCAAGATGAGCTTGTCTGTTGCCGTAATGTCACTAACGAGGTCCATTGCTTTGATGGAGGAAGGCCAGGTCTGATATAGTCCCTGATTCACCTCTATCTTAATAGGAGGACATAATTCAGGATTCTTACACAGTATATTTAAGAGAATAAAGATTTTTTTTTATTGATATGCTCTTAGTATATATTTAGGTGAATTGTGAGCTGAAAAATTGTGTACGGATCATTTGACAAAAAAAAGTTTTAACTAATTGTAGTCCATCATTTATTTCCACTAGTTCAGTTTTAGACACTTTGGAAATACAACAAGTTTTAGTTTGATCATGTTTAATGCTTGAAAGTGCTTATGTTTATATACAAACCTGTCATCATGATTTGTGCAGGCAATATCCTGCTGTTCATTTGTTGTGCATCTAATAGAGTTGGGGATTGGCACCAGTGATTGCATGGTGAAGGAAAGTGTTGTTTTAGTTCAGTCTGAGTGTGTAAGTTCTCTTTGTGTGTGTATTTGTATCCTATGTTGTAGGAAGGCAAGTGGATCGCAAACTGCAGATAGCTAACCTGGAGCTATTTGCCCTGTCTCCTGGAAATCCTCCTTACAAAATGGCTGTCTATGTTCCAGGAACGAAGGTGATTGCCGTTATATAATTCTGAAAGGATGGTGATAAGAACACTTGCTTAAGGTTAAATGATATCTGTGTGGCCAGATTTTCATTTTTACCTTCCCCCTCGTTTGCAGGGGGCCCCCTCATTTGTGAGACTTTATGATTATCCTAAACTGGACTCCTCCGCTATAGTTGCCTCCAAGAGCTTCTACAGAGCGGACACCGTCAAGTTCCACTGGAATAGAAAAGGTTAGCTAGCTAGTTAGAAAAAATGACTGCTTGACTGAATCATTGAAAGAATATTTAACTACTGAACTATAATTATATCGATGTATTGTTGTTGTCGTCGTTTATTTGTTTGTTTTTTAATAGGTTCTGCAGTTTTAGTCATCACAACAACCGAAGTGGATAAGACCGGAGCATCCTACTATGGAGAACAAGGCTTACACTATCTTTCTGCCAAGGGAGAAGGCAACATAGTCTTGTTAGGTAAGGTGTGGTCACACCTGTTATTAAAAGGAATATCTACACAATGTTTCTATATCTATCTGTGGTCTTGTAGATAAGAAAGGTCCCATTTATGAAGTGGAATGGAGTCCGGACTCTACTCAGTTCTGTGTGGTGTATGGATGTATCTTTAGTTGATATGATGGGTCTTTTTTTTTTTTTTTTTTTTTTTTCCCCTCCCCTGTCTTTTCTTCTCCCTTTTATTCTCTGTGTGTCCTTACACCTTTACATCTGTTTTAAAAACAGTGATAAGGTTTTCCTTAATGGTCCTGCTTGCTAATGGCTACCAGTCATGCCTGGTAAGGCGATGTTGTTTAACTGCAGGTGCGAGGCGGTCTATGATTTTGGCACGGGCCACAGAAACACAGCCAACTTCAACCCTCAAGGAACAAATATCCTTAAATTACATGTCCATGCCATTTAACTCTAAGACAATGTTAGAGTGATTGTTTTTAGCCTATTCTTTTATAGAAAACTGACGTGAAGTTTTTCCAAGCAGGGAAAAAAACTCCCCGTTTATTTGTAGTTACTTATATAGTGGTAAATAAAGTGTGTTTGTTATTGTCTTTGACTAGTGTGCACTTTTGTGTTTGGCTGGTTTTGGTAATCTCCGTGGCAACATGGTGAGTGGAAGACGTAGTTGGTGAGGTGGTCAATATGTAATGCATTGATGAACTTCTATTGTGCAGGAGTTCTGGAAAACTTCAACCAATGAGATTATCAGCAAAGCTCAGGTTAAAACAATAGACAACAACAACAAACAAATGAACAGTTTCCTTGTGGCTATTTCTATTACACCAACACCTCACTTCATGTTGTTGTTAGGAAGAAAATGAAATCTAAGATTGCATAAGGCGTAAATTTTATTTTAATTATTGGTGACTTTAGGCGAGTGATTCTACATGTTTCGAGTGGAGTCCTGATGGAGCTCATGTAGTCACGGCAACCACTGCTTCAAGACTAAGAGAAGGCAATGGGTGAGCAGAAAGCAAAAAAAAAAAATTATGTTCCTCACCTTGTGGGTGGTTACAAGTGATGTTTCTACTGAATAGGATACATGTGTACATGCATGTAATTGTATTCTTATGAGTGCTAACTTCCTTCAGACTAGTTGTAAGTACACCATTAAGGGTGCTCGCACACTTCCCACGCACCTCCAACGCGGTTAATCGAGTCTGGTTGCTAGGGAAGAATTGTTGTTGTTTTTTCCTGTTGTATTTAAACTGTCTTCTGCAAGTGGGACTTACTACTACCATAGAAGTCTACATACCTGAATTCAGAAGTAACAAGTGGCTGCTTCAAGAGATATGACCCACCTACCTTCTCATACTACAGCGATAACTCCTCCATCAGTATTGCACCTAGAGCAGCGATACTTCGCCTACTACTTCTCGGACCCAATTAACTAGTTTATTTGTAGCACACCATTAACTAGTTTATTTGTAGCACACCATTAACTAGTTTGTTTGTAGCACACCATTAACTAGTTTGTTTGTTCTCCTATCTTCAAAGTTCAGTTCTTACCTCCTCCTTCTAAGAAATTTGAACATTATCCAATAGTACAAACTGTATAGATGTCTTCCTCCTGCTTCTCTTTCCCCTCCCATACTTTTCCTTAGGAATTTTGACAATTACAGCTAACTTTATTCACACTACCTTATCTGTACGAATTCTGATCTTATTGCTTAGTTACAAAGTGTGGCATTTCTCTGGTGCTGTCATGTGTCATCACGACATTCCTCCCAAGCAGGAGCTGTGGGAGGTGCAGTGGAGACCCACTCCAGAGCCACTCCCACCACCGGACCTCACGGCTAGACCTGCTGGACTTGCCGAAGCTGCAAAACCACCACCTGGTAAAGGGTTGACTAGGCAGAAGAAAGTGGGGCTTTTAATGTGTGCTGCTTGTGTCTTGTAGTGAAGCAGCAGGCTTATAGACCACCTGGTTTAAGGGGAAAGCCCTACACATACAAACTGGTAAGGAATGGTTTATAGGCACTAATCAAATTCAACTTCCAGATTTTTTTGTATGCAAATTTTACATGGAACTATTTTATTATTATTATTATTATTAGTCTTATTATTTATTATTGTTGTTGTTGTTGTTGTTGTTAGCATGATGATGGAGAATCTGCTCATGCTCCTGGAGCAAGTACTGAAACTACCGAAAAACTGAGCAAGTCCGCGCAGAAGAACAAGAAAAAGAGAGAAAACAAGTCAAAGGGAAAAGAAGTAGGTTAATGAAATGTGCATGGGAGGGGAATGGAGTGATGTTACACACACACACACACACACACACACACACACATACACACATACTTCAGGGAGCATCCAGCTCTGCTGGGAAATCGCAAGAGCAAAAGGATGCCCTAGACACCGCCTCATATCTCATGGCCAACAAACAGCAACCCAAGACTGTATCTGATCCACCAGCAGCAGCCACGCCCAGAGGAGGAGGAGCCAGTGGCAACCCAGATAACGAAAAGAAGCTAAAGAACCTGAGGAAAGTGAGTTACTGTTGTGTTTTACATAGCCTGTGGGCCTTTTGTTAGCACATTACCGTTACCTTTCATGTGTAGAAACTACGCCAGATAGAGCAGCTCAAGCAACAGCAGTCAGAAGGGAAAGTATTGGAATCTAACCAGGTAAGAAACGTTTTGGCATTTTCATAAGTACTTGAATCATCTTAGCAAATTTTTCTTGTTCTAACAGCCAATATTGTTAATTATTGTTATTGCTTTAATTAACAGTATTGGTTGTTAGAACGAGAAAAATTTGCTATTATTATAATTATTTCAGCCAAGAATGACTGAATCATTGAATTATTTTGTGTGCAATCTTGTTACAATTATTATTTTGTTTAGATTGAGAAAATCAAGAATGAATCATCTCTATTAGAAGAAATTGCTCAACTGGAACTTCAGTAACCAGCCACCAGGTTTTATCAAGTGTTCACTATTTAATTTTATGCAATAAATGGTGTGAAAGCATTTTTTTTTTTTGTAATTTCTTTTCAAAAAATGTTTTGTCAGAAATTGCAGAAACATATCTGACTAGTAGATAAGATGAATAAACTGATGAAAAACTGATTTGATGAAAATGATATGCTATAGTGAAAAAATGGGTAGTGTAGTCCATGGAAATGATGATACTGTACCTACCAAAATTCTCAAGGATCCCAATAACTTGAAAGGTCAAGGTTCAATTTTGCCTGCACCACTTTTACAGAGTTCCTTACCAGTTTCTTCTGTGCCTGTGTGTAATATTGAAGCTTCTTCTGTGGTTTAGGTCTCTTGTATTCCTCAAAGCCTTCCTTCACAACCAATTCCAGCTGCTCTCGGTGATAAGGGACTTGTAAGAAATGTAGTATTCTTTCTAGTTCAGACTTGGGATTCAACTGGAAGTCCTCGTACCGGATCAGAAGGACTGGTCTGATTCCAGGTCCCAACCATCCTAAGACCGTGTCCCTCCATGTAGTGGACTCTCGGACCACAAATAAATTCCATTTGGAATTGTTACCTGCCAAAAAATAAATAAACAAGTAAATAAAAATAAAACTATCCCATAATAACACCAAGGTACTACTAATGTCTCTTAATAGTTATAATAAAGTTTTATTCAATAAAAATAAATCTAGACATTTTCCTAGAGCAAATGAGATTCTATGTGCATGCGTGTGTTTTATATCCTTACCGAAGTATTTAATTCCAAGATTTCGGACATGGTTATCAGGCTTGTCTTCCCACATGATCCGTTTATATTCCGCAACCATGGCATGAAAGGGATTCCTGATGATGAACACTCCCCCAGCAAACACTGGGACGTCTTGTAATCGCTTGAAGTACAAGAAAGGGTCTGAACGGCTGTATTGAACAAATTCCCACCTTGGGTCTGTCTGGTGTGTCTTCACAAGGAACGCAGCTCCACTTCGAATGCTCTCTCCTGGGAAGCCATTCTTCCTGAGCGTGACGTCGCAGTAAATAGCTCCAGTACATAGACCTGTGGTTCTCTGCAGGAGACCCCTTACCCAAGTGTTTCCTGAGCCAGGGTAACTTGCAAGTGCCATTGGATGCCGAGAGGAACCGTTGATGAAGACACAAGTCGTATTATCCGGCTCTGTGTGTTCTTTAAGCTCAACATTCCATGTTTTTTTGATGCAGTATTTGAAATGAGGTTCATCTTTTTCAGTTAAGAATTGTGTGCACGCTTTAGTGCTGCAATTCCAGTATATTCTAAACAAGTAATCCAATCCTACTACAGTGTCAGAATTCTCTAGAGTATTATGAACCCCCTCAGGGATTACAACTGAGTGGCCAGCAACAATTGCCCTCAGAGGAAGGGAATTAAAAACACTTTTTTCACCTCGAACTCCTAGCCTTGAAGTTTTCTGTCGGTACTGGGTAGCCTTAGGCTTACCGGACACTAATAATAACACTAGACCTAAAACTGCTGCTACCACGAGGGCTACAGCACGACTGATCCCTAACCTGCACCTAGACATAATACACAGGACGGGACAGCGACCTGATTCTGGACCCAGTCTGGCAGTCACCGGTCCAGTCTCTCAGCTCGATCCGGGTAATACGGGACGGCACGTGCAGAGGAGGAGAAATGAAATTTTCTTCGGCCCCCCGCAAATAAATGGTTGACTGGGTGTCCGCCGCAGCTAGAGGAGTCTGACTAAAACACGGACCGGACCGGGCCAGACCCACGGACCGGGCCAGACCCACGGACCGGACTAAATTAGCGAAAAACTCGCGCACAGTGAGCGCGCATGCCCGGACTTCGTGTAAAATATCTCCACGTCCAACTTATTGATAACCATGCTTCTTGTTTGGTGGCAATGAGTGGAAGAGAAATATCTGTTCCTTGGCAAAAAAATAGCTCAGACAGCACGAATTATTTTGTTGTCAGTGATGCTTCCATAACTACACTTTAATAAGCTTTGGTGAAATTATATAACCGTATTTAAAATAGTTGACAGTACACAACCTCAACAGGATTATGTCAACATAGCATTGTTTTATGCATTGTAATAGTTTTCCATTACTTTATTACATTAAATTATAATCATTCTTGTTGCCATTGCCATAATAATAACAATGATAACACAACAATTACACTATTAGTAATAAAACTATAATTACTACTATAACTATATTGTTATTGTTATTGTGGTCATTATTATTATTTGTTATTATTATTATTATAATTATTATTATTATCATTATTATTATTATATTATTATTATTATTATTATTATATTATTATTATTATTATTATATTATTATTATTATTATTATAATAATTATTATTATCCATTATCTTTGTTATTGTTATTATTATTATTATAACTATTATTATCATTATTATTATGAAGTCCAGCTAATTAAAAAATATGCATCCTTCCTTTATTTTGAAGCGTAGAAACATTGTGTTAACGAATTCTAGCTAATTAAAGAGTACGCAACAGTTTTCCCTCCTTTATTTGAAGCATAGAATATGTGTTAGTGAATTCTAGCTAATTAAACAGTTTCCCCTCCCGTATTTTGAAGTGTAGACACATGTGTTAGTGAATTCTAGCTAATTAAAGAGTACGCAACAGTTTTTCCTCCTTTATTTTGAAGAGTAAACTTGTGTTAGTGAATTCTAGCTAATTAAAGAGTACGTAACAGTTTTTCCTCCTTTATTTTGAACTATGTCTTAGTAAATTTTAGCTAAAGAAAGGATTTTCCATGCTGTATTTGGAAACAAGTCCTAGATATTGTGTATGAAAGGCCATAAGCCGGGTACTGGTTTCATAATGAGGTGGTGGCCAGTATACTGTCAAGTACTGCTAGATACTATCCTGAGGGATACACACACAGCATTGATAGGAGCTAGAGTTTATTACTCTGCTATATCACAAGCAAAAATGATTATATAACACCTGTTTGTGTGTTGACACTCATATTAAACATAATTGATGAATAGTGAGCTATTCTGGAAGGCTTTTCTTTGTGCGACTACTTTTTAAGTTTGAATGGAGAAGGTCTGTGCACAGAGGGCACTTGATAACTGGCGGCAATTTATTCGGCTTGCTCTTGGCTGAGCTGTTGGCTGGTGATGTGGAAGTGGTTCCAGAGGCGTCTGGTGCCATTTGTTTGACAAGGTTTCTGATGTATTCCTCGGCATCTTCTACTTCTTCAGGGGTTAACTGTGGTCAAACTCTCTGTGGTGATATACTAACACAATGTAAACAGCAAGATTTCTGGAGGGTACACTTACTGTCTACTATATCCTACTGTATTCGGCAAGAAGTCGGAAATCGGGTTAAGTTTTAATTAACAATATTATTGGTTGTAAGAACGAGAAAATTTGCTATTATTATAATTATTTCAGCCGAGAATGACTGAATCATTAACATAGTAATTATGCCACATCCTCATTCTGTTATGCCTTGCAGATAAATCATCTAAGGTACTTGGAAATGATCAGTATTAGAATTGTGGGTAGGGTATGGAGCTATGCTACAGCTGTATAGGCTAAAATACAAATAGAACAAAAACAAAAATAAAATAAAAACAGTCAACAGCGTAGACTAATATGTTATTTTGATCACTGCAAAAGATAATTGGTGAGTGAACCACTATAAGGGATGTTTATGTCAATTATTTCAGCTGTCAATTATTTCAGCTTTTTATTCGGCTGTAAACTATAATCACTTAAATGACATAAAAATCTGCCAAGTCTCAACAATTATAAAAGGGCCTCACTAGAACAACAAAGGGGCCGGAATAAATTGTCAGGCTGGTTAGGGTATGGCCTGACCACTTCTTGGGGATGACACTACATATTCATGGAGAGAAAAAACAGACTTTGAAGTCATGTTTATAAACATTTTCATTGCAAACAATGATCATATAAGAAAGATTATGTGTTATTGTTACTTGCAGTGTAATTCTTTGCCATTTGATTAAAACACATGTCCAGTTAAAAGTGGCACATTTCATTACATATCTCTGTGTACTGGCCACACCCATGACCACACCTTTTCTTGGCCTGACCACTAAAATGGATCTTTCTCCAGCTTGAGCTCATACAGGTAGCCTGAGCCTTCAATTTCTAGTATTTCATCAAGTGGTACTGCAAATCAAGACTTGACGACTCAGTCCCTGCTTGCTGGACCAACACTCACTGGTTGTCAATCAATATTGGCTTCCCTACAGCAACACAGATACCAAGTTTCACAATGTCCACAGCATATCTAAAGACACACAATAATAATAGTGATAATTCACTAGATAAAAGAATAACACATATAGATATGTCGAAATGATGTATTTTTATTTGCTATGAAAATTTATTATGAAAACAGAAAATTGGAATTAACCCCAAGTGGCTGCAATAACACTTTTAGAATACCAAAGGGGATGTAATGGTAAAATATTGGGGTAGTTTGATTTGTATTAATTTCTATGGGAGTACCTGAGTTCAGTACATGATAATAATAATTATTGTTACTATAATTGTGGGGCTGCCCACAAGAGGATGAAGAATAAAGAGATATTATCATATCACACATTGCATAATCACATCTGCAACTTACCTAACTGTTCTCTTAGCTAGTGTGTTCTCACCTAATGAGCACAGTCAGTGCCTCGTTTCTTTTTATGTTACACTTGTGGATGGACGGCCATATAATATTTAACTATCCTATCATATCTCCAATAAGTCTTTGGTTGTAGTTACCTTCACACATCTCATGCATGCTATTAATTAATTGCTCCTTTATATACATCTGAGCATTGGAGGAGTATTTGATTTAGTTACTGCTGAGGGTGCAGTATCAGCTATAATATAGATCGACTCTGGTGGCAGTTATGCATTTCTGAGGGCAGTCCGAGTAGCTATAAAGCCTACATCCTCAAACTCAAAGGTGTCCCACAATTTTATTATTATTATCGTTATTATTTTATTGTTTTTATCATTTTTATCATTATTTTTAATTTTGTTGTTATTGTTAATAATTATTATTATGGCAATGGTAGCAACAAGAACAATTATAACTATTATGATAGTATGCAAAACAACAATGGAATGCTAGTAAATAACGGCAATGTTTACAAAAATGTTATGTTGATGCTGACAGCAATAAATGAATGCTGTTTGGGCTATGTTTTGCTAAGTAATAAGTCTTTCTCTTCAACTTATTGACACTGAAAGAGAAACAAGGAAGTACTATAGCTCTATTATAGACAAATTTTACACGGAGTCCAGGCATGCGCGCTCACCGTGCGCGAGATTTTCGCGAATTTAGTCCGGTCCGTGGGTCCGGTCCGGTCCGGTCCGTGTTTTAGTCAGACCCGCTAGAGGATGGTGTTTTCTCGCGGAGTGGTCCTTTAAAAGCCCGCGGCCAGATGAACTTCAAGCTTAGGAGATACCTGAAATTCTTTATTGCTTGCTTTCTTCTGGTAATATCACTATGTGGTGTTAGAAAATCTGGAATATTATGCCCCAGCCAATATTCCAATGACTTGGAGATAGAAAGACTCCCTTCCAGGCATCTGGACCTCGAATCTACATTTACTTCAAAGCCAATTATCAGGAAAGGTGCATCTGAGCTAGGTGATGGGACCAGTCTGCAGAATATGCTCCAGACGGAAAAGAAAGTATTAGAAGGCGGCAGAACTGGTTTAGCTGACAAGCAAATTGTACAACCGCAAACATTAGTTCAATACAACGTGCATCTTGAAGAAGGCCAAGAAAAGGGGCTGACTAAACCAATAGGAAGGGCTAAAGACGATACTGATCCGGCCATGAAGGATTTTAAGCCAAAAGCCAATTCATATCCGAAGATGCAGCAAAACACGAGTCATTTAACTACATCTAGTTTGGTTGAATCCACAACTTCAGAACTGAAATACCAATTAGAACAGAAGAGGAATCATGAGCGCATTCCATCCACTATAGCTACTGACACTCAAGTGAATAAACCATTGAATTGCGTAACTCTCCCCTGTCTTAACTACTTAGCTCGAGAAGATCTTTTACAATTTCATAGCTGTGACAAGACTGAATTGAAATTCCCTCTTGTTGATAGCGACAGGCCATGGGCAACAAACTGCCACTTTCGAAGTGGTTATACCACGAAACAATACCGGCACGTAGCTCTGCTATCATCGCCTGGGGCCGAAATAGACCACTTCCGCAGAATTTTTGAAATAGTGACAGGGTTCTGTACAGGATCAGTGAAGTGTGATGGTGAACTAAAGAATAAAGGGATGGTGGGAGAGAATGTAGCAAGTACTACAGTACTGTTGGTAAAGATGGATGCCCAGTTGGAAGACGAGGTGACAATGCTAAGCAGTCAAAATGGTGGAGGAAAGAATTATTCAGCTTATGATTCTGTGATTTTCCTGTACCGGAATCCTTACAAGTCCATAATGGATGAATGGATAAAGATAGACAACAGTAATTTGGAAAACAGTAAGTTTAATGGTTATGTAGTACAGTTTGAAAACAGAGTAAGTTAATAGTAATAGTTGTGCAGTTGTGCTTACGATAACAGGTCCATTGTTATATATAGTGTAGCTACAATATGTACCAGACAATATGTAGTATAGTAACAGAAACAGTTTGGAAAGTACAACTAGTACATTAATTCATTATGATCCATTTACTATTGTTCCGTACGCACATGTGCAGTTGCAATGACTTGCTTATTTCCCGAGAAGTCTAATATGGCAAGAAACTATTACAAGGGAAAAACCACAACAAGTCCTTTACCTCCCTGCACATATCCTGATGTTTCACAAGCCAGTTGTTGGGGTGCCTTTAGTTGTAATGGTCCCAATATCTCTGCTCTGTAATTACTTTTCTAGCATTTCTACCTACTAATAGGAACTTGAGCTTGAGAGAGAAGAATACAACATTGTCACTGAAGCTTACTAAAATCCAATACTTTTACCTGTTTGACTGGCAACAAAACTAATTTTATAGAAGGGAATATCCGGTGGTTGTTTAAATTGAAATTGAAGTGATTTGCATGCCAAACTTATCAATCTTGTTGTGAATTGTATCTCGGGAAGAGATATGTGCGGAGTCATTTAGAAACTAGAGCACTGAAGTGCAAACCCTCAGCGCTAGTTAGCTAGTATGATAAAGAAAATAATAGCAAAGGAAAAGTGTAGAAACAAAAAAAAGAAAGAGAAGTGGCATGAAAAGAGGCAGGAAAGAGAAAAAGACAATGAAGAGGGACAAAAGAAAGAGGAATGAATGAAAAAAGGTAGGAAGAAAAGAAAAAGGAAGAAGAAAGAATGAAAAACAGTACATGAAAGAAAAGAAAGGAAAAGGTAGGAAAGAAATAAAATCAGTAGGAAGAAAGAGGAAAATAAAGAAAAATAAGGCAAGAAGACAAAAGGGGAAAAAAAAAAAAAAGGATGAAAAAAAAAGATGAAAAAAAAAAATAGCGTCAACTAGGATTCGAACCAGAGACTACTAGATTAGTTACTTGCTCACTCAACGACTACGCAACGCAGCACCTCACGCTGAATGCATGTAATTGTTAGCTATTTAAAAGTTGATTTTCAACGCAAGCTGGCTCACGTGACAAGTAAGTTTTTTAAGGGGCGGTTCCCGCTGTAAGCCTACGATCGCACGGCTCTGGAAAGACTCGCTTTTTTCTGGAAAATGAAGTCCAAAATCAAAATTCTGGCATATTAACTTTACTTACTTCTGCTGTTTGATGCCGCTTTCAAAGCCTGGCTGGTTCCTACCTTCCAGAAGTGCCTGTTGACAGACAGAGTGACAGAATGAACTAGGACTACTGTAACCCTCTGGGCGCATGCGCGCTGAGGGTTAATGAATGACACTAGGACTACTGTAACCCTCTTGCGCATGCGCGCTGAGGGTTAATAAAGGCTAGAGGCTATACGATTTACTGGAAATGAATAAATTACATGACCAATTTTTGCTAATGACTGCTACAAAATAATAAATTGTAAAATAATTTTATACACTTCAATTTTTTTTTTTCTAAAGTGAAAATTATTTTAAAATTATTTACAATTAGCGTTCTGCGTAGTAATTTTTGTGCAAATACTTCAGCTACAGTAAAATGGAATGAATTTGTTGCCAATCAAACAGAAGTATGGGAGCAATCTATCAAGAATGGAGTCTTCCGCCCGTCTCAGATGCCTGTGCATCTGGTCAAGTACGAGAACATCCTAAATGACATGGAGTCTCAAATCAAAGAGGTCCTCACTTTCCTGGAGCTGTCTCCTACACTGACCATACCTGTTGGCCTAACTTGGAGCAAAGAAGAGTACAAGGCAAGGAGAACAGCAGTGGAGTTCAACTACCAGCAAAGGAAGCTCGTAAATTCTGCGATTCAGCGGATGGCCAAAGAGTTATCTAGCAAACATCGATTTGCTGACTCTGTCGAGATGGTGTCGTATATTTCTACTGGGATATAACAAACTAACCCATCAATTCATATACATCCAAACAGCTCCTCCCCCCCCCCCCCCCCAATCCCCCTCATTATTGGCAGTCTAGGAATCATTTTTTTAATTATTAAATAACATTTTTTTAAATTCTTTCATTAATATTTCAATTCTGATTAAAATACATATAGACTGAACAAAGAAGTCAAAGCTAGACATCCACAATCCTTACATCAATGAAAATTAATTTCTTTGCAGAAACAGATAAGAAATGGTCCATGATTAATGTAAACATTTTGAATTCATCCATAGGCATGACTAAAACAAAACTACCGGGTAAGGGTCATCACAAGTCTGCTATATGATAGGCCCGCGCTCTGCCGTCTCTGCAACTAGAGAACAAACTTCCACCGGACTTCCTCAAGCAGTTGACTAAGTCATTGTCTGGTCCAGTTAGTTTGGTCAACTCTGGAAGCTCTTGTCTGTAATTCCAAACTATAGAACTCCCATCTCCTGCACATACATATTCAGGGTTCTATCTTGAAAAAATTGTGTGGAAGGGGGGGGGGGGGGGGGGGGGGTTGAACAAGTCTATCGTATCTATATACAGTAAGTTACAAGGCAAAAAAAAATTATGTGAGAGTAAATAGGATGAAATTATTTGGAGCTAATTGCTGTCATTTTGGGATCACTTCTTTTTAATGGTATAGTGTGCACAACATGCAAATATTAAGAGGGAATCCGAGGAAAAAAAAATTTTGGGGGGGGGGGGGGGGGGGGGGGGTGAAGTGGGACACTAGATAGAACTCTGTATTATAGTGTGCTGTATTATAGTGTGCTTTAGTGAGAACTATTTTCTCCATACATAACCCTCTGGGCTTCATTTATATTTTTATTATTTTTTCTTTACATCTCATGTGGTGACAGTCCCTATTCCATGTTTGTGAATGGTACACATATCATTAAAACCAGCAGAGAGCTGACTGAAACATTAATTAGTCAGTGGGTTGTCTGGTAATAGAAGTATTGGGAGTTGGTATTCCTTCCACAAAAAAAAAAAAAAAAAAAAAAAAAAAAAAAAAAAAAGAGAGAGAGAGAGAGAAAGAAAAAAGCATGATTAGATTGTACTGAATTGATTTATTTGTTAGCTAGTGTCAGAGGATGAACAGGTAACAACTAGGCAAATATCTAAGTGGGCAAAAATATACAGATAAACTGATTAACAAGAATCATATTCAAATAACAAAGTAGACATACAAACTAAAAACAACGTAAAAACTTACTGCAGCTTGCCACACATCTGTCTCCATCCACTGCCAGTAGAGATCTCACTGGAGATGAACCAAAGGACCACTGGCACACCGGACCTCTAACACACACACACACACACAAAAAAAATTTCTTGCTGCCGCTAGGCGGTCACGCGCACCTGGCAGAGCCAGGATGCCTGTGCACTAAGCAGGCACTGTGAGCCGTGCAAGCAAAGCTCCTGGAGCCTGGCTAGGAACTCGCAGAAGAACAGGCCTTTCCTCACAGCAAGTGGTGTGGGCACCCGAAGTCCCACCTGGACTATTGCTGTTTCATGAGAAAAGGCCTTGAATTTTCATGAGAAAAGGCCTTGAATAACACACACACACACATACTCACACATGCAGGGTTTCATACAGGATTTTCAGTTGGGGGGGGGGGGGGGGGGGGGGGGGGGGGGGGGGGGGGGGGGGGGGAGATGTTGTGTGTGGGTTAACTGGGATGGGAGAGTATACTTTTTTGCAGGTCACCCCCAGAAATGGTGCTAACAGCATTGTGGTTTCATTTTTATTTTAGTCACATGAAGATGATAAAGACCAGGCTAAGGAATCGCTTGTCTGATGAAAACTTGACTCACCTTATGAGAATTGCCATTAAAGGCCCAGACTTAAGTGAAGTTAATTTTAATGAAATTCTGGACATTTTTAAAGAAAAAAATAGGCGCATTAGACTGTAATTGGTATATTATTCTATTATAAAAGTTTGTGTAAAGAAATGAGTTTGGGGGGGGGGGGGGGGGAGAGATCTCAGGGCTCCCCCCCCCTGTATGAAACACTGCACATGCATATACACACATGCACATACACATGTTTGTGGATGATTTGGTTATTACTAGTTTATGACAACATTCCTGTTATTTGGAGTTCACTTCATTCGATAACTGTTACCATCTAATATCGTAAACATGCCTGAAACTAGTTGAGGAGTCATGGCAACAGAATGGGTCGAACTTGCAGAACGAGAGTCACAGCTTACTTATCTGTTTCATTATCCTGTCCATTAGCTGATTAGCAAGAATTATTTCCTCTAACGGTCCAAGGGTATTTGTTACAAATTGGATTCTAATAAAATAGATAGCATATCTAGAATTGCCTAGACATAACTCTACAATGTTAGACTATAGTACTTCTTGGGCTAAATAATGTTTAATTTATCATCTCCTTTCAATTTAATCTTACGCTGTATGGCACAGCAATGAGCCCACTGTCTGAATAAGATCTAGATTTCCCTTTAATCAATCACCCACTGACTGACAGATCGACCAATGGCCTGACTGACTGACAGACTAACTGAATTACCTGTCCTGTCTGAGGTCCAACATAGAAATGGTGCCATCCTCTGATCCCGCAAGGACTAGCTCAGAGGACAGGAACTCACAAGACCCCACTGCACTGGCACCCGTACTGTGGGTTAGGACCTGACTCAACAAACAAACACATGCACATACACTGACATGGGCACCTATTATACTGTATAATGTAACAATTAAGAGTGATCATTTTCAAAAGTCTTTCCAAGAGTAACTTTAATGGGTCAAATTGACATTTTTGAGGAGGGGTGGGGTTACGAATAAATTCAGTGAATGGATTTATTTCTTTTAGTTATAATGTGTATAGTCAATTAAATACCCCCCCCCCCCCCCCCCCCCACACACACACACACACACACAAAACAAAAAACAAAAAAGTAACCCAGTACAAATCTACTTTACATAGCAGGGACTATTCTTGGAACATGCCTCTGTATTTGCACACATTTATTTGAACCTGCACACGTGCTTCCCCCGGCATTCCTGCACATGTACTTCACATATTTTGCTACAGTATTGCACTTGAATGGACAAAGTATTGGTATAGATGGTAATCGTGCATACTTGACAAAAAAAAAAGAAGAAAAGAAGAGACATTTCTTGTTGTCCATCATCACAGGCTTTGGGAGGTTATATTTATTATATCATGTGAGAGGGAATAGCTGTGGGCAAGTGCTTACATTGCTCCGGTTGCGGACGTCACAGCATCTCACATGTCCATCATCACATGCCAACAACAGCAGCTTGTCACTGGTACCACATTCAGGCTCTACACACACACACACACACACACACACACACACACACATACACACACACACGTAGCACAAAAGAATGTATACACACATAACACACACGTGTACACGAACACACATGCACACACAAACATAACACTACACACGCACACACAAACAGACTCAGTTCTCACCACTCCATTGTTACACACGAGGTTATAAACCAATACTAGGATGGGAGTAGATGTGATATAGTAGCAGTAGTGGACGTGGTCTCAAAGAATGCTCTGTTAATAGTAGTTATGTTGAAGCAATGCATGCTGTGACAGGTAAGGAAAAACTTGAGAATGCAGTGGGGAGGCACGAGCTTTGGAATGCAAAATTCTTGAGAGGTTTGCTATTTCAGCATCCACTGTGTCGCTTTCTCCTCACAATCTCCACAACTAGGAGTTAAAATCAGCTTACTGACGTGTTGAACAACAACTAAACTAAACCAAAAAACACCAGATAGGCTGGCAGTTGTGGAGGCAATAATACACAACATAATTTAGATGTCCTATTGTACCAGCATTAAGTCTCCCACACTTTATATTCCAGCCTTGCTGTTGGTTTATTCTACGACATTCCTTGTGGAGGAGGAATTCCCATAGCTACGATTGGACGAATTAATTTCAATAGCCAACAGCGTAAGCCCACAAGCATGGCTTCAATTGCAAGAGATCTGCACATATGCTAACAGTAGTGTCTATAGTCCACTCCTTCTTAATGTCCTTCAATGTGCTATAGATACAGTGACCACCTGACCTCTGTACATATATATATATATATATACAGTCAAACCTATCTACAAGATTTACAAGAAGGACTTTGAAGATCAAAAGGCTTGTGTGTGTGCAGGTTGTGTGTGATGTGTGTCTTGAAATGTCTTCAATTACCAATTACTTACCAATTGATTAAAATGTTCCCCTAATCAGTTCTTCATTCCATATATTGAGTATAGATACACACACACACACACACACACACCCTGAGGCACAGTTGATACTCGGAACATTGTATTCACATGAAATGCTAATTGTTGCTTGGATGCAAGACCAAGATAACCTATTGGATATAGTTGGGGAAATAATGAGATGCTAGAATATTCATGATAGTGAACATTACTACTATATTCTAGATAGTATATAGTTGTATTACAATCTGATAAAGATGTCTGCCGGGCTATGTTCACGTGGTAGACCCCTTACCTCCTGGCGTGGAGCCATTGTCAGCTAGCAGGTGAGTGCTGACGGCAAGAGAGCACGCGTTGATCTCACACGAGAGGGAGGCCACGGTCGCCAGACACTGGGAGGAGCCACAGTCCCACAGCAATGCCTTCCCATCCTTGGATACAGCTAGAGTAAAGAAAAACACAAATTAACTCTAACAAACACTGACCATCACATTCAAATTAGCTGAGTCCAGCATGCTAAAGGAGACTGGCATTGATAGAAGTGTGTGTGTGTGTGTGTGTGTGTGTGTGTGTGTGTGTGTAGTTTGAGGCTCTGATGTCCAAGATCTGATAGATGTTGGTTAGTTTCACAAAATGAAAGCGGCTGTTTCTCAGCTGAACTGGTAGTTATACAAACACTAAATCCTTAAACCAACAAATTGTCCATACATCACAGTTTACTCGCTCCCCATTTCCTTCTCTTACTTGTAATACATATCAGGGGGAAGTTGGATCGAGGGGGATTTCTTATTGATGTTTACATAATAAAGGTGGAAAGCTAATTAAGGGGTGGGGAATGCTCTCTAATTAACAGACTCACATATGAAATTTCTTCCTCTATCAATGATAGCTGTGTCCATGATACCCCTGGAGTGGCCGGTGAGTGTTCTAGCACAAGACCCGTCTTCTAAGGACCATATCTTCAGACGAAGATCTGCCCCCCCACTCAGCACGACCATGCCAGAGGGGAAGAATTGACAAATGTACACATCACCGACGTGACCTTGAAGATCACGCTACACACCAGAGACAAGAGAAGGAGGGGAAAGTCAGTGACTATAACAGTAATTCAATGATTCAGTCATTTTCGGCTGAAATAATATATAATAATAGCAAATATTATTGGCTGTAAGAAAGAGAAAATTTGTTATTATTATAACAGTAATACAGTAAAACATCTGAACTGAGAACAATTTGAGACCAGGGCTTTCAGTTCACTAATAAGAGGTCTTTTGCTTTAAGAGGTCACAGGCAATGCTTTTACCGTTAGAGGGGGCAAGCAGAAAGTTCACTAATAATTTGCTCGTTAGGGAATTCATTATCAGAGGTTCTTCTGTACACCGATCATAGGCGGGATATCGTGGAGGTGTAAGCAGACGACCAATCAAGACCATCTAAAATACACCTAGCATGTACGCACTGTTTCAGATGCTCTGAAGGTAACTAAAGGTGTATCATTCACATGTCATGTCTGAGAAATATACCACGGCGAGCTGAGCCTCTGCAAGGCAGTGACAATGACTGATTACAAATTAAATTACGATGGTACACACTATACCAACTGTTGGTTTGGTAAAGGGTTTTTATGTGGATTGTTTCTATGACCACTCCTTACCCGTGTAACCGAAGTGTCAGTCTCCCACACCCACAGCTGACCATCTTCTGAAGCACTCACTCCTAGCTCACCACTGACAGAGACATCAATGGACAACAACTATACCACCACAAACCAACACAGAAAAAACAATAAACAAACAAATTGAAACCACATCAAAGTAATCTCCAAGAAGATGGCAAAACTTCACTTATCTGGGTACTACGATACCTAGAATTCTTTTGACTTACCTGCTTGTCATGAAGGGATAGAGTTATTCGTGGCCTGACAAATTTTGTTACGGTACCAGATTGAGCATGAGCAATGGTCACTGAATGCTGTAAGGAAAGGTAAACAAAACAGCTCGATCTCACATGGTGCAGTGACATTGCTTCAAATTCAAGAATCCCAACCCAATCTCTACACTAAGTCAGCTCCCTTAATTCCATTCATCATCATCATCATCATCATCATCATCATCATCATCATCATCATCATCACCACCATCATCATCATCATCATCATCACTATCATCATCATCATCATCATCACCATTGGAACCATCTTTCACTCCATACCTCCTTACAAAACATTCAAAGTTTGTCAGGTGTCTAGCAGAGCTGACAATTTCTGTTTCTGCAAGTTAGCATATTTGGTAATCTTGAGAAAGTTGTCATTAGCTTACATAGAAGCCCTAGACAAGTTTTTTCTCGAAGTGAAAATGATAACAGTCTAGGCCATGCACTATAGTTACCATAGACAGTTTGGGTACATAGATAGTAACCACCTGCAATAATGGGAGTAGTTTAGGCCATGTTGGTAGCTTGTGGTTATCACAGTGATTGTTGGTGACTCACTGCAGCACGCTAATGGAGCAAGGCGACCAGACTTCATCCAAGACAATAACTATTTCAATTTATTTGTTTCATATCACATCATATGTCACCACTCACGTGATTTTTGCCATGTTGGCGTACAGTGACCACATTCAAGCATCCTCTTTAAAGATAAAATTCACCTCACCCCAAAGAGGCAGTTCAATGCACTCAATCAGAATACTTAATTTTGGCAGAGCATTGTCCAGCAATACATGCCATCTCATCCAGATATTTATAAAATATATAATATGCAGGGATTTTTTAGGCCTTTCTAGGGGGACATTTAGACCCCACTGAAAATGATCATGACTTTCCACAAAATTTTCCTCAATTTCATGGAAATTAGAAACCCCCATAAAATGTTGATTTGACTCCTCTCAAGTTAGGTACAAAATAATATACTGAATATGTGGATACCAGAACCTTCCTTACTAAGACCTCTAAGATACAAGCACCTCCTTCTCTACCAGGCAGCCGCAGCAAAAACTAATCTTGTGATTCTATACTACAAGTATGTAGTATAATGCATTGTTTTTAAGGTTTTAACACTTGTAATGTGGTTTTCATATACTATTGCGAGATAAGGCAATTCTCAGTTATTGGTACCCCCCAAAACCCAGGTGCCCAGGTAAGAAAGGTTCTACTGTATTCCACTAGAAATCTTACAACCAAATTTCTCTTCTCTCACCCAAAATTCAGCTATTGTGTTCGTGTGGTTAATGTACAAATGTGATAACCACACCTTACCACATCTTGGTCTTTCACAACTACGTTGCCATCAGGATCTCCTACAACTTGACCTTCTGACCCTTTGGACAAAAAGTACTCCTGACTACGTTGTCCTGGTTCTCGATAGGACACCCAAAACTTCTTTAAAGATGAATTTCTGGTGATGAGGACAATGATAAAACAACAATTAAACAAATGAACGCAAGTAAATAAAAATAACTAAAATAAGTAAATATAATAGTACATAAAAAACAACAACAATAAGCTAGAATTTGGGTGAGCACTGACCCCATGCACTACACAATTATTGACCAGTATATCGTAGTAGATCCACACCAGATTGTCAGATTGTATGCTTACATTTCTATTTCCCATAACTTTTACCATAGATTCTATATGCAGGCGCATAAATCAAGGATTATCAGCTTTTGGCATAGTTTAGGGTGTGGCTAGTAAAAGAAAAAAAAGTGGCATATATTGTTACCTAGTTTTTCCATACCAGTTATATAATTGAGCGTACCACACTGTGGTGTGAATGGTGATAGCATGGGGATGTGCAAATCAATATGACTAAGCTTCAGGTTCCGTTCAGATGCTATCTATTGCATTGGTCATCTTTTTAGGTGTTCATCTACAAGTCACAATCAGAATTATATTTATAGCATTGATCCTTTACCAAATACTCAACGTACTTCAAGTTGAGAAAAACATAGTTGCTAGTGAGATGAGTTATAACAGTGGGACACAGTAATTATAGTCTCTGGTTCACAAGAGAAACGAAGAACAAGTCACTAATTCAGTCTAAACACTCCGAATATTTCATGCTTGAATATTTATGCACCTAACAATATTACTCAATAGCCAAGCCTACATACCGTAAAACCTCATCCCAGTTGCATTGAATGTCAAGTATTGGGAGTGCTGGCTTTACTGCTTGTTCTGCTGCCATATCAGGTAATAGGTCGTATATAAGCGGCCGTATTTAAATAGGTATTAATCGTTACAAAAGAAAGGGGCGGGGTACACTAAGAGAGAAAGAAGAAGGAGGAGAACTTTATAACACGACAACTCTTTTTTGACTACGCTGAGCTTCGGAATATGAATACCGAGCAGTATCCGCCTTACCTCCACTTAAGCTGCCCTGTACAGTCGTATGCCTGGGGCAGGGTTGGCTTGGATAGCCAAGTGGCTCAGCTGAAAAAAAATTCTGAACCAGCAGACTTTGTTGTGGACAGTAGCCAGACTTATGCAGAGGTAGAGACTTATATATGTGTGGTGTTTTTGTGGTTTGGCAATATTTATGGGTATTCTTTTAGGGAATATTCCCTTTATGCCTACGATGAAAAATTTTAGTATAAATTTTACTGATTGATAGCTATTATTATTAGGGAATACTTACTCCCGAAAAAACTTTAACATAAATCTGTGTAGGTATTATTATTATAATTATAATTATTATTATTATTATTATTGTTGTTGTGGTTGTTGCTGTCGTTGTTATTAGTAATATTATTATTATTATTGTTGCTGCGGTTATTGTTCAGAAGTTATGGTTTATTGTTTCATAAAATCAAACATTTAACTGTTTAACTGTCATAAGTTCTGCAATACATTAATTTTGGCAGCAACAAGACAATAGTAATGAAAAAAAAAGTGTTTATGATTAAAATAATGTTAAATAAAACATTAAACATCTTCACAGTGATAAACATTAAATGTTCATTATGTAATTAACTTAGTCAGCAACTAGACTTTTAGAATGTGGGCGTGTATGATGCAAACAACACAACATGTGTAAAATAAGCTCAATATATGGTAAAGGGTTTCACTCGGTATAATTATAATGTTTTTTCCCATATAGCTATGGATGGGCACTCATGCTAAGGGTCCTGCCACCATATCACAACCCGAGCACCTGTCTGGGAAACTTCTCTCAGACTGGATCAAGTCTAACCCATGGGCTATGGGAGAAGGTTTGGTCAGAAAGTTTGGCAGTGGTGAACTCCCATTTCTCTTCAAGGTCCTATCAATTAACAAAGCGCTATCCATCCAAGCCCACCCAGCCAAGGAGCATGCTCAGAAACTGCACCAGGCGTCACCGGAGATCTATCGCGACCCTAACCACAAGCCCGAGATGGCCATTGCTATCAGCAGATTTGAAGGATTCTGTGGGTTTAGACCGTACGAGGAGATCAGGAAGTTTGTGTTGGGCGTGGCTGAGCTGAGGGCGTTGCTGGGAGAGGAAGTGGTCGTGGCGATGAATGGAGACGTGGCAGACAGACGGGTAGCGTTGAAGAAGGTGTTTACTAAACTCATGGAGTCGGATGAAGGAATGGTGAAGGAGATGTTGGCAAACTTGTTGACGAGAATTGATGGGAACACTTCAGGTTAGTTCTTGGAAGGTGGGTGATTAATACCTCCTGTATACATATGTATATGTACATATATAAGCTTGTACATATATACATTAAGTATACATGTATATATATGTATATATAATATATACATTATATACATACAGTATATCTATGCCATACCAACACTACAAATTAATCGTCGGTCGTACACCATCCAGAGCAGAGACAGGAGTCCAGTAGCAACAAAACTGTTGGTTTAAAGTAGACAAACAATTTGCAACTATCGCAAAGAGTCTAAAAGTGTTGATTTTTGGCAGTAGTAATTGTAATAGTATATAGTCTTATGCTTGTTGGTATTTACATTTTGAATGGGATATGATTTGTGTGTTGTCATGGAGCCACTCACATGTGTTGCACATGTTATGTGTACATGTTGGTGTTGCAGGGTTAGAACTGCAGGAGTGTGAACTCGTGCGTCGTCTCAACTCTCAGTTTCCTGGGGACATCGGCTGCTTCTGTGTGTTCTTTCTCAACTTTGTGCAGCTCCAGCCAGGGGAAGCCCTTTACCTAGCACCCAATGAACCTCACGCCTACATCTGGGGAGGTGAGAAAACTGATACTTGTGAATTTCTGTTAATTATCGTGTCCTTATAATATAATATCTATATAAATACACTGTTGAGTTAGTAACAGTAACGATGACAGTGTGTGTTCATTAGTTGAGCCAGGTTGGTAAAGTGATGTTAACAATGGGTTGGTAGAGCATTGTCAGTAACAATACCGGGTGGCATGTGTATTCAGGAGTACTTGGGTCAGTAACAGTAAGTGAGAAAATACTGACACAATGGTTTGTGTAATCATAAAAGAATATGAGTGAGGTAGATAAAGCTTTGTCTGTGACTAGGCCCTGCCGGATTATGCCAGCATTTTTTTCTGGAATAATAGACATGAGATAGCATAGTGGAATAATTCTAGAATAATAAAGGGAAAATGAGAATAATCAGTTCATATAATCCTTAATTTAAAGAAAATCAATAATGCTTTTTTCTCTCTCTTTCATTTACAAGAACATAAACATTTAGAAGTGTGGTTATGAGGTAGATCTTCATTACTTGATTAAAGCAGCTGGGTTTGTGTTGGCCATTTCGTTACTGTACTTCCAAAAATGAAAAAAAAAAAAAAAAAAAAAAAAAAGGTTGAAATACTGGGAGAGCTGTCAGCTCAGGCTCAGAGTCAGTAACTCATCTGGAGAATTATGCTAAACAGTTTCTCAAACTTTTTCAGCTGTAGCAGAGCATGTTTTCTCTATTCTTTGAACATTTTTACTGGGATATTCGAAGTTTTCACTGCGAGTAGCTAGCAATATATTGAACCCTCTATATTGAGTAATTCAGTATAACAGTAAGAGAGACGGATTCTTTTAATCATTTATTTCATAACATTAGCTACCAACTTTATACAGCTACTGCAGTCATCACGGCTTCACTTATTCCTAATTGGAATAATAAAAGAATAATAAAGAAATTTTGTTTATGGAATTATATACTATTCTTTTGGAATAATAACACATTTTTTTGGAATAAAAAAAAAGAAGAATAATTCTAAAAATTTTGAGCATAATCCGGCAGGCCCTATCTGTGACGTCAATGGTGGTGTGTGAGTGTTCATGAAAATGTGGGCCAAGAAAGTGAGATAGGAACAGATGGGTATATGCTGCTGTTATATGTATTGTACTTGTATGGCACTTATTGGTACTCTATAAGGTACAACATACTAGCTTGTAACAGTGACATTTTACTGCTGTCACAAAATCGCCTGTTTGTTCTCAATATAAAAAAGGAAAGCTTTCTATGCCTCATTTCCGGATTCTTGTGTATTTAACATTTTTCAAGCCTTAAAATTACTCGTCCTGCGGCCCATCTTACTAATGTCTCAGTTCGGCATTTTTATTTGCAGCGAGTTCCACTGCCATTCCTCAAGTCCAAGGAAGTCTTGGACCTTGGAAAAGAGCTGATCTAGTGGCTGTGGTAACCCTAAATTACTGACAACCATGATCGGAACTGCAACTTACCCCTGCGATCTGAAGGAGTACTATGTACTGATGCCACCAGACCCTTTCCCAGCATAATGGTAGGTAAAGGGATTAACTACGCGAGACTACGCGCAGAATTGTGAACTAGTGCTGAATTACCCGGTAAACCAAGGGCGTGAGGGAAACTGGTTAGCAACCAAAAAGTAGACGGGTGTTGCAAAGAAATAGGTGAGCATCCTTCATGAACTAGCACTGAATAACGGAATAAATCAAGAGCGAGTGCACGGAGTAAATCATGAGTGAGTGCAATTGTAAAGAAGGAATGGGTCAGGCTACGCTAGACTACTGGCTAGGCGAATTCGTTAGCTACCACACCAGGTACAACAATAAATGGAAGGAAGACAAGTGTGGCAGAGAAACAGGACAGTATATCTCTTTGATCAGCAAAAGTAAGTAGAGAGAGAAAGAGACCTGGAGAGCAGGGGGTGTCTGGACTCATGGAGAGAAAGAGAAACAGGGAAATAGAAAGGTTGAGGATGAGGAGAAAAAAGATAGGAGAAGCGATGGAAGGAAGAAATGTAAAAATTAGAGAGGAACAGGGAAAGCCAGAGAAGAAGATGAATAAGAATTCTAACACACACAGGTTGATTGTACATTGTGATATCCTAAGCAGGCACTAAACTGCTGTCAAAATGAAGAAAAAAAAATTGGCTAATGATGACGCTAGGAATTTCAGGGAAAATGTCAGAAAATGTAACACTGCCTTCTCCTTTACTACATCAACAGTTCAAACTGCACAGATCAGTAAATAAGCATACATATTATGGTCTTAAAACTTGTTTTATACACTATCTATACCCACAATTTGTTCAAGGTGTCAGCTGCATCACTCTGTTTCAATGGTGTTCAGCCAGCATGTCCAGCCTCTCCTCCCTCCTGTCAGTATAGATGATTTTTTCCTGCTAAGTCAAAATACAGCAACACTATTTCTTAGTAAAAATTATTTAGTTCATCAATAGGATAAAAGAGTTTTTTAAGTTAGAAAAAACAACAACATAAAAGGTGAAAGGGTAAAAGTCGTAAAATCATCATTCAACTTGTTACAGAAGAGTTTATCTACAGGAGGAATTATAGATGAAGTAGAAATACAAGTGCCATGGTATATGGCACTTAGTAGCCACTTCGTTTTTTTCCTGAAGGAATACAAATTTTAGAGGAAGCAGGAGAACAAATTTAAGTGCCATGGTATGGTGGGTACTTGCTGGTGTGTAATTTTGTGGTCTCTAAAGATTACATGAACTGAACATCAATAAATCAAATGGTAAATCCATCAGTAATATAAGATTAAAAATTTTAAGGAATGTACTTTTGTTTTTAGTCATATTTATGCCTACGGTTTAAATAGGAAAGAGCTTTTCTATGGATTGAAGCATACATTGCCCAATATAATCAGAGAGGAAATTTAATTAGCCAATGGACTTGAGCTGTTCATTGCAGTGCAGGAACGGTGGACGATACTTTACCAGATTATACTTTACCAGATTATACTTTATCAGATTATACTTTATCAGATTATACTTTATCATTTGAATGGTCTGAGACGAATAAACGAGGGCCAGATTCTGTATAGTATTTATGTATTTGGGCTTCCTTGCTGACCGTTTGTGGTGAAGGATTGCCACCGGCTTATCTTTATAATCTTTTGTTCCTTGAGAAGGTTGGGATGAAACGATGCAGTTCATTTAATACATTGCATTAATATGGAAGATTTACAAGAAGTATTAGATTGACAGCGAAAGCAAACAACGAGTGTTTGAATATGAGAAAGGCCAGTTACAAAGTATAGTGTGTACCTTAGTAGTAGTAGGAATGGTAGGATTATAGAGCAGGCCGCAGTTTGCAGTGATAATATCTAGTTATTCATACAGTTCTGACTGTAAAATTGGAAAAATAAAGTCCTTATATAGCCTGGTTTTTGGCTGCCTAGTACATGTAAACGTTGAAAATTGGTGCACTTGCAGTTGTAAAGTAGCGCGTTTGCATGCAGTCATAAATTTACTTGTGGTTGTATAATTGTGGTTGTAGGTACGGGGGGAAATCCCTAGTGGAAGCTGTCGCATAGGTGAGGCCAACTGCTAAGTTATGTGCCATGACGAACAGGGTAAATCGGTGACGTCAAAATACAATGGCGAAAAATGTACTAAGTCAATGGCGGTTGCGCAATTCTATACCTTCTGATGGTTCAATTTGGTCAGTAGAGCTTGAAATCAGCTAGGACAGGATTATAGTGGCATGTATGAGCTCAGTGGTTGAATAGAAGTAGCGGGTTTTTTGTGTTTCAAAATTCTACTCTTTAAGTGAAATGCACTGTAGCATCTCCAATGGAGTGAATCCCTATGATGTAACATTGCTTCCTAACTTCCGTGTTGCTTAGTAACTACACTTTCATTGTATTTTGAACTGATTCATCCAGCAATGGGATAGTGTTGGGTTTTACTAGCAATTACTCTTTGATATTTTTTAATCCTCTGCTCTTATTTAAATATTACTACAGTCAGTCCAACTTTATTTATGGGATGCTCATGTTTACACCTCGCTCTGGTTAGTGTCTGAAGTGCATATGGACAAAGTGAACAATATAAGACAGTTGTTGTGAAACTATAATTGGGAGCGATAACTAATAACAATGTAATTAGTTCTGTCCAATTCTGGGAAGTGGGTTGCACCTCGTGGCAGTTTTTGATAGGTAATGGATGTAGGAATGTCTGTCAGTCCGAGACATTAGGACAAGCTCGGAGCCACGATCATCACAAACACTCCATACTTAAATAAATTAAAGTATTAAACTCCCTCCCTCCCTCCCTCTGTGTTGTCTACCTTCAGGCTATATATGAAGGTGAGGTACTCCTCTTATCCTGATAGCTATATTTGATGTTAGTAATATTAGATTTTCTTTTTATACACTGGTCTATTTCAGTGTCTGCCGTCAGGTGATACAGTGTACTTATTGCAATGTAAATAATATTAAAACTCTATGGGTCACTGCAGTGTGCCTGTCAGGCTGTGGCATGTCAATAAATTGTAGCCTAGTTAGGAGTATTTAAATCCTCATCTCCAGCTGCCTGTCCATTGGATAGTCCCTGAGGGTTTTTGGACTCCTAGTCACATGGGATTATTCTAATGGGGCTCTGTCCTGTGACCGGACACCTTTACCCACTCTAACCTTTGACCTGACATGCTTCACACATGCTGATCTTTGACCCACCAATTTCCTGATTCCCAGCCGTGACTTAACCTCTGACCTGTAATGAGCTGGAGTTGCGGGTGAGCACTGAACCCATATTGTGGTAGATGTATACCAGTAATTTTTTCTTGAATCTCCATCTCAAGGTAAGCTATGGTAGAGATCATTAGTTAAGCATGTTATGGGCGTGGCTTGTCAAATAGTGCTGTGGGATTGACTGAGTCCTAGAAACACGTACAGTAGAACTTCAATTATCCGAATACTTCAGTTAACTGAACACCCAAAATCTAATAGAAACACAAAGAATGGCTTGACCACGCCCCTTCATTAGTATTTTATAATACATTTTCTATGGTGTTCAGTTATCTGAGCATTTCAGTTATCCGAACACCTCTCGATCTCAACGTGTTTGGAGAACTGAAGTTACTATATTTAGATAAACAAGTTTCTGGTGCGTGTTAGGAATGTCTGAATATTATTTGTGAAGCAATATATTTCAAATAGATTGTGTTGGGCCTTATTTTGGTCTGTATGAGTACGTATAGATAATTAAAGCAAAGGAGATTACTAGACTCTGCTGTGCTCAGCAACAATTGATGTACAGATGTCTAGGTTACATCATGAGGTGGACGGAGGTTGGTATGGGATTTACACGACGACAGAGGGCTAAAAGTCCAAGGATAGTGTTAATCTTGTCCTGACCGGACGGAGATGGTGCAACTGACACTTGTACCTTGGCTCTAGGCAATAAGGAATACATAACTAATTTTTTGATAATTATTTTTGGTTGATACACGCTCAGGGGCTATAGCTTGGGCTAAAAAAATATCACTTCCTAGGAGGTGGGTATGAAATATATTCACTGTGAATTGAGCAATCTGATTGGACGGTTTGAATCAATCAGGGTACAAATATAAGTGGAACCCGGATGGTAGAGTGATAAGGATGTCTTTCATTGACGTCTGAAGGCATTCACGGAATAGTGGCAGTGCGGTGGTGCAGGACACGTCAGTAGTGAGCATGATGGAGGAAGTTCATGTTGAAGGAGTCTATTGGAGGACTAGGTACCAGATAAGAGGGAGGTTACGATGGTTGGGTCATGCAGCAAGGATGAAGAAAGACAAGGTGGAGAAGAATCTGTTTGTTTGGGTGGCTGATACAGCACAGGCCAGCTCACTTAACAAGTTGAGAAGTTAGGAGTAAAAGGGTACAATGGTGCATTGCAAGAACGAAGTCGTGGAGGTAGCATTTCAAGAGAAGTTGAGGAGTGGTTCAAAAGTAGCATGAAGATTCCTCTAAGTGGAGGTCTATATATGATCGATTTATATTTATACTCTCGTCTACATTGAATTATTTCGCACTTGAGTCTGGCCATGTCATGACGTCTCCTTGGAAATGACCATGAACTGACTGAGCAGCTAACAGAGTGTTGTCTGGTGTGACCACTTTCATGCGTTATCTTCTTTGTGTTATGTGATCCAAGCAGGTGGAGTTCTTGCACCACTAGAAATGTTGACCAGGACAAAGTACTCAAATCTTTCATTAGGAAGTACCCACAGAACCAGCTGGTGCTTGATCATCAGCGTGTGGGACACAAAGTGCTTGATGACGCACATATCTTTAACTGTACTCATCTCCTTTGTGCATGTTCCCATCTGTCTTCCTTTGCTCTTTCTCTCATTTGTGGTACTTGAAGTGACTTCATAGTTTCGTGAAGTCTTTAATCTCCTTTATATTTAATAAGGAAGTGATTTATTTTTCAAGTGGTGTGAGTACTCGTAATTGTTTGATATTTACTACTAATTAATCGTTTGTGTGACCAAATAAGTCAAGAACTCTTAAATTGGATTTCCCAATTATACACAACGAGTAGAATGAGTGATTCCAGATAGTGCACTTCAGTTGGTCTCTAAGTCACTTCATCATTGAAAGGCAGTTGAACCTGGCAGAGTGTGCCAGTCTGCACTCTGTGTTTCACAGCAACCTCCACCGCTTCTCTCCTTCCACACTCCACTACTAGTTGAGTCCTCCCTTCACTTCATCCCATCTCTTGCTGAAGCCAGAGGAGATTTGGATTTGGTCTGACTGAGGGTTGAATCCAGCTTGGAATAGAACCAGCTGTTTAATGTTTACCCTACCTATGGCCAGCTGTTTACTAATGAGGGTTAGGCTCCTATAAGGCTTCTATGACTACCAGCAATAAATTAACCTTCAGCCTCCAAATGTTTTCGTTAGTTCAAGCTAAACTCCTAGGAGTGGTCTCTTACTTTTTTGGCACAGGGAGCCACTAACTGCTGTTCCTTCAACCTCAGTTTTGTTGGCCTTTGACTGTCTTGTGGGTTACCTCATTCTCATCCTGTTCCTAATACTATTGTGTATATGGGAAGGCATTACTCTGGGAGAGGACCTCCAAGAAGCCAGTCTTCGTCATCAAATCCTGACTGATTACCCGCGCTTCATCCTATGAACTAATGCAGTTAGGAATTAACTCAATGGTTTGTTTTATTTCATTTTTGATTTTTTGGTTGTCGTTTAAGCAAACTTGTATGTAATTACTTAATTGTTAGGTGCCGATGGCCATGACTGGTTTAGTTGATGTGGCCGAGTAGGAAAAAAAAAAGATTTTTATTTCGTACAATGTGTTATTGGTAAACGGGTTACACATTATTGGCAGTCACTAGTGCACTTGGTGAGATTCAATTACAAATTTCAATACCTCACTTTCACATCAAGTGTCTGTCATAACATGGCGGAGATACGACACATGAGGTGTCTAGCCATTTCAGTATGTAGCATACTGAAGCATCAGGATAGCAATATTACTGATGGTTGCATGTACTATTGAAGTAGTTGTTTCATCCTGACCCTGGAATATTAATCAAGCTTTCCTTACAATTACCAGGTTATCTCAATCAAGTGCAATCAGCCAATGCTCCCTTACATATTATCCCCTGTTTAAAGGAATGAATTATATACGAGATGTTGACAAGTGTCTACACTGGTCTTAACTGTCCAATTACTTTCTTTCTACTTTACATATAGAATTTTTTAAATATAAATATGGTGTAGAGGTTATCAACTTGATATTTATATCAAAATCACTTATTACCTTTGCCATAATCCTATTTCGCATGCCTCGTGATGAGCAGAGGCTTTGAGTAAACAGGAAACAAGATTCCTGAAGGACAAAACCTTGGCGACTAGAAAATTATTAATATTTTGCATTGTCATGCCAGCCGAGTGAAAGGGCTGGCTCAGCAGTGGCCTCAATGAACTAGAACTTCAAATGGGATTAACTCTTGCCCCAATGATATCTTTTGGCCATAATTTTCTTGATAGATTAGTGTTAGTGTGTTAGTGGGTAATGAATACAGGACAGGAGGATTGATAGCAGCAGGTGTGGTGGTTGTTTTATGTTATTGGTGTGGACAATTTACTAGATTATGGGGTCCTCTTATTTGCAGGAGTCTAGACCCAATATAAGATTACAGCTTTGATGTTATCAAGCGGTTAAAAAAAAAATTATTATTATTTATTTTAATCTTCATCTTTTGTTGATTGGATCTTGTTGACAGTTAAAATAATTACGAGACAATTATTATTTCTGGCAACAGTAGAGTGTTTACCAAACAAGAATAGTTGCTATGGTTCCTATTGTTGCTAAGGTGGACTTCTATTTAGCACTTGGTTGTAATGGGATACTGTAAATGTTTAGCTGGTGTGAAGCTCTGTTAGTGAGCTAATGTCATCCTCACATTCCCAACGCCACTTCATTCCTCAGCTAATGGACTGAACTGAGTGTTGGTAGACTTCAGTCTGGCTGGTGTGCTATTAGTTTCTTTGATTCTCTCTTTTTTTTTTTAAAGGACAGTTTTCCAACAATTGAGTTAAGACATTCTTTCATTCATTTTTTTTTTCTTGGCTAAGCTGAATTGTTCAAAGTATTAGAGCACACAGACATAATGTCAATTTTTTTCGTTAAGATTTCATTTTTTTTTTTTTTTTTTTTTTGGTGGTATCCAGTACATGTCTTTACTAGCAAGTCCCCAACACGCAGTGGTGCTTAATCCACTTGCTTATCAGGAATACAGTATTTAAACCCATTCTTGTTATTCTCTACCACTTGGTTTAGATTAATCAGTTTCCCTCTCCTGCTCTCTTTCTTCATTATTTGTTTTCTTGTTTTTGTCAGATGTGGTCGAGTGCATGGCGTGCAGTGATAATGTTGTTCGAGCGGGACTAACCATCAAGCACAAAGACAAAGAGACCCTTTGCCAAATGCTGACGTACAATATGGACACACCCTCTCGGAACAAGTTTCCTGCCAGACCACACCCACTGGACTCCTGCGTGCAGGTCTACGACCCTCCCACTCCTGAGTTTGCGGTGAATAGGATCAGCATCCCTAAAGGCACAGAGGAAGTCAGTTTGACTCCGGTTGGAGGTGGGTGGAGGGTTTTAGTTAATGTATCTGTCAGATTTGGTGAATGTTGTATTAGCACAAGAAGCATAGCACGGTGTGTGTGTGTGTGTGTGTGTGTGTGCGTGTGTTGTGTGTGTTTGTGTGTGTGTATGTCTGGATGTTACTATTTGTATTAGCAAAGTTGTATATACGTATCTGTGTGCGCATGTGTACGTTTAGTATCTGGTCCTTAAAAATGGTTTATTGGGTTTGCATCCTCTATTTAAAGTGCAGGCCGTGATCACCGTAGAGTTATGTGTAGTGAGTTTTCATAGAAAAGTGAATAAATGTCAACATTAATTAATGCACTTTCAAACAAACGTAGTAGTCGTTATGACGCAGAGATGTTGTATTTGAGATAGTTATGTCACTAAGACAAAAAGAAAAACAAATTTTTATATAATTAGTACTTTGAGGGAAAATTTTAGTTGTGGTCCAAGTTGACCGGGTCACCCAAAGGATGTACTATTACCCAACACCACAAGATGTTTGCACTTGTAGAGTCGCTGATTGCATTTAGACAATTGGCTTTAATTGGTGTTGGCAGGCTAATGTTATTTGGAACACATTAGCCATCTGTTTTATGAACTGCTAGCTACCTGCATATGAAGCTATGGTTGTCCTGACAGCTAATGAAAGATGTTGGGCTCACTAGTGAGAACAAGTTTTGATTTTTGATTACGTACTTTTGAAAGTCGTCTTAGTTGAATTAATACAGATGGGAAGGAAGATACTAAAAGAAAAAAAGAAAGAAATGGGGTTGAGAAGCGGCAGTTAGTTGCGTGACCACTGGTTTAGTCATATGCTCCTCGACTTGTTCGTATTGTAAAATTGTAAAAAAGGATTTCATGGTGGGTTAAGTTATGCTAGATAGTTTTGTAAACATGTTTCTTCTTTCCTGAATGTTGTTATCAGTTCATGATGCAGATTGCTGCATGCTTTTGAAAATGTTACTGGAATTGGTTAGTTTCCCAAGCTCTAGTAGAGCTTTGCCACACTTTAATTTTCAAACCACTTAGACTCAATAGTTTTGAATGGCTTGTCAGTAGCTGTGACTTCATCAGCTGGTTAACCTGCAGAGGAGTAAAGCTAATTAGTGTAGGTCCAATTAACATGACCTCAATTGAATTGATGATTTATCATTCACTTACGCACACACACACACACACACACACACACACACACACACACAGGCCCGAGTATCTTGCTGGTGATCTCTGGCACTCTGGAATTGATTTGTGGTGACAAACGGGAAGATATCAGGAAAGGAGTCACCCTCTTTCTGCCGGCCACTTCCCCTACTGTACGGCTTCATCGTCAATCCTCAGAAGAGGAGGCTCTCTTATTCCAAGCGTACTGCAGCTCTGACTAAAACTTTATCATCAATATATTATTTTAATTTTTTTTTTCAATTTTATTATTAAAAGTCACTTATAATTATAATACTCATACCAGTGCTCAATGGAAGTGGTGGGAATGAGAGAGAGAGAGAGTATACTTTTAAGTTCTACAAATAAATGGAATAAGAAGATGGAACGAACAAAACAAACACAACTATGAATAAAAAGGAAAATGATAACAAAACAACTTCATAGCATATACCTGGATGCATTGGATTTATTTGTTTGATGAATGTTAAAAAGTCGGACTAAATAATCTGGAGAGTTGGGTTTTGGATTTTGCTATAGAAAATAGTGATACAGAGTGTTGCTATGATTATCAGCTAGCATTCTGTGGGGTTTACAGTTGGAAGATATGGGTGATGACTGTTGCTAAGGCGATGAAGACCAGGTGTGTGGCGTACAGCGATGCTGAACTGGAGACAACAACATGAAGGTCATTATTCTCTTGAGTTTGGGCTCTTTGAGGCAGTTTGATGTTTAGGTTCTCTGTAGGTTGAAGGTTCTCCCTGCTTTCTGTAGGTTGAAGGTTCTCCCTGCTTTCTGTAGGTTGAAGGTTCTCCCTGCTTTCTGTAGGCTGAGGCTTCTGGGGATCTGGGTCGTTCACATTGGAGACCTCTCCACTTGGATTCGAATCTCCTTCGAGATCATTGGAGTTTTGAGTTGTTGGGTTCCTGGATTCTGGTTGTGTTGTTTGTTGGTCAAGTATTGGTAGGTTAATGTGATTGTCTAGCAGTAGTTGTTGTTGTGTTGTTATTTTTGTTTTTGTCGTAGTTGTTATAGTAACTTCTTCAGTTGGATTATTGGTCTGTCGTGCTTGTCTGGTTGCTAATGAACCTTCAACCTCTACTCTTAATGAGCTTCTCTTTCTTTGTGGAAAAGGGGAGAACCCTCCAAGCTGATTGTTCACAATATAGGGCTTTCTAGTGGTCCCTTCTGTGGTACTAGCTTCTGTAATCTTCACTGTGGTTGCATCTGTGGACTGGGCAGTGGGTGTGCCTTCAGTAGGAGTATCGGTAGTGGCTCTTCCGCTGTCAATTATCATAGTGCTAACGGTGAACGGATCTTCAGTTGGTTCAGATGTCACCGTTTTTTCAGTCGGTTCGTGCGTGCTCTCTGGTCTATCAGGCTCTATGATTAGTTCTGGCTCTATGATTATATTGGGGGTTTCTATGTCTATAATGCCAGGTTCGCCCTCCCAGAAACCTGAACCGGAACCAGACCCCGAACCCGAACCACTTCCCGACTGAAATTCCTCGATGGGTTTCTCGAAGCACTGGTTGTACAGGACCCGGTTGCAGTCCTCGTCATCGCTCTCCTGGCAACGGTCCCTGAAGACTACGGTCCTCTCAAGGTTAGTGCTGAATGTTCGGATATCTTGAATGAGGGATGAGTACAGGACGCTGTCTGTGTCCAGAGGTAGCTTTGCATACACTGGGTTGTCCTTCTGGTTCTGCTTGAGTATTCCAACTTGGGGCAGGTGGTACCTACAGTAAGGGAAAAGGGATTGTGAGCTTGTGACTATATTATAGGTATGTATGTTAAGCTGCTCAAGAAATAATATTATTTAACTGTTACATCATTTGAAAAGAAATAGCTACCTTACTATTTTGATCTTTACATACACACACACACACACACACATACACACATGCGTGATTGTGTGACCTAGTTTCCCTCCCTCCTCTCTCCTGTCACATTTTACTCTCTTCATTCTCGGTGGTCCCCTAAACTCAATTACTGCCACTGCTGTGGCTGTGGTTGTTACAGCTAGGCAAGCAGGTGGTATGGATGGAGACTTAGTTGCCATGTCGACTCACCAAACCCATACTCTCACTTTATGCGGTCGTTTCTGGTCAAGGCTTTAACTTTTACTCAATTTGCAAACTATTCGGATGTTTTGCAAATCTTGGGAAGCGTTAATTCGTTTTAATCAGCTTTTCTTTAATGGTACGAGATTCAGACTCATGGGAAGAACAAGGTTGAGGTTTGGATAAATGCATTATCGTTTAGAAGCCCTGAGGTGTTAATGCGACAAGTCTCTCTTTTTACACTAAACAAATTACTATAATTTAGTGTGGAAAGATTTGTGTGTGTGTCAAGAAACGCCAGGTGGCTAGGTTAACACTATGTAGACTTACTCTCCCAGAGCTGTTCCTGTCCAGCAGCGTGTGTTCCCTCCCTGAGAGAGTTTGTTTTCAAAGACACAAATCTCCTCGGGCACTCCCACCATCTTTGCCGCCAGACGTTCCAGGCAAGTTAGCTCCGCCTCCATCACGGTTGTCATGTCCTTGAAGTCAATCTGCTCCACCAAAGTGTCTAACTTCTTGGCACGGGTGGACTCCTGAACCGGCTGGAAAATGGAGCGTCTTTTCCTGCTCAGAGTGACCTCCTCATCTGGAGTGTCGTAATCGTTCGTGCTACACTCTTGGGTCAGCTGGAAAAAGTAAACAAATGAATTCAATGTGTTGTATGTGAAAGTAAAATTTTCTGACTGAGAATTAATTTTAAATGAAGTTATCTGGGTATCTTATTTTGGGTGAATGGTACATGTTATAGTAATATTCAGTTCCTTTCAAAACTACTCAGTGAGAGACATGCACTTCATATGACAATTTCATTCGAATGGAATTAATAGCAGCAGCAGACCTACATAGACTTAAGCATTTTTTTTGTGTGTGATTCTACCAAATTAGCTTATTGCCTGGAGCCATGATGATGTTAAATTTGTTTCCTGAAAAGTATTCATTCATCAGTTGAAGCTACTCATAGTCCAAGTCATTTCATCCTGTTCATTTGTATGCACTATTAACCATTGTCTAATATAACAACCTTACCGTTTGGTACTTACATAAATCTCAGTGTTTACTCAAACAATTGATTACACTATGTTTACTATCTCTTCAAATTCACAACTAATTATTTTAGGGATGATTATAATTAATTCAAGGATATTTGTAATATAAGGGTTTGATTATACCTTATTAAAGTTGAGTAATTACCTTGCTTTCCAACATGTCCTCATTGTGCTTGAGATAAGCGACCAATCCCACAATTTGTTTCAGGTACTTGTCAACAAAGTTGTCCGGCCTGAAATCTTCTATCAGACTGACGGAAAGGGTGCGGAGGTGTTTCACAAATGCTGTGAATGGGCCGTGAATTTCAGCCAAGTCAGCGAAGCAGCCTCTCAAAGTGTTTATGCACATGCTCAGACAAGGCTTGAACCTGCCATAGCCGCTGCACAATGGGCAATACTGCATGCGAATGGTAGCTGCTACGCACGATTCTGAGAGAGAGTGACCTCGGATCGTTTTGAGCGCATGGTCGGCCACCTTAAGGGCTCGCACGAACTGTCCGAGATCGTGGAGCTGTCGTTGCATCGGTTGGAAGATGTCCATATAGTATTCTTGTACAAGCTCCAAGGTTGTGTTTTTCATGCAGTTCAGGGAGATTGGGTCTTCGAGCATGCTGGTGAGTTCGGAATTGTCTCTGAAGATATGAGCCAGTGTAACTTCAGTGAGACCATCCAATGAGTCTCTCAGAAGCTGCTGAAGAGGGCAAGTGTCGGCGATGGCCGAGAAATAGCTCAGATACTGTGTGAGATTGTCTAACATGTGATCTGGAAGAGCGCCTTCTAAAGTCTGGTTCAACTCATTCTCCAAGTTGTTCATTATGATATCCATTAGTATTCTCGATGATTCTACGCAACAAAGTTTACAGTAACAATAATATTAGTTTAGCTGTGGGTGGTTTGGCCACTAATTTGTGTGCTTACAGAACTCTTGCCACTTTTATTATTGATTGGCAATTCTGATAGTGCCCATTGTGGGCAGCACTTTAGTGGTTGACGAAACCTTAAAACCGGTAAAGATGGGCACATCTGGCCATTAATTGATTAAGAAGAGCTAACAAACTAACTGATTAATAGCTAGATATATTTAAATGACATTGTTTCTCGGCCACTTACTGAACAATCTTTTTCCGGAAGCTGGACAGGATTCCAAGTGTTCGTTAAGGATGTTGTCATAGTACTTCTTGAATTCATGGTGGGAAAGAGTCAGGAATTCCTTCTCCATCTGAGCAGTGCAGCACGATATGTTCAAAGGGCAAAATGATCCTTTAGTAGCTGCAATGAAAACAAAAAATAAATAAAATATTAGTCAAGGTATATTATTCTTGACTTCAAGCATTAAGTGTAGCTTCATGGACTATTATAGATAATGGGCTATGGAGAATCATTGTTCTATGTATCACTATGTATTACATGTGACTATATCCAATTTACAGTCCTTAAATATTTGAATGCACTGCTTGCCTGGTCTTGCTTTCACATGGACAAATACTGTCTTATCTGTGGAGCTGTCATAGCGCTGCATGAAATCCGAGAATACATCTTTCACTTCTTCCTTGTGGTACACAATCTCCTCCAGATATTCTCTGACGTGATCACAAGCTATTTTATACTTGTTAGGGGCAGTATGAGAACCGGATTTTCCAGTGACTTCCCCACTATCTCCTCCTGCACCACTCCTCGAGATGTCCCCCGCTTCATCACTATTAGCATGTACTTCTGTAGCTCCCAGAACAATCAGTAGTAAAATTAACGATAGGAACAGGGTAGTACTTTTTCTAGACATCGCTCTCGCGTTCGGATTCTCTCAGTCAATCGTCCACAAACAACACCACAACAAATCTTGGTTCTGCAGGTTTTATATACTGAAGTTAACGCGTGCGCAGACTTAAATTCATTTTGCACATGCGCCCTCTGAGGTACTAGTCCTTCACGCCTCCTACTTTTTGAATCCGAGCCACTCCTTCCCTTCAATTCTGCAGAATGACTCAGCAAAAATCAGCTGAAAGTGTTTTCAGAGGCGGGGCGTCGGTGTTGATTTTCGCCTCGCTTCTTCCCCTTCTCGTCTTAAGGCGCGAGTGTGCTTATTGGGTCCCCGGTGGAGGGTAGTGGCGGGGAAGAGTCTAAATGAGTTATTTGGGACCAGTTGTTTTGCATAATTCTAAGACATTTCGTTCAAAATGGTAAGTGTTGTGTGGTGGGCTTTTTAAGGAATTTCGTTCTTTAATATGTGGGAATGTATGTTACAACTAGTGTTACTTATTATCAGTTTGCTTTCTTACTGATTTATTACAACTTTTCCCCTAGAACAAGTTTGATACTAATGATTTGCACAAGATAGTCCTATTAGCTATTCATAGTAATAGATTCTGAGGTTTTTTTACCCTGAGGTAGATTATGTGAAGTTGTGATCTACTGCTATGCTCAGGCATAACAGACCTAATCCTACACCCGAAACATAGGCTTAGGAAGATGTCGTTGGGTAGAGATGCTCTTTCATCCATGTATGTATGGGCTTATGTTTCTATTGATTCACTACAAGAAGCTAAGGTATTTACCATATAAGCAATTAAAATTAACCTATAATACACACACATATGTATATATTTAATGTAGTACACTTATGCAACATCTGACAGTTTATTAATTGATGCATAAATTGCCGTAAGCCTAATCTGCTAAGAGTGCAGGAAGCTACCTATACACCATAAAGTTCAATAGAGAGCCAGTTAGTGAAACTATGACAAAAATTGCGCCTGATGCTGGTAAATAATTTTTGCACATTCGCTGTAGCAGAAGTTTCTGTTACATTGCAGCCATATTTTTTCATGGCGATGGTATTTAATAAATCAAAGGGCATCGAAAAGTTGAAGACAGCCAACCACACTTACTTAAATGCTAATGTGGAATAAGTCGCAGTTGTGCTGCAGCATAACAGCCAGGCTGTCTGCATTCAGTTAACAATTTTATTGGAAAAAATCACCTGATTTTTTAAGCAATTTTTTTTATTTATTCATTTCCAGGATGTTACAACATTTCAGTATTGGCAAACTACCTACAGTGGGAAGTTGTATGTCATTGTTTGTTTGTGTATGAATGTTCTATCTTATTTCTAGCCGAAGGCATAGACTGTATATTTTGGCCCGGCAGCAATGTGAATAAATAAATGCCCGTGCTACTGTGAAAGTAAAATTATCGTTATTTTATACATTTAATGCTAGAGCAAAAGTATCGATCCACTACTGTGTAGGATCTGTTTATCAACTCTACAAGGCCTGCCATTTATTGTGTCTACTTGGGAAATGAGCTTAAAAGAAAAAAAAAATTCCAGTTGTTTGCTTGGTGCCAGTGGGTTTTTCACTCTCTAAGGACAATTTTATCAAGACTTGCATAATGAAGTTATTTTTAAAAAAAGCAAGAAAGGGTTGTCATATATTGAAGAAACTGTTGTTCTGGTAAAGGGTGTTTAGTGTCATATTGCCTTTTAAGAGTGTGCAACTCTGCAATTGAACAGTGGTCTATTCATTCACTAAAATATGACTTTTTTGGCCTTAGTTATCAAACGTAAATACTAACAAAGCTACATTGTGATAGTGAAAGGCACTGGACTTCTATTTGTTGACTCAGTTCAAACTACCGTATTCTACGTGGCATCTTGTCTTAAAACGGCAACACAATATAAAAACAGAAAAGTGTGGAGATCATAGTTGGTGCAACATCACTCCGTGCTGGACTGTGTAAATCATTCACTTGTCACTTACTAAACTATTCTTTTGTCAGATATTTAATGAAATGTTAATTAATTATTACTACCAGTGTAATCATAGTAACGTGATAAAAATGAGTAACTGCATTAGCTAATGTATTGGGCAGTGTTGAAAATGTATTGTGCTGTGAGTAATCAGTCACCAATACTAGCTGAAAGACAACAACAAAAGCTAAAATTAACAAAGTTCAACTGTACTTTTTGATTGAAGTAGGAATGAGATATTCTAGTTACAACTGATGTAATTTGATGGTGCCGTACTGAACAAAAAATAACCCTGACACAATAGAGTTAGATCATACTCCAGTTTGCCGTGCTAAGATTCTTTTGTAATCGTTCTCCTCTTTGGTTAATGTTTTACACGTAGAACAAGTTGAAGCAGTCTCAACGCAGCAAGGTTCGGCATTTCATTGCTGTGACAGGCACAGACGAGCACACAGCGGCCAACTGTCTCACTCAGAATGACTGGAGACTAGATCTGTCTACGGACAATTTCTTCCAGGATCCCATGAGATACCTTGTGGAAGCACCTCGAGCGGCCGTGGACAAAAAGAAGCTAGACCAGCTCTTTAATAAGTACTGCAGTAAGTGATTGCTGTACGTAAGGGATTGTATTGATGGATTACATCAAGTGGTATCCGCATTGTGAGAGACTTACTGGCTGGCAGCTTATTTGTTGTGATGGAGAGTGTGCCACACCTTTTGTACAACTTCCTCCAATTAGTGTCTTACCTCATTTACCACAAGCAACAATATATAGTACATAGGATTTTTAAAGGCCTTTTTAGGGGCTTTTTTCCCCCTCCCCTTCTGGAAAAATTTAGAACCTTTAGTAGAGACTTTTCAAATATTTATCAATTTATGGAAATGACTAATCACCCTAAAATGTCACAAATGGTGATTTGACCCCCCTCCCCCCGAAATTACTCCCTGAAACGATATCCTGTATAAACCCATCCATCCATCCATCCATCATCCATCCATCCATCCATCCATCCATCCATCCATCCATCCATCCATCCATCCATACATCCATCCATACATACTTACATACATACATACATACATACATACACACACATACATACATGCATACATACTTGTACCATCGTATGTTCAAACTGTCCAATCACATTGCTCATTTCGAGGTGAATATATTTCATACCCACCTCCTAGGAGGTGAATAAGTAAATCACCCAATCAAAACTCGCTTTTGTGTGTTTCCTATAGCCTAGAGCCTGAGTACAAGTCAGTTGCACCACTCCGTGTTCAGTCAGTATGGGGTTTACACTATCCTAGGGCCTTCAGCCCTCGGTTGTGTAAATCCCACACCAATCTCCATGTTGTGGTATAACCTATACATACATACATACATCTGTACATACATACATTCATACATGTATACATACATACATGTATACATACATACATGTATACATACATACATCTGTACATACATACATATATACATACATCCGTACATACATACATACATACATAAATACATACATGCATACATACATACATACATACATACATATAGCAATCATTTTACATTTATGCGTTTGATTTTTGTGTTCAGATTCAACGGAGGAGGACAAGATGTTAGCGGAGGGTATCAGTCGGTTTTGTGACGATGCAGGTCTAGACCCTTGTCAGATCACAGTGCTCATACTAGCCTGGAAGTTCAAGGCAGCCACGCAGTGTGAATTCACTAGGAAGGAATTTGTGGAGGGGATGGCAGAAATAGGGTGAGGGAGTGAGAAGGCCAAAAAGGGAGTGCAGATATTCCTATATTTGGTGTGTTTACAAGTTATATTGTGTTCTCTTCCTTCTTCCCTTTCAGGTGTGATTCTATAGAGAAGTTGCGGAGGCGTTGTGAGACGCTGGATGGCGAGATCAAAGAACCGTCTAAATTCAAGGAGTTTTATCAGTTTACTTTCAACTTTGCAAAAAATCCCGGACAGAAAAGTTTGGGTGAGTCTGAGAATTAAGATGGCATATAGTGATGGGGGAAAGTCCCTGTTAGACCTACCTCCGCTGCTCCCATCCACACTACATATTCAATGGGAAAGTCCCTGTTAAACCTACCTCAGGTCGTCCCATTCATACTGTGTATTCATTACGGAATTATTTAATATTTTTCATAATGTTATGATGTGTTGTGTTTAGATTTAGAGATGGCTATAGCATACTGGAATATAGTAATGAAAGGCAGATTCAAGTTTCTGGACTTGTGGTGCACCTTCCTCACGGTATGCGGTGATTAGTAGCAGTAGTAGAGTAACACGTTTTAAACATACAGCAAGTGATGTTAGAGGAATGTTTTGATGTAATATGCTATACAATATTGCTTTATTTGTCATATTACTGTTCTGGAAATACTGCAAACTTATTTCTTAAAAAAAAAATATGTGGTTGTAGTGCAGTGAATTTGGTACTTTTAAAAAACAATTTTTATTCGTGTGAAAAATTATTTTTCATAGACGAACCAATTCCAAGTTTCTAAATAGCCTTTGAGATATATTCTGCATGGATAGTGCTGAAGGTTTGCACCTTTACTGTTAACTTAGTGTCCCTGCCTGGAGGGCAAGGATACTTAATGTATCCTGCGTTTAGTGTCCCTCCAGTTGTGTTGTTAGGAGCAGTTGCTAGCTAGGAGATGTGCAGCCGTCGTGAACTACCGTTTTTAGGGTCCCTCAAGCCTTAAGTAGTGCCCTTGCTGTGCTCGGGACATTAAGGCCTAGAACCTTTGGGACCCTAAGAGCGGTCCCCTTGGAGGCGTGGAGGTGGCGCCTAACTATTATTTAGAGTACTCAACTTGAGTATATTAGTAAGCATAGTCTTCTAATAAGTTAACTAGTGGTGTGCTTTAACACAAACTGGGAGTGAGCTAGCATATGAAAGGATTTTATTGTTTATTAATTGAATTTATTTTGAAGAGAGAGCTTTAGCTTGATTGTATAGTTTATCATCTCTAGCTTTTCTTGAAGCCAAAGCGATGTTTTGAAGTAGCAATGCAGTGCTCATTAATTATAGGGTAGTTATTCAACAGCACAATGAATGTAAGTAGTGCTATCTTTAGTTATATATATGAAAAATTCCATTCTTTACGCAAGAGAGTCTTACCTGCTTGCCCACTATTGGTAGACTGGTTGTCGTTGAAGTACCAAATAGTTTCTTTTAGTGACACACAACACACATAGCTTCCCCTAACAGTGACCATCACCGATTATGACACTAAACTGTAAAGTTCAGGACTTGTATATGTTGGCTGTTAGAATTGAGAAAATTTGCTATTAAAATAAAGGATTGCCAGCTGACTGCAGAGTGCTGGCTGTATGGCACTAATGGCGGTCCAAATATTGAATCTCATCTATGATGGTGCATTGAGCATTTAAAAATATGTCATGTCGAACTTATACAATGTTTCCTGTAATATGGACCCAACTAACATGCGTTATGAGTGATCAAACTTGCTCCCCTGCTATTAATTGTCTAATTACAATTCTGTATTATTTAAAAAAAATCTGTATTATTGTTTTTGTATTATAAATGTTAGGAACATCATAGTCGTTCTATCCCTAAGGACACGTGGAACTTGTTGTTAGACTTCTCCATCACCATTGACGACTCCATGAGCAACTATGACGAAGAGGGTAAGCTAGTCATTCGTGAGTAGACATTCTGTGTGCTAATTGGAGAATCGGTAGATTAAGTATTTTTAAATCGACACTTAGAATGTATTGGTTGATGCCAGCATAAATTGTAAACATGACTAGTCTTTGGTGATGTATTATGTTTTGACGTCATATCCGTTATTCTCTGACTTCATTCCGTGAATACTGCTTGTCTGCTGCTATTATTTTTATTGCTAATATTATGCAGTAATTCCTGAAGGTTGTAATTTAAATGTGTGCGGTTCACTGCCACGCGAGGAGTCGTTGGTGTGGGGGCGTAAATCCCAACCTGCTTCCTAGGTCACACGTGCTCACACAGAGGGTAAGTGGTCGAACTCAGAAAAGGCCCAACTGCCCAGCTCTCAAAGAGCTTATCCCGCGCAGGGCTAAGGATGTGTCCACCAAATCTAACTCCAATGTAGCTAAGCTAAGCTAGATCTGCGATGAACCACAAGTGAGAAAAAGGATAGGTGTGTTTATATTCATACAAAAGTGATACAGTCACAGTGGGTTGTGACAGGTAAGGTGTGGTAATATGAATGTTGTTAAGTGTAAAGGTTATCTCTTGACCAGGCTTATGAGGCCTGGACAAAGTGAGATTAGGATATCTTGCTTTATTAACCCTCAGCACACATGCATGATAGTACAGTAGAACCTCATAGATCTGAACATCAGACAACCGAATTTACCTGTTAACCGAAGGGCAAAGGGACATTGCGATGGGTACAGTGTCATCATCTTTTTTTTTTTTTTTGTGGAACTGCAGCAAAATGGCAAAAGAGTTACTATCGCAAGTCGTGCATTCTGGTTTACTCGAAGAAAAACATCAAGGGTACACCATTAAATGGTCCATTAGTAATGGATAAAGCTGAAATACTGTATTCATTTTTAGTCATTTAAATATTATAGTACAAAGTTAATTATGTTATTTTCAGAGTTAGGTACATTTCAGAGTTACGTATACCTCATTTCCCAAAGGGCACGTAACTCTGAGGTTTTACTGTACTCACTTTGTTTGTCAGTCACTCGGTTACACAACAGCGTATCTAGAAGGATGTGGTCTTCCAAACATTGAATAGAGGCTACTGGACAATTGAGTCCCTATTTCGACTTATATTTCCAGAAAAAGCTAGTCATATTTTGCCTTATGATTGTGAGCCTTGCACTGTGGATAATGTCCCTATGTCAGTTCATAATCACGTAGGCAAGCAATTTATCGCTGCTCATGGCAGTTTTGCTTTGTGCTGCCATATGCAGAGTGCTTTGTGCTGCAAGTTTGTGTGGAGTGCTGGAAGTGGAGCTTTCAGTGCACTTTGAATATTTCTAGCTTTTTATTTTATTTTATGGAGACAGCATTACATCTATACCGTTTTCATTGCACCAGCTATACACTGACCTATCAGGATGCCTGACTAGGAATACTAAAGTAATTGTTTTAGTCAGAGATGATTTTTAATAGCTAGCTAGTTTACAGTAGCACTGGCGGTTTGTACCTTTAGTGCTTCATTAATTTTTTTATTTGATTTTCGTATACTGTATTTTTTGTTATTCTTGATAATATAGTGTTATTAATCTATTCAATTGATTATAGTTTTGGTGATAATGATGTATTTGTCTGTAGGGGCGTGGCCAGTACTGATAGATGACTTTGTGGAGTACGCTCGGCCCTTAATTGCCCGCAGTGTTCCAAGGACATCACAGTGACCAGTTGTTGTAGCATCACAATCATTCTTTATTTGCATTGCACGTTCTCCACGTTTCTATCTGTCCAATGCACTCTCTCATGTGACCACTGACTGACCCATTCACTGGTGGGTCATCATCTTGTTCTCTTAGGGAATATGATTCTTATCAGTTTAAATTATAATATAACATGTGAACTGTAAATTACACATGTACAGTGTACTTATTTACTATTGTAAGGTTAAATATTCATAAATAGCTCATGGGTGTAAATTACAAAATTATATTTTGGCAATTCAGATTTGAAACTCCGTGGGCATATCTAGAATTCTTTAAATTCATGCTGGTAAGGATCAAGTTCTCCTCTGCCTATTGATCACTTAACCTGGTGATTAGGCCCTGCCAGATTATGCTAGCATTTTTCTGGAATAATAGACATGAGATTGCATAAGGAGAATAATTCTAAGCATTTAAAAGAATGATAAGGGGAAATGAGAATAATCAGTCAAATAATTCATAATTTTAAAAAGAAAATCAATAGTATTTATTTTCTTTTACAACGAAAGGATGTAAACATTTAGATGTGTGGTTATTGGTAGATCTTCATTACTTAATTAAAGCAGCTGGGTTTGTGTTGGCAACTGTTGTTATTATACTTCCAAAATGAGAAAAGTTTGACATACTGGAGGCTCTGTCAGCTCGGGATGATGCTAACCGGTTTCTCATCTTGAGCGAGAAAATTTTAATCCCTTAATCCACATTTTCCCCCAAAAGTCTGGTACTGTTTCTCACAATTGAACTTTTCAGCTGCATGTTTTTTCTCTTTGCTGTTGTACGAGGCCATTCAAGGGTTTCACTGAAAGGAATAATATCCTATTCTTTTGGAATAGCTAATAACACAATTTTTTAGAATAAAGAAAAAAATTCTAAAAACAACAGTGACTATATTGACCAATATCTACAATATGATTCTTTATAAGCACTCGTTTGAGTTTGATGAAATTACTTAACAAATTTTTTTTTAAGTTCATGTTCTCTTCATCAAACAGCTTAGCTAGTGATTCAGTGGTCACTAACACCAGCATGGATCATGCTCGAAATTTTTAGAATTTTTTTTCTTTACTCAAAGTAAAAATTTTTTTTTTCTAATACAGTGGTATAGGAAGGGGGGTGGGGGGGGGGGGGGGGGGGGGGCGGCTCATGGCCCCCATAATTTTGGGGTACAATCTAATGAGGTGATTTCTCACATGAACACTTTTAAACCACAAAAAAACATGCCCTTGGAGTTCCCCTTTACCAAAACACCTTCCTCCACTGCTGTAATGCCATGCTGACCTATGAAGAATTTCCTACTAAATTGAAGTATTAGTGCCACTTCCTAATGATGGAATTAAACCACTTCTCCTGGTCACTTTGTCATGGGAAAAACTCATACCACTCTCCCAAATCTCCTCCTATAGATTGGTCTTCTTTCTGAAGTGCTGTGGCTTTTGGATACAAGGTATTCAGATTATGTGACTCAGCTCGGTCAATTGAACAAAATGGCGAATAGAACTCGACAATGAGAAATCAAAATATATTTTCTTAGAATAACTATGTGATAAATAACATGAATATGCAGACTATTTGGGTGGTTCTGACTTAAGTTGTATGTTTATCATTTAAATTAAATGTGCTGCCATTCTCTCGCTGCGAAACACGCGGAAGAAAGTAGGTGCGGTCACGAGCACGCAAAATGCCACGAGCGCTAGGGCGTGGCTTAAGTTTGCCTCGGAGGAACTTGTGCTCATTTCGACGAGAAAAACCTGGTCTAACTGGCGCAAGGTTCCTTCTAGAACTAAACCGCCGGGTTGAGACTAATTTATCTTTTGAATTCTTTCTTGGAAGTGCGAGATCTTGCAAGGGCCCCCTTTATAGTGAGTCCAAAAAATGCTGATGAAATAATTGAAGGGCACTTACACTATAATTATTATTTGATACACAAGTTATTTAAAGTAGGGGCATTTTACAAATTTTATATTAGTGCTTTTATATAGTAGCTATATAAGACGATCAAAATTATAGCGATTTGATAATATTTGAAGTAAAAACTGGCATTTAGTGATTTAAAATGTTGTTCTAATGGTCAAGGGCTACTTACTTAAAAATCAAGTTGTCTCGTCTTTGAGTTACTCTTACTAATGAATATAGCTGAAATTACACCACAAACTAGTAAAATGTTGTGACCAGTGCTTGTGGGATTCCATATAAGTTATGTGTAGTTAGTAATGGTGGTCTCGTGACTCTCAGAAAATGCATGATTTTTTTATTCTACTATCTTCAATGACATGAACTATTGAGTGACTAACACACAAACACATGCACACACATATAATGGTCAACCATGGGTTTGAGGAATGATTGCAAATAACTGTCTTGATTGTAAAGACAAAGCCCCACAGAGTGGGGGGTTTTCTAGCGATAATTAAGAAATTTGCCATAATTTAACTATTTTTTTTACAATAGTTGCCTTTGTGAAAGATTTAAAAATATTAAATGGTGACAGAATATTTTATTAGAGGGCAAAAAAGATGTCTAGCACAAGCTAACAGTTATGCAGCTAGGGTGACAAAAAATACTGACCACAATGACTGTACTTTGTTCCGTTTCTGCCGCATTTGAACCAAAACAGTGGTGATAGAGCAATGATGTCCATTGAGTTCATGGGAAAAATATATCCACAGAAAAATATGTAAAGTTATTACAGCAAGGGTCACTCCAATATTCTGCCTATGAGAACTTTATTCCGTTTCTATCACCTTCAAACAAAAACAAACAATGGTGATAGAGCGCTGATATTCAGTGAGGTTCACAGGATATGTTATACTACAATTAATAATTCTCAGTTTCGGTTGACTTTAGGTGAGGGTAGAGTGATTGCCCGTGGATTCATTTGTAAAGTTAACTTGTACAAGTTAAGAGGAACATATTTTTCTTTGTCGAAAAGTACAATGACTTTTTACTTATACATACCATAATTATTTATTCATGTCTTTCTATTTTGTCAAAAAATTCTTTTCGTTAAACACTCTTCTTCTTGGTACAAAGTTATGTTTTGTTCACTGACAATATTTGGAGGGTTTTTTTTAAGGGTGACATCACTCTTTTTAGGGTGATATCACTTATATCATCATATTTACCAAGACAACTATGGTATAATTGAAGGTTAGACCAAGGGGCATTAACTACTATAGAAATATTAGAAGGGCTGTATTCAATATAAGTTATTCCTTTGAAATGACTATTAGCAAAGCCATATGTGTGATTTGTTCTATACAAGAGTACAAAGCTTAAATTTGAGCCCTTACAAACTTACACACCAATACATTTTATACCAAATGAGCATGTATAATTGATAGCTTATATCCTCTAGTTTCTTCACTTAAAACATCTTTTACTAATGACTAACTATGGAGACAATATGAAGCTTTAAACTGGGGTGTCCAGGCAGCGCCTCCTATTTAACACCAGAACTAAGTTATCCAAACTCTCCATTTTTAGCAGTGAATTCAGGCAATAATGTGAGAATGAAAAAAACAAAAACAACAACTCCAATAGATATCATATAGGTAATACATTCTACAGTTCTACAATGGCATTTTTCAATGTTGTTTTATTCTACAAAGGAAAACTTATTTGAGAAAATATCAGCTTGCACTTTTAAATAATGCACCTTATATGTAAATAGAAAGAAGATTGTATAATATAAATTAATTTGAGAAAACATGTTTCAAAACATTTACTGCCTGTTAGAATCAAATTGTCGAGCTGTGTATGTATAAGAGGCTGGTTGGATCACTGTCATTTGAATTCAACATTTAACTTTCACTAAAGGTGTTTAACTTAACTAATCATCATGTTTAATATCTACATCATTTTTTATCTGTTTATATTATATCCAAAACATAAAATAGGAGCTATGAATGAGTAAAAACTTATAGCACAATGCTTATAGCTACTGCAATTGTAATAGTTCCAATGGTCAACTAGACTTACATCATTGAAGTTATATGTAAATAATACTGCTTTGTATTTATATTCTCACTCTATACCTTTGAAATACATCTTCCTGTTGCTGTAGCAAATGCATACTTTCAGCTAATACATTATTAATAATTATAGTGGGCTTTGTAGGAGAAAATGCCGTGGACACTCGACTATAAACCCTTATACCTTTCAAACCTACAAGGTTTTTACAAAGTACGCAGATTTAATTGATAGCTTATAGTCTTGAGGGGGGATTGACCCCGAATTTCAATTTAACCACAATGACTATTTCATCATTTTGCATGTTTAGCTTATTGTTTAAAAGGCATTTCTTTAACAACTGCTTCAATGATGAATACAGCAAAGGTAAGAGGTAACAAGTGTTTATTATGAGGATCAATTTATGTTTTGTTATTGTTTTTTTAATTTTTTTAATTCTTAGTATATTTACATTTTTATATTGTTAATTTAGATGTAATTCTAATACTATTATATAGCAAAATTCTATGTAAATTTTACAGTCACAACAATGGGTCGCCATCGTTATCCAGCTCCACACTGGGAAAATACCAGCAGAAGACTATACAAATCTACGTACTGGGAGATTCGTTGTTCATATATCAATCAACCTGAATGTTTCTCAAGCATTCAGTTTCTCTTAATAGCCTTAACGATGATTTTGATTTTGAGAAAGAAAACAAAAACTCAATGTATCCAATTCTCTACTACAATGAAACAAATAAAGACATCTCTCCCACAAATTTGGTCTATTTGGAATAGTTCAATAGATAATTTAAAAGAGATCTATTCCAGAGATACTTCACTAAAACAGAAACTATTATTACTATGTGGAGATGTAGAAGCCAATCCTGGACCCTATAATGAAGGTTATATTATCTAAACTCTATCTAATCCCATAATTGTAATGTGTAGTTACTACAACTCAACCACACTATGGTATAAATGGTGTCTATTATATAGCATAAATGACAATGGTTGATTAGTAGCTTATTGATGTATATTCAATAGCAACATGGTAGAGTATAAAGGAATTTTTTTCTGACTATATATAGTTACTTAGATCATGGGCATCACTCTTTTGTCAGCTACCTTTATACTGTGAGGCAAGAACTTAGAAGGTGTGTGCTAGGATTCAGGATTAAAAATTAATAGCTATATTCACTCTGTGTAATAGCTTTTTTCATGATAGCAGCTGTGTTTTAGCGGAGTATTTTTAAAATCATCAAATACGTACAATATTCTAAGTGAGAGTATTCAGGGAGTGTGTATAGAAATTTTGACATCAAACCAGCAGTTAAGTTGAGTAAGACATTAAGATCACACTTACAAAGTGAAAGAGCTATACCCATAATCACTGAGTCATCCATAGTCTATATCATATCATGCAGCTGTGGTAGAGTAAGCTTCCGGGATATTTGCTGTCTATGCATTATACAAGTCACCATTAAGGATATGTTAAACAGAGCATACCCACCAGTAATTAATTTGCGGTTTGCATTATCTTATACATTACTACCGAGAGTTTGAAATGGAGGGAAAAACTGCTATTATAGTTTACAATTTGACTAGCACCAGCAAAAGTCTGGGAAATAGCTAATTATTATAGAATAAACATTTTAATAATACTACATAATATAATAATGTTAAGGGATTCAATGTTAGAAAAAAATATTTATTATTACATTATATGGAAATGTATATTTTATAGTATAAGCACAAAAAAATTATTTTAATTTCTGTAGATCAGCCTCTGAGTAAGTATGAACCTTCACATCGAGCTTATGCTAATGCCTCAGCTAGTTCTGATCAATTCTATTGTTATGGAGGTGATGTTGAGTTAAATAGTATACAACTGAGTAAGGTAGTTGAAATCTATGATTTTTCTGCTGAATCCTGGAAAAAAGTTCCCACAACTGGTCGCCCACCTCCTGGAATATATGATGGTGCAACAGCTTATTCAGATCACTTTCTCTACTTGTTTGGTGGAGATGAGGATACATTTAATTATGCTTCATTACATCAGCTGGACACTAAATCTATGACGTGGACATTACTCTCACTACCACATGATAGTGGACCCATGAGGAAACATGGGTGTCAAATGATATATTCTAATAACTCATTAATAATAATTGGAGGCTATGGTGCACCATCTGGTGAACTGCAGCCTGGATCACAATTTACTATGAATAAAAAGTCTCTATATGGTCGTGGTTGGACAAATGAAACTCATATTTACAATATTTCAAGAAGTAAGTGACAGTCACTGTTTAATTTACATTTTAGTATGAAACCCTTGATGATATTGTAAATATAGAAGTGTTCTCTCTTTTGGAACCATCTATATAATATGATAAAGGAAAAGGTGTGATAAAATTAATATATAATACTTATTAAAAAAAAAAGAATTTAAATAACGGGTTATTGAAATAAATTAAGGGTGTGCTTACACTCTTTGCATATGAAATGCCCTTGGAACTGGCCATGGTTGGTAGGGCATGTTCTACTCCTGAGGGGTGGGTCACTAGTTGATGCACACACAACTAAGTCGGAGATGGATCTGAGCTTGCTTCTGATAACCAGTGGCATAAAAGGAAGGTTAGAGTCCTCAAAAGCTTCTATAAGTCTTTAGCTGGGACGTTCCTCACTGGTCATGCATTAGGGTAGAGGCTTGATCAATCATCCCTGAAAGTGTTTGGTCGGTCTGTAAACTGGATTTTTATGGCAGCTTCTTTGAGTAGATACTTTTGATATCCCCATGTCTAGGCTTTTCTGTCAGGTGTTTTGTTCCCTTGGTGAAAATCTTTGGACAAGATGATCTGCAAAGGATCCCTAGACACACTATATGGGAATAGTGCCTCCACTAATTCGGAGGCCTGGCCACTTAATTCCATTTAGTTCACTCACCTGAAGGCCATTCAAAGGCCTAGTACATATGAGATCAAATCTAACTGTGACAAGTTGACTCAACAAGTTCTGGTTGACACTGGTTTCAGTTAGACACCTAGGCAGCCTCAGTCAAATCTGTGTGCTACACTTTA